>Ga0209830_10000001_pt1 | contig 492059 bp, 439 predicted proteins | sample ArcticOcean_MG_C_12_FD_187439 | JGI IMG/M metagenome (GOLD analysis project Ga0209830, IMG submission 187439) | Marine microbial communities from western Arctic Ocean - ArcticOcean_MG_CB8_130 (SPAdes) (version 2) | ecosystem: Environmental > Aquatic > Marine > Oceanic | place: Arctic Ocean...
TTCGCGAAGGCGGCCGTACAGTAGGTGCGGGCGTTGTTGCTAAGGTAATCGCTTAAGGCGAAACTATATTAGGTAAGCCCGTTAAAAACGGGCTTACCTTTATAGAGCTGCGGCATAGCGCTGAAGCTAAGATTTAGAAATTGAATTTTGAGAAAGATTCTCAAAGATAGTTTAACCCACAGTATTGGATGATTAGATCGGACTAAAGGCCAGTAGCTCAATTGGCAGAGCAGCGGTCTCCAAAACCGCAGGTTGGGGGTTCGATTCCCTCCTGGCCTGCCATCTTTTAGCTGAGATGGTGAAAGATGCCGAGGTCCGAGACAGTGAACGTTGACTTTTTGCCGCCTGAATATGATTAGGAAGTTTGTGTGAGTACAAATGCTGAAAATGGCGCCGGTAGTTTGGACTGGCTGAAATGGTTGGTTGTGGGTTCTTTACTTGTTGCGGGTGTATTTGGCAATTGGTACTACCAAAATGAGTTTCTTCTGGCTCGAGTTGTCGGGCTGTTAGTCGCTGCGGTGTTAGCTGGTTATATTGCCGTGCTAACAGAACGGGGCGCGCGCATTTGGAACCTCATGAAAGAGGCTCGGGTCGAGGTTCGTAGAGTCGTTTGGCCGTCTAATCAAGAGACCACTCAGACAACGCTTATTGTTATTGTTATAGTGATTATATTTGCCCTAATTATGTGGGGTTTAGACTCCCTGTTGGGTTGGCTTGTTAGCTCCATTATCGGGTGATTAGTAATGTCTAAGAATTGGTATGTGGTACACGCATATTCAGGTTTCGAAAAGAATGTTGCTCGTGCCTTGCAGGAGCGAGTTGAGCTTTCTAGTCACCAAGAGTTTTTTGGCGAGATTTTGGTACCTACCGAAGAGGTGGTAGAGATGCGGGCTGGTCAAAAGAGACGTAGCGAACGTAAGTTTTTCCCCGGCTATGTGCTGGTTGAAATGGAACTCAACGACGATACGTGGCACCTAGTTAAAGAAACCCCTCGAGTCATGGGTTTTATTGGTGGCAAAGCAGATAAACCTGCGCCGTTAACGCCTCGAGAGGCTGCAGCGATTTTAGATAGAGTGGCCGCTGGCAGTGAGAAAGCGACGCCTAAGACAGTATTTGAACCAGGTGAAATCGTCCGCGTTACTGATGGACCGTTTAATGATTTCAGTGGTGTGGTTGAAGAGGTCAACTACGAGAAGAGTCGCCTACGAGTGGCGGTTACGATTTTTGGGCGATCTACTCCTGTGGAGCTAGATTTCGGTCAGGTAGAGAAGGGCTAGTTAAAGCCAAATAAAGGAATCGATTTCGGTTTAGCCGCTGAGATTGCATATAACCAAGGGGAGTGATGCGTTTTATCCGCACACGCTTGTACCCATAAAGGAGCGAAGATGGCTAAGAAAGTAGATGCCTACATTAAATTGCAAGTTGCAGCGGGTCAGGCAAATCCAAGTCCCCCAGTTGGCCCAGCACTTGGTCAACACGGCGTCAATATCATGGATTTTTGTAAGGCGTTTAACGCACAGACACAATCCATGGAGCAAGGACTACCAATTCCAGTTGTTATTACTGTATACGCTGATCGCAGCTTTACATTCGTAACGAAGACACCCCCCGCAGCTGTACTTTTGCAGAAAGCTGCTGGCATAACTAAAGGTTCCGCTACACCTAACACCGTTAAGGTTGCCAAGGTAAATAGAGCTCAACTAGAAGAAATCGCGAAGCTAAAGATGCCAGATCTGACTGCCGCCGACATGGATGCAGCAGTACGCACCATCGCAGGTACAGCGCGTAGTTCCGGTATTGATGTAGAGGGCGTTTAGAGATGTCAAAAGTAACTAAAAGAATGCGCCTTATCGCTGAGAAAGTAGACGGCGGTAAAGAATACGAAATCACTGAAGCGGTGACCCTGTTGAGTGACTTGTCGAAGACTAAGTTTAAAGAGTCTTTTGATGTGTCCATCAACCTTGGCGTTGACCCACGTAAGTCCGATCAAGTCGTTCGTGGTGCTACTACTCTACCTCACGGTACAGGTAAGACTGTCCGTGTTGCAGTATTCGCCCAAGGCGACAATGCCGATAAAGCCACAGCAGCAGGCGCAGACCTTGTGGGTTTCGAAGATTTAGCTGAAGAAGTAAAAGCCGGCAAAATGGACTTTGACGTAGTTATTGCTACACCAGATGCCATGCGTATTGTTGGCCAGCTTGGTAAGGTTTTAGGTCCCCGTGGCCTTATGCCAAACCCTAAGACCGGAACCGTTACACCTGACGTTGAAACCGCGGTGAAAAACGCCAAGTCAGGACAGATTCAGTTTCGTACAGACAAGGCTGGAATCGTTCATGGCAGTGTAGGGCAGGTTGGATTCGACGTTGATGCAATTAAGCAAAATTTAGAAGCTCTTATGAGTGACCTAAAGAAAGCTAAACCTGCGTCGGCCAAAGGCATATATCTGAAGAAGATTACGCTTTCCACGACGATGGGCCCTGGTGTATCAATTGATCAGGCTTCATTAGAAATTTAAGTTTTGGAGGCTCGAGGACTGATTAGTTAGTTCTTGGGGCCGTCAAAAACCGTAGGAGTCGCATCACTTAGGTGAAGGGGCTTAATTTCCTACGCAGATGGTGAGTTGCTCTAACAAGTAACGGATGAGACATCCAAGGGCATTCAACAACGCGATGGGTCTAACCCAAAAGCGCAGTCGAGTTGTCTGGTGAAGATCATCGTCTCCGGGTCGCGAGAGTGTCAGCTTTACAGCTGTCTATTCTAAAAGCGATAGAGATTCGCCCTAAACAAAACCGCTGCAAAGCGAGTTTTCGATAAACGACCAGCAGCAATGTTGATGAACTAGGAGAAGCACGTGGCGTTAAGACTCGAACAAAAGCAGCAAATTGTTGCCGAGGTTAATGAAGTTGCCGCATCTGCTTTGTCGGCAGTAATTGCAGACTATCGTGGTTTAACTGTAGCGGAAATGACTGAGATGCGCGTTAAAGCGCGAGAATCAGGCGTATATCTGCGAGTAGTTAGAAACACGCTAGCAAAGCGCGCTGTAGAGGGCACTGAGTACGAGTGTCTGAACGATGCCTTTGTTGGACCAACGCTCTTGGCATTTTCGCAGGAAGATCCAGGCGCCGCGGCTAGACTGATTAAAGAATACGCGAAAGACTTCGCAGAGCTAGAAGTGAAGGCATTGTCTATTGGTGGACTATTACTCAGCGCTGATCAATTAGATCGGGTCGCTAAGTTGCCAACACTAGATCAGGCAAGATCTATGCTCATGAGTGTCATGCAGGCGCCGGTTGTGAAACTGGCAAGATCCTTGAACGAGGTGCCTGGCAAGTTGGTGCGTACCATTGCAGCCGTAAGAGACCAGAAACAAGCGGAAGGCTAACAGCCTCAAACAGAATCGCTAAGAAATTTAGGAGATAACGAAATGGCATTATCGAAAGATGATATTTTAAATGCTATCGCAGAGATGAGTGTAATGGAGGTTGTTGAACTAATCTCCGATATGGAAGAAAAGTTTGGCGTATCAGCGGCAGCAGCCGTTGCTGCCGCCCCTGCCGCCGCAGAAGGTGCTGCTGCTGCTGCTGAAGAACAAACAGAATTTGATGTTGTTCTCCAAGCTGCCGGCGACAAGAAAGTAAACGTCATCAAGGCTGTTCGCGCGGCCACTGGGCTTGGCTTGAAAGAAGCTAAAGCATTGGTTGACGAAGCACCTTCTGCAGTTAAGGAAGGCGTAAGCAAAGACGAAGCCGAAGAAGTTAAGAAGCAGCTCGAAGAAGCTGGCGCTACGGTTGAACTCAAGTAGTTTGACCGCTTTAAGCGTTCTTAGGTAAATGATTGGCTGGACTTGTAGTTAGTTTCTTTGAAACGGCTACAAGCTCTGGCCTTTTATGCGTGGGGTGAAAAGCCTCAATAGATTAGTAATGAATTTTAGACTGTAGGAGGCTCGCATGGCGTATAGCTTTACTGAGAGGAAACGCATACGGAAGGATTTCGGTAAGTTATCCGAAAAGATGGAATTGCCCTATCTCCTGGCTATTCAGGTCGATTCATACACCAATTTTTTGCAGGTTGGCACCAGCGCCGAAGAGCGTGCTGAGTCCGGCTTGCATGCCGCGTTTAAATCGGTGTTTCCGATTGCCAGTTATTCAGGCAGCGCTGCATTAGAATACGTAGATTATCGCCTTGGCGAACCTGTTTTTGATGTTAAGGAATGTGTCCTTCGTAGCATCACCTACGCAGCACCGTTGCGCGTAAAAGTCCGCTTGATTATTTATGATAAAGAAACATCCAACAAAACAGTTAAGGATGTGAAAGAGCAAGAAGTATATATGGGCGAAATCCCGTTAATGACAGGCAATGGTACCTTCGTTATTAACGGCACTGAGCGTGTTGTTGTTTCTCAGTTACACCGCTCTCCCGGCGTATTTTTTGACCACGACAAAGGCAAGACCCACAGCTCGGGCAAGCTCCTTTATAACGCTCGTGTCATTCCTTACCGCGGCTCATGGTTAGACTTTGAATTCGACCCTAAAGACTCCGTCTTTGTTCGTATTGACCGTCGCCGTAAACTACCAGCCACCATTATTCTGCGTGCGCTAGAATTTTCCAGCGAAGAAATACTGGCAACGTTTTTCGATACGAATACCGTACTGATTGATGGCGACAATGTGTCGCAGGAACTGATTGCAGAACGCCTTCGTGGTGACGTTGCTACATTCGATATTACTGGCCCAGATGGCAAAGTCATTGTCGATAGCGGTCGCCGTATTACTGCACGCCACGTTCGCTTGTTAGAAGACAGCGGCATGACCAGCCTTGAGGTGCCAAAGGAGTACTTGCTCGAGCAAGTAACAGCCAAAGACATTGTTGACGAATCAACTGGTGAAGTAGCTGTTCCATGTAACTCAATCATCACTGAAGAAATTCTAGAGAAGTTGTTCGAACTGAAGATCACGAGTTTCGAGACGATCTACACGAACGAGCTTGATTGTGGTCCGTTTATCTCAGACACCATGAGAGTCGACCCTTCAAGCAATAAGATGGAAGCCTTAGTCGAGATCTATCGAATGATGCGTCCTGGCGAGCCGCCGACTAAAGAGTCTGCTGAAAACCTGTTCAGCAATTTGTTTTTCTCCGGCGAGCGCTACGACCTCTCGGCCGTTGGTCGAATGAAATTCAATCGTCGTTTGGGTCGTGAAGAAATTGAAGGCGAAGGCATTCTCTCTAGTTCAGATATTGTAGACGTTCTTAAGACGTTGCTCGACATTCGTAACGGCAAAGGCGCAGTGGACGATATTGACCATTTGGGTAACCGTCGCGTTCGCTCTGTAGGCGAAATGGCAGAGAACCAATTCCGTGTTGGTTTGATCCGTGTCGAGCGTGCTGTTAAAGAGCGCCTGAGCTTGGCAGAATCTGAAGGCTTGATGCCTCAGGATATGATCAACGCCAAGCCTGTTGCTGCGGCTGTGAAGGAATTCTTTGGTTCCTCGCAGTTGTCCCAGTTTATGGACCAAAACAACCCATTGTCTGAAGTCACGCACAAGCGTCGTGTTTCAGCATTAGGGCCTGGCGGATTGACACGTGAGCGTGCTGGTTTTGAAGTGCGAGACGTGCATCCAACTCACTACGGTCGCGTATGTCCTATTGAGACACCTGAAGGCCCGAACATTGGTTTGATCAATAGTTTAGCGACCTACGCGCGTACTAACGACTATGGCTTCTTAGAATCCCCTTACCACAAAGTGGTAGATGGAGTGGTTACCAAGGACGTTGAGTATTTGTCCGCAATTGACGAAGCGCAATATGTTATCGCTCAGGCCAGCGCGCCTTTGGATAGCAATGACCGCTTTGACACTGATTTGGTAGAGGTGCGTCACCAAAACGAGTTTACCAGGACTGCTAAAGAGAACGTAGACTTCATGGATGTATCACCCAAACAGGTGGTATCTGTGGCCGCGTCACTCATTCCTTTCCTAGAGCACGACGATGCTAACCGAGCACTTATGGGCTCAAACATGCAGCGCCAAGCAGTTCCAACGCTAAAAGCTGAAAAGCCTCTAGTTGGAACAGGTATGGAGCGCAACGTGGCGCGCGACTCTGGCGTCTGTGTTACCGCACTTCGTGGTGGCGTAGTCGACAGTGTTGATGCCGGTCGTATTGTTATTCGCGTTGCAGACGATGAAACAGCGGCGGGTGAGGCAGGCGTAGATATTTATACTCTAACCAAGTTTACCCGTTCAAATCAGAATACCTGTATCAATCAGCGTCCATTGGTTAAGCCAGGCGATAAGATTGCAGCGAAAGATATCCTAGCGGACGGCCCATCTATTGATATGGGTGAGTTAGCGCTGGGGCAGAATATGCGGATCGCATTTATGCCTTGGAATGGTTACAACTTCGAGGACTCCATCTTGGTGTCTGAGCGTGTTGTAAAGGAAGATCGTTTCACCAGTATTCACATTCAAGAGCTCACCTGTATCGCTCGCGATACCAAGTTGGGGCCGGAGGAGATCACTTGTGATATTCCAAACGTTGGCGAGGGCGCCTTGTCCAAGCTAGACGAATCTGGAATTGTTTACATCGGTGCTGAAGTCAGTGGTGGCGATATTTTGGTTGGTAAAGTGACACCTAAGGGCGAAACCCAGCTAACACCAGAAGAAAAGCTTCTCCGCGCAATTTTCGGTGAAAAAGCTTCGGATGTAAAAGATACATCTCAGCGTGTACCGACCAGTGTTACAGGTACGGTAATTGACGTTCAGGTCTTCACCAGAGATGGTGTAGAGAAAGACGAGCGAGCGCGAGACATCGAGCAAACTCAGCTGTCCAAGATTCGCAAAGACTTGGACGATGAGTTCCGTATTATCGAGATCGCTACTTTTGAACGTTTGCAGCAAGCGCTTGATGGTAAACAAGTTGCCAGTGCACCTGGTTTAGATAAGGGCAAGAATATAGATGCCGCTTACCTAGCCGGCCTGCCGAAAGACGATTGGTTCCGTATCCGTATGAAGGATGATGCGCTAAACGAACAGCTTGAAAAAGCTGAAGCGCACATGGCGGAACGTAAAGAAGGATTGGAAGCGATCTATGCTGATCAGCGCGGTAAGCTAGAAACTGGTGATGATCTAGCACCTGGCGTGCTTAAAATCGTCAAAGTTTACTTGGCTATTAAGCGTCGTATTCAACCCGGCGATAAGATGGCTGGCCGGCACGGTAATAAAGGTGTTATCTCGGTGATTATGCCAGTAGAAGATATGCCTTTTGACGAATATGGTGAGCCGGTAGATATCGTCTTGAACCCATTGGGCGTGCCGTCGCGAATGAACGTTGGGCAGGTATTGGAGACCCACTTAGGTTGGGCGGCCAGAGGTATTGGCGACAAGATCAATGGCATGTTAGAAGCGCAGCGTAAGACAGCTGATATCCGTAAGTTCATGGAGCAGGTTTACAATGAAGTGGGCGGCACGCCTGCGGATATTAAGTCGCTCAATGACACTGAGGTTTTAGATCTGGCTCGTAACTTGCGTAAAGGTCTACCTTTCGCCACGCCAGCGTTTGATGGTGCATCTGAGGCAGAGATCAAGAGGATGCTAGAGCTTGCAGACTTGCCGGTTACTGGACAGACCACGCTTTATGACGGTCGTACCGGTGACGCATTTGCTCGCGAAACTACTGTGGGCTACATGTACATGCTCAAGCTCAACCACTTGGTTGATGACAAAATGCACGCACGTAGCACAGGTTCTTACAGCTTGGTTACGCAGCAGCCACTGGGTGGTAAAGCTCAGTTTGGTGGCCAGCGCTTCGGAGAAATGGAAGTGTGGGCATTGGAAGCGTACGGTGCGGCGTATACGTTGCAAGAAATGTTAACTGTTAAGTCAGATGACGTTGCGGGTCGAACCAAAATGTACAAGAACATTGTCGACGGCGACTTTAAGATGGAGCCGGGTATGCCCGAGTCCTTTAATGTGTTGGTCAAAGAGATTCGTTCTCTAGGTATCAATATTGAATTGGAAGCGGAATAACAACCTTGAGCGTATTGAGTGGGCGTAACCCACTCGAACGAGACGCGCCTTGTTTAGGCAGGGCGTCTCCAACAGAAAATGAGGAAAGATCGTGAAAGACTTACTTAATTTGCTAAAAGCCCAGGGTAGCGTTGATGAATTCGACGCTCTGAGAATCGGTTTGGCATCCCCAGAAATGATACGTTCATGGTCCTTTGGCGAAGTAAAAAAGCCAGAGACCATTAACTATAGAACCTTCAAGCCAGAACGCGACGGCCTATTTTGCGCGCGTATCTTTGGCCCGGTAAAAGACTACGAGTGCTTGTGTGGTAAATACAAGCGTTTGAAGCACCGTGGTGTAATCTGCGAGAAGTGTGGTGTGGAAGTCACATTAACCAAAGTTCGTCGTGAACGTATGGGTCACATCGAGCTTGCATGCCCCACCGCACATATTTGGTTCTTGAAGTCGTTACCGTCGCGTATCGGCTTACTTCTAGATATGACGCTACGAGATATCGAGCGTGTGCTTTATTTTGAATCCTTTGTTGTTATCGATGCTGGCCTTACCGATCTTGAAGTGGGACAGCTGCTCAACGACGAAGAGTACTACCAAACATTAGAGCAGTATGGCGATGAGTTCGACGCCCGTATGGGTGCCGAGGCTGTACAGCAGTTGTTGTTGAACTTAGACATGGAAGGCGACATCGCCCAGCTGCGTGAAGAGATTCCAGCAACTAATTCAGAAACTAAGATCAAGAAGTTCTCTAAGCGTTTGAAGCTTATGGAAGCATTCACCAAGTCAGGCAATAAGCCTGAATGGATGGTCATGACAGTACTACCTGTTCTGCCACCAGATTTGCGGCCACTAGTGCCATTGGACGGTGGTCGTTTTGCAACTTCTGATTTGAACGACTTGTATCGCCGCGTTATTAACCGTAACAACCGCCTCAAGCGCCTGTTAGACCTGTCTGCGCCAGATATTATTGTGCGTAACGAAAAGCGCATGCTGCAGGAATCTGTAGATGCGCTGTTAGACAACGGTCGTCGCGGTAGAGCAATTACAGGATCCAACAAGCGCCCACTTAAGTCACTTGCTGATATGATTAAGGGTAAGCAAGGTCGCTTCCGTCAAAATTTGTTGGGTAAGCGAGTGGACTACTCCGGTCGTTCAGTGATCGTGGTTGGACCCAAACTGCGCCTACACCAGTGTGGTTTGCCTAAGAAGATGGCATTAGAACTATTTAAGCCGTTCATCTTCGGTAAGCTCGAAGACCGTCAGCTTGCGACAACTATTAAAGCCGCTAAGAAAATGGTCGAGCGCGAAACTGCGGAGGTTTGGGATATTCTCGCCGACGTGATTCGTGAACACCCGGTCATGTTGAATCGTGCTCCTACATTGCACAGATTGGGTATTCAAGCGTTTGAGCCGGTACTTATTGAAGGTAAGGCTATTCAGCTTCACCCGCTCGTTTGTAGTGCGTACAACGCGGACTTTGACGGCGACCAAATGGCTGTCCACGTCCCGCTGACATTGGAGGCGCAGCTTGAGTGCCGTGCATTGATGATGTCCACTAACAACATTTTATCGCCAGCCAGTGGTGAACCTATCATTGTTCCTTCACAGGACGTTGTATTAGGCATTTACTACATGACCCGAGACAAAGTAAACGTTCAGGGTGAAGGTTCGGTATTTGCAAACTTAGATGAAGTGCACCGTGCGTTTTATGCGCAACAGGTGAACTTGCACGCCAAAGTGAAAGTGCGTATCGAAGAGCATGTAGCAAACGAAGCCGATGAGTTGGTTGCTCAGACTACTATTTATGACACAACTGTTGGTCGTACCTTGTTGTATGGCATTGTGCCTAAGGCGATGCCATTCGAAATGGTCAATCGCGCTATGGACAAGAAGGCAATTTCAAACCTTATAAATGATTGCTACAGACGTTGTGGTCTGAAAGAAACCGTAATTTTTGCCGACCAATTGATGTATGCAGGTTTCGCTCACTCAACAGCCTCTGGTTCATCTATTGGTGTTGAAGACTTTGTTATTCCTCAAGCTAAGAATCGCATCATTGGCGAAGCCGAAGCGGAAGTTGCCGAGATCGAATCTCAGTATGCGTCTGGTCTGGTAACTCAGGGTGAGAAGTACAATAAAGTAGTAGATATTTGGTTGCGCGCCAATGATTTGGTTGCGCGCTCTATGATGGACGGCATTTCTAAAGAAACAGTAGTAAACCGCGACGGTGAAGACGAAGAACAAGCTTCATTCAACTCAGTGTTTATGTATGCAGACTCCGGTGCTCGTGGTTCGCCCGCTCAGATCCGTCAGTTAGCAGGTATGCGTGGTTTGATGACTCGTCCAGACGGCAGCATTATTGAAAATGCGATTACTGCAAACTTTAGAGAAGGTTTGACAGTTAACGACTACTTTATTTCGACTCACGGCGCACGCAAAGGTCTCGCTGATACGGCGCTTAAAACAGCCAACTCAGGGTATTTGACCCGTCGCCTTGTCGACGTAGCTCAAGACGTTGTTATTACCGATGAAGATTGCGGTACAACAGCAGGGCTATTCGTTACTTCTATTATTGAAGGCGGTGACGTAGTACTTCCGCTGGGCGCACGCGTTCTTGGACGTACCGTTGCAGAAGACATACTAGATGTAGACGGCAAGACTCTGCTTATCGCCAGAGGCACGTTGATTGATGAGGCTTGGGTAGAACAGTTAGATGCACTTGGTGTAGACACCATGACTGTGCGTTCGGCTATCACCTGTGAAACATTCCACGGCGTATGCCGTGCATGTTACGGACGTGACCTCGCACGTGGACACTTTATCAACGTTGGTGAAGCAGTTGGCGTTATCGCGGCCCAGTCTATTGGTGAGCCCGGTACCCAGTTAACCATGCGTACGTTCCATATTGGTGGCGCAGCATCTAGAGCAACAGCGGTTGATAATATTCAGGTTAAGCACGGCGGAACAATTCGTCTGCACAACTTGAAGACTGTAAAACGAGAGTCTGGTGAGCTAGTAGCTGTATCTAGATCTGGTGCCATTGCGGTTGCTGACGACCATGGTCGCGAACGTGAAAGATATAAACTTCCATATGGCGCAGTTATTTCTGTCGCCGACGAAGATAAAGTTGAGGCAGGGCAGATCATCGCTCAGTGGGATCCGCACACCCACCCAATCGTTTCTGAAGTAAGCGGTAACGTTGAATTCTTCGAGATGGAAGAAGGCTTGTCTATGAATCGTCAGACTGACGAATTGACTGGTCTAACCAACATTACCGTACTAGATCCTAAAGATCGCCCAAGTGCTGCAAAGGATTTGCGTCCAGCTGTGCGTCTAACAGATGCTAAAAGTGACGCAGTAATGCTTCCTGGTAGTGAAGTCCCAGCGAATTACTTTATGCCAAGCAACGCTATTCTTAATATGGAAGACGGCGTTAAGATTGGTATTGGCGATATTATTGCGAGAATCCCGCAAGAAGGATCTAAAACTCGGGACATTACCGGTGGTCTGCCACGGGTTGCTGACTTGTTCGAAGCAAGGAAGCCGAAAGAGCCTGCAATTTTGGCTGAGGCTACAGGTCTGGTGTCCTTTGGTAAGGAGACTAAGGGTAAGCGTCGTTTGGTAATTACGCCATTAGACGGCGATCCAGTAGAAACGCTGATTCCCAAGTGGCGCACTATTGGTGTGTTTGACGGTGAGCAGGTAGAGCGCGGCGAAACAGTTTGTGACGGACCGTTTAGTGCGCACGATATTCTTCGTCTGAAAGGCGTAGAAGAACTTGCCAAGTATATTATTAATGAGATTCAAGAAGTTTACCGACTTCAGGGTGTAACAATTAACGATAAGCACATCGAAGTAATTTGCCGACAGATGTTGCGCAAAGTAGAAATTGTACACGCTGGTGATTCAAACCTTATTAGAGGCGAGCAGGTTGAGTTTGCGCAAATTCGCAGAATAAACGCTGAGCTGCGCGAAGAAGGCAAAGCCGAAGCGGAATTCCAGCGCTTGTTGTTGGGTATTACTAAAGCGTCTCTCGCTACTGAGTCCTTTATTTCTGCGGCATCCTTCCAGGAAACTACTCGGGTGCTTACCGAAGCAGCTGTAACGGGCAAGCAAGATTTCTTGCGCGGTCTGAAGGAGAACGTTGTAGTAGGGCGACTAATACCTGCGGGCACCGGCCTTACTTATCACGCGGATCGTAAGCGCCAACGTGAAGAAGAACGTGCTGGCACTAATAAAGACAGCGTAACGGCAGATGATATTGAACGGGCATTGAGTGAGGCATTGTCCGCACGCAACGCTGAATAAGTAGCACTGCATAAGTTTTCGGTGTGTTTTGCGAGCGCAGCGAAAACGATAGAATAATTAAAGGCCCTATTGGGCCTTGTTTAAACTTCGGGCCGCGATTAGAATGCCGGCCCGGATTCTGGGTCGTGAAGGCCCAACGTATGGAGATCTAAGTAAGTTATGGCAACCATCAGCCAATTAGTTCGAAAGCCGCGAAAGCGCAAAGTAGTCAAAAACATTGTGCCTGCACTGCAAGCTTGCCCGCAGAAGCGCGGCGTCTGTACACGTGTTTATACAACGACACCTAAAAAGCCAAACTCAGCATTACGTAAAGTATGTAGAGTGCGCCTAACCAATGGTTATGAAGTAACTTCTTACATTGGTGGTGAAGGCCACAACCTCCAAGAACACTCAGTTGTTCTTATTCGTGGTGGTCGCGTAAAGGATTTACCTGGTGTTCGATACCACACGATTCGTGGCACATTAGATACCTCGGGTGTTGTTGATCGCCGTCAAGGCCGGTCTAAGTATGGCGCCAAGCGCCCTAAGTAACCCCCAATAACAAATTTTTATTCTCAGTAAGGCCTCAGATTTTCTGAGGATTTACCTGAAGCAAGGAGAAAGCAATGCCAAGACGTCGCGTAGTCGCAAAAAGAGAAATTCTTCCAGATCCTAAGTACCACAACCAAGTGGTTGCTAAGTTTATGAACCACGTAATGGTCAGCGGTAAGAAAGCTGTGGCTGAGCGTATTGTTTATGGCGCCTTAGAACGTGTTCAGCAAAAAGATGGCGCTGATCCGATCGAAGTGTTCGAAAAAGCATTAGAAGCTATTGCACCAATGGTAGAGGTTAAATCTCGCCGGGTAGGTGGCGCAACTTATCAGGTACCAGTCGAAGTTCGTCCCTCCAGACGTAATGCATTGGCTATGCGTTGGTTAGTTGACAGCTCGCGTAAGCGTAGCGAAAAGTCTATGGCTGCAAGATTAGCCGGCGAGTTGATGGATGCCGCTGATGGACGTGGTAGCGCAGTTAAGAAGCGTGAAGATACGCATAGAATGGCTGATGCGAATAGAGCCTTCGCGCATTATCGCTACTAATAGTACTGCTAGCCTGGCTCTAAGTCAGGCTGGTAGTTAGTTCCGGCCTCTATTTACCCCTACGAAGTAAACTGCCATGCCCCGCACTACGCCTATAAGCAGATATCGGAATATAGGCATTGTGGCCCATGTGGATGCAGGCAAGACCACAACAACCGAACGTGTTCTTTTTTACACAGGTCTTTCCCATAAGATCGGAGAGGTTCATGACGGCGCGGCTGTCATGGACTGGATGGAGCAAGAACAAGAGCGCGGCATTACCATAACGTCGGCTGCTACCACCTGCTATTGGGCAGGCATGAGCAAGCAGTACGACGAGCATCAAATCAATATTATAGATACCCCAGGCCACGTGGACTTCACTATTGAAGTCGAGCGCAGTCTGCGCGTACTCGACGGTGCAGTTGTCGTGTTTTGCGGCACGTCGGGTGTTGAGCCTCAGTCTGAAACAGTATGGCGACAAGCCGATAAGTACGTCGTTCCGCGCCTAGTATTTGTAAACAAAATGGACAGGCAGGGCGCGGATTTTCCCAGAGTGGTTGAGCAAATAGGCGAGCGCCTAGGCGCCCACGTTGTGCAAATTCAAATGGCCCTTGGCTTTGAGGAAAATTTTGCTGGCGTAATAGACCTTATCGAAATGCAGGCTGTTCATTGGGGGGAAAACGATCAAGGGCTAACCCATGAACGTTCAGATATTCCAGAAGAGTACCAAGCCGAGGCGGAAAGACTCCGGGAAGTTTTAGTCGAGGCTGCGGCGGAGGCTAATGACGAGCTGACCGAGAAGTACTTAGAAGGCGGCGAGTTAAGCGTAGATGAAATAAAGCTTGGCCTGCGTTTAAGAACATTAGCAAACGATATTGTTCTCGCAACCTGTGGCTCTGCGTTTAAGAACAAAGGTGTGCAGAGCGTACTTGATGCTGTGGTAGATTTTTTACCCGCACCAACAGAAGTAAAAGCCATAGAAGGTGAGTTATCTGACGGTACTATCGGAGAATGTCCCTCCGAAGACGCTGCGCCATTTGCAGCCCTTGCCTTTAAGATAGCTACAGACCCTTTTGTCGGCACCCTAACGTTTTTCCGAGTTTATTCGGGCGTGTTAAAAACCGGTGACCAAGTATTTAACCCTATCAAAAGCAAGCGTGAGCGCGTCGGGCGAATGGTACAAATGCACGCTAATAATCGTAATGAAATTAGCGAAGTTCGAGCGGGTGATATCGCCGCAGTTATTGGTTTCAAAGACGTCACTACTGGCGAGACTTTGTGCACAAAAGAGCATTCTATAATTTTAGAGCGTATGGATTTTCCTGAACCAGTGATATCAGTGGCAGTCGAGCCGCGCTCAGTAGGGGATCAAGACAAGTTAACCGTCGCGCTGGGCAAGCTCGCTCAGGAAGACCCTTCATTTAAAGTCGAAACAGATAAAGAAACAGGCCAGACAGTAATCTCCGGTATGGGCGAATTACACCTCGATATTATTGTCGACCGTATGCGTCGCGAGTTTAATGTCATAGCCAACATCGGCAAGCCCCAAGTTTCCTACCGCGAGACTATTCGCGGTGTTGCTGAGCAAGAAGGCAAGTTCATTCGTGAGGCAGGCGGCCGCGGTCAGTATGGTCATGTGAAGGTTCGCTTAGAGCCGTTTAAAGATGAGGATGGTGAATTTGCTTACGAGTTTGTTGACGAGATCACTGATGGTGTTATTCCCAAAGAATTCATTCCCGCGGTAGATCAGGGTATTCAAGATCAAATGCGTAACGGCGTTATTGCTGGGCATCGGCTAATTGGCGTCAAGGCTACGTTAATAGGTGGCTCATTTCACGATGTTGACTCTTCCGAGATGGCGTTTAAGATCGCTGCGGCAATGGCTTTCCGCGAGGGCGCAATGAATGCAAATCCTGTGCTGCTCGAGCCAGTGATGATAGTCGAAGTTGTTACGCCAGAGGATTATATGGGTGATGTGGTCGGTGATCTGAATCGCCGGCGCGGCATGATCGTAGGTATGGAGGAAACTCCGGCAGGTAAAGTAGTAAAAGCAGAAGTCGCTTTATCGGAAATGTTTGGTTACTCGACAGATTTAAGGAGTAGTACTCAAGGTCGCGCAACCTACACAATGGCTTTCGCAAAGTACGCTGATGTGCCCGACGCAGTGATGGACAGAATTCGGTCTCGATAAATACAACCGTAAGGAAGGCAGATGGCTAAAGAGAAATTTGAAAGAAACAAACCACACGTAAACGTGGGCACAATTGGCCACGTAGACCATGGTAAGACAACATTAACAGCGGCACTGACAAGAGTTTGTGCTGAAGTTTACGGCGGCGAGATGCGCGATTTCGCTCAGATTGATAATGCGCCTGAAGAAAGAGAGCGCGGTATTACAATTGCGACCAGTCACGTCGAATACGAAAGTGAAGGGCGTCACTACGCACATGTTGACTGCCCAGGACACGCCGACTATGTGAAAAACATGATCACCGGTGCGGCGCAGATGGACGGCGCTATCCTAGTATGTGGCGCGACAGACGGCCCAATGCCACAAACGCGTGAGCACATTTTGTTGTCACGTCAGGTTGGTGTTCCTAAGATAGTTGTATTCTTGAACAAAGCTGATTTGTTGGCAGAAGACTGCGGCGGTGTAGGCACCGAAGAATATGAAGAGATGAAAGAGCTTGTAGAAATGGAGCTTGTTGATCTTTTAGAGCAATACGAGTTTTCAGGCGACACGCCCATCATCATGGGCAGCGCCCTGATGGCATTGGAAGGCAGGGACGACAACGAGCTAGGTACTACAGCAGTTAAGAAGCTCGTGGAAACCCTAGACAGCTTTATTCCAGAGCCCGAGCGCGCAGTAGACTTACCGTTTTTGATGCCTATTGAAGATGTATTCTCCATCTCAGGTCGTGGCACAGTAGTAACAGGTCGTGTAGAACGCGGCATTGTGAATGTAGGCGACGAGATCGAAATCGTAGGCGTTAAAGACACAACTAAGACTACCTGCACAGGTGTTGAGATGTTCCGTAAGTTGTTGGACGAAGGTCGAGCAGGCGAGAACGTTGGTGTTCTGCTACGCGGCACTAAGCGTGAAGAAGTAGAGCGTGGTCAGGTATTGACCAAGCCAGGTGCTATTACACCGCATACTAAGTTTGAGGCAGAAGTATATGTACTGTCCAAAGACGAAGGCGGCCGTCATACACCATTCTTTAAGGGTTACCGCCCACAGTTTTACTTCCGTACTACGGATGTAACCGGCGCGTGTGAGCTACCTGAGGGTGTAGAGATGGTCATGCCGGGCGATAACATCAAGATGGTAGTTGAGCTTATATGCCCAATTGCGATGGATGATGGTCTGCGTTTTGCTATTCGCGAAGGCGGCCGTACAGTAGGTGCGGGTGTTGTTGCTAAGGTAATCGCTTAAGGCGAAAGTTGTGAGGTGGTCGGTAACCTTTGTTGCATTGATGGGGCAGGGGTTGGGATCGGAGTAGGTTTTGCTCTGCAAAGAGCGGCCCGCTTTGGTGGCGTTGGACTAAGTTAACTAAAAATAATGCGAAAATAATTACATTAATTACGTTATTCACGACAAGAAGTGTTGCTTGAAATAATTCTACTCTGTATAGTTCGCCTCCCGCTTTGGACAGCGCGAGGCCTTAGGTTTTAGTCTAAGAAGCGTCACAAACGGCAGTTTTACAGTCGTTCCATGCGGGTGTAGCTGCACTAAGGTTGCGGTGAGATGCTCTTTAACAGGAGAAATGCTCTTTTAACCATTCGTGCGTTGAGTGCGGGTGGAGAATGAGTTAAATTTAATTAGGGTTGGAGTTTGTAAGTGCAAAATCAGCGTATACGCATTCGCTTGAAAGCATTTGATCATCGTCTCATAGATGTATCGACACAGGAAATAGTTGATACAGCTAAACGGACTGGTGCGCAAGTGAAGGGACCTATCCCGCTGCCCACTCGTATAGAGCGGTTTACAATTCTTGTATCACCTCACGTCAATAAAGACGCACGGGACCAATACGAGATCCGAACCCATAAAAGACTCCTCGATATTGTTGAACCTACAGAAAAGACAGTTGATGCGCTTATGAAGCTCGATCTGGCTGCTGGGGTTGAAGTACAAATTAGTTTGAATTAATCGGAGTTTTGCTGGCTCTTGAAAGAGTTGGTGAGGTTGTGAAGTTTTGATACGAAAAGGCTCCGATTGGGGGCTGGCGATTGGCGAAAGCCGGGCACTGTCCTTTTACTCGAAAGAGTAGAGAGGGAGGGAGCCCAGCACGCTGTTGTTACCGCACAAAGGTAGGATTAGACCAATGGCAATTGGACTGGTAGGTAAAAAAAGTGGCATGACCCGCATCTTCAATGAAGAAGGCGAATCCGTGCCGGTCACGGTTATAGAAGCCGAGCCTAATAGGATTACTCAGGTAAAGAGTGTCGAAAGCGATGGCTATGTAGCCGTCCAAGTGACCACGGGCGAAAGACGACAGAGTCGCGTAAGTAAGCCTATGGCCGGACATTTTGCAAAGGCGAAAGCTGGCGCGGGTCGCGGTTTGTGGGAATTTCGTTCCATGCAAGCTGATGAGTTAAATGTCGGTGGCGAACTTACTGTCGGGCAGTTCGCTGCAGGACAGACCGTTGACGTGCAGGGCACATCAAAGGGTAAGGGTTTTGCAGGCACCATCAAGCGGTGGAACTTTGCAGGTCAAGACGCCACTCACGGCAACTCAATTTCTCACCGTGCGCCGGGTTCTATTGGCCAATGCCAAACCCCTGGTCGCGTATTTAAAGGTAAGAAGATGTCAGGTCACATGGGCGCTGCTCGCGTGACAACGCAGAATCTAGAGATTATTCGGGTAGATGCAGAGCGAAACCTTATTATGGTTAAAGGTGCTGTGCCTGGAGCGACTGGTGGAGACGTATTTATTCGTCCAGCAGTTAAGGGTCGCCCAGAAGCGTCGGCTGCGGGAGAAGGGGAATGAATTTGAATCTAGCCCTGGACGGCGGCAGCGTTGAAGTAGCTGATAGCGCATTTAGCAGAGAGTTTAACGAATCGCTCGTACACCAAGTTGTAGTCGCTTATATGGCGGGTGCGAGACAAGGTTCGCGAGCTCAGAAGAATCGTTCAGCAGTGAGCGGTGGTGGCAAGAAGCCATGGCGTCAGAAAGGCACTGGTCGCGCACGAGCGGGTACTACTAGATCTCCAATATGGCGTTCAGGTGGCGTGACATTCGCTGCCCAGCCACAAGATCACTCAACGAAAGTGAATCGCAAGATGTACCGCGGCGCGCTACGTTGCATTCTTTCCGAGCTTATTCGCAAAGAGCGCCTTGTCGCGGTTGAGAGTTTTTCAGTTAAGGCGCCTAAGACTAAAGAGTTGTTAACCCAGCTTAAGAGTTTAGATATGAGTAACGTACTAATCGTTACGGAAGACGGCGATGAGAATTTGTTTTTAGCAGCTCGGAACGTTCGCTTTGTGGATGTTCGAGATGTTGAGGGTGTTGATCCGGTGAGTCTAATCAGTCACGACAAAGTGCTGATCACGGTTGCCGCATTGAAGAAGTTAGAAGAGGCATTGGTATGAACCAGGAGCGCATCTTTACTGTTCTACGCGAACCTCACATATCAGAAAAGGTATCTGTGCTAGGTGATTTGGCTAATCAATACGCTTTCAAAGTATCTGTAGATGCTACGAAGGCTGAGATACGCGAAGCTATTGAGACGATTTTTAAAGTCTCAGTGAAGAATGTCAGTACAGTAAATGTAAAAGGCAAAACAAAGAAGACTGCGCGCGGTATGTCGCGCAAGAAGAATTGGAAAAAGGCATACGTGACCGTAGCGCAGGGCCAAGAGCTCGACTACATGGTTGCGGAATAAGGGTTTAGCGTAATGGCTGTTGTAAAAACGAAACCAACTTCACCGGGACGTCGATTTGTCGTTAAAATCGTCAACCCCGAGTTGCATAGGGGAGCGCCGCATAAAGCGCTACTAGTATCGCAATCTAGGACCGGCGGTAGAAATAACGCTGGACGGATAACGACTCGGCATCGAGGCGGCGGTCACAAGCAACACTATAGAATTATAGATTGGAAGCGCACGAAAGATGGCATTCCAGCAGTAGTAGAGCGTCTAGAGTACGATCCCAATAGAACGGCAAACATTGCGCTGTTAAAGTATGCAGACGGCGAGCGACGCTACATTATCGCGCCGAAGGGCGTCCACGCGGGAGATTCAGTAATGAGCGGGCCAACTGCGCCTATCAAGTCTGGTAACACGCTAGCGTTGAGAAGCATTCCCGTGGGTAGTGTTATCCACTGTGTCGAGTTGAAGCCTGGTAAGGGTGCTCAGATGGTGCGTAGCGCCGGTGGCTCTTGTCAATTGGTGGCTAGAGAAGGCGCGCATGCGACTTTGCGTATGAAATCTGGCGAAATGCGCCGTGTACTCAGCGAATGTAGAGCAACACTTGGCGAAGTAGGTAACAGTGAACATAGTCTTCGTTCATTGGGTAAGGCTGGCGCGCAGAGATGGCGCGGAGTGCGCCCAACTGTTCGTGGTGTAGCTATGAACCCAGTCGACCACCCACATGGCGGTGGTGAAGGTAAGACATCAGGCGGTAGACACCCAGTTTCACCCTGGGGAATGCCAACAAAGGGTCACAAGACCAGAAAGAATAAGCGTACCGACAGCCTCATAGTGCGTCGTCGCAGCAAGCGATAAACGGAGTAACGTAAGTGCCAAGATCATTATTTAAAGGCCCATTTGTTGATACCCATCTTTTGAAGAAGGTAGAAAACGCCGTGGCTAACAGTGAACGTCGTCCAATTAAGACTTGGTCGCGTCGCTCAATGGTCATGCCTGAAATGGTTGGTTTAACCATTGCCATTTATAACGGCCGTCAACACATTCCAGTCGTTATCAACGAAGACATGGTAGGTCATAAGCTGGGTGAGTTTGCACCCACTCGTACTTATCGTGGCCATACGGCTGATAAGAAAGCTAAGCGATAGCGCGCAGATTAAGGTAGAGAAAGAAGATGGAAGTCAGAGCGATTGCAAAACGCTTAAGTATCTCCGCGCAGAAGGTTCGCTTAGTGGCAGACCAAGTTCGCGGCAAGCCAGTGGCTGATGCTTTGGATATATTGAATTTCAGCACCAAGAAAGGTGCTGTATTAGTGAAGAAGACCCTTGAGTCAGCAATTGCAAATGCTGAGCATAACGAGGGCGCCGATGTAGACGATCTCCGCATATCGGAAATCTTCGTCAATGAAGGTATGACAATGAAACGCATTCGTCCACGCGCTAAAGGCCGTGCGGATAGAATCCTAAAACGCAGCTGTCACATCACCGTGACGGTTTCGGATACAAAGTAAGAGAATAGTATGGGTCAAAAAGTACATCCAACCGGTATTCGCTTAGGGATTGTCAAAGATCACACATCAGTGTGGTATGCGGACAAGAAGAACTACGCTTTATACTTATTAAACGACTTAGAGGTGCGTCGGTTTCTACGCAAGCGCCTAGCTGACGCCTCTGTTGGTCGAATTGAGATTGCTCGGCCTGCTCAGACAGCGCGCGTAACCATTCACACGGCACGTCCTGGCATTGTGATTGGGAAGAAAGGCGAAGACGTAGAGCGTCTACGCAATGACTTAAGTAAGATGATGGGTGTGCCCGTCCACGTGAATATCGAAGAGATCCGTAAGCCAGAATTGGATGCGGTGCTAGTCGCTCAAAATGTAGCTCAGCAGTTAGAGCGCCGAGTACAGTTTAGACGAGCGATGAAGAGAGTAATACAGAACGCAATGCGCTTGGGTGCCGAAGGTATCAAGGTGCGTGTTGCTGGTCGTCTTGGTGGAGCAGAAATTGCTCGTTCTGAGGTCTATCATGAAGGGAGAGTGCCACTGCACACCCTTCGTGCAGATATCGATTATGCAACTTTTGAAGCTGAAACTACCTATGGTATTTTAGGCATCAAAGTGTGGATCTTTAAAGGTGAAGTTATCGGGCCACAAGCCCCTGCTCAAGCTTCTCAGCAAGCCTAAGCCGTAATTAAGTACGAAGATGTTACAGCCGAAAAGAACAAAATTTAGAAAAATGCACAAGGGACGCAACCGAGGCCTCGCCCTGAGAGGTAGTCGCGTCAGTTTTGGTGAGTTTGGTCTTAAAGCCATTGGGCGGGGTAGACTTACTGCGCGTCAAATTGAAGCCGGTAGACGAGCTATGACTCGTCGTATTCGCCGAGGCGGAAAGATCTGGATTCGAGTGTTCCCTGACAAACCAATTACCAAAAAGCCCTTGGAAGTTCGCCAAGGTAAAGGTAAGGGTAGCGTTGAATATTGGGTAGCTCTTATTCAGCCGGGTCGCGTTCTCTATGAAATGCAGGGTGTGTCAGAAGAGATGGCGCGTGAAGCATTAGCATTGGCGGCGGCTAAATTGCCTTTTAAGACAGTATTTGTTAAGCGGACAGCAATGTAATGAAAGTCCAAGATTTGAGAGAAAAGACTGCAGAAGAACTGCAAACTGAAGTGGTACGTTTACGCCGCGAGCATTTTTCGCTGCGGATGCAAAATGCTAGTGGCCAGCTAGGTCAGCCGCATCTTCTTAAAGAAATACGTCGCGATATCGCACGGGTGAAAACAGTGATGAAGGAGAGTAAAGATGTCTGAAGCAGAAAAAGCACAGACTAATCCGCGTACTGTATCCGGAGTGGTGGTCAGTGATCGTATGCAAAAAGGTATCACTATCAAAGTCGAACGTAGGGTCAAGCACCCGGTTTATGGCAAGTACGTACGTAAGTCGTCCAAGATTCATGCGCATGACGAGGAGAATACCTGCAAGATTGGTGACATAGTGACAGTTATAGAATGTCGCCCATTGTCAAAAACAAAGACCTGGATGCTGCAGAGCGTCGACGTTCGGTCTACTGGAGTTTAGAGAGCAATGATTCAGACAGAAAGTATGCTCGAGATTGCTGATAACAGCGGTGCTCGAAGGGTTCAGTGTATTAAAGTCTTAGGCGGAAGCCACAGGCGTTATGCTGGTATTGGCGACGTGATTAAGGTCACTATTAAAGAAGCCATACCCCGTGGTCGCGTTAAGAAGGGCCAGGTTATGGACGCAGTAGTTGTGCGTACTCGTAAAGGCGTTCGTCGACCTGACGGCTCTTTGATCAAGTTCGATCACAACGCTGCTGTACTGCTTAATGCTCAGAAGCAACCCGTCGGTACTCGTATATTTGGGCCGGTTACGCGCGAACTCAGAACTGAAAATTTTATGCGTATTGTTTCCTTAGCGCCTGAAGTACTTTAGGTATAGAAAATAGATGAATAGAGATCCTAAGAGATTGTCGGCATGTTAAAGATCAAGAAAAAAGATGAAGTGGTAGTAGTTGCCGGTCGCGACAAAGGTCGTCGCGGTGAAGTTCTGCGCGTCATGAAGGATGGCAGACTAATGGTTGCTGGTATTAACATGGTTAAGAAGCATAAGCGCCCTAACCCCAATACAGGCGATCAAGGTGGAATCGTTCCTCAGGAAGCGCCGATTCAAGGCTCTAACGTTGCAATCTGGAATCACGAGAGCGAAAAAGCGGATAAAGTTGGTCTGCGCATTGAAGATGGAACGAAAATTCGCTTCTTCAAATCAAACGGCAAAGAGATTGAAGACTAAACATGTCTAATTTATACGAACATTATAAAACTGAGCTGCACCCTAAGTTGCAAAAAGACTTGGCGATCAGCAACCCGATGGAAGTGCCTAAGATCACTAAGGTTACGCTTAACATGGGTGTGGGCGAAGCGATTACTGACCGGAAGGTAATGGACGCAGCCGTGTCGGATATGACGCTAATTGCAGGGCAGCAGCCTGTTATTTGTTTGGCACGCCGTTCTGAAGCGGGTTTTAAAATCCGTGAAGGCTATCCGATTGGTTGCAAGGTAACTTTGCGTAGAGAAAAGATGTACGACTTTATTGAGCGTCTGGTAAGCATCGCAATTCCACGGATGCGTGACTTCCGCGGCCTGAACCCTAAGTCCTTTGACGGACGTGGCAATTTCAGCATGGGTCTGACTGAGCAAATCGTATTTGCTGAAATAGATTACGACAAGATCGATAAAATTCGCGGTCTTGATATCTGTGTGACGACCACAGCTAAAACAAATGAAGTGGCACTTGAGCTATTAAAAGCATTCAAGTTTCCTTTCCGTACATAGAGAAGAGATTAGTTATGGCAAAGCGTTCCATGATTGAAAGAGAGAAGAAGCGAGCAGATACCCGAGGCAGACTCGGTGCTAAGCGCGCAGCTCTTAAAGCGATTATTTCTAACCGTAACGTATCCGATGAGGATCGTTGGGATGCGCAGTTAAAGTTAAATGCGCAGCCACGTGATGCAAGTGCAGTTAGACATCGACGACGTTGCGGTATTACTGGTCGCCCTCACGGTGTTTACCGGAAGTTCGGCCTCTCGCGAAATATGTTACGCGAAGCTGCTATGCGCGGCGATGTTCCCGGTTTAGTTAAGGCCAGCTGGTAGGTATTTATTATGACAATGCAAGATCCAATAGCTGACCTCCTCACCAGGGTAAGAAACGCCCAAATGGCTGGTCACGTAACGGTTAAAATGCCTAACTCTAAGGGCAAAAGAGCGATATTAGATGTCCTACAAAGCGAAGGTTTCATTTTGGGTTACTCTGTCAGCGATGAAGTTAAGTCAAATATTACAGTTGATCTGAAGTACCACAACGGATCTCCGGTTATTGAAGAGATTTCGCGGGTTAGCCGTCCAGGGCTGCGAATCTACAAAGAAAGTAACGATATACCTAAAGTCCGCGGTGGACTTGGGGTGGCGATAGTCAGCACCAATAAGGGTGTGATGACCGACAAGAATGCCCGTTCTCAAGGGATCGGTGGCGAAGTACTTTGTACGGTTTTTTAGGGGAACTTTAATGTCTCGCGTAGCAAATAATCCAGTCGTTCTTCCTTCAGGTTTAGAGGTAAAGATCACCGGCCAGCACTTCTCAGTGAAGGGTGGCAAGGGCCAGATGGAGATGGACATCCATGAGTACGTTGCTCTCAAGCAAGAAGATGGCGAGCTGCGTATAAGCGCTCAGTCAGAAGCTCGTGCAGCAGATGCAATGGCTGGCACCATGCGTGCATTGGTGCAAAATATGGTTACAGGCGTAACTACAGGGTTCGAGCGTAAGTTGGAGCTCCAGGGTGTTGGTTATCGTGCTGCATCACAGGGCGATACATTGACGCTGCAGTTAGGCTTTTCTCATCCAGTAGTGTACAAGCTGCCCGAGGGCATCTCAGCAAGTACGCCAACGCAAACCGAAGTTGTGATTGCCGGTATGGATAAGCAGCAGGTTGGCCAAGTGTGTGCAGAGATTAGAGCGTTTAGACCACCAGAGCCCTACAAAGGCAAGGGTGTTCGGTATGCGGGCGAGTACGTAAGACGTAAAGAAGCCAAAAAGAAGTAATTAGTTTAACAGCCATAATCATTTGGGCGCGGAGAGACTCCATGCCCTAAGGAGCTGGGCGGTTGAAGAATAGAGAAATGGATCGCGCATTTACGAAGTGCGCAAAATGGAAACCGGGTTCGAAGCATGAACAGTAAGAAATCAAGCAGATTAAGAAGAGCGCGTCGTAGCCGCATGAAAATGCGTGAGCTGGGTGCTGTTCGTTTGTCAGTCAATCGCACACCTCAGCATATGTATGCACAGGTGATTTCTGCCGATGGCGGAGCCATTTTGGCCCAAGCGTCTACCTTAGAAGAGGCACTACGTGGCTCAGCTACAGGAAACGTTGAGACGGCGGCTAAAGTCGGAGCGTTGTTGGCTGAACGAGCGAAAGAGCAGGGTGTAAAAGCTGTCGCATTTGATCGATCAGGTTTTAAGTATCACGGCCGAGTAAAAGCATTAGCAGATGCCGCTCGCGAAGGCGGATTGGAGTTCTAAATGGCTTATACCGATAAAGTAGATGAAGAAGGATTAGTTGAGAAGCTAGTTCAGGTGAATAGAGTTGCCAAGGTTGTAAAAGGCGGGCGGATCTTTGGTTTTACCGCGCTAACAGTTGTTGGAGACGGTAATGGTCGGGTTGGTTTTGGGCGTGGTAAAGCACGCGAAGTACCAACAGCGATTCAAAAGGCAATGGAAGCTGCCCGGCGCAACATGGTGGATGTAGATCTTAATGGCGGTACGTTGTGGTATGCCACCACTGCTCGTCACTCGGCATCTAAGGTATATATGCAGCCAGCGTCTGAAGGTACTGGTGTAATTGCTGGTGGCACAATGCGAGCTGTATTAGAAGCTGCAGGTGTCCACAACGTTTTAGCTAAGTGCTACGGATCAACAAATCCAGTCAACGTGGTTAGAGCAACGTTTAAGGCGCTTATGGGTGTTAAATCACCAGAGCGCGTTGCTGAAAAACGCGGTAAGACTGTCGACAATATTGTCGCTTAAGGCTGAGGCATAGTTATGAGCAGTAAATCTATTAGCGTGACCCAGACTAAAAGCCCGATTGGTCGTTTAAAGAATCACAAGGCCTGTTTGATGGGTTTAGGGCTTCGACGTATTGGTCATACTGTGACTGTTGAAGACACACCTTCCGTTCGCGGAATGATTAGTCGCGTGCATTACATGGTGCATGTCGAGGGAGAATCCTAATGCATTTGAATGATTTGCACCCTGCTGATGGCAGTCACAAAGCTAAGCGTCGCGTTGGTCGCGGTTCCGGTTCTGGCTGGGGTAAGACATCTGGTCGCGGTCAGAAGGGCCAGAAGGCACGTTCAGGTGGCGGAGTCCGTCCAGGTTTTGAAGGCGGTCAGCTTCCTTTACAAATGCGTATACCTAAGTTCGGTTTCCGTTCGCGCGTAAGTTTGACGACCACTGAGGTGCGTTCGAGCGAATTGGCGAAGGTGGATGGCGACTTGGTCACCTTAGACACCTTGAAAGCTGCAAACGTAATAAGAAGAGACATGAAGCGCGTGCGAATCATGTTATCAGGCGCGGTGTCTAGAGCCTTCAAGGTAGAAGATGCAAGCATCGGCGTGACTAAAGGCGCTCAAGCAGCTATCGAAGCAGCTGGTGGTTCGGTTGTCGTTTTCGAGCCAGTTGTGCCGGGTAAACTGAAGAAGAAAGAACGCACTGAAGAGACAGCAGCTGCGGAGTAGTCGTCAAGACATCGCACTGTATATCTAAGATTATTAAAGAAGCATAGAAAAAATAATGTCCAATAACCAACAAGATGTAGCTAGTCAGCTAGCAGGAAATCAGGCAGGGGTTGCAGAACTCCGTAGCCGTCTGCTGTTCGTGCTCTTTGCCTTGTTGGTGTACCGAATTGGAACGCATATTCCTGTTCCGGGGATTGACCCCGCACAATTGCAGGCGATCTTTAACCAGAATCAGGGCGGTATACTCGAGCTGTTCAATATGTTCTCGGGTGGCGCTTGGGAGCGTATGAGTATTCTCGCTCTAGGGGTAATTCCTTACATTACAGCCAGCATTATTATGAATTTGTTGACCATGATGTGGCCCCAGTTCCAGCAATGGCGGAAAGAGGGTGACGCAGGCCGTAGAAAGATTACACGCGCTACTCGTTTGCTGACATTGGGCATCGCATTAATTCAAGGCACATCGCTCGCGGTCACCTTAGCGAACCAGGGGCTTGCGTTCGAAAGCGGCTTCACATTCACATTCGTTGCTACTCTGACGCTGGTGACCGGTTCCATCTTCATGATGTGGCTAGGCGAGCAGATTACAGAGCGCGGCGTTGGTAACGGTATTTCGCTGTTGATTTTCTCGGGCATTGTGTCCGGTTTTCCTTCGGCGCTGGGGCAGATGTTCGAGCAGGCACGCTTGGGCAACCTTAATATTATCGCGCTATTAGCGATGGGCGTGCTTGCCATAGCTATCGTATGGCTTGTTGTCAGAGTCGAGCGCGGACAGAGAAGAATTACAGTAAACTACGCCAAGAAGCAGCAAGGGCGGAGAGTTTTTCAGGCCCAGAGCAGTCACTTACCGTTAAAGATTAATATGGCTGGCGTGATTCCCGCTATTTTTGCGTCCAGTTTGCTTTTGGCTCCGGCTTCCATGGCTAGTTGGTTTGGTAGCAATCCTGGTATGGGCGCGCTACAAGACGTGGCGCTTGTGTTGTCTCCGGGACAGCCTCTGTACATAATGATGTTCGCAGCAGGGATCATATTTTTTAGCTTCTTTTATACAGCTATTATGTTCGACCCAAAGGATGTCGCAGACAATTTAAAGAAACAGGGCGCTTATGTTCCTGGTATACGTCCGGGACAACAGACTTCTAAGTACATTGATGATGTGATCACCCGACTCACCGTTTTTGGCGCGCTTTATGTGACCTTGGTGTGTTTGTTACCAGAATTTATGGTGGTCTTTTTTAACACTTCCTTCCAACTAGGTGGAACCGCAGTGCTTATTGTGGTCGTGGTAGCAATGGACTTTATGTCGCAAGTGCAATCACACCTAATGAGTAGCCAGTACGCGAAGTTGATGGAAAAGTCGAAACTACAAAACTATGGGCGGCGTCGCTAATCGACACCCATTTGGTAGGAAACTATGAAAGTAAGAGCATCAGTAAAGAAAATTTGTCGGAACTGTAAAGTCGTAAAGCGCAAAGGCGTTGTACGAATTATTTGTAGTTCTGAACCTCGCCATAAACAGCGCCAAGGGTAGTTGGTAGTTATGGCATCAAGTGTAAGACGGAGCGAATAGATGGCACGTATTGCCGGAATCAACATACCGGATAACAAGCACGCAAGAATCTCGTTGACATATATCTTCGGGATTGGAGCAACCACCGCAGTGAAAATCTGTGGTCTGGCTGGCGTGCAACCGGAAACTAAGATTGGTGAGTTAGACGAAGCTAACCTGGACGCAATTCGTAATGAAGTTGCAAAGTTCACGGTAGAAGGCGACTTACGTCGAGAAACATCCATGAACATCAAGCGATTGATGGATCTGGGTTGTTATCGAGGAATACGTCATCGTCGGCACTTGCCAGTGCATGGACAGAGAACAAAAACCAATGCGCGCACCCGTAAGGGCCCGCGTCGTCCGATCCGTAGATAGGGCAAGGTAGAGAAACAAATATGGCTGAACGTAAAAATGCTAAACGTGTTGTCGTAGACGGAATGGCGCATATCCATGCGTCCTTCAACAATACGATCATTACGATTACAGATCGACAAGGCAATGCGCTGAGCTGGGCTACCTCTGGTGGCTCAGGTTTCAGGGGTTCACGTAAAAGTACCCCATTTGCGGCGCAGATTGCTGCCGAGAAAGCCAGCCTAGTTGCTGTTGAATTTGGTATGAAGAGTGTAGATGTTTTCGTTAAAGGACCTGGTCCAGGTCGTGAGTCCGCAGTTCGCGCCATAAACGCGGCAGGCCTTAAAATAAACAGCATCGCAGATGTAACACCAATTCCTCACAATGGCTGTCGCCCACCTAAACGCCGTCGCGTTTAAGTGCTGGGAATTGTAATGATGCATAATCGAATGGAGAAATAGGTATGGGTCGGTATTTAGGTCCAAAACTCAAGTTGAGTCGTCGAGAAGGCACTGACCTCTTCCTAAAGAGCGGTGTTCGTCCAATCGATTCAAAGTGCAAGATTGATAACCCACCTGGCATGCATGGCCAGCGTCGTGGTCGTTTATCAGACTATGCGGTCCAGTTGCGTGAGAAGCAGAAGGTACGTCGTATTTACGGAGTATTGGAAAAGCAGTTCCGTAATTATTATAAGAAAGCTGACCGTAAGCAGGGCGCAACGGGTGAAAATCTGCTCAAGTTGCTCGAATGCCGGTTAGACAACGTTGTTTATCGCATGGGCTTTGGTTGTACAAGAGCCGAGTCGCGCCAATTGGTGTCGCATAAGTCAGTGACCGTTAACGGTCATTGGGTAAACATTGCGTCTTACCAGGTTAAAGCGGGAGATGTCGTGGCGATCGCTGAGAAGTCGCGCGCGCAATTGCGTATTCAAGCGGCACTGCAGTTGGCTAGCCAGCGCGGCGAGATCGATTGGGTTGATTTAAGTGCAGACAAGTTCGAAGGTACTTTCAAGCGTCTACCAGACCGCGAAGAGTTACCGGCTGAGATCAACGAAAACTTGATCGTAGAACTTTACTCTAAGTAATTTATTGGGCGCCTTGGCGCCTCTTTGGGAGACAAATATATGTCACAATTGGCAAACGAATTTCTGACTCCACGAAATATTGAAGTGCAATCTGACAGCCCGTTTCGTTCTAAGGTTACTTTAGAGCCATTGGAGCGCGGTTTCGGCCACACATTGGGCAACACGCTGCGTAGGATCTTATTGTCTTCTATGCCCGGTTGCGCCATTACCGAAGTACAGATCGATGGTGTTCTGCATGAGTACAGCACGATTGAAGGCGTTCAAGAAGATGTCATTGATATACTTCTTAATTTGAAAGACATCAGTATTATTATGCACAACCAAGATCATGGCACTATCGTTCTAACAAAGAGCGGCGCTGGTGTGGTTACGGCAGGTGATTTCGAGCTTTCCGAAGATATTGAAATAGCCAACCCTGATCATGTTGTTTGCAACTTGAACGCAAGCGGTTCTATTCGGATCGAAGCTAAGGTAACGAGAGGTCGTGGATACGTTCCGGTTGATTCTCAAGCCTCAGCAAGTCGCGAAGAAGAGGGGCGGCCAATCGGTTCGTTGCGGTTAGATGCTTCCTATAGTCCGTTGCGCAGAGTCTCGTACAGTGTGGAAAGCACGCGTGTTGAGCAACGTACTGACCTGGACAAGCTAGTTCTAGATTTAGAAACTAATGGCACGATTGATCCCGAAGAAGCGATCAGAAGAGCGGCTACTATTCTGCAGCACCAACTTGCTGTTTTCGTCGACCTAGACAGCGAAAGCGAACAGGTTGAGGAAGAGAAAGAGGACGAAGCAGATCCGATACTGATTCGTCCGGTGGATGACTTAGAGCTTACTGTGCGTTCAGCAAATTGCTTGAAAGCAGAGAATATCTACTATATTGGTGATCTGATTCAGCGCACCGAAGTAGAGCTATTGAAAACACCAAACTTGGGTAAGAAGTCACTGACAGAAATCAAAGACGTTCTGGCATCAAGAGGTTTGTCATTGGGTATGCGCCTAGAAAATTGGCCGCCAGCAAATCTATATGGTGGCCGGATATAATCCAGGCTCGACTCACGAGATAACAGGATTCTAGAAATAGGGTCGGTAAAAAAGCGTCAACACGCTTATAGGTACAGGAACGAATAATGCGTCATCGAAAGAGTGGCAGACAACTAAATCGAAACAGCTCGCACCGTCAGGCTATGTTTCGCAATATGGCCACATCTCTAATTGAGTGTGAAGTCATTAAAACTACACTGCCAAAAGCTAAAGAATTGCGTAAGGTCGCTGAACCGCTAATTACGCTAGCCAAGGAAGATTCGGTAGCGAATCGTCGCTTAGCTTTCGCTCGCACGCGTAGCAAAGCAGCGGTAGGTAAGTTATTCACAGAGCTCGGTCCACGCTACCAGGAGCGCCCAGGCGGCTACACACGTATTCTAAAGTGCGGTTTCCGTACCGGTGACGCAGCGCCTATGGCTTTCATCGAGTTTGTTGGGCGTCCAATCGCTGAGGTAGAAGAGTTCGACGCAGATATGGCCGCTGTTGAAGAAGGGCAGGCAGTGGAAGAAACGGAAGCTGTAGTTGAAACAGCGGATGAAGCCGTAGCAGAGGATGCTGATCAGTCAGATACAAAGAAGGACTAAATCGCTGTGAGTAGTAGCTTTCACCCGACCCCTAGAACATTGATGGGCCCAGGGCCATCGGATGTACATCCGCGAGTTCTGGGAGCCATGGCGAAAGCTACTATTGGTCATCTAGATCCCGAATTCATTGCTTTGATGGAAGACATCAAAGAACTCCTGCGATATTGCTTTCGCACTGAAAACAAACTCACCCTACCTCTTTCGGCTCCAGGCTCTGCAGCTATGGAAGCGTCCTTCGCCAATTTAGTTGAAGCCGGCGATAAAGTTATCGTCTGTATTAATGGCGTATTTGGAATGCGCATGGCAGAGAACGTTCGCCGTATGAATGGCGACCTCGTTACTGTTGAGGACGCTTGGGGCACTCAGGTTGACCCTGAAAAAGTCGAAGCCGCGCTTAAAGCCAACCCAAAAGCCAAAATACTTGCCTTCGTACATGCCGAGACCTCCACTGGAGTGGGCTCAGACGCAAAGACGCTGTGTGCCTTAGCCCAGCAGTATGATTGCCTGAGTATCGTCGACTCGGTAACGGGTTTAGCGGGTATCGAATTAGAGGTAGATGCCTGGAAGGCAGATGTGACTTACTCTGGCACCCAGAAGTGCTTATCCGCACCGCCCGGAATCAGCTTGATTACGTTTAGTGACAAAGCGGCTGCTCAAGTTACGGCTAGAAATACGCCAGTACAAAGTTGGTTCCTAGATTTGTCGTTGCTCATGGCTTACTGGGAAGGGGATGGCGCTAGAACCTATCACCACACGGCTCCGGTAAATGCCATGTATGGCCTCCATGAAGCGTTGTTAATGGTCAAGGAAGAAGGTTTAGAGAACTCCTGGAACAGACACCGAGCTATGCATGAGATCCTGGTTGAGAACCTAAACAGCATTGGCCTAGAGTTCGTGGTTGATGCCAGCTACAGATTGCCGCAGTTGAATCTAGTAAAGATCCCAGAAGGTGTTGACGAGGCCGCGGTACGCAAGCGTTTGTTGAACGAATTCAACTTAGAAATAGGCGCAGGCCTTGGTGCATTCGCAGGTAAGGTTTGGCGCATCGGCTTGATGGGCTACTCAGCACGCCGCGAAAATATCCAGTTATGCACTAGCGCCCTAAAGCACTGCATGAGCTAGTACAAATATTTAGGCTTCGCGCTTTTACCAGCCTGATTTGCAGGCTGGCTTGTAGAAATAGTCTATGTCGGGGTAGTAACTTCTTAGCTACTAAGAGACCTTACTTAGCAGTGAGTAAGGGCTGCAAAAATCTTCCCGTATGAGACTTCTTCACTTTCACGATCTGCTCCGGGGTGCCCGTTGCGACGATGTGCCCACCGCCTGAGCCTCCCTCAGGACCTAGATCGATAACCCAGTCGGCGGTCTTCACCACGTCTAAATTATGCTCAATAACCACTACTGTATTTCCGTCATCCCTCAGTCTGTGCAGTACTTCTAGTAACTGCGCTATGTCGTGAAAGTGCAGGCCGGTGGTCGGTTCATCGAGAATATATAGCGTTTGACCGGTATCACGCTTGGATAGCTCACGGCTTAATTTAATTCTCTGCGCTTCGCCGCCGGAAAGCGTGGTAGCCGATTGGCCCAGGCGAATGTAGGAAAGCCCCACATCAATCAGGGTTTGTAGTTTTCGCGACAGCATTGGCACGGGTGCAAAGAAAATACCGGCGTCCTCCACTGTCATATCCAACACCTCGTGAATATTCTTGCCCTTATAACGAATATCCAGTGTCTCGCGGTTATAGCGTTTGCCGTGGCAAACATCGCAGGGGACATAGATGTCCGGTAAAAAGTGCATTTCTACCTTAATCATACCGTCACCTTGACATGCCTCACAGCGACCGCCTTTTACGTTAAAACTAAAGCGTCCAGGCTTATAGCCCCGTGCTCTAGACTCTGGTACTTGGGCAAACAGCTCTCTTATGGGCGTAAACAGTCCTGTATACGTCGCTGGATTCGAACGCGGAGTTCTACCGATCGGACTTTGATCAATATCAACAACCTTATCCAAGTGTTGCAGCCCATCTATCGCCTCATAAGGTCTCGGTTTAAGAGTGGTCGCTTTGTTCAGCACAGTAGCAGTAACTGGATAAAGGGTATGGTTGATAAGGGTGGATTTTCCTGACCCGGAAACACCGGTGATACAGGTCAATAATCCGCACGGTATGCTCACAGACACGTCGTTCAAGTTGTTGCCACTTGCGCCCGTCAGAACCAAATTCTTTTCTGGGTTTGGAGCTACGCGCTTGGCAGGAATGGCAATAGACTTCGCGCCGCTCAGATATTGTCCGGTTATAGATTTCTTGTTTTTGACAACTTCATCAAAAGTGCCTTCAGCGACAATCTCGCCACCGTGTACACCGGCTCCTGGGCCGATGTCTATAAGGTAGTCGGCTCTGCGCATCGCCTCTTCATCGTGTTCTACCACGATCACCGTGTTGCCTAAATCGCGCAGGTGTTCAAGGGTATGCAGCAGTCTTTCATTATCCCTCTGGTGCAGACCGATTGATGGTTCGTCGAGGATGTACATTACACCAACCAGACCAGCACCAATTTGGCTAGCCAGGCGGATTCTCTGCGCCTCACCGCCAGATAACGTATCCGCGCTACGGTCTAAGGTTAAATAGTTGAGCCCCACGTCGACCAAAAATTGCAGCCTAGCGGTTATTTCTTTAAGAATTTTGTCGGCAATAGTGGCCCTCTGCCCTTTCAGCTTCAGAGTGCTCAAGTGCTTTAAGGTGTCGGATACTGCGCTGTGAGTGACACTTGGCAAGTCTGTTTCGCCAATAAAGACGTTTCTCGACTCTTCCTTTAGCCTAGTGCCCTGGCAGGTTGGGCAATCAGTAACACGCATGAATTTTTGCAGATTCTCTCTGACCATAGACGAATCGGTTTCCCGAAAACGCCGCTGCATATTTGGCAACACACCCTCAAATCTGTGGGTGCGGCGAATGACATCGCCCCGGTCATTGGCATAACTAAAGTCAATGCGTGTGCGCCCGCTGCCGTTCAGAATGACATCTTGGTTCTTTTTGCTGAGCTTTTTAAAAGGCATCTCGACATCAAATTCGTAGTGATCGGCTAAGGACGAAAGCATATGGAAGTAGTAAATATTTCTTCTATCCCAGCCCCGTATGGCACCTTCCGCGAGAGTTAAGTCTCTGTCAGCAACAACCAACTCGGGATCAAAAAATTGCGTAACCCCCAGTCCATCACACCCGCCGCATGCGCCGGCTGGGTTGTTGAAAGAAAACATGCGTGGCTCAAGCTCAGAGATACTGTAGCCACAGGTAGGACAGGCAAAGCGCGAGGAAAAAACTAACGCCTCGCTCTTTTCGTCATCCATATCCATAACTAAGGCCACGCCGTCGGACAACCCAAGGGCAGTTTCGAAACTCTCAGCCAGCCGTTGCGCAATGTCTTCTTTAACCCGCACTCTGTCGATAACCGCTTCTATGGTGTGTTTTTTCTTTTTATCCAACGCTGGGGCATCGTCAAGGTCAACAATCAGACCGTTGATTCGTGCTCGTACATAACCGTTGCTTATAAGCTCTTGGAAAACATGAAGATGCTCACCCTTACGCTCATTAACAATGGGCGCCAGAATCATCACCCGCAGATCAGGCATGTTAGCTATGACTTGATCGACCATTTGGCTGACAGTCTGGGCGTCCAATGGCAGAGAGTGTTCTGGGCACCGAGGTTCACCAACCCTTGCATACAGCAGGCGTAGGTAGTCATAAATCTCGGTTATGGTACCAACGGTGGAGCGCGGGTTATGCGACGTGGACTTTTGTTCAATGGAAATTGCCGGCGAAAGACCTTCAATATGATCTATATCTGGCTTTTCCATCATCGACAGGAACTGCCGCGCGTAGGCCGAAAGAGACTCGACATACCTTCTTTGGCCCTCTGCATACAGCGTATCAAAGGCGAGCGACGATTTTCCCGACCCCGATAGTCCGGTAATGATTACCAGCTTATCTCGTGGAATGTCTATGTCGATGTTACGTAGGTTGTGGGTGCGTGCACCGCGTACTGAAATCGTGTCCAAGGTTACTGTCGCTCTTGTTCGGTAGATGGGCGTAATCAACATAGCTTGGGCCTGGGTAAGCGGCAAGCTACGGCTGACGAAGGGTATCGGATATTGCGTGAAATTGTCGTGTAGTTGCACATCTGCGTTCAGCATTAAGCCTTCATATACGTTGGCACTTTCCTACACCCATAAAGATATCCGCTCACCGAATGAGCAGCATTTTAGAGTGGGTGACATCAGTTTTTTGCACTACACTAAGCAACAGCGTCATCTTATGCGGAGAAGATTATGGCCAGAGGAATTAACAAAGTAATGCTCATTGGAAACCTTGGGCGAGATCCAGAAACCAGATATGCCCAAAGTGGAAGCGCGGTTACAAGGTTCAGTATTGCCACATCCGAGTCATGGAAAGACAAATCCTCGGGTGAAACGCAGGAACGTACCGAGTGGCACAACATAGTGTGTTTTGCTCGCTTAGCCGAGATAGCCGGTGAATATCTGCGCAAGGGTTCAAAGGTTTATATTGAAGGCAGCTTGCGAACTTCCAGTTGGGAAGCGGACGGACAGAAAAAATACCGTACTGAAGTGAACGCCCGTGAATTGCAGATGTTGGACAGTCGTGGCGGCGGCGATAGTGGCATGGGCGGAGGCAGTGGCGGAAGTATGGGCGGCTCATCAAGCGCGCCTGCGCAATATACGCCAGCGCAAAGTGGCGCGCCCAGTGGATTTGAAAACCAGCCTCAAGCTCAGCCTGCGACGGTAGCTGTGGACAGTGCGCCTACCCTGTCAGACGACACAGATTTTGAAGACGACATTCCCTTCTAGCGCTGGTTAGCATTTTGCTAACTGACGGCTGTGTCTTTGGACTGTCTTGGATACGTTTTTGTGGGCTCATTGTCTTTTTTAACGCGCTCTTTGTTAAACAACAGAGGAATATGCCCAGCGCTATTATCTAGTCGTGGTCTAGTTTTGGCGCGGTTGAGCAATATGCCTGCAAGCAGCAGTGTAAAGTAGGCCGGCAATAGACTAGCTACAGTCCTGCGTATATTAGGCCGAACAACACTAAGCCCAATACCAATCGATACACAACGTAGGGCAACATGCCCGTTCGTTCGACTAGCTGAATGAAGTAGTGAATTCCTAGGTAGGCGCTAACACCAGAAAGGGCGGCGCCAGCGGCCACCTTGGCTAGATCAGTCTCGACATTGCCTTCAGCTAAATCTAACGACAACAGCAATTGAGCGCCGGCGATAGTTGGAATAGCCAACAAGAACGAAAATCTTGCTGCCTCCACTCTACTCAGGCCCAGTAGTAGCGCCGCAGTAATGGTAATACCTGAGCGTGAAGTGCCAGGAATTAACGCAATACTCTGGGCCAGCCCTATGAGCGCAGCGGCCTGCCAGGTAATTGCGCTATTTGATGTTGGTCCTCTATCTGCGTACCAAAGCGCGGCACCAAATAACATTGTCGTGGTCGCTATTACCGGTACTGTGCGCAACTGTTCTTGAATAAAGTCTTTCCCAAACAAGCCAATGACAATGACGGGTAGGGTAGCTAGCACAAGTTTCAGTACTTGCTTTATACCTAATGCGGCTTGGTGTATTTCTGGGTTACTTGAGGCTCGCCCCGAGCGTACCGCATAAACTGCAGGTGCTTGTGCAACAGCCCAAAGCATGGTCAGTAAGTCTTTACGAAAATACGCGAGCACCGCAATGAGTGTGCCAAAGTGTACAGCAACATCAAATGCCAAGCCTTGGTCTGGCCAACTGGTCAACTGCGCAGGCAGCACTAGGTGCGCCGAACTTGAAACCGGTAAAAATTCTGTAATTCCCTGTAGTAAGGCCAATACCAGTACTTGTAACCATTCCAAAGCTGTCGTTCCTCTGTGTGCGAAGTGTTGTGCTAATTTTAAACAAAGACTTGTGCTAAAAATTATGAGTTTACCCAGCCGTTTAGTAGGGGCGTCGTCAAAGAAAGGAGCATAACATTGGCGACGCCAGTCTAGGCTAGTTATAGTTGCGCAAAACATCAGACACCCTAATTAAAACAAATGAGGAGTCGGCAGTTGTCAGAAGCTATTGCTAACGAAAAAGAACGTGGCGGATTAGAGTTACCCGAAATCCCTCTTTTCCCCCTTCGCTCAGTCCTATTTCCTGAAGGCGTTTTGCCATTGCGTATTTTTGAGCCGCGGTATGTAGATATGATTCGCTGGTGCATGCGCAATCAAGTCAATTTTGGTGTCGTATTGTTGCGCACTGGCAGTGATGTCGCCGATAAAAATGCGGATGTTATGCCCGACGTGTTTCGCGTAGGCACTGAGGCGAAAATTGTCGATTTTAATCAAGCCGATAATGGCTTGTTGGGTATCGTCGCCCAAGGTGGACGAAAGTTTTCTATCAAAGAGCTTTACCTGCAAAAAGACGGGTTATTAAAAGCAACGGTAGAGTTTGCCAAAGAAGAGCCTATGGGCGAGCTGACCCCCGCACATGACTCATTGGTTGCTGTACTCCAAGATCTAATGCAGCACCCGCTTATTCAACAACTGAATCCACCGATTAGACTAAATGAGGCCCGATCAGTGAGTCACCGCCTTGCAGACCTGCTGCCTATAGAGCCAGAAATAAAACAGACTCTGTTGCAGATGAGTGGCGCTAAAGAGCGGCTTACAGAATTAGAGCGGTTGGTGACCAAATTTGGTCAGTAGGCGAACACATTAATATGCGCTTTAAGTGGGCAGCAGGTGAATTAGTAAGTGAGCGTGTAAATGAACGAGCAAATGAACGAGAGGTTGGACACCTAATTCTTTTGGCACATTCGCAGATTGGGTAGGTGAGCGCTGCGACTTTTACCCCTATAATGTGCAGCATGGACACAAATATTAAAAGTTACATGCAGGGTGTTGGCCGTGCAGCTAGAGATGCCTCGCGCGTTATTGGGGCGGCATCTTCAGCAACGAAATCTGCGGCACTTAAGGCAATTGCTGAAGCGGTAGATCACGCTCGACAAGACATTAAGCTGGCTAATGCGCAAGACATGCAGGCCGCACAGAAAAATGCTATCGACCAACCGCTGATCGAACGCCTTTTTTTGGACGATAAAGGCATTGATCAAATGATCGAAGGCCTTCTCCAAGTAGATGTGCTAAAAGATCCGGTTGGAGAAATGTCGGATTTTAGTTTTCGTCCCAGCGGCATTCAGATTGGCAAAATGCGCGTGCCGTTAGGCGTAATAGGCATGATTTACGAGTCTCGCCCCAACGTTACAGTGGACGCCGCGAGTTTGTCTCTGAAGTCTGGCAACGCTTGTATTTTACGTGGTGGCACCGAAGCATTTCATTCAAACCAAGCGATAGCCAAGTGTGTGGTTGCAGGTTTAGAAGCTGCTGGCTTACCTTCTGCATGTGTACAGTTGATCAATACCACCGATCGAGCAGCAGTAGGCGCACTTATACAGTTAGATGACTATGTAGATGTTATTGTGCCTAGAGGCGGTAAGAGTTTAATAGATCGCATTTCTAAAGAAGCGACTATTCCAGTAATTAAGCACCTAGATGGCATTTGCCATGTGTTTATTGATGGCGACGTAGATATCGATATGGCAAAAAGTATAGCGTTCAACTCGAAGGTTGAAAAATATGCAGTGTGCAATGCGTTAGAAACCTTACTGATACATGAACAAAGCGCTGCGGAAATTTTGCCCACGCTTGCTGAGCAGTACGTAAACGCAGGTGTTGAATTACGTGGCTGCGAGCTTGCGTGCACTATTACACAGATGGCGTCTGCCACCGAGCAAGATTGGGAGACCGAATATCTGGGCCCAATTTTGGCAATAAAAATTGTCGCAGATCTAGATGCAGCAATAGCTCACATAAACGAATACGGCTCCCAGCATACGGATGTCATTGTGACCCAGAGCTTTGCCAACTCCCGACGCTTTATTGCGGAGGTAGATTCAGCATCGGTCATGATTAACGCATCTACGCAGTTTGCCGACGGATTCGAATATGGATTAGGCGCTGAAGTGGGTATATCCACAGATAAAATCCATGCACGGGGACCGGTTGGTCTAGAAGGGCTTACATCGCAAAAGTATGTTGTATTCGGTAATGGCGAAATCCGTAATCGTTAAAGTGCAAAGAGCGCACAACGGATGATCGGTATATTCGGTGGCACTTTCGACCCGGTACATAATGGGCATACACATGCGGCGCTTGCGGTGGCTGCTGAGCTGGGACTCAGCTCTATTCATATGCTGCTGTCAGCTCGGCCTGGACACAGAGCGCCTTCGCAGACATCCAATGAACATCGCTGGCAAATGCTCCAGTTGGCCTGCGCCGCGCACAGTAACTTAATAGCGGATGATAGCGAACTGAATAGACCAGGTACTTCTTATACCTTTGACACGCTGGCGGCAATGGCTGCGAATAAAAGCTCAACGGGTGAGGATAATTCTCCTCCTGTGTGGATTCTTGGTCACGATTCCTTCGCAACGCTGACGTCATGGTATCGCTGGAATGAAATCTCCAATTTGTGCAACCTGGTGGTATTAGATAGACCCGGACAAATGACCCTAGAAGACCGCAGTCTGGTAAACTTTTGCGCTCAGCGCCAACGCGAAAAAATAGACCATAGCAGGGCCGGGCAGATGTTAAGGTTGCCGCTTCCAATGCAGGAAGTTTCAGCTACATTTGTGCGTCAGCAGCTGGGCTTAGGTCAGAGTGTTTCTGATCTGTTGGCTCCAGCAGTGAGTCAATACATTGAACAACATCAACTCTATATTACAACGGAGAGTATCGTTTGAACCCAAGTGCATTACGTGACCACGTCACCGCAGCCATCGAAGATCTTAAGGGCGTAGACATTGTCTCGCTAGATGTGGCGGCGCTCACACCAATGACGGACTACATGGTGTTGACCAGTGGTAACTCTAACCGCCACGTTAAAGCGATAGTCGACAATGTCAGTGAATCTGCAAAGGCAATTGGTATTCAACCGCTAGGCATAGAGGGACGCGAAAGTTACGACTGGGTGCTTGTAGATTTGGGCGACGTATTAGTGCATGTAATGAACACAGAGGCCCGCGGCTTTTACGAGATAGAGCGATTGTGGACGGAGATGTCTAGTCGTAGTAAGCCAGCAATGGAGCGCGTAGAGCCTGAGTAGCGAGCACTTATTGACTAAGATCAATTTAACTAAGATCGGTTTAACTAAGATCAATGAAAATACGCATATTATCCATTGGTAATAAGTGCCCCAGTTGGATCAAAACTGGGTTCGAAGAGTATGCCAAGCGTATGCCTCGAGAAATGCCGATGTTGTTGTTAGAAATGCAGGCGCCACGCCATCATGCTGACCCCGCAAAATATCAGCAATACGAAGCACAAAAGTTATTAGCGCAAATTGGCAAAAATGATTGGGTTATAGCGCTTGATGAACATGGCGGTTCTTGCTCTAGTGTTGGCTTGGCTAGTGAGCTTAAGGTGTGGCAAATGGAAGGACGAGATGTTGCGTTTCTTATCGGTGGTGCAGATGGGCTTGGAAAAGAGGTGCTCAGTCGGGCCGATCAAAAAATTTCTTTGTCGAAGTTAACGTTTCCTCACTATATGGTTCGCGTAATATTAGCCGAAGCTATATATAGGGCCTGGAATATCAGTACCGGGCACCCTTATCATCGTGTGTGAGGATGGCTAGTTGTCACTAGAATTATCGATAAAGGATCCCGGTCGCGAACAGGAAATGTTTGTAGGTCGAGCTACGACGCTATTTGTTCTGGTAGTTATCCTGTTTGCTGTATTGGTCGCACGAATGTTGACCCTGCAGATTGTCGAACATGAAAGGTATCAACTCCGAGCCGACAATAATCGCCTCCAAATCCAGACTATAGTGCCTTCCAGAGGTATGATTTACGATCGCAATGGTCGTCTGCTGGCCGATAATCAAACATCTTTTTCATTAGCTGTAGTCGCCGAGCGGGTAGAAAATGTTGACGTGCTATTTAGCGCTATTGTCGAAATTTTATCCCTGGGTCCAGAACAGGTAGAAAGAATTCAAGCTGAGCTAGCGAAACGTCGTAGGCCCGATTCCGCGGTTGTTATTTTAGAAGCACTCTCAGAAAAACAAGTGGCTCTGTTGGCTGTCAATCGACATCGCCTCAGAGGTATTGAAGTTATCAGCCACCTTATCCGATCTTACCCGATGGGCGCGTTGGCTGCCCATGCAGTGGGTTCTGTAAGGCGCCTGACAAAAGAGGATTTAGAAACCGTAGAGCCCGTTCAATACAGTGGCTCGCAGTTTATTGGTAAGCGCGGGGTCGAAGCGTTTTACGAAAAAAGTCTGCATGGGAAAGTCGGCTACCAAAAAGTAGAAACGGACGCTCATAGCCGAGTGCGCCGGGTCTTAGATGTGCAAGGAGCGCAGACAGGTAAAAATTTGACCTTACACTTAGACAGCAAGTTACAAGCCGCCAGTGTCGACGCATTAGCTGGCCGGCGTGGCGCAATAGTTGCGTTAGATCCAATTACCGGCGGCGTTTTGGCTATGGTTAGCGAGCCAAGCTATGACCCTAATCTATTTGTTAGCGGTATGTCGTCCTCGCAATTCAGGGAGCTAACAGATTCTATTTATTTGCCGCTTTTTAATCGCGCAGTAAATGGTCAATACGCGCCAGGATCTACCTTTAAACCTGTTGTTGGTTTAGCTGGTATTAGTGCAGCGATAACAGATTGGGAAGAAACCATTGAAGATAAAGGTTGGTTCAAATTGCCGGGCCAAAAGCGCGTGTATAGAGATTGGTCCTGGACAAAGGAGAACTCTGGAGGCCAAGGCGAGGTCAATTTGAATAGAGCAATTTACCGGTCGTCCAATGTTTATTTTTACGACCTTGCCAGCCGCATGCCAATTGACTCGTTGCTTGGTTTTGCTGGCCAATTTGGTTTTGGTCGGAATTTGGCGTTAGACATACCAGAAGCAAGTAGTGGTTTGCTGCCTACGCCCGAGTGGAAACGTAATGTTAAAAATCAGCCCTGGTATCCTGGAGACTCGGTGAATTTGGGTATTGGTCAAGGTGACCTTTTGGCCACGCCCTTACAAATGGCAACGGTGGCGGCCACTATCGCTAATCGCGGCCGAGTAGTTCGCCCCAAAATGCTCTTGACCAGTGATGCCTCTATTGACGAAATGAATGGTGTAGATGAGCCGCCACAAATTCTTGGCCTCAGCGAAGAAGACTGGGAGGCCATGGTAGATTCCATGGAGGATGTGGTTCATCGCGGCGGTAAAGGCTTTCGCGGAAACGGTACTGCGTGGGCGTATATTGGGCAAAAAATTGGTTACCGCATGGCTGGTAAATCAGGTACGGCACAGGTGGTGGAGATTAATCAGGGAGAGGTCTACGACGAAGAGAAATTGTCGGAGTTTCGTCGTAAACATGCATGGTTTATTGCCTTCGCGCCGGTTGATAACCCAACAATAGCGGTTGCCGTGCTGGTGGAGAATGGCGGCGGCGGAAGCACCGTAGCTGCTCCTGTGGCTAAAGCGGTTATTGACGCGCATTTGTCTACAGAAATACCGAGTGTTCGTTAGATGCATATTTTTATGGTGTCAGTATGAGTCGCGATTTTCAGCGCAGTTTACCCAGTTACGAAACCGGATCGTCTTCAAGTTGGTATGCGCGGATCCACGTCGACCCGATTTTACTATTGCTAATTACCGGTGTGGTGCTCTTTGGATTAGTCATATTAAGTAGCGCTGTCGATGGCAAAGACGCATTGTTTGAAGCCCAAGTGCGGCGCATTGGATTAGCCTATGCAGCGCTCATAATAGCTGCGCAACTACCCCCAGCAATATACTTGCGCTGGGCACCTTTCTTGTACATGGTCGGGCTGGTGCTGCTAATTTTGGTTTTATTTGTGGGCGTTAAGGTAAAGGGTTCACAGCGCTGGATAGATATTCCGGGCTTGTTCAGATTCCAACCCTCCGAGCTTATGAAGATCGCCGTGCCAATGGCGGTGGCGTGGTACTTACAACAAAGGGTTCTCCCTCCTTCCCTCAAACATACAGCGTTTAGTTTGCTTATTATCGGCGTGCCTGCCTTTCTGATTGGTGTAGAGCCGGATTTGGGTACCAGCATTTTAGTCGCCGGGGCTGGTGTAGCCGTATTATTACTAGCGGGTTTGTCTTGGCGCTGGATTTTTGGCGCTTTTGCGCTCATTGCGGCGGCTGCGCCATTGTTGTGGCAGTTCGTGCTGAAGGACTATCAGCGGCAACGAATCTTAACCCTTTTTGACCCTCAGAGTGATCCGTTGGGCGCAGGCTGGAACATCATTCAGTCCACCACTGCAATCGGTTCTGGTGGTGTCTTCGGAAAAGGCCTATATCAGGGCAGTCAGAGTTATTTAGATTTTTTGCCCGAGGCGAGGACAGACTTCATTGTCGCAGTGGTCGGCGAGGAGTTAGGTTTTGTCGGTGTCGCATTTTTACTTACCCTCTATCTGCTGATCATTGCTCGAGGTCTGTTTTTAGCCTCTAAGGCAGGCAGTACTTTTGGGCGTCTGGTGGCCGGCGCATTGGTACTAACGTTTTTTATCTACTTATTCGTCAACATAGCTATGGTCAGCGGTATATTGCCCGTAGTGGGCGTGCCGCTGCCTTTAGTAAGTTACGGAGGTACTTCGGCTATTACTCTGATGGCAGGTTTTGGCATTATAATGTCGATGCGCACACATAAGGCTTGGTAGGAGGAATTTATGTTTTTTCGATTATTTGGTATTCGCTGGAAAATTTTTTCCCGCCTCGCAATAGGCGTCTTAATATCTATCCAAGTAGCTTCTGTATATGCCGCAGACGACTATGTTGGTCGGCCGGAGGTAGAATCGTATATTGCTTCGCTTGTCGCGGAACATGATTTTTCTCGGCAGGCATTGGAAGAAATTTTTCGTCAAGCGGAAAAGAAAGACAGAATAATCGAGCTAATATCTAGACCCGCTGAAAGACGTCTGCAGTGGCACGAATATCGTAAAATTTTGGTCGATCAGTCGCGAGTCAAATTAGGCCTAAAGTTTTGGCAAGAAAATGCTGAGACCCTGGCCCGAGCAGAGCTGGCTTATGGTGTTGACGCGGCGATCATTGTTGCAATTATTGGTGTAGAAACACGTTACGGTCGTATTACGGGTTCGTATAAGGTGGTCGATGCACTAGCGACGCTGGGGTTCGATTACCCGCCCAGAGCCAAGTTCTTTCTTAGCGAGCTCACGCAATTTTTATTATTGGCTCGTGAGGAAGGTAAGAGCCCACTGAGTTTAAAAGGCTCCTATGCTGGGGCCATGGGTTACGGCCAATTCATTTCCTCGAGTTACCGGAACTTTGCGGTAGATTTTGACGATGATGGCGTCAGAGATATTTGGAGCAATGAAGTTGACGCTATAGGCAGTGTGGCTAACTATTTTGCGCGCCACGGTTGGCAGGGTGATAGTGTGGTGACGCAGAAAGTCAGCGTTAAAGCGCCTACCCCAGAGCTTCTAGAGCTGGCTAATAGCTCGCTAAAACCCAATATGACATTGCAACAGTGGCAAGAGTTGGGTGTGGAAATGCCAGTCTCAATGAGCGAAGACTTACAGGCCAATGCAATGTTAATGCGCATGGGTCAGCCTGATGGCGCAGACTTTTGGTTGGGCTTCGATGACTTTTATGTCATCACGCGCTACAACCACAGCAGGCTTTATGCCATGGCGGTCTATCAATTAAGCGAAACCATCCGCCAGCTCCGCGCTGAAGCTAGCGAGGCCGGGTGAAGCGATTAGTTTGGATTGTCGTATTGCTGGGTCTGTTGGTGGGATGTGCAACGCAGCCCCCACCTAAGGCTGGACGTTATGATCAAGATCAAGACGCTGCGCCAGTACTCGCTCCGACTGCAATGGCCCAACTTGCAAACCTAGGAAATCCTCAGGTGGTCGATTTGTCCCCTAGTGCTAGAGGTAATCCAGCTACTTATAATGTTTGGGGTAAGGAATATGCGGTACTGCCCTCTTCTCAAGGTTATTACGAAGAAGGTAACGCTTCTTGGTATGGCAGCAAATTCCATGGCCGATTAACCTCAAGTGGCGAGCCATTCGATATGTTTACGTTAACCGCTGCTCATCGTTCGCTACCAATCCCCGTATTCGCTCGAGTGACCAATTTAGCTAACGGTAAAAGCACCATTGTGCGCATCAACGATAGAGGCCCTTTTCACAGCAACAGAATTATCGATTTATCTTTCGCTGCGGCAGTAAAGCTAGGCTTTCACAAAAACGGCACTGCCCGAGTTCGAGTTGAAACCATTCGCGAAAACATTGAAGATTTTTTGCTGGAGGTTGGCGACTTTGATGATCTAAGCCGTGCACGATCAGCTAGAAACCAGCTAGAGGTTACATCAGGCGCTGTTGTTAAAGTTGTAAAGCTGCTGGGTGCTGATGTGTATCGATTGCAAGTTGGGCCTATGTCTAGTGGCGCGCCCATTGAGCGGTTAAAAGCTTTGGTCGCTACTCTTGGCTTGGGGCAGGTCGATATTCGCCCCGTTGAATAATCAGTGGTAGATTTTTTGCTGGTATTTCTAGCAGCGTCAATGTTTGTAGATTACTATAGTTCCTTATCCGCCATGACTGCTACCTTTTGTCTAGATAGACACTAGAAACTGTCCGCAAAATTTCGTCCCCTTGGTCGATGGATGTTAAGATACATCTCCTTAGCAATAGCAACGTGCAAAAAAATGCCTAAAGCCCATATTCTTAAATCCTCGATCGCTTTCGTCGTTTTGACCGCTTCAGCTGGATTTTCAGTCGCTCAGAAACCGCTCACCTTACCACCGCCAAATATTCAGGCCACTTCCTATATTTTGCTTGATGCGAAAACCAACAAAGTGCTCGCCGAACAAAATTCAGATCAACACAAAGCACCAGCCAGCTTGACTAAAATAATGACCGGCTATCTTGTCGAGCAGGAAATTAATCTAGGTCGGCTAGGGCTCGAGGAAGAAGTACAGATCAGTGTTAATGCCTGGCGCACAGGTGGCTCTAAGATGTTCATTCGAGAAGGTACGCGAGTAACCGTTGGCGATCTTTTGAAAGGCGTCATTATTCAATCTGGTAATGATGCAAGCGTTGCACTAGCAGAGCATATTGCAGGCAGCGAATTTGATTTTGCAGGTCTGATGAACGAGCAAGCAAAAGCTTTGGGGATGAACGACACAAATTTTGAAAACCCCACCGGGCTACCTAACGACAATCACTACAGTACAGCTCAAGATTTAGCCAAATTAACGCGGGCGTTAATCAACGAGCATCCGCAGCAATACGAGCTTTACTCTGAGAAGCGTTTTAAATATAACGACATTGATCAACCGAATAGGAACAAGCTACTTTGGCGTGATCGCTCTGTTGATGGCGTGAAAACCGGCTATACTAAAGATGCTGGATATTGTTTAGTAGCGTCCGCTGAGCGTGAGGGCATGCGTTTAATAAGTGTTGTGCTGGGTACTACCAGCGATGAAGCGCGTATGCGCGAGAGCCAAAAGCTTCTATCGTTTGGTTTTCGAAATTTCGAAACCCAAACGCTCTATAATGCAAACTCTGAACTGCGCGCCGAACCCGTATTCTATGGCACCCTTGAAAGTGTTGGCTTAGGTGTCGTTGAGGAAGTGTCCGTAACCGTCCCGCGCGGCTATTACAAGGACATACAGGCCGAAACTTCCGTGCCTATTCAGTTAGAGGCGCCTTTGGTAGCCGGGCAAATTGTTGGTCGACTAAAGCTGGTTTTAGCAGACGAGGTCATTTATGAGGGAGATGTAGTGACCCTGCTAGATGTGCCCGAGGCTGGCGTATTCTCTAGGCTTGGCGACTTTGTTTTTCTTCTCTTTGAGTCTATGTTCGGCAATGACTAAAGCCCCAGAAATAGAGTTCCCTTGCCGTTACCCAATTAAGATTATTTGTCGTACCGGTGAAGGTGTGGCAAATCGTGTTATCGAAACAGCTCGTAGGCATGCGCCGGATGTCACCCCAGATGATATAAATATCCGTAACAGTAGCGGTGATAAATTTATTTCTGTACGTATTAACTTGATGGCTCAAGGTCCAGTGCAACTCAAGGAAATGTACGACGATCTAATGACAGACACTGCTGTGCGCATGGTCATCTGAATGACCTCGGTTTCTAACCATCAGTCCCTATTGACCCACTGCATTGCATATAACTAATGACAGACTCATCACTTACTTCCACACGCTTTGAGCAAAACCAAGTAAAGGTACTAGATCTTGGTGAGACACACTACGAACCCGTATATGCCCGTATGCAGGAATTCACCCAGTTAAGAAGCGTAGATACCGCAGATGAAATTTGGCTTACAGAGCATCGGTCAGTTTTTACCCAGGGGCAGGCGGGTAAGGCGGAGCATATTCTTTTTCCAGGCAGCATTCCGGTGGTGCAATCTAACCGCGGCGGACAGGTTACCTATCATGGGCCAGGCCAGCTCACCGTCTACTTGCTGCTAGATCTGCGGCGTCTGGGCATAGGCGTTAGAGAGCTGGTTACACGCATAGAAGCAGGTATTCAGGCGCTTCTTGAAGAGTACGAGGTCAGCAGCCGTTTGCGCAGCGATGCCCCGGGCGTCTACATAGACAACGCTAAAATAGCTTCTCTGGGTCTTCGAGTGAGTAAAGGGTGTAGCTATCACGGTTTGAGTTTGAATGTAGACATGGACCTAAGCCCGTTCAGTCAGATCAACCCCTGTGGTTTAACCGACATCAGCGTGACCCACTTGGTTGATCATCACGACGGCGCGAATATGACGGAGGTGCGCCAGAAGTTGTGCGAGCACTTGCTGCGCCAACTCAATTTACGCGCAGCCGCTTCTTAGCTTTTTACGTAATCAGCCCTTCGAGCATACTGGGCAATCTTTGGCTTTACTCAACTTGAGTTTGCGCCACTCCATATACTTGCTGTCAAAGAAAAGACTGTAGCCCACCAAGCTGCTACCCACGCCCGCAAGATATTTTATTGCTTCCAAAGCTTGGCAGCTGCCAATGATGCCTACCAGCGGGGCGATAACACCATTTTCTGAACAATTCAAAGCGGCTCTATCACCAATGCCGGTTTCTGGGTACAGACACTGATAGCAAGGTGACAGCGGGTCTGTTGGGTCAAATACTGAGATCTGTCCTTCCCAGCGAATAGCGGCACCAGAGACTAATGGCGTTTTGGTTGTCCAGCAAAACTGATTAATTGAGTGTCTGCTGTCAAAATTGTCCGTTGCATCAATGACCAAGTCTGCGCGATCAATTTGGCTTTCTAGCTCTGCGCCCTCTAAGCGCTGCTCAATTATTGTGACGTCGGTCTTACCATTGAGGTCCTTCACTGCGCTTGCCGCTGAGTGAGCTTTGTTAACACCGATGTCCTGTTCTCTGTGGGCAATTTGCCGTTGTAGGTTTGAAGTGTCTACTTGGTCATTGTCGACCAGTATCAGTTGGCCAACCCCGGCAGCGCCTAAATACATGGCTATAGGGGAGCCCAAACCGCCGAGACCGATTAATAGCACTCTCGCGCTCAGCAGCTTCTCTTGTCCGGCGACATCAAAATCCGGCAGCATTATTTGTCGGCTAAATCTAAGTAGCTGGTCGTCATTCATGGAAGTATTGACCTACAGAGACGCGTTCAATATTGGCCAGATCTCTATGCGAGGTCACCGATTGAAAACCACTTTGTTCTAATATTAGTCGCACTTGGTCGGCTTGATCAAAACCGTGTTCTAACAACAGCCAGCCTTTATTATGCAAATAAGCTGGTGCTTCCTTGATGATTTGTCGTAGGTCTGCCAGACCATTTTCACCAGCAATCAGTGCGTGCTGTGGTTCTGCATGAAGTTGTTTTAAGTGCGGGTCGGTGGGGTCAATGTAAGGCGGGTTGCTGACAACGATTTGCCAACGGCCTATGAGGTTTTCAAACCACCGGCTTTCTTCAAAAGTAACTTCAACTTCCAGCTTCTCAGCGTTTTGCTTTGCCACCAGTAAAGCCTCAGCGGAAATGTCAGTGGCAGTGACTTTGGCATCAATACGCTCGCTGGCAATGGCCAAAGCGACTGCACCACTACCGGTGCCTAAGTCCAAAACATTAGCGTCACTTTGTAACAGCGCTAACGCGCTCGCTACTAAAAGTTCTGTTTCAGGCCTGGGGACTAAAACGTGGGGGGATACGGAAAGACTTAACCCCCAAAATTCTTGTTCGCCAGCTAGGTAAGCGAAGGGAACATCGTTGCGTAGTGCGTGAGCCCAACGATCTATTTCTACAAGCTCTCTGGCAGCTAGCGGTCGTTCTGGACGAGCCAAAATGCTGGCACGGTTAACCTGTAAAATATGGCAAAGGGTTAATTCGCAGTCCAGCCTGGGCAGGTCACTCTGCTGCTTTATCCACTGTCCTGTGGTCAAAGTCTGTCCAGTGTCGGTTGCTGTCTTAGACTCTGCCACTATCAATTAATCTTCAGAAAGATTTTGCAGTAGATCCGCCTGGTGTTCCTGAATAAGCGGCTCAACAATTGAGTTAAGTTGGCCTTCTATCACCTCGTCGAGCTTGTACAGCGTCAGATTAATGCGGTGATCGGTGACGCGCCCTTGAGGAAAATTATAGGTGCGGATACGTTCTGAGCGATCGCCAGAGCCGACTAATTGTCGACGGCTGGCAGCTTGCTCGCTTTGCTGTTTGCTTTGAGCGGCATCCAACAACCTAGACTGCAGCAACGACATAGCTCGTGCGCGGTTTTTATGTTGCGAACGTTCATCTTGGCACTCTACAACTGTGCCCGTTGGTAGGTGGGTAAGGCGAATAGCTGAATCGGTTTTGTTAACGTGCTGGCCACCTGCGCCGGAAGCTCTAAAAGTATCTTCGCGCAGGTCCTTCTTTTCAATCGCTATGGCACCAATTTCATCCACCTCGGGCATGATCGCGACGGTGCAGGCGGACGTATGCACGCGGCCTTGGGACTCGGTTTCGGGCACTCGCTGTACTCTGTGCGCGCCTGATTCAAATTTCAGTTGGCTATAAACATCACGCCCTTCAATGCGCGAAATTATTTCTTTGTAACCGCCATGTTCTCCAGGCCGCTCATTCAAAATTTCCACACGCCAACCCTGGTTTTCTGCAAATTTGTTGTACATGCGGAACAGGCTGCCAGAGAACAGTGCAGCTTCGTCGCCACCAGTGCCTGCGCGAATTTCTAGAAATACGTTGGAATGATCGTTTGGATCTCTGGGTAGCAAAAGAGTTTGCAGTTTTTGCGTTAGCTCCGACAGTTTCTCTTTGCTCTCCTGAATGTCCATTTCTGCCAACTGGCGGATTTCTGCATCGTCATCTTCAAGCAGTACCTTACTGTCATCAAGGTCGTTGTTGAGGCCAGTCACCTCTTGGTAGCACATTACTACCGGTTCAATTTCTGCAAACTCTTTAGACAGTGCGGTAAATTTTTCTCGGTTAGACATCACTTCTGCATCAGACAACAGCGCGGATACTTCTTCAAAGCGGTCCGTAAGGCTGCCTAATTTAGACATCATGGAGTCTGACAGGATCATATTTAGTCTTCTAGTTTGGTCGGTTGAGTGTCCGCAGGCTTGCTCATGGATTGAACCTCCTCGGCTACAATGCTGTCTGTAAGAGAGCTCACAGAGGGCGCGTAAATGCTGCTTAGGTAGCCGAGTAAATCTTGGCGGTCTTCAGCGCTTGCTTCGCGCATTGCAGCAGTAGTCGGGTGAATCAGCTTGTTAGTTAGGTTTTGGCTCAAGCGCAAAATAGCGCCTTCTGCGTCGCCGTCCTTGGCCAGGTCTCGCAGTGCTCGAGTCAATTCAGCTTCGCGAATTTCGTTGGCCTGTGTGCGAAAGGAGGTGAGTAGGTTTTTATCTTGCTGCACGCGCTTCTCTCTTTGAAAATCTTTTGCACCCCTTGCGACAATTGTCTCTGCATCTGCTGCTGCAGTTTGGCGTTGCGCGAGATTTCGTTCCACGATCTCGGTGAGATCATCAATGGTGTAAAGGTAAGCGTCTGGCAGTTCTGCAACTCCAGCTTCAATGTCTCTGGGTACCGCAATGTCCACCATGAACATGGGTCGTCGCTTGCGCTTTTTAATAGCAGCTTCTACAGCGTCCTTACCTAAGACGGGCAGGCTGCTGCCCGTGGAGGCGATGACCATATCATATTCATGTAAAACCCCAGCTATCTCGGCGAGCTGGATAGATTGAGCACTGTATTTTCTCGCCAGTAGCTGAGCATTGGCCAGCGTTCTATTGGCAATAGTCATAGAACCAATATTTTTTGCTGCTAAATGATCTGCCACCAAACCGATAGTCTCACCTGCACCGAGTAACAACGCTTTCTTGGTACTCAAATTCTCAAAAATTTTACCGGCCATAGACACTGCTGTATAGGCGATAGAAATTGGGTTTTTGCCGATGCCGGTTTCACTGCGAATCTGCTTGGCTGTCTGCAACGTAATTCTAGACAGCAAGTTCAGCTCTGGGCCAATGGTCCCGCACGTGCGCGCCATGTCATAGGCAGATTTAACCTGCCCCATAATTTGCGGTTCGCCGAGCATTTGCGAATCTAAGCCGGAGGCTACCCGGATAATATGCTGGGCCGCATCGTGGTCCCAATATTGATAGCTGGCGTTTTCAAGTTCGTTCAGTGCTATGAGACGTGTGTCTGCAAGCCAGTGTGATATGTCTTCACCGCTGCTCGGGTCTGCGGCACAATAAAATTCAGTTCTATTGCAGGTGGAGATGATGGCTACTTCAGAGACACCTGAAATGTCATTGGTTAAAGATTTTAGTGCTTGAGCTAACTTTTCTTCGGGAAAGGCAATGCGCTCCCTAAGATCTAGTGAGGCGGTGCGATAATTTAAACCGTATGCCAATATGCTCATGAATGTAGAAGCACTGAAAATTGACTGACGATGATAACAGAAGGTGGCCCAAGCCTTTAGTCTCTTGATGTTAGATTTATGTTTGCTGTACGCGTCGGTTTTCTATGTGCAAGCCGCGAATTTTGTTGCGCGACAAGCAATGTCGATGACCGCAGTAGTTTTCAAACTTATATTTGGATGTAACCCAAGATGAAATTACCCTTAATCTCGCAACCCCTAGCCGGGATTTTTGTCGCTAAGCGCACATTAACTCTGGGCTGTCTTTCCCTTCGGGGCTTTTATCTCAATTTTTTGGTTTTGCTTTTTTCAGCTTGTACCTCACTGCCGGCCAATCACTCCAGTGACACCGCTGAGACCTACGCGGTAAGCGGAAAATTGATCATTATTCAGCCTGAACAACGCAGCAGCGCTGGTTTTCGCTGGTCTCAGCAGGCAGAAAATTTCCAAATTGAGCTTTGGGGCCCGCTGGGCGTGGGCCGTACTTTAATTGCAGGGTCGGCTAATTATGCCGAGCTAACACAAGGCACTCAGATTATTGATCAAGGCAAGCCGAGCGAGATTATGCAACGACAGTTGGGTTGGTCAGCACCTATTGACGTTTTCCCTTATTGGATTAGGGGCGCTGTGGTACCTAATGCTGCGGTAGAAACTGTTGAAAAGGATGCACAGGGCCGACTAATTAGGTTCACTCAGGCCGGGTGGTCTGTGAGCTATACAGATCATATTCAGGGTGTTCTGGGCGAAGCTCTCGGACCACCAGGAAGAATCACTATCGAGGGCCGAGATCTGCAACTTAAAATAATTATTGGCCGAAAAAGCGCCAAATAATCAGAAAGAGTGAAAAACAATGCCCTCCTTTGATGTTTAGCGGCGGTTTAGCTGCAAAGATGTTTGACACTTCGTGGCGCTATCAGGACAATAGCGCGCTTGAAAAAGAGGCTGGAAAGTTGGCAATTTCTTAAAGTTGCAAAGCGTCTTTGAGTATTTTGCCTTCGCTTTTGATCACCTTTGTGGGTTTTCAGATAGGGGAAAGAGGGCAAGATAAGATACGGAATAGAGTATTCTAGAATAAAGAGAGAGTGCGGTGGTCGACAGCGATCAATGACTGTATAAAAAATCGCATGCGGTGTGGGAACACACTGTATCAAAAGTTCTTGGGGTGTCGCCAAGCGGTAAGGCACCGGGTTTTGATCCCGGCATGCGCAGGTTCGAATCCTGCCACCCCAGCCATTCATATTGTTATTTGTTCGAGATCACGGTCTTTGCGAAAACACTTGGGGAAAGTGAAATGGCTAATTTGATGTTGTTTTCTGGCGGTGCGAACAAAGAGTTGTCTTCCAGAGTTGCTCAGAAATTACACCTAGACCTTGGACACGCTGATGTTGGCCGGTTTAGTGATGGTGAAGTTACTGTAGAAATTCACGAAAACGTTCGTGGCAAAGACGTATTTCTGCTGCAATCAACTTGCGCGCCTACAAGCGACAATTTAATGGAACTTTTGATCATGGCTGACGCATGTCATCGCGCATCAGCTCATCGAGTAACCGCAGTGGTGCCTTACTTTGGTTATGCGCGCCAAGACCGAAGACCGCGCTCAGCCCGAGTTGCGATCAGCGCCAAGGTTGTAGCGGATATGATCAGCACGGTGGGTATAGACAGAATTCTCACAGTGGATTTGCACGCTGACCAGATTCAGGGGTTCTTCAACATCCCCGTAGACAATATTTATGGCTCGCCGGTTTTGGTCGACCATATTTTGGCCCAGAAATATGTCAACCCTATCGTCGTGTCGCCGGACGTGGGCGGTGTGGTCAGAGCAAGAGCAATAGCGAAGCAAATCGACGATCTCGACTTGGCCATTATTGATAAACGTCGTCCTCAAGCTAATGTTACTGAGGTGATGAACGTTATCGGTGATGTTGAAGGTAAGACCTGCATCATTGTTGACGACATTGTTGACACTGCAGGTACTTTATCTACCGCCGCTGAAGCATTAAAAGCTGAAGGCGCGAAAGAAGTAGTGTGTTACATAACTCACGCAGTTTTCTCTGGCCCAGCCATTGAGCGCATAGCCGCTTCGAAGTTGGATAGAATGATAGTTACGGATACCATTCCTTTGTCAGCAGAAGCGAAAGCCTGCAACAAGATCTTTCAGTTAAGTTTAGATCGTTTACTGGCCGAGTCTATCCGGCGAGTAAGCAATGAAGAATCCATCAGCGCGATGTTTCGATAACCGAAGCGTCTCGCCCTTGGTGCAAAAGAGCCGGCAGATCGGTCGCAGATCAGCCAGCAACTACAATTAAGACTTTGGAGACACAAGATGTCAGATAATATTCAACTGACCGCGGAACTTCGAACAGACATAGGGAAAGGTGCGAGCCGCCGTCTACGTCGTTTGGAAGATAAAGTTCCCGGTATAATCTACGGCGAGGACAAAGGCCCTCAAATGCTTACGCTTTCGGCTAACGAAATGGGTAAAGCTATGCAGCTAGAAGCTTTTTACTCGCAAATTATCGATCTCACCATTAATGATAAGAAAGAGCAGGCGGTTGTGCGTGACTTACAGCGTAATCCAGCCAATGAGCGTCTACTGCACATCGACTTTATGCGAATCAGCGCTAACAAGACTATTAACGTAAGTGTTCCACTGCACTTCCTTAATGAAGAATCTTGTGTGGGTGTGAAGATCGAAGGCGGTACGCTTACTCATAACATGACCGAAGTGGAAATCACTTGTTTGCCAGCAGCACTGCCAGAGTATATCGAAGTAGATATGGCGGAGATCGCCGCCGGTGTTTCTATCCACCTCAGCGAACTGATCATTCCTGAAGGCGTTACTATTGGAGCACTTGCCTTTGGCGAAGATCGTGACATTCCAGTGGCCAGTGTTACAGCACGTCGCGGTACTGGTGAAGATGAAGAAATCAGTGATGAGCCTGCTGTACCACCAGCATCTGCTGATGATGAAGGCGGTGAGGGTTAACTACCCGTTCGTCTCAGTTAGGACTTTCAGCAATTCGCACAATTTCATTGGCGCCAGTTGCTGCAAGGTCTGCTGTACCTTGATTCCATTTATAAGCCATATGCTGCGGTTCTCAGCACAAACGAATCCCCTGATGATAGTTGGTCTAACAAAATGACCGCCTTAAAGCTCATCGTAGGGTTGGGTAACCCCGGAGCTCAATACGAAAAAACTCGCCACAACGTGGGCGCGGTTTGGGTTAGAGAACTCGCTCACCGTTTTAATATACCGCTTGCTCAAGACACTAAGTTTAAAGGCGAAGTAGGTCGTGGGGTTATTGCCGGTGTAGATCTCAGGTTATTGATTCCCAGCACCTTTATGAATTTGAGTGGCGACTCTAGTGGCGCGGTGGCGCGTTTTTATAAGATCGAGCCAGAAGAAATATTGGTCGCTTATGACGAGGTTGCCTTTGAACCCGGTGTGGTGAAGATCAAAAGTGGCGGTGGCGACAACGGTCATAACGGGGTTAAGAGTGTGCGCGCTGGTTGCGCCAACCAAGATCAGTTTCATAGATTACGTATTGGGGTAGGTCACCCCGGCTCCAAAGACAAAGTAAACGCTTACCTCACCCAGCAAACACCCCAGCAAAGCGAGCGTGAATTGACCGCAGCATCTGGGCATTTTGCGGAGGCTTTGCTTTCAGATATGGTTAATGGCAATTGGCAAAGCGCTATGACTGCATTGCATTCGCCGCCGTTGTCAGAAAAAGAGCTGCAAGAAAAAGCGGAAAAGAAAGCGCTGCTCAAAAGCAAAAGAGAAGCAGATCTAAAGATAGAAAAGGCAGCCATCGAGGCGGCTAAAGACACCGATCAGGGTACTTAATCAGGCATTTTTAAAAGATGAAACAAGCCTGCATTTATAAGCAATAAATGAAGGCAAACATTCAAAATGTATTAGTCAGAATTTCTCTAGGAGAATAATAGTGGGATTTAATTGCGGCATTGTAGGTCTACCCAACGTAGGCAAATCAACCCTTTTTAATGCGTTAACCAAAGCGGGTATTGATGCGGAGAACTTTCCGTTCTGCACAATTGATCCCAATACCGGCGTTGTACCCGTGCCAGATCCACGCTTGCTGCAGTTGGCCGAAATTGTTAAGCCAAAGAAAATTATTCCAACCAGCATGGAGTTTGTAGACATTGCAGGCTTGGTTGCAGGCGCGTCTCAAGGCGAAGGCTTGGGTAATCAATTTTTGGCCCACGTGCGCGAAACCCAAGCACTGGCCCACGTGGTTCGATGCTTCGAAGACGACAACGTAGTGCACGTTTCAGGCAAAGTCTCGCCCGCAGATGATATTGAAATCATTAACACTGAATTGGCCCTAGCTGATCTGGATACTATGGAAAAAGTACATGATAGAGTCAGTCGTGTGGCCAGTTCCGGAGACAAAGAGGCCAGGGCCTCTCTACTGCTGTTAGACAAGGTTAAAGTCGCTTTAGAGGCGGGCGATCCAGTGCGCTCGGTAGAGTTCACAGAAGAGGAACACGCGGCTCTGCACGAGTTCCACTTCATTACCGCCAAGCCCATTTTATATATCGCTAATGTTGCTGAAGATGGATTAGAAAATAATCCGTTGGTTGATATTGTGCGTGGCATCGCAGATGCAGAAGACGCAGAAGTAGTGGTGGTGAGTAATAAAATTGAATCAGATATTGCCGAACTAGAAGACGAAGAGCGCGCTGAATTTCTGCAAGAATTAGGCCTTTCCGAACCGGGTCTAAATAGAGTGATTCGCGCAGGCTACAAGTTGCTTGGGCTGCACCAGTACTTTACCGCAGGGCCGCAAGAAGTACGCTCATGGACAGTGCCTATCGGTGTCAAAGCACCTCAAGCAGCCGGCGTAATTCATACTGATTTTGAAAAGGGTTTTATTCGAGCAGAATGCATAGCCTTCGAAGACTACGTTACCTTAGGTGGGGAGTCTGGTGCCAAAGATGCAGGCCGTTGGCGTTTAGAGGGCAAAGAGTACGTACTGTCAGACGGCGACGTGCTCCACTTCCGCTTTAATGTATAACGCTGCAAAAGCGTTATCTAAATTCGGACTCGCAAGCGATCGCTTGCGGACCAACCGGTTTTTTAGACTCGTAGTTGTTTGCTGAAGTTCTGTCAACACGACTCACTCGTTGCCCTGTTTGTCTCGAGTTAAGCGCTGTTTATGTGCTGTGTCCCACGCACTTATATCAACGCGGCGGCTAAATCTCAGAACGTTTTGACGTGCGATAACAGTTGTTGTCAGCAGCGGCCACGTTAGCACCGCCGACAATACGCTGGCAACGGCCTCTGCGTTTCCTTCAAATGTATGGGTATGAATTTCGGCTGTTTTCACATCACTATGCTCTAGCTCCTTCACTCGAAGTTGTTAGACATCTATAAGTAGAAAAATCCCCGCCGGTTAGGTTCTCTAATCGGATGCCGTCTGGCGCAAAAAACATTCCACTTGTCTGAATCCTAGTGGGTGCAAAACGCATCCATAGTTCTCTGTTAGCTCAGAGGACTACGCGCTCCGCTAGGCCTGCCTACACGTTGGTTTGGTCGCCTCAAAGCAAGGCGTTGGGTTTACAAACATCGGTATACTCAAGAAGGAGCAGCAATGACTACAAAATTAAAAATAGACCAAACATCGGGTACTCTTGAAATAGAAGGAACAGAAGAATTCGCGAAAAATATCTACGATGATTTTAAGGGGAGGCTTACTTCGCCTCCTCCCGCAACTTCTACACCAGTAAAAAAGTCTACAGCTACAACAACTCCAGCGAAGAAAGGTAAACCCAAAAAAGCAGCACCTTCATCTGGAAATTTTTCCAAACTGAAAAAGGCACCGGGCATCGCTAAAAACCTGGATCTCTCTGATAGTGAGGACAATCCAACCCTAAAAGAGTTTTATGATCGCTGTGACCACAAAACAAATTATGAACGTAATCTCATTTTCATCTATTACCTAAAACAAGTGATTGTCGTCGAGAAAGCGAATCTGGGTCATGCTCTCACTTGTTATCGAAGTGTAGGTCAGAAAATACCTAAAGCGCTTGAGCAAAGCATGAGGGACACTGCAAAAGTTAAATGCTGCGTAGATATCGACGAGCCAGAAGATATTGAGGTACCTGTCAGCGGCATAAATTATCTAGAACATGATATGCCTAAAGCAGAATTACAATAAGGGTAACTCGTGAAAGTTGAGCAATTCGTAAGCCAGGCAAATTGGGCTCAATAAAACTGAGCTTAAAAAGATTGAGCACTTGGCTTTCTATTTTCTAGAAAATAAAGAACAAGCAGAGTTCACGGTAGCCGATATGTCAGCCATTTTGGTAGAGCTAGGCTACGCCAAGCGAAATGGAGCACGACTAAAAAGAAAAACTAAGAAATCTCCTACATTTGTGAATGGTAGTAAAGAGGATCTATTTAAACTTTCTGTAAAAAGGGCTGCAGCTCTGCGCGTTGCCTTCCCAGACTTGTCGGAAAGTGAAGAAATAATTTCTGACGAACCACTTCTTCCAGAAATTCTCTTGAAGGAAGCAAATAGGCTATATCTTTTAAAAGTTGTTCAGCAAATTAATACAGCTTACGAAAATAACCTTTTTGATTGCTGCGCCCTCATGATGCGCTGATTATCAGAAATACTACTTATTTAATGTTTTGAGTCTGTAGGCATTGAAAATCAAGTGCAGGATGCAGAAGGTAATTATCAAAACCTAAAAGCACTGATCAATCATGCCAAGTCAAAATAGGAAATAAAATTATCGTCAGACGTAAAGAAAGATATCGATGATTTTTCCGAGTTAGGTAACTTATCTGCACACAGAGTTAAATATAACTGTCGCAGGAATGATATTCGGCTAGTTAGATTGGGCTACAGGGCTTTAATTGAGGAGCTTCTTTATGTTTCCGGTCTCGTTAAACCATCAAACTAACAAGGCATAGCACTCGGACGCAGCAAAGCTGCGCGGGTGCTTGCGGCTTTAAGTTCTCCATGAAAAACATATTTACAAGTTATCGAGTCTCCTTAGCACTGTAATTGGCAGTGTATTTCTCCAGCCCCTTTTTATAACAACGCACTGACCTTAGCCTGCTCAAATTTCAGGCGAAAAAAAACGGCATTTGGGTAAACCCGAATGCCGTTCTTACTAAGCGGTTAAGCTGCCGATATTATTTGGCTGCTTTACGCTCCTTCACTTCTTGTACTACCTGGTCTGCTACATTCGATGGGCAAGGTGCGTAGTGCGAGAACTCCATAGAGAACTGACCACGTCCAGAAGTCATTGTGCGTAGGTCGCCGATGTAACCGAACATTTCGGATAATGGGCAGTCTGCCTTAACGCGTACGCCTGTAATACCCGCTTCTTGAGACTTGATCATGCCGCGTCGACGGTTCAAGTCACCAATTACGTCACCTACGTGATCGTCTGGGGTAAATACGTCTACCTTCATCACTGGCTCTAACAACTGTGGAACAGCTTTAGGAATTGACTGTCTGTACGCTGCTTTAGCGGCTAATTCATATGCAATTGCAGAGGAATCAACAGCGTGGAAGCTACCGTCAGTCAATATGACTTTGACGTCTAAGAGTGGGTAGCCGGCTAAAGTACCTTCATCCATTGAAACTCTGAACGCTTTCTCAACAGCAGGCCAGAATTCACGAGGTACGTTACCACCAGTTACCTTAGATTCGAACTCGTAACCGCTGCCCACTTCGCCTGGCTCAATGGTGTAGTCAATCTTAGCGAACTGACCAGAACCACCAGTTTGCTTCTTGTGGGTATAAGTGTCTTCAATACGCTTAGTGATGGTTTCGCGATAAGCAACCTGTGGCTTACCTACATCAACATCAATGCCGTGAGTACGTCTGAGGATGTCGACCTTAATGTCTAAGTGCAATTCACCCATGCCGCGCATGATGGTTTCACCAGATTCTTCATCTGTTTCAACGTAGAAAGAAGGATCTTCTGCAATCATCTTAGACAGAGCAATACCCATCTTTTCAGCCCCGGCTTTGTCGCGTGGCGAAATAGCAACGGAGATCACTGGATCTGGGAAGACCATAGGCTCTAGTGTTGCTGGGTTAACTGGGTCACATAAGGTGTGGCCAGTTTGCGTGTTCTTCATGCCGAGCAGCGCAACAATATCGCCTGCTTGCGCAACATCTAACTCTTCTCTTGAGTCAGCGTGCATCTCTACGATTCGGCCAATACGCTCGCTCTTACCTGTAAAGGTGTTCAGAACGGTGTCGCCTTTTTTCAAGCTGCCTGAGTAGATACGCGTAAAGGTTAGCGCGCCGTAACGGTCATCCATAATTTTGAATGCAAGTGCGCGTAGCGGGCCGTCTGCATCAACAATAGCGAAGCTGCCTGTTTCGTTACCTTCCAAGTCAACTTCTGGCTGAGGCTCAACTTCCATTGGGTTAGGTAGATAATCTACAACCGCGTTAAGGACGTTTTGCACGCCTTTGTTCTTGAACGCAGACCCACAAAATGTTGGGAAGAAGTCCAGTGCAATGGTTCCCTTACGGATGCAACGCTTAAGATCATCAATAGAAGGCTCGTTACCTTCTAAGTAAGCTTCCATTAAGTCATCGTCTTGCTCTAGCGCAGTTTCTACCAATGCTTCACGGAATTCTGCTGCTTTTTCTCTCATGTCGTCAGGAATGTCACCAATTACATAAGCTTCTGGATCGTTGGAGTCGTCCCAAATCCAAGACTTTTCAGTCATCAAATCAACAACGCCGTTAAAGCCGTCTTCTTCACCAATAGGCAGTGCCATAACCAAAGCGTTTGCGCCCAATACCTTGCGCACTTGATCTACAACTCTGTAGAAGTCTGCGCCAAGGCGGTCTAGCTTGTTTACGAAGATCAGTCGTGCAACTTCAGATTCGTTAGCATAACGCCAGTTGGTTTCTGATTGTGGTTCAACACCACCAGATCCGCAAAAAACACCAACGCCGCCATCGAGTACTTTCAGTGAACGGTAAACTTCAATGGTGAAGTCAACGTGTCCAGGTGTGTCGATGATGTTGAGTCTGTGGTCGTCCCAAGTACAACTTGTCGCTGCGGATTGAATGGTAATTCCGCGTTCTTGTTCTTGTTCCATGAAGTCAGTGGTGGCAGCGCCGTCATGCACTTCACCAATTTTATGGATCTTGCCTGTCAGCTTAAGAATCCGTTCTGTAGTCGTGGTTTTGCCAGCGTCCACGTGGGCGAAAATGCCGATATTGCGATAGCGTGTCAGGTCTTTCATTTGTTCTCTCTAAGGTGGTCCTGATTCGTAGGATTGATCTTGTTAAGCCATTGAAAAATATAAGGTTTTTATTTTGGCTGGATTCCGAATCGCGTACGTTACCACCGAATGGGGTAAAGCTCACGCGAAATATGGCGTTCGGACCGCCTGCTAGGAGTTTTAAAGCAATTTGGTGGTGAATTATGAGTAAAAGAGCGACGGTTTAGTCAATGCAAATACAACGCGATGAAATTGCGCAGCATCCGGGCAATATTTTGCCCAGATGATTAAACCTTCTCAAACCGCCTTATGCCTGCGAGTTGGGGGAGATAGGTCAGTGCCTACAAGTCGATGTCTGCGTAGACAGGTGCATGGTCCGATGGTGTCAACTCTTCGATCTTTCTTCGATAATCTCGGTCTATCACAACGTCTTTGGTCAGCGCGTCGACGCCTTCAGTGGCCAAAATAAAGTCGATGCGCAATCCGCGCTTTCGATGGAACGAACCACCGCGATAATCCCACCAGGTGAACGCCTGCTCTTCTGGATAAAAATGGCGGTACAAATCTGTAAGCCCAGTGTCCATAAGTGATTGTAGGCGAGCTCTTTCTTCCTTGGTGTGGAAAATGCCGCCATCCGCCGCCTCGCCTTTCCATCCATCAATGGGCTCTGGCACGATATTGAAATCGCCACAGATAATGCGTGGGCCTTTTTTGCCTGACTGCCATTGCTTATTCAGGCTGTCGTACCAACCCAGCTTGCCCGCGTAATCTGCATGTTCAAGGTTTTTACCGTTGGGGCAATACACGGTTGTGAATTCAAATTTGCCATCAATGTCAGCGGTAATTAGACGTGAGCCTACTTCGCCTTGGTCTTCCAAGCCGGTATGCACCAGTTCTGCCGGGTGCTTGCTAAGAATGGCCACGCCATTCCAGCTCTTTTGCCCGTGCACCAGGGCCTCGTAGCCGAGTTCTTTGAAGTGATCTATGGGGAATACGTCATCTGGAGTTTTCAATTCTTGGAAACCAACCACATCAGGTTGTCTGTCTTCTAACCACTTAGTGATATATTCCAAGCGGGCGCGGAGACCATTTACGTTCCAAGTAGCGATGCGCATATCGGCATTTCTCAATTATTGGGTAAACGTCATGATAGCTAATTGGCTACTAAGCGCCACAACCTCTGAAGAAGAAATGCATTCTTCAGAGGTTTAGCAGTTTGCCTCAAGGGCTGAAATTTAGAATCTAGCCTTCAAACCTGCGTAAACGCCAATGCCTGGAGCCTGGTAGCCAAACACTTCTTGGTAGTCGTCATCCAAAAGGTTCTCGCCGCGTAGGTATAGTGTGACGTTTGGTTTCAGATCATAGCTTGCGGTCAGGTTAACTAGCGTGTAGCCGGCCAGAGTGACTCTGTCTTGGGTCGTGCTAAAGATAAATTCGCTGTCTTGGGCTTTGCCGTTGTGCAATACCTGCAAGCTTAGGCGGCCTTGATCATTAGTGGTCACGTAGTGAAGGCTGACGCTACCGCTTTGCTCTGGGCGTCTAACTTCCTCGCGTGCATCAGGGTCGCGGCTGTGCAAAAAGTTCCAATGAGCGGCGAGTGACAGTTGCTCGTTAATCCCAGCGCCCATGCTCATTTCCCAACCGTGGCGCTGGCTATTGCCAGCCTGATTTGCAGGCGATGAAGTGAAAGTAGTCATATCGAATACGGTTTCAATTTCATTGGTTAGGTCTGCAGAGAAGTAGGTGAGGTCGAAATCAACACGTTCACTCAAAAGACTGCCAGATAAGCCCAAGTCCCAGCTTGTAGATTCTTCAGGCTGTAGGTTTGGATTGCCAGTAAAGCTATTGGGGGTGAAGCCGAACAACTCAAAGAACGTAGGGTTAACTATACCTTGGCCCCAGCTGCTATGCAGGCGGAAGTTTTGCGGCAGATTTTGACTGAGTGTCACTCTAGATGTGGTGGCGTTATCAAAGCGTTGGTTGTCGTCGGCTCTAACGCTCAGAGCAATAGATCGGCTAGGGGTTTGCAATACATATTCCCCTGCCAGACTTTGTTGGCGATCTTTGGCTTTATAATTAGCGCCGCCAATGGTTGGATAAATGTTTTCAAATTCGCGGCCTTCATATTGAGCACCAATCAGCAATGAATGGGTTAAGTCACCAACTTGGACAAGCTTGCTGGTTTGCAGGTCCACCTTATTGCGCTCGCCGTTGAGACCACTGACTAAAGTGCCGGTGTCAAAGAATCTAGAGCGGTTTTTGCTTTCGCTAATGTTCATCTGTTGCTGCCAACCAAAATATTCGGTTTGCAAAAGAAGGTTGGCAAATCGCTGCTTAGAGGCGTTGTTTTGATCTGCATCAATGACCAAGCCCTGGGTTGCGGTAGATGGAAAGTCGAAGTCTTGCTCGTCACCTTGGGTATCTAATTCCGTCTGACTTAAAGTTATCTTAACAAGGCTTGCGTCGCCCCATCGGTAGCCAAGTGAACCGCGCGCACTAGAATCTTCAAAACCATCATTCTCGTTACCAAGCGTTGATGCGCTGTAACCATCGCTGATCATCCTGCTAACGTTGAGTTGGCTAGTCCAAAGGTTTTCGCCCTGGGGCTGCGCGACGGATACGCCCGCACTGCCGTAGCGAGTTTTGAAACTTCCGGACTCAAGGTTTACGTTGGTCTTTACACCAGGTTGGATTGCTTGGTTAGTGAATATGCCAATGACGCCGCCAATAGTATCGGCGCCAAAGCGAGCGCTTTGTGGACCGCGCAAAACTTCAATGCGGCTAATGTCAGCCCCAGCTAAATGAGCGAAGTTGAATTCCGAACCATTACCTACATCGTTAACCTCAACGCCATCTATTAATACCAGCGTGTGATTCGCCTCGGCACCGCGAATTCTGACTTGAGTTAATGCGCCAAGTGGCCCTGCACGGTTAACTGACATGTTGGGTATTGTGCGCAGTAGTTGGCTGACATCAAAGGTAGCTTGGCGCGCAAAATCGCTCGTGTTGATGCTGCTAATACTGCTGCCTACGTTGTTAGCATTTGTAGGCAGGTGATTGGCTAGTACAAGCACCTCCTCAATTTTTGCATCATTGCTGTTGGGCACCTCATTGTTAGCATCGGCTAGCGCGCCAAAAGACTGGGTGGCAAGCAGGGTGGAAAGCAGGGCGACACAAACCGTAGAGGCGGCGTTCTTTGATATGCTAGTACAACTGAACTTCATTAAATCGATATCCTTTATTTGAAGCGGTAGATTAGAGAAGTCTTGGATTTCGTTCCACGAGGATAGTTCACGATGAAGGTGAGTTCTTCTACCCTAATGCGCTACGGTCACTCCTGGGCAGCTCTCGCCTTTAACAAATTTTTTTCTAGACAGAACTGGCTTTAGGCTGGAATGTGTTGATGAAAGGAATAAACTTGTGTCTCAAATTTTAGCTTCGATGGTGCGGCAACCCCTAATTATGATCAAACGTTGCCTTCTATATAACCCCGTTTCCGCTCAGTGGCGATCCTACAACAACCCTGTGGATGTTTTGCTTGCGACGACTTTAGACGAAGTTGAACCAATGCTTAAGGCGGTGGAACAACGAGTAAATGCTGAAAATTTGATCGCTGTAGGGTTTGTCAGTTATGAAGCCGCCAGTGGTTTTGATCCTTCTTTAACTACACATAAGCCCGGGAAGCTGCCATTAGTCTATTTCGGCCTCTTTGCTGATTCAGATATCTACCAACCGGAAGCACCTTTAAGCCTAAGTGCTGAAGTCTGGTGTTTAGATACTCAGCATGCGGATTATTGGCAAGACATTGAAAGGATTAGAGCGCAGATTGCAGCCGGAGACGTTTATCAAATCAATCATACTTTGCGCTTACGCGGCGGCGTCAGCAGCCCTTGGGAACACTTTCAGAGCATCGGTTTAGAAGCACCTCAAGGTGCGTATATCGAAACTGACGAATTTGTCATCGCCTCTGGCTCTCCAGAGTTGTTCTTTCATCTAGATAATCAGCGACTCATTTCAAGACCAATGAAGGGCACCGCCCAGCGTGGGCAAAATGATCAAGCAGATAAAGCGCAGCAAACTTGGCTAGCCGATTCAAAAAAGAACCAAGCTGAAAATTTAATGATTACAGACATGGTCAGAAATGATCTAGGCAGGGTGGCCAGGCCGGGCAGCGTTAAAGTCAGTGAATTGTTTGCGCTAGAGCGCTACCCCACAGTTTGGCAAATGACCTCAAGTATTGAGGCTGAAACCGATGCTTCGGTGACTGAAATTTTTAAGCAATTATTCCCCGCGGCCTCTATTACCGGCGCACCCAAACGCGCGGCTATGTCGAGCATCGCGCAGCGAGAAAAAACCCCACGGGAAATTTACACCGGTGCCATTGGCTACATTGCTCCCAAGCGCCAAGCGCAGTTCAGCATCGCCATACGTACAACATGGATAGATCAACAAACCGGTCAGGCAACCTACGGTGCTGGTGGAGGCATTGTCTGGGACTCCGTGGCGGAGGAAGAATATGCCGAAGTACTGGCAAAGACCCGTATATTAAACAACGTGAAAACAGCGGAAGATTTTGCATTGTTTGAAACATTAGGCTGGGACCCAGAGACAGGTTTTAGCTTGCTTGAGCAACACCTAAGCAGAATGCAGGACAGCGCCAACTTCTTTGGTATTGCCTTTGTTGAGACAGAGGCCAAATCCAGTTTGGAGGCTGCTGTAAAGAAGGTTGAAGTTCACGGCCCTCAACGGGTGAGGCTGACCCTAAGTGGTGCCGGTGCCTTTACCGTCGCATGTCAACGTTTTGCTGGCAGAGCGTTGAATCAGGAAATGCCTACTATGGAGGCTCAGGATCAGTTACCAGAGCAGTTAATAGCGCTGTGTAAGACACCAATTCAAGCAGATGATCCACTGCTACAGCACAAAACTACAGATCGAAGCGCCTATGAGCGAGCGCGCAGTGAGGTGCCGGAAGGCGTTGAGCCGATGATGTTTAATCAAGCCGAGGAGGTTACAGAGTCGGACATTGCGAATGTTGTTTATCGCCTTGAAGACCAACTTTTTACCCCGCCGGTAAGCTGTGGATTGTTGCCAGGAACTTTGCGAGGGCAGTTGCTTAATCAAGGCGCATTGGCTGAACGGGTGTTGAAAATCAACGAATTAGACAGTTTGCAGGCAATTTTTTTGCTCAATGACCTCAGAGGATGGCGAAAAGCGAAGATTGCTTCGTTAGCGGATTGACAAGAAAGGATGGTGTAAGGACAATTCGTCTCCCCCGATAAGCCGGTCGGGGACCGTGGCTACGTAGCTCAGCTGGTTAGAGCACAGCATTCATAATGCTGGGGTCGGTGGTTCAAGTCCACCCGTAGCTACCACTTCGATATTTCAATACTTCACATATAGCTCTAAGCCCACTATTTCGCTTGTGTGAGAGCGTGAATCCGTGTTGCTGGAGCATCTTGCAGACTCAACGCTCGCTTACGTAGTGAGCAAATATGCTGTCATTGAGTTAAGCGGTCTTTTTGGATTGACTTGACAAATAATCTTAATAAGAATGATTTGCATTCGTGTTAGTATTAACGTTAAAATTTACTCCTCGATTGTAAGCGTGCGAGAAAAGCTTCAGCTTTTACGTGTGGCGAACCTGAACAAAGGAAATTTCATATTCGGGATTCGTTTAATCTCCTTCCCATACGCATAACAACCGACTAAAAATCCGGTCTCGCGACCAAAAAATTTTGATATCGACATAATTTTGTCGAACGCTACGAAAAAAAGATAGGTGTGATTATGTACATTTTAAAAGAGATTTTTGAGGCCAAGATCAATACCCGCGCTGTCAATCGGTCGCTGGGATTAGTAGCTTGTGCGGTTCTAATGCTATCCGGTTGCGGTGGTGATAGTTACATGTCCAAGGATTCGGACGGAGACGGTGTAGCAAACGCGACAGATGCATTTGCAACAAACGCCGCTGAAACTAAAGACTCAGATAGCGACGGCGTGGGGGATAATGCTGATAACTGTCCTGCCACAGCAAATACTACCCAAGCCGACAAAGACGGCGACGGTACTGGTGACGCTTGCGACACGGCAATCCCAACAGTTTACGGACCGTTTATCAGTGCATTTGATAGCTCTGCGGCGGATTCAGTAAGTTATACAGGTCAAACTGCACGTCAGTTGCTTATATTAGGTTTGGTTAGGACCGCGGAAGGGATTACGGAAGATGCTGGGCAAACCGTCGCTGCGGTAACTGCTTCCATGGATCTTTACGTCACCGGTAATGACAAGGCTGTTGATTCAGTAGCACACGGCTATACCATCAGCGGCGAAACTGTTATTCCTGGGCCCACGTTTGGAGACGTCAGCACTGGCAAAAACCTCAATGGTAAGATTGCTGGAGGCAACGGCGCAGGTGGTGGTGAAACCACCAAATTAATCAATGACGAGTTCTTTGGCTGGGCGGAAGGGATGGATTCCACTCCGCTACCTATTGAGTTGGTGAATCATCTGATAAATAGACTAGCAGTCGAGTCCACGGATGGAACTTCCTTTTCGGTACCTACTCCAGACGGCCCAGCTACTATTGAGCTTGCAGAGGGAACGGAGGTCGATGCAAATGGTCGAAACCTACGCCAGCTACTGCAGAAATTTCTTTTAGGTGCGGTAAACTTTTCTCAATTGAGCAATGACTATCTAAAAGCTGATTTCGCCAACCAGCTTACTCAAGAAGGCACTAAGGCTTATGCTGGCGGAGAGCATAATTGGGATGAGGCTTTTGGATACTACGGCGCGGCTCGTAATAACAATGATTTCACGGATGATGAGGCTGTAGGCAAGACTCCTGGCACAGGATTTATGGCGTCAAGAACTGGCTGGGCAAATGGGTATAACGATGCAAACTCTGATGGAAGTATTGACGTGCGATCGGAAGTCAACTTGGCTCTATCTCAAAACTGTGCAAAGCGAGATCGTAAAGATGCTAATGGTGATGGAATAGGGGACACCAACCTTTCAAAAGAGGCGTTTGATGCATTCTTGCTCGGCCGGCATGTATTGAGCGAGGCTACAGTCGCTGGCACTCTCAGCACCGCTCAGGCAGCAGTCGTTACTGCTCAGGCGAAAGCGGCAGCTTTAGCTGTTGAAAAATGTATCGCTGCAACCGTTATACATTATGTCAATGATGTGACGGACGATATTGCGAAGATCTCAAATGGCCAGTACGCAAATGCCAAGAACTTTACCGACTATGCTAAGCACTGGAGCGAGATGAAGGGATTTGCTTTGGGTCTTCAGTTCAGCCCGGACTCACCTTTCCACGCGAGCACTACTGCTTTAGCAGATCTGAAGAAGATTCTTTCGGATATGGGCGATGCGCCAGTGTTGGCAGATGGTAGCCAAAACGGGGTGGCAGCAACAGGCACTGCTGATGAAGCTCTTGCAGCTTATGTCGTGACGCTAGATGCTGCGAAAGAAAAACTCGCAACTGCGTACGGCTTCCCAGAGGCTACAGTAGCTGTTTGGTAAAGTGCTTATTATCGAGGCTTTAGCTTCGATAGTTTGTTCAGCTTATGGGGGCAAAGAACGCTACGTTCTTTGCCTTCTTTGTTTTAGGACTTCAAAAAAACGGGTTTTCGGAATGTTAAATATAGATCTAAGTAAAGTGATTTTTATTGCTGGCGCTATTGCTCTCACTGGTTGTGGTGGAGGCGGGGGCGGTTCAAGCTCAACTCCGGTAGCTTCGACCCCAGCCGCTTCAACTCCTGCGGCCTCAACGCCCTCAAGTTCATCAGACGACTTTGATTTGGCTGGAATGCTTGTAGATATTGCTGACAAAGTAATGATCCCGAATTATACAGCGCTTTCCACGGCTACCTCTGCTCTATCGGCTTCCTCGGGTGTAGATTCTTATTGTTCAGCGATCGGTTCAGCGGGCGAGGCTGCAGCCCAAAGCGCGATGAAAATAGTTTGGCAAGACGCAGTGACTGCGATGCAAAAAACGGAATCGCATGCTGTCGGGCCAATCGCGAATAACGACGACACGTTAAGAAACCGAATCCACTCTTATGCGAATGTAGATCTTGGCGAATGCTCTATTGATAGAGCGGTAGTGGCTCAAACTGACGCTAATTTTGATCTTAGCGCTCGCTCTTCTAACCAGCGCGGCCTGGGCGCTATCGAGTATCTTCTTTTCAATACGACTTTAACTACAAGTTGCGCTCCTCAAATAACCGAAACCTCATCTTGGGACGAACTTTCCTCTACAGATAAAAAGACGCAGCGTTGCACTTATGCATCGAAGCTAGCATCCGATGTTGCATCTGCAGCGTCCTCGGTGCTCACGAGTTGGCAGGCGTCAGGCAACGATTACAGGGCAACGTTTGTAAGTGAAGGTAATGCAGGCGCATCTCTACAGGCCCTAACGGACGTGATTATTGTTCACATGGACAAGGAAGCTAAGGATCGAAAAGTAGGAATTCCAACAGGGGTAAAGGAAGAGTGCTCCTCATTTTCTTGCGCGAGTTTAGTAGAGTTTCCGTATACCGAAACGTCTTCTGCTGCCATTAAGAATAACCTTCAAGGGTTTCGATCGATTTTTACCGCGGGGGATGGGAAAGGCTTAGATGATTTAATTACCGAGCGTGGTTATGCAGATGTGACGGCTAGTCTCCTCGAGAAAACAGATGCTGCGCTCGCTAATATAGATGCCGCTACTGTTTCTATATTTGATCAGGCGACGGCAATAAACGACTCCGCAACTGAAACACAGTGCACTAATTCATATGTTAGCCCAGACACGCAGTCCACAAACTACAGTGCGTGCGCGCTAACGGGTTTAATGAAAAGGATTACAGACGTCTTGAAAATAGAATTTGTAACTGTCCTAGAAGTTAACTTGCCAGGTTCGGTTCAATCAGATAATGACTAGAATAATGAAACAAACATTTTTAATGGTGGGTAGTGCGACCGCGTTGATGTTCAGCTCTTTTTACGGCGTGCATGCCGGGCAAATAATTGAAGAAGTGCTAGTTATTGGGACAAAAGAGGACGCGCGGAAAGTAGCGGGTTCTGGCAGTGTGATCGATAAAGAGGATTTGGATCGGCAAGATCAGACTGACTTGAATCAGATACTTGCGTCAGTTCCTGGCCTCTATTTCCGCGAAGAAGACGGGTACGGTCTGAGGCCAAATATCGGTATTAGAGGAGCAACGACTGACAGAAGCCAAAAGATAACCATGATGGAAGATGGCGTTCTAATCGGCCCGGCACCGTACTCCGCACCCGCCGCCTATTACGTCCCAAATGTTGCGAGGATGAGCGCGGTAGAAGTGCTTAAAGGCCCTTCGGCAATAAAGTATGGTCCCCATACAGTCGGTGGAGCCATCAATTTTGTAACCGCAGATGTACCTGATGAATCTCAGGGGGAGGTCGACCTTAGCTATGGTTCCGATGCCTACGCAAAAATGGAGGGTTTTGTGGCAAAACCTATTGAGAGCGTCGGCGTTCTAGTCGACTTTTTACGATATCAAAGCGATGGATTCAAGCAGTTAGATGGAGGCGACGATAGCGGTTTCGAGAGAAACGATATTAACGTTAAATTGAAATGGCAGCCTAAAACGGAACTTCATCAAGTTGTAACATTTAAGGTGGGGTACGCTGACGAAAATTCTGACGAGACCTACTTAGGATTGACAGACGCGGACTTTAGTTCCAACCCTGACCGCCGATATAGAGCGTCTTCGTTAGATTATTTTTTAAGCAAACACCGGTTAATACAAGTTAACTATGGTGTAAGCATCAACGAAGGACTGCAGGTTAATGTAAAAGCCTATCGCAACGAGTTCGAGCGCGCCTGGAACAAGTTTGATGGTCTCTTGTCAGGCACCGCTACTCAGAAAATTTTAGCCAACCCGAAGTTTTACGGTAATCAGTACTTAGTTTTGACGGGTGCCGTGGACTCCACTGGTGTTGCTGCCGACACTATTGATGTTACAAATAATGATCGGGAATTTATGTCGTCTGGATTGCAGTTAAGTATGAATTTAGATCATAAGCTGTTTGGGATAAATCAAACGCTTTCCAGTGGAATTCGCTACCACTACGACGAAGTAGATCGAGAACACAAGCAGAGAGGTTACTTAATGCGCAGTGGCCAGCTTGTTTTTGACGGTGTGACCCGCGACCCTAAGGTGGTTAATCATGCAGAGACAGACGCTTATTCTATTTATCTCTCAAACGACTTTCAGTTCGAGCGCATGCTGGTAACCTTGGGTGTTCGTCACGAAGATATTTCTGGATCGGTTGATAATTTACTGATCGGTGTAGAGTCTGCGAATGACCAACAAGAAACCTCTCCTGGAGTGAGTGTGTTTTTCCCTTGGAATGATTCATACAGTTTCGTTGCTGGCGTGCATCGAGGGTTTTCCCCCTCGGGTCCCGGTTCGAGTGGCGTTAGTGCAGAAGAGAGCGTTAATTACGAAGCGGGTCTCCGATTCCAACGCGGCGAATTGTTTGCCGAAGCCATTGGCTTCTTTAGTGACTACAGCAATTTATTAGGACGTTGCCGTATCAGTGATTTTGGTTGCCAACCTGGCGATGAATTCAGTGGTGGTGCTGTAGAAATATATGGCCTCGAAACGATGCTAGATTATTCTATGCCGCTAGGAGAGGAGTTTTCGTTCTCACTGAAGGGGTCCTACACATATACACACTCTGAGTTTCAGGACAGTTTCCTTTCGACATTTTCTCAATTTGGTATCGTTAGAGCCGGGGATGAGTTGCCCTACCTACCACAGCACATGGCAAACGTAGATGCTAGGTTGACTAACAGTTCATGGGAGTTGTCTGCCAGTATAAAATACCAATCTAAAATGCGAGAAGAGCCAGGATCAAGTAATATCCAATCGGATCTTCACGCTGAAGATTACACAGTCGTAGATCTAGGCTTGACATGGTTCATTTCAGAGCCTTTTTCTCTGCAATTGCTGGCTCGTAATGCTGCTGATGACAGAGCGATTGTTTCGCACCGACCTTTCGGCGCTAGACCGAACCTACCTCGGACTCTGATCTTGCGTGCTAGATATACATTCTTATAGGGCAATGCTCCGTCCCGCACTGGCAGCAGGAGACAAGGTCGAACGTAGAGTGCCGAGTTTAATATGGAGGGTATAACTGGGCCTCTGCAATTTTTTTTAGACCCCGGCAAACGAATTTACTGGGGTTATGCCTTTACGGCGATTTTAATCGCTTCTCTCGCTACCACTTATCAACGACGATCGTTTGATCCACGATCACAGTTGCTAGCTCTCACAAATCCCCACTATTGGTTTAACCGATCCACACTGGTTGACTATGCCCTGATGTTTATTAATAGTCTGATCCGCACTTCGCTTATCATACCAGCGCTAGGTGCTCGATTAAGCGGGGCACTCATTGTTGGTGCATTCTTGCAGGTTAACGTGGGTGATGTTCAGATTGTCTCTTTTTCCTGGTTATTCGTCGCAATTTTATTTAGCGGAACACTATTTTTAGCGGATGACGCTAGCCGCTTTCTTCTCCATCGAGAGATGCACCGGTGGCCGCTGTTGTGGAGAATGCACAGGGTCCACCATAGCGCCATAGTACTCACTCCATTTACGGTTTTTCGCGTTCATCCTATAGAGAGTATTGTGTATTCTGCGAGAGGATTTATCGTCTTCTCGTTAGTAGCAGGTATTTTCATTTGGTTGTTCAAAGGGCAACTTAACGCTTTAGAATTGTTGGGGGTAGACGCGTTAGGCTTTGTTTTTAATATGGCTGCCGCTAATTTGAGGCATTCTCATGTGCGCCTATCCTTTGGGCCTTTGGAAGGGTTGTTTATTAGTCCAACGCAGCATCAGATTCACCACAGCGTTTACCATCAAGATATAAACTTTGGTTCTTGCTTTTCACTATGGGACAATTTTTCCGGGACGCTCGTCCGGTCAAGAGAATTACCTAGTGACACAAAACTAAAATTCGGCCTAAATGATCATTTGGAACTAGGCAGAAATATAAAGCCTATAGGGCAGACTAGAGAAAAAAATGGTCATTATCTAAACGTGAAACACAAATTTGTGAGATCCACGAAAAGTGAACTAATCGAGGTTGCTAAAAAACTCATTAAGTTCGGCCACATGTAATTTAGAGTTTGTGAGCATTGCTAAGTTGAATTGCAGGATAGTCGCACAAGAGCTTTTACGCCCTCGCTCATTTTTTTACGAATCCGGTCTTTTTTTGCTGGAAAGGTTGAAGCCGTTCATACCTAACATTTACGATCTTACGAAAACCCTTCACTGATCAAAACGATGACTACTGATTTAACTTTTCGCCCTTGTGTTCATTAGCTGGATCAGTAGACCCTACAGCCATCCCGGTCGGAAAGAAGTCTCGCTTAACGAAGCAGAGCCTAGGCTTATGCAAATCAAAAGTTGCTTTGACATCTAAGCCTGTTCTTTGGTCGGCATCGGTTCTCCGATAAAAAAAAGGGTTGGAGCAAACTATTCGAGCCACCAGTCCTTAATTTCCTGTTGGGTGGGCTGTTAATCTTGCCCCATTGACCAAGTTTTACTTGCTTGCCTAGAACGCTCAAATTCTGAAGCATGTTCATCTACTCTGCGTAGTGGGAGGCTTCGTTTTACTTCTTGCGTGTCCTCTGCTTGCTGACGGTTTGCATTCGCAGTGAGTTGATCAATCATGCCATTGTCCTATATTTGTCTAAGCTATTTCGTGCTGTCTAGGTTTCATTAGACATCTAAATCATTGGTGCGTCCAAAGAATATTTTGCATTGAATATATTCCATTTAAGAATTAATTTGTGTAGGGCAACTCTAAAATCGTCGCTTTAATTCTCTCTAGCGAGGTATGCCTAGCTCGGTGAAAGGTAATGCGATACTCATCTGACCTGTTCTTATGCGTAGGTTGTGTTTGAAGAACAACGAATGTAGTTTATTTTGTGTTCGTTGGGGGCTGAAAGGTTTCGGCGATTTAGTTTTTTAATTTGGTGAGCGAGTTCAAATTTCGTTCGTCATTTTTAAGATCAATGCATTCTAATTTCGTTAAAATAGGCTGGACACAGTTTCTATGGCGTATTTTCTGACAACTGCTGATCGTGTTGAGATTCACGAGCTTCCTGGTCGATATGGAGACGCGATCGATGATCGAAATTGGGCGAAACTCGATACCGTATTCACACAGGATGCTGTATTCGATCTAACAAGCGTCGGTTCTCGGGTCTGCAAAGGGCTCGACGACATCAAGGCCTTTATGGAATCTGAGGCCGCACACCCCCGGACCCACATGATGACCAATATTTATGCCGAATCGGATGAACATGTCGTTGAGCTTCGTTTTCGCATCGTCGCACTAATTGGCAAGGGATTAACGTCAACTGGCAGCTACTACGACAAACTTGTTAAAACCGATAATGGGTGGCGCACCTATTACCGATATGTTTCTAGCCGACGACGTGACAAGCGTGATGCAGAAGTTGATCTCAATGGCATAGCGCTCTAAAACCTGCGATGGCGGCCGCGAGTGCCTGCTCACAGTTTTTAGCGGAAAGTTGGTACGACAGAGTTTCATGCGCAAATCAACTGGTTTTGTATTTTTTGCCGTGTTTAGGCTTTGTTTGGTTGGCTTTTTCAACTAGGTAGAGCAATCCACGTTGTTAGCGGTCAAACCATTTGCGTCCTCGCAAATGGAGAAACGCAAGTTGTCGTTGCGGAATAAAGACAACTGGCTAGGGAATTATGCGGCGTGCTCGAAGATCGCTAAGCCAATAGCAAAAACTCTTCTCGCTATCGTAGGTCTGAGTGAATCCTGCCTGATGGATTTTGACGGTACTAACGAAAATCGGAGGCGTTGGCTCGCTCGCACCATGAGCAAAACACAAATCTGCGTAGTGGTGAGATTCGCCGACGATCTGCTCAAGCGTATTGGGGGCTAGGTTATGCCTCGCAACGACGTTTTGCCAAAGCGGTTCTCGCTCCGTTACGTAGTCCGCTACCGATAACGATTCATCTTCGCCCAGTTGCACTTCTAACGTTTGTGCAATTGCGGGCCACATGTCTCGCCAGCTAAAAACCTCGCCATTGGTTAAGTTATAGGTTTCACCCTGAGCGCATCGATGGGTTGCCGCCCATAGGCACGAGTCTCCTACCAAACGCACATCTACAGCCTCTAGGGCTCGATCTACGCCTCCTGGAAAGGCTAACGACAATCCTTCTTCTTGGCGCAGAGCAGCATAGACACCAATCACTGGCGGAAGATTCATCACGACGCCATGGTTGGGGCCTACAATCATCTGCGGCCGCAATATGGTAAATGTATAATCATGGTACTTGGCGTGGTCGCGTAAAAAGTCCTCTTGTAGCCAGTAAAAATTTGGGTGTTCAACCCGGGGCTGACTCTCGCGCGCTGGAATTCGCATTGGCCCCACCATGGCACCATAAGCCTTAGTACCTTGAAGTAGCGTGACGTGCTGCAAGCGGTTGGATACCGTTACTGCATCAAGGAGGTTCTCCAGCATCTTTCCGTTGGTGCTGATTTGCACGGGGTCAGACCAACCATCAACGAGTCCCGGAAGTTCGAAAACCGCGGTATAAACCACATGGGTAATGCCTCGAAGCTTCGCACAGGCCTCGGTACAGGCGTCTTTGTCCTGTAAATCCATAGCCACAAAATCAATAGTTGCCTGATCCAGCAGCTTCGGACGGCGCCGCGATGCCGCGATTACCTGCCAACCCTCGCGCGCAAAGCTAACGGCTGCAGCGGTACCCACCAAACCACTGGCGCCAACTATCAGTACTTTGTTCTGCATGACTCTCTCCGTTTATTGCACGCACGGCTTCTTGGCCTTGGTCAGCTTAACGTAAATGATCAAGGTAGTAATCAAGGCGCTTAACAAGGCAACTATGACACCGAGTAAAAATCTTGTGCTGAATTAATCGCCACAGCTAGCGAAACTGGGTCAGGCTTGGTGGCGGCGCATCATTCTAATAAGCGAGTGAAAGACTTCGACCAGACACCAATCGAGATTGTGATGGGCTCCACGGCAATAGCAGCCTCTGTCGACGATGTCTTGAGGTACTCGCGAAATGGCGATGACGCCCGGCTAATGGGCCAATGGCGTTTAATTAGGGATTTCTCAATTAATCTGCTATTTGATTGGGGTCGGTTTACTGTCGACGAGGCAGACATATTGCTGGCGAGAGTTCACTAAAGGTAGATGCCTTCGGTTTATCGTATTTTGGGATTGCTGTCAGACCCCCAAACATCGAGTGAACAGTATTAAAAGATGAATCATATTTACTCTGAAACTATCTTCCTAACTAATTTAAGCAACCAATTGAAGCTACTTGTGGACAAAGGCCTGGTGACCAAAGAAGGGCATCGCAGAGGTCGATATTCGTTGGTTACCGAACAGAGTTATTCATGAATTCATCTATTCATTCTTATTTTGTGTGGTGCGATTGTTTTTTACTGGCTGGCAGAGGGCCTTGCTATTGAAGATCCGAATGATAAGTAATTTCGGCAAAGACTAGGATTAGCACCTCGTTGGGCTCAGTCTCGGCGAGATGTAGTGGGTGCTGAATGAGGCGAGGGTGGGAGCCGAGTAAAAGCTAGTTGTAATTTTTGCTCTACCCCATTGATCAGAACGTTGCCGGTTGTAGGAGATACTTGTATATTCTTGCCTTTCATACGCCAGATAAAGCTAACTGAAACTGTTTCAGTCGGCGTCATCGCTAATAGCTGCCCCTTTTTGAAGAGAGCCATTTATGATAGTAGTAACCCCTTCTAAACAAGGTGAAGCAATCAATCAAATCACAGGGTACGGGACGCAACGTTATCGAACCTATGTGCTTTCAGCCCTAACGCTGATCTACATTATGAACTTTGTCGACCGTGGCTTACTAGCCGTGGTCGGTCCTGAACTGGTGCCGGAACTAGGTATTTCCGATACCCAATTCGGTCTCCTGACTGGCTTCGGTTTTGCCCTTCTCTACACAATTGTGGGTCTTCCTCTGGCTCGATATGCCGATAAAGCTCACCGCGTGTGGATTATGTCCGTATGCGTTGCTCTATGGTCTCTCATGACAGCGCTATGTGGGCTGGCAACCGAAGTCACTGTCGGCTCGGTCACCATTGGCGCGTTCTGGATTTTGTTGATGTGTCGCGTCGGCGTAGGCATTGGCGAGGCAGGCTGTACACCGCCGGCCAACTCGTTAATCGCAGACTATTATGCGCCGCGTGACAGGTCTCAGGCGCTGGGCGTCTACGCCATGGGCGTAACACTCGGCACCATGTTCGCCAATCTAATCGGCGGTTGGGTGACTGATGCGTTCGACTGGCGAACGGCGTTTTTTGTCGTCGGCCTACCGGGCTTGTTGCTTGCCGCTGTGTTTAAATTGACTGTGAAAGAGCCGCCACGCGGTTACACAGATCCAACTGGCACGCAGTCCAAAGAAGAAGTGACGTTTCGCGAGGCGGTCAGCGAACTGACCACGAAGCCCGCTTTCTGGCTAATGACGGGTGGCGCCACTGTCGCTGCTTTCTGCGGCTACGGAATCTCCTCGTTCCAGTCCATCTTTCTTGTTCGGGCTCACGAAATCACCGCTGGTGAAGCAGCCATTTGGATCAACGCACCCGTGTCGTTGTCATCTGCCATCGGCACGTTTTTTACAGGTTGGCTTGCAACAAAACTTTACAAAAAACACCCGGGCGCCATTGCCTGGCTGCCTGCTGCGGGGTTGGCTTTGTCGGTCCCATTTTATGTGTTTGCCTTTACTACACAGAATCTACTCTATGCCGCCATCGGCTTGATCATCGCTGGATTCGTGAAGTACGGATATCTTGCAGCCCAATACACCATTGGCCAAGGCGTGGTGAGCATGCGTGTTCGTGCCACCGCGACAGCAGTGCTGCTGTTCGTTGTCAACCTCATCGGTTACGGATTTGGTCCTCTTTTTATCGGAGCAATCTCGGATATTTTCTTTGTCAATGGCGTGGCTGAACTTGGCGTTGCAGTAGAGGAACTGACTCGAAACCAGTGCCATCCGCGCGTTATCGGAGAGTTAAGCGGAAACCTGCAGAGTGTCTGCGGTGAGGTCTACGCCCAGAGCTTACAGTCGGCGATGGTTATCATGGCGCTTTTATATATTGCAAGTTCACTGTTTTTCTTATTGACCTGGCCCCGGCTGGAGAAGGATATGGTAGACAGAAACTAGCGCTAAAACTGGGAAGCTAAGACGTTCAAACCTGCTGTCATAACGTGCGCTGGGTATACCCAGCGTAGGATGGTACTGCGCTGCTAATGCGCCTTCTTCTAAGTGGAAAGTAAGTGGACGAAAGGCACGCATCTCAGCTAATTTGGTCCCAACCGCATGCCACCTCTGCTTACGAACGCTGAGTGCGCCTTGGTAAGGGCGTCAATAGCGGCAATGAATTTGAATCCACCAGAAACCCAACAGAGACAAAAAAATGACAAACGAAAACACGCCAAACAGCCTACATTTTATCTCTCTTGACGAAGCTGCGCAGATGACCGAGGGAACACGCATAACCTTCATACCCGGCGTCCAAGCGTTATATGCAGAAGCGCTTAAGAATATCTGTTTCGTAAAAGACATTCCGATCATCAGGGCACTCCACCCAATGATGGGTGTCGACAAAAAAACCGGCAAAGACCGACAGACGCGTTTGTATGAACTCACAAAGCAGACTGGCTTGCCAACTATGTTTCACAATGATGAGCGACCAAGAAATGTTTGGATAGAACAACTGGCGCTCGCTGAAAACATTGGCAGTTTGAGCAGTCCAGCGCTGATTCCTGAAAATTACGCACATCGAGTCGATATGTTTGGTTTATGTGCTGTGGTCTTGGCAGAAGACGGCTTGCTTTGGAATATGCGGATCTTGTCTGATGGCCCTTTGGGCCGAAAATACGGATACAGCGATGAAGCGAGCGCCGCAGCGCCAGCCAAAATTGCTGAGGTAATCACTTTGATCGACACTCGCCTCAAGCAGCAAGCCGAGCGCGGTTCAAAATATCTTGTAGGCGATTCACTTTCGGCAGCCGACATTTATTGGGCGACGATGGGTATGAGCGTTATGGCGACGCCGCCAGAGATTATGCCGGTGACCAAGCAAAATCAGGGCATGTTGAAATTCTTTGCGGCCAATTCGGAACTGCCAGGCATCGCGAAAGTGCTCTCGCAGCGGGTAAAAGATCATCAACGATACATACTCACCACATACTGTGAGACGCCAGCAGTTCTGGGCGGCGATCTTTCATCGGTGACTCGATAGATGCGACACGATCGGAACGCCCAGCGCCTTGATCATGGGGCCACGCGTTATATCCCAATCAGTCCTCTGATATTTATTCCGATTAGGCGGTAGTCTAAAGCGGACTCTTATGAAAGTGGTTTGTGTGGTCTAGGTTCATCATTGTCTGGTTTTTGCGGGGACGCCGACAGGTGCTTCTATAGCACATCACATATTAGCCACGTCATCTACATGGCTATGCAACCCTAAATTGTAATTGTGCGAATGCTTAATTCACCTGGGGCTAGCAGTTTTGCCATTCTGGTAGAGCTTCACTGCAATACGAAGGTTTTTAGTGGTGAAATGAGCCGGAAAAAGTGCAGCCTTCTCAGCGCTGATCATTGACGCGACGCTTCTATTGTAACCGCTCAGGCAATGTTGCACGAAGCCTGAGGTCCCTTGGAGGGAGAATCATTGAGGGGGGGAGTTTTCCCGCACCTCCAAGGCCAAGAAGGAGTGAGGCCTAGGTGGTGAAAATTAAGTTTTCTTGGTCGTTGTTTTCGTCCACATAAAATCAACGTTGTCCCTCACAATTGTGGATGCTTTGATCGCTGAGGTTAGTTCTCATAGGGCACCATCTCGGTGACATCGATCAATGCCAACGTCAATGCTACGCTGTAGAAGTGCGACAGCGAAACATTTCAGGGTCCACTAATCGGGTGGCGTTATGTATTTTAAAGTGCCATAAATTCTTTAGCAGCGGCGACCACGGCGCGTGCACAATCCCCCGGCGTTTTGCCACCGTTGAATAAATCTTTACATGGCCCGCTAAGCACCTGAGGTTTATTTTTTGCGATCCACGCAAAAAGTTGCTGGAATATTGGCGGATCATCGCCCACAAAGCTGATCGCAGAAACTTTGTTTTCTTGGATGGTCATTGTGAACGTGTCGGTGGCTACATAGCCCATTGTTTGACCGAAATCATCGTTAACAGTAACGGCGCAAACAATCGCCTTGCTCGCATTGTGAACGCAGAGATTTCTGTTCTTAATTTTGTAGTTAGCGGCTTGTGCCCATGCTTGATAGTAAAGCACTCGATCTGCGTCGGCGCTGGGCACGAGAAACTGGGTTAATTTGTTTTGGTCAAAAGTATAAAAAGCGTCTAAAATCGACTCGGCGATTTGCAAATTATCATGGTTGGCGCTGCTCATAACTGGGCAGAGGAAGAGTAGGAAAAAGCCAAAAATACGGTGCATGTAGGTGTCTCGCATTATTTTCCAGCAAGGCATAAACTGATTTTGCACTTACTTGGAGAGTGGTTTAGCTATGTTAGATAAGTTCATTCAGTATGCCCTGCACCCCGTAATCTTGATATCTGTTTTAAGCGCGTGGCTACTCACAGATTCACCGTTTATATTTTTTGGGACGGTTATTGGTCTTCATGTAGTGCTCGGCACTTTGGAATATATACGCCCAGCACGTCCGGCTTGGGTAAGTGCGGCGTTAAGTAAACTTGGCGCTCTGGTGCTTGTTGTAACGCTTTTTGTTGCTTCAACGATGGTTGGGGTGCTTTATAACAATCAGCTGCCTGGCCCCCTTAGCCAGGTAAGCAGCCTATCAGGCCTCGATTTTTGGCCCCATAGTTGGCCGTTATTAGTTCAAGCATTTATGGTTTTTCTTGCCAGTGAGTTTATTTGGTACTGGATTCATCGAGCTGAGCACAAATGGAATGTGGTTTGGCGAATATCCGGTCATGGCGCCCACCATTCTTTTAAGCAGTTAAACGCGCTAAATTTTGGTCTGAACCATCCGCTAGAGCTGTTTTTTTTGGCCTTGCCCGCGGCACTTATAGGGATGCTTCTTGGTGTCGGGGAAGCGGCCCTTGGTGCAACGATTCTCTTAGTCACACAAGCATCTATTGCGCATTCAAATCTAAATATGAGCAGCAAATGGATGGATCTGTTTTTTACCACCAATAGACACCACATTGGACACCACTCTATGGTGCTTGAGCAGAGCAATACTAACTATGGGTGCGCAACATTAATTTGGGATCGGCTCTTTGGTACGTTTGTAGATGGCGATACGCAAGAGTGCGGTACGGGTCCGACAGAACCGACATTGTTGCAGAAGCTAGTGATGCCAATTCGTGAGCCGCGAGATACGACGATTGCGCCAAGTTAAATGATTCCTGAGCCAGGGCGGGGTGGTTGCGCGATCAACAATGGAATAATAAAAATATTCGAACGGTGTATCGAAGATTCAAGCCTTCAAATATCCGCGCGTGCAGAGTTTTAGACAATAATCCATATTTTTGCGCCCCGGATATTCCTGTAAACTATTGAGTCATCCACATAGGGAATTACGAAATGCAGTTTGATGATGTCCTCCTCGGACGCCGTAGCGTCAGAGGCTATAAACCAGACCCTGTGCCGAAAGCACTGATTGAAGAAGTTTTGAAACTGGCAATGCGTTCGCCGTCTTCGATGAACACCCAGCCGTGGAATTTTACTGTCATCTCCGGTGAACCCTTAGACCTCATTCGCGCCGGTAACACCGAGCGTAATGTAGCCGGTGTGCCGCATTCTCGTGAGTTCCGTATTGGCGAGGCCTTTGCCGGGCAACACCGCGACCGTCAGGTTGGGGTTGCTAAGCAATTGTTTGCTGCTATGGGTATTGAGCGTGAAGATAAAGAGAAGCGCATGGACTGGGTGCTGCGCGGTTTTCGCCAGTTTGATGCGCCGGTCTGTGTAATTATTACTTATGACCGAGTGTTGGCAGACAGCGATGACACGGCTTTTGACTGTGGTGCGGTAACAACTGCGCTGGTTAACGCGGCTTGGTCTCGTGGCTTAGGTGCGGTGATTAACAGTCAGGGTATTATGCAGTCGCCAGTGGTACGCGAGCATGCAAATATCGCTGAGGATCAGGTGATCATGAAGGCTGTTGCGTTGGGTTGGCCAGATGACAGTTTTCCGGCCAATGCGGTAGTTTCCGAGCGCAGAAGTGTTGCAGAAGCAACTTCCTTCTTAGGCTTTGAAGACTAACTAACGCAAAAAGTAACGCAAGAAGTGCGGTAGCCGGTTCAATCCGGCCGCCGCCATCTCGCCTTATGCCGTCATGAATATCTTTCTGAGGTGTAGGCATAACGCGTATCGAATTTTCATTATCTGTCCACTGCTGTTTCTCAACCCGTTGTTGATGTAGGTACCCGTCCTCGTTCTCTGGCAGCTAAAGAACCCTATTGCCTTTGCAAACTCATGGATGAAAGCCGCAGAAAGAGGGCGCGTGCCAAAGTTGGCCGAATATGATTTCTCTTCATCTCTATCCCCTACTATAGTTACGATTATGTGCAAAGCTTAAGCTATGGGCATTTCGACGGGCTGGAAAACGTTTGAGCAAAAGCACGGGGTTACTTATGTTTAAAAAAGTTTTTTTAGGTTTTCTGGTTATCTTGCTTGTGCTGGTTGGTGTGTTCACTGTTAAAATTGTTATTCCTTTGCAAGACGGTGCTGAGAGATTCGGGCCGGAAGCAGCAGCTCTTGATCTGGCACTGCAAGATGACAGTAAGATCGCGTTACCTACTCCTCAGGCTGCGGTTTATCAGGCAGCGCCGAACCCCAATATGAATCTATATTGGGGTGAACTGCACGTCCACACTGCTGAAAGTTTTGATGCCAGTCTTTTTGGTAATACGCTGGGTATTGAAGATGCTTACCGTTTTGCTAAAGGGATGCCGTTAACCACAGCGGGTGGCGAGACTATGCAGCTGAGTCGCCCGCTGGACTTTGTGGCTATTACAGATCATGCCGAAGGTTTTGGTACTCGTACCCACTGCGACAATCCGGATTTGTCCGTCGGCGAGGACCTTGCCTGTTGGCTGGCCAATATGCAAAACCCGATGATTTTTAGAATTTTGGTTGGCAATATTCGTGGTACTGCAGACCTTGGTGATCCATCGAAACCTGTAGGTGTCTACCAACAGACCACCCGGCAATCCCCTAAACCTGGCGCTTTTCCTACTTGTAAAATTGGCGATGGCTCCCTTGAACGTTGCTACAATAACGCCACCACTGATTGGGCGCGTTATATAAAACTTGCTGACGAGTACTACGAGCCGGGTGAATTGACCACGTTAATTGGCTACGAGTATTCGCCCGGACTGCCCGATCAAGGTAAGCATCATCGCAATGTGATTTTCCGCTCTAATACTGTGCCTGAACGTGCTCTTTCGAGTTTTGATGTGCCTAACGCTATTGAACTGTGGAAGAGTCTTGAAGCGAGTTGTGGCAAAAATTGTGACTTTTTGACCATACCGCATAACCCCAACAAAGCATGGGGGTTAACCTATTCGCGTTTCACTTGGGACGGCCGCGAATATGATGAGGCCGACTGGCTGATGCGCCAAAGGCGCGAGCCGCTGGTAGAAATATATCAGGTCAAGGGCGCGCAGGAATGTGCACTTGGTGTTGGCGCTACAGATGAAGAGTGCGGCTTTGGACAAGTGCTTGATCCTTGCTTGCCCGGCCAGTTAACAGGTTGTGCGTTTACCACAGGATTTGTTCGTCAAGGGCTCAAGGTGGGGTTGGAACTTGATCAAGCGTTGGGATTTAACCCTCTGCAAGTGGGCTTTATTGCTGCCACGGACAGCCATAATTCTAATCCTGGCGATGTGGAAGAATGGGATTTTCCCGGTGCGGTGGGTGCGGTCACTTCCCCTGCTCTTCGGCGTTTGCGAGGCGGTACGGAAGCAAAATCTTATAAGTCGATTCTTAAATTCCATACTTCGGGCGGTCTTGCAGCTGTTTGGGCGCCTGAAAATACCCGCGAAGCTATTTTTGACGCGCTTGCTCGCCGTGAAACCTACGCGACATCTGGCCCGCGCATGGCGGTGCGTTTTTATGCCGGTTGGGATTTTGATGAAGCTGCGTTGAAAAATGCCAATGCAGATAGGCCCTTAATATCTGATGCTGTACCAATGGGCAGCGAGCTGCGCGCGCAGAGTGCTAACCAATCGTCTCCTGATTTTTTGGTTTGGGCAACGCGAGACCCAATGGACGCGCCTCTGCAACGAGCGCAAATGGTCAAAGGTTGGATCGACTCTCAGGGCAAAACGCACGAGAAGGTGGTGGATATCGCTTGCGCTGATGGACTGAAAGTGGATTCCGCAACTGGCCGCTGTCCGGACAACGGCGCCAGTGTCGACCTTAATACGTGCACCTTTAGTGCAGGTTCGGGTGCTAATGAACTGAAAACGTTATGGCGCGACCCTGACTACGATCCGGCCCAGAGTGCATTTTACTACGTGCGAGTGCTGATGAATCCGACTTGCCGTTGGTCCAGTTACGACGCAATTCGTTTGGGGCGCACGCCAGATGCACGCGTCCCGGCAACCATACGCGAGCGAGCATGGACCAGTCCTATCTGGCTAGACCCAACAAGCTAACCCTCGATCAACACGTAACGGAGCAGTTTGCTTCAAGTAAGGTAAATGCATGAATGTTCGTATCACCTCTTTTGTTTGTTTGATCTCCGTAGGCTTTGCCGTGGGCGCCTGTTCTGATGAGCAAATAGCAAAAGACAAGCGCACTGAGGCGCAAAAATATTTCCGCTCGACTAATACGGTTATCCCAGCAAGTGACGAGTTGATAACGTTTCCAGCTTTGTCGAAAGAGTTTAATGCCGCGCCCAAACGCCCGCAGGTTAATCCTGACCGCAATGCTTACTTTGGCGATTTGCACGTTCATACAACGCTGTCGTTCGATGCTTCTGCTTTTGGTACAACAGCATCGCCGGAAGACGCTTATCGTTATGCGCAAGGAGAGGCGATCAAGCATCCGAGTGGATTTGAAGTGCAGTTGGCTCAGGCGCTAGATTTTTATGCGGTAACGGATCATGGGGTTTTTCTTGGTTTGATCAATGAAGCGGCAGATACCAGTTCACCAATCTCTAAGTACGATTTTGCCAAGCCCTATCACGATATTAATGAATCAGTTGACGGTGGTATCTTGGATCTGGCGAAAAGAAGCAAGGTATTCAGTAACTTTGTCAGCGACGTTGTGATCAGCCTACTCGACGGTACTATCGACAACGTGACGGTTAATAATGTCAGTAAATCTGCGTGGTCAAAAACCGTTGCAGCAGCAAACGCGGCCTACCAGCCTGGAACGTTTACAACCTTTGCTGGGTATGAGTTTACTTCATCTACAGCAGAGCGAGAGGCACTCCATCGCAACGTAATTTTTCGTAGTACCGAACGCTTACCTGCCGTGCCGTTCTCGCGCTTCAATAGTATTAATCCCGAAGGTTTATGGGACTGGATGGACTGGCTGCGTAAACAAGACATTGAAAGTCTAGCGATACCTCACAACAGCAACGGATCTAACGGTGCAATGTTTCCGCTTAACGATTGGGCGGACAAACCTATTGATAGCGATTATGCAGAGCAACGCCTACGCAATGAACCTCTAGCAGAAATCACCCAAGTCAAAGGCACTTCTGAGACCCATCCGCTTCTATCGAAAAATGATGAGTGGGCAAATTTCGAAATTTTCCCGTTACGTACCTCCACCAAGATACTCAGCAACCCGCCTGGGAGCTATGTTAGAAATGCCTGGCAGCGAGGGTTGTTAATGCAGCAGCGTGTCGGTGCAAATCCCTATAAATTCGGAGTGATTGGTTCTAGCGATACCCACACAGCCGCTGCCTCGCTTCAGGAAGACAATTACTTTGGCAAAATCGGCTCCTTTGACAGCAGCCCCGAGAAGCGCGGCTCTATACCTGCGAGCTTTCTTTACGGCACACTGATTAAACTTGCTGCTCCAGATATGGCAGAAGAAGTAGATGGCTCAACCTACCTCAATTTTTCCGGCTACAAATATTGGGGCGCTTCAGGTATTGCCGGGGTCTGGGCAGAAGAGAATACCCGCGAGGCGATTTATGATGCGCTGCGGCGTAAGGAAACATTTGCCACCAGTGGTACCCGGATTAAAGTGCGTTTCTTTGCCGGCTACGAAATCGATAAAGCACAAATAGACAGTCCGAATTTAATTAAAAGTGCATATCAAACTGGCGTCACGATGGGTGCCACGTTACAAGCCCGCGGTGAGCGCCAACCGACGTTTTTAACCTGGGCGGTAGCCGATCCAAACACCGCCCAACTGCAGCGCATGCAAGTAATCAAAGGCTGGTTAGAGAAGGGCGAGCACAGGGAGCAGGTCTATGATGTGGCGTGTTCAGATGGCTTAAGCGTGGACCCACAAACCCATCGCTGCCCTGATAATGATGCTCAAGTGAGTCTAAATGACTGTTCAACTACAGCTAACGTTGGCGCCAGCGAGCTTAAAACGCTTTGGCAAGATCCTAACTTTATGCCAGGGCAAGAGGTATTTTATTACGTGCGCGTGTTGGAAAACCCGGTTTGCCGTTGGTCTACATGGGACGCGTTACGCGCCGGTAAAACGCCGCGCTCAGATTTGCCAACCACTATTCAGGAACGCGCTTGGTCGTCACCTATCTGGTATGGCAGGAGAGTTGAAAGCACCAGCTTTGCCAACTGAAAGCTGTCGGAAAAACTGTAAGGTATGGGTTGGCGGATATTCGGTCCCATTGGTGGGGTAACAAGGTCGCCACACCTTGTTTTCCTTGGCGGCCGCCCTGTTCATGCGGCCTTAGGGGTTTGCCAACGCGCCAATAGGTCCCTGTTATCATCGTCCCAGGGGTGAAAGTTGGGGTCGAAATAGCTGAGATAATCGCTGCGCAATTCTCTAAATACGCCACGTTTAGCGAAAAGAAAATTAAAGCCACTTTGAAACGTAGACAATTTCCAAAACTTTTTATCTTTACGCAGCATGTAGAAGGTGTTTGCCAGTAGGTCGAGCATAAAGTGCACGGTAAATATCCGCAGCGTTAGCTTCCTAGCCTTGTAGTTGCCGCCAATCTGAGTATAGACATCGAAGGCAACAGATTTGTGTTCTAGCTCTTCAGCGGAGTGCCATTCCCACAAGTCCCGTATTTGACGTGGAGCATCACTGAGCATCCAACCATTGAGAATTTTACTTGCAAGGATGGCGGTGAGATGTTCCACGCCACAGGTTGCCGCCAACTGAGCTTTACGCGACATTTTTTTTCTACCTTTTTGCACCAATTTCTCGGTTCTGGCCTCCATTTTTTCCTGGCTGTAACCACGCAGTTCACACAATACCCTGTTGTATTTGCGGTGTTCTCGAGAATGAACGCCCTCCTGAGCAAAAAAGCCGCTCATCTCTTTTTGCAGCTTAGGGTCTTTGATTTCATCCTTATAGTGGCGAACACTTTCGATAAAAAAGCGCTCGCCAGCGGGGAAAGTCATACTCAGGGCGTTAAAGAATGCAGTCTTAAACGGATCGTTGTCGAGCCAATCATTGGCCAGTTGTTGGCTTAGTTCGAACCTGAGATTCCGGACTTCTAGTGCCATGCCTTCAGGCATACGTGAAGCGTTAGTGATTACTGTCATGTTTGTTCTCTTGGGGTGGTAAAAAACAAACAATACATTGGGGAAAAGAGTGGGGTGGAATCATATTCGGCCAGCTTGTTGTGTCTTTATGTTCTGGGGGTTTTAGCCGTTTTAGCCGTTTTAGCCGTGTGGGTTTTGGCGGTAGGTGTTAGGCGCAATGCCGTTCCAGCGCCCAAATGCCCGCCGAAAGTTCACCGTTTCCGAGTATTCCAGTAGGTGTGCAATTTCAGCAACGGTCAACTCGGTCTTAGCTAAATATTCCTTTGCAAGTAAGTCTCTGATCTCATCCAAGGTAGATCTGAAATTGGTAGATTCTGCCTTTAGGCGCCGTCGTAATGTGCGCTGGCTAATATGTAAACGCTCGGCTACTTGTTCAATGGTAAGAAAATCGCCAGCGGATTGAATCAGTAGTTGTCTTACATCGGCGGTAGCTTTTCCTACTCTATCAAGACCGAGCAACATTTCTTCGCACTGCTGATGAAAAACCACGTGGTCGGAAATATTGGCTGTCTTAACGGCAGTCTCGAGGACATGCGTTGGTAGAAATAATTCGCTGTGTTCGGACTCGAAAGTGACCTCCGCCCCCAATATCATTTTGTAGCTGCTTGCATGAGCGGGTTTAGCGTACGAAAAGCTGATCTGCGCACCCTCAAGGTGACGGCGAAAAAGAGAATTGCCGATGCTAGCCAATTGTGAAAAGCACAGTTCGGCAACTATTTGCTGTTGCGCTGGCGTGCCTCTATTTAGATCCAGTCTAAGCAATAGGCCTTTGTCATGATCCTGGGATAACCAGCCTGGGTTGAAAAAAACCTTCCCGTAGCGCAGCAATAGCTCAATGGACTCTCTCAAGGTTGCGCAACTCAGCAAGGCAAAACCGAAGGTACCGTAACTTTCAATGCCAATCTGCTGGCCCAAGCGTAGTGCCAGAGTAGGGTCGCCAGCAAGCGTCACCGCGGTTTCTAGGGTTATTAGTGGGTTGTTGCCTGGCGTTAAGGTTTGATCTGAGTTCGATGCCGTTTGTTCTCTTAACTGCGATTGGTGAAGCAGTTGTTCCGCAGTAACCCCTGCTTTTTTTAACTCGGCTATTAGGTGCGTAAACACGTCACGCTGAATTTGACTTGTCCTCATGGCTCGCTCTTGGTGCATATCGCTATTGATGGTCACTCAACACCTTAGTCGAAATTCATGTCCGAATATGACCCTGTTTGAAGTTGTAGGGTTACTATACTGAGCTTTGATAGAAATTGGGAATAGGCATTGGCACAAAATTTTTTGGTCTGCGCTGCGCTTGAAGACACAAGCCACAATGAATAAGCAAACAGTCATTGAACCCTTGGCAGGTCACCGCACCGCTATGCTTTTGTTGGTGTTGGCCTACACCCTGTCGATAAGCGATAGGATGATTTTGTCAATTCTCTTTCCCGATATAAAAGCAGAGTTCGATCTGAGCGATACCCAGTTAGGGTTGTTAGGAGGGATTTCATTCGCCTTGTTCTACGCCACCATGGGTCTACCTATTGCGCGCTTGTCTGACCAATACAGTCGCAAGTGGATCATTATTGCCAGTCTGGTTATTTTCTCCTTGATGACCGCGTTTAGTGGTCTAGCCGCCGGTTTTGTCAGCCTGCTGCTATTTCGTATTGGTGTAGGCATTGGTGAGGCGGGAGTGAACCCTGCAAGTCACTCTATAATTGCTGACTACTTTCCGGCTCATCGTCGGGGCTTCGCCATGGCCACGCTAATGCTGGGCGGTAGTTTTGGCATGATGTTGGGTTTTGTTGGGGGCGGGTTTATTGCCGAGGCTTACAATTGGCGCGTTGCCATGGTGGCCGTAGGTGCCCCCGGCCTATTGTTGGCCCTTGTTATGGCTAAACTGCTGCGTGAGCCAGCTAGGGGCACCTTTGAAACGGAAATACCACCGCCGCCACCGCCCATATTTACCACTGCCGCCACAATGTGGGCCAACCCTGCTATGCGGCATCTCATTGCGGGCTCCGTTGTGGCGGGGTTGATGTCTTATGGACTTACTCAGTGGTTACCCACTTTTTTCATCAGGGCACACGGTCTGAGTCAATCTCAGGCCGGTCTTATGATGGCTGGTGTGTTTGGCATTTTGGGTGCGGTGGGTGCGCTGGTCGCCGGTAAGTGGTTTGATAGCCTTTCTATTCGGGGTTTCCAATATGGCATGTGGATGCTTGCCATTGTGCCGTTCATCTCCATACCATTGTTTGTTTTGGGTTTATTATCGGACGATTTAACTACGGCGATGTTGCTGTTTATTATTCCGGGTTTCCTCGGTAATTGTTTTCTTGGACCCAGCATAGCCATGGTGCAAACCTTGTCACCGGTACAAATGCGGGCAGTTTCATCGGCGGTTAAGATGCTCTGCCTCAACCTCATTGGCTTAGGCCTCGGTCCTTTACTTGTAGGTGTGTTAAGTGATTTGTTCAACCCTCTTTATGGTGAGGATGCTCTAAGTGTGGCGCTGGCCTACTTTTCGCTTGTAGGTCTCTGGGGTGCCCTACATTTTTGGCTTTGTGGCCGCGCTCTGGCGAAGCAGAAAATCCTCTAGGGTGGACGCCGTAAACAACGGTGTCTGCTCTCTACCGGTTTGATAAAGTGGTGAAGGTCAATAATAGGAATCTTGAAAATGAATACTCGGAAAGTGCTCAGTTTGTTACTGGTTGCGGTTGTTGGTTTTGGGGTTTTCAAAATCTTTGTTGATGATACACGCCCCCACAACCCTAAGGTTTTTGCTTCTCCTGAAAAAACTCAATGGAAACCAGTTGGCGCGCGCGCAACCGTAAACCACAGTTACGATGTTATTCCAGAGCCGGATACTTTTAATGCCATTCATGTGGGCGTGGCGAATTCGGACAGCGTGTGGGGCGTTGCTGCGCCGATGTTTGAACTTGATTGGGTTGCGGAGCCGTCCTACTTCATCGGTAACGGACCGCTCTTTGATAACCAAGGCAATTTGTATTTTAGTCCACAGTTCTACCACGGCGAACGTGTGGTGTTGGTGTCACTCGACGCCCAAACCGGTGTACGCCGTTGGGCGATAACCGCGGACGACGCAATGCATTCTGCCAGTCCCGCGTTCATATTGAACGACCCTGACAACTCTGGCGCGCAGATTATTTACATTATTGGTTATGCGCGCGCGATGGCTTTGAGACCAGATGGCTCAACGATTTGGAGCATGCCTACTGGTTTACGCCTACCACCGTTAGACCCTGACAGAAGTGCGGGTTCGAAAGTGCATAGTTTCAACTATCACCCGGCAACAGATTCGCTGATCGCTGTGTCGAAGGCCGGAGAACTATTTGCCTTCAACCGCAGAACAGGTGAGTTGGTGGCGCCTATTGGGCAAGTACCCGGTGCGCCTGCGGTTAGCGGTAATGGTACGAAAATTCCTGGGTTTGTCGTAGATCGAGTGGACCCGCTGATGGATAAAGCCTTCGGTAAGAATGCGGCTGGTTTGAGCTTATTCTCCTCGGCCGTGAGTTATATCTACGGTGGTGGCGGCTTAGTCACTAATTTTTTCAGTATTGATCCTCAAAGCGGCCGAATTTATATAGCCGCCACAGCGAATGATGCAGAGGATGGTGTCGAGGATGGTCGATCTGAAATCGGTGCGATTTACGCCTTTGATCTAATTAGTAGCCCAGATGATGCTGACGGTGGGTTTGAATTTCAGTTGTTGAATCGCGCAACTTTTCAGGGTGGTACCGGTTCAACCCCTGCCCTAAGCCCAGATGGCCAGCGCCTGTACGTGTCAGATAACCTGGGCAATGTTATTGCCCTAGACAGTGAGTTAAGCGAAATATGGCGTGTGGATGTGGGCGAACCTTTGGTTGGTTCAATTTCAGTGGCTGCGGATAATAATGAGCTGTACGCCGTCACCCGCAAAGACATAATTCAACTGGTGGACAATGGCGACAGCGGTGCGCGGACATGGACAGCAGAACTCACGGGGTTTGATGGGTATGCCAATGTCGATGAACAAACAAATTCGTTAACCGCGACGATTACAGCCAACGGTGTGGTGATTGGTGTCGGCGGCGGCAAGTCGTTGCTGGGTTCCAATCTGATGCTACATGTTGGTATGGGGCTACTGGACCGACAAACAGGAAAACTACGCTACTTTGCAGAAGGCCGAGAGGATTCATTGGCCATGAGCATTGTCGCGGCCGACGGCAGTATTTACGTCGCTCATTCGCCCCTAAGGCGTGCCGTAGGCAAAGCCATGTATCCCGAGCTAACGCAGGATATTACGGGCGGTATTGCGCGTTATAAGCCCATTCGCTTAGACCTGCTCGCTCGTGATGCTATCTGCGCGGCACAGGCACGCGCAGCCAATGCCAGTACCTTAAGTCAGGCTACTGAGTTGGCTGCTATCCGCACAGATATTCGACAGATTAAGGTGCTGCTCAAGCAAGCTGCTAATGCTTTAAGTAAGGCGGTCATCGATGGCGACATGACAATTGATGCAGCTGGCGTGCTGAAGGGGCTTTTGCTGCAGAGTACTGCAAATTTGGCACCAGCCAATTTAGAACTTGTGGTAACTGATATGGCTGGGGCGTGTAGGATGTTTGACCAGTTTTGAGGCTGATTTGATGTTTTCGATAACTGGATGCTCTTACTACTAGTCAGGTACGCAGAACCAAATCTCCCAAATGCCGCTTCTGTAGGTATAAATTGCTGGCGGATTTGCACGCACGTCAAGATAATCATCACCGCGAATTTGTCGGCCCGTTCGAGCAGTTCGTAATGGCCTAGGTGAAAAAAATGCAGCAGCGCACCCCATAGGCCTTTTAAGGCCGGCTATTCACGGCGTTTGCGTTGCCACAAAGCGATTGGTGATTCACAATGATTGCCATTAATTTTTGCGGCAGGCATGAAAAAAATGGCATTCGAAGGATTGGGATTAAGACAGCGCACTGGACCATTTTGTGCATTGTTTGTAGGCCTATTGTTGGCCGGTTGTGAAAGGACTACACCGCTAGACCAGACTCAGATTGCTGGGGCGTTGGGGCAAGCTGTGTTTGCAACGGACCACATTGTTATTGACCGACGGGTTGCTGCCAATCCTCAGCGCAATGCCTACTTCGGTGATTTGCACGTGCACACAACTTATTCATTTGACGCCTATGCCTTTGGCACCTTGGCCACACCGTATGATGCCTATCGCTTTGCTCAGGGCGAAGCCATTAAGCATCCTTCCGGTTATGACATGCAGTTAAGCGAGCCATTAGATTTTTATGGTGTCACCGATCACGCAATGTTTATGGGCGTGGCGCCAGTGGCTGCAGATACCGATAGCGATTTGTCTAAGTATCCTTTCACCGAGGTGATACATGATCTGAATGCGCCAGATAATATGGATCGTTGGAGTTTGCCTGATCGGTTGAGCAGCTTCACCAAACTTTTGGCCGGTTTAGTGCCTGGCATTATTGGCGGCGATATCGAAGCTGAGGAAACGTTGGCCATTACCCGCCGAGCTTGGGCAGACACAGTCAGGGCAGCGGATATGTTCAATGATCCTGGCCGCTTCACCACGTTTGTTGCCTACGAGTACACCACCGGGTCTGACGACCGAGGCAACCTGCACCGCAACGTTGTCTTTGAAAGCAGCGACTTAGTGCCGGAAGTACCCTTCTCCCGCCTACATTCAAACAATCCCGAAGATCTATGGAGTTGGATGGACAAACTGCGCGAAGCGGGCGTTGAATCTATGGCCATTCCACACAACTCTAATGGCTCTAATGGCCAGATGTTTAAGCTCGTGGACTTTTTCGGGGAACCTATCGACAATGACTATGCCGTTCAACGCATTCGTAATGAGCCGTTGGTGGAAATTACTCAAATTAAAGGTACTTCGGAGACTCACCCAAGTTTGTCCACAACAGATGAGTGGGCGACCTTTGAGTTGATGGAGTTTCGTGTTGCAACCACGCTACCCAGCGAGCCTGAGGGCAGTTATGTGCGTAATGCTTTGCGTCGCGGTTTGGCGCTAGAAGCGCAAGGGGTCGCTAACCCCTATGCATTTGGTGTGATTGGCTCCAGTGATACCCACACGGGTGCTGCGCAAAACGACGAATCCGAATTCAGCTCAAAGTTGGGTGTTCTATCTTCGGATGCGCAGCTGCGCGGCTCGGTGCCTTTCGGTCCAGCTGAAGGTTGGCTGTTCAATACCCTTGCGCCTCAAGCAATGACCGAGGTAGACGGCTTAACCTATGTGGGTGGTGCTCAGCCCACCTTTGGTGCCTCAGGGCTTGCTGGTGTGTGGGCAGAGGAAAATACCCGGGAAGCCATTTACGCCGCACTGCGCCGTAAAGAAACATTTGCCACATCTGGCCCGCGCATGCGTTTGCGATTTTTTGCAGGCTACGGTTTACCCAGTTATTTATTGGATTCCATTGACGGCGTGGCACAGGCTTACGCAACAGGTGTCACTATGGGCGCGGATCTCATGCCGCCGTCTGATTCTAACGAGAGCGTTTCTGAGGCCGCGCCGCAATTTGCGATATGGGCTCAAGCTGATGCCAACAGCGCACCACTTCAGCGCCTGCAAATTATTAAAGGCTGGATAGACGCATCTGGCGAGACCTATGAAGAAGTCATAGACGTTGCCTGCGCCGGTGGTGTTGCAGTAGACCCCGCAACTAATCGCTGTCCAGATAATGGTGCTTTGGTCGATTTAGGCGATTGTAGTATCAGCGCCAATACCGGCGATGCGCAGTTGCGCACGGTTTGGACTGATCCAAACTTTAAGACTAGCCAGCGTGCGTTTTACTACACCCGTGCATTAGAAAATCCCACTTGTCGCTGGAGTACTTGGGACGCCATTCGTGCCGGCACAGCACTTCGTTCTGACTTGGCGGCAACCCTGCAAGAGCGTGCTTGGTCGTCCCCCATCAATTATGTTCCACAGGGCTTTCATTTAACTCGGCAGTAGTCTTTGAAGTAGTGCTCAGGTTTTGGTACTTATATGTGAATACTTGGGTGCAAGTATTCACATATAAGTATTTCGATAGCACTGGTGTATCTATAAGGGTTATTCAAATAGCTATTTGGAAAACTCTTTATACAGCTATTTAAAAAATGGGTAGGTGCTTTTTTTGGGGAGGGGCAGTCTCCTGCGTCAGCGTCTTTTTAATGCGTTTTTGTAGAATTACTCAGCGCGGATATTTGGCGTTTCGCCAGGGCGATGGTTTTGCAAAGGTTGCAATAAAAAGGTTCTCCACCTTGTCTCGCGCCCAACGAGTTTTACGCAAGAACTTCAGCGATGATTTAACAGATGGATCACTCTTAAAGCAGTTGATGTCTATCCTGTCCGCCAATCCATCCCAGTTATAGTGTTCTACCAGTCTGGTTACAACCGTCTCGAGGGTTACGCCATGCAGTGGATTATTTTCTTGTTCGCCTGTCATATTCGAATAATCAGTTGTTAGTCTTTTTGATTTCGCTTGAAGCGTTGATTGGTGAATTGATAGATAAATTTATGGGAGATGGGGGGAGCGGTTGCCAGGCCTGTATGAGCCTATTGATATAAAGAACAGCCAAGCTGGCTAAGGGTATAAATTTCGCCGCAGAACTGGGCTTTGAAGTTTTGCTGTTGGTTGACTCTGCTTGAGGGTTAACGCCACAAACATGAACGAACTACTGGGTAGTCTGTCCATGTCTGTTTTGTTTTCAGTGACTTGCTAATTAGATAGCAGTAACCTTATTCGCACATGGTCCTTTTTGGCCTTGGCCAACTTCGAACTCAACTGCTTGGCCGTCACTCAATGTGGCATAATCGCCGCCAGACTGGATTTCTGAATGGTGAACAAATAAATCTTTGCTGCCATCTTCTGGTGTAATAAAACCGAAACCTTTGTCGGCGTTAAACCACTTTACTGTACCTTTACTCATTTTCTATACTCTAATTTGTTGGTGAAAGTGCAAAAAAGAAGGCCAAACTCATTGGCTCGACCTCTGAATTGCAATTTTCGATAAAGACCTAAAACACATTCATACTAGGAACTTCGGGTGAGTATATCAAAAAATTGGCTTTGTAACGCATTCTTATGTGTTTCTTATTGCATTTTTTAATTTAGCTATTTTGCGCGTTTTTGATCAAAAAGCCGATTTTTGCACATAAGGCGATTTCTTAGGATAGGTCGACGGGCAATTTTTGCGCCATTTTTAAGATTCGTGCGCTCCAGACCGCCCGGTACAGGCGCCGACGGCAGCCATTAACTGTTAGACGGCGCTGGAAATATGCCATCGGCTAGGCTTAAAGTCTTTGGCTCTTGAGTTTAGTTGCCTAGGTTGACTCACTCCTCAGAAATTTTCCGCTTAACCGAGAACTATCGAAGATTTTGTGTGCTCACCGATGGCCTCATTCGCTCTGGAATTGGGCAGGTAACGGGATTAGGTGTTTCTAACAACCCTTTGCAACGCCTAGTGTCTAGAGAATTTTTCTAGCGCTTAGGTTGTTAACGGTGAATTTCAGAGAGCTTATATTGCCGTTGTGCAAAATGTTGATTCGGTTAATTTGTTCAGCATTTAAATCCATAAATATGGACGTGGCTATTTTTTCAAGCAGTGAGGGCTGCTCTAGTGTTTCTTGATAAACAAAAACGAAGTCACCCTCGGCTTCAGCGCCAATGATTTCTGCCTTCGCCAATGTACCGTCTTTCAGTAAGAGCTGCGTATTTCTGGCGGCGTACACTGCGAGCACCGCCAAGTGTTCTAGCGAATCTAGATCTGGGTTGTCGAAACCCATACTCCTGAGCAGGGCGACGCTGTCGTGCTGATGCAAGCGGTGAGTGATCTCTGCAAATTTTTTATCATCGCTTAACGCCACCTCTGTCCAGCTTAGATGTTGCCTATGCGCGCTTGCCAATAGAGGAAAGCACAGTAGAGCTAAAGCGGCCCTTAAACAGTATTTGCTTAGAGTTGAGTGTATTGCGCGGTTGCGTGCGCGCGCTCTCACGGGTCAGTACTTTCGATTAGGGGCACATTTTTGCTGGCCTTTGTATCGTTGCCGCCTTTTAGCTCCACCAACATGTCTGCCATGAGATTTCTTTCCTCGCGCTTGCGTTTGTATAGCGCCATTCTTGATAAGGTGATGCTTGGGGGAAAGGCGTTGTTGGAAAAGTCCGCGTCGGCCGTTTGGTGTCTGTCGTCGATAGAGACCTTTGCTATGGTTTTGTTTTCCAGCAGCACATGGGTGATGTTCTCGGCATTACGCCGCCAGATTTCAGCGGGTAAGTTGAGTTGTCTGGAGCTGCCGTCTTCATACGTGATGTTCATGGGCAGCGGGCTGACTAAGCCTCCCTTGTTTTCTATATCTATGAAGTAAACATAGGGTTCGTCTTCTATGGTTCGAGCTAACACTTGTTTCTCCCAGTCATCCAACCCCTTCAAATATGACTGATATTTATTTCTGTCTTTGTTGGACACCGTGAATTCATCGTTCTCATTATAGAAATCAGTGATTGCAGGCAGCCGTTGCAGGCGAGTTGTGTAACCGGCTGCGGCGTTGCGTTCTTGCATTATGGGCTGAGGATAAAGTGCTTCGTTTTCTATACGGTTCAATGGGAAATCTATTTCTGGATTACCTGTCTTTATACGATACTCACGTATGTCGTTAACGGCCATATCTACATGGTCCGTGCTGTAAAACCAGCCGCGCCAAAACCAGTCTAAATCCACGCCTGAAGCATCTTCCATAGTTCTAAAAAAATCTGCCGGCGTAGGTCGTTTGAATTTCCACCGGTTGGCATATTGCTTAAATGCAAAATCGAACTGCTGGCGACCCATGACAGTTTCGCGCAGTACGGTTAGCGCGGCGGCGGGTTTGGAATAAGCATTTGGGCCAAACTGCAAAATTGAATCGGACTGTGTCATGATCGGCACTTGATTTGTAGAGGTCATGTACTCTGGAATATAGTCCAACACATTGGTTTTGCCGCGAAAGGCTGGGAAGCGCTCTTCCCACTCGAGCTCAGCAACATATTCCAAAAAGGTATTTATACCTTCGTCCATCCATGTCCACTGACGCTCATCTGAGTTAACTACCATGGGGAAATAGATGTGGCCTATTTCATGGATGATGACACCAATCAGCCCGTACTTTATTTGGCGCGAATAGGTGATAGTGTCCTCTGGGCCTTCAGAGGTACCGTCAGAGTCCTCCTCATCCTGGTCATCCTCTTTTTTCTCAACTGACGGTCGATAGCCATTAAACGTGATCATTGGATATTCCATACCACCACGCTCCCATGTGTTAACAGACTGCGCGGTTGGATAGGGGTAATCGAAGGAAAAGCGTGAGTAGATGTCTAACGTGTGGATTACGGCTTGCGTGGAATATTGGGACCATGCCGGTTCAGCTTCGTTTGGATAAAATGACATGGCTAATACATTGTCGTGTTTGGCATTAGGTTGGTTATGCAGCATAGCATCCCAAATAAATTTCCGTGACGATGACCATGCAAAGTCGCGAATGCGCTGGGCATTGAAACGCCAAGTTTTGCTGCCGCTCGGTTTGTCTGTCAGGTTTTCGTTGGCCAGAGCCTCCTCGGGGGTGACAACGAATACGGGCGTTTCCGTGTTGGCTTGGACCAAGCGTTGGCGCTGTGCTTTGGTTAACATCTCACTGGCATTAGTTAGTTCGCCAGTAGCGGATACGATATGTCCCTCTGGTACAGTAATGGCGACTTCATAGTTGCCGAATTCTAAAGTGAACTCGCCTCGGCCTAGGAATGCTTTGTGCTGCCAACCGGCATAGTCGGTATACGCAACCATTCTTGGAAACCATTGGGCAAGGAAGAAAATGTAGCTGTCGTTGTCTTCGAAATGCTCGTATCCACCGCGCCCGCCAATGGCCGCTTGCTCAATAAGGTTGTAAGCCCAGCCGATGTTGAACACAATTTTGCCCTTCGGCTTCAGTGCCGATTTAAGATCGATGCGCATCATGGTGTCTACCACCACAAAGGGTAGGGGGTTACCACTTTTGTCTGTGACAATTAGGTCGCTATAACCGTGTTCTTTGTCAGCAAAAGATTGTGCCTGCCGAAGCCGGTTAAAGCTGATCTTATCCTCTTTGGGGTTGGTGGTTTGTGAGCGGCGATCGAGAGACCCTTCGGCAAATCGATTTTGATCTAATTGCAGCCACAGGTAGTTGAGAGTATCTGGCGAATTGTTGGTGTAGGTGATTTGTTCACTGCCTACAATTGATTGGTTGTCTTCATCTAGTGCCACCTGAATTTTGTAGTCGGCTTGCTGTTGCCAATAGGCAAACCCAGGTGCGCCGGATGCTGTGCGGTAGCTATTTGGCGTGGGCAGCAGTTGCTCTAGCTGCGCGAACTTGCGCGCGCCGCTGCCGGGTTCTCCCGCTAAGGCCAGCCCAGAATAGGGGAGTAGAAACGTTGCTGTGAAGCAAACTAGTAATTTTTTGACCAGCGACATGTAGGAGCCTCCGTTGCCTGCTAAGAATGAACATAGTCTAACTGCTTAAGTTGGGTTTCTCGAATAGGCCCGTGTTACTAAGACTAAGGCTAGCAAGATGTAGCGGAACGCCCGAAGTTAGGCTTGCTACTGTACTTGGACATTTCGTCTTTCTTCAAAGGGGTTGGAGTAAAGGTCACTTCGAGGGGGATGAAACGATTGGCAGGGTATCGCAAAAAAAATCACTCCCGAGCAGTTTTTTGATAATCAACTGCTCTCAATCAGCCGCGAAAATGAGTGGGAAACGGGGGGCGTGAGAGGCCAAAAAGCCCACGTATGGAGGGCTTTTTAACAGGCCTGCTAAGCTAGGTTATAGGCCTACAGCCAAGCTTTCTGGTACTTCAATATATTTCGCTCTGAAGTATTCGCCCAAAGTTTTGGCCTGCTTATCTATACGGTGGTTTGACGCAGCGCCAGTACCTAACACACCCTTTATATAGAAATTCATGGCTCTTAAGTTTGGTATGTCGTAGCGCTCTACTTCATAAATACCAAAGTCAGGCGCGAGCCGCTTGAATTCTTCCACCGTTAAAAACTCGTAGAGAAAACTATAGGCTTCATCTGTCCGTGCCCAAACGCCCATATTTGCATTGCCGCCTTTGTCCCCAGAGCGTGTGCCGAATAAGCGTCCAAATGGAATGCGTTTGACAGGCCCGGTGGGTGCCGGTGCAATGACCGCTGGCGTTTCTTGGTAGTAGATTTCATCCAGTCCTAAGCGCTGGGTGGGCAACACTTCGGTGGTTTTGCCGCCAAAATGGACAATTTCGGTTAAACGCTGGCTGTCTATTAACGCCGGCCAGTGAATGACAGCGGCGTCGCCATTGAAGCCTGCCGCGCCTCTGCCGGTGTTGCCCGGTATGCCCGCCAAGCCCAGTTCTGTGACTTTCGCAGAAAAAATTCGGCCAAACTTACTTGGGTCTTTGCTGGTTAAGGTTACGCGCAATGCAGCGTGGGCGACTTCATTACTGTCAGGATCTTCTTGATCACTTCTGATTAGGTGTATGTCTACATCTTCAAACTGCTCACGCCCGCCGATGTTGTGGAACACTGCGTCTAAAAAGCGCTCGGCTTTTAGCTCTATGTCTAAGCCCGTGAGCAGAGTTTCCATAGATTGCTTATATAGTCCGCGTGTATTGAAACAGACCTTGTGGGTGGGTGGAGGGCTGCTGCCCCTGCAACCGCTGACATATACGCGGTCATCGCCAGCTTGTTCTATTTTCATAGTGTCGAAATGCGCGATGACATCTGGGTTGTAATAGGCCGGTGTTGAAATTTCATACAGCAGTTGGGCGGTAATGGTACCTACGGAGACCAGTCCGCCAGTTCCTGCGTGCTTGGTCACGGTAAAGTTGCCGTTGGCTTCTATCTCAGCGATGGGGTAACCCACATCTCTAAAGCTTGGCACCTCCTCAAAAAACGCATAGTTGCCGCCACAGCACTGAGCGCCGCATTCAATAATGTGTCCAGCGGCGAGGGCGCCAGCTAACGCATCGTAGTCGTTGCGCTGCCAGTTGAACTTCCATGCGGCAGGCCCAATGACCACGGCGGCGTCTGTGACTCTTGGGCAAATGACAATGTCCGCGCCTTGGTCCAAGGCTTCTTTAATGCCCCAGCCGCCAAGATAAGCGTTGGCCGTGAGCGCCTGTTGGTCGGTGTCTTTGAGCGCAACCTGAGTGTCTAGGTTGGTGAAAGACTCGCCGTCTTTTTGTAGTTGCTCAAGGTCCTCAAGAATATTGTCGCCCTCTATGTAGGCCACTTTAGAATCTACACCTAATACTTTAAGTATCTTTTCGACTTCTTCAGCCATGCTTTTAGGGTTTAGTCCGCCGGCATTAGTAACAATTTTTATGTTCTTCTCTTTACAGCTTACCGCCACCTCTTTGAGCTGTTTTAAGAACGTGCCCACATAGCCCATGTTTTCGCCGCGGGCTTGTTTTTGGCCATATAAAATGGACATGGTTAGTTCTGCGAGGTAGTCGCCTGTGAGCACATCAATGGGGCCGCCTTCAACCATTTCTCTCGCTGCGTCTAATCTATCCCCATAGAAGCCGCTGCAATTGCCAATACGTATTACGTCTGTCATTTCCCTTCACCCTCTTTGATATGCCTTTCAAAGGCATTGCCTCGATACCCCTTCTTTATAAAAAGGACATTGCGATCAATTTTTGTAAAGCGCCCTTAAACTTTTGCAACCCAGGAGGGTTTGCGTTTTTCTCGGAAAGACGCCATGCCTTCTGCGCCTTCATCTGAGCGGAACATGCGCGTACTCCACTCGGCTGTTTCCTTAAAGGCTTCAGCCGTAGTTAACGTGGGCACTCTGCGGGCTAGCTTTTTACATTCCTGAACGGCTATCGGGCCTCCAAGATTGATCATGACAATTTCCTCTTCCACCGCGGCGTGCAATTGGTCCGCTGGTACTGCGCGATGCGCCAAGCCCATGTGCACGGCTTGGTGGCCGTCAAAACGCTCGCCGGTCAAGAACAGCTTCATGCCATGGTGGGCGCCGAGCTTGGGTAAACAAACTACAGAAATAATCGCCGGTATGACACCAATACGTACTTCAGAAAAGCTCATTTGTACGTCTTCGCGGCTGATCACAATGTCGGAAGCGCCAACTAAGCCCAGGCCCCCAGCGAAGGCTGCGCCATTAATGGCTGCGATCACAGGCTTTGGGCTGTCCAGTATTGCGGTGAGTACATCTGCGTAGGGTACTGCGCGAGATGACCCTTCCGACAATTGCCCTGGCGGGCTTTTTAGATCTGCGCCGGCGCAGAAGGCCGGTCCATTGCCTGTGATAACAATAGAGCGCACGGCATCATTTGCATTAGATGCGAGTAAATGGTCATAAAGTTCTGTGACTAAAGCTGACGACAATGCGTTGCGGTTCTCTGGTCGGTTTAGCGTAATCCACGCTGCGCCATTTTTTATTTCGTAAAGTGTCGCTTGGGTACCTGCCATTTTTATTCTCCTTCTACCGCAGCTAGTGTGACTAGCAGTTGGGCGTTTTCAACTTGTTCGCCCACGTTGACGTGCACTGATTCCACCACGCCGTCACGTGGCGCAGTAATTCGGTGTTCCATTTTCATGGCCTCTAAAATCACCAGTAAATCGCCCTTTGCGACCTTAGCCCCTGCAGCAACTTGTGTTTCTAACACTGAGCCGGGCATAGGAGCCGTTAGACCACCGCCGCTCTCATCTGAGTCGGTAGATGGATAACGGGGTAGTTCTGTTAGACACAGGTCGCCATGATTACTGTGTATGAGCCAGTCATCTGCATGTGGCGAAACATTAAAGTGTAGTCGGCGTCCGTCTAGGTCTAGATCCACATTACCCTCGCCGCTTGCATAGCAAGTAACGTGCATAGTTTGCTCATCTACATGTACTGCAAACGTACCGCTGCGTTGGCGCTTATAGGTCACCTCAACTTCATCTTTTTTGCCAAACTTATAGCTGATGCGTTCCATGGGCATGGTGGAATTGCGCCACCCACTGCTCATGGTGCCCAATACTTTGGCCGCGGCGCGTCTGCGCGCTTGGCCCTCTATCGTTGTGGCGATTGCCGCCTCGACTAATTCTTGGCGGGAAACTTCGCGGGTTAATGCAGGTTTTACGCGTTCGATAAAGTCAGTGGTGGTGTCCCCAGCTAAGTACTCTGGTGTGCGCAAAGTGGTGACCAAGAAATCTCTATTGGTTTTTAGACCTTGAATCTCTGTGGTCTCAAGCACACGGGCCAGTCGGCTGACGGCCTCTCGACGCGTAGGGGCATGGACAATTACCTTGGCAATCATTGGATCAAATTGCGTGCTGATTTCACTGCCTGTTTCTACCCCGGAATCAAAGCGCGCTTTGCCAATGGTTGAAGGTGTCCAAGCCAGCACGGGGCCAGGCGCAGGGAGGAAACCCTTGGCTGGATCTTCAGCATAAAGGCGGGCTTCTATTGCATGACCGTTGATACTTATATCTTCTTGGGTGAAAGACAATGTCTCGCCTTCTGCCACGCGAATTTGTTCGCGGACTAAGTCTTTACCAATAATCTCTTCAGTAATTGGGTGTTCTACTTGTAAGCGGGCGTTCACTTCTAAGAAGTAAAAGTCGTCGCCGCTGAGCAAAAATTCAACTGTACCTGCAGATGAATAGCCGAGCTTTTTCGCAGCGGCAATAGCTGCGTCCCCCATGCGGGAGCGTAGGGCATCGTCTACTGCTGGGCTGGGGGCCTCTTCAATGATCTTTTGATGGCGACGCTGAATTGAGCACTCGCGCTCGTAGCAATGTACTAAGTTGCCGTGGCTGTCGCCGAGAATTTGAATTTCTACGTGGCGCGAGGTGGCGAGCCATTTTTCTAAGAACACGGTGTCGTCGCCAAAAGAACTGCCCGCTTCGCGTTTGGCACCCTCCACGGCGGCAACTAGCCCTGCTTCATTTTCAACCACGCGCATGCCGCGACCGCCGCCACCGGCTGATGCTTTCACCAATACCGGATAACCAATTTTTGCCGCTGCTGCCACGATGTCGGTATCTGCTTCAATTTCCACACCGGGTAGGGTTGGTACGCCGGCTTCATCCATTAGCCTTTTGGCAGACAGTTTGTCGCCCATTAATCCAATGACTTTTGGGGTGGGCCCAAGCCACTTAATGCCTGCGTCTATTACTGCCTGAGCAAATGCTTCGTTTTCGGATAAAAATCCATAGCCCGGGTGAATGGCGTCCGCGCCACTGCGCCGACAAGCGTCCAAAACTTTGCCCACATCTAAATAGGTTTCTGCTGTGGTGCGACCGTTTAAGGCCACCGCGCTGTCTGCTTCATTGACAAAGGGTGCGTTGGCATCGCTGTCTGCATAAATGGCCACGGTACTGATACCCATATCGTGGGCAGTGCGCATGATGCGTCGTGCTATTTCGCCACGGTTGGCGATCAATAGTCTTGTGATAGGGGTGATTACATGCGCCATGTGCCGTACTCCTTGGTGCCTTTAACTTCGTTGTTGTGACAAGCCGAGAGAGACATCGCAATGACCTCTCTGGTGTCCCGTGGATCAATCATGCCGTCGTCTGCAACTCTAGAAGTTGCGTACAAACCTTTTGATCGCTCTTCGGCCCAGTGCTCTGCAATGGCTACGCGCTCTTCATTGGCGGCTTCGTCGAATTCTGCGCCGCGCCGCTCGGCAGCGCCGCGCCCAACAATGGTCATTACCCCGGCCATTTGCTTGGGTCCCATGACCGCTATTTTTGCGAAAGGCCAGATGTAGGTGAAAGATGTGCCAAATGCGCGCCCACTCATGCCGTAGTTACCGGCGCCGTAGGAAGAGCCCACAATTACGGTGACATGAGGGACCGTGGAATTGGCCACGGCATTGATCATCTTGGAACCGTTTTTGGTGATGCCGCCATGCTCAAAGTCGGTGCCCACAAGAAAGCCGGTGATATTGTGCAAAAACACTAGGGGTACATCAATTTGGTTACAAAGCTGAATAAATTGTGCCGCTTTTTCCGCGGACTCTGAAAACAGCGCGCCGTTATTCCCAATTAGACCAACTGGGTAGCCGTGAATAGATGACCATCCGCACACTAGTGTGGGGCCGTATAGGGGTTTGAATTCCTCAAATTTAGAACCGTCGACAATACGCATAATGACTTCGCGAATATCCAACGGGCTGCGTAGGTCTTTTGAGACCAAGCCCAGCATGTCCTCTGGGTTGTGCTTGGGTTCGGTGAAAACAGCCTTTGGTTCTGGGCCAAGTTTGCGCCAGTTTAGGTGTGAAACCACTTCCCGGCACATGCGCAGCGCGTCCATTTCGTCTTGGGCTAAATAGTCACCTACACCAGAAATCTGTGTATGCATGTCTGCGCCGCCTAAGCTTTCAGCGTCAGCATCTTCGCCTGTGGCCATTTTCACCAAGGGCGGTGAACCTAGGGCTAGCATGGTCTGGTTTTTAACCATGATGTTGTAGTCGCTCATGCCTGGCTGGTAAGCGCCCCCAGCTGTGGCTGCTCCAAATACCACGGATATTGTGGGGATGCGCATTTTGGAGAGTTCGGTGATCTCGTAAAACAGCCGCCCAGATTCAGCAAAATGCTCTATCTCGTTTTGAATAACCGCTTCAGGATCGCCGCCTGCTTCACCGCGCAAATCCGCGCCGGCGCTCTCAACAAACTGCACATAGGGCAATCTGTTCTCGCGGGCTATTTCTAAGCCGCGCATTAACTTTTTCGAGTTGAACGGGTTGAAGGCGCCTGCTCTAACCGACGGGTCGTGACCTAAAATGACGCACTCAACGCCTTCTATAACTCCAATGCCGACAACAAAACCGGAACCTAAATCGTAGGGAGAGCGCCAAGCAGCCAGTGGGCTGATTTCCAAGAAAGAGGAATCTCGGTCCAATATGTTGGCTATGCGTTCTCTGATGGGCATCTTGCCGCGCTTGCGTATGCGAGCCACTGCCTCTGCGCCGCCGCCCTCAGCTGCTTTGTCGTACAAGTCTTGTAACTCTGTGAGCGTTTCCAGCATATCGCTCTTATTCTGCTGAAAAATGTCAGCTCTGGTGTCCAATTTGGATTCCAGTATCGGCATGTTTTCCCCCCGGGACTTTATAGATGTAGTTTTCATCAACGCTCTAAACCTATCAGAATAAAAAGCCAGCCAGAAGGTTTTTTTATGCTAACTTATCCTCAATCAAGGAGGACACGTGACCGCACAACTAGGATTACAGCAAGCAAAGAGTGCGCGCGCCAGAGAGGGTATCTGTAGCGCCGCAATCAGCTCGTTAGCGGCTGTAGGCTATGCGGAAACCTCCATCATTCGTGTTGCCCAGATGGCGGGCTTCTCTAAAGGCGCGGTGCAACATCATTTTCCGACTAAAGAGGATTTGATTGCCGCAACGGTAGACACACTGCTGCTTAGAACTGTGCAGAGAAAAGAATCTCAACCAGTGTCAGTGGAAGCAGCCCTGATGGATGCGTGGCAGCGCTTCATTAACACAGCTGCCTACCGCGCGTTAATGGAGGTGCTCAACGCCTCGCGTACAAACAAAGCGTTAGCTCACCGTATTTCAGATGAGCTGGTAGATTGGGGAAAAAATTTAGATCAGCAAAGCTTAGCCAGTTATCGCGCCAACAGCGGCAACGATCAAGAGGTAGTCATGTTGCTGAATATGACCCGCAGTTTTATGCGCGGCTTGCTGATTCAGGAGCATTATGGGGTAGACCAGCAGACCACCCAGAGCTACGTTAAAAAGTGGATAGAATTGATAGCACCTTTGTTGGAGTTGCGTGCGCTCACGTAGACTTGGCTTAACAGAGCGATGCGCGAGACAAAATTTAATATAATGAGGCATCTAGTATGACAACCACCCAAGCAGAACTAAAAGAGTTCGAGGAGCAAGCAGACCGTTGGTTTTTGGAAAATAAGCCGGCTAATCCCGGGTTTATTTTACCGGAAACTTTCATGGAAGTAGGCACTGACAGTCAGTTTGAGTTTTTGCGAAACTGGCAAAACAAGGTCTATGAAAACGGTTACGTGGGCATGGCGTGGCCGAAGGAATATGGCGGCGGTGGCGTGGACCAAGTGTTCCAAGATATTGCTACAAAGGCTATGGCCAAGCATCGCGTCCCATTTTTACCTAACACCATTGGTTTAAACTGGGCCGGGCCGCTGATTTTAATGATGGGTTCCGAAGCGGAAAAAGCCAAATATATCAAGGGTATTCTCAGCGCCGAAGACATGTGGTGCCAAGGTTTCTCTGAGCCTGATCACGGTTCAGATTTGGGTAGTGCTCAGTGCAAGGCGGTCAAAGATGGGGACGAATACGTTGTTAACGGCTCTAAGATTTGGACCAGCCTAGGCAGTTATGCCAAATATATGATCCTACTAGCAAGAACTTCTCAGGAAAGTAAAAGCAAGTATGCGGGTTTAAGTTTTTTCCTAGCGCCCATGCAGGCTGAGGGCATTGAACCGCGACCGATCAAAAAGCTAACCGGAGAATATGGTTTTTGCCAGACGTTTTTCAACGACGCGCGGATTCCCGCTTCTTGCATGATAGGCAATGAAGGCGAGGGCTGGAAGGTGGCGATGGCTACTCTCACCTTTGAGCGTGGCGCTACAGGTGGCCAAGCGGGCGGCTTAGCGATGATGGATTTAACCATTGACGACATTGTTAAGTTGGCACGTAGAGCCAAGCGCAACGGTCGACCAGCCATTGAAGACGCCCACGTGCGCAATGAGTTGGTAGATTTGATCACCGAGTCGCAAAACAATTCGTTAATGGCGGCACGAGCCAAGGTGCCTGCACTTGCAACTGACTGGCCTACCGCTATCAGTATGTCCGGTAAGCTGCGCTCCTCAGAACTCAAACGTCGTATGTGTCAGTTTGCCATTTCGCTACAAGGCGCTAATGGTGCTCGTTATGTGAGCAAAGATGCCGTTGACGGAGGTATGTGGCAGCGCTCTTATTTGAATGCGTTTTCAGGAACCATTGGTGGTGGCACCACGCAGATCCAACACAACATTATTGGCGAGCGTGTGCTTGGCCTGCCCAAGGGTTAAATAGGAGAGCCACATGGCGACTATAGAGTTCACCGAAGAACAAACCATGCTGCTAGAAACCGCAGTAGATTTTTGTCGAAAAAATTCGCCCTTAGATGTTGTACGGCGACAAATTGAATTGGATGACAGTGTGGATGCTGGTATTTGGTCAGAAATGGCAGACCTGGGTTGGCTCGGCATTACTATTCCAGAGCAGTATGGTGGGCTGGGGCTGAGCCTGGCAGATGTTGTACCCATTGTTGAAAGTATGGGCCGCCATCTTATGGGTTCGCCGTATGTGTCCACGGTGCTCGCAGCGAATGTATTGGTGGTTTCGGGTAGTGAGACGCAGAAGAATCATTGGCTACCGCAGATTGCTTTGGGTGCTGTTGCTAGTATTGCGTTGACGGAAGAAGACGGTAATTGGCGATTAAAGGAAATTCAAACTCAAGGTGTAGTTGCAGGGGGGGCGTTAACGTTGACCGGCAAAAAGTGCTTTGTGTTAGATGCGCCGAAAGCTGCCGTTATCGTTGTTTCAGCAATGATCGATAGCGCGCCACGATTGGTGCTTGTGCAGGCAGATCAACTGCCAGCCAATGCGTTGACCCGGGAAACGGTTATTGATGAAACTCGTCGTAGTTATACTCTAGATCTAGACGGGGTAACTGTGCCCGCGGAGCAGATATTAGATGGTGCAGATTTCGCCAGCGTTGAGCAGGCCGCGTTATTGTTACTGACTGCTGAAATGGCAGGTGGCCTAGCAGGCGTTTTGCACGTCATAGTAGATTACCTAACAACTCGTAAACAGTTTGATCAGTACATTGGTAGCTATCAGTCTTTAAAGCATCCCTCGGTACAAATTTTGTTATCTATGGAGGCCTGTCGCTCGCACCTTTACCACGCCGCAACGTTGTTGGCTGGTGAAGATGCCAACGCAATAGAGTCAGCAATTCGTATGGCCAAAGCCCAAGGCAGCGAAGCCTTTGCTTTTGCTGGTGACCGTGCGGTGCAATTTCATGGTGGTTTTGGCTTCACTTACGATTGCGATGCCCAGTTGTTTTTACGCAGAGCATTGTGGTGCCAGTATCAGTTTGGTGACGCGGCCTATCATCGAGCGCTGTTGGGGCCGCTCCTACTGGATGAAGTGAGTTAGTTGGCATTAAAAGATAAAGCTGAAACTCGAAATAGAAATACCAACAGAAACAGAAACAAAGCGGCGTCAAGTTCGTCGCTGAGAATACGATAAGTAGTAAAGAGAAAAAATGAAATTATATCACTGTAGCGATTCGCGCTCTTTAAGACCGTTGTGGGCTTTAGAGGAAATGGGTTTGGATTATGAACTTATAAATATGCAGTTCCCGCCTCGTGCCACCTACCCGGGCTACCTCGATCTGAACCCAATGGGTACAGTGCCTACTTTTACTGACGGTGAAATGGTCATGACCGAGTCATCTGGCATCTGCCAATACTTGGCGGATAAGTATGGTCCTACGCCGCTGTCTGTCACTGTAGATGAGCCAGAGTATGGCGAGTACCTGAATTGGTTGTATCGTAGTGATGCCACTCTGACCTTTCCTCAGACATTGGTATTGCGCTACACCCGCTTAGAGCCTGAAGAACGTCGTATTCCTCAAGTGGTTGAAGATTACTCCATCTGGTATTGGTCGCGGTTGCGTGCAGTGGAAGCGGCGTTAGAAGGTAAAGATTTTTTAGTCGCTGACAAATTCACTATTGCCGACATAGCGGTGGGTTACGCACTTTTTCTCGGTGTTTCACTGGGCTTAGACGCGCGCTATAAGCCTAACTGCAAACGTTATTTAGAGGCGCTCATGCAGCGTCCTGGATTTAAGCGCGCTCGCGAAATGCAGCAGGCTTAACTCTCAATCCGGCGCTAGCAGATCGGTTGTGTTCATTTGAATTGGCGAAACAGGAAGCGAAAGGTATGAAAATAAATACTGGGGTGCCTGCTCATGATTTGCGGCAAGTGGGCTTAGCTGCGAAAGCAGCCCAAGACAATGGCTTTAGTGGTATTTCTACCCAAGAAAATCGTCAGGACGCATTTCTACCTCTAGCGGTGGCGGCGACCCAAACAGACGATCTTGAGATTCGCACCAATATAGCCATCGCGTTTGCGCGCAGTCCAATGGTTGCCGCTAATCAATCTTGGGATTTACAGCGGGCCAGTAACGGTCGTTTTACGTTGGGGATAGGTAGCCAAGTGAAGGGCCATAATTTGCGCCGTTTCAGTGTGCCGTGGAGTGCGCCGGCACCACGTATGCGCGAGTACGTGCAATCCGTGCGTGCTATTTGGGACTGCTGGGCGAATGGCACTAAACTTGATTATCAGGGCGAGCATTACCAATTTAGTTTAATGACACCTAATTTCACGCCGCACCCGTTAGCCTGCGATGTGCCGAAAATTCAGATTGCAGCGGTTGGCCCAGCAATGATGAAAGTAGCAGCGGAGGAGTGTGATGGTGTCATGCTGCATGCGTTTTGCACCCGCAAGTACCTGAATGAGGTGATTATGCCGCGGCTAGAGAAAGGCTTAGATAACAAGGGTAAGTCTCGCCAGGACTTTGAAATCTCTGGTGGTGGGTTTGTTGTCACTGGTGCAGACGATGAAGCTGTTAACAAAATGTTTGAGTGGGTGCGCATGCGGGTTGGATTTTATGGCTCAACACCCTCGTATTGGCCCGTATTTGAATCCCATGGATGGGAAGATTTGGGCCGCAAGCTCAATGATATGTCGAAGAAAGGCCAATGGGCAGAAATGACACAAGAGATCTCAGATGACGTGGTCCACGCATTTTCAGCCGTGGGACGGTTCGATGAAATATCTACTGCCATTGACGAGCGTTTTGCCGGCGCCGTTGATGTGCTTGCTTTGCCAGAGACTACGCCCAAAGATTTGGTCCTAGAGTTGCGCGGTAAAAACTAGATAAACGGCCAGACAAAGATTGGGTTGAGACAAACGGAGTGTTTATTCAAGAATTCTTAGATGGCAAAGCCACTACGTTTTAATTACTCGTTTGGCTGCTGAGGTGAGGCGCAATTTGCCTCGCCTTTGTTTTGATATTTCCTCTGCACTTGATCATAACCTTGCCCTCAGCCTTTAGGTTATTTTACTTACCAAATAAATTAGCCTAAATAGGCTCGCCACTGTGGTTGAGTTGCTGCTCTAAATAGCCTTTCTCGGTGAGTAGCGTCGCTAAGCCTTTTGGACCTCCATAGTGCCCCGCGCCAACCATTAGGGTTGTAGTCTCAGGCTGGGTTAAATAAATTTCTATTTGCTTAAACATGCCTAAGTTGCGTTCGTCGTAAAGCCGGTCGGCGATAGGTTTTAGAACAGGGTCGTTATCTAGATCCTTTCTAGATAGAGCATACAATTGATGAATATCAACCTCTAAAATGGCTTTGCCTTCGACACTTCCCTGTCGCGCATAAGCGGCGTCTACGCCCGCATTAATGTTATAGCCAAGACTGTTTAATTTTATCAGCTCAATTTGGGTTGAGAGCATACCCGGAGAAGTGCTAAAAACTGTGTCTTTAGTCGCGCCTAAGCTTCTGAGAAATTTGATGGCTTTTGTTCTCAGTTTCCTGCTCATCGCATCTTTGACCTCTTTTTTGTCTACATGCGTAATGGTTTGAATTTTTGCAATCCGTTTGGGGTCAGTGAATAAGAGTGGATTTATTTCTAAAGCCAGCCGATCAGCCCTTCTAAAAACCTCATCATAAACGGCGGGCAATGGTAACAATGTTGGTTTTAGAAGGTGGATAGTGCCGGCCAAATAAATACTGTTATGGGTGTTTATATCGCTTGTTTGCCATACCTAACGGGGGGTTCTTCCATCGACCCGGCTTTGTACAGTCTGCCCAACTCAATGACGGAGTTGTCGAGTAAAACTATCTCGCAAGGGCTAGCGATGTTGCTGTTGGTGCGGTATTCCTCGCATGTTTGTGGAGCAGCCTGGGCCGCCCCAAGATGTGAGCGCACTCCAACGGATCTTCCAATAGCAAAGGGACCCGAACCATTTTGTGCATAGGCTAATGCTTTTGGGTAAATCCAGTGCTTAAGCGGTAGGGTTTAGATGATGAAGTGTGGGAGTAGATGGAGGGGAAAAGGCGTTATACAGGGGTGTTTGAAGAGTTGGTGAGGAGTTCTACATAAAAAATGCCACCTCTATTGAAGTGGCATTTAGTTGGAGCTTGAAAATCCGGCTAGCTAGTCGAGATATTTCAGTTCCGCCTTCGTCAGTGGATGTACTCGATATCTTGATTATAGGTTGATCCTGAATCCTACTGATGCTGTGCGCGACTTGTTTGGTCGCGCGCCATATGGCTGTCTGCCTAGGATGTCCTCGCTGTCAGTTGCGTTTTCCAATTTTAACGAAACAGAAGTTGTTTCGTTAATTTGGTAATGCCCTGCCAAGTCTATTGTGGTCGAGGAATCGGTTTTCTCGAAATCGCCGCAAGAGGCTCTCACACACACCGCATCGACGTAACTGGCCGTTGCATAGACTGACCAGTCACTCCATTGAGCGCCAACTGATAGATTCGCCTGGTGCTCTGGAATATAGGGAATTGGGTCGCCGGCGCTCACAGACCCAAAAAAATCAGTGTTGGCAATATCGGTATCGAACTGGCTGTCGATATAAGTATAGGTCAGGCTAGCTGGAAATTTGATGGTTGCTGAGGAAAACAGATCCTTTGAAACCAGTAATTCTAAGCCCTTAACTGTTGCTGCTTCGCCATTAAAGGCATCACCGATAATGCAATCGGTGCCAGAAGAAGCCGTACACTGCCCTAGCAAATTGTCGTAGTCGCTGAGGAAAATTGTCGTTTCTGTATAAAACGCGCCTGAATGCCGTAGTCCGAGCTCATAGTTGATGGCGGTTTCTTCTTTTACATTGGGCGCATTAGTTGGCGCTGTGAAGCCTTTGTGCACGCCAGCGAAAATTACATTGCTGTCAGATAGTTGATAGCTCGCGCCAATACCTGGTAGCCAAACCTGTGTTTTGTTTTGGCGTTGGTCGCGCAGGCTAGCATCGGCTCTTAAAGACGGGGTTGTGGTGCGACTTGAGCGAGTCTCCCAGCGTCGTCGTTGTTGATCAATGTCTTCGTAACGCAGTCCAGGAGTGATCACCCAGCGGTCGACCTCAATACGGTCGTAGACGTGGATTGCTATGGCTTCAGCGTATTGAACTCGGTTACCCGCATTACCGAGTAAGCCAAGATCGTCTAATACCAGCGCACCACTTTGTTGGCTAAATGTACTGTTTCTCTGCAAACGGTCTTCTTCATCCTCATGCACGCGGAGGCCAAAGGATACATCGTGTTTAACTTCTCCTAGAGCGACAGACCATTCAGCGCTCAGCTGAATGCCCTTTGAAACGTACTTTCTAGCGTTTGAGCGAAGTTGGATGCTGCCAGCAGCGGTATCTAAGGTGCCGTCTAATATCTGGTTCAGCTGCGCTGGGGTAAATCCATTCTGATCTCGTCCCAAGTTAGCGGCAGTGATGACTTTAGACCAACTGGTACGCGAAAATGATTGTGCATCGCTGCTGCCATCAAAATCTATACCTTCAGTTTTATACCAATCACGCTCATGTTCATTGTTGTAGTAGGTGGCCGAAACAGAGAAATCCTCAGTGGCCTGCCAGCGATAGCGCAAAATAACTTGGTCGTGCACTGTTTCAATATTGTCCAATTTAGAGATGCCATAGCGGCGTAATGCCTGGGCATTAAAATCAGCATCGGTTAAGCCTAAGTAACTTTGATCAGAATTTTGCGTTGCTCTCTGATATTTGAATTCAACAGCATGATTTGAAGTCTTCGGCGCATAGCTGAGCTTGAGCATATAGTCCTCTATGTCCAAACCACTATTGCCGCCTCTATCGATGGTCTGAAAGCCATCAGATTGCCATTGATGAGTTTCAATTAACACGCCTATGCCGCTGTCCAGCTCAGTACCGTAATATCCGTGCAATCGGTAAGTTGAATTTTCGCCCGCCTCAACGGTCAATGCACCTGCAGTCTCATTAGGGATGGGGGTGGAAACCATGTTGACGGCGCCACCAATGGTGTAGGGGCCTTGAGTGATGGCTGCTGGTCCTTTCAGAACCTCTACTGCACTCATACGACCAAAAGTCGGAAAGTAGTATGCGCTAGGCGCTGAGTAAGGGGCTGGTGCGATAAGGACGTTATCTTCAAGTAGCGTAATTCGACCGCTGCGTTCTGTTGCAACACCGCGAATGCTTAGATTGGGGCGCAGTCCATAGCCGTCTTCTACTTGCACAGAGACTCCCGGCACCTGACGTATGGTACGTTGAATATCCGAGTAACCTTGCTGCTCTAATTCTGCGGTACCAATGTAATGGGCGCTGCCGCTGACCTGATCTCCGGTGACTTTTTCGCCAATAATAGTAACTTCTTCAATAAACAAGCTGCCATCGTCGGCATGATTGATAGTTGGGGTAATAACGCTGGCCACTAACAGTGGGGCGAGTCTAAAAACGTTAATTTTTGCGGTAATATTATTTTTCATGAGCGTTTATTTTCTATTTTTGATATCTGACGAGCACAGTTTATCTAAATGAGAATCATTATAAACAACTAAATGATAATTATTTGCGTTTAATATCGGTTTTCTTAAATCAGCTCGTACTGACGGCGAAATTCAGTAGAATTTGTCGACGAAAAACCGACAAAATCCGGGCCGAGCATCGCAAGAAAGCCCCAACTCATGTATGTTTTGGGGTCTATTAGAAGGGAGCTACTAATGAGTGAAGCAATTGATACTAAATCGAGCTTAGAAGAGTCACTGGCAACGGATACACCGCCTAGTTACGTTCGCCCAGGATCTGAACAAGACACAGTGCGCGGCGATATTCCTGCGGCCAATGATTTGCCACTTGAAGACATAAATCCTGTTTGGAACAGACTATTCGCGGAAAACCGTATGCTCGAGTACTTTGAGCGCCTGCGTCGTGACGACCCGGTACATTTCAACGAAACTGAAGTAGCGGGTAGATACTGGTCGTTAACTCGCTATGAAGAAATCAAGGCAGTGGACTCTGACCACGTCAATTTTTCTAGCGCACATGGTATTACTTTAGGCTTTCCAATAGACCAGCCTTTGCCTGAAGGTGCTTTAGACATCAGCCTATTCATTGCAATGGACCAACCAAAGCACGACGTGCAGCGCAAGACCGTTGCGCCGGTAGTTTCTACAAGAAACTTGGCTGCAATGGAAAGCTTGATCCGGGAGCGTACCGGTAATGTTTTGGATTCGCTGCCAGAGGGTGAAACCTTTAACTGGGTAGAAAAAGTTTCTGTTGAGCTGACCACGCAAATGCTAGCCACTCTGTTCGACTTCCCATTTGAAGAACGCGCCAAATTAACTCGCTGGTCAGATGTGGCCACTGCAGTGCCCGGTGGCGGTGTCATTGATTCAGAGGAGCAGCGTCGCGAAGAACTCATCGAATGTTTGGTCTACTTCACGCGGATTTGGGAAGAGCGAAAAGCAAATCCTACTGACGACTTTGTTTCAATGCTGGCGAACGGTAAAGACACCAAAGACATGGAGCCTCTGGAGTTTTTAGGTAATCTGATTTTGTTGATCGTGGGCGGCAATGACACCACGCGTAATTCTATGACGGGTGGCGTGCTGGGGCTGAATGAATTCCCAGCTGAGTATAAAAAGCTCAAAGCAAATCATGATCTCATTCCAAATATGGTTGCCGAGATCATTCGCTGGCAAACACCTTTGGCCTATATGCGCCGTACAGCCAATAATGATTGTGAGGTTGGTGGTAAGCAAATTAAGGCCGGCGATCAAATGCTGATGTGGTACGTGTCTGGTAACAGAGACGAGGACTTTTTCGAACGCGGCGAAGAGTTGATTATTGATCGTGCGAACGCTCGTCAGCACTTGTCCTTTGGTTTTGGTATACACCGTTGCATGGGTAATCGTCTTGCTGAAATGCAGCTGCGAGTACTTTGGGAAGAGATCATGAAGCGTTTCGAGAAGATCGAAGTCGTAGGGGACGTTGAGCGTACCTTCTCGTCTTTTGTTAAGGGCTATACTGCACTTCCAGTCCGCGTTACTCGTCTATAGCAAAAATGCTGCCTTTAGGCAGTTCTGTGCTTGGGCTATGCTGAAAATAATTTAGCATAGCCCTACGCATATTAAACGGCGTGTTCTCACCAACCAGATTGCTAGCTTATTGCTCAGCTTTTAAAGCGCCTGTAGGAGAGCTGTATCCATGCTGTAACTACCTTAAAACTATAGAAAGGATTTTTTCTTGAAGAGCTTCGTCCGGTGTTTGCTTTTACCGACAATATTGGTCCTGGTTACCTCCCATGTTAACGCTCAATCTGGTGACCCAAAATCGCCCAGTCTAACGGCGCAGCTTTTACAGCAAAACCCCTTAGTAGACGGTGAAGTTTTGTCCGATGCCGTGTGGCAAGATCAAGCTGCGGCCACCGGGTTTGTTCAAGTGCGCCCCCAGCAAGGGCAGCCAGCAAGTCAAAAAACTCGTGTTTATATTGGTTATAGCGAGGATACGTTTTATCTGGCGGTAGTCTGCTTAGACGATGATCCTGCAACACTGATCATCTCAGATGCTCGCCGCGACGCTAGCTTAAGGAATATTGATAGCTTTCGATTTATTATTGATGGATTCCAAGACCGGCAGAATGGCTTTGTATTTGGTACCACCCCTGGCGGCGCTCAATACGACGGTCAAGTGACAAAGGAAGGTTCGCGAGACGGCGGTGGTGGCTTTAATAAAAACTGGGACGCTACTTGGGAAGTGGCGACTAAGGTGGGTGACTTTGGTTGGAGTGCAGAATTTGCAATTCCCTTTAAGTCCCTGCGCTATAGCTCGGCCGAAGTGCAAAGTTGGGGGATTAATTTTCAGCGCAATATTGGTCGCGCGGATGAGGTCGCTTATTGGGCGCCACTAAAACGCCAATATGACTTGTTTCGAGTCTCTCAAGCCGGCACTTTGACATCCGTTAAAGCGCCAAAACAACGCAATCTTAAATTCACCCCTTACGTATTGGCTCAGGTGGTTCGTGGGGGCGATTCAGCCCCCGGCACCCAGCAACAAAGCGAAGTTGGTTTGGATGCAAAGTATTCGATATCCCCCAGTTTGACTATGGATTTAACTTACAACACGGATTTCGCGCAAGTTGAGGTAGACGAGGTGCAAGTAAATTTGGATAGGTTCTCCATATTTTTACCCGAAAAGCGCCCTTTCTTTCTAGAAAATTCGGGACAGTTTTCTGTAGGTGATTCGGGTGATGTAGAGCTGTTTTTTAGCCGTCGCATCGGTTTGGATTCCAATGGAGCGCCGACACCTATAGATGGTGGCATACGTCTTTCAGGAAAAGTTAGCGGAGATACTAACGTAGGTTTCTTACACATGATGACCGGTGACAATAGCGAAGGATTAGGAGAAGCTGAATATAGTCTGGCGCGCGTTAATCAAGAATTTGGAGACCGAACTTCCTTAGGTGGGTTAGTAATAAACAAAAATGATAAAGCTACAGGTGATATCAATCGCACCTACGCCGTGGACAGTCGTTTAGGGATAGGAGATAACGTAACTATATCCGGTTATATCGCCAAGACGGATACCCCGTCACTGAGAGGCAAAGATATGTCCGGTATGGCGAAGTTCAATTATAAATCAGAGGCATGGAGTAACTTTTTTGCCTATTCGAAGGTTGAAGAAAATTTCAACCCAGAAGTAGGTTTCCTGCGCCGCACTAATTACGAGAAAGTGAGCGCGATGGTTTGGCATCGCCGCCGCCCCGAAGACTTGTTAGGACTCTTTGAGCTCCGCCCACATATCTATTATCGTGGTTATAGAGACGACCAAGGGTTTTATGAATCCGGTTTTCTACACCTAGACAATCATTTCGAATGGTATAACGGGTGGGAAGTACATACGGGCGTTAATTTCACCCACGAAGGTGTTCAAGAGCCTTTTCAAATTAATTCCGGAACTTATGTTGGCGTTGGAGAATACGATCACTCAGAGTCACAAATGGTATTGATGAGTGACCGGCGTAAACCGTTGAGTTTTTCGCTAACGTCGAAAATAGGCGGGTTTTACGGTGGTAATCGAAATGCGTTGGAAACTACTTTCAGCTATCGCTTTGGAGATGCCTTTACCAGTAATTTAATCTGGAGTAGGAATGATATCGATTTGCCTTTAACTAACGGTTCCTTTGAGGTAAACGTCTCGCGGTTACGTATGTCTTATTCGTTTACCCCCAAAGTACTTTTACAACTATTAGTGCAACACGATGATCGATCCAACCTCGTAGCATCGAATTTAAGATTTTCGTGGTTGCAGTCGGCAAACTCGGGATTTTACTTAGTTTATAACGAACTCAATGATGATTCGATCCTAGGCCCTATGGAAAAGCGTAGAGAACTAGCGATCAAATTCTCGCGAATATTCGACGCCTTTTAGCTAAACGCGCTGGTTTAAATATTTTTTTACTCTTCAAAGCAAACAATCACTGCTGCATTGGCGATTACCATAAGATCATTGCCCTGATCTGCAAGTACATTCAGGCCACCGAAGACAGGTTCCACCGTGACTTTTCCATAAGGTAGCGTAGCTGCTACGGCCGCTCGGTCGACATTGTTTGGCTCCGCCACTCCAATACTAACCGTAATGCGCATGTCATCTGGTGACTTATTTAGCGCATGAAAAAAATTCAAACTCGAGTGCCTAATTGCGTCAGACACAGCTCTCTTTGCGGCCTTTGTATAGTCGCCGCCGTGAACGTCGATGCCCATTCCCATTTCTGTTACATAGCGGACTAAAGCCATCATTAATTCCCCAAATTATTCAAAAATTGCGCGACGAATTTTGCCAAGGTTGCTAGGAAAAGCCTTTGAACTCTCGGACTACTGTTTTAAATCCATCACCTTAGCTACTGCGATGGTGCGAGAGACCAGTTCATCCAAATCAATTTGACCGTAGCCCGCCAAGGATAAACCTACTCGTCCTCGCCATGGTCCTATCCATTGTTCGGGTATTGATTTGCCTTGCAGTGCCCACAATGCTCCCACGGTTGCGCCGTTGCAGTCTGTGTCTAGGCCAGCAGAAACAACGTCGCCAATAGCGGCGCTGAAATCGTCTTGATGTCTCAACAAAGCCCATATCACTAACGCTAGATTATTTACCGTGTGCACGACGCTTAAGTCTTTGTAACGTTCTCTAATGAGCTCAGAGCCATTAGGGTCTGCAGTTAATTGCCTAGCGAAATGGGCGGCCCTGGCGCATTCGCTGTCCTCGGGAAGGTAAGTAAGGGCCTGATCTAAGGCTTGCTCCAATGGTTTATCAGATGTGCTATCTGTGGAGCAAAATTCAGGTATAAGAGCGCCCAATGCCGCGACCAATACTGCGCCATAAACCCCGTCTCCATGGTGGGACAACTGCGCATCAGCAGTGACCAATTTTACTGCTAAGTCTGGATTGCCAGGACATACCCAGCCATATAGATCAGCCCTAATTTGCGCGCCGATCCAATCACTATAAGCGTTGTTTGCACACATTGTTAAATCAAAGCCTGGATCTTTTCCCTCCGGGAACCATTCGTGAGCATTGCTAAGTAGTGTTTTGTAGGCTGCTCGCTCTGCGGTATAGGTACTTGCGACGGGTAAAAACTTCATCCAGCTTCGGGCCACGTCAGTGGTAGTTAAGTCTTTCCCAAACTTTTCCAGCATCAGTAAAGCAAGTGTCGTGTAGTTAATATCGTCATCAGGACTGCTGTGGGTTAGATACCCTGCGCAGCAATTCTTGTCGATATGTTTTGATGCCAGTTCTTGGTTGTAAGGAATGTAATCTCTTAATGGCAGTGCGTTAGTTGCGTGGAGATAATCATTTAGAGCTTGCGGCCCCTCGCGCATAGAGAATAATTCCACTGCTTTCCCTAGCATGCATCCAGAGATTCGACCCTGCCATGCAGCTTGAATTCTATCGTATCGGTTATCTGGTATTGGCAATTGCTTTCTCCCTATTTCGTAGTTTGGTGAATCTATCCGTTTTCGCCAATTTTGCAAATACCAAGCTGAAAATTTGGCTGAATGGTTAGTTTATAATTCATGTAAAAGTGGACAATCCACTAGTGGCAGATGCGGAAAGTTTAGTTACTATCTACGAATTGTCGTTGCTGGGCGGTTTGTTTGCTGTGCAGAGATAGAAGATGGAGATATCATCGCTCGCCGAACAGTTAGGTAGCCTTTTTTGTGTTACTGCCGAGCCTTGGATTTAGCCAAAAATTAATAAACACCGATACCATATATGAATAAAAAATTAAAAGTGTTGGATGGCGGCATGGGCGCCGAACTTATTGCGCGGGGCATAATGCCCTCCAATGGTTTATGGTCAGCTCGTGCTTTGCTTGATTCACCAGATGCAGTTATGGAGGTACACAGTGACTACATCAAGGCGGGCGCCGAGGTTATCACTACCAACTCGTATTCAACTATCCCAAGCTATTTGGCCAAAGCTGGTATGTCGGATCGATACGAAGATTTAACGGATATCGCTGCAAAAATGGCACGTACTGCTGCTGACTCTGCAACGACTAAAATTGAAGTGGCCGGTTGTCTGCCGCCCCTGAGTGAAAGCTATCGACACGATTTAGTGCCAACAGATTCGGAAGGGTTGGAAGTTTATAAAAATTTAGCCATTGTGCTCAAGCCGTCCGTAGATATTTACTTGTGCGAAACCATGTCGTGCGCAAGAGAAGCTGCTACTGCGGCGAAAGCGGCCAGAGCAGTGGATTCGGAAAAGCCGGTATGGATTGCTTGGACATTAGACGAAACTCCCGGCGGTGGTTTACGTAGTGGTGAAAGCATAGAAGATGCAATAGCGGCAGTTGCTCCCTTCAGTCCGGATGCCTATTTGTTTAACTGTACTGCGCCAGAAGCCATTTCAGTTGCTATTGAGAAAATTGTGAAACTCACCGATAAGCCAGTGGGCGCTTACCCAAATCGCTATCACATACCACCCGGTTGGACGCTAGATAATGAAGTCGGTACCGAGCATGTTGAAATGACCGTTGACGAATTTATGCAGTATGTAGATCGTTGGCGATCCATGGGAGCGAGTATTCTAGGCGGCTGCTGTGGTATCGGGCCTAACTTTATTGCAGCTATTGCAGCGAGTCGGTAACTCTTTATAAAAATGCACAGAGTAGAAACTATATGCCTATACCCGTTATTTTAGATACAGACATCGGCTTAGATGTAGATGATGTTTGGGCGCTTGCTTTTTTACTACAATGTCCAGAGTTAGAGATAAGGCTAATTACCACTTGTACAGGCGATACGACGTATAGAGCTGCGTTAGTCGCAAAGATATTGGAAGTGGCCGGACGTACTGACATACCAGTAGGTGTTGGGCTTGCGGGAGAGGATTCGTTAAAAACGCATATCGAATGGTTGGGAGACTATCAGCTGGCAGATTATCCCGGCATAGTTTATGCCGAGGGTATTGCTGCAATAAGCGATACTATTTTGGCCAGCGAAGAAGCCGTTACGCTCATTGCTATTGGCCCTTTAACGAACGTAGCGGCAGCGTTAGAGCACGCACCTTCCATTGTTGAAAATGCCAAGTTCATTGGCATGCACGGTAGTCTGCGAGTGGGTTATGTAGGTATTGCGAAAGCTATGCGCGAATTTAACGTTGTTCAGGACGCCGTAGCTTGCCAGAAAGTTTTTGCAGCACCTTGGCCTAAAACCATTACACCACTTGATACCTGCGGCACGGCTGTATTAAAGGGCGATCAATATAGGCAGGTTGCGGCCAGCAAAAATTCGCTTACTCAGGCTGTTTTACAAAACCATCACAACTGGTTTAAAGCCGCGCGAGATTGGCCGGTGATGACGGATTTGGTCAAGAGCATGAATCCAGATGTGCAGTCCTCTGTACTTTATGACTGTGTAGCGGTCTATTTAGCTTTCTCTGAAGAGGGCATAGGCATGGAAGATCTGCATGTGCTGGTTACCGATGATGGCAAAACTTTAATCGATGAGCGCGGTGATTTAGTGCGCTGTGCAACGCATTGGTTAGACGATAAAGCCTTTTATCGAAACCTTACCGTAAGATTGGCATAGGGTTTGCGGTAGCGCATATCACTGGTTGCTCAAGGCCTGAATTACACCATTCTGGCCCTTCTCTAAAATACAGTTAAAGCATCATTCAGATAACTCTAACGCGCGTTTTTCTCTGCGCAGCAGCTGCCCATTCATCGCCTCGTAGCGATCCATCCTTGCAACCGGTCGGCTATAGCTCTTGTCATGGCCCAGAGCCATCTCAAAGGGCTGCAGTTGACTGAAAGATTGCCAAGAGGGAGCGCTGTCATTATTCGGGTCGCCCATTTTAGCAAAGCTACTCCAGTAAGATTGCATTTCCTTGGACAGTAGCTCGTCGCGTTCGTCGGTAGGCCAGAGCGGTAGGGTAGTGCCGAATAGTGGGAATATTTCGAAGGCGTGAGTTGCGCCAATCGTCTCATCAGGAGACGGCGAGCGCCGCTCAAAGAAATACATAAAGGTGGGGTTTCCTAATGCGCTATGGCGTTGGGCCATAAAGTAGGCGTGTCTACCAAAGTAGCTGTCGCCCATAAGTTGCTCTGCGCCCTTAACAACGTCGCTGTCGCCGTCCACCGCGTATTGCATACTTAGCGCATCGGCCTGATCGCCAAATTCTTCTTGCAGCAAACTGTCCCATTGTTCGATGGTTTCAGGTCCCGTGACGGTGCTGCCGTCTACAGGCGTTAATCCCATGTAATAAAGTACCGAGCCTTCGTCTGCGTTGCTGCCAAGCATCAGTGGTACAGGTGCTTGCTCGCCCAGAGCAAATATTTGCGCGGTTGATTTGGGCAACACGTAGCCGTCGATTTGCGGATGAAAGGTGCTGCTGATTGTTAAATCCGTTGCTGCCTCTGCCAATGCCTCTACGCTCATGGCGCGTAATTTGGCTATCTCTTTTTCGCCGCTGACACCGACCTTGGCTGCGACTATACGACCCGCACTAAATCCACTGATATTCTCATTGGTCTTGTTAGTTGTTTGGAATTGCTGAAAACCAGTGCCGCTCTGGGCGATGGCTTTGTGGAATAACCCTCTGGCTAAAGGCGAGGCCATCAGTTGGCCAACCGAGTGTCCCCCGGCAGATTCGCCAAAGATGGTGACGTTCTTAGCATCGCCACCGAATTTTTTGATGTTTGCTTTAACCCAATGTAGCGCCGCGATTTGATCCAACATGCCATAGTTGCCTGTGCTGCCATTGGCGTCTTCAGTTGCAAGTTCAGGGTGGGCCATAAAGCCGTAGATACCCAGACGATAGTTAATGGTTACAAGTATCACGCTATTGTTAACAAAGCTTGTTGACTCGTAGTTGTCGCCGCCAGAGCCGTATTGATGTGCGCCACCGTGAATCCACAACATAACCGGTAGCGGTTTTTCGCCGTTAATCTCTGGGGTTAAAACGTTAAGGGTTAGGCAATCTTCGGAAATGGATACTTCAGCTAGACCAGCGCCAGTTTTCAGCACCCATTGCGAAAATTCAGACATGCCTGACCCAGCTACTAATGCACTTAGAAATGCGTCGTTGCCGATACCTGTAGGCTGCCAGCAACTAGGGCCGTAAGTGTCTGCGATAAGTGGTTCAGTCCAAGGTTGCGCCGGTTGTGGCGGTGTCCAGCGCAAATCTCCCAAGGGTGGTGCTGCGTAGGGAATACCGCGGAAAATAGAGACGCCTTCACTAGTGATACCTTGAACCGGACCGGATTGCGTGTTCACAATCTGGGATGTTGGCGCACCGCATCCAGTGATAAACAAAGCGACTAGGCTTAGCACAATTAAGTTAGTTATTCGATAAAGCAACTTCATTGCAACCTCCTCATACAAAAGACCGAAACTAGGAGCAAAAACTTAGGTCCAGAGTATCGGCAGATTATCTACTAAATCAAGATGAGGTTTTGTTGCGGGTAGCCTAAACTCGGTCCCCTGTATTTTTACTGCGTTCGAGAGCTATGTCGAATGTTCTGTTGTCGGTATGCCTTTGCGCGGCTGGTGGTAGACAAGATAGCGTGGTTGTTGAGGGCTAATAAGTTGTAAGGGGAGAAATAGGTGAGCACAACAGTACTTAAAATATTTTCTTATTTACCCAACCCACGGGTGTGGAAATCACTAATAGCCGCTAAGTTACTTGAGGTAGATGTGGTGGTTACCGGAGACAAGCCAGCCAAGCTAGGAGACTGGTTGTGGGATGCCCAGCCGCGCCTACTAACGGATGAAGAAAAAACGCCAGACAATCCCGCTGCGCGTCAGGGCCGCAGAGGCTTTAAAGGCGCACTATATAAAACGGATGAATTTCTCCAAGCCCACCCATTTGGTACAGTACCTGCTGGTTTCAGCAGTGATGGGCAAGTCGGTATATTTGAGTCCAATAGTATTTTGCGCAGTGTTGTACGTGCAGCGCCGGACAAACTCGGTTTACCCAAGTTGTATGGCAGTGAACATTACGAAGCCTCGCGAATTGACAGTTTTCTAGATGCTAACTTGGTCTTTGCGCGTGAAGCGCAAGTTTACTTGCTGGATATTGAGTCTCTCAGCGAAGAAACATATCAACGTATGGTTGGTGCGTACGAATTTTATTTGGACGGTATTGAAGCTGCGTTAGCGGGCGTCTCTACTAATGCCAACATAGAGATACAAAACTCAGAAGATATGCAGGCCTCGTTTCTAGTAGGCAGTACACTGTCGATTGCCGACATTTCCTTCGTTTGTGACTTTGCTCAATTCTTGCGCGAAGGCCATGCAGAGAAAAGCCTGCATGCTCAAGGCTACAAACTCATTAGTAGCGACGGCCTGCAGCGGTACCCAAGGGCTTACGCGCACATGCTCAATTTGAGCGCACGGCCAGAGTTTGCAGAAATAATGGGCAGTTACCTAAATTGGTACCGCGCTAAACTATGACAGACCTGTAGTCAGTCTTGTAAAACTGTGCGGATACCCCTCATTTATAAATAATAAACCTCTATTCAGCCTAAAAGGAACTCATCATGCAGAATCAACAAGTACTTATAGACAGTTTGCCTAAAGGTAAATTGACCGCAGATAATTATCGTCTTTCAGAATCGGCTATGCCAGAGATTGGTCAGGGCCAAGTGCTCATTAAAACTATTGCCTTTGCGATTACTGCGGGCACGCGTGCGGGTCTTCAGGGCAGTGCCAGTTACGCCGGCGCGCCTGAAGCAGGCCGAGTTATGAACGGTACTGGCGTGGGTGAAGTGGTGGCGTCTAATGCGTCCGAATTTAGTGTTGGCGATCATGTCACAGCAGCTACAGGCTGGCAGGCTTACTCTGCCCAAGATGCTAAGTTGGTCACTAAGATTGATCCTAGTCATGACCCGATTCATTACTTAGGCCCGTTAGGTATCAACGGATTGACTGCGTACTTTGGGCTTAATGAAGTGGGCCAAGCGAAGGCGGGTGAAACCGTTATGGTTTCAGCAGCAGCAGGTTCTGTTGGGCATATGGTAGGACAAATGGCCCGCATTGTCGGATGTCATACCGTTGGTGTGTGTGGCAGCGAAGAAAAAGGCCGCATACTTACCGAGCAGCTAGGTTTTGGCAGCGTGGTCAATTACAAAGACGCGAATTATCGCCAGAATTTGAAAGAGGCGACACCCAATGGTGTCGACGTGTACTTCGACAATACTGGCGGCATGATCTTAGGGTCTGCGTTGTTTCGTATGAACGTTGCAGGGCGTATTAGCTGTTGTGGTGTGGTATCGCAATATGACACCAATACACCAGAGCCAGGCCCCCGAGGTATTCCTGGATTGTTGGTGAATAACCGCATCACTATGCGCGGATTTTTGGTGTTTGATTTTGCCGAACAATATTCTATGGCCCGCGAGCAAATTCATACTTGGCTACAAAGTGGTGAAATGATCAGCTTGACTGATGAAGTCAATGGGCTAACTGCAGCGCCAGAAGCCTTTGTAGATTTGTTATCTGGCGGTAACGTGGGTACTCGGATTGTTCGGTTGTGAACGCTTTGGCTCCTGACAACTTGTCGTCTCTTGGGTGGGTGTTTTTATTGGCTCTGGCTGGATTTGCCATGCCCCTATCCACCCAAGCTGCCCAAGTTAATTCAGAGATGATCGCCAGTTGTCATGAGCTGGTTTTAGATTATGCAACTTACCGAGATCAAGAAGACGCTGAGAAGTTTGCGGGTTTGTTCACCGCGGACGGCTCGTTATCGGTAATGGATCTAACCTTTGTTGGGCATAAAGCCATTGCTGCGCGTTTGGCAAATAAGGATGGGCCGACTTTGCGCCACATGATGACTAATATTCGCATAACGCCAGTGGATGCAACTCATGCGACTGGGGTAAGTTATGCGCTGATTTATAGCGGCGCTAAAAGTGGTGGCCCAACCATGGTTGCCAATTTTACTGCCATGGGCGAGTACTTTGATGATTATCAGTACTCAGAAGAGGGGTGTCGTTTCACCCAAAGAAAATTTATTGCCACTTTTCTTCCTGTCACGCCAGCTGAGCTTGCCTTACCCGCGTTGCCCACCAATACTTCTAAGTGAGTTAGCTTTTGCACCCCATTGATTTTGCAGTTGTTGTATTGGTAATGCTGGCCGTGACCTATGTAGGTCACAGGCTTAGTGGCAACATAAAGGACCGCAAAGGTTTTTTCCAAGCCGACGGCTCAATGCCTTGGTGGGCAGTGTCAGCAAGTATCATTGCTACCGTCGTCAGTTCAGTGACCTTTATCTCGGTGCCCGCAGCAGTTTTTGCTGAGGGCGGCAATTTAACTTACTTCCAAGTTATCTTAGGTTTGGCTGCTGGTAAGGTGGTTGTCGCTCGATTGCTGGCGCGGCCATTTTATGAAAGCCAGGGCTTGGCCACTAGTTATGAGTACATTGCTCGGCGCATAGATCCGGCCACCGGCGAGTTTTCAATGTATCTGGGCTTGCTGCTTAATGTCATTAACTCAGGGGTAAAACTGCTCACAGCGGGTTTGGTATTAGACGTCATCAGCGGCTGGGGACTGGCACCGTGCGCGCTATTTGTGATGCTGATTAGCGTACTCTGGGGTGCGCTTGCGGGCATTAAAACCGTGATCTGGACAGACTTTCTGCTCTTTGGCCTATTCGCGGTGGGTGCAGGTTTTGCGCTAATCTATATGCTCTTAAGTTTAGAGCGATCGCTACCCGAGACAATCATTTGGTTAGATGATCAGGCTAAGTTGGTGTTGTTCGATTTTGATACCGACCCTGAAAAGCGCTACACCATTTGGGCCGGGGTCATTGGCGCAATAGGTTTAAGTATTGCTCAAGGCAGCACTCAGGGTACCTGGCAGCGGGTTAAAGCCTGTCGCAGTGTTGGCGACGCACAAAAGGCGTTTAATTTTGCTGCGCTATTTTACGTTATGCACTTGGTTATTCTGGGTGTGGGTTTGGCCTTATATGCTTTTTACGGTGAACGAGGTTTGCCCGACGATGTGGCTCTAGAGTTGGCGGCCTCACCAGATAGAATATTCCCGCATTTTATTGCATCAGAGCTACCTGTGGGTATATCGGGTATTTTTATCGCAGCGATATTTGCAGCGGCTATTTCAACACTAGATTCTGCATTGGCAGAAAGCTCTGACTTAACCGTTAATCATATTTATAGCCGTTGGCGGCAAGCCGAAACTGAAACCCATTACTTGAAAGCCTCCAGATTTTTCATGTTGGTTTGGGGCTTAATCTTCTTTGTGTTGGCGCTATTCTTCGACAATTATTCTGCTGAGGGCCTATTAGATTTAACCTTTAAACTACCCAACTACGTTTATGGCGCAATTTTTGGCAGTATTATTTTGGCGCGATTTGGTATTGGTACGTTCCCAACTATTATGTTGGGTTTTGCATTGGCTTGCTTGCTGGTGGTTTGGATGTCTAGCGCAGGTATTGCGTTTTTCTACTGGTGTCCTGTTTCCGGACTTTCCATGGTGGCCTTAGTTTGGGCGCTTAATCCCAAAGCCCCGGAGTGGGGGGGCGTAGTAGATTAAGTGCTGCATTAAGTGAAAGCACACTAAAAAGTAGATTCAACTTTTCACTTCCAGGCTCGGAGCTGTTTGGACTCGTTGGCACTTGACGTCAGATTTGTATTGCGGGCACCGTTTCTATTCTGCTGCTGGCGGCCATTATGGGAGGGTTGTTGTTGACCTCTCTGATTATCATTGTGAAGGCGCTCGCCCTTGTCTCTATGGTTGAACCCGCGGTTAGATCTACGGTTGTGGTCAACGCTTACACTGTTCCTTGAAGAGTGATGTCTTCTATTATCATGGGTGCTGTGTTTATTGCGCGGTCTATGATCTATATAACCGTGCTGGCGATTGTCATAGTGGCGGTTATGTTTGCTCCTTTGCGGTTTGCTGTTATGCAGGTAATGACGCTGTCGTGACCGGTAGTATCTGCTGTTAGAATGGCCGCGATGACGTGGTCGAATATGTCCGTCATGCCAGGCCAAAGTAAATGTTGGGCTATGCCAATCTTGGGTTGCGCGATGATAGCGGTGGGAGGAGTTGTAACGGCGGTAGTACACTGGTGACGGTGTTGAGTGGTATCTCATTGCGCGTCTTGGTGCTGTTCGATAAACCACTACCTGTCGAGGGCTATAGTCCGGTACATAAATAACTTGGGGGTCTCGTGGCAGAATCAGCACTGTGTCGTCTGCGACCTCGACGACCTGATGCTCATCGTTTTTTAAAAAGCCAGAGTCTGCTGCGGCTTTTCTATAGTCCTGTATGGCATCTAGCAGGTCGCCTTGTTGCGAGGACGCAGCCTCACCCAGTGCTCTAGTCCAATTTAAATTAACGTTCATTTTCGCCAGCACGTCAGGGTAGTGTCTTAAGGCGTCAATGGCTTGGCTTGCGCCTAGTTGCGCTGAATCGACAGGCTGTGTGTCGTGCTTATTTTGACTTTGAGGCTGTTCTTCCTCCAAACGGCGTGCGGCCAGTACCACGCCAACGGGGTCTGTGGATGCCGGTAGCACAATGGCGATGAGATCGTCGGGATACAGGGCGATGGGCGCCACTAGTTTTTCCAGTGCCTCGCTATTTAATAGTTCTGAATCGTTATTTTTTACTGTGGCAACAGACGCGAGAGGGACATTCGTCACATCTGTTACGGCATGTGCTGAAACATCCGACAGGCCAAGGGTTGCTAGCAGGGTTAGGCTGCAAGCCCAGCGAGCGGGCTGGGTGAGTTCATTTGTATTATTTTTCAAAATCCGCTCAAACATAAAACCTCCTCATTCATCTGCTTCAAGCGCTTTGAATTGATATAGATATCAATTGCGCTTGTTGGGATGTTGGAAGCCACACTAGGCCTAGTTAACTGAACCTAACCTTAACGTTTGTGGTGCAAGTTTATTTCAGCGCGATACTCCAGCTGAAGAGAATGATGCTTAGCGACGCGATGCCGAGTTTTTGTTGCATTGCTGGGCCCATGGCTTGGAAGTTTACTGGTGCAATAAAATAGCCCGCCAATGCGCCAAAAGCGAAGCCAAATACATGAGCGCCAATATCCGTTCGCTCGCCGCCAAAACCCATGTAAGCGAGCATACAAACTGCCGCGAACACTGGTGCTAAAGCGCGCCGCCAGTCCTGATGCCTAAATATGCCTTTACGCCACAACACCGTGGGCGCGAGTCCTAGGGCCGCGAATGAGGCGGTGGACGCGCCAAGTGAGCGGAAGTCGTCTGGATGTATTAACGCGTTGGTGTAGTTGGCGGCCATGCTCGCCAGCACAATCACCAGCCATGCGCAGCCAGAGCCTAAGTAGCGCGATGCAAAGAGACCAAACAAACTGCCAAACACGGTGTTGCTTAATATGTGGCTGAAATCGGCGTGTAGAGTGAGGGCGGTGACAATGCGCCACACTTCGCCTTGGGCAATGAGTCCTGCATCTAATATACCGGCATCGCGCAGGTCTACGTTTGTGAATTGAGCCAAGTTGGGCACGGACCAAATAACCGCCAGAAAGCCGATGACCCCCCACCAACCGGTGTCCACTGTAGCAACTTCTATTGGTTTTACCGGTGGCTTTGAATTCTCTTCCCAAAATTCAACTAGTTGTTGGTGGCCCATTTCTTGATTATGTGGCTCAACCAATAACGACCATGGCCCAGGCGGAACGGTTTGCGGTCGGTGAACTCGGTAGTCTATTTCTACCGCTGCAAGGACTAAGGCCGCATCCTGAATTTGTGCTTGCTGGTCAGAGCGGAAAATTTCCACCCAAGGCGGCTGTGTCGAAAACTCGTCTTCCATATTGAAAAACTACTTATGCAATATTTGGCCTCAGATACTATCAGTCTTAGCTAAATTGCTACGGGAAAAAGACCAGCGTGATGAAGCTGCGGAGAGTTGAGGAGAGTTTAGAAGTGTGACACGGAGTCAAAGAGCGCTAACCAATGCGTCTTAGAAAGCGCTTTTTCTTTGTCGCTTGGTTGGTCTCATTAGTCATGGGGGCCAGATCTTGGACTTTTTGGTAGAGGAAGTCGGTGAGGGTTTGGCGTGTTGTAAATTCCGATAGTTTTAACCATGGCAGCGGAGGCTCGCCAACATCAGCTTTTATCTCTTTACCAAATTGCTTCAGTGCTTCGTTGAGCAGTAGTGCCATGCGTAAAGGTTCTGCAATGTGCGAGGCTAGGTGAAAGCGACGGCTGTTGCGGCCATGGAAATAAACTGGGACCACCGTGGCTTTAGCATCACGTATCAGTTTTGCTGCAAACGTTGTCCAAGGCGCATCTACCACCTCGCCAAAGCCGCGTTTGTTGGCGGTGGAGACAAAACCTGATGGAAAAATAATAATTGGAATGTCTTTAGCCAAGCATTCTTGAGCTACTTTCTTCGCACTTATATTATTTTTCAGCGCTGCCTTGGTGGGTTTGAAATCAATGGGTAAAAAGTGAGGGGCGAGGTCTCGGTCTTGGCAAAGCATTGCATTAATGAGAATTCTGAACTCGCCCCGAGCGTTAATGGCCATGTCGCATAGCGCCATGCCGTCTATTACCCCAAACGGGTGGTTGGCAACAAATACCAGTGGTCCGGTTTTGGGAATGGCCGCGAGTTTCGCATCGTCATAATAGGGTTGTATGCCTGTGGCGGCGAAGGCGGCCTGGAAAAAGTCTTCTATGGCAAAGGGACCCTCTTTGAGTTTGCGATAAACAGACTCAATTTTGCGCCGGCCAAAGACAACTTCCATGGATGAAATAAAGTGTTTAACCAGCCACGGGTCATCTGGCTGGGCGTAAGAAATGGTCGGATGCTCTCTGACGTATTCTTCAAAACGTGGATCAAGTTGTGGTAGCGCCATTTGTTTTTGCTTCCAAAAAGAAGAGGTCGACAGTACACCCTAAACGCCAGCAGTTTTGACTCTGAAACTGGACGTATTATTACTCGAGATTGACGAAAAAAGAACGCCAATTTGCCAAAAAAGACCCTCGACCGTAACAACTTGTCGGCACCGTTTTTTGTCCGGTTTTGATAGGATTTTGCGTTGGTCTTAAGTGAGCTAATAGCCGGGCAAAAAGCCAGTAATAGTGCTTCTTGTTCATTAGCGTAGGAGAATAGAGCTGGGTTTCCCTGGGAATCCTAGACAAGGGTGCTTTAAGCGCCGAAAACCCTCAATTGCACTTGCAATCGCACCCATAAACGCCAATATATACGTCATAGCCAGTCAGTTCTTAGGGACTGTTGAGTGCAACATAACATTTATCTAATGTCATTAGAGGTTTTTAAGATGGAACAAAGAACAATGCGTCAGGCTTCTGTAGCAGGCCTTTCTACCCTAGAAACAAACAAGGTATTGAAGAATACCTATTTACTACTATCCGCCACGTTGGGCTTTAGCGCGGTTATGGCCATGATGGCCATGGTTCTGAATGTACCTACTGGGGCTTATTTGATTTGCATGATTGCTTCTATGGTGCTGGGCATTTTTGTTCTGCCAAAAACAGCGAACTCTGGTGCGGGTCTGGGTGTGATTTTCTTGGTTACCGGCTTGCTTGGCTTCGGCATTGGCCCAGTAATTAGTTTGTATCTATCAATGGCGAAAGGCCCAATGATTGTCGCTACTGCATTGGGCGGCACCGCGACAATTTTTTTGGGGCTTAGCGCTTATGCGACGATGACCAAGCGCGATTTCAGTTTTATGGGTGGTTTTGTGGCTATTGGTATGATGGTGCTTATTGTTAGCATGATCGCCAATATCTTCCTGCAAATCCCCCTGCTCTCTTTAGGCGTTTCCGCAGCGGTTATTATGTTGATGAGCTGCCTGATTTTAATGCAAACCGGCGCTATTATTCGTGGTGGTGAGACTAACTACATCATGGCGACTTACGGCTTGTATCTGAGCATCTTCAATATCTTTATCCACTTATTGGCAATTCTCGGTATCTTCGGCAGCGACGACTAGGCGAAATAGCTATTGGTTGAACTGGCCTGAACCAGTTTGTTGATTAAGAACCCGGCCACTGCGCCGGGTTTATTTTGGGAGCTATAAAATGGAATGGATGCAAATAGGTGCGCTAATTGCCATGGGGCTTATGGCTTTTGCTATGTGGCCAATGGTGAAACGCTGGCGTGAAAACCCCGTTGAAGCGCAGGAAGGGGACTGGTCCACGGCGATTTTTATTTTGGGTCTAGTAGCTTTGTTCGTTTTGATGTTGATTTGGTCGGTGCAGTAGCTCGGCGATCGGCGCTTTGTTTGGCCCTAGCTTTTACGCCTCTTTTTTCTAGGTCTCTATCGACCGGTGAGAGTGGCATACACTTTGGTCAGCTGATCGGGTAAATCTTCCATATCTTCAATGATCATATACCGCTCATCTGGGCACATTCGTTTTAGATAGTCGTGGCCAGACTTGTCTACGGTAATACAAAAAGTTTCTATGCCTTTCTGCTGAGCCTCTAACAAGGACTTGGCGGTATCTTCTACCCCGTAGTCGTGATTGCCGCGCTCGGGACCGTAGTCACAGTCTTGTGGGAAACCATCGCTGATGACAATAAGCACTTTCATAGCACTACCCGAGGCCATGAGCTTGTGACTGCCGTGGCGAATTGCAGGACCCATTCGAGTAGAACCCTTCGGCTGCATGGCCGCGATACTTTGCAGAGTCTTTTGCGAAAAATTATCTTCTGGCTCTTTAGCGACAAAAATTTCTACATTGTCTTTGCTGTACCCGGAGAAACCGTAAATGCCGTAGCTGTCGCCAAGGGCGTCTAGTGAGGCTGCCATAACCACCATGGCGTCACGTTCCAGGTCTATGATCTTGCGCGGTGTTTCCTCTGGTGCTTCCTCTTCCTCTGGCTCAAGGGCTGCGTACCAGCCGGCGCGTAAATCTACTTCGGCCTCTGCATCATAGTTTGACCAATCTGTAGGTTCTGGCGGATGAATGGGATCATCTGTTGACGCCGACTGGTCCACCAAAAATACCGCGCATACGTCGCGTTGCACCCGTTCTTTGCGCGAATAGTAGCGCTCATCCGGACTGTGTCCTGCGCGTAAATCTTGTCGTGCTTCAATAATGGCGGTGAGGTCTAGTTCGTCACCATCCTGTACCCGTCGCACGCGCTCTAGTCCTGTAGGCCTAATCTGTTCGAGCTGGCGCTGGACCATGGGCTGATAGTCGCGAATGACGCGTTTCAGATGATCAACGTCTTCAGCAGACTCAGAGACTAATTCTTCTTCAAATACCCGGCACCATGCGCGCAAGTAGCGACGATTTAGATGGTCCCATTCGTCATAGCGATAGCTGCGCGATGCGCTGCGGTCATGTCCTAGCGCGTGTTGAACTGACGAGCGCTCCATATCGACGCGGCGCTTGAGGGCGTCGCGCTCGTCTTTTAATTCTTTGATTTCAATATCAAGGCCCGCCTCGCGCTGTGAGCCGTCGCCGCCCTCGCCTTGAACGGCTTCTGTTTCTTGGCCCGTAGGTATTTCATTGGCGGCAGCTTGGGTGGCCATATCCTCGTTGATCTCGTCTAAATCCTCTTCCCAATCTTCAATACGCTGTTCACGGTTGAGCCAATCTACTAAGGATTCGTCCTTTTGCTGGTAGGGGGCGCTTTCTGGCACTTCGTACTCAGCAACGACTTGGTCATAAATTTTGCACAGGCATGCCACGCTGTCGTAAACGCTAAGGTCTGCGTTGCTTTGTTCTTGCAGCGCCAAGTTCAGGGCTTGCCAACCCGGGCCAGAATTAATTTCTTGGCTGAATACTGCACCACGTAGCCATTCCATAGCTTGACCTAGCAGGTCCATTTCACAGGGTTCAAAAGCCAGTAGGTATTCCTGGTGGCTGGTTAGGTGTCGCCTTAAACCAGGGTAAGTGCTGACCATATAAGCTTGAATACGCGCTTGGTCCAACAGCAGAAAAAGCCGTTCGGCAATTTGGGGTTGATCAAAGCTGTCGAAGAGAACTCGGTAGTCGCCGGTTCTTGGGCTGAGGTCTTTGCGCGGTTGATACCTTGCCGCCAGTTCAGGCAATTGCTCAAGCGCCCTAGCCATGCGAAATTTCAGCGTGCCACATTCTCTTAAGCCCAACTGCTCCATGACCAATACGCGGTAGCCTGCTGGCGTGGCAGTGCTTAGTTCTTCGGGTAAAAACAGTGTGTCGTGGCTCTGCCCCATTGCGCCCATGGCTAAATTCAGGCGTGGGTTGAGTTTAAATTCTTCGGTACCTCGGATATGCAAATAGCGCCCGGCAATACCCTCGGTGAAAAGGCTTAGCGCGCTTTCAACATCTGCTAAGAGTATCTGCATTTACGGCAGAATAACGTCGACAATGTCCGCCACCGCTTCTTGTACACCGGCATCGTCAGAAATGGCGCTGATGATGGCCGCTTTTGCCGCGCGGCGCGGCTCGATTCCACCAGCGATCAACTCGCCGGTGTAAATGAGTAAGCGTGTACTCACACCCTCTTCGAAGCCATGTTGCTTGAGGTTGCGCACACGCTGGCCAATGGTCGCAAGGCGCTCTGCTTGAGTGTCATCAACGCCGGATTCGTGGGCAATGATGCGGCGTTCTATTTCCACATCAGGGTAATCAAATTCGAGGCTGACGAAGCGCTGGCGAGTGCTTGGCTTAAGGTCTTTAAGTACGCTTTGATAGCCAGGGTTATATGAAATGACCAGTAAAAATTCGTCGTGGGCTTGAATCAATTCACCGGTTTTGTCGATGGGTAGTATGCGTCTATGGTCAGTGAGGGAGTGAATGAGGACCGTGGTGTCTTTGCGTGCTTCCACAATTTCGTCTAAGTAGCATATTGAGCCGCTGCGTACTGCGCGGGTTAATGGGCCGTCGGACCAAATGGTTTCATCACCCTTCAGTAGATAGCGTCCGACCATATCAGTGGCTGTTAAATCTTCGTGACAAGACACAGTAATAAGCGGCGTTTCGCTTTGCGCCTCAACAGGTTTTTCGTTGTTTAGTAACCAAGTCATGTGTTCAACAAAACGCGTTTTTCCGCAACCAGTCGGCCCCTTTAAAAGAATGGGTAACCTGGCCGTATAAGCTGCGCGAAAAACTTCAACCTCATCCGTTAAAGGCAAATAGTAGGGTTGGGTATCTGTTGCAGATGCTCGTTCATCGGTAAAGGTTGGTTCAGTCATAAGTTCGCAAGCTCTATATGTTAGGGCGTCATTGCCTTCGTGATTATGGTTTTCTCTCTTTCGTACCTTTGCCAACCTTGAAAGTTCGGCAAGCCCCAACCTCTAGGAAGACCTCTACATTGCCTGAGGTCATGTCAAAAAAACGTCGCTTTGTGTCCTAATGCATAATCACTATAGCGAAAAAGTTCTGGCCTTGGGGCTGTGAGCCGGGCTAATTTGCCTCATCGGGGGTGACCAGAAAAATAAATAGGCCCAAGGTTATGCCCCAGTGCGTGAGCGCAGTTGGCGTCGTTATTTGTATGAGGGGAAACCAGTGTCAGAAACAGATGAAATGCTTGATGCCACCACGGCCTTAGTGCCGCCATTACTCACCGCGTTAGATGCACTGACCTATGCTGGCCGGCATATGCACCCACCCAATATTCCAGCCGTTGTGGGTGCAATTGAGTCCCATGAGCAGCCGCTTCAGACTGGCTTGGAGGTTTTTTCTGCTGTTGCTTGGCCGGATGATCTGCAGGAATTTGTTGAACATGCCAGGAGTAGCGCAATTTTAGCGTTGAAAGCATATGCAGGATTTACTGGCGCCGCCGCTGACCCAGATCCTGCCATGTTAGCCTACAGAGCCATGGGGCTTGCTACCAAGGCTGTTGAAGCTGCCTATCCTTTGACTTATATGCTGCCCCCAGTGAGCCGCTATTTCTTAGAACCCAGTCATCGGGACGATAAAACTTTGCTCGCGGCCTTGAGCCAGAATAACCCGGAGCAGCCCAATGTAGGGGTTATGCATGCGGATAACGCAAGTCAGCAGCGCGGCGGTTTTTCGGTTTACGTGCCTGAATCCTATGCAGGGGAAAAAGTACCCTTAGTAATGGCTCTGCACGGGGGGAGTGGGCATGGGCGGCAGTTTTTGTGGTCTTGGCTGCGTGCAGCGCGAACACATAACTGTGTTGTGATAAGCCCCACCTCCCAGGATCGAACTTGGTCGTTGATGGACCCTGAGCAGGACAGTGACAGGCTTGCTCAATTAGTCAGCTATGCCCGTGAAAACTGGCAAATTGATGAGGACAGAATTCTTTTGGCGGGTATGTCTGACGGCGGCACGTTCAGCTATGTCAGCGGTTTAACGGCAGATTCTCCCTTCACCCATTTGGCCCCTTGTGCTGCCTCATTCCACCCTATGCTGTTGGAAGTGGTAGACGACCAGCGGATAAGGGATTTGCCCGTTTATCTGACGCACGGTTCGTTGGACTGGATGTTTCCCGTTGATGTGGCGCGGACCGCGCAAGATGCTCTAACAATTGCTGGTGCCAAAGTGGTTTATCGAGAACTGGCCGATCTTTCGCATACTTATCCTGTGGAGGAAAGCGCAGCAATACTTGAGTGGTTAAAGGCATGAGTGGAGATGAAACGGTGGCCGAGGGTGCAAATAGCGACATCGTTATTGTTGGCTACCAGGCTAAATATGCAGGCGATTTTGCTGCCTTGAATTATCAGTGGATCACTGAATTTTTTGTTATCGAGGCCGAAGATCGGGCAGCTCTAGATCACCCAGAGGCCTACGCCATTGATAACGGCGGGGAAATATTTTTTCTGCTTGATTGCGCTAATGGTGGTGAACAGGTGATTGGTACTGCGGCCATGGTCCCTAAAAAGGGCCCTAAAAAGAAGTGGAAAGAGGAACCCCAACAAGCAGTAGCGCAATCAGCTAAAGCTATAGAAGTCTATGAGCTGGCCAAGATGGCAATTTTACCCAATCGCCAAGGTGAGGGGTTAGGCCAACTTCTGCTTCAGCACTGTATTGAATTTGCTTTCCAGCGTCAGGGTAAACAGATTATTTTGACCACCAACGATGTGCTGAAACCGGCGCTGGCGGTTTATCACAAGCTGGGCTTCAAAGATTTGCCGATGAATCCGGACGATCGTTACGAACGCGGTAATTTGGCCATGGTATTAGATCTGGGTGAGCAAAATTAAATAGCTAGGGTAAAACGCTAACGCTAAGAGTTTTACCTCAGAAGCACAAAAGCCGATAAAAATCAGATAATAAAAATCAAATAATAAAAACAATAAGGTAGGTCAAAAACGTATTACAACAGTGCGCCACAGGCGCAGGAGAAGAGCGATGTCGAAAGCAAAATTTAACCCGATAAAGGATATCCAGCAGCTAATTGATAGGGCGGTCAATGGTACGGGGGAGGACCTCGATCTTTCTATGGCTCCGTCTTTTGTCCGCGGTATGGATTTAACTGGGCTACATTTTACTCAGGTAGGGATAGGGGAATTCGATATGGTTTGGACCGCAGAGCCGCACCTCACGCATACGATGGCATGATGCAAGGCGGCGTTGTTAATGTCATCGCGGATGCTGGCCAGTCCTTTGCCTATGCAACTGCCAGTGCCGGAGCTAAAGCCTGCGACAGTGACTTAACCGCCTGGCTTTAGTCTTCTGGTTTTAGCCAGCAGTACTTTTGTTAAGCTTGTTCGCTCCAATATAGGCGGGCCGCTGATGTTGTCTGTTTGTGTAGTCGAGCAATGTCTGGTCAAGATCAAAGCCGTAGTCTTTGGCCCATTGCAAAATTCCAGCGAGCATTAAGTCCGCGCCAGTAAAATAGTCGCCAACCAAGTATTCCTTTTGCCGAAGATGTTCTGATGCCACAGCAACTTGCTTATTAAATCCTGCTATTGCGGCCTCAACGGCTGCAGGAGCCTGGCCGTACAAATGCTGTAAATCTCTATGTTTGCGCATAACGTACAAAGTATGGGCGTCTAACTCCATTTGAATGAAAGACAACCACTGATTGTAGCGCGCGCGGTCATGACTGCCATGAGTAGGTATAAGGGTGCCGGGTTTAGCATAGGTGTCAGCAAGGTAGGTGATGATGGCTGCGCCTTCGGAGAGCACAAGATCATCGTCCATCAAAACAGGGATCTTGCCCTTTGGATTGATCCTGAGGAATGCCTCAGTATGAGTTTCACCTGTACGTGGCCCAATGAGTTTAGCCTGATAGTCTAGGTCCAGCTCGTGGCACATCCAATGTGCATGCAATGTCCGTGAAGTTGTGCCACCCCAAATGGTCAACATATTCGCCCCTCTATTCTATTTTTTTGTGTCCAAATTCACTCGGAGTAGTACGCAATTTATTCTGCCAGCGCAAGACTTCTTCTTTTCACCAGTTTGTTAGACTGAGTTTTCGTAGGGGATTTTGGTTTAGGGGAAGGTATGAGTCTTGTAGTTTGGTCGTGGATATTTCTTGCGCTGTATATCGGCATGATGTTGGTGTTTGGCATTATTGGTCAACGGAAGGTAACCAGTGGTGATGATTTTGCCACTGCACGTAGTAGTTACGGGCCTATCTTTTTAGCTTTTGCCTTTGCCGCCACCACTGCCAGCGGCGCCACCTTTGTTGGTTTTCCAGGTATTGGCTACGACGCTGGTATGTCAGTGATGTGGTCGGTTTTTCTCTACCCTATGGGTGTTTATACCGGCGTTTTGTTATGTTTGCATCTGGTCAGTAACTCCGGCCATTCTTTTGGTATGCGCTCTATTCCAGAGTATTTAGGCATTCGCTATAAATCTGACGCTGTGCGTATTTTAGTCTCATTGTTCTCACTCTCACTGTTTTTCTATCTGGCCGGTCAGTTAGTCTCGGGCATTATTATGTTTGAGGTCATGCTCGGCTTGCCGCCTTTAGTAGCACTGATTATTACCTCCCTTGTGCTACTTGTTTATGTGGTTATGGGTGGTGCCCATGCGGATATCCTTACCGATGGAGTACAGGGATTTATCATGGTTTTGGTCGGCTTATTAGTCACCGCAATGTTTGTCACCGGTTATGGCAGCGAAGGTGGTTTCAGTGGCATGTTGGACAGTTTGCGCAGCCAAGACGAAAACCTCGTCAAAATTCTCAATCCTGAAAATGTCCTCTACCATTCATGGTGGTCGGTTGTAGCTGTTTTTCTTGCTCACGTGCCGTTAGGTATGTTGCCGCATATTGGTAATAAGCTGTGGGCTCTTAAGGAGCCTTCTCAGCGCAGCATGTTTATTCGTCTGGCCTTTAGCTTTGGACTTATTCTCGGCATGTTGGGTCTGGGCGGCATTATGGCCAGAGCAATACTAGGCGAGGGTGTAAACGGCAATCAGGCATTGATTATGCTCTTTATCGAACTGTTCCCTAGTTGGTTGGCTGCGTTACTGGGCGTCGGCATTCTCGCCGCGGTCATGTCTACTGCTGACGGGTTGGTCGTATCGTCCTCACAAATTGTTGCCAACGACATTTATCGTTTAAGTTTTGTGCCTAAGTACCGTGCCAATCTCAGTGAAGAAGAAGTGGAACGCAGAGTATTAAATGTCAGCCGAATCAGCACTGTAGTGATTATGATTTTGTGCACCATTCTGGCGTGGAATATGTTGGATATGAATGTCACGATCATTGTTTGGATCGGCAGTGGCTGCATGATGGCGGCATTTGCCGGGCCGCTTATTTTAGGTTCGGTGTGGTCTGGTGTGACTAAGTCAGGGGCTTTTGCCGGACTTATTTCTGGCGGACTAACCTTTATATTGGTCTTTAATAGGGCCATTGATCCTGAGTGGTTTGCGCCGGGTATGCTGCAAAATGCAGTGCAGTGGCTGGTGATTGAATCTCCCAACCCATGGTCGTGCGCCGCAATGGGAGAGTTGGTCTCTATTGCCTTCACGGTCATTGTGTCTAAGGCCACCCAGCCTTTGCCAGAAGAGCATATTCAAGAACTGTTTGCGCCTAAAATTAGGAGTGCCTAGACAAGTCCTAGGGCTAGCTGCCATTTTAGGCAGCTAGCAGCAACTTCAAGTTAACGCTCAGTCAGAAGATTTGTTGCGCTCGTAGCGAAGCAACAAAGCAGCACCAATGATTGACCAGACCAAAATAGTCATCCACTCCTGCGGCCATGCCAGTGCGCTGGCACTCCATGGAAAGAACGCAGATAACAGTCCCAGTGACATAAACACCCCACCGTAGCCAACCAAGTTTGGATGACTGACCTTAAACGGTCGTGGCATATCGGGTTCTGTTTTGCGCAGTACCAAAAATGAGATAGCGACAAATACAAAGGCTACGGTCACCGCAAAACTACCGCTGTTGACTAACCAAACTAATATTGTGCGGCCAAACAATGGCGCGACCATAGTTAACGCACCAATGGCCAAAATGCCAACGTAGGGGGTTTTGTGTTTAGGGTGTATTTTTGCAAATACCTTGGGCACATGGCCGGATTCCGCTAGTGCAAAGAGCACGCGGGATGCGCCAACAATAAAGGCGTTCCAACTGGTTAAGATGCCACCTATCCCGCCAAGCACCAATAAGCTGCCTGCCCAAGAGCCACTCCACAAAGCTGTTGCAGCATCGGCGGTGGCCATTTTGGTGGTGGAAAGGGTTTCTGCAGTAAGACCAAAGCCTACAGCCATTGCAATTAAGATGTACCAAGCCACTGCACAGGCCACGGAAAATATGAGCAGTCGACCAATCTTATTTGGTGGTAAGTCTATTTCTTCAGCAGACTGAGGGATAACGTCGAAACCAATCAGCATGGACGGCACCATGATCAAGACAATAAGAATGCCGCTGACTGGCGTGGCTATCCAAGGCTGAGCGTTGCTCGCATCGCCAAATGCAATGGCGCCGCTTATCAAGAGAATGCCGGTAACAACAATAAGCGCGGTGATCACAGCTTGCAGTATTGCTGCGGTGCGAATGCCAAGGTAGTTGACCCAAGTGACTAAGGCGGTGGCTCCAATCCCGATGAGAATAAAACCGAGGTCCACGTCGCTGCCTAACACATTCCATAATGTACCAAGACGAATGTCTGGATATAAATATTCTACTGCTGAGGGCAGGGCGACCGCTTCAAACATGCACACGTTTACATAGGAAAAGAGCAGTGCCCAAGTGCAGACAAAAGACCACCGTGAACCTAGGGCGCGCTGTGTATAGATATGTTCGCCGCCAGCTTTGGGCATGGCTGCGGCCAACTCGCTGTAAGTTAAACCGATTAAGGTCACAGCTAAGCCGCCCACGCAGAAGGCGATAAGCGTACCAATGGTGCCTGCGGCAGTGAGCCATACGCCGGTAAGAAGCACCCAGCTCCAGCCGATCATGGCGCCAAATGCCAATGCTATGACCTCTGGTGTCTTTAGTACTTTGGCAAATTTAGTTGAATCTGTCATACCCGCCTCCCGTGCGATGTTTGATTATTGTAACCTTATCAGCGGCGTTATTAGAGGTTCATTACTAATTCTGCCCGCCGCAACCAACACTCGGGCTAAAGTTAACAATAAGTCAGACTTAATAGTGGGTTATCCGAGCTTATTTTGATGGGCTTGCTACAATCAGAAAAACGGAATCTGCTGTTGGAGCGCGCGTTGTCAAAGCATCTTGAATTTAGCCATCGTCATAAGATATTTGATCTTTATTTAACCGACGATGGGGCTATTGAGTTATACCTAGATAATTGTCTGCGCAAGCGCAGGGACAAAGGCGAGCTTGAGCCCCAATATGTTTGGACCAACGTGGAGTTGGAGTGGGAAGAGCACCACTATATTGAGGTCAAATATTGGTCGTCCACTAGGGTGTTAAAGATCACTGTGAATGGCGACTCTATAGTGGACACAACTTTTTAATTTGCATTGCTTGCTGCCATCAATCTTCGAATATGCTGGGTATACAGCTATCCATTAGGCTGGGCGCGTTCTTTTTATCATAAAGAGTTATGAATAAGAGTTATCGATAAAAGTTATAGATAAAAGTTACAGCCAAGAGATACAACCTATGTTTGCAGAACTTACAAATAGAGACTTGAACGCGTTTGCTGAAGACGGCTATTTTGTTGCCCATGGTTTTTTGTCTGAGCTTGCGCGGGCACAGCTTAAGGCTTCTATTCAAGGCGACCTAGAGCCATTAGTAGGACCGGCAGAGCTAGAAGCAGATCTTGGTTATCCGGGTGCTCCTGGTCACCGTTCGGGCCTAGGTGGTTCAACGCCGCGACGCCTGCTGCACGCCTATGCACGCTCTGATGAATTAAAAGCTTTGGCATTGCATGAAGATGTTGCGCAAATACTGTCGCTGTTGATGGGTACAAACCAAGTGCAATTGTCTCAGTGCCACCATAATTGTGTGATGACAAAGCATCCGGGTTTCAGCAGCGCAACCCTGTGGCATCAAGACATTAGATACTGGTCATTTGATCGCCCTGAGCTGGTTTCTGTGTGGTATGCCCTTGGCGATGAGCTTGAAAAAAATGGCGCTCTGAGTATTATTCCAGGCACACATGTAGAGGATTTTGGTCGTGGGCGTTTGGACCGAAATTTATTTTTGCGCCCTGAGCTAGAAGAAAACCAGAAACTCATTGAGCAAGCAAAGGTGGTGGAGTTAGCTGCAGGGGACGCATTGTTTTTCCATTGTCGACTGTTTCATGCGGCGGGAAGAAACCTTACTGACCAAGTAAAAATTTCGCCTGTGTTTACTTATCATGCGCAAAATAACCAGCCCATTCCGGAAACCAGCTCCGACCGGTTACCCAGCATTATGTTGGGTAATGTGACTTAGATAGACTAAATAAATGCTGTATTTCGGCCCCTTTTTGGTAGTGGCGGTGTTGGCGCTTAATGGACATACCTCATGCAAGAAATTGACACGGATGAAGATGCCTTTTCGGCAGCGATGAAGGATGTTGAACCGTTAAATCATCCCAGCAGTATTGCACCCAAAGCGGGCTGGCAAGGGCCAAGTCAGACACACCTGCAGCGGCAGCAAGCCGCAGAAGACTTCGCTAAAGTCGAAGACGAAAAAAACATGCTCAGTCTTAGCGAAGTGAAACTTCGCGATCCTTTGGAAGTGTTGGAGTGGAAGCAAGAGGGCGTGCAACTTGCGGTTTTCAATAAGCTGCGCAAAGGCGGTTATCTCATTGAGCGTGAACTTGATCTGCATCACAAGACGGTGAAGGAAGCTCGGACATTGGTTTATAACCTAGTTAACCAAGCCAGCGCCAAGAGTTGGCGCTGTGTTTTGATCAGCCACGGAAAAGGCCAACGCAGTGAAACCCCTGGCAAGCTCAAGAGCTATGTCGCGCATTGGTTAATTCAACACCCAATGGTTATCGCTTATTGCTCGGCCCAACGTCAACGCGGGGGGGTCGGATCAGTGTACTTGTTAGTCAAGAAGTCTGCTGTCAGTAAAGAAACTAACCGTGAAATCTATGGTCAAAAGAGCGACCTTTAGACGACTTGTAGCCATGTATTTTGCAAGTCCGCAAGCTGCATTTTAGTCAAGCAGCCCTGAAGCCAAAGGTTGCTGGCGCGGCAGCTAGCCTTCGCAGCGATAAGCCTTAAAGTTTTGCGCGCCATCGTAAGGTTTGCCGTCAGTAACAATTGCATTGGCGTCTAGTTCTACTGCTTTGTTACGCGCTAAAACAATCAGCTCTTCTTTGACACTGCCAGTATTTCGGTTGAAGACAATCTTATCTTTTGTTTGGCTAGATACCTCGCCGACCAACTTGCAGTTAGTTACGTCGTCTACATTGGCTTGGCGCACTTGGCTGCCTGCGTCGGTGAGATTGACAAAGGTACAGCCGCCCAGTATCAACAGGGTCATACTTATGATTGTTGCGGTGGAAAATTTTGCATTATATTTTTTCATTTTGCCTCTATCCATTTTTTTGCCAAGTTTTATGCGACAGTTCTGCTAGGTAACGTCGAGCTGCCAGTTTTTATTTGCGCCGTAGTTTTAGGATTAGCCTAAATTCGACCCTTATCTAATTCTAGAATGCCTCTGCCAATATTCAGTTTCAGCACGTCCGTTGCGCCCTCCGCTAAGCGCAATCCTCTAACCTTGCGATATAAAATGGCTAATGGATGATCCTCAACCAAAGCGGTGCCGCCCACTAATTGAATAGCGTGGTCTACCACTACCCCAAGTGCTTCGGTCGCAAAGACTTTAGTCGCCATGGCCTCGTTAACAATATTCTCGCCTTGATCAGCCAGTCGCGCCGTGCGGTAAAGCATGCTGCGTGCCGCAAAAGCTTGTATGCGCAACTCCGCGTAGTGCCAGCGCACCACATCTTTGTCGCCTCTTGCCTGGCCGCTTTTGTCAGGAGTCTTTAGATGTTGATTAAGTAAATCTAAAACCCAAATCATATAGCCGCATGCTTGGGCGGCAAAGAGTAAGCGGATGTCGCCAATTTGTCGCATGGCCTTAGGTAGTCCTTCACCAGGTTCGCCAATAATTTGACTGGTTGGCACAGCCACATTAGTGAAACTGAAGGCGGCGTGATGGGAGCCATCTAGTGAAACAAATTTATTTTCAATCTTGACCCCGGACAAATGGGTGTCGATAACAATCATTGATGGACCTCGACCTTCCACTCGGACTAACGCATTTATAAAGTCTGCGTCTGCGCCGCCTGTAACATAGGATTTTTGTCCGTTAATAATAACATTGTCGCCCTCTATAACGCCGCGGGTAGGTTCGACATCATCGGGTTCGGTGAAACCAAAACTGCTGCGCTTCTCGCCTGCTAAAAGAGGCTCTAAATGCGAGCTGGCAAGGGGCTGTTGAACGTCTCCCAGTACGCCTGGGCTGGGGCCAAAGACGCTGTCCAGAAAGGGCGGGTTGGCAGCGGCTAAGGTTTCTCTGGCAACACACAGGGCCAGTTGTCCGGCGGCGCTGCCACCAAAGGCCGTGGGCTGAGTCATGGCAAAGAGGCCGGCAGCTTTGGCCGCGGCTCTGACTTGCTCTCGAGCGTCTGCTGCTGGCTGATCTGCGTGAAGTAAAAGATGCTGAGTAGCAAAATTGGCACAGTTGTCACGTAGTTGAATTAATTCGGGGCTTAGCATTTCAGGCATAACAGGGGCTCAAAGGTTTGGGGCAATGGTGAATACAATGATTACCATCATGGTAATGAACATGCCGGCAAAGGTGTAAAGGAGTAGGGATTCCCTCCGCGCATATTGAGAAATAAGCGCTTCTACTTCATCTGGGTCTCTAGTCGCAGCGCTTGAGGTCACCCGATAGCGTGTCACATCACCTTGGCGGGTGGGGATTTTAACGAAGAGTTCTGGCGTTGCATCTAGCCTGCGCGCAACCTCCGCAAAACTCACGCCGGTTTTTTTGGCGATTTGAGTGGGGTGTAGGGCGACGCTACCTGCTTCTAAAAAGCAGTAGTACATGTCGAGAATGATGTTTATTTTGCCGCGGAATCTGAATTGAAAGGGAACTATGCCAAACATAACAGCCGACCTCTCTTTGAGTAGAATATGTAAGGAGTATACCTTAGCTAAGATGCGTACTGGATCAAATACCTTGTAGTATTCGGTAGGCTGTTACTTGACCTAGCATTCGCACGGGCAAAAAAATCGCTCAGTCCTTATGACCCACAACCATCGCGCGTATGGGCCGAGGGTGGCCTTCTGCTGTAAGTGTCTGATCATGCGGGTCTAAGGAATGAACCAGCGATTCAAAATGCATCCATGGCGTACTGCGCTGCTCTTCCAAACTGGTTGTAGTTACATCAATCACATGAATATCGCTGAATCCAGCGTTAGCCATCCAACTACATAAATCATCTACCGTAGGCACGCACCAAACATTACGCATGCGGGCGTAACGGTCTTCTGGGTACAGGCTTTGAGCGCCATCAACCACGAGTGTCTCAATGATACCTTGGCCGCCACTGGGCGCAGTAAGGTCAAAGACTTTGTCTATATGTTCTTGAGGATCACGGCGGTGATATAGAACACCCATGCTAAAGACACGGTCAAAGGTTGTGCTGTTGGGTATTTCTTCTATTTTTAGGGGTAGAACCCAATTGCGCCTGTCTTGGAAGTATTTCTGTATCGCTTGGTGCTGCATGCAAAATAGCAAGGTAGGGTCGATGCCTATGACTTCACCGGCACCCGCTCCCAGCATACGCCAGCCGAAATAGCCGTTGCCGCAGCCGATATCTAAAACCCGTTGACCTTTGAAGCTGCCAAGAGTTTTGCTCAGACGTCGCCATTTCCAATCTGAGTGCCACTCTGTATCGATAAAAATATCACCGATTTGAAAGGGACCTTTGCGCCACGGGTGCAAGTGCATAAGCTGGTCACGCAACAGGCTAGAGGCATCAGCACTCAGGCCAACTGTGCAGCTAACCGCATCAGCTTGTAGCTGAGTGTTTGCCATATTTGGCCCCAGTGGCAGCCCGTTGATGGCCTCAACCCAATGTGGAAAGTCGCCGTGGTTTTCGCGGCGAAAACGCTCAGCTAGTAGGTGTCTTGGCCATTCAGGTAAATTTTCGGGCCAGGCAAAAAGTTCTATCGGTGCGCTCAAGAAGTAGAGAACCTTTTGTAGACTAAAAATGATGCCCAATTAAGGCAGCGAAACCATTGTTTGCTAAGGGTGAAGCCTGCGTCTTGAAAGCGCTGGAGTTGCACTTCCTCTGTATCTACTTTCATCACGTTTTCTAACGCCTGACGCTTTTGGCTCACTTCGATTTCGCTGTAGCCGTTGGCCCGCTTCCAGTTCAGGTGAGTTTCATCAAAAACGCTTTGCATTGAATCATCAGCATTGCAGACTTTTTCGGAAACGATGAGTAAACCATCTGGATGCATTTCTTCGCGTAGGCGAGTGAAAAGGGTCAAGCGTTCTTGGGGCTCTAAAAATTGGGCAACGAAATTTAGTACGACCACCTTGGCGCCTTGTATTGATGTGCTGAGTAAATCAGCACACTCGAACGAGGCCCTGCTATCTGTGATTTGTTTTTTTGCTTCTTCGATCATTGCTAATGAATTGTCCACGCCAATTACGCGAATGTTAGATGCTTGGCTTTGCTGCAAAATTGCCAGGGTAGAAGCGCCCAATGAACAACCAAGGTCGTAGGCCGTTCCTTCATCACCCAAGTGACGAGCGGCAATTAAACCAGTCATAGGAATAATGGTTTCATAGCCGGGTACCGAGCGCCGTATCATATCTGGGAAGACTGCGACCACGTCCTTATTGAAGGCGAAGTCGACGATATGCTGTTGTTTGTCTACATACACATTGTCATGCATCGTTACTGGCCCCCTTGGGTCCTGTGGATGAATCTGCTAACTGGTTGCTATGGTTTATCGCAAAGGTAGGCTGCTATAGCCGGCGGCCTTTACTAATGACACCACTGCTTAATTCAGCGCGCATTTTTACATAAATAGGCGCCTCAATTCAGTGCTAAAGCTCGCTTTGCGAAATAGAGATCGCTAAATTTATGTAGGAATTATTTTTTCCTACTGTGGATTTACGCCGAGCGGTGGTAGTGGGCAATCTAAGGTGGCGCCTACGCCTTTAATGAGGGCAAATTGATTTTGTGCCAACGTACCGTCAGCCAGCGCAGTATGAATGCAGGCATTCATCAGGCTGGCTTTGAGTTGAGGTTTTAGGTCCCGCAGTTTACCCAGCGCATGGTTGAATGCTTCGTAGTCGAAATATTCTAATTTCGTGAAAGTTTTAGTCTTGTTGATCGGTAATAAGTCCCAACCTTCGTCAAAGGCTGAAGTTTGTGCTTGGGAATCAGCTATCCCTGCTGCGGCGATAACGCTGAGCAATAAATGTAGTTCTGGAGCCAAGCGTTTCAATGAGCTGATGTTGCCGCCACTTCGGCTGGGTGCAACAAAGTGACCGTACAGCTCTTTGGTCAAAATGCGGTGCAGTACCCACTCAAAAATATCTACCTGTTGGTCGGCGACTATGAGTTGGTTGGTGATACCTGTGAAGCGTTTGTACTGGCTGGCTGATAATTCTTTCAGACTGGGAACTGCCATTTCTAGCAATGTGAGTTTTTGTTCTTGGTCTATCTTAAGCACCGTAGGCAGCAACTGATGCACATGAGGGGGTACGCCGGCTTCTGCGTTGGCATCAATGAGCGCCAACTGTTGTTTTGCAATTTCAGGATCCGTGGCCACTAGCATGGCGTAAATCAACGCGCGCGCTTCAAAAGTATCGTGTGCGGCGGATAACAGACCTTCGTCTGAGTTATGAATAAGCGCCTGGGCTTGGGCTAAGTTGGCATTACCAACGCTTGCTAAAAGCTCAGATTGGCTAGCCTTTGTCTGTTGGGTTGAAGTGCCTGTCGAACCACTGAAGCCTGATGCAAGGGCTGAGCTTGGCGCGCTGCTAGATGGCTTAGGTTGGCTCTCAGTGGCTGCAAACTTGCCACTCCAGTTTGGATCTAGGGCTTGAATGCGTTTCTCTAGTGGTGGGTGAGTGGACATGAGGTTGGCAGCGAAGGGCTTGATGGCGCCAAAGAACATATGACTGCTTTGTTCCGCCTGGGCATTTTTAATTTGTGAACCAACACTGTGGCCGCCAATTTTTTTCAGTGCGTTGGCAATGCCAGTATTAGAACGGGTAAATTGCACCGCGGCTGCGTCGGCTAAAAACTCTCGCTGGCGGCTGACTGCGGCCTTAATTATGTTACCGAAAAAGGTCCCGCCGTAACCGATGATCAACAAACCGATACCTAAAGCGATGATTCCGCCGCGCTCTTTGCTGCGGCTAAACATTGAACCTCTAAGAAAGCTGCCGCCAATGATGCCTAAAAATAAAATGCCGTGTAGTAATGCCATCAGACGTAGATTTATACGCATGTCGCCATTCAAAATATGGCTGAACTCGTGGGCAACTACTCCCTGTAATTCTTCTCGATTGAGCAGATCTAGTGTGCCCTGATTAATTCCAATAACGGCATCATTGGTTGAAAATCCTGCCGCAAACGCATTAATGCTGTTTTCGCGAATGAGATAAACCGGCGGTACGCTAAGTCCCGCAGCAATGGCCATTTCTTCTACAACATTTAGCAGTTGTCTCTCTTGAGGGTTGCGCGTGTTTTGATGGATCAATATGCCGCCCAAAGATTCTGCTACCGCTTTGCCGCCACCGCGCAGAGATAAGTATTTAAATATGCTGGCAACTGCCACCACGCCGCCCACGCCTAAGCTAATAAAAAACCAGGTCTCCGGCGGTGTTCGCGCAATAGTTTGGGCGAAATTGGTTTCTGGATTTTCAAAGCTCAACATAATGGCTACGAGTAAGTTAGCCATTATGAGTAGTGACAGCAAAGCGGCTACAAACAAAAATGTTAGTTGCTTAGTCTTACTTTTAGCTTGGTCTTGGGCCTGAAAAAAGTTCATAGATTATTGCAAATCATTAAATAGTTATGCCCTTTATTTGCTGACAGTTGCTGTGCTAGAAGGAAATCTTTGGTGCTGCCTGAATAGCGGCAGAATCTTCAAATTCTAACAGTTGAGCATCACTGGGATGACCAAAAGTTGCTGCAACCATTACAGGCGGAAAAGAACTGCGGTAAGTATTGTATTCGGTGACTTGGTCATTGAAGGCTTGTCGAGAAAAAGCAACTTTGTTCTCAGTTGAGGTGAGCTCTTCAGTAAGCTGCATCATATTCTGATTGGCTTTGAGATCAGGGTAGGCTTCCATAACTACATTCAGTCGGCTCATGGCACTACCTAATATACCCTCGGCGCCAGCAAGCTGTTGAATGGCTGCACCATTGCTTGGGTCGCCGGCTGCTGCCGCAAGGCCAGCAGACGCATCATTACGAGCGTTGATAACAGATTCTAATGTTTCGCGTTCATGTGCCATATAGGCTTTGGCGGTTTCTACCAGATTCGGGATCAGGTCATAACGCCTTTTGAGTTGTACTTCGATCTGCGAAAAACCGTTTTCTTGACGATTTTTTAGCGCGACAAGTTTGTTGTAGATCGCCACCAGCCAAAAAGCCAGTACTGCGACAATTACGAGTAATATAATCATTTCCATGACGACAATCCTATTAGGCAGGTAAGGGCCCCATGATGAGGTTAGCTTGGAGAAATGCAACCAGCTTTTATACAAAAGGTCTATTAGCGTGCGGGCTGGTGGTGATTGGTCTCGGTATTTGTAGGTTGCTCGTCATGATTTTGTATTCGTCCGTCGGGGTCTATTGGCGCGGCAGACTGCCCTATTTTAGCTTTTAGTAAGCCGGATGATATTAAGACTTTCTGTCTTTTTAAATAGGTCATGCACAGACAGGAAACACCGATGACAGATAATTTGATGGTGTATTACCCCTATATCAAATTCATTCATCTGTTTTCGATGATGATTTGGGGTATGAGCGCCGTGGGCGCTTATGTTTACTACTTTCGCAGCACGCTATTTGAGGTAAAAAAAGACCCGCAAAATATCGAATTGCAGCGGCGTTTGATTTGGGTCTATGAGCAATTTGATAAAACAGTGGTGCTTGAACACATCGTATTTTCTTTGGCGCTGATCACCGGCTTGTTGATGTTTGTTATGGCAGGTTGGACTACGGATAATTCTTGGATGCTGGTCAAGCTAGTGATTGTTGTCGGCTTTTTTATTCCCTTGGAAGTTTTGGATGTTTGGATATCTCATGTGCTGGGACCCAGAATTTTAAAAAATAGAGAGAGTGATGTAAATAGTTAGAGCAAGGACCGGGCATTGCAATGGAAGTTTCTCAAAACTGTGTCACCTTGGGTGGGCATTAGTGTACCGCTGGTGATTTTGCTGGCGGTGGTCAAACCTGTGCTTTGGTAAGCAAGGCTAGGGTAATCGACGCTTAGGTGTCAGAGAGGCAAGGGGTAGAGGCGCACTAAAAAGTTAAGTGCTCGACCGAATTAATCCGGTCGCGTTTGTTGTTGGTAAAGCTGTTAGTCTGGTAAGCCCAATACTCGCTTGGCAATTACATTCAATTGCACTTCGCTAGTGCCGCCTTCAATGGAGTTGGCTTTAGATCTTAACCATTGTCTGGTGGTGCCTATTTCCTTGGTGGAAAAAGCATCGCCACTCCAGCCCACGGCCTGGGTACCCATAATTTCTAACATGCGCTCATATTTGCGCTTGTTTTGTTCAGTGCCATAGAACTTGAAGATAGATGCCAGATTGCCGTCGGCTTTACCTTCTTTGGCTTCTTCCCCTGCGCGAGCCATAGTCAGCTGAAAGGCTTTGTCATTGATTTCTTGTACAGCCACTTTTTCGCGTATCGCTGGATCTGCAATGCGCCCAGCCTCTTCGCCAACATATGCTTTTGCAATGTCATGTAGCTTGCTAGATGAACCGCCCAAGGCACTGTTGCCACCGATGCCTGAGATCATTTGGCGCTCGTGTTGTAGCAAGCGTTTGGCAATGCCCCAGCCTTTGTTTAACTCGCCGACTAACTGAGTTTTGGGTACTCGAACATCGTCAAAGAAGGTTTGGCAAAAAGGCGAGGCGCCGCTGATTAACTGAATTGGCGACGTACTCACACCCTCGCTGGCCATGTCGAACAAGAGAAAGCTGATGCCTTCGTGCTTGGAAGCCTGCTGGTCGGTACGCACTAAACAAAAAATCCAGTCCGCTTCATTGGCGTAAGAGGTCCAAATTTTTGCGCCGTTGACTAAGTAATGGTCGCCTTGGTCCTCTGCTTTAGTTTGTAGGCTTGCAAGATCTGAGCCGAAGTTGGGTTCTGAGTAACCTTGGCACCAGCGGATTTCTCCTCGGGCAATTTGCGGCAAGTAATGTTTCTTTTGCTCTTCTGTAGCGAACTCCAGCAGCGCTGGTCCTAACATCCAGATACCAAAGCTCTGCAGTGGTGAGCGGGCTTTTATGCGGCCTAACTCTTGTTGTAAGACCTTGTCTTCGTCAGCTGTTAAACCGCCGCCGCCATATTCTGCTGGCCAACGTGGCACGGTCCAGCCTTTCTCAGCCATACTCTCTAACCATAATTTGGAATCTTCATTAGCCCACTGCTGATTGCGTCCACCCCATACGGTTTCTTCTTCTGGCATTGGTGTGCGCATTGATGCGGGGCAGTTGGCCTTTAACCAGGTTCGGGTGTCTGTTCTGAAGGTAGATAAATCGCTCACCGTAGATTCCTTAAGTTTATGTCTTTTAGCTGCCCTGTATTTAAGCAGAGGCTTTCACTTAAGCAAAGGCTTTGGGCTGCTGAAACGTTCCTCTTGGGTTAGCGCTCATGCAAGCTGCTAGTTTGGGACATGGGTTGGCTCAAGTGGACGGTATTCTAATCTTTGTGGCGCTTTGCGGTATGATGGCGCTTGGAAAACATAATAAGGCTGCACGGTCATGGCAGAAGTTTCGGGGGAGCACTTTGACGGTGCGGCGTTTCGTCAAACGATGGGCAATTTTTGTACCGGCATAGTGATAGTTACGGCAAATTTTGAAGGCGCGCCGGTGGGTTTTGCGGCTCAGTCATTTGTCTCGCTCTCGCTAGATCCGCCTTTGGTGGCATTTTGCCCTGGCAAAACCTCTTCCAGTTGGCAAAAAATTCGCGCCAGTGGTGGCTTCTGTATCAATATTTTGGCAGCAAACCAAGCGGATGTTTGTGCCACCATGGCGCAACCTGGCGCTGATAAATTTGCCACGGTTGAGTGGCGTGAAGGTTTTTTGGGTGGGCCCATATTAGCCGGTGTGTTGGCCCATATTGAATGCGATTTAGAAGCTGAACATGATGCTGGCGATCACACAATTGCCGTTGGCCGTGTGCGCCACTTCGAATCTCCTCAAGATCAAACTCAGGGTCAGCCTTTGCTTTATTTCCGTAGCAAGTATGGGGCCTTTTCTGAGTTTATATAGGTGGAGTTTAAGTAGTCAGAGGTTAACTAGGTAGAGTTGAGATAGGTGGCAGTTGCGCCGCTGAATTAGGTGGGCAGCATAAAGCGGTAAAACCCAATGTCTTACCGCATTGCCAGTCTTTAGCCAGCGCTCTTTTTAGGGCGCTAACGCTTCTTTTTTTATGGCGCTAACGCTTCTAGGCACTCCCAGTGTAAGTCGCCAAATACGCCATTTGGATTGACTGGCTGTATGCATACGTGGTCTGCGCCGGCATCCATATGTTCTGAAATTCTTTCCTTAATTGCGTCTACATCACCGTAGGCAAAGGTAGCGTCGATAAATTTGTCGCTCAGATTATCGATATCGTTTTCGTTCAAGCCCATGCGCAACCAGTTGTTACGGTAGTTGGGCAGTCTGTTATAGATCTTGGCCACTGGTCGAGCCAATTCTCGAGCCTTGGCCGTATCGGTTTCTAGAATCACTTTTTGCTCCACACAAAGCAGCGGACCTTCACCCATAATGTCTCTGGCCATCTTGGTATGTACGGGCGAGGTGAAGTAGGGGTGAGCACCATCGGTGCTGTTTTTTGCCAACTCCAGCATTTTTGGGCCTAGGGCCGCGATCAGTGTTGGCGGTGTCTCGGCAGGGGCGAAGCCATTGTACGGCGCGCTGGCCATACGCTCTAGGTATGTACGCATGGTTGCCAAAGGTGGGCCGTACTCTAACCCTCTAACGCCCTCGACTAATGGCTTGTGTGATACGCCTATTGCCAGTGCAAAGCGGCCACCTGATTGTTCGGCCAAAGTTTTTTGTGCCGCCACGGTAACGCCTGGTTCGCGGTTATAGATGTTGACAATACCACTGGCCAAATTGAGCTTTTCGGTATTCGCCAGTAGCCATGCAGCTGATACTAAGGGATCTTTGCCTATAGTCTCAGGCAACCATAATGTGCCATAACCCAGCGATTCCAGCCGCTTTGCTGCTGTTGCACTGTCTGCTGCTGACATGCCATCAAAAAAATACCAGATGCCAAGTTTGCCTAAATCCATAACCTATCTCTCCATTTATTGGTCTTTTGTTAATTTTTTTGTGAGCAGCCAACGTTTTGTTGTTAGTTTTTTGCTGCTTAGTGCCCATCAGCCTGTTATGCGCCTATTTACTCTCTGTTGTTCGATCTCTAAGTCTTTATCTAGTGACTGTTATTTATTGGCCTCTAAAGAGGCCCGGTCGACGTTCGCTGACCGCGCGAATGCCTTCATAAGCATCTTCTGTGGCGCGCAGCCATTGCTGTTCAGCAAGTTCGTGGGTCGTTGCTGTCGCGATCTCGTCAGCCAAACCTTGCCTCATTGTTGCCCTAACTGACTGCATTGCAAGTGGTGCGTTTTCTGCCAATTCTGATGCCAATTGCATTGCTGCGCTGCGCAGCTCATCTTCAGCCACTACTTCGTCCACGAGGCCTAAGAATAACGCTTCTTCAGCGTTAATGCGTCGCCCAGAGAGCAATAATCTGGCGGCATTTTGATTGCCGATTAAGCGCGGTAATGTAAGGGAAATGCCAAACCCTTGATGCAAGCCAAGTTTTACAAAGTTGGCCGCAAAGCGGGCTTTGGGACTGGCAATGCGGAAGTCAGCAACGCACGCTAAGCCAAATCCGCCGCCAATTGCCGGGCCGTGAATTGCTGCAATGATAGGTTTTTTATTTCTAAATAAACGAATTGCTTCAGAATAGAGTTTTTCGGTGGTGTTCTGGAAGCCTTCCTCTGTAAACTCTGGGCTCTGTTCGCCATCCGTCTGCCCGCTGCCAAAGTTGGCTCCCGCACAAAACGCCGTGCCAGCAGAAGTGAGGACGACTGCCCGACATTCAGAATTGTTATCGGCGTGGTCTAAAGCATCAGCTATTTGTTGTATCAAGCTGAGATCGAAAAAATTGTATGGAGGTCGCTGGATCTCTATAACGCCGACATAGTCGCTTAGTGTGACTTCTATATCGGCATATTTATCATTAGCAGTTGTGCCGCTGGTTCCATTGGACATGGTATCTACTTCCTAATTCGAGTCGGGATACTATCAAAGGTTTGCGACATCTGTGACAGGCGAAATTCCAATTAAGACGAATAAAACTAATAACGAGACCAAAGTCGGCTTTTTCTCCGCCTCTTCTTCAAATGCATCAGAAGCGTCAAAAGCATCAGCGCCGCCTGTTACCGAGAAATCTAACCAATACGAGCGCCCATCAATTTGGCAGTTGGCTCTGCCGAGTATTCTCGGCAATTTGAGTTATACCGTTGTCGGCATGGTGCAAACTAAATTTGTTGGTGAGTTGGGTCCACAGGCTTTGGCCGCAGTGGGCGCTGGCCAGCGGGTGATGTTTGCTATGTTGGCAATCTTAATGGCCGTAAGTGCTGGCACCACAGCGTTGGTCGCACGCGCCTGGGGCGCCGGAGATTACGAGGAGGCTAGTCGCGTGACGATGGCGTCACTGGTCTTAGGCTGCGCTCTGTCGTTGGTGGTCGCCACCCTTGGATTTTTCTTTGCCGATTCCCTTGCGGGTGTTTTTGGATTAGATGAACAAACCTTGGCTATGGCCACAGAGAATATTCGGCTCTTGGCTTTTTTCAACGTGGCCTTTGCCGGAATGCTTATTTTGGGCGCTGCTCTGCGTGCCTCTGGAGATGCTTGGTCACCTCTATGGATCAGCGGCGGGGTGAATCTGATCAACCTGCCTTTGCTTTATGCTTTTATTTTTGGCCATTGGGGCATGCCTCAAATGGGTGTTTCCGGTGCCGCTGCGGCTGCAGGTATTGCATTTACCATTGGCTCTCTTGTGCAGCTCATTTTGTGGGTAAAACAAAAGTTCCGGGTGCGCCATGTGGTCAACGGTTGGTGGCGTAAGGCACGCCTGCGCCAGTTGCTTGATATTGGCTATCCTGCGGCCCTTGAACAGGGTGTTTTTCAGTTAGGTTTTTTCATCTTTTTGATTGTTATCGGTAAGAACTATGGCACCGAGGCCTTTGCTGCGTACAATATTGGCGTGAATATTTTAGCCGTGTGTATGACCATTGGTTTTGGTTTTTCTATCGCTGGATCAACCTTGGTAGGTCAGTACCTGGGCGCAAAAGATTTTGAAGGTGCCGCTCGTAGTGGTTGGCGCTCGCTGTGGCTAGCAGTGGTCTCTATGGGTTCCATGGGCTTATTGGTGGTCTCCTTTGCGCAGGAGTTGGCAGAATACTTTATTGGCGATGGTGCGCTGACCATTGTTTACACCGTGCAATTTATTTATGTCTTAGGTGCAATGATGCCGTTGCTGGCGGTGGAGTTTGCGCTTGGTGGTTCTTTACGGGGGGCTGGCGATACGCGCTTTCCGTTAATCACAACGGTACTTGGATTGTTGGTGATGCGCTGCGGCCTAGCCGCGATTGCTGCCTATCTGGGCGCGCCGGTAATCTGGGTATACGCCGCTTTGATTGGTGACTACGTGCTAAAGAGCATCATGTTGATCTGGCGTTTTCGCCAGGGTCGTTGGAAGACTATTGTGCCGACGTCTTATACCGGGCAGTAGAGGCACCTGCATAGTTTAGAGTGAGTTTAAAACGAAGTTAAAGCAGCTACTTAGCGCTTTTTTCGGGCAGCTGCGCGAATAGCTGAAGACGTGGTGTCATTGCGGTATTGGTCTACTGGAACCCCTTGGCAAAGTTGTGCTAGGGTTGGTGGCAGGTCTAAGTCATCTAAGGTGATGAAGGCACCTTCACCACTAATACGACCAAAAACCAAAAATTGAGTCTTTAGATCAGCCAGTGCTTGCAGCGCTTGTTCGCGCAATTTCTCATCGTTGGCATAAAATCTCAGTTCACCAACGCGCGCAAGCGTATCTGTTCCTAAGGCGAACGTTGTGCCGGGAAACGCAGCCGCCTTCGCCGAAAAGTTGCTCAGATTAGTCAACCAAACGTCGTGATTTTTGATTTTTTCAAGGCGCTCAGCGGTACTTAGAAAGTCTATGTCTGGCTTATCCGCATTGCGCAGGGTTAGTTCAAAAGCGCCTTTGAGTCCGGTAATAGACTCGGCGACTTTGAGCATATCCATATGGCCTTGATGTATGGGATTGAAGGAGCCTGGAAGCAATAATTTGCCGTCATGATCTCCAGTGCAGCAAATATGCGGCGATGCTTGAAGCAATGGCTGCCATTGTTTCTGGGCCGCGTGACTGTGTTTTTCTATGCTCGATTTAGGCCATGCATCAGCGTCTTTGCCTGCATCAGGTGAGTCGAGTAAAGCCCAACCAATACTCTGCCAAAATGCCTGAGTGAGCCGCGCCTCTTGTTCCTGCCTAGACTGCTGGGCATCTAACAATAGACTAAATGAGTGCGTGAATTCCGCGGCTTGAATGGCCCAGTGAGCGCGGGTCTGGCCTTTTTTCTCTCTATTCGTCACCAGGCTAGCGCTGGCACCAAAACCAAAATTTTTGCCATCTGCCAAAGTGTGGGCCTGCGTGTAAGCTGCCATAGCCAGCGCCCGGGCAGTAGCCGTTGCCACCGCCTGCTCTGGGGCTTTGCCCAACAATTGAGCCAATGACTTTTCTGCATACGGGACAGTTGCTTCCAAAACAGTGCTCGATGCGCCGGGCACGTCGAGCAACTGACTGATTAGAGAAGCACCGCCACCCGTGATGTAAAACACCCCTTGCCATTCGGAGGCATGTAGTTTGGGTGCTAAGGCCGTCATAAGATTATGCTGCCGCTAGTCAGCTAAAAAAGTTTTAACGCGTTTTACAAAGCCGTCTAACTGATCGTGATGGACCCAGTGCCCAGCTTCAGCAAAGGCTTCTACTTCAAGCTCACAGCTAAAACTCTTGGTGCGACCATCAGCAATTGGGTCAGATGCCCATGACTCTAATCCGCGCACCAACAAAGTGGGGCAGGTGATGTCTCCATACAATGTAGCCATCTCGTCGAATGGCACGCCTATCGGCGCGAAGTTCCTGACGTAGTTGTCGAACTTCCAGCTGAACGTGCCGTCTTCGTTTTGATTGATGCCGTGAATGGTCAAGTGTCTTGCTTGATCTTCCGATAGATGAGGGTTTTCCGTTTGCATGCGCTGGAATGCTTCTTCCAACGACAGATAGCGACGGGGTAAGCGCCCCGACGATTTACGCAGATCATTCATCCAATTGTGCAAGCGCTTGCTTATGGGTTGATTGATACGCTCTTCGATCATTTTGGGCGGTGGTCCCATGCCCTCAATGGCAACAAGTTTGTTGACCTTTTCTGGGTGAAGGGCCGTATACAGTGTCGCAATTGACCCGCCTAAAGAGTGTCCAATAACAGTCACCGGTGACATTTGCTTTTGTCGCAGTAATTGGGCGATGTCATAGACATAGTCAATCTGGTTGTAGGAGCCGCCTTCCATCCATTGGCTGTCTCCATGACCGCGCAGGTCTGGGGCAATAATGTGATAGTCGTGCCTGAATTGCTCAGCCACCCAGTCCCAATTACGGCAATGGTCGCGGCCGCCGTGAATTAAAATCATCGGCGGAGCATCGGGGTTGCCCCAATCTACATAATGCAGGCGTAGTCTTTGTGAGAAGTAAGTATGTGAGGTTGGCCCAAGCATAGAGGTCATCTGAATTCCGTTTTCTTAACTATTCATGGTGTTAGTATAAAACAGGTTGGCCTAATCTGCCTCACGCTTTCACACCCTAGGTCATTCTAATTGGTTCGTGCGCTTGTTCACCTGAGAGCACTTTGATGCTGGATTGCCGCGCAATGACAGCCTCAATTATAAATCCAAAGATTAGGATGAAGGTGGCGGTTATGTGATTGAGCAAATCTAAGCTAAAGCAAATTTGCGCTGCTAGGTAAATGCCAATTACGCGAATAATACTGCCGTAAGCCATACCGCCAGTTTTGCGGCTCATCATGAGGCGACCATGGAAAAAATTTCGGTAGATAATAATTGTTGGCATGAGGCACATTATGAGCGAAACGTCTTTAGCAATGTTGACCAAGTCGCTAGGCAGATCCATGAGGTCTGCCCAAAGGATGTTCGATAAGGGGGTGATGGCAAATGCCAGCATCATCGCGGTGAGCCCCGCAGCTACTAGAGCAAGGAACCTTTTCTTAACTTTTATATCGTCAAAGCCAAAAGTAATGAAAAAATGACGAAATTGATTAGCTGCTTGTTGAAAAATCATGCTGAAATCAAAGGCGACTCTGAGCGCCGCAATAGCCAATATGCCGTCGGGTGCGCGAGCAACGAAGGCGAAAAGGATGGGCCGACTTAGCGCAAACATGACGCCGGTTGTAGATACCGGAATAAAGAAGTTGAGCAATTCTTTGTAGGTGACCTGTTCGTGCTCGAGCTTCTCTGGAGGTACATACAAGTAATAGCGCGCGTAAAGCAAAAGACCAATAAATAGAATCACGCCCACGGTTTCCGCGCCAACGACCACGTACACTGGCTGTGCCCCCGCAGCAAAACCCAGTAATAGGGCGACGATAACGGCGCCCAAATAAATGAAATTAAAAATAGTCATCCAGCCGGTCAGGCGAGACTGCACGAGTAATCCTGAGTAGTAGTGACGCTGACCGTTAAGCACAATTAGCGGACAAAGCAGAGCAAGGTAATGGGTTACCCGCGCGACAATGGCTGCATCGATACTGAAAATATAAGCGATGAGCTGCGCGCCAACCAGGGTAAATGCAATGAATGCCAGCGGCAGCATTATGCAGAAGCTGATGATGAGCACAAATAGCCATGAGCGCTGGGTAGCAATTGGGCTGCGGGCGTAAACATTGGACAGCTGGGCAATGAATTGCATGCCCGCATTGAAGGTGCCGAATACACCATAGGCTAATGCAAGTACCGCAAGTTCTGTGACCGCTTCGGGATACCGGGCTAACGTCGCATTTTGGAATTGCAGCGACAGCACCATGCCCACGCCGGTTAATGCCAGCGGCCAATAAAATTTCCAGTAGGTATACATGTAAACGCCGTTGCGGGAAAGGGACGTATTATAGGGTGATTAGATTAATGTGCAGTAACTGCTTAGAGCATAGCCTGTTGCTGTGAACAGGCTACTTTCAGACCGCTGTTAACCCAACCTAGGAGAGCATGTTACTGCTGGAATACCAAGCTGAAAGTTACCGGCACGCTATGACTAATAGAAGGTAGACCGGCGATATTGCGCAGTTTTTCTATGCCTTCAATAATACTCAAGGAATTGGCATTGAGTATTATCGGCTTGAGGGTTTGGACCTCTACCCGATTACCATCTAACTTAATGACTCGTAAGTTAGCTTTGAGCTGCAGTGTGCTGCTGCGTAGAGACAACTGGCCGTCTAGCGCCATATCCTTCATGGCGCCAACATTGAGCTTGTTGAAGGCCTCAAGATCAATTTGGGCGGTAAACTTTGCTATAGGGAATGCAGCGATTTCAAACAACATAGTGCCCATGCGCTCATTGCGAATCGGGATCATTGTTTCAACGCTGGCTAAATCAATTGTTAGGGTTGCTTGACCTGCATCACTTACATTGCCTTGTAGCTTGGTAAATGTATGTGATTCCGTAATATGCGTTGCCTTGGTGGAAATGAAGTGGAGCTGAGATGACTCGCTGACTAGTCGCCATTGGGCTTGTGCATTGGCGGTAAAGCTCAAGCTGCTGATCAGCAATCCGGCCATAGCGCATAAATGAAGCTGGTTGAATCTGTTAATTCTGTTAGAGAAGGTCATTGGTATTTCCGCTTTAGGTTTTGTTAGTTAACTGGTTAGAAGGGGTTCTGAAGGTGTCCTAATGGCAGGGCACCTTGTCTGATTGCTGATCTTTTTGTAACTGGCCATTAATTGGCCTTTGGCGTTTTATTAATCGCCTAAGTATCTAGCGTCCGACTAATCAGTTCTTTCATTATCTCGTTGGTGCCGCCGTAAATGGACTGCACCCGGGCATCTTTATACATACCAGAGATTGGGTACTCCTCCATATATCCTGCGCCGCCGTGCAATTGCAGGCAGGTGTCGATAATTTGATTTTGCTTGTCGGTACACCAGTATTTGGCCATTGATGCGGTAGAAGCATCTAACTCGCCGGCCATGTGCCTAACCAAACATTGGTCAACAAAGGTCCGTGCGATGAATGCTTCTGTTTTGCATTCTGCCAATTTGAATTTGGTGTTTTGGAAGTCGAGTACGCGCTGACCAAATGCTTTGCGTTGTTTGACAAATTCGATGGTCATAGCAATGGCGCGCTCCATTTCCACTACAGCCGCTTGAGCAATGTTTAGACGCTCCTGAGGTAATTGCTGCATAAGTTGTACAAAGCCTTTGCCTTCGTCGCCGAGACAGTTACCGACTGGTACGCGGCAGTCAGCAAAGAATAGTTCTGATGTATCTGCCGCAGCTTGGCCCATTTTTTTCAAGTTTCGGCCTCGTTGGAATCCGGGTGTATTGGCTTCAACAACAATTAGGCTGATACCTTTTGCGCCCTGAGTGGGGTCTGTCTTTGCAACGACAATAACCAAATCGCAATGCTGGCCGTTGCTGATATAGGTTTTTGAACCGTTAATAATATACTCGTCGCCATCACGGATGGCGGTGGTGCGTACACCTTGTAAATCTGAACCCGTGTTGGGTTCAGTCATGGCGATTGCGCCGACGCTTGCACCCGTTGCCATTTTCGGCAGCCACTTTTGCTTTTGCTCTTCGGTGCCGTAGTTCAAGAAATACGGGGCAACAATTTGGCTGTGGACTTGGCTGCCTAAACCTGAGGCACCTGCTCGTAGTTGCTCTTCCATAATCACCGTTTCGTGGCGATAGTCGCCGCCGCCGCCGCCGTATTCTACTGGCATTTCTGCGAGCAAAAATCCGGCTGCGCCTGTTTTTGTCCAAGCATCTCTGTCGACTATTCCTTGTTCCTCCCAACGCGCTTGGTGGGGACCAAGTTCAGTGGTGAAGAATTTTCTCGCGGCATCGCGCAATACCAGTAGTTCTTCGTTTAACCAAGGCGAGGAATAATTTTCAAAAATGTCAGTCATGTCTTATCTCGATTTATTGTTTTTTGTCGCAGCGATTTGTTATGCAGATTGTAGTGATAAATTGTCTAGGGCAATCCGGCAGCAGAAAACGGCGCTGGATAGACTTCTATCCGAGCATCCTGGGTCGCCCGGCATTCGGCTGGAGTAGAAACCGTTGAGGTGAGTATATAGAGGTTGTCGTCGCCAATCATGCAGGCAAATGCGCCGCGTTCAAGTTGTATATTGTGGGTTACTTCGCCGCCTTCAATTTGCCTGATGCAATTATTTGATGTCGGTGAGGCGCTCCATATACCCCCATCTGCATCTAGGCATATGCCGTCAGGTACGGCGCCTTGGGGTAATTCTGCCCAGGTTCTTTTGTTGGTTAAATCACCAGTATCTAAAATATCAAAGGCAGTGAGTCTGCCCGCAAAAGTTTCTGCAACGATGAGCGTTTTATTATCCGGAGTAATTACCGCACCATTTGGGAACATCAGATCACTGTCTACACAACGGGCGTTGCCATCAATTTCTACACAAATAAGTTCGGCGGCCTTTTGTTCTGCACCATTGTGCAGGTCGAAACCGAAGTTACCTACATACGCTCGGCCAACATGGTCGACCACCATGTCGTTGCAGTAATGGCTGGCTAAAGAGGAGAGATCAGCGTGCACAGTTAACGCACTACCATCGAAGCGCAGTAGCTGTTTTTTGGTCATAGCAACGATCAGTAGATCGCCGTTGGGCAGCCAGCCAAGGCCAGAAGGTTGGTCGTCTTCTAGTCCAACAACCGTTTCAACGTTGCCGTTAGGGTCTACTTTCAACACTTTCTGAGCGTGCATGTCCGAGAACCATAGCTTGCCTTCGCGCCAGCGTGGACCCTCACCAAAAAATAGCTTATCGACTAAAATTGTCATCGTCCTGCGCCCCAAATTTTCAAGACATCGATTGTAAGAGTTTTTTTCCTAAACTTCCTCTTTCGGGTGCAATCTGTATCGCCAATATCTTAGTGACTGTTGCTAGTGCTCCTCGGAATTTTCGGAATTAATCTATCGTCGATCCGTCGTTGATGCCTTGGTTAAACAACCTGCGCTATCAGAACTGGTAGAGTGATTTCGCTGCATTTGGCGGGGCTCGCTAGATCAACATGGTGGATGTGGATCAGTGCAGGCTGACATTGATCTGTCAGGTATCTGTCACACTAATGTCGTGGTCTACGCCAGCGTATAGACCAGACTATTTGTTCGGCGAAGAGATGGAGGCAGTATGCTAATTCGTAAGTTGAGGTTACAAAGGGGTTGGTCCCAGGAGCAGCTTGCTGAGCTATGCGATCTCAGCGTTAGGACAATTCAGCGTCTAGAAAAAGGCGACAGCGCTGGCGTGGAAACATACAAATCCCTCGCTTCGATATTTGAAGTTAACCTCCTGGAGCTGCGGCAGCAGCAGGAGCGAAGCATGAACAAACAGCTAAATATTTCAAACGACGAGCACAGGGTTATTGAGCAAGTAAAAAAGATTAAGGGTTTCTATAGCCACGTAGTGAGTTTCGTGATGGTTATTACTGCATTGACTTTGCTTAATGCGTCAATGGAGGTGGATTACTGGTGGGTTCTCTGGGTAATCGTGGGTTGGGGCATAGGCTTGGCTACTCACGCGGCTGAAGTATTTGATTTATTGCCTTGGCTTGGCCCCGATTGGGAGAAGCGCGAGATTGAAAAACGTCTTGGACGAAAGCTTTAACAGAGTTAGTTAATCCATATGCCGTTGGTGACTTGGCAGTCAATAGAATCCAGCACCATATGGATCATCAGTCCCAGCCCGATTTGACGGGTTTTTGGTAAAAAACTCATAACAAGATAGAGCGCGATAAACCACGGCTGGTGCAGTGGGTGAAAACCAATACTGCAACGTCCGGCGTCATAAATGGGGTCGGAGATTAGATGATCAAGATCCACCAGCATAGTGGCCATCATCAACAGATAAGCCATCTGCCAGCGGTTGTGAAAAAACTGTAAGGCAACAATGGCAGGGACAATAAAGTGCAAAGTTAGGTGGAACATTGGCGACTTTGCCCTGATTGCGGAGTGAAGGAAGGAATGTTAACCGGGATACCCAATCAATGGCTGGGATATCGATATTCAAGTAGTTCCTGGAGACCCAGGAACTACATTCATCGGTCATAAACTGATGAGTACTAGAATGAGCCTAGGATCGTCTCGGTCAGCTCTTCCGGCGCAGTTTTCGGACTAAAGCGCCCCACAACCTCACCGTCTTTGTTGACCAGAAACTTTGAAAAATTCCATGGTATGTCTGCATTACCTTCTTCGTCAGTTTTCTCGCTCTTGAGAAATTGATAAAGCTCACATGCATTGGCGCCATTAACTTTAATTTTGCTGAACATTTGAAAGTTAACGTTGTATTTCGTTTGCGCAAATTCAAGCACTTCTTCGTTACTACCTGGTTCCTGTGCGCCAAATTGGTTGCATGGAAAGGCTAGAACCTCGAAGGGATGGTCGGCAAATTGTTCTTGCAGAGTACGCAACCCGGCGTACTGTGAAGTTAATCCTCAGCGACTGGCCACGTTGACTATTAGGCAAGCTTTGCCTTGGTAGTCAGCAAAGTTCACTTCGCTACCTTGGATGTCGAGCATCTTGATGTTGTGGAAGACTGTCATATTAATTTCCTGTTGTTGCGGTTCCATTCGGGATACTAACTTAGGTTGGCGGTGGCGCAAACGGGGATTGGCTTTGCTGCTGTGATCTGGTTACCATTCAGGCTCAGGAAACTTGATACTGTTTGAGTTGGGGCTGCGCCATTTTGGTGGTGTGTCTTCTTCTAATCCTAGCCAGTAAGCAGAGCCTTTGTGCGCTTAATGTGCTCAGACGGTAGGAGGTTATGTAAATGCTAGGGCTGTGGTTCAGGAAGTAGCGATAGCTACGCAACGAGATAAATTAATTCAAAAAAGGGAAGAAACTATGAGAGACGTAGTAATTGTTGATAGTGTTCGCACAGGCTTAACCAAAGCCTTCCGTGGTAGCTTTAACCTAACGCGATCAGATGATCTTTTGGCGCATTGCATCGATTCACTTTTAAATCGCAATCCAAATGTCGGAGCTGATGAAGTAGAAGACGTCATTGTTGGCGCTGCGACTCACACTGGTGAACAAGACGGTAACTTAGCTCGTCTTGCAGTAATTTTGTCAAAACTACCTGTAAGCGCCGCTGGCGTTTCAATTAACCGTTTTTGTTCTTCAGGCCTGCAATCAATTGCTATGGCTGCGAACCAAATTGCTTCAGGTCAATCCGAAGTAATGATCGCTGGCGGTGTTGATTCAATTTCTATGCGCACACGTCAAGAAGCTGGCAAATCTAAGCAAAACAAGCGTTTGATGGAAGAAAAGCCAGAGATCTTCATGGCTATGGGTAACACGGCAGAGGTTGTTGCACGTCGTTACAACGTAACCCGTGAAATGCAGGACGAGTACGCATTACAAAGCCAAATTCGTTACGCAGCAGCTGTTGCTTCAGGCAAGATTGCTGAAGAGATTGTTGGCATGAACGCTACTATGCTCAAAGTGAACAAAGAAACCGGCGAAGAAACTCATGAAACTGTATGGGTTGATCAGGATGAATGTAACCGTCCTAACACCACTCTTCAAGGCTTGGCGTCTTTAGCGCCGGCATTTGAAGAAGATGGTTCAGTAACGGCTGGTAACTCTTCGCAGTTGTCTGACGGTGCTTCAATGACCATGTTGATGAGTGCTGAACGTGCAGCTCAGTTGGGCATTCAGCCAATCGGTATTTATCGTGGTTTCACTGTTGCTGGTTGTGAGCCTGATGAAATGGGCATTGGTCCAGTATTTGCTATTCCACGTTTGTTGAAGAACGCTGGTCTATCAATCAATGACATCGACTTGTGGGAATTGAACGAAGCATTTGCTTCTCAGTGCCTCTACTGTCGTGATGCGCTAGAAATTGACAATGAAAAGTACAATGTACTTGGCGGTAGTATTTCAATCGGACACCCATTTGGTATGACCGGTTCACGTACTACAGGTGTTGTTTTGCGTGAGCTTAAGCGCCGTAACCAAAAGTATGGTGTTGTGACCATGTGTATTGGTGGTGGTCAGGGTGCTGCTGGATTGTTCGAAGTAGCATAATCTCTGGTTGACCCTCTCCGGTATTTTTTGCTCGCTTATTTGTGTAGCGAAGGTGCCGGAGGTGTTCAGACTCGGTGGTAAAAAGCCGTTTTTGATACAAATTGAAACGCCCTGGAAATTCCGTAGTAACAGGGCGTTTTCATAATAGAAGTCGTTATTAGTAGAAATGCCTTAGGTGTATCGTCTTTAAATGATTTTGTTTTACAAAAAAATGCTACCGGCAATGCCAAGGCCTTTTTCCAGCACCACTGTTCGCGTGCTATGTTTTGCTTTGAGTTTTTTCTGGTCGGCCTCGGCAGTTGCTACTACTCAAGTTGCCAGCGTCATTGCTAATCCTGCAGAATCTCAGCCCAAACCTTCAGATGCTCTCCTACCTGAGAAAGCTAGTCGTTCACCTCATGCGACTAATGCTAGAAGCACTAACTCCAATATTGTTGCCAGTAATCCAAGTGCTATTTGGGATCTCACTGAGAAGACTGATCGAGAGATTAACGACCTGGTGCGCAGTTGGCCTCAGCTCAATCCGGCCCAGCGCAGAGATTTATTGGCTGAAGTCCGTATTCGTATGAACAAGGTTCGAGCTCAAACGGCGGTGCCGAAAAAGGGGCAAGGACAAACTGGTCGATCCGATATCGAGGTAAGTTTGAATAGAGCTCAACGGCAATATAGATACGGTCAATCTATTCCCCGTAATCAAAAAGATACCGTGGTCATTACGGCTAAGGTAACGCGCATCTTGCCTGATGGTACTCGAGTGACCCAAAGTACAGTGACCCCGGTGCCGTTAGAAGCGCTTAGACAAAGCGCCGCTAATAATCGTTTGCCTAGCCGCCAGCCATTAGCCGCTAGTGACGCGCGCGCGGATACATCTGCTGCTGTTGGTTCATCTGAGTCCCAGAGCGGCAGCAGTACATCGCAAAAACCTCGCCGCCAAGTATTTAGAGCCACGGTAAGGTTTGGTGCAGGATTTGGTCGTCGCGACGACACCATTGTTCAGGGCCAATTAGTCTCCGCTCCGTCTGTATCAGAGCCGCAGAACGTTCAGCAATTCAACGCCTCCTTACTTCACGGAGAGACCCAAAAGAACCACCAGAATACCGAGCAAGGCGCTACTGCAATGCCTTATAAAGAGCCTAATCAAGGGTCTAAACAAAGCTCGCAACACAATTCTCAACAAAAAAAGGTGCCAAATAGCGATGTCAATTGAAGAGCACGCTGAGTTAGAACATTTATTGGTTGTTGATGATGACCCTGAGATTCGTGAATTAACTCAAGAATATCTGCAGCAGCAAGGTTTCCACGTCGCTACCGTTGCCTCTGGTGAAGAGATGGACACTTACCTTAGCGATCACGAAGTTGACCTTCTGATTCTAGATTTAATGCTCCCCGGTGAGCACGGATTGTCCATCGCTCAGCGACTGAAAAAGCGCGGTGACCTGCCGATTATTATTGTTTCAGCTCAAGGCGATGAGGTTGATCGAATTGTTGGCTTAGAAGTGGGCGCCGATGATTACTTGCCAAAACCTTTTAATCCTCGTGAATTGCTAGCCAGAGTCAGAGCAGTGCTGCGACGCGCCAGCAAGACGCCAGTTGCGGAAGATGATTCAAACAAAGAAGTGGTTTTTGGGCGGTTTTGCTTGGACCTTTCTTCTCACAGCCTCAGTTGTGAGGGCACATTGATCCCGTTGACCTCCGGAGAGTTTGATCTGCTGGCAATTCTTGTCTCGAACCCAAACAAAGTATTGCATCGAGATCGTATATTAGATTTGTTAACAGGCGCTAAGCGCTCACCCTTCGACCGATCTATTGATGTGCGAGTGACCAGATTGCGGTCCAAGTTAGACGACGACCCCGCGAAGCCTGCCTATATCAAAACTATCTGGGGTAAAGGTTATATGTTTTGCCCGAATCTCGGGTTAGGCAGCACTGATAACTCTGGCACTGCCGCTGTTCAAATTGAGCCTTAGTAGCTTAAGCTGGACGCCTACCCTCGTGCCGGGATAAGTGGCCACTGGAAGTCCACATAAATGACTACTCGCAAACGCTCTAACCTTTTTATTTTGAACGGCCCGTCATCGCTGTTAGGGCGCACCAACTTAACTCTTGGTTGCAGCAGCATGCTGATGGTTGTGGTTTCAACTATTGCGCTTTATGTCTTTGTGATTGACCCCATTGCTGAACGCTCCGCAGATGATGAGGCAGCGCTGCTGGTGCTGTCTTGCCAAACTTGGGTGGAGTTGCCACCAGCGGCGCGACCCTACTTTGAGTTAGAGCTGGCGCAAAACCACGACCTTATTATCAGCGAAGCCATTATGGACCTGCCCGTTTTAGATCGGTTTTTGCCATATACCGCTCTTTTACAAGATAAGTTGCGCGACCGCTTAAATATGGATGTGCGCATGTTAGATGGCGATGACCTTGTATGGGTTGTGGTGCCCATGGCAGATTATGATTTGCAGGTTGGCTTATCGCCGGACCGTCGTGACATTCAATTGCTGTATGTGGCAATAGTTATTTCTGGTCTTGGTGCAGCAATCGTCTTTCTAACCTCCTTATTAATAGTTCGGCGTATCGCCCGGCCCTTGGTCAAAGTGGCCAATCAGGCAGAACAATTTCGCGGTATTGAAGACATTGAACCGCTGCCTGAAACCGGCCCCCGTGAATTGGTCTCGCTGGCGCGCAATTTCAATACTATGGCCAGCGAGATCTCGCTGTTATTGGCAAATAGAACCACGTTGATGGCGGGTATATCTCACGACTTGCGAACGCCGCTAACCAGAATGCGCTTAGCTTTGGCACTGTTACCAGATAATGTTGACGCAAAGCTCATTACTCGGTTTGAGAGCAATCTAGAGACCATGGATGAGCTGATTCGGGATGCCCTGCATTTTGCCAAGGGCACCGGTGAGCTTGCCCAAGAAATTACCGTTGTTGAGTTCGTGAAGGGCATTGTAGCCACTTACGATCAGGTTATTACGGTTTCTTCGGATATTGCCCCCAATGCGAGCGCCGTGGTCGCACCTAATGCTTTTGCTCGTGCGCTGACTAACTTGCTCTCCAATGGCATTAACCATGGCGGCGATGTGACAGTGCATATTTCTTCTGGTGAAATTTCTGTTTCTGACAATGGTCCGGGGATTGCAAAAGAATCGAGAACGGAAGTTTTTCAGCCGTTCTTTCGCTTGGAAACATCTCGCAGCGTTACCACAGGCGGTAGTGGTCTTGGCTTGGCGATTGTCCAGCAATTGTGCCAAGCCCATGGTTGGCAAATAGAAATAGATGATGCCGCAACTGGGGGCGCAAAATTCACCCTAGTTTATGCGGCCGCAATAGGCTGATTTTTTGGCAATCGCTCTAAATTGCTGATTTAACCTGCCTTAGCCGGGTATGCGGGCCTAAAATTTTTGCACAATCATTGAACCCTTGAACCCTTGAACCCTTGAACCCTTGAACCCTTGAACCCTTGAACCCTTGAACCCTTATTTAAGTTGCTGGTATCGATGTTAACCGCAAACTTCATGCTGTTTGTGGTCTTTTGTAAGGTTGCTTTGGTCACCTTTTTGCTCATTGTAATAGTCATTTTTCCGCCGTTTTTTGCCCCCTGAGCGATCATGCAATGATACAAAATGTCACAAAACTTTTGTGTTGAGAAATTGTTCAGAAACCCTCTTGGGTGATATTAGGGTTGTTGTCATAGGACAACATCTCTCCCCTTAGATCTCGGGTGAGGTTGGAAATGCTCTTTTTGAGCTGGTTTTAAAGCAGGCCAGTTCGTGTGAAGAGAGTACTAAAACATCACAAACAAGCACCGGGATCGACTCTGAAACCGCCGGCTCTCTCTCCAGGCCGGCGGTTTTCTTTTTTCTCCTCCACAAACTTTTGTTCCTACTCTTTTCGCCGATTAGCCGAGAGCCGGCTCTTGCGTCTTTTGCTTCTTTCATCAAGGATAGCTGCCTTTAGATAAGTGAAGTGATGGAAGTTATGCAGCTAGAAAATGTTTTATACGAAGTACGTGGCCCTATGGCATTGATTACTATTAATCGCGCGGAAAAACACAACGCCATCTCGCTGGCCACTTTAGACGACCTTCACACCGCAGTAGACGCTGCAGCTTGGGACGATGATGTTCGTGTTATCACCATAACCGGCGCCGGGGGCAAAGCCTTTGCTGCGGGTTCGGATTTATCTGAGGTGGTACACCGAGATTTTAAAAAGGCATTAGAACCCATTGTTCAGGGTTTGGCCGAAAAACTAGAACGTACTCCGAAGCCAACCATTGCTGCTATTGACGGCATCTGTATGGGTGGCGGCTTAGAAGTAGCCCTTGGTTGTGACCTGCGGATTGCCACACCCAAGTCCAAGTTTGCAACGCCAGAGGGTAAGCTGGGCATTATTCCTGGTGGCGGTGCTACCGCCCGCTTGCCGCGTATTGTCGGCCGTGGTTGGGGCATGGAAATGTTGCTTATGGGCGAACCAATGGGCGCAGATAGGGCACTACAAATTGGTTTGGTCACTCGGTTGGTTGAGTCCGAAGAACTCATAGCGGAGGCAATGCGCATGGCAGAACACCTGGCGAGCTTTGCGCCATTTGTGCCTCGTACCATGAAAGCTATGGTGCATTTTGGTATGGAGGCCAGCCTCGCCGGGGCGCTGATGTTTGAAAAATATGCCCAGGGCGCTTTGGTGCAAACCGAGGATAAGGCTGAAGGGATTAGCGCATTTTTGGAAAAAAGAAAGCCTGAATTCAAAGGGAAATAGCGGACGGATAAGAGTCAAAAGGCAGAGTTTTGTTTACCTGTTTGTTCTCAGTTGGGCTCCAGGGCTTGTGCCTTAAGTACTTCCTGGTGGATACTCATGGCTACATTCAAAGTCCAGTAGGGGAGAAAAATGGCAGTAGATAAGTTCCCAGTAGAAGGCAGTCATATCATGATGTTTGCCCGATCTGTCGGTGACGACAACCAGATTTATTATGACGCAGCGTATGCAAAAGGCACTGAGCCAGGCGGCGTTATTGCACCACCCACATTTGCTCAGTCCAGTGCGCAATTTGACCCAAATTATTTTTTGCGGCCCAAGCCCGGTGAAGATTGGTTTGGTTCCGGCAAAGAAGCCACCGGAATTAAAAAGAAACCCAGTAGCGGTGGCGGCGGTGGTGGCGGCGGTCTGCACGCCGAACAGCACTTTGAATACCATCGACACATTGGCCCTGGTGACGTGCTCACAGCAACGGTCAAGCAAGGCGACGGTTGGGAAAAAGATGGTAAGCGCTCAGGCAAGCTGATTTTTTCTGAAACCATCACCGAGTACCATGACCAAAATGGTGAGTTAGTGATTACTGCGCGTGGCGTGGGCGTTAGAACCGAACGACCAGTGGACCAATAGGGAGCAATTATATGGCACTTTCAGCAAGCAATTTGAATGCTGGCGACACCTATACGGAGTCTCTGGTAGAGGATTTAAAACGTACTCAGATCGTGATGTATGCAGGGGCATCAGGCGACTACAACCCAGTACATACCGATGAGAAGTTCACCAAAGAGCTGGCGGGATATCCCTCAGTTTTTGCACATGGCATGCTGACAATGGGCATGACCGGAACAATGCTTACTAACTATGTAGGCGATGGTCGACTGACCAAGTTCGGTGTGCGTTTCACAAGTCAGGTTTGGCCTGGAGATTCGTTAAATGCAACAGCAACTGTCGAAGACGTTGCTGATGGCATTGTGAATCTTAAAGTCGAAACCACTAATCAAGACGGTACGGTTGTGCTATCTGGTTATGCGGCTGCTCGAGTAGATTAGTCCAGCGGACTGAATGAGGGTATTAAGTCTTAGGAATAGCCGCATTCGCAGAACTGTCAAAGTTAGGGAGCCGCAGGGTTCCCTAACTTTCTCTTCTCTTGGCCTTCATTGCTTAGCTTGGCGCTGCCACTACCACTACCACTTCTCTACTGATGTTCGCAGGTCTAGTTCAAACGTCCAAGCGCGTTTCGGTTGGCTATACAAATAGTCGTAGCCATCAACAATACCGTCTATTGAAATCATCCCTTGTTCGCCTAATTTTTCGGCGTATTCGGGTAGATGTTTCTTAATTTTTTCGCCACCAATGGGGCCGTCTATCACGATATGTCCCACGTGAACGCCATCACGTCCATATTCTTTAGCCATGGCCTGAGCTAAGTTGCGTAGTGCACCTTTTGAAGAGTTAAAGGCGCCAAAGTTTTCTCTGCCCCTGAGAGATGCGCTTGCACCGGTAAATAGCAGCGTGCCACCGTTACCTGCGAAACGATTGACAGCTTCGCGACCAAAAAGAAAGCCGCCAAAGCAACATACCCGCCAGCTATTCTCAAAAAATTCTGCGGACATATCAGCGATACGGCCTGGCGTATTGTTGCCTGTATTGTAGATGGTTACATCTAGGTCAGCGCCTGCACGGTCAAATAAGGCCACGGTTTCCGCTTCATTTGTAGAATCTGCGACCACGGCTTCTGCACTGCCACCATTGGCTTCAATTACAGCTACTACGCTGTCCAATTTAGCCTGTGTTCTGCCCGCTACAAGAACGTGTAGGCCCTTTGTGGCGAAACGTATACATAACTGCGCGCCTAACCCTTCAAGGGGCCCAACGCCGCTGATGATTGCTTTTTTCATGTTTAAGACTCCGCTGGTATGGCTTGTTTAAATGGGCGAACGGCGACGCTTGCGAATAGCCCCGCTAAATAGTAAGGGTCGTTGTCAGCAATGGCTTTAGCATCAGCTAAGCTTTCGGCAGTCATAAAAACGATGGAACCGATCATTTCACTTTGGTCATCGGAGAGCATGGGACCGGCAAAGCGCACTTCTTGGCTGCCCAGATATGCAAGGTGTTTGGGGCGCACGCTTTGTCTAAGTTCACTGCTGTTGGGTTTGTCTTGGCAAATTAGTACGTACAGCATAGTTGGCTCCTGTTGGAAATTTTGTGGTGGGGTTTGAGCAAGGCTTTTGCTTTGTTTAAGCCGGCGCTGATAGCGGGGCTTAAAGTTAGCGCTTTGCCCTTAAACAATTGTAAGGCGTTGAGTGTTGGCAGAGTCCGCTTGGTCTGGGCCTCAGGCTGAGGCCCAGACCAAGCGGACTCTGCGAGCTCAATTTAAATGTGCTTTGAGTTTTTTAACTGCAGATAAGAAGGGTGCCCGAGAGCATTCAAACACTGCTGCTGTGCTGAAAAAGTCATGGACTAAACCTGCGCAACGTACCACTTCTGCTGTGCTACCTGCTGCATTCATTGCAGCGCCATAGGCTTCGCCCTCATCTCTAAGCGGGTCAAATTCAGCAGTCATGATTAACGCGGGTGCCAAGTTAGCTAAGCTTTCAGCTTGTATTGGCGATGCGTTGGGGTGCTTTCGTGCCGCCTCATCTGGGCAATAAGTATCCCAAAACCATTTCATTGTGGCTGTTTCTAGTATGTAACCCGCACCATTCAATGCGTAGGATTCCCTACTTAAGTCATAATCAGTGACCGGGTAGAGAAGGCATTGAAAGGCTATAGTAGGACCGTTTTCGTCCCTAGCCATTTGGCTCATTACCGCCGCGATAGTGCCACCGGCGCTTTCACCTGCAACGCCAATTTTGCCGTTGCCGTTAAGTCGTTTTTGATTTTCTGCAACCCAACAAACGGCCGCGTAGGAATCTACTACGGATGCTGGATATAGATGCTCGGGTGCCAAACGGTAGTCTACTGATACCACCACGAGGTCTGCCAATGTGGACAGTTCTCGGCAGACAGAGTCTGCTGTGTCGATATCACCAATCACCCAGCCGCCGCCGTGGAAGTACACAAGCACCCCGAAAGGGCCATCTCCAGTGGGGTGGTAAACGCGTACTGGAATTTCGCCGAGAGGGCCTTCAATGTGGAGGTCCTCGATTTTACGCACCGGTAAATCAGGGTTTACAGGACGCATAGAACGATAAACGTTCCTGCCATCGGGTATCGGTAGATCTGCTATGCCCGGACCGGGGCCATTTTCTGCCAATTGATCAAACATGGCTTGATATTCTGGTGCTAGTGCCATTGAAATTTCTCCTCTCGTCCCAAAATTAGCTCGGTGAAAGCTACACTAAAGCGTATAAGAACACTATATAGTAGCCACCTTTAGACACTGCGACAGTTTAGGCGTTCGTTCAAATTGAGCGAGAAAGATGCCCAAGTCACCGGTTTAGAGTTAAGATTAAAAATTGACTGATATAGATTTAATGGAGTAAACCGATGACACGGTTAGACAGCGAGCAGGATGAGAAGTTAGCAGCGAAAGCAGCGAAGAATTCCAACAGGTTAGAAAACGTGTTGATGAAGAACCGAACACTGACATTGTTTGGTGAAATTAATCAGGATGTTGCCCGACGCACAGCTGAGAAACTGCTAGCGCTGGCTTTTGAGTCAGACGATCCGATTACTTTGTACATTGGTTCACCCGGCGGTCACGTTGAATCTGGCGACACCATTTTCGATATGATTCGCTTCATCAAGCCAGTAGTGCACACCGTGGGTACTGGTTGGGTAGGCAGCATTGCGACACACATTTATTTGGCGAGCGAAAAAGAGAATCGTTATGCGCTACCAAATACGCGATTTTTGATTCACCAGCCCAGCGGCGGATTTGGTGGTGACGCAACAGATATTCAAATTCACGCTCGGGAGATTGTAAAAACTCGTGAACGCATCAACGGCATTATTGCTACTCAAACAGGACAACCTGTAGAACGCGTCGCTGAAGATACTTCACGTGATTATTGGATGAGTGCTGAAGAGTCCGTGGAATACGGGCTAGTTGGCAAGATCATCAGCGATATCAGCGAGATTGGTTAGGCGTTTTTTGTCAGGCTTCTTAGTTAGGCTTTCTTAGTCAGACGTCTTCGCTAAGGTAGCCGCGGTTGGAGGCTGTTGAAGCTAGTAAATGCAGATCATTTGCAAAAAAAGCCCTTCGGGGCTTTTTTTGCCTTTTGCCTTTCCCGCCTCTTCTGTCTTTTCCGTCTAGCAGCTTCCTAACAACTAGTTTTGCTGCAAAAGCGCTTGAACCTCGGTTTCTAGTGCAAAAATGTGCGGGTCGTCGATGGCTCGAGCGCGAAGTGCTTGAGCAAGTTCCAATAGGTACTCAGTATTTGTACCGCTAGGGCCGATGCTATGAAAAATTTCCTCAGCGATTTGCTTAATGGGTGCTGGCCCGCGGTAGGCCTCGTTGTTTTCATCGGCTATATAGGTAATGCCTGGGACCCCTTTTTGGTTTTCTGAGGTGGTTTCTGATCCCAGCTTCAAACTCAAAGTAAGCCGGGCGTAGCCATTTTTTTCCCGGTGATCTAGCTGCGCGAAAGTTTGCTCAATTTCTTCATTGCTGACCAAATAAGCAACGCCATGGCATTGCCCTTGAGGATCGGGCGCAAGTGTAACCACGCGACCTGGGGCCTCGGGTGTGCCTCTGTGGTCCTCTGAGCCCTGCCAAAAACGTCTTACGTAACCGTCTATTCTTGCTGGTTGTGCTTCTATGAATGGCAGCTCCGGCTTCCAGATAAGCGATCCATAGCCAAATAGCCAAGTAGAAGGTTGCTCATTAACTAGGTCTGTTGCTGGGTTCTGAGTTTGGGTTTTCCGATCAACCTGCTTATTTACTGTCACTTATGATGTCCTAGCTGCTAAGGAGTTGGCGTAACCGCGATTTGTGAATTTTACTTGAGACCTTAACGCTCAGCTCTAAATAAATGGCTAAGAAAGATTTCTTTCGCGGGTTAAGTGTCTGCAGTAGGACCGCAGTTTGAGCGAAAACTTTGCTTACAGTAAATTCAAAGAGTAAATTCAAAGGATAGCAGGGAGAAGAATCCAAGCTCTAATAAAGGCTTATAACTAAGCTCATGGCTTGAAATACATTGACGCGGCGTGACGAAACCATGCGGCAGTAGGGGAAAAATAATGACTTACAGCAATTATGAGCTGATAAAGGTAGTAGTGGCTGGTCGAGTGGCAACTGTGACCATAGATAACCCGCCTATTAATCTCATCACGCAAGCGCTTTTTGCTGAGCTGCGGGATTTAGTGGGTGCATTAAAAGACGATCCGGATTTGACCGTAGTGGTATTTAAGAGTGCGGATCCAGATTTCTTTTTGGCGCATTTTGATGTGTCCTCCATTTTACAATTTCCAATCGACAGCCCAGCAGAAAAGGCTACCGAAATCAGCGCCTATCACCTAATGTGCGAACGCCTGCGCACTATGGACAAAGTCACTATCGCGCAGATTGAAGGACGTGTCGGCGGTGGTGGCAGTGAATTAGTTTCTAGTATGGACATGCGTTTTGGTGTGAAAGGCAAAACGGTTGTTAATCAAATGGAAGTGCCTCTAGGTATTTTGCCGGGCGGTACGGGCACCCAGAGACTGCCGCGGTTGGTAGGCCGCGGACGCGCCATGGAGATTATTTTGGGCGGAGATGACTTAGATGCGGAAACTGCTGAGCGTTGGGGTTATTTAAACCGCATTTTTGACCCGGTGGATATTGAAGCCCATGTGTATGCACTAGCTAATCGTATCGGTAGTTTTCCTGTCGAGGCTGTGCGGCTGGCTAAGGCCTCAGTCACTGCGGCGGAGTTGCCCCTGGCTCAGGGTTTACAAGAAGAAGGCTATTTGTTCGCGCGATTGCTCAGAACGGAGTCTGCTCAGACCAATATGCGTGAATTTTTGGAGATTGGTGGGCAAACCCGTGAAGGCGAACTCAAAGTAGGTGAGCTTGCGGCTGCGTTGGGTAAGCCTAAAATCGATTGATCGATTTAGCTTTTCAGGCGTTGAACGTGTTTGGGCAGTGCAGGCCTTTTTTTAGTCAGTCGCCCTCACGTTCTAAAATTTGAGTAGAAAATAGTCGCCAGACTCTTTAGCGAGTTTGGCAACTATCTCTATGCGGGAAGACGATTTCCTAAGCCGGCGATTGCGCAGATAATCTTGGCGCTTGGGCGCTGCATATGATGTGAGCAATAACGTTGCGCTCTTTGTCGACTACACCACTGCCAATGACATAGATTTTGGTGGCATTCCTGAAGTCGCAGACGGAACCAATAGAATTGATCCAAATGAGATAGACCTCAATACACTATCATTTGGCTTGAAGTACTCGTTCTAGAGTAGCTTCTCCAAGTAAGAGGGGAGAATCGCTTAAATTGGGGTGCCGTAAAAGACACTAAGATTTCGATAGTTAGAAACGTTGGGCCGGGCCCCATATATTCTAAGTCCAAAATTCTCTTGCCAAGACCCTATTGCAAAAGCTTTTTTTGAAGTCGTATATTTATTGGGACTTGTTGATGATCCAGTCGGAGGGGACAAATTCTATGTCGTAACATTCGGGAATATCTTCGTCTATATATTGATTGATATAGGCAATCAGACTGCCAGCCTGAGTTATGAATTCCCCTTTATAGAATTTCAAAATCTCAGATAAATAGATTTTCTTTTCCCCAGCTACAACTTTGAGGTTGCTCGGTGTAGCAAAAAATTGTTTGGCTTCTCTGTTTAAAACTTTATCCAACGATGATTCTGCAAAGGGTGCCTGGGGCAAAACCGGGCAGCTTATAGACATGCAATTCAATGCAAAATGTATTCGTGGGTCGGCTAGCGCTCGAATTTATTTTTCGTACTTATATAATGACTTTTTGCGGTTGGCGACTCGATATCGTTAGAAAAAGAGGAATTTTACCTTTATCAGACCGGCATTGGTGTGATGAATACCATTTTCTAATACCGCAAACTTCGCAATGGCGTTGTAGGCATTGATACGGTGGGCAAGTCTTTGGTCCGGTTTCGAGAATGCTTGTTGCGGGTCAGTCTCAGCCACGTAGCGAACGTAGCGGTGTAGTCGTTGTGTGTTGTTTTGTACGCCTTTGAAATCTACTTGGCCATTAGAGTTAACATGTTTTTTTAACACGTTGGCCCAGTCGTCAATGGGGTTGCTTGCACCGATTTTGTTTGCGTTTGAATTGTCTGCGCTTTGAATTGTTTCGGGAACGTTTACCACCGCACTACCAGTTGTTATTAAAAGCAAACTCAGAGCTTCGATGAAAGCTAAAAGTTGTCGAGTAAGGTTTGGGGTAGAGCTTTGGCCGACTAAATTTTTTCCTATTGCGTGCATGTTATTTTTCCTCACCACTAACATTGTTGTCTGGCTTTCATTTTAGCCTTCTCTTCGCGGTATCTCGCTTTTTGCTCCTACCGTTGGTCGGAGTGACGGCTTACTGAGGAGGTGTTTGCAGGAAAATTTGGCAAATGGCGTCGGATGCCGGTGGATACAGGTTAAAAAAATGCATAAGTTCGGGCTAAGTGTTGAGTGTGAGGCCGGTTAAGTTTTTTCAGTTGGCCAGAAAGTCATCGGCAGCAGAATGAAAAGCGTAGATAGGCAGGTGTTAGGCGTACCGCTTGATCAATGACTGCGCGGCTAGGGCAAAAATAATTGTCGGCAGCGCAACGGCTATGATTGAGGGCACGCCAAACACTATGGCTGTGGGTGCAAAGAGATCTTGTAGATATTTGAAACCTAATCCGACGAAGATGCCAATCGTCAGGCGTTGCCCCATGCCTGAGCTGCGCAGTGGGCCAATCACTATTGCCAGCGCTAACAGCGCCATGCCAAAAAAAGTCAGGGGTTTGAGTAGTCGAGACCAATAAACAAGCTCGTATTCAGTGGCTGAAAAATTTTGTTGATCGAGGAAAGCGATCTGATTATGAATACCTATCAATGGCATTTTGCGTGGCTCTAGAAACGCTTGGCTAGCTAGGAGCTTGGGCGTCATGGGAGTTTGCCAGAGCATCTGCGAAAAATTTTCCGCCTGAGTAGCAATATTGTCAAGTTGGGTACTTCTGCCGTTGTAGAGCATCCAAGTTCCGCTGCCCTCATTATATTTTGCAGATTCTGCGCGCAGGCTTTGCGTAAGTTGATGCCGCTCATTTACGGAATAGCGCACGACACCCAATAAATCACCATTAGGCTTTAAGCTACTAATTTGTACATATTCACCGCCATCCCGGAACCACAGCCCACCTTTTCGGCTTAACGCGTCTTCGCCATACTGCGCCTTTTGTTTAGCACGCTCTCCGGCTTGCTCTCCCAAGGGCGCCAGATACTCGCTCAGACTAAAGCTCACGCACAGGCAAATAATGAGGGACGGAATTAGCCCTGCTAATAGTCGCATTGGCGATACGCCAGCGACCCTTGCGGCTGTCAGTTCGCCGTTTTCTGCAAGGCTGCCGAGAGACAGTAGATAGCCAAGAAATACGCAGTAAATGAGTAACTCGTCAATTCTTCGAGGCAGAGTTTGCGCCATATAGATAAGCGCATCAATAAACCCATAGCTGGCCTGACTTTCGCCTAGCTCCTCAAACAGTGCAAATAGGCTGGTAATACTGACTAGCGATAACAGGGTCAGAAAAACTGCAAGGGTGGCGACCCGAGTTAGGTAGCTATCGAGAATTTTCATGAGAACCCTCTGGCAACTGGGTAGCGCGCGTCAGCTGCTTAATCGCTTGGTCCGCATTAAAGAAAATCGCGCCGCTGATAGTCTCTGCGATGTCTGTATTACTCAGTTGTTTCATCAGTGGACCTTTAATGTCGCTCAGGCTCAGAGAAATATTTGCCTCACTAAGGTGGCTGTTCAGCCTATAGAGCATTATCAAACCGGTGGCATCAATCATATTCACCGAACTGCAAACAATAACTAAGTGCTGAGTGTCTTTGCGTCGTAAAGCGCGCCTTAAAAGTCGATCTTCTATTTGTGTGGCGTTGGCGAAGTAAATATTTTCGTCTACCCGAAGGGCCAAGATCTTTGCGTAAGTTGTTACCTCGAAGCGCTTAACAGAACGAAAATGTTCTGTGTCACCAAGGCGTCCTACCTGTGTGATATTGGGCTTGCTAGAACTGCGTATAAACAGTGCGATAGAAATACCCACACCAGCGAGTAAGCCAACTTCTACGCCAAAAATCAGCACCAGTGACATAGTGGCTAATTCTGTCCAACTGTCGTGCCGGTAAATGGACCAATGTTTACGCGAGCTCTTGAAATCAATCAGGCCTATGACAGACACAATGACAATGGCCGCCAATACTGCCTTGGGTAAATTGGCGAAGAGACCGGTAAAAAAGGCCAGGGTAACAACCACTACCAACGCGCAGAATAGGGAGCTTACAGGGGTTCGTGCGCCCGCTGAATAGTTGACGCTAGAGCGTGAAAAAGAGCCGGCTACGGGATAAGCGCCGGTAATCGCTGCGCCTACATTTGCGGCGCCCAAGGCAAACAGTTCTTGGTGAGGGTTAATTCGGGTTTGCTGTTTTGCCGCCAGAGTGGTGCCAATCGAATAACTTTCTACGTAAGTAATGATGGCGATGATTGCAGCAGCGGGCAGCAAATTTAGCCATAGCTCTAAGTCGAAGTCAGGCCATACAATGCTGGGTAATCCCGCTGGGACAAATCCAACGGTCTGTAGATCTGAACTGAGCCCAAATGCGCCGACTATGATGATGCTGAAGATGGCCGCCAGCATTGGGCCTGTGCGTGTAGCAGGGTGGTCATGAGTTTGCTCAACACCAAACAAAGTTAGGCACTGGCCAATTAGCCACTTGCTAGCCATTAAAAATATTAGGGTGCACACGCCGAAAGTTAGAGTTACAGCATCTAATTGATAAGTTGCGCTAAGAAAACTGACCAAATCTGCTAGAGGGCTCTCCGCTTCGTCCAGCGTCATACCACTCAACGCAGGTAACTGGCTGACTATTATTAGAATAGCGGCAGCATTTACAAAACCGGTGATCACGGGGTGACTCAGAAGGTTCACTAGCCCGCCCATTTGGAAAAGCCGAAGCAGCCACAAAATGCCAGCAATTTGCAGACATAGCACCGCGGTGATCGCCAAATAGGCGTCGCTGTATTTCGGCGCGTACTGGCTCACCGTTGCAGCTACCAATAGAGCAGCCACTGCTACAGGCCCGACTACCATTTGTTTGGAGCTGCCAAAAATGGCATAGATGACCATAGGCAAAAGGCAGGCATAAAGTCCAGACTGGGGCGGCACTCCGGCAAGGTAAGCATAGGCCACGGCCTGCGGTATGGTGACCATTCCCACCACTAAGCCGGCAAGTAAATCGTGGCTGAGATCTTGGCGTCGGTAGTGGGTGAGCACTGCAACCAGCGGCACAAAATTTCGCCAGCCTCGAAGGCCGAGAGCCGCGCGCATGCCCAATCTCATAGCTTGACCATAAAGTGTATGCGTAAGTTGCTGTTGTTATGCAGGATCATGCCTTCAGTTTAACAGTAGTCTTTGGATTATTGATGCCCAGTTTGTGCATTGCAGAATAAACCTGATGCGAGTGGGTGATGGTTATAGATACTCTGAGGCGGTAGCATTAAATCGTAATAATCTTGGTAGCTGTCGGCCTAGGTCATTTGCTCTATATAATGTGGGCTAAGAGATACCTCATTCAGGCTGTGCGGTTGTCAGTTAAAGCTGCTGCTTCGAAGTGCTCAGCTGAAAGCTATAAGTTAAAGGCGCCCAGTTAACAGGGCAAAGTTAAAGAAGGAAGTTACATGATGGAAACTAAAGCCGCCGTGGCGTTCGGTCCAGGTCAAGATTTGAGTATAGAAACGGTTCGACTCGCCGGTCCTGGTCCAGGAGAAGTGCTGCTTGAAATAATGGCTACGGGTATTTGTCATACCGACGCCTTTACCCTATCTGGTGGAGATCCTGAGGGTATTTTTCCATCTATTTTAGGCCATGAAGGTGCTGGCATAGTCCGCGAAGTAGGCGCTGGCGTGTCATCGGTAAAAGCCGGAGATCATGTAATTCCTCTTTATACCCCTGAGTGCAGGCAGTGTAAGTTCTGTTTGTCAGGCAAGACCAACTTGTGTGGCGCCATTCGTGAGACCCAAGGCAAGGGCCTAATGCCTGATGGCACTTCTAGATTTTCTCTGGGCAGTGATCCCATTTATCACTATATGGGTACGTCTACTTTTGCCAATTTCACGGTGCTACCAGAAATTGCTGTAGCCAAAATAAGGTCTGACGCGCCGTTTGATAAGGTCTGTTACATCGGTTGCGGCGTAACCACCGGACTAGGTGCGGTGATGAATACGGCCAAAGTAGAAGCCGGCTCAAATGTCGCTATATTTGGGCTGGGCGGTATTGGTTTGAATGTTATTCAAGGTGCCCGTATGGCCGGGGCCGAACGGATCATCGGCATAGACCTCAATGACGGGCGTAAAGAGTTAGGAGAAAAATTTGGCATGACAGATTTTATCAATCCAAACTCTGTAGACAACGTTGTTGAGGCCATAGTAGATATGACAGATGGCGGCGTAGATTATTCTTTTGAATGCATCGGCAACACTGAAGTGATGCGTCAAGCATTGGAGTGCTGTCATAAGGGTTGGGGCGAAAGCATTATTATTGGTGTTGCCGCGGCGGGCCAGGAAATTGCCACGAGGCCATTTCAGTTGGTTACCGGACGAGTATGGCGCGGCACTGCTTTTGGTGGCGCTAAGGGCCGTACTGATGTGCCAAAAATAGTTGATTGGTACATGGAAGGTAAAATAAATATTGATGATTTGATAACGGACACATTTGCTTTAGAAGACATAAATAAAGGTTTCGAGGCAGTACATTGTGGTGAAGGCATTCGTTCGGTGGTCGTTTACTAATGGCGGCTCCTACCGACAGCAATCAGTGGCTGGATTTGGTGCGCGAAGAAATTATAGATCCTGAGAGGATGATCTGTGATCCCCACCATCATCTTTGGGACCACGATCGCAATGCCTATTTACTGCCAGAATTATTGGCGGATATAGGGCAGGGGCATAACGTGGTTAGCACGGTTTTTGTCGAGTGCGGGTCTATGTACAGTGCTAGTGCTGATCAGGCTATGGCTCCGGTAGGAGAGACAGAATTTGTAAATGGCATAGCGGCTATGTCAGCGTCAAATCAATACGGGCCGGCCAGGGTTTGTGCGGGGATTGTCAGCTATGCAGACCTAGATCTGGGCGTTGACGTTGGGCCGGTATTAGACGCGCATATGGCTGCATCTTCTAGGTTCCGCGGTATTCGCCATGCTGCGGGCTGGGATGCCAGCGAATCAGTGCGTAATTCGCACACCGACCCCATTGAACATTTATTCTTAGATGAAACTTTTCATCAGGGTTTTGCCCAGCTACAAAAGCGCGGTTTAACTTTTGACGCGTGGTTGTATCACCCGCAAATCAGTGAACTGACGGCTTTGGCCGAGGCCTTTCCAAAGGTTACTATTATATTTGATCATTTCGGCGGCCCCTTAGGAATAGGCCCCTACGCAGGTAGGGGGGAAGAAATCTTTGAGCAATGGCAAAAGGATGTAGCGCAGTTGGCCCTATGTCCTAACGTGGTAGCAAAATTAGGTGGCATAGTGATGCCAGTAAATGGTTTTGCTTGGCATAAGCGCGATAAACCTGCAACGTCAGATGAAATAGTTGCAAGTACGGGTCGCTTTCATGATTTTACCATTGAAGCATTTGGCCCGGAGCGCTGTATGTTTGAGAGTAATTTCCCTGTTGATAAGCAAAGCTGTTCCTATCATGTACTTTGGAATGCGTTTAAAAAAATCGCGGAGAAACATACACAAACTGATCAGCAATGGCTGTTTCATGACACCGCCAGCCAAGTTTATCGTTTGCGCTAGTAGGGTGGGTTTTACATTCGAGTTCTGCACTCGGCAGATGTTATGCAGAAATCAATTAGCAGTTAAAAGGCAAGGAGGGGAATATGACGATAGAGGTAATTGGTGCAGGGTTCGGACGTACAGGGACGTTGTCGCTCAAATTTGCCCTCGAAACACTAGGTTTTGATAAGTGTTATCACATGATGGAAGTGCCGCTAAATCCTTTTCACAGTAACCTCTGGAGCAGCGTGGCCAAAGGTCAAAGTATTGATTGGGCGCAGCTTTTTGCGGGTTATAAGGCGTCGGTTGATTGGCCGTCCGCAAATTTTTGGCGGGAGCAATGTCAGGCCTATCCGCAGGCTCGAGTTATTCTGTCGCTACGAGATGCCGATAAATGGTACGAAAGCGTTATGAACACCATTTGGCGCGCCTCCCAGCATGCGCGTTTAGATGCGGAAAATAGAAAAGATGAAGAAGCTCTAGCCCGCTCGGCAATGGTTTATGAGGTTATTTGGAACGGGGTTTTTGCTGGACGTATGGATGACAAAGCCCATGTAATAGAGTGCTATGAAAAGCATAACCAAGAAGTTATAGACAATGTGCCCGAGGATAATTTACTGGTTTATCGTCCAGGCGATGGCTGGGAACCGTTGTGCGAATTTTTGCAACGGCCTGTTCCAGAGAAAGACTATCCTCGGGTTAACTCTACTGATGACTTCAACCGTCGTTGGGGCAAATAGCGGTAACTTTTGGATCTCTACTTAAACAGCCTAATTGTCTGGCTTTGTAGAGAAGCTGTTGCTAGAAAGGGTCGCTGGTGTAAATTGTCGGCGGTGCTAGTGATTCACCAATTCTGCCGCTCTCTTGTAGGGCGAGTTGTCTATTTGTTCAATCCAAGCGTGGTTAGGATCAGGTACGCGACGCTGGCTAAGACTATATAAGCGACCAATCCCAAACCCACGGCTCTCCACGTGGAGTGAAATTTCCCCTGCATTTCTGTAAAGGTGGTCAGCATGCTGCCTTGCACAACATGAGTTATAAATAATACTCCCAGTACTTGAGCGATGTTTATCAGTAACGGCAGTGTGAAATCTACACTGAGCAGCTCACCTTCTTCGGTTACTACAGGTTCAACAAAATTCGCCACAGCAATTGAACTAAGACAAAACGCAAACAGGCTAATGGCTAGGGCGATATACCCGGGTTGTTTCATACCCAAAGCGCGATAGTTTTCACTGATTAAGAAGCCGCCGGCTAAAAGAGAGCCGAAGAAGGTAGCTATACCTATGGCTTGCAAGGAATACAGTTGAGGCAGTTTGCTGGGTGACGAATTGTTGTCAGTCATATTAGTTTTTCTTATTTACGAAATTGTAGTCGGATGGATCAAAGCGGCCGCCGTATTCTGATACTTCAAAGGCTTCAGCAAAAGCTAAATCTGCATAATCGGCAGATTCTAAGGAAGCTTTGCTTGTTCGCGCCTGAGTCACAATTTTTGCTACCGCTTTAGGTTTCGCTAGATAAAATTTACGCAACCAGCTTTCTTTGTCGTCCGCGTTAACGGTCATACCCATAATCTTTGGCAACCATTCAAAAACTTGAGTTTGGTGGCAGGCAAGCATGCCGAGAACGGTGTCGATATGATCCCCTATATCAACTACCCAATCTAACCGGTGGGGGCGAGGATCTTGAAAGCGATCGTACGCGAGTAAGATTGCTGGCATCTGCTTCATAGCAACCTGGTCTGGCGCTATGGCTGGCACTTGCAACAGGTAGGCAGAATCTTGCACGAGTTGTCCTGTAGCGCGATGATCTGGGTGGTAGTCGACTACTCTATGGGTGACGATGAGGTCGGGCGCAAAAGTGCGGATACATCCAATGAGCTTCTTTCTTAACCCAATGCTCGCAATTAACTCGCCGTCTGCTTGATCCCATATTTCAAGCTCCGCGCCGACTATATTGGCGGATAGCCTTGCCTCCTCGGCGCGGCGTATTGCTAATTCATCTGCGCGTTTTTGGTGATGACCAGCGTTGCCGTTGGTTAAACAAAGCACCTTTACTTTATGCCCGGCTTTAGTCCAAGCGCTGATAAGTCCACCAGCACAAAATTCAGCATCATCTGGGTGGGCAGCGACAAACAATAGCTTTTTTTTTTGCATAATTGTTCGTTTCTCAATAGTTAGTGTTAGAGCGCTGGCGCGTCTTTGTGGTGGCGAGTTGCGTCTTCAAATAGTTGCGCAATTTGCAGCAGTGCAAGGTCCCCGCGGGGCCGGCCAACTATTTGTACGCCCACTGGTAAGCCGCTTTTTGTGAATCCTGCAGGTACGGAAATAGCGGGCAGTCCTGTCACTGTAATCATGCAGCATACCGCCATCCAATCGAGGTAAGTTTGCATTTTCACGCCGTTTATCTCTTTAACCCACTCCTCGCTAGCGGCAAAAGGCGGTACTTGGGCTGCAGGAAGAATCAGCACGTCGTAGCATTGAAAAAACTTCACCGCCCGGGCGTATATTTTTGAGCGAGTGGCTTCTGCATGCATAATTTCGTCAGCGGAAAGTTGCATGCCCTTGTCAATATTCCAGATAGCAGTGTCTTTTGCATCAAGCCGCCATGCAGGGAAATTTTTCTCTAAATTGTCACCTAAGGGGCGTAAGCCAGCAGCGCGCTGAACTTGAAAGACTTCCATAGCGCCTGTTAGATCCGGGGCGTCTGGAGTGACGCTAGCGCCTAAATTTGCAAAAACTTCTCCCGCTGCGCGAATAATATCGGCCACTTCCTGATCGACTTCCAAGCACCCTAGGTCAGTGCTCACCGCAACCTTTAAGGTGCTTGGTTCTCGAGTCGCGATCAGGCCATCAAAAAAATGGTATCCCGGCTCGGGGAGAGTTAGCGGATCGCTGGGGTCTGGTCCGGCCATTGCCGAAAACAGCAGAGTGGTGTCTTTGACCGTCTTAGCCATAGGCCCAGTGGTGACCATGCGGCCATACCAAGCAAAACTTTTGTTGCAGGGCATGCGTCCAATTGAAGGTCTAAAGCCCACAACATTACAAAAGCTGGCTGGATTGCGCAGAGAGCCACCAAGATCGCTACCATCCGCTAGCGGTAACATTTGGGTGGCTAGCGCCACAGCCGCGCCGCCACTGCTACCTCCAGCTGTTTTACTGGAGTCGTAGGGATTTAGGGTGATACCAAAGAGCGAATTGAAGGTGCTGGAACCAAAACCGAATTCAGGCATGTTGGTGTGACCAATAAAAATTGCACCGGCTTCACGCAGGCGAGCGGCCAATTCGTCGTCTGCAGTTTCTAGACGGCTCGCAAAGGGTTTAAAACCCCAAGTTGTAGGGAAGCCTTTCATGGCTACCGCATCTTTCAGTGCCATTGGCAGACCGTGCAGTATGCCTCTCTCCGCTACAGGCACACTATCTGCTTGCCGCGCCAGCACCATTGCATGATTATAGTCGAGCAGATTCACTATGGCATTAAACTTGGGGTTTAACGCATTTATACGTGCGTAAACGTTCTCCATTATGGCCACCGCTGTGGTGACGCCACTTTGCAGATCACGGCACAGTGAGATAGCGTCCTGCCAAATGGGTTCTGGCGTTTGAGTTGTATTAGTCATAGTTTATCGAATATAACCAGTAGAGTAAGTCGGCGTACACTACTTTGCGGTTGGTTTCATTAAACATTTCATGTCTACCAGCCGGATAAATTTTCGTTGTCACTTTAAGGTCAGCTTTTTCGTAGCGCTTTATGAGTGCATTAATGCCGCGCCCTTTGCCGTGTACCGGGTCTGCTTCACCAGAAATAATCATTACCGGAATATCTTTATTGATGCGGGCTATGTTGGCCTTTTGAGTGCTTTTACTTAAGCCATCAAACATGCCTCTAAGGCCATCTGCAGTCAAGATAGCCCCGCAATAGGGGTCTGCTATGTATTTGGCAACCTCTTGTTTGTCTCTACTCAACCAGGCAAATCCGCCGTTGGCGTCACCGGCTTTAGCAAAGGCTTTGTTGTTTGCGCTGAACAAGTTTTTGCTTAGCCATGGGCTGTGCGCTGCAGGATGCAACCTCCAGGTGTCGAATTTTGCAATGGCTTGCCCGAGGAGGCTGATCAAGCTTGGCATATGCCCGGGCGAGCCGCTCAATACAAGGCCTTTCAAGGACTGGCCGTAACTATAGAAATATTGCTGCGCCAGCATGGCGCCCATGCTGTGACCAATAATGACGGTGGGTTTAGCATTTTTTTGTTCTAGCCAGTCTTGCAGAAATTTTAGATCTTCTAATGTTTCATGCCAGCCGTTGTAGCCCATATCGCCCTGTTCGGTAGCGCCAAAGAGGCTGCCGCCATGACCGCGCTGATCATGGGCTAAGACATTGAAGCCAGCCCCATTCAACTGCGCGGCCAATGGCTTATAGCGGCCAGCATGTTCACCCATGCCGTGGGCAATAAGAATATTTGCTTTCACCTTTGTTGCTGGGTCGCATGTCCAGTGATGAACATTAATTCTGTGGCCCTTACGCCGGAGGAAGAAAGTCTCTGTAGATGCCGTCATATATTCAGTTTTCTATTTCGTTAAATTTGTTCTAGCTGCCAAATGGGCACAGCTATAGGTTTGCGTATAAACAAACCGCCGCCAACACTGCAAAAGTCCTTGGCCAAATGTTTTCTATACCATTGGCTGGGCCGCAGTCGCTGCCTCATATCAGTGGTTTGCTCATCACAGATAGGCAAATCTTCTTCAGTTAGAACACTCAAATACAGGCATTGGCGGGTCAGCTTGGCTAGGTTTTTAATGGCCTTGGCACAGTCGGCGTTATTCAGATAGGCCAAAACATCGTTGCAGATAACTAGGTCGTATTGTTCGGCTTGTGTTGCTCCGAAATCGACCACCGAGCCTTTGTGCCAGCCATGCTGCTGACAAAGGTAGTCACTGATCTCCACGCCAGTGGCGTTGGCGTTGGGCAGCACTTTCTCCAAGCTGGTTAAAAATTGACCTAAACCGCAGCCTAAATCTAGCACACTCTTTATGTCTATTTGCAGGTAAGCAATATAAGCATTGATCAACGCTACCTGTCGTTCCTGTTCCTGGGTAGAGACAGCTTGGGTGGCTTCATCTAAATAAAATTTTTCGTAGTAGGCTTTGTCGAACAAGATCTTTTTCACTCTCAAGTCCCTATGTTTTGATTCTAAAGCGCTGCCTTTCTAACGGAGAGGCCCCACCCTGCTGGGGCAGCAACTTGCAATTCACTGAGCGTGCTCTAGTGTAGGTGGCCTCCTAAGTTTAAGCGAACGTATATGAGTATCTCTAACGACGTCCAAGACCAAAACCTGGATCGTCTTATTTTCTTCGGCAGTGTTCTTATTATTTTCTCTCTTTGCATCCCGTTGGCGCTTTTCCCAAAGCAAGGTGCCGAAATGTTGGGTGCTGCGTTCAACTACTTAACGCAGAACTTCGGCATTTTTTACGTGGTGGGATCTGTCGCCACGGTAGGTTTTTTGGGCTTTATCGCGTTTAGTCGGCACGGCGCCATTAGGCTTGGCGATGAAGCGCCAGACTTTTCAACCGCTAGTTGGTTTGCAATGTTATTTTGCGGTGGTATCGGCACCAGTGTGCTGTATTGGGGCTCCGTTGAATGGGCTTACTATTTTCAAACGCCACCCTTTGCGGTAGAACCCAAAAGTGCTGAGGCGTTGCGCTGGGCGGGCAGCTATCCAATTTTTCATTGGGGCATTATGGGTTGGGCGTTTTATTGCCTGCCCGGTGTTGCGGTAGCTTATAGCTATTATGTGCGCGGGGTTAAGTCTCTGCGCCTGAGTGATGCCTGTGAGCCGATTATTGGTAAGCACTCCAGAGGCGTATTAGGCCGTACAATTGATCTACTTTTTGTTGTGGGATTAGTCGGCGCTTGCAGTACTGGTATTGCACTTGCGGTGCCACTAATTGGAATGTCTGTCGCGGATTTATTCTCTTTAGACCGAGAGGCTTGGGGGTTTTCCTTAGATCTCTTCGTTATATTTGTTGTGACCTGCGTCTTTGCTTCCAGTGTTTGGCTAGGTCTTGAGAAGGGTATTAAGCGGCTCAGTGATCTGAATATCATTATGGCTATTTTTTTACTGGCGTTTATTTTGATCGCTGGGCCAACCCTTTTTATGGTGGAAATGGGTTTCGATTCTCTGGGTCATATGGCGCAAAACTTCATCCGCATGAGCACCTGGACCGATCCTCTGGGCACCTCTAACTTTGTTGAGTCTTGGACAGTTTTCTATTGGGCTTGGTGGCTTGCGCTAGGCCCTTATATGGGCATTTTCATTACTAAAATTTCTAAGGGTCGAACGCTCAAGCAGTTGATTTTGGGCTGTGTCTGCTTTGGCACCTTGGGCTGTTTCCTGTTCTTCTCAATACTTGGCAATTACGCGGCTTACCTAGAGCTCAATGGCCTTTTTCCAGTGCTTGAAACTCTAGAAACCCATGGCCCGCCGGCGCTGATTGTGGCGGTGCTTGGAACCTTGCCTATGTCATCGCTAATATTGGTTGTGTTCACGCTAGTCTGCGTAATTTTCGCCGCGACCAGCTATGACTCCGCGTCTTATACGCTGGCTGCCTCAGCAACCAAGTCGCTGGATTCTAACGAGCATCCTGCCCGTTGGCATCGCGTGTTTTGGGCATTCTTGCTCGGTGTACTGCCCATTACTCTGGTTTACTTAGGCGGATTAGAGCCACTTAAGTCTGCGGTCACTTTGGTTTCAGTGCCTTTGTATGCTGTGATTGTGTTGCTTACTCTGTCTATGTGGAAATCAATCAAGCAAGCGGAAAAAGATAAGGCGCGATCATCAGACGCGAGTTTGTCAGAAGTGAGTTAGGTGCGGTCGAAATTTTTTGCACTACGCTAACGTGGCAACGGATTAAGTAATATTGGCTAAATAACAAATTTTTTTGGGGAGACAAGTGCATGGCTGATGAACAAGCGTTACATTTTCAATCTTTGTCGAATATCTGTCGGCAGCTTAAGAGTGGGGCCTTGTCCTCTGTGGCGCTCACCCAGTATATGTTTGAACGCATTCACAGATTGGACGGGCAAACTCTGAGTTTTGCTCGGCTGCTTGAAGAGCAAGCCTTAATAACCGCTGCGGCAAGAGATGAGGCTCGTGCCAAAGGTCAGCCTTTAGGCGCATTGCACGGCGTACCTATTGCCATTAAGGATCTGCTCTATACCAAAGACATAGTCACCGCCTCTGGCACCTTGGTGATGCAGGACTTTCGTCCAACTTTTGATGCAACGGTTGTCACGCGGCTCGAGCAAGCGGGCGCCGTGATCATTGGTAAAACACAATTAACAGAAGGTGCTTTTGGTCATCATCATCCAGATATTCCAGCGCCAATAAATCCCTGGCATAAGCGTGCTTGGAGTGGTGTTTCATCTTCAGGCTCCGGCGTCAGTGTTGCTGCTGGGTTAGCGTTTGCAGCCTTGGGTTCTGACACAGGCGGCAGTATTCGTTTTCCATCGGCTAGCTGTGGTCTAGTTGGACTGAAGCCCACTTATGGCAGGGTCAGTTTGTATGGCGCTTTTCCACTGGCTGGCAGCCTTGATCATATTGGCCCTATGACCCGTAGTGTAGAAGATGCCGCGCGTATGCTTAGTGTTATGGCGGGCTACGACGAAAACGATCCCGGCTCCGTGAACGCAAGTGTGCCCAATTATTTGGCCGACGTTGTTGCTGAAGGCTCTAACGAATGCTCTGAGGTGAGTTTTGCAGGCGTACGTATAGGTGTTGACTGGGATTATGTCAGTAATGGTGTGGCGCTTGAAGTAAGCCAAGTCGTCCGCGATACGCTTGATGCACTGAGCAAACTGGGCGCTGAGATTTGCCCGGTAGTTATGCCAGAAAGTTATAAAATTTTGGCCAGTGGCTGGGCGGTGACCACGGGTGTTGAATGCGCCAAGGCGCATAGCGAATTTTACCCACAACAAAAAGCTGAGTACGGGCCAGATTTGGCAGCCCTTATTGATTTAGGCTTGCGGGTGACAGCAGAAGATTATGCTCAGTTAGAGCGCATTCGACGCGATTTCACCGCGCAAATGGAACAAGTGCTAACTCAGGTCGATGTCATGATTAGCCCATGTATGCCCATAGCCACACCGGACATTGAAGTGATGTCTGAACTTAGTCCTGAAGAAGGCCAGGCAGATTTTTTAACATTCACAGCGCCATTTGATTACTCCGGTCATCCAACACTGACATTGCCGTCAGCACTGGATGCCAATTCACGACCAGCATCGTTTCAATTGGTGGCGGTCAAACTAGGCGAAGCCAATTTGCTTAGAGTAGGCTCAATGATCGAGCAAAGTTTGCCCCGGTTGTCCTACCCGGAATTGGATCAAGCCGGCACGTAGTGATTACTAGTTAAGGAGTAATAAATGGATCAACAAAGCACTTTTTATTATGCAGATCCAACGGTAAAAGACCCCGCGTACTTTTTGTGCCCGCCTCCCGAAAATGCAGAGCAACGCGATCCGGGTAGAGTCCCAGGACAGCATAAGGTTGAAGATGTGCGCGGCTACATGTCAGCGCTAAACATTGATCAACAGGGTTTGGCATTTGTGCAGCAGCACTCTGCGACCACCGATTTCTACGATGATGAGGCGGTACGCAATACTTACTATCCAGAAGTTCAAGACTTGGTCAAGGCCCATACGGGCGCTAAGGAAGTTTTTGTCTTTGATCACAATGTGCGCAACAAAGATATAGCTGGCTCTGACCAAAAATCTCAGCGGGCACCTATTCAAAACCCGGTAAAGTCTGTGCACAACGACTATACGGAAATTTCAGGGCCTCAGCGCGTTCGGGACTTTTTGCCAGACCGCGCTGAAGAACTGGTTAACCAGCGTTTTGCCATGATCAATGTCTGGCGGCCTATTGTTGGGCCTGTGTTGCAAACGCCCTTTGCCGTAATAGATGCGGGTTCTATCAGTAAAGACGATTTCATTCCCATTGATTTGGTTTACACCGATCGTGTTGGGCAAATTTATATGGTCCGCGATAACCCTAAACACCGTTGGCTGTATTTGTCGGAAATGCAGCATGCTGAGGTAATGTTGTTGAAGTGCTTTGATTCAGACCTCAATGTGCCTGCGCGATTTACCGCTCACAGCGCCTTTGAGTTGCCGGCGCAGTCTACCGATGCAGAGCCATTGCCAGGGCGGCAGAGTATTGAAGTGCGAACGCTGGTTTTTTACTAGCACTAGATAAAGTGGCGGCGAAAAATTAGGGTCTGCAATTTCCCAATCAACCGGCTAGTGTTTTTCCCTAATGTATAAGTTAGCGTTAGATAATGATGCTCCCGCGCCCAAGACGTTATTTTCCTAATCTGGTGAAAGGATATGACAACTTTTCTGTCTATTGCCGCAATGCTCGTTTCTCAAAATACAGCGAGTCAAAATTTTGAACGCGCACTCGTCTCTGCTGCCATAGATAGGACTAAACATGAAGTTCGTTATGATGGGACTTACCATTCCATTGCCTACCCCAATGGTGATGTGCCCGCAAATGTTGGTGTTTGTACTGACGTAGTCATTAGGGCTTATCGTGCTATAGGCGCTGACCTTCAAGTTTTGGTTCACCAGGATATGACGGAGAATTTTTCTCGCTATCCGTCAAAACGTATTTGGGGGCTCAGATCTACTGATAAGAATATAGATCATCGACGAGTTCCAATCCTGCAAGTTTTCTTTTCTCGGCAAGGGAAATCTTTGCCTCTTACCGCAAAAAGCGAAGATTATACTCCAGGCGATATAGTTACGTGGACGTTGCCGGGTAATTTTCCTCATATTGGAATTGTTACCAATAAAGTGTCAGCGTTCTCTGGAAATCTTCTTATAGCTTATAATATTGGTGCAGGCCCAAAGCTTGAGGACATGCTCTTCGCCTACGAAATAACCGGGCACTATCGCTACACACCGAAAGAGTAGGGCAATTTAGATAATCCTGAGCGCTGAAAACGTCGAGCATTAAAATACGCTGCCAGCATTTGGCCTTTCTGATAATAATTTTTTTCCTGGTGCTGCGTTTATCATTGCGGGATGTCTAACCTACCGGTATCCGCACTTCAAATTTTTTTAGTTGGTCACTTCATTTTATTTGGTGTTAACACACTAACCATGCTTCTCGTTAGTGGATTTGGGCCATTGAAGTTCGTTTTCGACGTTTATTGCCAAGTGATATTTGTTTTTCTTTACGCGTTAGTCTAGTGGATAAAGCAATGGAGAATCCGGCGCAGGGATTAAGCAGCTAACGCTGAAAATTTCGAAATTAGTTTGGTTTTTTAAGCTTTTAAGCTTTAGCTGGGCTAGTTTTTTCACACTTCGTGCCAGTCTTGCCAGTGCTGTTGTAAGTGTTGGCGAACTTCAATTTCTTGCCGATCTATATAAATGAACACTAAATGCCCTTGTTCTGAGAGCGCGGCAGTCTCTTGGTTAACCTTCTCTAGCGTTAGCACATCTCCCACGCGCTGGAGCAAATACAGTCCTTGGTCGGTTTTCACATAGCCTTTAACTCTATGCACAGTTGACGGTAACGCATCACAGAGCGCCCGGAGATGATCAATGTTGACCTGAGCAATCTGTGGCAGTGTGCAACTGGCAAAACCGTGACCGTGGTTGTGTGGATTTAGTGTCCCCGCAGTGTCTTGTTGATCATAATCTGGAGAAAAAATATTTGGGCTTTGCAGGACCTTGTGGTTGTTGTAGCCGTGGAGGGTAAAGGTGGGCGCTAGATCAAGTTTTGACGCAATTAGATAATCCGCTTCATCTACCTGTTGTTTGACCAAATAGCCAACAAATTTGTCCTGACATTGTTTGTCGTGGTTGGCAGCGTCCACCAAAACAAAGGTGGCGCGGGGGGCGTAACCGGGATAGCTGCATTGTCGTTGCAATTTTTTGGGCGATGCCACGCCGCTGGCTTCTAACAGAACATGTTCTATTGGAAACTCGCCCAACTGCGCTCTTAATGTTTCCAGCGCCTCGCTTAAATCTTCACCAATAGTGCAGCACACGCAGCCATTGGTAAGGCCGATGATCTTGCCGTCCGGTGATTGCTCTTTTATCCACTTGGCATCTAGATTGATATCACCAAAGTCGTTCACCAACACCGCCAAGTTAGGCGGCGGCGAGTCGCTGGTCAAAATGCTATTGATTAAAGTTGTCTTACCGGCGCCTAAGTATCCGCCAATAATAGTGATGGGAATATTTATCATAAGGTTGTTGTTGGGAATACTTTACCCTCGAAAACCGTTGCGTAAATATTAATGTCCCGCAGATTCATTGGGTCGCAGGTAAGCGGGTCTTCATCCAGTACTGTGAAGTCGGCCCGTTTGCCTGATCGAATGCTGCCGGTGATGTCTGCCATGCCCATAACCTGTGCCGCGTTAATTGTAATGGCTTGTAGCGCTTGTTGTTGGGTAAGACATTCTTCAGGGCACATAACGTCGCCCTCTGAGTTGATTCTATTCACTGCCACCCATGCGCTGTTTAAGGGTTCTGCTGGTGCCATGGTGAAATCAGAGTGCAGGGTGGTGTTAATGCCCTCGCGGAAACAGGTGCCAAGCCGGGCCATTTGCGATGCTCTCTCATAGCCTACTGCGTCTTTCGCGTACATGTCCGAAAGTTCATGTAGGTAGTAGGCGTTGGCGGAAACCTGCCCGCCTAGGGCCTTAATCCGCTTGATCTGTTCAGGGGTACTTATACCAAAATGTTCGAAGGTATAGCCATGATTGAATCGTGGTCGTTCGAACTGCATTTTTTCTAGCACATCTATTGCCAGCTCTAGTCCTAGGTCACCAGTTACATGCACATGGATTTGGAATCCAGCATGCCAGTAAGCGCGAATGTTTTTTTCCAATATTTTTGGCGGCATTAACCACTCGCCATGGTGTTCATCGATATAGCCCGGAGCCTGCAGTTGTGCCAAAGCGCTGAAAAATGCGCCATCGCTAAACATTTTAATGTGTTTACCAAAGTGCAGCCGGTGGCTGTTGCGCTCGACGAGCCCTTCGGCTTTTTCCACCGCCTGCTCTAACGTTCTGCCGCCGCCACTCATTCGTGCAGAATGGGCGACAAGTCGAGTACGAAAGGGCACTTCGTCGCCTTCAAGCAATTGCGCTAATGTTGTGGCTTCGGTTTCAAAGTCAAACAGTCCGGTAGCAAGATCGCCAATGGTGGTGTGGCCGCCATGGTGAACAACCTTTTTAAGTCGTTCTAGCCCAGCTGCATAAACGTCTGGCGCAAGTATCCAAGGGTTAAGGTGCTGGATGGCATAGCCTAAGCCGTTTTCAAAGAAGTGCCCGTTGTCGATATCGATTTGGTCGCCTTGTTTGATGTCATCAATGTTTACCCCAGCCATTTGCATTGCTGCATCGTTCATATACAGCTCGTGAAAGGAGCGGTGCCAGACAACTATGGGTCGAGTAGTACTTATGGCATTGATGCGCGCTTTGCTCATAGGCCCATGCCACAACTGATGGAACCCCCAAATGAACAGCGGTTCAGGCTCGTCTGCGCCGTCGTCATTTTTGCCGGCATGGAGCGTTTGCATACGTTCATCAAATCCATCTTTTGTTGTAGTGGGCTCCACTGTGCCCCATGGGAGTTTCCAGCGCATGGCGGTAATGAATTCCATGGGCAGTAAAACAGCCGCCATGCTGGGGTGTAGGTGGGGGTCGATAAAGCCGGGGCAGATCACTTTATCGGCAAATTGTTCATCCACCTGATATTCCTGACCCTCAAGCCACGGCTGCATATGTTCTCGCTCGCCCACTTCAAGAATAATGCCATCTCGCACCAGTACTGCGCTGGCTCTGGGCATGGAGTCGTTCATGGTAATGATTGAGCGCGCTGGGTAGAGGGTTAACATGAATACTTCTCCGCTGTCAGTTTTGGCGTAGGGCTTGCTACGGATTCTTAAATAAGGCCTTTTAGTCTAAATCCTTTTGTTCAAGGCCTTTTGTTCAAGGCCCTCAAGCGGAGGCCCTTGGTTTAAGATTCTTAGTTCACGATAGTTGCACTAAGAGCATTAACGTTAACCGCAGCTTTTTATTAGCCTGCAAGAATGCCCTTAATATTGTGAAAAGAAAATGGCGGTTCGAGCAGGAATTTGTCACGTAAATTTACCCGTTACCAAGATGGCTGTAGAGTTAGCCGTCTACCGGTGATTACACCGATTTTCCAGATTTTCTGAGGTATATATGGACCCCATTAGTCAGGGTGTGCTGGGCGCATCCTTTGCTCAGGCTGCTGCCAAAAACAAAGAAAAAATTATTGCCGCTGCCTGGTTTGGGGCGTTGGCAGGTATGGCGCCGGACTTAGATGTGGTAATCCAATCGCCGTCAGATCCGTTGTTATTCCTAGAGTTCCACCGACAGTTTACTCACGCATTGATCTTTATTCCGCTGGGGGCATTGTTGGTGGCGTGGCCACTGTTTAAGTTGCAGGTGCGTTTCTTTCGGCCGTATTTGTCACTGCGGGAAAGCTACCTGTTTTGTTTGTTGGGCTATGCCACCCATGGCCTGCTGGATGGGTGTACTTCCTACGGCACACAGTTGCTCTGGCCGATTAGCGATGAGCGTTTTGCGTGGAATAACATCTCTATCATTGACCCTCTGTTTACTTTGCCGTTGCTGGTTTTAGTGGCGTTAGCGGGTTACAAACGTAGGCGCGGTTTTGCTATTGCCGCGTGTCTTTGGGCTTTGAGCTATCTGAGTTTAGGTTGGCTGCAAGTAGATCGCGCAGTTGCCGCTGGAGAGTTAGTAGCAGCCCAGCGCGGTCATACTCCTGAACGATTAACTGTGAAACCGAGTTTTGCCAATTTGTTTTTGTGGAAGGTCATTTACGAATTTGACGGTGATTATTATGTGGATGCGGTGCGGGTACTGAATGAGCCGCAGTGGTGTGAGGGTGAAAGCATTGCAAAATTTGATGTCGACAAGCAATTTCCCTCCTTGGCACCAGAGAGCCAGCAGCGTATTGATATAGAGCGATTTCGCTGGTTTTCTGATGACTATTTGGCCGTTAATGGGCTGGGTCAGGTGATAGATATGCGTTACAGCTTTTTGCCAAATGAGGTGGCGGCCATGTGGGGTATTGAAATAACGCCCTTAAAGCCAGACACCCATGTTGTTTGGTGGGCCAACCGCGATTTAGACGAGTCCCAGCGGGAGGATTTCTATAACCTACTCTCGGGGCAGAGCTGCCTGTCGCTATAGCGTGCAATGACAGTGGTGAATAGCTGCGGGTGTTTATTGAATACTCCTACAGACACTTCTGAGGCGCTTTTATAAAAGAAGCACTTTGAACAATCGTTCTCGAAAGGCGTGCACAAAATTTAACAAAGGGTATGTATGAAATCACTGACAGAAATGAGCATGGTTGTAGCGGAGTTGCTTAAGGAGCATGGAGAAACGGTGGCCGTTGCGGAAACCTCAACCGGTGGTCTAATTTCTTCGGCGCTTCTGGCGGTACCGGGTGCATCTGCTTATTACAAAGGGGGCTCGGTGATTTATACACTAGAGTCGCGCAAAGAATTGCTGGGTATTAATCGTTCTCACGTTGAGGGGTTAAAGCCTATGACGGAAACTATGGCACTGCGTTTTGCAGAAGTTGCACGTGCGCAATTGAATGCAACGTGGGCTATCGCAGAGTTGGGCATAGCCGGCCCAGCAGGTGCACCTTATGGCATGGATGCTGGAACGAGTGTGATCGCTGTAGACGGGCCGCAGCCAATGACCATAACTGTTGCAACTGGAACCTGCGACCGCGAAGAAAACATGTGGGCCTTCACTGCTGCAGCCTTTCAAGTGTTTGGTCGCGCATTGGCAGTTAGATAAGCACTCTTAGCCTTTGCAAAAGCGGTATTGCTACCGGCCGCTTTGTCGCTGCCCAGTAAACGGTCTGTCGCCCCTCGGCGTTGCGATTGAACCGTTCATGGTGTCTTGGTCTATTTGTCCGGTGTATGTCAGTTCAAAAGTGCCAAAGGCAGTTTTCATCTGAAAAGGGAAGCTGAACGAATTGCCGACCACTTCTATTGCATCAATCGCAATAGTGGCTTTGGGTCCAGCTAAGGCACCCGAAAATTCCCCCGGTGCCTTCTCCAAAATAGTCAAAGTTTGCGTAGATTTGCCTCTAGGCCCATCTACCGCCAATAGCCATTCGCCGCTGATAGGGATAGCGGCATGTAGGCTTATGCTAAAAGTGAAAAAAAGCAGGGTGGCGAATACGAAAGACTTCAAATATTGCACATTGTTGTTCCTAAATTGATTATTATTATTTGCTCAGCGTGAACAATACCGTGGAGAAAGATAGCAAATCAGTTTTTGAATTTACTGCCGCTGATCAAGTTTTGGTGAAAGTGTTGGTTAAACATTTGCCGAAAGGCGTGGCAAAAGAGGTCGTGGCTTGGCCTCGTTATGGCCTTTTATCCAGCATATGCCAAACCCACCTAGGCGACCGCCCATACCACAGCTGATAAGCGGTTGGGCGCGTTTTACGCCCTACCTCTTGTCAATTGTTGTGGTTACCTTCTGTTGGGAGTGGCGGGGCAGTTCAACTTAATGATCAAATTCCAAAATGGCTCGGCCTGTAATTTGGCCACTTTGTAGCGCTTGTGCGGCTTCATTAATTTGTTCGATTTTGTATCTAGCCGTGACCATCCCCTGAAGATTCAGGTGGCCGCTGTTTTGCCATTCAAGAAAGCGTGGAAAATCTCGGTCTGGCGCACAGGATCCGCCAATGCTGCCAACAAAGCGTTTTTCATTGATCAGTACATCTACTGCGTTCAGCTCCACAGTGGTTGTGGGCACGCCAACCAATACGGCCATACCACCTTCTTTGGCGCCGAAGTAGGCTGTTCTGCACGCGGGCACAATCTGTTCCATAGTTTGCTTTATACCGATGCAATCGAATGCATAGTCAGCGCCAGAAACCGGCTGTCTTGAAATATTGAATTGTCCTGGTCGAGGCGTCAGAGCATGAATGGCAGCCACTGGGTCCTCCTTACTGGCATTAATGCAGTGAGTTGCGCCAAAGGTTTTAGCAAATTCTAGCTTACCGTCGTCTAGATCCACCGCGATGATTGGATGGGCTCCGGCCATCTTTGCGCCAACTACCGCAGATAAGCCAACACCGCCTACGCCAAATATGGCAACGCTTTCGCCTTTTTGTACATCTGCGGTATTAATTACCGCTCCGGCGCCGGTCATTACCGCGCAGCCAATGATTGCGCTGACATCTTTCTCGATATTTGGATCTACCTTCACCACATATTGCTCATCTGCAATGGTGTGATCTGCCCAAGTAAAAACGTTTTGTGAGGTGGCTATACCGTCGCTGACTTGTAGGTTTGCAGCTTCCGGTGGGTTAGCTGCGGTCTCGATATCTCTAGGCACCCAAGTGACCATAACAATGTCGCCTTCTTTTACGTGGCTAACGTTGCTACCTGCCTTTAGTACGATACCCGTGGACTCATGGCCAAGAATGATTGGATTTTTTCGGGGGGCATGCATTTGATGCAGTTGGGAATGACAGATACCAGATGCAAATTGGCGTACCACGACTTGGTTTGGTTGTGGGTCGGGTAATTCAATGGATTCTATTCTAAGTGTATTGCTGTCTTGTGGCAGTACTACCACGCGTGCTTGTGTTCCCATCCTGCTTCTCCTATTTAGCTGCTCCAATTTACCTTGACTAGGAAATTTGTATATAAAAAATGTTTGTGGAAAATTTGGCCTTTAGTCCAAGCAAAGAAATGTGCTTATGCAATGATTTAAAGCGGCGTTGTTTATGCCACTATTGGTCGACAACTTGGGTGACGGTTGTTGGATGATTTTTTATCAGTGGGTCGCGCTTTAGCGACAGTTTGTGAATAAAAATATAACTCTTATTAAGCAGTCCAATGCCGAGTGTGAGCGCTGGGCTGTGGGACAAACCACACCGAAATAATTCGGAACTTACTCATAAGTAATTCTTAAATAAAAAGGAAATTTGATGAAGCTACATGAAGCCCCTTCTCCTAACGCCCGCAGAGTCCACATCTTTATGTCTGAACTGGGTATTGAATGTGAGCGCGTTGCGGTAGATATTCGCGCAGCGGAAAATTTGTCAGCTGAGTTTTTGGCGAAGAATCCGGGTGGGCGAGTGCCAGTTTTAGAGTTAGATGACGGCACCTTTATTGGTGAGTCCGTAGCTATTTGCCGCTACTTAGATTCCATTGCTGCGAACTCGACGGCCCCCAGTATGTTTGGCCATGATGGTGTAAGCGCGGCGCAAATCGAAATGTGGCAGCGTCGTGTTGAGTTTAATTTTCTGCTCGAAGTGGCGGGAGCGTTTCGCAACATTACGGCATTTTTTAAGGACCGCGAAACTTGTGTGAAAGAGTGGGGCGAGGTTTGTGCAGAGCGAGCGCCTAAGGCGTTGGCTGTGTTTGACGCGCAGTTGGCGCAGCACGAATATTTGGCGGGCGAACACTTTTCTATTGCCGACATAACCTTAGGTATCAGTATTGATTTTGCCAAGATGGTTAAGGTAGTGGAATTGCCAGAACTGCCAAACCTTACTCGCTGGAAAACGCAGATAGATGCTAGAGCCAGTTTTAGCGCCCAGTAATTTCCACTGTGTTTGAGTCGCAAAGCCGGGCTATTCCTAACCCAGCGTAGGCGCTCAAAGCTAGTCGAATAAAACTTTCGCTAGCTTGCCTGCTCTCGCTGCAAACGCTGTTTCAATATCATCGAGATTTACGCGCCCTGTAGACTGGGGCGGCAGAGCATCTAGCGCAAAAAATTGAGCAGCGGAGACTTCCATGCCCGGCGTCGCTATTATGCTTTTATCTACTTGCCCACATAAGAAAAATAGTTTGTAGAAATCTCTAATGTCGGGGTCATAGTCATGTTGGGCTTTGTGTTTTATGGCATATAAGCTTGTAACGGCGACATCAATTTGCGCTTCTTCGCTGATTTCTTTCTTGATGTTTTGTGATGCGGAAAGCCCGCTGCCAGCATAGCCGCCTGGTAGCGCCCATAAGCCGTCAGTTTTTTCTTTCACTAATAAGATTTTATTGTTTTTCAGGACTGCGCCACGTACGTCTACTTTGGGTGTCGCATAGCCGTTACCCAAGTCGCCCAGCAAATTTTCAATTCGCTCAATGGGTACATTGCCCAAATCTGCGAGCATCTTATTGCCAATATCAGCAAGTTCTTGGTAACGCTCTTTGTCAAAGTCATCTGTCGCAAAGGTCATGCCGGTGTCGGCAATGCTTTGAATCCTCTTTGCATAGGTAAGCCAGCTAGATTCCACTAAGAACCTCCTTTCGATTGTTTTTAATGCGCTTTTATAAGGAGCGCGGAAAAACTTATATAACTCTTTTAGTGGTGATACTCCAAATATGTACTTGAGTCCGAAAGCAACTACTTCTCAGCGGAATTTTGTATACCGAAAGTTAATTTTTTACTACAAGGTGCGGTAAGTAAAAACAGCGACGCAATTTCAATAGTGTCGAGTTTAGGACTAATTACCTTGGAAAAAAATGCATGAAGGCTTCTGATTTAATGGTTAAGTGTTTGGAGGCGGAAGGCGTTGAGCTTATTTTTGGCGTGCCTGGTGAAGAAAATGCTGATTTTATGATGAGTTTAGAAAAATCTGCGAGCATTCGATTTGTGCTCACCCGACATGAACAGCGTGCTGCATTTATAGCAGAAATATACGGTCGTCTTACCGGCGCGCCGGCTGCGTGCCTAGGCACTCTTAGTCCTGGGGCCACCAATCTGATTACCGGCGTTGCTGATGCCAATATGGATCGAGCGCCAATGTTAGTTCTCACCGGCCAAGGCAGTACCAAGCGCCTGCATAAAGAGTCTCATAAGATTATGGACGTGGTAAAGATGTTCGAGCCGGTAATGAAATGGGCGACAACTATTATTCATGCTGACAACATTCGGGAAATTGGGCAAAGCTGTGCGTATTGCGCGCAGCGAAAAGCCCGGCGCAGTACTCATTGAGTTGCCAGAAAACATTGCCGAAGACGATACCCTCGCTTTGCCAATGCTGCCCATCCGATTTCGGCGTTCCCAAGCCCATAGCGAGACCATTGTGGATGCGGCAGCAAAAATTTGCGCTGTAAACCGCCCAGTTATTTTGGCCGGTAATGGCTGCGTAAGAAAAAGAGGCGCAGGAATATTGCGCGAACTGGCAGCAGTTACAGGTATTGGTGTACTCAATATTTTTATTGCGAAAGGTGCGCTCCCAACTGACCCTGAGCAATCTTTGTACACCATCGGCCTCGGTTCAAAAGACATTGGTACTTATGCCATTGATGCGGCGGATTTAGTCATTTGTATTGGTTTTGATATGGTGGAGTACCATCCTAGCCTTTGGAATGCGGCGGGGGAGAAAAAAATCATTCATATCGATTTTACTCCTGCGGAAATAGACAGTGACTACCACCCGGAGCTGGAGTTGGTTGGTGATCTTGCTGACACCTTAGAAGCCTTGGTATTTGAGTTAAAAAATCTCCGAGTTTTGATTTTGATCTCAGCCAGCAAGCGTTAACGCGTAAAGAAATGGCCACTGAATTTGACCTTTATCGCAATGACGTAACTCAAGGCCTTATCAAACCGCAGAAAGCATTAGCCGACGTGCAACAGATCTACGCTAAAGATGGTTTGTTATTTTCTGACGTGGGCGTCCACAAAATGTGGATAGCCCGCTATTATCACTGTGATATTCCCAATGGCTGTCTTATTCCTAACGGATTCTGTTCAATGGGTTTTGCTTTGCCAGGGGCCATTGCGGCAAGCCTGGTGGAGCCTGAGCGTAAAATTATCGGCATTGCGGGCGACGCTGTATTTTTGATGAACGTGCAGGAAATGGAAACGGCCACGCGTCTGAACAGTAATATTACGATGATGATTTGGGAAGACAATGCCTACGGGCTAATAGCCTGGAAACAATGGGCGCAATTTGGTCGGCATACAGATTTGTCCTTCAATAATCCTGATTGGTCATTGCTGGCGGCCACTTTTAGCTGGGACTATAAATATGTCGATGACAGTCGACTGCTGCTTGATGCGCTGGTTGAGGCATCTCAGCACAATGGTTTTAGCCTTATTGTGATACCAATAGACTACAACGAGAATCAACTTCTAACCCACCGATTAGGTGAAATGAACGGATAGCTATAGAGTCTAGCTGCTACAGAACGAATGAATCAGTAGGAGAATAATAACAATGGATCATTTACAAGAACTAGCTCAAACGGTAATACAATGGGGCGCATTGCTGCTACTGTTTTTTGTCGGCGTCGGGGCGCTTTGGATATTCGTCATATACCTTGTTGATAAGACGCAAAAGATCCACACAATTCGCCGTAACTATCCAGTCATTGGGCGTCTGCGTTACGTGTTTGAGCATTTTGGCGAGTTTTTTCGCCAGTACTTTTTTGCTATGGATCGTGAAGAGTTGCCGTTTAATAGAGCGGAGCGATCTTGGGTATACCGGGCGGCAAAAAATGTAGATACAACCATCGCCTTTGGTTCCACCCGTCCGTTAGATCAGCCCGGAGATGTGATCTTTCTTAATAGCGCCTTTCCTGTGCTTTCTCAAGACAGTGCCGATGCTGGTGCCATAACTCTAGGGCAGGGCAGTTGCAAGCAGCCTTATACCACTGAATCAGTGATCAATATTTCGGGCATGAGTTTTGGCGCTATTTCAAAGCCTGCTGTACGCGCTTTATCGAAAGGCGCGGCGGCGGCGGGTATCTGGATGAATACCGGTGAAGGTGGCCTTTCGTCTTACCATTTAGAAGGTGGTTGTGATTTGGTCTTTCAAATTGGTACAGCCAAATACGGCGTTCGCGCTGCTGAGGGTGAGCTAGATTTAGTTAAGTTAGCGGCTGTTGCCGCGCACCCACAAGTAAAGATGTTTGAAATAAAAATGAGCCAGGGTGCGAAGCCCGGCAAGGGTGGTATTTTGCCCGGCAGCAAGGTGACAGAAAAAATTGCAGAAATTCGTGGCATAACTGTGGGTCAAGATTCTATAAGTCCAAATGGGCATGAAGACATTAGGTCGGTAAACGACTTGCTCGACATGATTGAGAACGTCCGTGAGATTACGGGTAAGCCGGTTGGATTCAAAATAGTGGTTGGTCAAATAGAATTCTTTGATGAACTGTTTGATGAAATTAATCAGCGTGGGGTACTCAGTGCACCGGACTTTATTACCCTTGATAGCGCTGATGGCGGTACGGGCGCTGCTCCGCAGCCGCTGATGGACTATGTCGGTTTGGCGCTGCGTGAAAGCCTGCCGATGATTGTTGATAAGTTAGTCGAGTATGGGTTGCGTGATCGAATTAAAGTTATTGCCTCCGGCAAACTAATTACTCCGGGAAAAGTCGCTTGGGCATTGGCCTGCGGTGCCGACATTGTTACTTCGGCGCGGGGTTTTATGTTTGCGCTGGGGTGCATTCAAGCACTTCAATGCAACAAGAATACTTGCCCCACTGGTATTACCACGCACCAAAAGGAATTACAGCGTGGCTTAGTGCCAGCCGAAAAATCTTTGCGAGTGGCTAGTTTTGCTCAACAAATTGTTTACGACGTAGGCGTTATTGCGCATTCGTGTGGGGTTTCCCAACCACGCGAGTTAGAGCGCCACCACGTGCGTGTTATAGAGTCTGGTGGCCTTTCTGTATCTTTGGCGGAGCAGTACCCAACACCTGTGGTTAGCCAAAAAATAAGCTTGCCACCGTCAGTTTAGGTCGAATGGTAACTATACGAAATTTAGTAGCCCGGGTTTTGTTAGCCAATTTTTTAAAAGTGGTTTTTTACCAGTAGGGTTTTGCAGGCAGGTTTTACAAGTTAAAGAAAGACTGAGCAATGATAAGCACAATTATGGGTCAGGTTTTAGCAATCAGCGGGTTGGCCGTGGTGGGTTTGTTGATGCAACGGTTGCTGCGTATTGAGCTTACCTTGGCATGTTTATTGGTCGGTTTTCTTGCTGGATTGGGTTTGGAATTTACTGGTTTTGACACCGGGATAAGAGCCAGCAACTTACACGAGCTTGTTTTTTTGTGATTTTGCCAGTACTCATCTTTGAAGCGGCTTGGGAGCTTAACCCAGGCTTACTTAAAAAGTTGTTGCTGCCCATTTTATTGATGGCTACGTTGGGGGGGTTGCTGTGTACTTTTATCATCGCTGGATTGGTCTATTTAGGTATTGGTCACGCAGAAGGGTTCCCTTGGGTGGCTGCACTTTTGACTGGCACTATTCTGGCAGCGACAGACCCTGTGGCGGTTATTGCACAATTACGCAGCGCTAAGGTATCTGCGGATCTCACCAAAATATTCGAGGGCGAAAGTCTGTTTAACGACGCGACTGCCGTAGTGCTATTCAGTATTGTCATTGGCTTGGCTACTAATAGCGTAGAGGCTGGCGATAGTTATCTGGCGTTCTTCTCATTGGTCGCTGTTGGCGGTTTAGTGTTTGGCGCCATTGCTGGATTGGTGGTCAGCGCCGTTGTATTGCTTGTGGGTTCGTCCATAGCCAGCCGTTTTATATTGGTCTTTTCGGCCTTTGCGAGTTTTATTGTGGCGGAGCATGTGTTGCACATCTCGGGTATCTTGGCAGTGATGATGACAGCCATTGTTTCTCGTTTTACTTTGCGAGAAGTAGAGACCACCGTTGCTGAAGGTATCGCCGGCACATTGGAGTGGTTGGGTATATACTTTAATCGTATTTTGTTCGCCATTATGGGGCTTGTGGTTACGTTAGCCATGTTCCGTGATCAAAGGGTGGCTATGCTAGTTGCCATTGCCGCAGCGATTATTGCTCGAGTAGTTGCCGTTGGCGTTAGTTGTTTGTGCGCCCGTCCTCTCAGTACGCCTATTTCATTAGCGTGGCAGGGGTTACTGGTTTGGGGTGGTTTGCGCGGCGCTATAGCTATTGCGTTGGTGCTGGCCCTACCAACAAGCTTACCTTATTGGTGGACAATACAGTCGATGGTATTTGGCGTGGTGCTGTTCAGCCTGCTTGTACAGGGCACGACTAACCCTTACCTGCTCGCGCGGGTTGTCGGCTCGCCGCTAACAACCTCTACTAATACCTCAGAGGGCGACTAAAACCCCCTAATCTATTTAGTACAACGTTATGTTTAAGGTCCGATAACCAGCCGCTTCTATTGCCGCTTTAACCGGCCCGGTGCTGTCCGGGCATAGGGCGATCATGGATCCACCACCACCACCACCGGTGAGTTTTGCACCCACTGCGCCATTTTGCCGCGCAACGTGAATCATTTCTTCTAGCTCAGGCGTGGAAAGTTGCAATGCATTGAGATAGCCGTGACACAAATTCATCAGTTCGCCTAACTCATTCAGTTGCCCGCTTTTGACTGCGTCGCTTGCGGACATAGTGAGATGCCCGATCTGATCAAAAATGGTTTCGTAACGCCCCGGATATTGTTGCCATGAGGCTCTTACCCTGGCTACTGTGTCCGCGGTTAGGCTCTCTTTACCGGTCATGCCAATAACTAATTCTAGCGGTTGGCCAATTTTTAAAGTGCTGAATAACGGTTGCTCGTCGCGGCGCTGGTAATACAGTGGCGAGCCATAAGTGGCCACGGTGTTGTCCACACCGGAAGGTGTGCCGTGAGCGGCTTTTTCGCACTCAAAGGCCAATTCATTAATGCGCCCATCTTTGAGATCTAGTCTATAAGCGTGGTCGATGGCACGGATAATCGCCACAGCCAATGCCGAAGATCCACCTAGTCCCATTGCTCTGGGGATATGTGGGAAGACCTCGATGGTCATATCTTCTTTATCGAGGCCAAGCTGCTCTAGCAGCTGCGCGATAATGCCGGTAAAGCCGGGGTTAGTGACGCGCACTTTTTGCTCAACACCCCAGCGCGGAATGACTACATTGATACCGTCGCCACCTTTGCGAATAGCGGCTTCCACAGCCAAGGGAATTGGTAGGGCGATAGCCGGTCTGCCATAAACCACGGCGTGTTCGCCAAGCAAAATGATTTTGCCGCAAGCGGCTTGGCGCTCGGCAACGTCAGGTTGGACGATTTTGCGCGCTAGATTTTTGGCTATCTCTTGGGCTTTCCAGACTTTAATTTCGCCCGATTCAATAAGGCTTTCTACCACGGTTTCAAAGTGTTCGTCTGAAACGCCTGCAGAACTAGCCACGCTGCGGGCATGCAAATTCATATGGTTTTGCTGTATGCCGTCGGTGGAAAGTGAGCGTAGGGCGGCAAAGTTTTGTGCCAAGCCAATTGCCGCCATAATACCTGCCAGTTCCGACGCGTTGGGTGAGCCCAGCAGTCTATGATTGATTCTTACGCTAGGGTTGGTCTCTAACGACCCGCCTACAGTGCCTACTTTCATTGGGATAGCTATTTCACCAACCAAATAGCCGGGCTCGTCTTTGTGCCAAACAGTTAACGCTTTATAACGCCCGCTTGCTGCTGCATAAGCATGGGCAGCAGCTTCAATGGCGCGCCAGTCGTTACCCGTGGCAATAGCCACAGCGTCTACGCCGTTCATAATGCCTTTGTTATGGGTTGCTGCACGGTAGGGATCGGCCAGTGCTAAGTCGTTAGCGAGGACTATGCCGTCTCTGACTTCTTCGCCCGTGTAGCCTTTACCTTCCAAATTTTGGATAGGTATGCGCACCTTCGCTCGAGCCACTGCGCGATCTGTAAGGTTAGATAAAATGCGTAAGAAAACTTTACCGCCTGTAAGGGTTTCGGCTAGTGAGGCAACGCCCTCGCACATGGTGTTAACCAGGTTTGCGCCCATGGCGTCTCGGGTATCTACTAGCAGGTGCATGACCACCATCAGGCGACCGTCGTGTTCTGCCTTGTAGTCAAATACTTCTATGTCTAGTGCGCCGCCGCCTCGCGCCACCATTTTTGGGTGCAAGCTATTGGCTAGCGCCAGTATTTCTTCTTTGTTTTCTAGTAATATAGATTTGGCCGCTTCTGGATCGCCATCTATGACTACCTGTACTTGGCCAATGAGTATGGGAGTTACTTCCTCGGCAATAAACCCACCGCCCAGGCGTGCTAGGCGTGCCGCGCCGGATAGGCCTGCAACGATAGAAGGCTCTTCTACTACTAGCGGAATAACGTAGTCGCGGTTGTTAATGAGGAAGTTTAGGGCTACGCCCATGGGCAAACCAAAAACACCGATGACATTTTCTATCATCTTATCGGCCACGTTAAGCTGCACCTGGTGGCTGCCGGTCGTAAGTTGTTGCACATCCTCCTGGGAAAGCAGGCCGCGCTGATGCAGCGCTGCAATGCGTTGATTGATGTTTAAGCGGAAAAAATTTGGGATCCGAGAAGATCCCTGTTGGTCTTGTTCAGTCTTTGACTGTGATGCCATGTTTGGCCATCTCCAAATCTAATAACAAAAAATTTTGATCCGATACCCTACTGCGAAATTTTTCTAGTGCATCTTTATCTTGGCTCAGCGCTATGCCGATATCGCCGCCACCTGCGCCACAAGGTTTATAGGTGAGGCCTTGTGATACCGCCAGTTTAACCAAGCTGAGGTGCTCTGTGGTAAAAATATTCAGCTTTGCGCTTTGATCTAGAGCAAAAAGTGCTTTTTGATACTGCTTGAGCAAATCATTGCTGATGGGGTGCTCGCACAACAAGCTACTCAGCGCAGATAAATCATCAAGCAGGCCAGAATCATCTGTTTGCCGCCAAGTATCAAAATTTGCTATGTGGTCTGTGGTTTTGGCACTTTTACCGGTCCAGACCAGCTGCCAATGCAGATCTTCTGGCCATTGGAAGGGTTGGGCGACGCCGTTTTGATACGTTATCACGCCACCGAACCAAGATGCTGCAACGTCCAAGCCGCTACCTTTGCCGCTTTGCCAGTTGCGATGAATTTGCTGTGCTTCGGCCAATGACGGTTCTTTGTCCAATAAATGACAGAGCCCCGCATAGGTGGCGTTACATACCGCGGCTGAGGAACCTAAACCCAATTTTTGGCCAGCAGAAAAAAAATCAGAGCTGTCGGTATGCAGGTGCATGCCAGCGCATAGCTCGTTGAGGTGTTGTATACCCCAATGCTGCAATACAGCAGTGGTAAATCCGGTGGTAGGGGCAGTGGGTAATGTTTCGTCTTCTTCATTGACGCTGACGCTGGGGCTGTCAAATCCTGCGCTGCTGAAATGCCATGTTTGGTCGCTGCGCGTTTCTATGCTCACTTGAGCTGTGGCGTTCACTGCCATGATAGCGGCGGGCGCGCCAGTCAACACGGCATACTCACCCCAAAGAACCGCTTTGCCCGGTGCGGTAAACTTCACTGGTCGATAATCTGTGCGCCTTCGCCCAGTCCACAGTCGATAATTTCTACCACGCCTGGTACTTGTGCCAATGCTGCGCTGACGGCTGGACGACTTTCCGCTGTGCACACGGCCTTAATTTGTGCCCCTGCATCTACAGTAAAAAAAACTTGATGTCCTTGGTCACGCAGGGCTCTTACGCAATCCATGCAAGCAATACTTGCGGGTGTCCAGTAGCTTAAGGTTGGGTTACTGGTCAGCATCAAGCTGTGCATTTTTAGACAGCTCAGTTCTGCAACTTGGGCCAGTTGAGTGAAATCGCGCAAACTAATTGCCTGGGCGGCCGAACTATAGTCTTCGGCTGCACCTCGCAACCATGCATTGTAAAAAGGTGAGGTTTGCTTGGATCGCTGCATACCTTGAGTAGAGTTCACAGCTTTTGCTGCTCTGCTGGTCACAGCAACGACGACTTCTAAGGGCCAGTGACTGCTGGGCGCCAGGCGCATGGCTTCCCATTGAGGCGGTACTAACGCCACAAATCCTCCGTGAATTGAACGAGCTGCGCTTGCAGACCCTTGGCGCGCCCAATTTGAACGCATCTCCTCATTTAGACCTAGGTCGCAATGTGCGTTAACGGCTGTGATGAGGGCCGCAAAGCCAGATGCAGAAGAGGCAAGACCCGCACTGGTTGGAAAGTTGTTGTCGCTATTGATGATCAGGCTTGGTACTTCAAATTCACTGCGAAGCGTCTGCAACCAGCGTTCTATCTTCGCGTCCTCAATCTGCTCACCGTTAAGGTGAAACGCGTCCTCTTTGCCTTCCTTTATCTTCGTGGTGGTGGTCAGATTTGACAGGGTAATAGACAGGTTGGGCGTAGCGGGCAGGTTGCCGGGCTTGCTTTGTTTACCCCAGTATTTCACTAGGGCAATGTTTGGGTGCGCTTGGGCTGTAGTTATATTTTGCATAGCGGCGCAATGTTACCTCATATCTCCCATTGGGAGCAGTTAGCTTAGGCTGGAGGCAAAATTTCAGAGAAGCGTGCGTTGAATGGCTAGCGCATAGGACACAAGTGCGCGCCATTATTGAAATGCCAAAAGGCAAAGAAGCAAAAAAAACTATAAATCAGTGACTTATAGTCTATCGTTCGGAAAATTGAAGCCCGCGTTGCGGCGCGTCTGAACGCGCTGGTTGAGGGTTAGTTGGGTACTAAATAAGTGCTACATATAAGCGGGCGGCGGTGTGAAACCAAACCCTGCTAATTCCAGCTTTTGCGCCACGCCAATGGTGATTAAATCACCCAGCTCAGGCCCAACGATCTGCACGCCAATGGGCAATCCATCTTTATTCAGCCCTGTGGGAATAACCGTAGACGGTAGGAAGGAGACGCCAGTAAGCCCGGCCCAGAACACTTGCTCAAAGTAAGGGCGTTCTTGGTTGTCTACTTGCAACGTGCGCTCGGCAAAGGGTCGCTGGTCGTGCTTAAAGGCGGGAGTTGCCATCATAGGTGTGAGCAAAATATCGTATTTGCCGAAGAACTCATGCCAGACCCAGCGCAGTTTGTGCCGGGCTTCATTGGCCTCGCCCCATTGCTTAAAGCTCGAAACTTGAGCGCGCAATACTTTTGAACTTTCGCGGTCGTCATTTGGGTCTAAGTCTTTCACGTACTTGAGCAAATTCTCATAGTCCGCGTCAGACATGCGCATGGCCATAGTTGAGTGCAGTAGCTTGCGGTAAACGTCTTCTACATGTGCAGCAGAAAAATCAGGGCGCGCATCTTCATCAATCGTAGCACCTTCATCTCTTAATGCTTGAGCCACTAAATCCACTCTCGCTTCAACTTCTCGGCTGACAGGTGCCGATGCTTCGTTTTTCCAAACGCCGACTTTAAGGTCACTCAGAGGGCGGTTGCCTAACACTGGCAGGTCTAGCTTAACGCCGCGAGACGCTATCTCATCAGGACCAGCCATCACTCTTACTGCGGTTTCCAGATCAAATGCAGATCTGGCTAGCGGACCGATCACAGAAATGTCAGATCCTGCGCGACTGTCTCCTGGGGGCGCATGCCCACGCATCCAGAGTAAATTGTGGGTGGGCTTATGGCCGAATACCCCGCAGAAGTGCGCTGGATTACGAATGGAGCCTCCGATATCCGAGCCCGTTTCCAGCCCTGTTAAGCCAGCAGCTAGCGCTGCAGCGGAACCGCCAGAAGAACCGCCGGGAATACGCTCGTGGTCATAGGGGTTATTAGTTGTGCCGTAAATTTCGTTGTAGCTTTGAAAATCAGCCAAAGACAGCGGTACATTGGTTTTACCAAAGAGTGTAACGCCGGCTTGTTTGAGTTTTTTTACAGACTCGGCATCCTCTTTTGGCACGTTGTCTGCCCATGCCGGATTGCCCCATGTGGTGGGCGTACCCGCAACGTTATAGGATTCCTTCACTGTCATAGGTACACCGTGAAGAGGGCCGCAAGATTCACCTCGCGCCATCTTGGCATCCGCTTTCTCGGCATCTTTCAATGCCTCTTCGCGGATATCCACAATGATCGCATTGAGGTCACCGTTGTATTGGTCCACGCGACCTAAATAGTGATTAAGTAGCTCGACTGCGGAAATTTCTTTGTTTTGTATTTTAGCGGCCAACTGTGTTGCCGAAAGAAATGCTAGTTCGCTCATGGTTCTTCCCTCCCGAAAAAGTGCCAATAAGTTTTAGAAGTCAGCTTGGACTGTGCAGGGTTAGCTGGAAATTTTCAAGGTATGGGGTATTTGGGTATGTTGGAAAAGGTTTGGGGACTGCCGGGCTGACGGTTGTACTCCAGGCTAAGAGTTTGCTGTGGGGTAGAGCACTTTGCCGGCGTTGTTTTTATTTTGTGCTTTGAATGCGCAGTTTCTCCATCCAAACCTCAATGTGTTTTCTGGCGGGGGGTATATCTAGCCCGATAAGTGCCACGCCTAATGGCAGCATCCAAAACCCCAGTATAGGCAAGAAACCAAACACGCCGCCTACCATGCAAAGTAGCCCGACAATGCTGCGAGTGCCTGGCGGCAATTTATCTTGACCAAATTTTAAGACCCGGTAACAAATACCCGCAATGCGTGTTTTCAATGCGGGTGTTTGTTCAGACATTTTATTTATTCAGCTAAACGATTGGTTAATCGGTTGACTAAACGTACGTCGGTGCCTCATTGGGCGCATCGTGATCGTTCGGATGCGCCCGCCTTGCTAACGTTGGATCGATAGAACGGTATTTGTAAACGCCTTCATCATTCAGTTCGCGTTCGATCCGATTGCGGTGAATTAGCAAGTGCACATGGGCTATTGCCTCGCCCAACGCCATCATCATTTGTGGAGGTCCTAGCTCTCTAGAGAACAAGACCGGTAGCAATTCTTTTGCGTCTTTTGGTTCAATACAGGCTTCTTCGATGGCCAACATTCTGTCGTCGTGGTGGCTGATCAAATCGCGTAGCCGAGCTTTTACCCCATAAAATGGCAAGTTATGTGCAGGTAATACAAAGGTATCGTCAGGGATTACTTTTAGGAAGTGATCGTGTGAGGTCATCCAATTATGCATGGGGTTAGCATTGGGCTCCGACGGATGAACGCTGACGTTTGAGGTGATGATGGGTAAAATTTGATCACCGGAAATCAGTACTTTAAGTGCGGGGCAGTATAAGCACGCGTGCTCTGGTGAATGCCCAGAACCCACCACAATGCGCCAATCGTTGTTGCCGATGGTGAGCACTTGACCATCTTCTAAGCGCTCAAAACCGCCACTCATAGTGGGCATGTTCATGCCTTCGGCCGCACGTGTAGCCCACATTTTTTCAATCTGTTCCATGTAGTCGTCAGGCATACCGGCTTGCTTATAAAATTTCTTGCCAATCCAATTGTTGTGGCTAAAGCCGCCGCTGCTGGAAAATGCGCGAGCTTGGTAATACTCGCCGCAGGTCATATAAAGCGGGCACTGAAATTTGTTAGTGATCATCAGCGATTGACCAATATGGTCTGGGTGCATGTGTGTGCAAATGACGCCGATGACCGGCTTACCTTGCAGCTCGTCAGCAAAGATTTTTTCCCACAAAGCTTTTGTTTGATCGTTACTGAGTCCTGTGTCCACAACCCACCAGCCCTCGATGTCTTCAAGCAAGTAAAGATTGATAAAGCCTAAGGAGCCGGGCATTGGCATGGCCAACCAGCGTACGCCGGGGGCGACTTCCATGGTTGTACCAGCGTCGGGTCTCTCGGTAAGCGGATAAGTTATTTCTGTATGTTCTTTTTGGTTTTCTATATTCATAACCCCGAAGTATAGCGTGTAGTCTTCTAAGCTGCCTCATCTGCGTAAGCGGAATCTGTAAAACCCAAATAAAACTTAAGACAGTGCTGTTTTGGGCTGGCTTCTCTAAATCTCAAGCAAACCTTAAGTACGTTCATCCATGCTGTTGAAAAACAGCGAATATGCTAGTTTCTAAAAGCACAGGGCGTCGACATTTAGTATAAAGGACGGTGCGGCAGAACAGGGACTCAGTGAGTCGGGGGACTTAAATGAAGCAAATATTAGACGGCATTACTGTAGTAGAGGTGGGCAACGGGCCCCTATCAGGCATGGTGGGTATGGTTCTGGCAGATTTCGGTGCGCAAGTAGTTTGGTTTGAATATGGGCAATCTGAGCATGAATATAGGGTTTGGCAGCGTGGCAAGCTGCGTGTAAGCGTCAATTTGGCCGTGGCAGCGGGCAGTGCCTGTGAGGACGCCGCCAAGATACGCCAGCATATTTTGGCTTCTGCCGATGTATTTTTGACGGATCTATCTGCCTCTGCGCTGGCACAACTGGGCCTAGGTTGGCCTGATTTCGAACCTCATCGGCCGGACTTGATTCAAGGTCAGGTCAGCGGATTTGGTGAAGACAACAAATACAGTCATTTGGCCGCCAACGGTGAAAGCTTAGTGGTTGATGAATCTTTAGTGGCGGCTGCCATTGGCCGTATGATGGTTTTTGAAGGTGTAGCAGAACGTCCAGGCCCAGTTTATCCGGCCCTTAAAGTGGGTACCCACGGAGCCAGTCAGGCCCTGCTAGCTGGCATTTTGGCCCAATTGTTTAACAGAACTGAGACCGGTCATGGGCAGCTACTGCGCAGCAATATGTTGCGCGCTCTTACTGCCTGTGACCTTGTGGGTCTGGGTGCCAGTCAAGTGGACCCCTCGCCTGTGCCGTATATAGATCCTCATGCGGTGCTGCCCATGCTCAATTATCAACCTGTGCAATGTGCTGACGGGCGCTGGTTACAGCTGGGCAATTTGTTGCCCCACCTGCAAGCCAACTTTCTTAAAGCTGCGGGTCTTGAGGCTGTGCTTGAAGAAGCGAAGTTACTCGAAGAGCCCTTTAGCGAGGCAGTTACTGAGGATTTTAGGCGGCGTATTTGTTTGCAAATGCAGACCCGCACCCAGCAGCAATGGATGGATCTTTTCTTAGCCGACGGTGGTGTTGCTGGCCATCCCTACCAAAGCACTCAAGAGGCGTTTTTAGATGCAGACATAGTGTCTAACGGCCACATAGATGCAATCGGTGGCGTGACTCAGCTCGGTCTTTTGGGCGATTTCACTGCAACGCCGGGGCAGGTTGCTGGCGCGCCTGAAACAATTTCCATGGCAGCGTTGTCTATGCGGGCATCATTTAACGGGCAGCAAAAAGCCACTTCATCTAAGAGGGCGCAGACGAAGGCGCCGTTGGCTGAAGCAACTTTGCCATTGGCTGGCGTTACCGTAGTGGAAGCCGCGGCCATTATTGCCTCGCCCTTTGGTGCCAGTATGCTGGCGGATCTTGGCGCACGGGTGATCAAGATTGAACCGATAGACGGCGATCCCTTTCGTGTCATGGCCTTTGGCTTGGGTGCAGCTCGGTGTAATACGGACAAAGAGAGTATTGCCCTGAACCTGAAGTCAGCTGAGGGACAAAAAATAGCACAATCTCTGGTCGCCAAGGCGGACCTGTTTATTCACAACTATCGGCCTGGGGTGCCAGAACGGTTGGGCCTAGATTACCTAAGTTTGTCCGCGCTCAACCCCAAGCTCGTGTATATGTCGGTGAATGGTTACGGGCCCAATGGACCCGGAGCGCTGCGCCCATCTACCCACCCCATACCCGGTGCGGCGCTAGGTGGCGTGCTTTATCAATTTGGCCAGCTGCCCAATGAGCTACAAGCCTACCCCGAATTACTTGAGACCAGTCGGCGTTTATTTCGCGCCAATGAGCTGAATCCTGATCCAAATACGTCTTTTGTCGTTGCCAGCGCTGCCACCATGGGGCTGCTAGCGTCGCGCAAGTTGGGTGCGGGGCAGATTGTTTATCTAGACATGTTCGGCGCCAATGCTTATGCGAATTTTGACGACTTTTTGCTACAGGAAGAGGTCAGCAGTCGGGCGGCATTGGATACTGATTATTTGGGTAAAGGGCCTTACCACCAGCTTTATCCCTGTAAAGAGGGCTGGCTTTTTGTGGGTCTCAGCAGCAAAGCAGAGCAGCAGCAATTCCATGAAGTGGTGGGCGATTTTACAGATTTAATGAATTTATCGTCTCAAGCGTGGGAGCAATTGCTGCTGCCGCTAGGCCTGGGATGCATTCAAGCAGATGGCCCAACACCGGGTGCGCGCATTCAAGCTGAGCATTTTGTTGCCAGTGAGTTAGCTGTGCAGTTCACCCACCCTTTGCACGGGTCAGGGTTACGGCATGGCGCGATGTCTGAATGGCCACAGCTACAGCGTACTCTGCAAGGGCCGTGTGAAGCAGGGGACAGTACCGATGCGCTAATGAACGAATTGGGTTTTACCGGCCCTGAAATTGTTCAGTTGAGAACAAGTGGTGCTATTCATTAGCGCGGTTAATGACTGTCTATGGCCTTGGATTGAATGGAACTGGTGCTTTAGGGGGAGTAAGATCTGGGCCTTAGCAAATTTAATGTGGATCTCAAGAGGTCTAAATGAGTGATTTACAACGCCCAAGCGATTTTTTCTCGCCGACTGAAATAACCTACCTGCGTTCAGTATCCAGCTGGCGCAGCACTTTAGCGATAGTGCATTGCTGGGGTGTAATTTTGGGCGCTTGGATTGTGGCCAGTATTTGGACAAACCCTCTCACGGTTATTTTGGCCATTATGATTATTGGCGCGCGGCAGTTGGGTCTATTTGTTCTTACACATGACGGTGCCCATGGTGCGTTGTATGCCAACCGTAAGGTCAATGACTGGATTTGTGAGTGGATTCTTAATCGACCGTTTACTGATGAAAAAATTGATACCTATCGCAAGTACCATGTAAAACACCACGTGAATACTCAGCAAGAAGACGATCCGGATCTTGCGCTGTCAAAACCTTTTCCAATTTCTAAATCTTCATTTCGCCGCAAAGTCATTCGCGACCTCACTGGGCAGACCGGTTGGGATCAATATGGGCGTATCGTCCGCGCTGCGTTTAAGGGCGACACGCTTAGTCAGCGCCTAGCAAACGCGTGGCGCAGAATTGGCCCCAACGCGGTGATCAATTTGCTGTTCTTGGCGGGCTTCGCAGCAGCAGGGGTTTGGTACATGTACTTTCTGTTGTGGTGGGTGCCAGCGTTAACTTGGAATCGCTTTATAGTGCGCCTTAGAAATATTGGTGAGCACGCGGTGGTGCCTGACAACGATGATCGCCTGCGCAATACTCGAACGACAATTGCGAGTTGGTGGGAGCGGGCGCTGATAGCACCCTATAACGTGCAGTATCATTTAGAGCACCACTTGGTGGTTAACTGCCCTCATTACAAACTCAAAGATGCGCACAAAATGCTCATCGAAAAAGGCTATGAGGATCAGATGGAAATTCAGAAAGGCTATAAGGCGATTTTGGCGTTAGCGGTGCCCTCCTAAAAAAAGCTAAAAGAGATTCAGTAGAAAACCGCTGCAGAACAAGATGATCAATTGACGGATTTTGAAAAGCAGTATTTCCTCAGGGCATATAAATTGGCACATATAAAACAAAGTCAGCGCTTATCCTAAAAGGAAAGGCAGTGTGGATCTTATCCAGACTGCCCACTCCCCCGCTTTAACAGCCAGCTACACCCTTAATTTTTTTTTGCTCTCTGAGCATTGATAAACTCAATCAAAGTCAGTGTTTCTGCTGCGTCCATACGCCCTACGGGTGAGTTGCTGTAAGTCGAGGCCATGACCTTGCCGCTCTTGGTGAGTATGAATTCGCTTGGCTGGATAAAGTCTCTACCCTCATCCCACCAAGCGCCTAGGCTGTCGCCTTGTGCTCGTGTGACCCCATGGGCTACTGGAAAGCCCAGTGGTTGTGCCACCTCACTGGTTTTCTCTAGCGAGTCTACCGCGGCGGCAATCATCGTTACCCCTTGTGCTGCAAGCGCTTCACTGCGCTCTTCATAGCCGGCTAACAGTCGGCGGCAGTAAGGTCACCAATGGCCGCGATAAAACAGCACTACGGTAAAAGGGCTGGTGAGATCAGCAGGGAGCTTTATTTCACTGCCGTCTACGCTTGTGAGGGTAATGTCTGGAAACATATCCCCCGGTTGAAGTTTTTCGACCATCATTTTTCCTTCTTATTTTCCCCGAATCTTTTCTAACCTATACTAAACAAAGGCCTTTAGACGCATAAAGCCCTTTAGACGCATTACGCTGAGTCAAATGCCCATTTGTCTAAAGTCTTAAAACAGGCTGTCGAAGTCTCTGCGCTCGTTACTACCGCGGCAGCTTTGAATACATTTAGCCAGTATCGGAATACCGGCGCTGATTTGTTCGAATGTCAGATGGCCAAAAGCCAATCGTAAATAAGCCACGTCTTTGCGTTGGTAGTGGAATGACTGGCCGGGCAGAAAATTAAGGCCTTCGCCCAATGCCATGTCGCGCAGCGCTTTTCTGTCTACGTCTTCAGGTATGCGTACCCAAATAAACAGTCCGCCAACGGGTTCAGACCAAACACAGATATCGCTTAACTCGCTTTCCAGACCGGCAATGGTCAGATCGCGCTTTTCTTTGAGTACAGGATTGGTGGCTTTGGCGTGGGCTTGAATACCTCCTTTATAGAACTCTGCCGCGATGGCGGCAGCCAAATAGTTACTGCCAGCGTCGTGCCTGCGCGCCATGATTTTTTCTAACATGGGAGGGCGTGCGTAGATGTAACCTAGTCTCAGTCCCGGGGCGAGAATTTTTGATAAAGAGCAAAGATAAATCTGATTTGGGTCGTCATCCAGCGCGTAAAACGCAGGTTCTAGTGGGCCATCGTAGTGCACGTCCGCGTAGCAATTGTCTTCAACAATGGGCACGTTGTAGTGCTTGGCCAGATCTATAATTTGTAGGCGTCGGGCCTTGGGCATAACAAAGCCCGTGGGGTTTTGGTAGGTGCTGATGGTGTAAATAAACTTAGGCAGGCGCTTTTCTTTAGCTAGCCGAGACAGCGCTGCTTCTACAGCGTCTGGACACATGCCGCCCTCATCTAAGGGAATGCCCACCATGTCGTACTTCAGGCTGCGGTAAGCACTGAGGGTACCCGGGTAGCAGTACTCTTCTACCAATACAGTATCACCTGGATTGTCTTGCAGCGCCTCGGCTGTGAGCGTGACGCCCTGCATGGATCCGTTGGTGAGCAGTAGGTGGTTGGGGTCAATGGTTAAACCCTCGCGATCAGCTTCGCGTTGAGCCATGGCGATCCGCATGCCTTCGTGGCCTAAATTGCCCGGGTATTGGGTCAACGCCTCCGCTTGTTCTTCAATGACTTTGGTTGCAGCGGCTTGCAGCGCCGCTACTGGGAATGTGGCCGGGTCAGAGCGTCCGCTGCCGAAATCGTATTTTATTTTAGACATTGCCTTCAGCCAATCCATTTTCAGTTAAGTATTTGTAGCTGCGTGCTATAGCGGTGAGCATGTCTGTGGCGCAAGCATCGAGTTCCACCACTGCCCATTCAAAAACCTCTGGATCTGCTGCGGCGAATACTTTGGCAATATCCATTGCACCAGAACCCACAGCCACGTGGGGCATATCGGGTTTCAGCGGGCCATCTTTGATGTGCATCAACGGCGTACGCGCTTTAATGCGGGTTAATTCTGCTGCGGGGTCATTGTTGCCAAAGTTAGCTGCCCAGTAGGTGTCTAGCTCAAAAGTCAGTTCGGGAATGGCGTCCTGTAAATAGTGATAGCCGGGGCGCCCCTGAATTTCGTTGAACTCCCAATAGTGGTTATGCAGGAACAACGTCAGATCATAGGGTTTGAGCTGGTCGACAAAAGCTTGGGTGGTCTCAATCGTGCGATTGACCGCGTTCATATCTTTGAAGTCATCTGGACCATAGCCACCGGGCACGCGGTTGAGTCCCAGTTCTTTAACAATGTCTGCTACTCGGCCGATGTCAGGGTTGCGATTGACCCAAGGGAAATGAGTGGAAGAAACTGTCATGCCCAGGTCTTCGACCTGCTTTTTAAACTCGGTCGGGGTTTTGCCAAAGAGGTGAAAGGGTTCTACGCCCTTAAAACCAAGCCGCGCGATAATATCTAGCACTTGATCAAAGTTCTCGGCGGAGGCCTCTCTGACACTGTAAAGCTGTACCGAAATAGGTACTATTTTTGCACTCATAAGTTTCTCCCGATACCGTATCCTAACCTGTACTTTATAATCTGACACCCAGAAAGAAAAAGAGGCCAAAACAATTAAATCGAGAAAATTAAAGTTTGGTTTAGTGGGCGGCGGCATTGGCTCCTTTATTGGCCCAGTCCATCGTATGGCTGCGGAAATGGATGGGTTGGCCACGTTAGTTTGTGGCGCGTTTTCATCTAGTGCCCAGCGTTCCATAACGTCTGGTGAAACAATCTATCGATTACCAGCAGATAGGTCTTATGGGTCATATGAGCAGATGTTTATAGCGGAGCAACACTTGCCGCAAGACCAACGCATGGACTTTGTGGTTATTGCCACTCCCAATCATTTGCATTACCCCGTTGCCATGGCGGCACTGGAGGCTGGGTTTCATGTGGTCTGTGATAAACCTGTGGCCTTTGACGTTGACCAAGCCTTGGCGCTGCAAAGCAAAGTGGGTGAGAGCGGTCTGCATTTCGCGCTGACTCATAATTACACCGGTTACCCAATGATTCGGCAAGCCCGGGGGCTCATTCAAGAAGGTAAGTTAGGGACCATTCGACGGGTAAACTGCGAATATATGCAAGGGTGGCTGGCCCAGCCAATGCCGGACAATAAGCAAGCGAAATGGCGTACTGACCCTAGCCGCGCTGGTGCCGCCGGTTGTTTTGGCGACATAGGTAGCCATGGTGAAAACCTGATGAGTTACGTTACCGGTCTTGAGATTGAAGCCCTCTGCGCTGACACCACAACCTTTGTCCCCGGCAGACAGCTAGAAGACGATGGCAATGTATTGTTACGCTTTGCTGGTGGGGCCAAGGGCATACTTAGCGTGAGTCAAATTGCGCTAGGCAAAGAGAATGATTTAACGCTTCAAGTATTTGGTGACAGAGCTAGCATTGAGTGGCGTCAAGATGACGCCAATTCATTGATCGTTAGATATGCAGACGCCCCCATGCAAGTTTTCCGTTCGGGTTGGCCGGGCGCTGGTCTTCATTCCACCGCTGCCACGCGACTGCCGCCGGGACATCCAGAAGGTTATCTGGAAGCTTTTGCCGAAGTGTATAGAAATTTTTGCAACCACTTACTGGGTGTTGTGGACGTTGCCGACTACCCCGGTATCTCTGAGGGGGTGCGCGGTATGCGGTTTATTCAAAGCGTCGTTGCCAGCGCTGAGCAGGGCGCGCAGTGGGTAAGTTTGGACTAGGTTTAGTCGAGCGCCTATTTGCTAGAAAATTTGTTAACAAATTAGATAAATGCGGCTGGCCAGTACGGGCCGTACAAATCACCAGTGCAGGTTGCCAATGCAGATGACAAATATAGGGATTGGATAAATGAAAACTCTTAAAGGCCCGGGCATTTTCTTAGCCCAGTTTATGGCGGATGACGCGCCCTTCAACTCAATTGATGCAATGGCTGCATGGGCAGCAAGTTTAGGTTTTGTCGGTGTGCAGGTGCCTACCGGCAACACTAACTTTATTGATGTGGCATTAGCCGCCGAAAGCCAAACTTATTGCGATGAGTTGGTGGGGCGGGTCGCGGCCCACGGCATACAAATTACAGAACTTTCAACTCACTTAGAGGGTCAATTGGTTGCAGTGCATCCAGCGTATGATGACATGTTTGATGGGTTTGCCGCGCCTGCGGTGAGGGGTAACCCAGAGAAGCGTCGTCACTGGGCGGTAGAACAGGTAAAGTTGGCGGCGCGCGCGAGTCGCCGGTTGGGGCTTACCGAGCACGCGACTTTCTCTGGCTCATTGCTTTGGCCTTATATGTACCCGTGGGCACCGCGGCCTGCGGGCTTAGTTGAAGAGGGCTTTGCAGAGTTGGCTAAACGTTGGCTGCCTATCTTGAATGTCTACGCCGACGAGGGCGTTAACGTTTGCTATGAAATTCACCCTGGTGAAGATTTACACGACGGCATTACTTTTGAACGCTTTCTTGATGCGGTAGATCAGCATGCGAGCGCCAATATTCTTTATGACCCAAGCCACTTAGCCCTGCAGCAAATGGACTACCTCAGTTTTATTGATCATTACCATGAGCGCATCAAAATGTTTCATGTTAAAGATGCTGAGCTTAAGCCCGATGGTAAGAGCGGTGTTTATGGTGGGTTCCAGGATTGGCTGCAAAGACCGGGTCGTTTTCGTTCATTAGGAGATGGGCAAATCGACTTTAAAGGAATATTTTCAAAGTTTGCGGGTCACGACTTTGACGGTTGGGCGGTGTTGGAGTGGGAGTGTTGCCTCAAGCATCAGGAAGTGGGCGCTCGGGAAGGGGCGGAGTTTATTCGCCAACATATTATACCTGTGGCGGATAAAGCCTTTGACAACTTCGCCGCAGGTGAATTGGATGAGAAAATCAATCGACGAATATTGGGCTTAGATAACTGATTAACTAACAACGAGATTGTGGGTAGAACAAGACTGGATTTTTTAGTGAGGGAGGGCGCTATGCAAGATATTTTAAACCGACCAGCCAAAACACTGAGCCAAGCCCACCGGCGAGGTTATTTTCGCGATGGCTTTATTGGGGTTGAACGTTTGGTGAGTCAAGAGTGGCTGGACAAACTCAATACCGTGACCAATGAATTTGTTGAAATAAGCCGCAATTTGCAGGGTAAGGACAGACGTTTCGATTTAGAGCCCGACCACAGTCCCATCATACCGCGCATTCGCCGACTCAACTCGCCGGTCGACTACCATGAAACGTTTTGGGAATTTGCTAGTCAAGGTCCGTTTGTAGATGTTGCCGAAGATCTACTAGGGGCTGACGTCAAATTTCACCACTCAAAGCTGAACTTTAAATGGGGAGGTGGTGGTGAAGAGATTAAGTGGCATCAAGATATTCAGTTTTGGCCGCACACCAATTATCAAGTATTGACCATTGGCGTTTACCTCGATGATGTAACAGATGACATGGCACCTATGGGGGTTATTCCCGGAAGTCATGATGGCCCTCTTTATGATTTGTACGACGAGTCTCGCCAATGGACAGGTAACATTGCCGATAAGGACATCCCCCAACTCAACGCGGATAGCGCAGAGTATTTGGGTGGGCCTGCCGGTTCTGTAACAGTACATAACTGTCGCAGTGTTCATGGCTCGCCACCAAACCTGAGTCCAACGCCCAGACCTCTATTTTTGTGTGCTTACTCAGCCGCCCATGCCATTCCCATTACTAACCTAACAGCAGCTGCCAAATACTCCGAGGTAATTGTGCGTGGTCAACCTGCGCGTTGGGCGAAGTTCGATCCCAGGCCCGCGCTTTTGCCACCAGATTGGTCAAAGACCGGCCATAAGTCGATCTTTGAGCACCAGCAAGGCAAATAGTCTTAGGATTGCAGTGAGTTGTCTTTGTACAGCCGGTGGGCTGGGCCGACATTTCCACTGAATATTGTTGGTTACGCTACAAGACGTCGGAAATTTCTACCGCTTATCAAAAAGCAAGTGTGTTGCTGCGATAATTTATACCGTGCAGATTCGGAAGAAGCCAGTTCCCCTCCAAGGTAGTTCCTGGCGTGTAATAGGCGGCCTAGGTATAAGTGTGAGGCTCAACCCTGTTTGTGCTTAGGCATTGTCTGGTTGGGATACTTTGCCGTTTATGGCAGTTTTTCTTACTGTTAATCTTTTCGGTTGAAGTTCGTTGGGATGGATATCAGCGTAAGTTCTCGCTATGGTTCTGACAGCTTTTTACCGGAGAGGGCAATGTTTAAGCCAAACATCATTTTTATTTTCGCGGATCAACATCGCCATGATGCACTGGGGTGCGCGGGCAATGAAGTGATTCAAACACCCAATTTAGATCGGCTTGCGGGTGAGGGCGTGCGCTTTGCCAACACCTGGTGTCAGTCGCCTATTTGTCAGCCGTCTCGTGCGTCTATGATCAGCAGCGCATATCCAAACGAATTGGGTGTTATGCGGAATTTTGGCCGCGACCTTGATAGCAATACCCCCACGTTTATGCAGCACTTACAAAGCGCAGGCTATCGTACTGCCAATGTGGGTAAAACCCATTACTACTCTGAAGGTTTGGTAGAGCCAGATAAAGACGATGGCGATATGCGCCAATTTGATGCCCAAGTGAAGGCCTTTGGCTTTGACCATAACGTGGAAGAGTTCGACCGCTATGTGCACGCTATGGAAGGGGTCACCACGCCTTATACCGAATATTTAAAACGCGAAGGGGTGTTTGAGCCTTACAGTGATCTGATTAAATCCATATGGCGTTTAACGCCTCAGCATTGGGATGGTGTGACCAGTCCAATAAGTAAGGAGCAGGATTTAACCAGCTTTTTGACTAGGGAAGCCCAGCAATGGATTGCCACGCAAAAAGAGGATCAGCCTTTCTTTCTGCAACTCTCTTACGTTCAACCTCACGTGCCGTTAATGGGTGACCCGCAATGGGCGGAATATTATGCCCAAGCACCGATCACTCGCGGGGCAGCTCTTGTGCAGCAGTCACACCCGGAGGTTTGGCAAAACTATTTAACTTGGTGCGATCACCATGCTAACGGTAAGTTGCTCACCGATGAATATGTGTTAGCTGGCGCACGTCAGTATTATGCAATGATTTCTCTTGTTGATGAGAGTATTGGCAAGATTTTGGCGCAACTTGAAGGCCAGAATATGTTGGACAACACAATGATCGTGTACAGCTCGGATCATGGCGAAATGCTGGGTGATCATAGGTTAATGGCCAAATTTAGCTTTTACCGTAGCTCGGTGCAGATTCCACTCATTGTTAGACCCGCTGGGGGTTGTGCGGGCAAGGTGTCAGAGGCGCTGGTTGAGCTGGTAGATGTCGGCCCTACACTGTTAGACGCTGCCGGCGTTGCAGGTCTAGAAGACACTCAAGGGCGCTCGGTGCTGCCGCTGATGCGTGAGGGCGATGATGTTAAGGGCGATGCTCAGAACGGTGGGCGAGAATATTTGTTCAGCGAAATTATGCAGCAAACCAGAAGTAAAGATGGCCCCACATTTCGCGCTATTCGTAATGGTCGTTATCGTATGACGATAGAAACTAAAACACGAACCCCCTGTGAATTCTTTGACTTGCAGGAAGACCCTAACGAGCTAAATAATTTGGTTGCGGGAGCGGGCGCTGATCTAGCAAAGCATGCTGACACAATGGCTGCCATGGTGGTCGCAATTGATCGCCGAATCAGAAACTCTATGGACTAGTCTCTGCTCGCTTAGCCTTGTAGAGACTGCTCTAGTCTAGAAACGGTAAGGCCAATACGAACGAGGACGCTAACGCAAATATTCTGGCGTAACGGTGAACGGTGAACGGTCAGCGTAACGAGAAACCGGTTTATTTGGCCGTGAAGTGGCTGTTAAAGAGGTTAGCTTGATCTGTTGTTAGCCACAGTCTTGGCTGGCGCAGGATTTCTAATCAATTGTGCCGATGGCGTTTTGCGCTCGTACTTCTCAGCAGGCGTGTTAACAATCTCCAACAATTCTCGTTGCTTGTCACCCGCCTTAATACGCTCGGCGCTCACGCTGCCATAGACGGTGGAGCGTTGCTGCGGATCGCGATTCAGATTGCGCACGATGGTCTGCATCTGTCGGGGCGAGGTTTCTTGGCCATGCTGAGTGCCAGCGGCGCGGCTGATAGATTCGTTCATCAGGGTGCCGCCTAGGTCGTTACAACCTGCATTGAGGCAAGCCTCTATACCCTTATGGCCCATCTTTACCCAGCTCGCCTGAATGTTATCTATTTGGCCATGCAGTGCTAAACGTGCAACCGAGTGCAACAGAACAGCTTCGCGGAACGTTGGTCCTTTGCGCGCTTTGCCCTTCAGGTACATTGGCGCTTCCATATGAATGAACGGCAGCGGCACAAATTCGGTGAATCCACCGGTTTTTGCTTGTAGCGCGCGCACCCGCAAAAGATGCCGTGCAAGGTGCTCGTGCTTTTCAACATGGCCATACATTACGGTGGCGGTCGTTTTGAAGCCCACTTCGTGAGCCGCTTCCATGACATCTAACCATTGCTGGGTATTGATCTTATCAGCGCAAATCACCGCGCGAACTTCGTCGTCGAGAATTTCCGCTGCTGTGCCGGGTAGCGTACTGAGCCCGGCATCCTTGAGTTGGGTTAGGTAGGTTTTAAGATCCATCTCAAGGGTCGCGGCACCCTGCCAAACCTCTAGCGGTGAGAACGCATGTATGTGCATTTCTGGCGCCGCAGCTTTGACGGTTTTAATGATATGGGTGTAGGTATCGCCAGTGTACTCCGGGTGTATGCCGCCTTGCATGCACACCTCGGTCGCGCCTCTGTCCCAAGCTTCGACCGTGCGGCGCGTAATTTCTTCGTCGGAGAGGTCATAAGGTCTACCTCTCAGATTCTCTGACAACTTACCCTTTGAGAACGCGCAGAACTGGCATTTGAAATAACAAATATTGGTGTAATTGATATTACGGTTAACAACAAAGCTGACGCTGTTGCCGTTGGTGTTGCGTCTTAGCTCATCTGCAGCTTGTGCTACTGCGCTGAAGTCATCGCCCCGAGCTTGAAACAAACGCACAATCTCTGCTTCCGTGAGTTCTTTGCCAGCTTTAGCGTCTTCGATAATGGCCGCTACATCAGCGGACAAATGCTTTACTGGATTAATGATGGCGCTCATGACCTCCTCAGGAGGCTGAGTGTCTACGTCCCCTGGACACCACTCGTCAATGCGAGGCATGCCCTCGGTGTCGATCATTTCCAATACCCGTTCTTGCAGGTCTGGATGAACCCAGCGTTCAATATCTTGCGCATAGGCGGGGTAAATGGTTAACCGTTCGGTTAGGTATTTGCCAGCTGAGGCGGTCTCGCGGCTGAGCTCTTCAACCTGAGGCCAAGGGGCTTCTGGGTTGACAAAATCTGGGGTCACCGGCGACACGCCGCCCCAATCGTTGATGCCCGCGTGAACAATTTGTGGCAGCACGCCTGGGCTCAAATTAGGCGGTGCTTGAATGCTCATGGTGGCACCGAATAAGATGCGCGCAATAGCGATGGTCCACAGCAGTTCGCCAAGATCTGGCTCTGGCGCGTTGACCATTTTGGTGTCTTCCTTGGCACGGAAGTTCTGAATAATGATTTCTTGCACATGGCCGTGACGCAAATGAATGTCGCGTATCGCCAGCAAACTTTCAACGCGCTCAAGGCGGGTTTCACCAATGCCAATTAATATGCCCGTGGTGAAAGGCACGCCAGCAATGCCAGCATTTTCTAACGTTTGCAGGCGCACTGCGGGAATTTTGTCTGGCGAACCATAGTGAGGCATGCCTTTTTCGCACAGTCGCTCACTGACTGATTCCAGCATGATGCCCATAGAAGGCGACACCGAGTGAAGTTTTGCCAGTTCTTCAGGTTTTAGGTTGCCCGGATTCAAGTGGGGCAATAGGCCTGTTTCTTTAAATACGGCTTCGGCTGCTGCGAATAAGTATTCTGTGGTGGACGCATAGCCCATTTCCGCCAGCGCATCTCTGGCCGCTCGATAGCGCAGCTCAGGTTTTTCGCCAAGGGTGAAAAGCGCTTCCTTGCAGCCCATGGCTTGACCATGCCGTGCCACCTCTAAAACCTCTTCAATGGTCATGTAGGGGGCTTTAACCTTGCGCGGTACTTGTGCGAAGGTGCAATAGTGACAAACATCTCTGCACAGGTGGGTGAGCGGTATAAATACTTTGCGTGAGTAGGTCACCACATTTCTAAAGCCTTGATCGCGCATGAGTGATGCTGCGTCAGCCAGCGCGCGGGTGTCGGTGTTGTCGGCCAGTGTTAGCGCTTCTTCGTTGCTTGGGCTGATTCCAGCTACTGCATTTTCGAGTAGAGACTTCATAAATTATCCTGGGCCAAATGGGTGTTGGTATTAAGCCGATGGGCGATACCAGATCTATTCAAGTAAATGGCAGTTTGGCTGCGCGGTTGTTGTTGATAGAGCGCCATCAAATCTTTTGGCGTATCAACATCAAGGGCGAAGCAACTGGCAGGCACAATTTTAGGTGTGATGCCTGCGGCAAAGGCAGCATCCACATGGGGCTTGAAGCTTTTGCCGTCGAAAATGTACGGCAAGCTGAGCGGGGGTGAACAAATCAGTCCATTGGTGCCGACATTTTCAGAGTCTGGTAGCACGGTAACTTGGTTGTGAGAGCGCACCAATTGATCCACTTCATCAGTGGTAATGGCCGGCACATCGGCAGGCACAACAAAAATGCCTTTAGCGGAGAAGTGTGAAACTAGGTATTGGGCTGCCTGGGTTAAAGCGCCAGCTAAATCCACGTTGGGACTCTCTGCAAAGCGCTCTGTGGCAAATGTTTCTGCAAGAACGTCGGCTTCTCTGGCTCGAGATACTATCAAAACCCCGGTGAGGGTTTCGCTTTGAGACAAACAGGTCAGTACGTCTCGCGCCATTGCCAGCATGAGTGACCTTCGTTCGTCTTCGTTTAAGACATTAGCCAGACGTTGTTTCGCCCGAGCAAAAGTCTTGATGGGAACGATAGCCCACATCAGCATCTCCTGTTTTGTTAATAACACGGTATCGACTCCTATTCGCATCCCTTTTTTGTGCAACTGAGTTGTCGTAACCGTCCTGGACTATTGTAGTGGCTCGTAGTGCTACGAGTATCAGCATAGCTGATCATTACCGGGTGCGCCGAATTCAGCCGTTACCCCATATGCCTATGCGGTAAGCGACTCAGCGAAAAAGACCGGTATTATTTAGACCGCAGTGTGTCCAAAAACCTTATGCATTCGCGGGCTAAGCCCATGCGATCTTCTAAAGTTACCATGACCGACTGAGTGGCGATAGCGGGTAATGTTAAATCCCCTATGCTCTGGGCGTCGGTTTCATCTAGGACAAAACCATTTATGAGACCTTCATACTGGTCCGCAATGGCCTTTGCCGTGGTGGGTATTTGTAATTCTTGCATCATCTTCGCAGCCGGACCTTTCAGCGCCATGCCAGCCACAATGGGCGATACCGCGATAATGGGTAGGTGCGCTATGGCCTGCTTGAAGCCAGGCAATTGAAGAATGGGCGCAACCGACACGAACGGATTAGACGGGCAAATGATGACCCCATCGCAGTCCTGTAACCAAGCTTTAATAGCGGGGTTAATTTTTGCCTGTTCAATGCCTTCAAATCTGAACCCGGTGACGGCAGGTTTGCATTGCTCGCGTACAAAGTAATGTTGGAAGGCCAGCTCGCCGTCAGCGGTATTAACCATGGTGCGAATTGGGTCATCGCTGATGGGTGCCATGGTGTGTTTGATGCCCATATGCGCTGCAATCTCTGCGGTCGCTTGGGTAAGTGTCTTGTTGTCTTTGAGCAACTGGGCCCGGCGCATGTGTAGCGCAAGGTCTTTGTCGCCCAATCGAAACCACGCTTCGCCGCCCAAACCGCCCAAGGTTTCAATAAACTGCCAGGTCTCGCCCGCGCGTCCCCAGCCTAATTCTTGATTGTTTTCGCCTGACAAAGCGTAGGTCAGGCTGTCTATGTCTGGCGATATGTGTAAACCAAGGTGTTCAAAGTCGTCGCCCACATTAACGGCAAACATGACCTCTTCTGGGCCAAGGATTTTCGACAAGCCTAAAGCCAATTTGGCGCCGCCTACGCCGCCGGTCAGCGCGAGAATTTTAGCCATTAGCGGAACATGTCCTCAGCCAAAGGACGGTTAATGTCCTGAGCGGTTTGAGCGGGGTCTCCATCATTGGTTAGGGTCGAGGCCTTAGGCAGTCCGCGTAAAATCACTACAGGTAGTTTTTCTGTGGTTTCACCCATCATTAGGGTTGCGCTACTGGCCAGGGCGTCGGCTCTGTTGACCAATGTGGCTTGCAGTGAGCGACCGTAAATGTCCTCGCCGCCACGGAAATCGTCCAGCACCTTAATGCCAGCACAGCCAATAGCGCTGCCAATGGTGCCCATACGCCAAGCGCGATTGTGTGAATCTGTAATGACCACGCCAATTTGCACGCTAAAATGTTGTTGTAACTGCTCGCGTATGAGCGCTGCTGAGTGGTCTGGGTTTTTCGGCAGTAAAAGTGCTTGCTCGCCGTCGCTGTGGTCGACATTGGACTGATCAATGCCTGCGTGAGCGCCAACTATGCCTAGGTGATGTCGCACCACGAGGACGTTGGGTTTGTGTCGCATGACTTCGCTAGATTCGTTCAGAATCAGCTGCACCATGCGTGGATCTTTGTTTGTCGCAGCGGCCAGTTCAATGGCCTCTGGCCCAGCTTCAATGCTGGCAAGAGAGACCGTTTGGCCTTCAGCTTTAGAAATAATTTTTTGTGCGAGGCAAAGTACATCTCCGTCCTCAAGTATGAGATCTTGAGCCTTGAGGGTGCCAGATATAATCTCGCTGAGATCATCTCCAGATTCCACCATAGGAATGCCAGGCACCCCTATGACGGAGAAGCGCGGTGCCATGGATTAGTGCTCTTGACCGATGATCTTGATGCCAGAGTGGGACAAAATGCCACCACGGTTGATCTGGATCAGGATTGAAGTCAATGCTTCGGCTGCTGCTGCGTTGGCAATAGGTCCTGCATGCCAGCCAGTCATGCCTGCCTCAGAGATCATTTCAATGACCTTGGCGCGAGAATCTTTGCTGTTACCAGCCACTAAAACGTCACACTCAATGACCACATCTTGCTGCAGCAAGTGCGCTGCAATGTTCTGAAAGGCACTGACGACATGCACTTCTTCGCCGAGGAAGTCTTGAGCGCGCTTGCCTGCGCTGCCTTCTTCAGGAAGCTGGACGGTGCCAACTTTGGGCGGCACCAATGGTACGGTGACGTCGATGAGGATTTTGCCTTTAAGGTGGTCCTTAAGGGCGTCTAGTGTAGAAATCTGGTGTGCGGCAGGTACGGTCAATACCACAATGTCGCCCGCTGCAGCAGCGTCGCCATTTTCCATTGCTTGAGCTGGCGTATCTGGGCTGACGGCCTGCAATGCCTCTACGGCTGCCTGTGCTTTATCTAAAGTTCTTGAGCCAATAACGATGTTGTAACCGGCTTTTGACCAACGAATTGCCAAGCCTGTACCGAGGTCACCTGTACCGCCAAGAATGGCGATTGTTTCTTTTGTAGACATTGAAATACCAGATCTTTGAATTAGGGCGCTGGAGTATGCCGTTATTCACTAGGTAATGAAAAGTCCGTATTTGTAACCCTTGATTGTACAAAGGCGTGTTGCTGGTCATAAACGGCGTATTGGCCTTTAGAATGTGTGGCCATGACATTCCACTTGTATTAGCAGCAGGCTTAAGCCAGCCTTACTTTTTTCAATTTTGGAGAGGGTGATGCGGATAGGTGCAATGATTGGTGCGGACGGCACTAAAAGTTCATTAGACGAAGTGATCCAGCTGGGTAAAGACATGGAGCAGGCGGGCCTTGACCATGTTTGGTTAGCCAATATTTTTTCCTATGACGCCATATCTACCCTCGGGTTGATTGCGCGAGAAACCTCTACCATTCGTGTCGGCACTGCGGTTACCCCCACCTACCCAAGGCATCCGGGCGCACTGGCCCAACAAGCAATGACTACTGCTGCGGCCTCCAAAGGTCGGTTTACCTTAGGCATTGGTTTGTCCCACAAGGTGGTTATAGAAAACATGTACGGCATGAGCTACGACAAGCCTGCGAAACATATGAAGGAATATTTGAATGTACTGATGCCCCTGATTCGTGGCGAAACGGTTAATTACAATGGGGATGAGTTTCAGGTTAATGGCTTGACATTAGATATTCCTGGCGGCAACGATTTACCTGTTGTTGTGGCGGCCCTCGGCCCGCTTATGATTAAGCTCGCCGCGCAAATGACTGACGGCACCAATACGTGGATGGTGGGTCCAAAGACCATGGAAGAGCATATTATTCCCAGTTTTCGTGATGCGGGTAAGCCAGACCCAGCCATTGTTGCAGGCATGCCTATTGTGTTGACCACTAACGTCGACCAGGCCAAAGCTGTGATTGCGGAAAACTTAACCGTTTATGGTCAGCTGCCCAGCTATCGCGCCATGCTCGACCGCGAAGGTGCTGCCGGCCCCGCTGATATTGCAATTGTTGGTGATGAAAATCAGTTGCGTGGTCAGATTAAGCGCTTTGAAGATTTGGGTGTGACCGACTTCAATGCAGCTATTATGGATACGGAAAAAGGCGCCTATGCTCGAACGTTAGAGTTCCTTGGCAGTTTGAAAGGTAATAAGCAGCCAAAATGATAATAGTGGGCAAGGGTTCAAGGGATGTTTGAAGCGAAATTTTCGCCTGCGGCGGAGCGTAACAAGGAAGTGATTTTGTCCGCGTTGCGCGACGTGCTGCCGCGCAGTGGCGATGTGCTAGAAATAGCCAGTGGTACCGGCCAGCATATTTTGCATTTTGCTAAGGCATTGCCTAATTTACGCTGGCTGCCCAGCGAGCCTGATGAGTCCTATCGAGTGCCTCTGCACAACATCATTGAGCAAGCAGGGCTGAGTAATGTGGCTGACCCCACTGATTTAGATGTGCTTGAGGCTTGGCCAGACATCACCGTGAATGCGGTGATAGTTGCTAACCTGTTGCATATATCTCCATTTGCTACCGTGCAGGGTTTGTTAGCCGGTGCGGCGAGGGTACTGGTGCCCGGTGGTATTTTGCATATCTACGGTCCCTTTAAAGCGGCGGGTGAGTTCACCAGCCCTAGCAACAAAGCGTTTGATGCGAGCCTGAGGGCGCGTAATGAACTGTGGGGCATTCGAGATTTGGAGGAAGTGACCTTGGTGGCCATTGAGCAAGGTTTGCGATGCATCAGTATTAAGCCGATGCCTGCGAATAATTTTTCTCTCCTGTACAAAAAAACCAGTTAGCTATTTGGTCTCGAGGTCTCTCACGCTCTAAAAGGGCGTCTTGTGTATTAGTAATGAGGTGGCGGTGGTTCTATTTGTGGCTCTGCGCCTTCATCTTCTTGGCCTTGGGATTGCAGCTTTTCAGTGAGCATTTTTAGGCGCTTCTCTTGGTGATAAAGCCTCTTCTGCAACAGCACCATCTCGTCGTTTAACTCGGTTATGGTTTCGTCTTGAAACTCGAGGCGGGTTTCAAGTTCAGCTATACGTTGTTCTGTGTCATTCGCGGTGGTTGTCATATGTTGCTTATCTTAGTGAGCGGTGGGTTGGGGCGCAATTAGATGTGTCCGCGGAAGCCAATGCGTATGCGGATTTTAAAGGCGAAAAAATTATCTTTGCCGGAAACTTTTATGCGTTTTAGTCGAAAAGCATTTGGTTGCATATCTATGCCCTCGTCTGTTGTCACTGCCGTGCTGAAGTCTGCGGCTTCGCACAGCTTAACATCGTCGTCACCATAGTGGCCAAAGGGGTAAGCAAAACTAGTCACTTGGGTGGCAAAGGTTTCGCTCAATACTTTTTTGCATTCATTAATTTCAAATGTCTTAGTGCCCACATCAACACTGGGTAAGTGGCAATGGGTCAGCGTATGACCGCCAAGTTCAAATACGTTGGACGTAAGCATTTCTACCACCTGCGCATCGCTGAGTTTAGCCTCGCGCATTAAGTCGCCAGAATTGTGTTTGGCATTTTTGCTCACAGACCAATCTCTTTCATGGCGGTCGGTTACTAAGTAAAGGGTAGCGCAGGCGTCGTACTTTTTCAGTATAGGCAGTGCTTGGCTGTAGTTGTCTTCGTAGCCATCGTCAAAAGTAATGGCCACCCGTTTGTCGCCTTGGGCTTTTTCAGTGAGCAGTTCTGAAGCCTTGATAAAAGTCCAGTCGTTAGCCTTGAGCCAAGCAATTTGGCGCTCAAACATTTCTGGGCTAACTCTTAGGCCTCGGTGTTTTTGTTTTGGCTGAGAGTCGCTGATCATGTGATACATAAGCACGCGGGGGTGTTCTAATCCAACGGTAGGCCGCCACCAACAGTATTTGAGTGAGAGCAAAATAAAGACAATGAGACCTGCGCTGATAAGCCACAACATTACAATTTAACCTTGAGCGGGTTTGCGTTAACCATGACGGCGCACCAATTCTTCATAGGCATTAAGGGTATGCTTGCACATGTTTTCCAGCAAAAAGTCGGTGTTGTCTTTGATCTCAGCTTTTACGTTCTGCGGTTCATCGCTGAGGATGCGCAGACATACAGCAAACAAATCATCGCCATCTTGGGCGCGCACCCGTCCCTCTGGAAACAGTACGCTCAAAATTTCCCCAACGCCGCCAATGTCGAAGCCGATGGTAGGGGTGCCGACGCTCAACGGTTCAAGCACCGTTCTGCCGAATGATTCGGCCTTGGTAGATACGGCTAAGACCACTGTGGAAACCGCGTAAATATCGCGGATGTCGGATCTATGCCCAATAAAGGCGATGTCGTCTTGTAGTGATTTGCTCGCAATATCTGCCTTTAGGGAGGCCAAATAGGTGTCGTGGTCCGAGTCTGCGCCGCCAACGATAATACCTTTGACGTCACTCACGCCCTGTTCTTGAAGGCGTTGGATGAGGTTGACTAAATGGTTGTGACCTTTCAGTCGCGACAGCCTGCCCGGCAGACAAATTAATCTTTGGCCCACTAGGTTCGGCCATTCTGCCGCCCAGTTTTCCTGCCACTGATTCGAGGGTTGATAGCCTCTTGGGAAATCCGTTGGATCTGTGCCGCGATGAATGACCTTTATCTTGGTAGCGTCAATTCTAGGATAATTATCGACAAGATATTTTTTCGCAACATTAGATACCGTAATGACGGTCTCGCCGCAGCCCATGATTTCGCTATAGCGATTAACCGAATGCAAACCGTGCAGTGTGCTGACCAGTTTAGGTCTGGTGGCGGGATCCATCTTGCGCCACGCCAGCCAGACAATCCATGCGGGCATGCGCGAACGCACGTGAATAACGTCAGCAGAAGATTGTTGTAACCATTTTCTGAGTGACCGAACGTATCGCAAAGTCATGGGTGACTTTTTGTGCAATGGCCAGTTGTGATGCTGACTGCCCTGCATGATGAGTTGATCTACTAAGCGCCCGCCATTTGAGACCACATGAGATTCGTGGCCGCAGTCTACTAACGCTTGGGCTATTTCTAACGTGCCGCGTTCAACACCGCCGCTCTCCAAACTAGGTAAAAACTGAATAACTTTCATCGCTGCTTATTCAGCTCATTTCGCAGAAGTGCCGCAGGCTTCCAGGTTAGGGGCAAATGCTGAGTAGTAAAAATGTGCGGGCGTAGACTTGTCACTAAAGTCTGCCGTCTACGGCGTGGCCGGGTAATGCGCCCTTGGTGTCGAAAAGCACATGCGTTCCTTTACCCCATTTTCTAATCTCACTCGCGCCCAGGGTCTTGAATGCTTCGTGAGCGACGGTCAGAACAATGGCGTCGTAAGCATTCTTCTCGGGCTGGTCGGTCAGAGTAATATTGTAGGCGCTTTTTGCTTGCTCAAGGTCCGCCCAAGGGTCAAAGACATCTACATTCATGCCGAGTCCCGTGAATTCGTTCACAACATCTATCACGCGGCTGTTGCGTAGATCAGGGCAATCCTCTTTGAAGGTAAGGCCCAGTACCAAAACCTTTGCGTTATTTACGGCTACGTCATTTTGCATCATCAGACGAATTACTCGATCAGCCACGTAAGCGCCCATGGCATTATTGATTCTGCGGCTGGCCCTAATCAGTTCTGGATTGTGGCCAACGGACTGCGCTTTACGGATAAGGTAGTAAGGGTCCACCCCGATGCAATGGCCGCCCACTAAGCCCGGCTTAAAGGGTAGGAAGTTCCACTTAGTCCCCGCAGCTTCTAGTACTTCCAAAGTATCTAGTCCAAGTTCTGCGAAGAGCGTAGCAAGCTCATTAACTAACGCTATATTTACGTCTCTCTGCACGTTTTCTATGACTTTCGCTGCCTCTGCAACGGCTAAGCTGGGTGCTAAGTGTGTGCCTGCTGTGATGACCTTTGCGTAAATGTCGTCAATAGTTTTTGCCGCCTCAGGCGTTGAACCTGATGTGACTTTAACAATGTCGGTAAGGCCCCTAGTTTTGTCGCCCGGGTTAATGCGTTCTGGGCTGTAACCGACAAAAAAGTCTGCGTTGAACTTAAGGCCAGACACCGACTCTAAAACAGGAACACAAATTTCCTCCGTTGCGCCGGGGTATACGGTGGACTCAAAAACCACTATGTCATCGGCTTTTAGAAATTTACCTACCGTATTGCTGGCGCTGATTAGTGGTGAGAAATCAGGTTGGTTAGACTCATCTACCGGTGTGGGTACGGTGACAATATAAAAGTCGCACTGGGCTATGTCGTTTGGGTTCGAAGATAAAGTGAGTTGGGTCAGCGCATGGAGGACTTCGGTGCTGAGTTCGCCTGTGCGGTCGTAGCCCTTTATTAGTTCGCTCACTCGCGCTTCGTCGACATCAAAGCCAACCACTGGAAAGTACTTTGCGAAGGCCGTGGCTATGGGTAAACCCACATAACCTAAACCAATCACTGCGATATTTTTTTGCCGCTGCAAGGGCGTACCCCAATAAAGAAAAACGCACTATAGAACGAAACTGCGTTCAGCCAAAGCTTACAACCAACGCGGTGGCGCTTTTGTTTTAGGGGGTTGGGCCTCAAAGCCTCAAGAATACTTGGTCAGCGCGCGCATTATGCCGATGCACCACCACAGCGGCCAACGAAGGCGGTTACGAAGCCGGTAGGTCCGCTTGATATTTACGCCCCTTATATTGGGCATCAATCAACTTCTTGGGATGCATACCATCCACATAGCCTTTGAATCCGGGTTCGATAATATTGTAGCCCAGCATATTTTGAATTTGGGCACTGTACTGGCCCGCTATATTTGGCGGCACTGCCAAGACCATGTTTTCAATTTGCCTCAGTCCAGGCGAGCAGTATTGGGGCGTAATGGCCAAACGGTCGGCGCTAGAGTTGTTTGCGCCGCCTCGGTGAATTAGGGCGCCATCAAATACCAAAACCGAGCCGGCGGGCATTATGACTTTAATGGCCTCGCCCTCGTTAACTAGCCTTTCTTCAGGCCAACGGTGGCTGCCGGGAATAACCTCTGTGGCGCCGTTGCTTGCGGTGAAATCATCGAATGCCCAAATTGTGCTGACCCCGAAGCGAGGCCTAGGTTTGTTGATGCCTAAATGCTCGGCGGCATCGTCGTAGTGGAAGGGCTGAGGCGTCTCCCCGGGGTGTACCAGAATGGACAACGCGGCGGAGAGTAAATAGTTGTTGGGCAAGAGTGCATCCACTAAGGCCATAACACTTGAGTGTTCTATGATTTTCGCCACAGACGGTGCCTTGGCCAGCAGTGCGTAGACACGCTCGGTGTGGTGGCCCTCGAAATTATTTCTACCCGGGTGCTTGCCCTGGCAGAAGGGGGCGAGTGCGCTGCGAATTTCCTCTACCAATGCGCGATCAATGGCATTTTCAATAATCGTAAAACCATCGTTTTCTATCGCTTGTAAGCGCTCTGTTAAATTGCCGTTTAGATCATTCATATGTTTTCCACCTGCCAATCTTCTGCCTGCCACTATGGACCTTCTAAGGTGCAGATTCTATGCTCAAGGCTAACGGGTACTGATCACTAGATGGGCCCAACTTAGCTAAGGGAGAGAGAGTATGTTGCAAGATTTATCAGGCAAAGTGGCGTGGGTGACTGGTGCGGGTACAGGTATTGGCGAAAGCGGCGCAATTGCTCTGGCGCAGGCGGGTATGCATGTGGTGTTGTCCGGCCGACGTAAGGAAAAACTCGAAGGGGTTGCCGCTCAGTGTGAGGGCCGCGCAACCATTGAAGAACTAGATGTGTCGGACCGAGACAGCGTGTCAGCAGTTGCACAAAGAATTATCCAAAAGTTTGGGCGCATTGATGTTTTGCTCGCCAGCGCTGGCATTAACGTAAAAGAGCGCAACTGGCACAATGTCAGTTTAGACGACTGGGATTTGGTGATTCGCATTGACCTAGATGGCGCTTTTTACTGCTGCAAGGCGGTACTGCCCACTATGAAAGAGCAGGGTAGCGGGCTGATTATTAATATTTCCTCTTGGGCGGGTAAATATGTCAGCGTGGTCACTGGTCCCGCTTACACCGCTGCCAAACATGCGATGAACGCCATGAATGAAAGCATCAATATGGAAGCGGGTAGTTTTGGCGTCAGAGCTTGTGCCATGTGTCCTGGCGAAGTAGCCACGCCGATTTTAGACAACAGACCCATCCCAGTGTCCGCGGAGGATCGCGCGCAGATGGTGCAGCCGGAAGATTGTGGTGAAGTGATTCGATTTTTGGCGCAGTTGCCCAACCATGTGTGCATTAATGATTTGACCATCAGCCCTACGTATAACCGTGGCTATGTGGCGCAAGCCAAGGGGCATATACCTGGGCCTGCTTAGAACTTTAGTTGGTTACAGTATTCAATAGGGCTCTTTAAGAGCCCTCATCTCTAGTGATTATTGCTAGTCAAAGCGGATGCGCTCGACACTCAGGCTTTTAGTTTAGAGCGTTTATTGCGGGCAACAGTTGTTCAACTAACATTTTTGTCTGCTCAATCATATCCGCCGTGCCAGAAGCGATGGGCCGCAGAATAAATTTGTGCGCGCCAGCCGCATGAAAGTCTTCTACCAAAGCCATCATTTCGTCCACGCCGCCGACGGCGCTGTAAGCGGCCGGGTCTTTGCCTAAACGTTTTTCCAACACTTCATTGTACTTTTGCACCATGGGATCACTTTGCTTGCCAAAGCGAAAACCGAAGCCCGCACCAAAGTGGTCGTCGTCGATTTTTCGCCCCAGCTCTCCAGCACTTATTTTGATCGCCTCTATGACAGGCTTTATTTCCGCGGCGGATTCTATGCCAGCTTGCCAACCAGTACCCCAGCGCGCTGTTCTCGCAATGGCTTGTGGCGCAGAACCCCCAACCCAAAGGGGCATGGGCGACTGCACGGGTTTTGGCGAGATGGTTGCGTCGATCAACTGGTAGTAGTCACCCTGAAAGTTAACGCTGTCCTCGCGCCATAGCGCAGACATAATTTGTAGGCTTTCCTCAGTGCGCTTGCCCCGGCCTTTGGTGTCTCGGCCTGTGGCAATAAAGTCTCTAGATAAAGCGCTGCCCACACCGAACGCGGGTAGAAGGCGTCCGCCGGATAGCACATCAATGGTCGCGCACGCCTTGGCTGTTAGCACAGGGTCTCGTAGTCCCATGCTGGCTACGTTCATGCCAAATTTGAGTTTTTTGCTGCCGCCGGCTAACGCTGCCATCACACTCATAACTTCTAGGTTGGGGGTTTTCTCAATAATGCGGTCACTCTGCCAGATAGAATCAATGCCACCGTTGTCGCAAAGATTTACCCAATCCCAAAAGCCCTTGCCATCGTCAAATGTAAAATTTGCTATTCCAATTCCTGCGCCAACGGTCATACCCTTCCCCAAATTTTGCTACGTATTTTTTTAATGCAAAGGGAATACTACCGGGAACTGCCGCACATGCGAACGGTTCTTCGACCCGATGAGATTAGCGTTTTGTGTCTTATCCCTTGGTCGACTTTCATTGGGAGTTTTCCAAACTGCCCAGTTTGCGGAGTCACTTAACAGTGACAGTTAAGGTATGGACTGGTCAGATTTATAAGTCAAAAGGGCTGCGTTGGATATCGTCGCGGTGATCGCTCAGTCGATCGCCTAAGGTGTTACAACACCAAAGGGTGGTGACTAAAAGTATGCCGGGGAATATCAGCATCCAGGGAGATGATTCTATGGTTGCGGTGCCGTCTGCAATGAGTACTCCCCAACTGGTATTGGGTTCTTGCACTCCCAGGCCGAGAAAGCTGATGAAGCTCTCGGCGAGAATGACACTGGGTAGGGTAAGGGTTGCGTAGACGATAATTGGACCGGTGACATTGGGAATGATGTGCCGCCAAACTATTTGGCCGGTATGCGCGCCTAAGCTTCGAGACGCCTCAATAAACAAAGCTTGCCGAATGCTCAGCGTTTGACCGCGCACAATACGCGCGAGATCAAGCCAAAATATTGCGCCAAGGGCCGCAAAGAGTAGGTAGGGATTGCGGCCGAACAGCACTACTAACAATATGACAAGGAGTATAAAGGGTAGGCCATATAATACGTCGACGATGCGCATCATGACTTGGTCAACGCGGCCACCTAAATAACCTGCAAAGGCGCCCCAAGGTACGCCAATAATGAGGCTTGCGAGGGTGGCTATGAACGCAATGGTTATTGAGGTACGCGCGCCGATCATGGTGCGCACGAATAGATCCCGGCCTACCAGGTCAGTTCCAAAGGGGTGCGCTAACGAGGGGCCTTGCTCCATGGCTTCCCAGTCAATGTCTTCCGGCTGCCAGTTACTCAGTTCGGGTCCAATGATAGCCGCGACGATAATGATGCCGAGCAGAGCGATAGAGACCCGGGTACTGCGCCGCATCTTGCGCTTGTCGTTAGGTCTTGTTATCTGGCCATCTAACTGCTGCATTAGTGGCTCAATCTGATCCGTGGATCTAACCCTGCATAGGCCAAATCAACGATAAAGTTGAAGGTAACGATGGCTGCTGAGTAAACCACCACCACGCCCATGACGAGGGTGTAGTCGCGATTTAGCGCGCCTTGAACAAAGTAGCGGCCAATGCCGGGCAGGTCGAACACTTGTTCTACCACCACTGAGCCGGTCAATAAGGTGGCGGCGGCTGGACCAAGAAATGAAACCACGGGTAGCAGTGCCATGGGTAAAATGTGACGAGATATCAGGCGTGACTGACTCAGGCCTTTGGCCATTGCTGCTTTAACATGGGGTTCAAGTTTGGTTGCAATAATGCCCGCTCGTGTTAAGCGCGCAATAGCGGCGCTGTAGGGCAGGGCTAAGGCAATGGTGGGCAGTATGAAATGCCATATAGAATCGCTGCCGCCAGCGGGGAACCAGCGCAGTAATACGGAGAAAACAAGTACCATTAGCGGTGCAACTACAATGGTAGGCAGCGCGATATTTAGGTTGTTCGCAGCCATAATGAGGCGGTCCGCAAATGTGCCTTGGTGAAAGCCGGCGGCGATACCTATGCCCACACCGATTAGCAGAGCGGTAAGCAGCGCTGCAAAACCTAAACCCGCCGAGATAGGTAGGCCCGCACTAATGAGTTCATTTACATCAAAATCTTTTTGTCTAAAGGACGGCCCTAAATCCCCTTGAAGTAGTCCGCCCATATAGCGCGCGTATTGCTGATAAATGGGTTCGTCTAAGTGGTAGGCGGCGCGCAAGTTGGCTTCTATATCTGGGGGTAGGCGTCGCTCGCCATCAAACGGCCCACCGGGGGCTAATCGAACTAAGCCGAATACCAAGGTGATGATTGTGAGTAATGTGACAAGCATGAAAGCAAATCGCGCCAGCAAGTAACGTGATGAGATTTTAGGCTTCATAATTTATTGCACCCATAAGACATGCTTTTATCGGTTGAGTTGAGTGTTGCGATATTTTACCGTGCCTCTTCCCAGCTAAGATAACGCACTTGGTGCATGTCACGTAAATTATCCTCCCAGCCATGGAGCTGTGGGCTAACTAATCTTCTTACGCTCAAGTTATACAGCGGCACCACGGGATAATCTTTTACTGCAACGTTGGCGGCGGCGGCTAGCAAATCATTGCGCTTGCTTAGGTCAGCTTGCACCTGGGCGCTGCGCATAAGGGCATCAAATTCACTCGATTGATAGCGCCCGTAATTCACCGAGCCAATGTCAGATTGTAGGAGCGAGAGGTAGTGCTCGGCGTTGTTCTCGCCAATCCAACCCGCCCAGGCAACGCTAAATTTTCCCTGTCGTAGGTCGGTGAAATGGGCTTTTAGCTCAGCTTGATGCAATGTGGTTTTTACGCCAATGCTGCGCCACATGCCTGCGATGGCTAGATTTATTTTTTTGCCTTCAATGCCGCTGACATGACGAAGAGTGATTGTTAGTGGGTTGGTCTTAGTAAAGCCTGCTTGGGCAAGTAGTTGTTTTGCCATCGCTTGGCGCTCACTTAAGGCGATGCCCTTATGGCCTAATGTCGCGGGCTGGTAATTGCTGATGAGGGACGGTGCAAAGGTGTAGCTGGGCCGGTCTCCAGAGCGCATGACTTTGGTTGTGAGTATGTTTTGATCCACCGCCATGGACAGCGCTTTACGCACCCGTAAATCCGCGAAGGGCGGTTCCTGGACATTGAAAACCAAGTACATTGAGGACAGGAGTGGCGATAGGCGTAGGGCCGTGTTGGCGGCTTCGTTGGATGCAGTTTTGAGCGTTTGTAGTTCACTGGTTGGCACGCTGGGGATGGCATCCAATTCGCCACTGCGGTAACGGTTATAGCCTGACTGTTCGTTTGCCAGCGGGTGGTATCTGACGGTTTTTAACGCAACGTTTGTGAAAAAGTGCGGGTTGGCGGTCATTTCCACATAAGCCTGGGGTTGCCAAGTTTTCAGCGCGTATGCGCCGTTTGAGACCCAGTGCTCCGGTTTTATCCAGCTGTCGCCCTCGCGCTCAATGACGTGTTTGGGCACCGGAAAAGCAACCGGGTAGAGCAGGCGTTCAAGAAAATAGGGGTACGGGGCGGCCAACTTTATTTTAAGCTGCAGGGTGTCAACGGCAGTGATGCCCAGAGATTCTACCGGCATAGCACCTTGGTTTACTTGAGCCGCGTTTTCTATCATGTAAAGAAAGTACGCTAGGCTTGCCGCTGTTTTAGGGTTAAGTAGCCGGCGAAATGAATAAACAAAATCGTCGGCGGTGAGCGGCGTGCCATCTGACCAGCGAAGATCTTCTCTTAAGTTAAATGTCCAAATTAGACCATCAGCACTTTGTGTCCATGATTCTGCCGCGCCGGGCACAATTTCACCTTTTGCATTGAACGTAGTGAGTCCCAAAAACAGATCGTTGAGTAACGTTTCTTCAAGCCTAAGATTGTAGCGGTGGGGGTCTAGTGTCTGCGGCTCGCCAGTGTTGCCAAGATTCAGTGTCTTTGGCGTATCTGCAGAAATTGAGGTTGCTGGGATAAGTAACTGACAAAGCAGTAGCCCCAGCGCCATAGGTTTACGCCATGCATAGACGGCGCAACCACTGGTCAAATTAGATGGTGTAAAACAGCGCGATCTTCTACTTCTTATGGCAATCATTTACAGGTCCTGTATGTAGCGGGCGCACCATACTAAAAAGTATCCGCCTCTGACAGCCTGTAAAGGCATGGTTTTTTTCGACAGCATCTAACCCGCTCGGCATTTTGCAAAAAGTCGCACCGCCAAGGGTTGTTTGCAGTTGGGTTAATAGGAAAATTGCTATAAGTTGCCTGCTGGCTTGGTCACTGCTAGCAAATTTTGGAGGAAAGATGACTAAAGGTTTATCTCTGGTCGCAGATATTGGCGCTACCAAAGCACGTTTCCAATGTTGCGCCATAAGTGATGATCTCGCTGAGGCACCGGTGCTTGTGGGTGAGCCGTTGGTATTGTCTACGCCGGCTTATCCCACTGAGGCCGCATTGTTGACCGATGTGCAGGCGCATTATTCAGGGACTCAATTCGCTGCTGCCTTGTTTGCGGTGGCTGGGCCTGTGAGCTTGGACGGCAGCGCGGTGGAAGTCATTAATACTGGCCTACAAATTCATGCGAGTGAGGCCAAAGAACGACTGTCCACTGCTGTGACCTTTGTTAACGATTTCCATGCCCAAGCTATGGCTGTGCCCTTTGCGCAACAGATTCAACAGGTGGGTGGTGGCGCGGTGTTGCCTCACGTTAAGGGTGTATTGGGTCCCGGCTCTGGCCTTGGCATGGCAACCCTTGTGCCGAACCACAGTGGCGGTGGCGTGCATTGGCAGGTGTTACCGTCAGAGGGCGGTCATGCAGATTTAGCGCCCAGTACCTTTTTGGAGGCGGAGTTGTGGTCTATTCTTGCGCAAAATCATGATCATGTATGTTTAGAAACCGTGCTCTGTGGCAGTGGGCTAGTTAATTTGTACCGAGCTATGTGCGGACTGTGGGGTTCGCAGGCCGAGGAAATTTTAGCTGAAGAGATATCCCAGCGCGGACAAGCCATGAGTGACCCAGTTTGCCATCAAACTCTGGAGGCTTTTGCCGGTTTCTTAGGCTCTGCAGCGGCCAACCTAGCCTTGACCGTTGGGGCGAGGGGTGGCGTATATATCAGCGGTGGTATTGCCCCGCAAATGTTGGAATTTCTTGTCAGTAGCCCGCTGCGCCGTCGCTTCGAGGAAAAAGGCGATCTCAGCGACTATGTCAAAGAGATCCCCATTTTGATAGTGCTAGATACTGAGCCTGGTCTTACTGGGGCAATGTACTGCTTGGCAGAAGGGCGCTAGCTGTCTGCTTGATTGCGTCCGCGATCTTGAATTTGCGCGCGTCGGGCTGCTACTTTTTCAGCCCTAACTTCGCTTTTGGCGTGGGCGCGATTTGCGCTGTTTTCGATACTCAAACCCTCACCTAATGTGGTGTGCCAACCGGCATCCATAATTTCTCGTATCGCCCCTCGGGTAATGGGTTCGGTGGTCAAAATGTCTGCGGCGAGCTTTTCACAGGTGGGCAATAGCTCGTCTTCGCTGACCACTCTATTCACCAACCCCCAGTCGCAGGCTGTTTGAGCATCTAAGTAGTTGCCAGTGAGGCTCAATTCTTTAGCTCTATTGATGCCAATGAGTCTGGGTAGTCTTTGCGACAGACCCCAGCCCGGCACAACACCTACCCGTCCATGGGTATCGGCAAATTTGGCGTTAGGGCCGGCAATTAAGAAGTCGCACATCAGCGCAATTTCGAAGCCGCCGGTTATCGCAAAACCGTTGACTGCACCAATGACGGGCTTGCCAACATTGGCCACAGCCTTGCCGAGATCCTTATCTGTGACAGTAGTTGATGCGGTCTCGCCGCCAAGCTCTTTAAGGTCTAGACCCACAGTAAAAGCTCGGCCAGCGCCGGTGAGAATGATGACTTGTGTACTGTCATCTGCAGCGAGTTCTAGAAAAGTTTCTGCAATGGCTTGGCGTAGCGGGCCTGATAGAGCGTTTAGGGCCTCTGGGCGGTTCAGTGTCACCTTAGTTATGCCTTCATTACGTGTTACCAAGACTAAATCTGCGCTGCTCATTAAGTTCCCCTTTTTAGTATGTCTTAGATCTCAGCATAACAAGTCTTTGCTAAAACTTGTTATCACCCCTTGGTCGATACCTCCTGGTATAACCAAAGGTGTGGGTTGGGGAATAAATGTCGGCGATAAGTTCAGGCTATCGCCTAGATACCACCTACTGGCGAATCGGTATGTAGATCTATTGCGCAATTCTCTTATTCTTCCAAGGACTGTTATTTAAATCTGGATAACGCGATGAATATGCAAGATAACCTCATTGGCTTTGTTCGCCGATATTTAAAAACGTTCCCAACAGTACTTAGAACAGGCCCTCTTATGGGTGTTGTTTTAGTTGTAGGTGCAATCAGCCAGCACGCTGTGGCGGATAGTTACACAAACAATTGGGGTCCAGAAGTGGGTTCGCAGGTAGCGCTTTTGGCGGCAAAGGATCAAAAGGGCGATTTGCAGGAACTTAAAGACTTAACCGGCAGCCAAGGCGTGTTGATTTTTTACAATCGCTCTGCTGATTGGTGACCATTTTGTAAGCGCCAGTTGGTTCAACTGGAAGAATGGCGATTACGGTTTAAAGGTTTGGGTATTAATGTCGCAGGAATGACCTACGACGCACGAAAGATTTTGCGCGAGTTTCATGACGAGCAAAAGCTCGGTTACCCCCTGCTGCAAGATGAAAATTCCATGCATGTAAATGCGCTGGGTATTAGGAACGAAGACTAGGCAAAGGACCACAGAGCATACGGTATACCGCACCCTGGTATTTTGCTGATTGGTAGCGATGGTAAAGTCCGTGCCAAATTTGCCCTACCCGGTTACCGTGCGCGACCGCTCTTTGAAGACATTTATACTGCACTCAAGGCTTTGCCAAAGTCCGGTTAGCTCAAACCCACAAGCTTTTAGCTTGCTTATGGCAAGCCGATATAAGGTAGCTCCAATGAAATTGGGGCTTTCTTAGTCGTTGGAACGAAAAAGTGGAATGTTCGCGCAGCGGTTGATTTAGTGGGTTGGCACCGATTAAATAGGGCCTTGGAAAGAAGGCCCCTGAGGTCGGTAGTATTAGTAGTTATATTTCTTTGTTGAGGCAAGAAAAATCCCACATTTAGAAGCGCAAATTAGAGTTAAAGTTAAACTCAAAACCACCCGGATGAGTTCTAAGTCGAGGGCAAAATCACTCTCATTTAGACGTACACTATTATTGCTCATTGCAATGTTAATGATGTCTGGGTGTTCATCTTTAGTCGGATCTCTGACCCAAGGCTTTGCTGAGGACTTGTCAGCTGCAATTTTGAACAGCGATGACCCAGCTATGGTGCGTGATGGCGCACCCGCGTACCTTATTCTTATTGATTCGCTGCTAGCGGGTTCCCCAGAAAATGTTGGTCTGTTGAGCCAATCTGCTGAACTCCATTCCGCCTATGCTGGTGCTTTTGTTGACGACGAAGAACGCGCAGCACGCCTGCATGATAAGGCGCGTAGACAAATATTTACCGCCACATGCCTTTCATTAAAAGATGCCTGTGACTTAGATGCTCGTCCTTTTGCAGAATTTTTGGCTTGGACAAATAGCAGCACGGTTAAAGACGTTCCAGCTCTATATAATTTGGCCAGTATTTGGGCCGGTTGGATTCAGGGTAATAGCAGCGACTTTTCAGCCATCGCAGAGTTGGCGAGAGTCAAAGCCCTAATGCAGCGAGTAGTGGAGTTGGATGAAACTTATTCAAACGGTGCTGCGTATCTATATCTGGGTGTATTCGAGACTTTGTTACCACCGGCCATGGGCGGTAAGCCTGAAATTGGACGCGGACATTTTGAACGTGCCATGACTTTATCCTCGGGTAACAACCTTATGGTTAAGGTAATGCTTGCTGATCAATATGCGCGCCTAGTCTTTGACCGCGAGTTACATGATAACCTGCTCATCGAGGTGATCGCCGCAGATGGCAAAACCCCAGGTTTGACCTTAATGAATACTGTTGCGAAAGAACGAGCACAAAAACTATTGGATTCAGCTGATGATTATTTCTAGGGTTTTGAAAATTATGCGCACAACTAATTCGCTTCGACAAAAACTCCTTTCAGTAGTGGTTTTTGCATTGCTTGCTGTCAGCTCTTTTTCTAGCCATGCAGTGACGTTTAAAATTGCCACACTGTCGCCTGAAGGCACCGGTTGGATGAAGGCCTTACGCGGTGCGGCTAAGAACATTGGTGAGCGCACTGATGGCGCTGTGAAATTTAAGATTTACCCTGGTGGTGTTATGGGTGATGACAAAGCTGTGCTGCGCAAAATGCGTATTGGCCAGCTCCATGGCGCAGCGCTGACCTCTGGCGGCGTTATGCAGCCCTACCCAGATATTGCGTTATACAATTTGCCGTTAATTTTTAGAAATTTTGCAGAAGCAGATTATGTCCGTCGGCGCATGGATGCTAAGTTAATGGCCGGTTTGCGGGCGAAAAAGTTTGTCGGTTTTGGCTTGGCCGAGGTGGGCTTCGCTTACCCGATGACTCAACAGCCGGTAACCTCTGTAAACGGCTTTGCAGATCGCAGAGTTTGGGCGCCAGATAATGATCCGGGTGCCATTAAGGCTTATTCGTCCTTCAACGTGACACCTATTCCACTGCCTATTGCTGATGTCCTAACTGGCCTGCAAACCGGGTTGATTGACAGCATTGGTTCTCCACCCATTGGCGCCATTGCGCTGCAGTGGCATACACAAGTGAAGTACGCTACAGAGTTGCCCATACTTTATGTCTACGGTTTATTTACCATTGCAGAAAAACCGTTTTTGCGCCTTGATGAAGAGCAACAAAAAATTGTCACTGAAGAGCTCAGTGCTGCGGTGCGTCAAGTAGATGCAGACTCGCGCCGTGACAATGAAAGTGCTGTGGCAGCGCTGACGAAACAAGGTGTTGAGTGGCTGACACCGAGTGCCATGGAATCGTCAGAATGGTTTGCGATGGCCAACAATGCGAATGAACAATTGATTCGAGAGGACTACGTCTCAGAACCTTTGTATAACGAGATGATCGGACACTTAGAGCAGTATCGAAGTGAAAATAGCGATCTATAAAACTCTAGGTTTTCTGCGCAAACTCGAAGACGCGCTGTTAGTTACTCTGCTGTTGTCAATGGTGGGTATTGCCACCACACAAGTACTGTTACGCAACTTATTTGATAGTGGCTTTTATTGGGGCGACAGTCTTGTGCGCGTCATTGTGCTTTGGGTTGCATTAGTGGGTGCCATGATCGCCTCGCGTAACGACAGCCATATTCGCATTGACCTGGCCAGCCGCTTTTTGAGCGGTTGGGTTAAGCCTTGGGTTGCCAGAATCAGTCACGTTTTTACCTGTGGTGTACTAGTCCTCTTTACCTGGGGCAGTTATCAATTTGTCAGCTATGAATTTATGGATAACGCCATTGCTTTTGGTGACGTGCCTGCGTGGATCTGTGAATCTATTATGCCTTTCGGCGGAGCGGTAATGACTATTCGCTATGCCCTATTAGTGATTGAGCCCGAATGATTTGGCTTGGTATTGTCATCATCCTTATTATGGCAGCTATCGGTGCGCCATTGTTTTCCGTGTTGCTTGCCGCATCTATGTTGGGCTTTTACAGTGCTGATATTGAGTTGGCTATTGTCGCCATTGAGTTGTATCGCATTGTTGATACGCCGTTACTGGTGGCGCTGCCGCTCTTTACCTTCAGCGGTTATCTTCTCAGTGAGTCCAATACCTCCGCGCGCCTAGTCAACGTTATGCAAAGCCTGTTTGGTTTTTTGCCAAGCGGCTTGGCTATTGTGGCGTTTATAGCCTGTGCATTTTTCACTGCATTAACCGGTGCTTCAGGTGTGACCATTGTGGCACTAGGTGCGCTGCTGTTGCCGGCCTTGCGTCAGGGTGGTTTTTCGGAAAAATTCAGCACTGGCTTGGTGACTACCTCTGGCAGCTTAGGTTTGTTGCTAGTGCCTTCAGTGCCGCTCATCCTTTATGGCGTTATCGCTCAGCAGATAGACGTGGGCGAGTCCTTTACAATTGTTCAGCTTTTTGTTGCTGGTGTTGTGCCCCTATGTTTAATGCTCGTGCTGCTCTCAGCTTGGACCCTATGGAAGCACCGCGGTGGTGTTATTCCTAGAGTGCCGTTTACTTGGGCAAACGTAGGTTCTGCGTTGTGGGATGCGCGTTGGGAGATTCCACTGCCCTTTGTTGTACTGGGTGGAGTGTTCAGTGGCGTGTTTGCAATTTCCGAAGCGGCTGCGGTGACGGCCCTCTACGTCATTTTTGCTGAGGTTGTGCTTTATAAAGAAGTAACCATTAAACAACTCGGCAGCGTTGCGGTTGAGTCTATGGTCATGGTGGGCGGTATCTTAATGATCTTGGGCATTGCCCTTGGTTTCACCAATTACCTAGTTGACGCTGAAGTGCCGCAGCAATTGATGGTCTCCATGCAGACTTATATCAAAAGCCCTCTTGGGTTCTTACTGTTGCTGAATATTTTGCTCTTGGCCCTGGGTGCGATGTTAGACATCTTCTCTGCATTGGTGATTATGGTGCCTTTGTTGTTGCCTGTTGCTGTAGGTTACGGCGTTCACCCGGTGCATTTGGGCATCATATTTTTGGCTAATATGCAGGTTGGATATTTCACGCCGCCAGTGGGTATGAATTTGTTTATTGCCAGCTATCGTTTTAAGAAGCCGTTATTAGAACTTTATGCCGCAACGCTGCCATTTATGCTGATTTTGCTGGTTGCTCTGGCCATGATCACCTATATTCCCGTGCTGAGTCTCTGGCATATGTAGCGGTTATTCTGGTGATAGTTTGTGCTCGGATGCTGTCGAAAATTATACTCTTGAAGTAAATCATTCACTTTTGCGCTTGTGCAATGGAAGCAATATTTTATTTAGAAAATTTGTTTTCTAACCCCAATTTTTTGGAGTCCTTTATGAATCATCAGTTTTCTGTAGCGGTTAATGGTCAAGGGCTTTACGACATAACGCCCCAGGTTAAATCTCTTATAGAAGGCGCTGGTGTTGTAGATGGTTTGGCCACAGTGTTCATTCAACATACGTCCGCCAGCATTCTTATTCAGGAAAATGCAGATCCAGCGGTGTTAGCAGATTTAGCAACATGGTTAGACCATTTAGTGCCCGAGAACGATCCGATGTATACCCACACCGAGGAAGGCCCAGATGATATGCCAGCGCATATTAAAGGTGCGATCACTGCAGTGAACTTGTCGGTGCCCATAATTGAAGGGCAGCTCGCGTTGGGTGTTTGGCAGGGGATATTTCTTTGGGAACATCGACACAACGTAAAAGAGCGCAAGCTCATAGTGAATGTGATGGGCCAGTAATCGATTAGTTGTTAGCGCGTTAATGCCTGGCTATAGCCTATCGCGGAGGGGTTGCCGCTCAATCCCCAGTTTCTCCATACAAGCCTCTCCACTTAAAAGACTCTCAACTTACTTATTCATGTTGTCGCGGATTTCGCTCATCCAGCGCTCATGACCTTCCGGATCTAAAATCATACTAGAGAAATATTGCAGCAGATCTTTGTGGGTCTGGTTGAGCTTGGCTTCCAGCATAGCCTGTTCTCCAGGCTTGCTGCTGATAAATTCAAATACAGAGTTCAAGTTAGTACCTTTGCCTAAAACCTCTGCTAACTCCTGTACTACCAGATCATGGAGGGCTTCTAAGTCGTCTTCGCCTATGCCCGCCTCGCCGGGTGAGAGCACAACGTTAGCCCACAGCGTGGCCATATATACTTGGTATAAGTTTCGGTCGATAAAGCGTTCAACAACAGTTGAGCGTTCGCGTATATCTGTAAAGACAGGCTCGAAGGCGTATTTAAGATCGGTAAGTTCTAACATTTGGTAATGGTGCCATACCTTTGCTGAGAGGACTAATATTCCGGCACAAATTCATGGCGCTGGGGGCAGGGTATCTTTTGTCTAGGAATATGCGTAAGTGCCACTGAACTGAGTGGATGACATAACTCACTGAATTTATTTGGGTTTTATCCTTTTTGATGGTCACTGCTATAGTTGCTGAACACTGTCTAGATTTGCACCCCCCAGTTCGCTGAAGTAATGTCTTGGCAGAAAATTTTAATAAAGAAGCGGGGAAAGTAATGCTGCAATTCGACCGAGTAACCCTAGACAGTGAGTCCGAAGTATTGCGGCAACGGGTGCGAGATTTTGTTGCTGATAATCAGCACCACATGCCCCAGCCTAACTCAGATTTCGTCACCGGCCATGACCCAGAGTTCTCCGCCAAGCTTGGTGAGCAGGGCTGGATCGGCATGACTTGGCCCAGTGAATTCGGTGGCGGGGAGCAGAGTAATTTTGAACGCTTGGTTGTCACAGAAGAGCTGCTAGCTGCTGGCGCCCCAGTCAGTGCGCATTGGATTGCCGACCGGCAAAGTGGCCCTCTACTGCTGCGTTTTGGCACCCCAGAGCAGCGCGAATGCTACCTACCTGGCATTGCCAGTGGCCAAAGCTATTTCTCCATTGGTATGAGTGAGCCGGACACAGGTTCAGATTTGGCTTCAGTGCGGATGACTGCGGTGGCCGAAGGCGATGCATATCGCATCAATGGCACCAAAATTTGGACCACTGACGCCCACCGTAACCATTACATTATTTGTTTGGTCAGAACCGAGGCGCCTTCCGAAAATCGTCACGCGGGTTTCTCGCAAATTATTGTCGACCTAAAAAACGATGGCGCCAAGGTGCGACCCATCAGCAATATGGCGGGTGGCGAAGATTTCAACGAAGTGGTTTTTGAAGACGTATTAGTGCCCAAAGACCGCATTGTTGGTGAGCCGGGTAACGGCTGGCAGCAGGTGACTTCTGAGCTTGCCTATGAGCGCAGTGGCCCTGAACGCTTCCTTTCAGCCTTCCGGGTGTTCGTGGAAATGGTGCGCATTTGCGGCGACAAGCCTAGCCCACATCAGGCGGCGGCTATTGGTCGTCTAGCTTCGCATTTTATGACTCTGCGGCGTATGTCTATCTCTGTTGCCGGCATGTTGGAGCAGGGCAAAGACGTGGGCGTTGAGGCAGCGTTAGTTAAGGAGCTGGGGAATAATTTTGAGAAAGTGTTGCCGGAAGTTGCGCGGCTTGTAGTACCAGACCTAAGTCAGCTAGATCCAGGTAAACACAAATTATTCCGCGATACTTTTGAAGAAACTTTATTGCTTTCGCCATCCTTTACGTTGCGTGGCGGTACTCGAGAAATTTTACGCGGCGTAATCGCGCGCGGATTGGGGTTACGTTGATATGGACACAAGACAACTTATTATTGATACGGCTGAGAAAATTTTTGCTGATCATTGTCAGAAAAGTCTTTTAGACTCTGCTGAGCAAGGTACATTCCCGCAAGATCTATGGGGGGAAATTGTCGAAAATGGCTTCCACCAATTAGGCTCAGCGCGAAGTGGGACTGACGCCGCCGACCTTTATGCATTTCTGAAAGTATGCGGTAGATTTTCCGTGCCGCTACCCATAGCAGAAGTGTTGTTGTCTAATCAATGGTTGGCCTCAGAGGGAACAGAAGCCTCAACGGCAACTGAGACAGGATCCGACTTTGCCAGCATTGGTCGGTTAAACGATACCTCAATTAACCAAGTGCCTTGGGGGCGTAAAGCAACCAAGGTATTAGGTGTTGTAGCTGACAGTCACAAAGTATTGGTGATGGATGCGCCTAGTATTAACGAACAAGGAAATAACCTTGCAGGAGAAGCTCATGACACTTTTTTGCTTGCAGGTACTGAGCGAGAAATTGAGTTAGAAGACTCGCCTTTTGCGCAAATGGCTTTGGCGCGAACGAATTTAATGGCTGGTGGGCTACAGGCCACCTTAGATCTAGGTCTTCAGTTTGCCAGTGAGCGCAGCCAGTTTGGTCGTTCCATCAGTAAATTTCAGGCTATTCAACATAGCTTAGCAGTTGTCGCTGCTGAGGTTGCAGCCGCCCAGCGTGCAGCAGACGCCGCGGTAGATGCGCTAGGCACTGACCGCTTCATAGACGAAGTGTCAGCCAGTAAGGCGCGGGTAGGCGAGGCAGTAGGCATTGTTGCTGAACAAGTGCACCAGGTGCACGGCGCAATGGGCTTTACCTATGAGCACCGATTACACCACTTTACCCGCAGATTGTGGGCGTGGCGAGATGAGTGGGGTAACGAATTTTACTGGCAGGCGATGCTAGGGAGCCGATTAGCGGCTATGGGTGCAGACAAGGTTTGGGGTTATATTGCTACTCGAGGGTAGCTAATTTTAGTAGCCCAGACTTTGGATAGGGGAAGGGTTATGCAAGCTAATGAAAAGTTTGAGATTCGCGGAATAAACCATTTGGCATTGGTTTGCCGTGACATGAAAAAGACTGTAGATTTCTATTCGGGTATTTTGGGTATGCCTTTGGTTAAAACCATTGAACTGCCACAGAACTCTGGCCAGCATTTCTTTTTCGATATTGGTGAAGGTGATCAGTTGGCTTTTTTCTGGTTTCCTAATGCGCCAGAGAAAGTGCCGGGGGTTACCCACGCTGAATCTCTGGTGGGCCACGGCTCTATTACTTCTGCTCACGCCTCTATGAACCACGTCGCCTTTGATGTGCCTGTAGAAAGAATCGCTGATTATCAAGAAAAACTAGCGGCCGCGGGCGTGGAAGTTACACCTGTCATTTTTCATGATGAATCTGAAAACCAGGCAAGCCTCACCGACACAGACAGTACGTTTGTTAGATCTATTTATTTCAAAGACCCAGATGGAATTTTATTAGAGTTTGCCGCAAGCACCCGGGCGTTCACTGAAGACGACGTGGACTGCGAGCCGGTAAGCTTAGACTGAGTATTTTCTCAGGCCCGTAGTTTTGCTGCTGATGTTGGGTTAAAGGTCAAAAAAAAAGAGCCGTAGGTGTTAAGCCTGCTGCCCCTCTTTTCTTCTTTAGCCTTTTGCCTATTAAACTAAAGACTTGGTCTATAGGTTTAGACTACTGCTAATCGCAGTAAATATTTAGAAGTTAACAATCATCTTGCCAGTATTAGAGCCCTTGAAGAGCCCAATAAAGGCTTCTGGTGCCTGATCTATGCCGGTGTAGACAGTCTCTTTTGTGATGATCTGTTCGCTGGTAACCCACTCTTCCATATCGCTACGGAACTTACCTGCTAAGTGATCAAAGTGATTCACAATAAATCCGCGCAGGGTCAGTCCTAGGCCAATAGCCATAGACAAGTTGTTTGGGCCAGGGCGTGGCGAGGTGTCGTTGTACGTTGCAATGGCGCCACATAAAGCGATACGTCCGAAAGGGCGCATGCACATAATGGCTGCTTGTAAGTGCTCGGCGCCAACATTATCAAAGTAAACGTCCAAACCGTTTGGCGCCAACTCTTTCAGGTGACCTAGAATGCTGCCGTCGTTGTAATTGAACGCGTGGTCAAAGCCTAACTCTTTAGTCAGTAGCTCAACTTTATCGTCAGAACCTGCGCTGCCAATAACGGTGCAACCCTTCAACTTAGCGATTTGCCCAACAATGCTGCCTACTGCGCCAGCGGCGCCAGAAACAAATATTGTTTCGCCATCTTTGAGTGCGCCAACTTCTAGCAGACCTACATAGGCAGTCATGCCTGGCATGCCAATTGCGCCTAAGTATTCCGATGCTGGGGCTACAATAGTGCCTAAACTCTGGATGCCTTGCGCAGACTCGGTAAATGCCTCTCTCCAGCCAAACGCGCTGCTCACATAGTCGCCTTCTTTGAAAGCTGGGCTAGCGGATTTAACCACTTGGCCAATGCAGCCGCCGGTGAGTACCTCGCCAATTTGAAAAGGCGGAACATAAGATTTGCGGTCAACCATTCTTCCGCGCATGTAGGGGTCTACGGACATGCTCAGGTTTTTTACCTGAATTTGGCCATCTTTTGGTTCTGGCGCTTCTATATCAATGATTTGAAAATCATCGGGCTTAGGCATGCCGTCTGGGCGTGTTTTTAGTGCTACAGCTTTTGCTTGCATAATATTTTTCCGTATATCTCTTAGTTAGTGTTTACCAGTTAGTGTTCAGGTTATTCGTTGGAAATCGTAATTTCTTTGTCAGTAATGAACTCCAATAGAGCCGGCTGACCGTTTTGTGTTGCCTCTATACCTCTTTGCAAGGCGGCAACAATGTCGTTGGGATCTGTTATTCGCTCACCGTAGCCGCCAAAGGCTTTGGCCATGTCTGCATAATTGCCTGAAATGTCCGTAGATCGGTATTTGTCTGTAGACACCTGCATGATCGGTATTTCAATGGCCATGGAGAAGTTGTTGAACAAAATGGACAGTATTGGAATGTTCTCTCTAACCGCAGTCTCAAAGTCCATGCCAGTAAAGCCTATTGCCGCATCTCCCCAAATATTGATACACAGTTTATCTGGTTCTGCTAATTTTGCACCCATGGCTAACCCTAAACCGTAGCCCAATTGAGTGGTTTTGCCCCAGCCGATATATGAGAGGGGGCTGGTTGCTTGCCAAAATGGGGTGGTTTGATCCCGTGGGCTGCCAGCGTCATGGGTGATCACAACTTTGTCTTTATCGACAATTCGGTCGAGTTCGGCGACCACTCGGTATGGATTTATTGGTGTTTCGTTATTGGTTAGTTTAGGTAACCACTCGCTCATCCACTCGGCTCTGATTTGCGCTATGCGTTCAGGCGCTTGGGCTCTAGCTGCAGCCGGCACTTTGGAGTGACTTTCCATGGCGGCGCTAAGTGCTTCTAAGGTCAGCTTGGCATCGCCAATGAGGCCGTGTTGTGCCGGAACATCCTTGTTCAGGTCCATTGGATCTAGGGTGGCGTGAATAATGGTTTTGCCTTTAGGCATAGAAACACCAAAGGCGGTCAGTGCAAAAGAAACCCCAATGCCTAGTATCACATCGGCCTCATTTAGGAATTGCTTCACTGGGCGAGGATTCGCGCGTCCGCCACTGCCCAATGACAACGGATGGTTTTCTGGGAAGGCACTTTTACCTTCAATACTTGTGGTCACTGGAATATTCCAAGCCTCTGCCAGCGCTTTGAGTTCACCCCAAGCTTTGGCGTAGTGCACTCCTTGGCCTGCATAAATGACTGGGTTTTTGGCTTGGGCGAGGACTTTGGCTGCTGCTTCTAAATCATTGGGTGCCGGTGCGGTTTTGGCACTGAATGATGGAATATATTGCCAATTGTCCGGCACCTCCTCGTTCATTACATCCAGTGGCACTTCTATCATCACTGGTCCTGGTCTGCCGTTGCGCAGTTGAAAAAATGCTCTGCGCATGATCTCCGGCACAGCTTTACCCATAGTGATAGGTTCAGCCCACTTAGTGATGTGCTGCATATTCATTGTGGAGTTGAAGTTGGGGTAGTAGTGGGCCAGTCGACGTGGGTAGCCCGCAGGTATCACCAGTATAGGGACCGATTCGGAGTGTGCTTGGGCTATACCACCAAAGGCGTTTTCCGCTCCTGGGCCATGCTGCATGCAAAATACGCCAATCTTATCGCCAGAAGATAGCCTGGAATAGGCGTCTGCCATGTGTAGGCCGATACGTTCTTGGCGAACAATCACAGTACGAATATCTAGTTTGGCTGCGGCTTCAATCAGTGGGTTTACTGGATAGGCAAAAAGGACATCTACTCCTTCGGCCTTCATTGTATGTGCAATAGCATCTATTACATTCATTGGTCCTCGCCTCTAACGTGCAATTCTTTACTTTTTTAGCTACCGTTTTCTAGAGTCAATTTCGGTGCCAACCTGCCCTCTTAGCTGGTGTTTTTTTTCGGCGCCCCAGCAGGGTGTAGTCATAGTGCCACATCCATTCATTGGTTGGGCTAAAAAGGCTGACCAAGGCGAAGATCGTATTAACATGCGTTAATCAATCGACAGGTTGCGCGGCTATGGCATAGAGGTGAGGTGAGGTGTTGCTTATCTTCGATATTTGTAGTAAAGCTGTTTGAAATTCCCACCGTCAAAGCGGTGTTTTTGGCAGTATAGGTACGCCTTGAAAATGACGATGGGTTATGGTTCGTGCCAAAAAATTTGCTCGTTTCAAGTAAGGCAGCGTTTTCGTAAAAGGTAATAACACAGGTTTAGGCGTGTTTGCTGCGTAAATGACCCGCGATTGAATGTACGTGTAACGGCTACTAATCCTTTTTCTATAAGGAGTACGATAAAAAAATGTTAGGCGATCGTTTGAGAATAAAGTTAACAATTGCGGGTTATACTCCTGCTCGTTTCGCACATGTTATTGGTGAGACGCGGCAGACGGTGGATGGGTGGTTGCAAAGAGGTGTTCCGCCTCGAAAGTGTTTTAAAGTCGCTCGGTTATTAGATGTTAATCCTGAATGGCTAGTAGTCGGAGCTTGTACTGATGAAAAACTAAAGTCGCCCGAGACTGAGGCTTTTCTCGATTCCTTCACGCCTGATCAGGTGGATGCAATGCGAGTTATAATCAACGCATTTAAGCGGCCCCATTAACACCTTTTATTTTCTCTCTTTTTTCCTTTTTCTGGCCTTCTTTAGTTATATACCGCCGCTTTGCGTTAAAGCAATTTTCTTGTCTTGGTGCATATTTTTTGAAAAACGAGTTTGGGGTTGGGTTGATCAGTCCCCGATACCTTCAGAGATTTCCTCTCCTCAACGGAAGGGTAGTCTTATAAATAGAAATCAGCCGCTATAGAAGATTTTTAAAGAAGCCAAAGGCGCGAAAAAAACGCAAAAAAAAGAGGCATATAACTGCCCCTTTTTTGCAATGAAGCGGCAAGACCGCTCCATTTTCTATCACCCAGTTAAAACTGATTCATAGTATTTGCTGCGCCGCCAGCCAGCAGTGCCTTCTCGCCAAGGAAGTATTCCTTGTGATCGTCACCAACGTTTGATCCAGCTAGATCTTGGTGCTTAACAGAAGCCAAGTTCTTGCGGATTTCTTGTCGCTGTACGTCGCGCACATAAGCCAACATACCTAAGTCACCGAAGTAACCTTCTGACAATACGTCAGTAGACAGTGCCGCTGTGTGATAGGTAGGCAGTGTAATCAAGTGGTGGAAAATACCAGCTTCTCGAGCAGAGTCTGCTTGGAATGTGCGAACTAATGCGTCTGCTGCTGCTGCCAATTCTGTGCTGTCGATTGCGACATCCATCATCGCCATAGCGTCTTCGGCAGGATTAGGGTAGGCAGAAACGTCCTTGCCAGCTTCTTTCCATTCGGTGTAAACCTGCTCGCGGAATTTCAAAGTCCAGTTGAAAGAAGGCGAGTTGTTGTAAACCAATTTGGCTTCAGGGCGTACTTCACGAATAGCGTTTACCATTTCTGCAATCTGCGAAACATTGGGCTTTTCGGTTTCGATCCATAATAGATCAGCGCCGTGTTCTAAACTGGTGATGCAGTCGAGTACAACACGGTCGAAACCAGTGTCGTCTTTAAATGCATACAAGCCGTTGTCTAAACGTTTAGGCTTAGCTAGCTTGCCGTCTACGCGAATAGTGATGTCGCCATCTTGTAATTCTGAAACGTCAGCCACTGGTTCCGTGTCTAAAAAGTCGTTGTACTTGCTGCCAAGATCGCCAGCCTTAATTGAGACTGGGATTTTTTGTGTAAGTCCAGCACCTAACGAGTCTGTGCGCGCAACGATAATGCCGTTGTCTATACCCAGCTCTAAGAATGCGTAACGTACTGCGTTGATCTTAGAAACGAAATCTTCGTGGGGAACAGTAACCTTACCGGCTTGGTGTCCGCACTGCTTCGCGTCAGAAACCTGATTCTCAATTTGAATTGCACATGCGCCTGCTTCAATCATGCGCTTAGCAAGTAAGTAGGTGGCTTCTTCGTTACCAAAGCCTGCATCGATGTCAGCAATAATTGGCACTACGTGTGTTTCGTAGTTATCAATGCTCTGAATAATAGAGTCTGCGTCGCCGCCTTTAGCGCGAACTTCATCTAATTCAACAAACATATGACGCAGCTCACGCGCATCTGCTTGCTTCAGGAATGTGTAGATTTCTTCAATCAAATCAGAGACAGAAGTTTTTTCGTGCATGCTCTGGTCAGGTAAAGGACCAAACTGTGAACGTAGCGCTGCAACCATCCAGCCTGACAGGTAGATGTAGCTACGGTCTGTAGTTTGCTGGTGCTTCTTGACACTCATCATGACTTGCTGAGCAACGAAACCATGCCAGCAACCCAGAGACTGTGTGTACTTGCTAGAGTCAGCATCGTAGTTAGCCATATCTTGGCGCATGATGTCTGCTGTGTACTGGGCGATTTCTAGGCCAGTCTTAAAGCGGTTTTGTAGCTTCATACGTACTGCGTACTCAGCGTTGATTGCGCTCCACTCTTGTTTCGCGCCAACTGTAGTTCGTGTCTGTTCGATCAGGTCCAGATAAGATGACATGGTCAATCCCTCAATTAATGTTCACGGGTTTCAAAGAAAGTTTAACGGCCATAGGCTGTCGGACTTCTGAATTGCGCGGCAAACTAACAGTAGGATCAAAGTAATAAAATGGAATAATTCACAAGCAATATATTCCATTTAGGAAGGTATACTCTTGATTCTGCTAAATACAAAAATTGGCAACTTCTAACCTAAGCTACCGCGAATTTTATTTCACCCAACTGTGCAAAATCTGCTCTGTAATGACCAGGCTTGGCGGGCACCATTGGGCCAATTGTGCCGGTGATGAGAAATTGCTCTGGCTGAATTTCATAGCCTTGTCTTAGCACTTCGTTTATCAGACAGATTAGCGCGTCTAATTGGCCTTCCATTATTGCACCAGCGTGAACGCAATACAGCTCCTTGTGGTTTTGCTGTTGACGTATTTGGATGGTGTCTATTTCGGCGCTGATTTTTGATGTCACCTGGATTCCCTTTATGAATCCGTAGCTGGCTGAGTTGGCGGCGATGAGATCAATGCCATTGGGTCGCTCGGTCAGATTGGGCGCAGCTAGTTCAATCACTGGCATATAGCCACTGATGTAGTCGGCTACATTATCTACGGTTACCGGAGTATTAATGGTGTGGCCGACGATAAAGCCGATTTCGGTCTCAAATAATACCGGCCTGTCGAGTTCCAGAGTGCTGTCAGCTTCTCGGGCGCCCTTTGCAAACAGAACGCCCACAATGCCTGCTTTCAGCCCCATCGCTTGCTGTGCCTGCGGCGCAGTAACAGCTGCCTTAAAGCCCGCTATGTCGCCCCATTGTTTTGATTGCTCTAACTGGCTTACAAACTGTTTTTGCACAGCGTAGGCGTCTTCAACGCTAGCATCAGGAAATTTACTGCTCAAGTTTGGGTAAGGCTCGCCATTTTCTAGCGATGTTAGAAGGGTATTTGACCAATTAAGCATAAGGTCTCTCCGGTATGTTTGCTCAGCTTGGAGCCAAGCAAAGTTAGATTAAGTGATGTACAGCAGCTACCTTAGCAAATAAATCTTGGCCACTGCGCGTTTTGCAACAATGCATAGGTTATCGCCCAGTTCTTGCCGCAAAAGAATGATGCCAATGACATGATTGACACCCCAGTGCATACTCTTGCGATTACACTGTAATCCGGGGTTCGGTTTTTATCACCGTGCTCCGTACCCAACATACTGTGCTACAGCTGAGAGCCGAAATTTAGGAAATGTGATGACCGAGCAAACCTCAAATAGAGCGCAGCGCTTACTTAAGTTGTTGGAATTGAAGCAAGTTGAGGAAAATTTGTACCAAGGCTTCAACGAAAAAGAAAACGGTTCACGGCTCTTTGGTGGCCAAGTTTTGGCACAGGCTGCTATGGCCGCATATAGAACGGTGAAAGATGTTCACGTGCATTCGTTGCATGCCTATTTTTTGCGTGCGGGTAATGTTTCTCGCCCGGTCCTTTATGAGGTCGAGCGGATTCGTGATGGTCGCTCGTTCACAACTCGCAGAGTGGTCGCTATCCAAAATGGTTTAGCTATTTTTAATATGGATATCTCTTTTCAGGGAGACGAAATAGGCCTGGATCACAGTTCTCCAATGCCAAACGTGCCGCTGCCAGACGAGTTGCGTAGGGATCGAGATGTGGCTTTGAGTTTGGGAGGGCCTACGTCAGATCCACGCCTAAGTCCTATGGCAAAAATTGAAAGGCCTTTTGAGATCAGATCAGTTTTTGAGCTGGGTAGCGATGCGTGGGGCGAAAATCGGTTTTGGAATCCAGCGTGGATTCGCTTCCTTGAACCTTTGGGCGCTAAGTCATCTGACACTTCGGCAGATGACGACTTTCAGCGACAGCTCATGTCGCGCTGTTTGTTAGCGTACGCATCCGACATGGGGTTGGTCTCAACCGCAAATTTACCCCATCAATCTGAGGTGGACCGCTCCCAACTGCAAATGGCCAGCTTAGATCATAGTATTTGGATCCACCGACCTGTACCTATTGACCAATGGCTGCTGTTTCACAAGCGAACTTCAACGGCTCAAGCTTCAAGAGGTATGGTGCACGCCGATTTCTTTGCTGTGGACGGTGCGCTTATTGCCTCGGTGACTCAGGAAGGTTTGATTCGTATAACCGAGTAACTCGGCGCTAGAAGTAGGATCGCTCCAATATGCGAAAGCGGACTTCGTTTGTGTGACTGGCAAAGAGTAGTGCTGCACTTAGGTCGTCCGAGAGCTTGATGTGAGTTGCATCTAACCGCACTTGACTCCAAGTGGGATCAACTCCTTGCCATTGGCCGTCGGCTAAAACCTCGTTCCAGGCGTGAAACATGAAGCTCGGCTGATCAGCATTGTTATATGCAATACCAAAAACTGTCCTTGCTGGCAGCCCGGCGGCCCTGGCCAGTGTGGTAAATAGATCAGCAAAGTCCGTGCATTCGCCCTGACCTAAATTTAACGCAGCGATAACTGATCCTGCTGGTTGATTGTCGGCGTAGGTTAATTGCTGGTTTGCAGCAGTAACGAGCGCAGCAATAGATACGGGTTTATCCATAGATTCTAAGATGCTGGTGATTTTTTTGTTCGCTGTAGGGATTCGCAGTGAGCTTTGGGTAAAAGCGCTTATATCCCTGGCACCACTGCTGTCGCTGCTGGGAAATTCGCCAGGCTTTGTAGCGGCTAATGTTTGCGGCAGGTTTAAATCTTGTAGCGATATTTGTCCGCTGGCTGTGAGCCCAAGTATCAGGTGTTTGAGATTTTCGTGCTTTTCTAAGCGCTCATCTAATGGAATAGAGTGTTCAAAAATAGGCCAACCATCTATGGGTTTTATCAGCGGGTTGACCGTGGTTGCCAGCGCTTCGGTACTGCGATTAACAATGAATACATTGGAGATAGTAGAGCTAATAGCCAGCATATTTGGATCTAAATAGGTTGTACTGGTAGAGCCTTCTTGGAAATTTTCAAATATAAAACCATCATCGTTACGGCTTAACAGTGACCTTTTGTTTTCGCCAATTGAGAGATTTTCAAAGTTTACGAATCGAGTAGTAAATATTGTGCCTGGCTTTGCGTTACCTGTGTGCAGCTGAGTCTCTAATGCCAATTGATCTCTCAGGCCAAACTGCCAATCCAGGCGCAGCGGTTCGAGGTTATTTTGCCGCATCAATGTGCCGACATATTTCTCTTCAATTAGATCCACCTGAATGCCGATGGCGTTATTTTCTGCGGTGCGGGTGTAGCGTGCAGATGTCAGCTCGTATTCTCCCGAGCTGGCAAAAGTTAGGCGTTGAGTAATTTTCGTCGGTTGTCCGCCTATCGGTTGAAACACCGTTAAGGTATGCAATCCCCACAGATCTTCATCAGTGAATTCAACAGAGCTGTGCATAAAACCCGTATGAGTGCCGGACTGCTCAATTTTGTACCATGCACTGCCGATCATGGAATGCGCAATTTGTTCTACAAGAGGCTTAGATTCATAGAGTTTTGTATAGAGTAATGTCGCCGCGCAGAGCATAAAAATTGCGATGATTGAAGTCAGTGCTCGAAGCTGCATGGTTATGAAAATCTCACTATATGATGCATTGCATTAGGCTTTACCAAGGCTGGATAGTATATATATTTTGTGCCAATTACCGATGTAAAGAATATGGCGCAGTAATTCTCTTTTTCATCTGCCCAGTAAAATGCAAGAACATGCAATTACCCTTTGCCAATGCGGTCAGGTCAGGCAAAATTCCATCCTCAGCAAAAATCTGCGCGCTCCGCTGCGGGTAAGCCATATCAAGTTAGGATTTCATGGAAAACGAGACAACCGATTTTATTCGACAACGTATTCAGTCTGACGTAGAGGGCGATGTTTTAGCCCAAGGCGTCGTCACGCGTTTCCCTCCTGAGCCCAATGGTTTTTTGCATATCGGTCATGCTAAGAGCATTTGCCTGAATTTCGGTGTTTCAGAGCAGTTCGGGGGTACAACCTTTTTGCGCTTTGACGACACAAACCCGCAGAAAGAAAGCGAAGAGTTTGTTGAATCTATCAAAGTAGATGTGGCCTGGCTGGGTTTTTCATGGGGCTCGTTAACTCATGCGTCGAACTACTTTGAGCAAATTTATCAGTACGCAGCAGACCTTATTGGCAACGGTAAAGCGTATGTTTGCTCACTGGATGCAGAGCAAATGCGGATCTCTCGAGGCACGTTGACTGAGCCCGGCACCAATAGCCCATTCCGAGATCGTAGCGTTGCAGAAAACTTGGACTTGTTCCAACGCATGCGCGCTGGTGAATTTGCTGATGGCGAGCATATTGTCCGGCTAAAAATTGATATGGCCTCGCCGAATATTAATTTGCGCGACCCAGCGATTTATCGCATTCGACATATCACCCACCAACGCACAGGTAGCGCTTGGTGCATTTACCCTATGTACGATTTCACGCACTGTATTTGTGATGCGTTGGAGGGGATTTCTCATTCGCTGTGTACCTTGGAATTTGAAGACCATCGCCCCCTTTATGATTGGGTACTCGACAATATTCAGTTGAATTACCACCCGCCGCAAATTGAATTCTCTCGCCTGGGTTTGGAATATACGGTGATGAGCAAGCGCCTGCTGCACCGCTTAGTGGATGAAAAGTTAGTTTCTGGTTGGGATGACCCACGCATGCCGACCATCGCCGGCCTGCGTCGCCGCGGCGTTAGAGCTGCTGCTATCCGTGATTTTTGTGCGCGCATTGGTGTGACCAAGCAAGACAACACGGTGGAGATGAACCTTCTAGATTTCTGCATTCGCAAGGACCTGGAAAGCAGTGCCCCCCGAGGCATGGGCGTACTCGAGCCGCTGAAAGTTGTGCTGACAAACTTCCAAGACGACATTGAACTTGAAGGTCCTTGGCATGCGCAAAATGCAGATTTGGGTTCGCGCAAATTACCTTTTAGCCGTGAGCTATGGATAGAGCAGTCAGACTTCTCCGAAAATCCGCCGGGTAAATGGAAGCGCCTCTCTCCAGGTGAAATGGTGCGCTTGCGCTATGCCTTTATTATTCGCTGTGATGAAGTTGAATACGATGCAGAAGGTAATGTGGTGCAACTTAACTGCACCTACTTCCCAGACTCCAAGAGCGGCGAGGACACGTCAGGGCTAAAACCCAAAGGTGTCGTGCATTGGGTCGATGCTAAACAAAGTGTTCCGGTAGAAGTGCGTGACTACGCTCGCCTGTTTAATGTGCCTAATCCATCCGCTAAGACTTTTATCGACGATATGAACGAACAGTCGCTGCGTACCCTTCAAGCAATGGTAGAGCCTGCAATTATGGCTTTGGACGATCAGCATTTTCAGTTTGAGCGCCAAGGTTATTTCTGCAAAGACTCTGAATTGCCAGGCGTATTTAATAAAACAGTGAGTTTGCGCGAAGGCTTTTAATCTTTGCGTAAAACACGTGCGTGAACAGATAGTGTGAAACTTACAGGGTGAGGGTTAGGTGATGCAGCAATCAGTGACAATCATGGAAGTTAGCCCTAGAGATGGCTTACAAAATGAAGACGCAATTCTTAGCACCGAACAGAAACTTAGTTTGGTAAAGGGTGCCATTGCAGCAGGTTGTCGGCGCATAGAGGCCACAAGTTTTGTTCACCCTATGCGTGTTCCGCAGATGGCCGATGCAGAAGACCTGTGCGCCATGTTGCCCGATACGGATGGCGTTCGTTATACCGGGCTGATCCTGAATGAACACGGCTACCGGCGTTTACGAGACACCAAGCGAATTCACGAAGCGGGGCTTGTGATACCGGCGACCAATACCTTCGGATTAAAGAATCAAGGCCTAGACGTCGATAGCGCAGTGGCAATGGCGATTGAAGTGATTCGCGATGGCGCGCAGGCCAATTTTCCCGTGCAAGTGACCATTGCTGTCGCCTTCGGTTGTCCGTTTGAGGGTGAAGTAGACCTAAAACAATTGCTCAATACAGCTCAGCGGTTGGCTGATGCTGGTCCGGTAGAGCTGGCCCTTGCTGACACCATCGGTGTTGCGGTACCCACTCAAGTGCGCCAGGCCTTTACCCAACTCAAGGAGGTATTAGGCGAGCTGCCATTGCGCGCCCATTTTCATGACACGCGCAACACTGGCATCGCCAACGCTTATGCTAGCTTGCTCGCTGGTGTTTCTGTATTGGATGCAAGCATTGGTGGTATTGGTGGCTGCCCTTTTGCCCCCAATGCCAGTGGCAACATTGCCACTGAAGACTTGGTTTATATGCTTAATCGTGGCGGTATAGAGCACGGTGTAGAGCTGTCAGATTTGCTCAGCATCGCGTCGTGGTTGCAAGAGGTGTTAGCAAAGCCTTTACCTTCAATGATGCTGAGGGCGGGTGTTTTCCCCCCAGTGAAATAAGACAGTCCAAAATGGACGCGTAATAAGACTGTGGACTAAGAAAGCGAACTAAGACCTTGAACTAAGAGCCTTCGTTTGAAGTTGTTGGTTAACGACCTAAAGGGTTAAAGTTGCAACTGGTTTATATCGGGTAACCCATGTTGGAGCTACGATCAAATTGCGAAGTTTCCATGTTGATTTGCTGCCCGTCTCGAAGCTGGCGTACATTTGTTCTTTTGAATATGCTTTTTGTAAAGATTGCGTGGCTCATTTAGGGAACTGTCCAAACTGTGGTGGTGACTTTGTACCTCGTCCAATACGCCCGGATGCTCTATTGAGCAAGTTTCCACCCTCTACTCAACGCGTGAGAAAAGATCATGAATGACTCTACCCACGGATTTTTTGGCCATCCTATTGGCCTGAAAACTTTATTTTTGACCGAGATGTGGGAACGCATGTCTTTTTATGGCATGCGTGCCTTGCTGGTCTTATACATGACTGGTGTGGTCACCGGCGTAAATGGTGGGCTGGGTTGGTCACAAATGGAAGCCCAAGCAATTTACGGCATTTATGTGGGCATGGTCTATTTTATGGTGGTGCCCGGTGGCTGGGTTGCCGACAATCTCATAGGGCATCAGCGCGCTGTACTTTATGGCGCTGTGATTATTGCTTTGGGACATTTGACCTTAGCCGTACCTATTGAACACTCTTTCTTCCTTGGGCTTGCGCTTGTTGTACTAGGCACAGGGTTGTTGAAGGGCAATATTTCTACCATCGTTGGCAAACTCTATGTCGCTAGTGATGAGCGCCAAGATTCTGGATTTACCATTTTCTATATGTCGATCAACATTGGTTCCCTCATTGGGTATGGCATTTGTGGTTACCTAGGAGAAAAAGTGGGTTGGCACTGGGGCTTTGGTGCTGCCGGGTTGGGCATGATTTTTGGTGTGATTCAGTACATTCGCAGTCGCCATTTACTAGGTGATGCCGGCGCGCTGCCTAATCCGATGTCCAATGACCGACGCAAGAAGCTGATGGCTGCGACCCAGCTCGTCTTTGGGCTAGTTGTGGTTTTGTTTGTTCTGGTGTTAACCGGAGTCATCACAGTTGCGCCGACAGTGTTTGCTGAGAATTTCGCTTACTTCCTAACCACTCTTGCTGGTGTGTACTTCATTTATTTGTATTTCTTCGCTGGACTCAATGTCGCTGAGCGAAAGAACATCACTCTGCTATTTTTGTTGTTTGTGGCAGCAGCGGCTTTTTGGTCGGGTTTTGATCAGTCCGGTGGTTCACTTAACATTTTTGCTCGTGACTATACCGACCTCACTTATTTTGACTTCACCATGCCCGTTTCTTGGGTACAGTTCATCAATCCAATCTATGTAGTGATTTTTGCCCCGGTGTTTGCCGGTATGTGGGCTCAGTTAGCGCGACGGAATTTAGACCCTTCGCTGCCTTTGAAGTTTGTCATCGGCTTAGTTTTTATGGGTATTAGTTTTCTCATCATGTTGGTGGCTGTGGATCTAGCATTAGAATCTGCGCCCATTGGTTTGCAGTGGTTGTTGCTCACTTATTTGTTTCAAACCTGGGGCGAGTTAGCGCTTTCGCCTATTGGTTTGTCTGCGTTTGCCCGCTACTCGCCAAAGAAGTATGTAGGCCAGATGTTTGGTTTATGGTTCTTGGCTTCTGCCATTGGTGGCGTTATGGCTGGATTGCTCGGAGGTGAAGCATTGGGCGATGGACTCACCAGCATGTCACCGGTCTTTAGTTACATGATTAAGTACTACTTCATTATAGCGGCCGTCTTAGTCGTCTTGTCCTACTTTGTAGGTAGAAAGTCTAAAGATGCTCAGGCGTCTGAATAGACGCCATTATAGTGGCCCTATAACAACGCATGCTGGGTACAACTGTACTCATCAATAGGCTTTGAGTTGACTCGTGCTTCGTTAATAGTTGGGCGCTCGTGATAGTCCTTCGACACCTCGCCGCCAAAGGCTAAGTGAGGAACAAAGAACAGGGTCATGAAAAAATGTAACAACACTGAGAAGCATATTAACCGAAGAAACAGTTTAGTTGTTTCTAACCCAGCAGGTGGGGAGAAAATCATGTAGAAAGAAAGAGCCACTGGTATTGCCGCTGCCAGCATGAACGAACTTTTGTTGCTTAGGCGATCAGACCAAGAGCCTACAAGTGGATTCGTACAGCGTCAACAACCAGTGCAATGGTGGGGCCTAGGTCGGCTAAAGTAGCGGGCAAATCTAAAATTTGATTGTAGTAAAGCATCACCAAGAAGCTGAACGAGTAGAGGCAAATATTTTCTGCTGCTGTTCCCAGGCCAAACAATGTTTTAGTCCTGATAGGGATTTATACTGTATGCATTAGTTCTTCCTCCGCCCCACACGCCCTATTGCTAAGGTCGATTGGTTTTCTACAACAGATTGCGCTCATTGGCGAACGCGTGGTTAAAAAAGGCGCAACTGTATCGGTCGCACCAGCTCTCAAATTGCCAGTTTTCCAAAAATGCTCCGTGCCCCCCACTTGCAACCCAGTCTAAAGAAATGGAATTAGGTAGATTTGCATAGTGTTTGGCTGGAATAATTGGGTCGTCTCCTGCCGCCAAAATTTTTGCTTTTACCCCGTTAAGCGCTCCGTCCGTCAGGTCATAGGCTGCGAAGTAATCGTCGGTGTTGTCATATTCAGAGTGATACTTAACAAAATAATTAGTTAATGAGGTTACTGAAGACAAGTTCATTGCATCTTCAAAATTATAGAGTTGTGGAAAAGCCGTTTGTTTTTTACTCCAAAGGTCTCGCCATTTACGCATAAAATATTGTTCGTAAATGATGTTGTTACTGATTTTGAGCATCGTTTCTTCAGGGCTCAATGCAGGACAGATGGCCAGGGTGGTAAGTTCTGGGATTTGCTTGGCAATGCGCAATGCGAAGTTTCCACCCATGGAATAGCCAATTAGGCCTGCGGGGGCTTGCGGAAATTCATTCATCAAAGTTTCTACTAGGGCCACAACCTCGTCAATGAGTGCGGAATGAAAGAGCCCACTGTTCAGGTGTGCGGTATCACCATGATCTCGCAAATTGATTCGTACAACGTTAAAGCCTTCTTGCCAAAGTGCATGAGCGCCAGAGAGTACGTAGGTGGACTCAACGTTACCTAGCCAGCCTGGGACCATCATGACTAAAGGTGTTTGACCCGAGGTGGTGTTCTGAAAGTTGCTGTGCACAACTAATTTAACACCTGCTACATTTATTTCGCGCACTTTTGTTGTTGCCAAAAATTCTGGTTGCCACTTAGCCTTCAAAAATTTCCTTCCCATGCTCGAAAAAATAGTTTGCGAATGAGGGTTTCTTAAACCAAAAGGTGGTTTAAACGATTCATTGAAAAATTCAGCTTGAGGCGGATAGTTGTGCTTAGGATCACTCATTGTGTTTTGTTTACTTCTTCTGTGCTGTCGATTGATGGCGTGGCTTGGAGGTGGTGGTCGTCTGAATATATCCGTTCCCCACGCAAACCGTTTTTTTCTAATAGCTTGATTATCGAATTGGGGCCTGCCAAATGTGCAGCGCCTACCAGGACAAAATAACTTTCCTCGGTGTTGAGATATCGCGCAATTTTCTCACTCATATCTTCATTACGCTGATCTAACAGCTGCTTCGAAAAATCTTTAATTAGATCTGAAGCGCCATTTTGATCAGCGATAAGCGTTGCCATGGTCGCGTCATCACCTGCCGCCCATGCTCGCACCAAGTCACTTGCAACGGTTTCAATTTCATTGAATTGTTTCACTGTATCCATTAACACAGCAATTTGTGTTGCCATGGGTTGAGCGAAGAGAAAGCCTAGCTGTCGATCGAAGCTTTCCAATTGCAGTATGTCTTTGGACGCTTTGCTTTTGGAAAAATGCTCTTCCACACCTAGGTCCGGGTCATAGCCCAGCGCAATAAAACCCATAAGCGACAGTTGGGTATAGACCATTGCAGGCTTATAGGATTGGAGGGCTTGCAGCGGTACACCGTACAATGCCGCGGTACTTGCCAGCTGGCTATAGTCTTGGGCACTGAAACTCTCGCGCAAATAACGTTGCTTGGTTAGTCGCGCTGCCGCTTGAGTTTTTGCGTATATTTCGCTTGGGCTAATCTGATCAGTAGTTACTTCTAGAACTAGTTTATTGCTCAGATTGAATGCCTGCTCGTATTGGGTGGGTAGGGGGTAGAGGCCTTGTTTTAGCAAATGCAAGGAACCGGCAAGGTAAAGGGTGCTGGTATTAGACGTGAAACGCCAAAGGAACAGAGGGTGGCGCTGGGTGTTTGCTTTCAGCTCGCTGGCCTGGGTGATAGGCAGGTTATCCATGCGCACTAATTCACAATACCCTTGCGGGTGAATTTCTGTAGTGGCTGTTTTACATTTGTTGTTAGCTGCCAGGGCTGCCGCAGTTCTGTTTTGTTGTGGGCCACTGGTGTATTCGATGTTGGGCTGTGCGGTATGAATGGCGATCGATTCGTGACTTGCGGCGAACGCGCTACCCCAGAATAGCAAGTTGGCCGAGAGTAGTAGCAATGCCCCGGCTTTAGTTGGTCGCAGAGCTATTTCAAACATATTTTGTCAGTCACTGATTTTGTTGGATCTGGTCAAATTAAGCCTCTTATGTTTCCGCGTCTTGGCCTAGATCTTCCGGGGTTTCGCCAATTGCTGTGACTGCATCCATAATCAAGTTAGCTATAGTTCGCAGTTGCGCGACATCTGGGCCACGAATCACTAAGTTTGTGCCGTAGCGTTCGTCGCGAAAAAACGGATAGCTGCCTACGTCAGCGTCTGGGTGTTGGTCCTGAATTTTGGCGAGGGCATCAGCTATTGAGCTTTCGCCGGTATAGGCGCGAACGGTATGACTGTGAATGATTGGGCCGCTTTTCAGTTTTCCGTCCAGACTTGCAAGCATGCCTTGCATGACCGAAGGAATACCCGCCATGACGTGGACATTTTCCATAGCAAAACCTTGCGGACCACCAGACGGGTTGTCTATCAACGTTGCGCCCAGCGGTACGCGAGCCATCAGCAGCCGCGATGCCATAATGTCGTCCGACGCTGGTCTTTTGCGGATACGAACGGCAATATCTGGGTGCTCTATCAGTTCTACTCCGAAGGCCTTAGCAATGCACACTGCCGTAATATCATCATGGGTTGGTCCAATGCCGCCGGTGGTAATTACATAGTCATATTCGTGCCTGACTTCATTTACGCTATCGATGATGGTTTTTTCTATGTCAGGAATAACTCTACAGTGCCTAATTTGAATGCCCCATTTGCCCAATGTCTTGGCAATGTGGTTTAGGTTTATATCTTGAGTCCGGCCTGAAAGAATTTCATTGCCGATAATCAGAACACAGGCTGTGACCGCATCTTTCATATCAGTATCGCTTTTGTTATCTATTTTTGTGGGTAGTTTAGCAGATGCCTAGGGTTGCACTTTAGGCATTTGTGCATAAACCGACTTTTGCTATTTATTGGAAAAAATCGGCTTACGCTTTGCGGCAAAAGCTTTGCGCCCTTTTTTATAGTCTTCGCTGTTGAAACAGGCGTCTACCATGGCGCGCACTTGGGTAACTTCCTCGGCTCGACTGTCTCGCTCCCAAGCATTGACTGCTGCCTTGGCGGCTTTCACAGTAAGCGGCGCATTAGAGGCTATGTTGAGCGCGTATTCCATGCAGGCTTTTTCTATCTCTTCGCGGTCCTGAATAAAGTTAACAATGCCCATTTCTTTGGCTTCACCGGCTGGCATAAAACGCGCTGAGAACATGATGTCTCTTGCATTGCTCGGTCCAACTAATCTCGCCAATTTGGCCAGGCCTTCGTATTCGTAACCCAAGCCCAGCTTTGCGGCAGGTATGCCAAAACTCGAATCTGGCGTGGCAAATCTGATGTCTGCTGACAACGCTGTAGCCATTCCGCCGCCAATGCAGTAACCCTCAATAAGCGCAATTAGAGGTTTTTCGATTTTGCCCAACCAGTGCGTGGCACGACCTGCAATTTGACCATAGCTTTCGCGCTGTTCGGAGTTAGCGCGTTTTTCATCGAATTCAGAAATATCCGCGCCAGAAACAAATGCCTTGCCGCCCGCGCCCCGCATAATGATCACCCGAACTTCGTCATTGTCAGCAAAATGCTCAAGAATATCGCCAATGCCCTGCCACATTTCTAAAGATAAGGCGTTATGCCTGGCTGGGTTATTAAAGGTCATCCAACCAATTCCATCGGCGATATGGGCCTGCATGCGCTGTGTTGAAAGTTCTAGTGGCATATATACCTCTTATAATTTTCTTCTATACTAGTCTTGTGGACGAGGCATCTGTAGCCCTCGAGAACACTCTGTGGACTAACACACAGATAATTTTGTTCCCCACCTGTGGCCTGACTGTAAAAAGTACGTCAGGAGTACTTTCAATAACAATCAAAAGTTGAGAATTATGGATTTTGCTTTAACAGACGAACAAGAGTTGATTCGCGATGCAGTGGCTAGAGTGTGTAAAGATTTTCCTGACGAGTATTGGGCGGAAAAAGACACAAAGCACGAATTCCCATGGGATTTTTACAATGCCATGTCTGAAGCAGGCTGGATTGGTGTTGCCATTCCAGAAGCCTATGGGGGCAGTGGGCGTGGTATTACTGAAGCCAGTATTGTGCTGGAGACTGTGGCCGCCAGCGGCGCTGCAATGAATGGCGCAACGCCATTGCACCTCTCCATGTTTGGTATGGAACCGGTGGTTAAATACGGTTCCGAGGAAATGAAACAAACATATTTGCCACGCGTTGCCAGTGGCGAAATGCACGTAGCCTTTGGCGTTACCGAACCCGATGCGGGCACTGATACTACCTCTATCACCACATTCGCACGTCGTGAGGGAGATAATTATATCGTCAGAGGGCGCAAGGTGTGGACCACAAAGGCGTTACAGTCTGAGCGAGTACTATTGCTGGTGCGCACTACGCCTAGAGATGAAGTTGAGCGCCGGACCGACGGCATGACCCTTCTGCTGGCTGAGTTACAGCGTGACGAGGTAACTATATCGCCTATTGATAAGGTTGGCCGTAATGCAGTAGCGACATGTGAAGTGGTTTATGACGACTTGCCGGTAAAGGTCACAGACCGGGTGGGTGAGGAAGGTAAAGGTTTCAGTTATCTGATTTCGGGACTGAATGCCGAGCGTATTTTAATTGCTGCGGAAGCGCTGGGTATTGGCAAGGCTGCGCTAAGACGCGCTGTTAACTATGCCAATGAGCGGGTGGTTTTTGGTCGGCCTATTGGTAAGAACCAGGGCGTGGCCTTTCCATTGGCCGAAGCCAAAATGCGTTTAGATGCGGCAGAGTTAATGATTCGCAAAGCCGCTTGGATGCTGGATAATGGGCAGCCCTGTGGCGCGGAAGCGAATATGGCTAAGTGGCTGGCCGCTGACGCTTGTTTCCAGGCAGCGGACCAAGCCATGCAAACTCACGGCGGTTTTGGCTATGCCAAGGAATATCATGTTGAGCGTTATTGGCGTGAGGCGCGTTTGATGCGGATAGCACCTATTTCTCAAGAAATGATACAAAACTATGTCTCTGAACACGTATTAGGGTTGCCTAGATCTTATTAGGAGATCGCATTAAGGGGATCTTGTTAGAAAGACCATACAAACCTGCCTCAAGCAGCGAAGGCTTATATGGTCCTTAAAAGCTCTTAATGTAAATTTTAAGCAGGCTTACTCAGGGTGCAGGACATTACAGCTTTCGAGTACTGCCAACGCAGCTGCATCGCTGCGTGCTTTATTGATGTTCTTCAGCAGGCAATTGGCCGCTTCACGATTAACCGGGCTAGTTTGTCCGTGCTGGAAGCCCGAGCCAATGAAAAGAGGCGATACTTCGGTGATGCCATGTACGCTCTCAGAAATTATGCATTCCTCAACGTCAAAATCTCCGTCAGCGACGGCGTTCGCGCTAGGGTGACATTTAACGTTTCGTAGTCCGGATAAATCCTCTACCTCAACGTCTATCCAGCCCGCAGCGCGGTTGTCTGTGTGGGCTACAGTTACACCTGGTTGGGCGTTTTTTGTTGAGTCTGCCGAAACTTGGCCTGCGCCTAAAATTGTCAGTACTAGTAGTAGGTGAGTAATTTTTCGCATATGAATCTCAAATGATGAAAGTGACCACTGAGTTTAACCGCTAAATTGGGAACGTATGTAAAGAAGTGTTATCAACCTATCAACGGTAGGTGTTTTACGATGTACGGATTTTTGTAAGTGAGAATCGAAGAGCATTTTCGGAGGTGAAATAACTTTTGCTATTAATTGCCCAAAATTTTGGCAACCAGGCTGCGCAGTGTGGGAATGATTTCTGCTTCTACCCAAGGGTTCTTTTTCAGCCAGATTGTATTGCGAGGACTGGGATGAGGGAGCGGTAAAAATTGGGGTAGGTATTCTCTCCAGTCCGCGACTATTTCTTGCAAGGTGATGGAAGACTTGGGTTTAAGGTACCAGTCGATGGCGTAGCGGCCAATGGCTATGGTGAGCTCTATATTGGTTAAGTGGGACAGTAACTCGGCTCGCCACATTACCGCGCACTCTGGTCTGGGTGGTAGGTCGCCGCCTTTGCCTCGGCCCGGATAACAAAATCCCATAGGAACAATGGTGACCAATTCTTCGTTGTAAAAGGTTTCAGAGCTCATGCCGAGCCAGTCTCTCAGGCGTCTGCCGCTAGCGTCGTTGAATGGAATGCCTGTCTCATGCACTGCTGTGCCCGGTGCTTGACCGACTATCAGAATCCTCGCTTTTGCATTGGCCTGAAATACGGGCTTTGGTCCGAGAGGCAAATGCTCAGCGCAGAGCGAACAAGCGTGTATGTCCTCGATCAGGTTAACGAATTTTATTGGCTCTGCTTTGCTCATAGTATTTTCTGCGGGATCGTTTTGTGCGCGCTCGTAAGTGCGCGCTTATAGCTCCATTAGTTCGGCCCTGTCTAAAGTGTTTTGCAACATACGAATACTCGCTGCATCGACCATAACGCCGTCTACGCTAATCGCCCCCAAACCTTCTTTAAGTGCCTGCTCGTAGGCGGCCTTTTGCTTGCGAGCGGTAGCTAGAGTTGTTCTGTCTGGGGAAAATGCGTCTTGTACAATTTCTACCTGGCAAGGGTGGATAGCCCATTTCCCAGACATCCCCAGCGTAAGTGCGTACTTACTTTCTTGGCGGAGCGTGGCTAAATCCTGAAAGTCGGCAAGGGGCCCGTCTATTGGATCTAAGCCAAAGACTCTGCAGGCGATGGTCATTTTATATCTTGGGTAGTGCCAGATATCCGCGGGGTAGTCGCCCGTGCTGCCTACAGATTCTAGGGGCATTTGTTGGCTGGCAGAGTAGTCTCCCATGCCAAAAGTCATGGCCTCCAGGCGGTCAGAGCTGGCGGCAATTTTTTCAACATTCATTAAGCCTTCAACGTCTTCTATCAGGCATTCAATGCCAATGCGTCTGCTCAGTCCGAGCTTTCGCTCCAGCTGATCAAGCAGTCGGTGGAGAAATTGCACGTCGGCGGCGCTCTTGGTTTTGGTTAACATTATTGTGTCTAAGCGGCTACCCGCGCCGGTAACTACGTCAATAACATCGTCGTGACACCATTGAGTTTGTACGCCGTTGATGCGAACGCAGAGCACTTTTGGCCGCCAATTTAGGGTGTTAAGAGCGTTTATAATTTGTCCACGGGCAGCTGTTTTGGCATTGGGCGCAACGGCGTCTTCCAGATCCAGCAAAATTTCGTCTACCGCAGTCCCCGATGCTTTAGCCATCATCTTGTCTGAACTTCCGGGCACTGAAAGAACACACCTACGAGCTCTTTTGGGTTGAGATTGCATAATGATCCTTTGTCTTGTTTGGGTTGTCGGTTATGCGCTTTACGGTAAAAAATTGAGGTTACGCGAACTAGGCGTCAAACGAGAGATTGTATGAATTGCGCTACAGCTATATTAAAGCCTTCTGACGCCTCCATATTCACCCCGTGACCCGCGTCAAAACTTGCGCACTTAAGGTTTGCCATGTTCTCTAGCGCCCACAGCTTATTGGTTTTAAACCGGCGTTCTTTATCGCCAGCACAAAGCAATACTGGGCGAGGGTTGTTGGGTGCAATGTCTCTAATACAAGTATTTGGATTGGTGGCGAGTAAGGTATTTGCCACACCTATAGGAGAAAAATTGTCTGCGTCTTTCATAAGTGCGGCGTATATGTGGGCGGGTAGCGTTCGAGCCCGGCGTGGGTGGACGGCAATTTTTTCTATTGCTGCAATGCCGCCTAGCCTAATGTTTTCGCTGCCTTTTATTGCAGTGGTCTGCCAGTCGAGTACTTGTGCCTCGTCCGCCAACGCAGAGTTAGAGTTTGTGAATATATGTCCCGTGACATGTTCGGCATAGTCATAGGCATAGCGAATAGTCAGCCCTGCGCCTAACGAATATCCACACACAAACCATGTTTGGGCGCCCAAGGCTTTGCGTATCGCATCGAATTGCTGACCGTAGGCGGCTGGGCTGTAGTAGTGCAAATCTTCTGGTGCGGGCGAGTTGCCGTGGCCCCACAAATCAACTGTTACCGGTTGGCATACTTGCCCCAGCGCTTGGAGGTTGTCTAACCATTGCGCGCTAGAGGATATGAAACCATGCAGGAGCATGAGGTAGGGGCCGCTGCCGGGGTGGACTTTGTAGGCGAGCTGATATGGCTGTTGAGTTTCATGTGCAGATTGGATCATTGAATACAGAGCTATGCAGTTAAAAAACTCATGCTACCATGCAAAAAAGCAATGATATTAGGCGTTGGGGTTAAAGGCGTTAAGGAAAACAGGGGAAAACCTATGGCTTACGATTTATTGGTTAAAAATGGCACGGTAATTGACGGTTCAGGTAACCCCGGTTATCGCGCAGATGTAGGGGTGGCGGACGGCAAAATTGTTGCCATTGGACGGCTCAGCGGTAAGTCGAAGCAGACTGTCGATGCCGAGGGCCATGTCGTCTCCCCCGGATTTGTCGATGGCCACACCCATATGGACGCCCAGGTTTTTTGGGACCCTATTGGTTCCTGCTCCTCCTATCATGGTGTAACCAGTGTGGTGATGGGCAACTGCGGTTTTACTCTGGCACCTTGTAAGCAAGAAGATGCGGACCTGGTATTTAAGAACCTGGAGCGGGCCGAGGACCTTTCACGTGACGCCATGCTGGAAGGCATCGATTGGAGTTGGGAAACCTTTCCGCAATTTTTAGATGCCATAGATGATTTGCCCAAAGGCATTAACTACGCCGGTTATATAGGCCATTCAGCAATACGTACTTATGTGATGGGTGAGCGAGCGTTTATCGACAAAGCCAGCGAAGACGAAGTGCGTAAAATGCAGAACATTGTTAAAGAAGCAATGGGCGCTGGGGCAATAGGCTTTTCGACTTCTCGAACGTTCAACCATTTAACTGCGGATGACCTGCCGGTGGCCAGTCGCATTGCCCATTGGGACGAAGTGCGAGCCATTGTTAATGCGGTAGGAGAAACGGGAAAAGGTCTATTTGAAATTGCCGGAGAAGCCCCGGGGCGAGATCCAGAGCGGATTAGAGAATATCATCAGCGCCTTTTGAACTTAGCAGTGGAATCCGGTGTGCCGCAAACTTGGGGTATGTTCAGTGTTCGTGCAGCCCCTGATCTCTGGAGACCATACTTTGATTTATTAGATGAGACTGCCAGAGCAGGTGGGCGTATGTACGCTCAGGTACATAGTCGCGCACTGTCTAGTTTGTTGTCCTTTCAATCGAATACCCCCTTTGATAACTGGGAGTATTGGTCAGAATTTCGGCAACTACCACTGGCGGAACAGGCTGTAAAACTCCGCGACCCAGTGATCAAAGCCAAGTTGATAGAGGTCGCCAGCCGCGAATACACAGGGCCACGGGTTGTTGGCGCAGAGGCGCGTCCGCCAGAATGGGACTTTATTTACCCTATGGAGGACATGGTTTACGACAAACCTTCAATGGCCCAGCTTGCCAGAGAGCAGGGTAAACACCCTGTTGAGTTAATGATAGATATGTCTTTAGAGCGGGATTTCCACATGTTCTTCAGGCAGCCTATTGCCAACGAAAATCAAGACCATGTGCTAGAGATGATGAAGCATCCCCGCTCAGTGGTGACGTTTTCTGATTCTGGCGCTCACGTATCGCAAATTATGGATTCGTCGCTGCAAACGCACTTGCTCAGTTATTGGGTGAGGGAAAAGCAGGCGTTGACTTTGGAAGAAGCTATTAAGCAAATCACCTACAACACGGCCACTATGTGGGGCTTACATGATAGAGGTTTGTTGCGCGAAGGTATGGCCGCGGACCTAGTTGTTTTTGATCCATCTACGGTAGGCGCAAGGATGCCCGATGTGGTCCACGATCTGCCCTCTGGTGCTAGACGTTTAAAGCAGACTGCTGACGGCATTATGCACACCGTGGTGAATGGTGAAATTATGCTGACGAATAACGAGCACACGGGCGCAGTGCCTGGGCGCTTGTTAAGAAGTTAAGAAGCTAGAAGTGTCGATTTTGGTGGCGAATCCAATTTTGCACGGATGGTTTTTATAATAATCGGTGTAATTCACTTTTCCAGCGGGTGGGCCTTGATAAGCATGCGGTGCTAAGGCACCATGCGCGCATGCACCCGTAGTTCAACTGGATAGAATACCAGGCTTCGAACCTGGGGGTTGTAGGTTCGAGTCCTACCGGGTGCACCAATTCAATTTTTTAAACAAGTTAGGTCAGACAGGGTTCACCTTCACCTTCACGAAGTTATTGGGTTCTGCTGGGTTAATGCTTTGCGTACTTTGCCCGCCAATACATAAGCCATTAGACCTGCCAAAAGAATGCTTGAAGTATATGCCAATGGTGTGTTCACCATACTATGTGCTTGCTCAGCTTGGGCTAGAAAGTCCATTTCCCATAGGTCGACTAAGTAGTTGGTGAGATAGCCAAAGGCAAACCCAACGCCCACCACACTAAATAGATAGGCTGCCAGAGCACGGTTGCCCAACTCCTCTCTAACCAAGGCCACTGTAGCTATATTGGTTGCTGGGCCAACTAGCATAAATACCAAAGCTGCGCCCGGCGAGACGCCAGAAAACAGCAATCCGGCGGCGATAGGTGTAGACGCTGTGGCGCAGACATACATGGGCACGCCGACAATTGCCATGACGACAAATGCCAAGAAGCCATCGCCCCATTGAAGTAAAAATTCATTAGGGACGTAGGTTTTAATCAATGCCGCAAAAGTTAAGCCAATTAGTAACCACAGTGCGATGTCGCGAATAAGGTCGACAAAAGTGAAGCGCAGGCCTGTTCTGAGTTTATTGGTAAGACTTTCTTCTGCAGGTGCCGTATTACTGGCGCAGCAGGAATCGTCCTCTTCAAGGCTTGTAGAGTTGGCCTGGGGTGCGCTCACGGGTGCCTCGTCTTTACCTACCAAAACGCCGGCAACTATGGCGCTTGTAATGGCGGCTACGGGACGAACAATGGCCATAAAGGGTCCCAGCATGGCGTAGGAGATAGAGATGGAGTCAACGCCGGTCTCTGGCGTGGAGATGAGGAAAGATGTGGTGGCGGCTTTTGAAGCCCCGCTGCGACGCAAGCCCACAGCAGCTGGGATAACACCACAGGAACACAGAGGTAATGGCGCACCAAATAATGCGGCTTTCACGGTAGACATCAGTCCAGGTTCACCAAGATGCTTAGCCATCAACTGGCTAGGCACAAAGACTTTCATTAGGCCGGCGACAAATAGGCCGAGCATTAACCAAGGTGCAGCCTCAACAAATAGATCAATAAAATTTTCAATCAGTAACATACATAATGTCCTAGTCCGTTTGCTCGCCTAGGGCCTCGAGAATTGTGCAATGGGTGGCAGGTTCATCCCCGCCACAACAGGCGCTGCTGAGGGTTTGCAGAGATTTTTTGATGCGCTTAATTTCTGCAAGCCGCTGGTTGACGATGGTGATTTTGGCGTCAACAAACTGTTTTATGTCATAACAGGATTTTTCGTCTTTGGTGACTTCCAGTTCCAACAATTGGTGAATTTCGTTGAGCGTAAAACCGACTTCTTTGGCGCAGATAATAAAGCCGATGCGGTGCACATCTGTCTTGGAGTAGAGGCGATACCCAGCTTCACTGCGTTCCCCCGGCGTAATCAAGCCGTGCTTTTCGTAAAAACGCAGGGTGTCTCTGGAGACGCTGGCAAGTGCAGCAAGCTCGCCGATTTTTAACATTGTTTTAGATTCCATAGGGCAACTATAAACCCTAGAGTATGGTCTAAGGTCAAACGATTAAAAAGGCCCTAAAACGGCCGCTAAGGAGCGACAAAGACTGTGCTGGATTTCGTCTTTGTCAGAAGACGCCGTTTGAAGTGACGAGCCGTCGCATGTGGCTTTAGATGTGTGGTTTTATAGGGTTATCTTGGGGTCTATGAAGATAAAGGTATTGTTGGGAATTGCGTCGACTTTTTTTGTTAGGTAACTGCCGTCGCAACCAGTGGCAAGGGAGGGTGATCAGATAATGCGTCGACGAGTTGAGTGATTGGAATAGACACCAAAAGATAACAAAAAACTTATAAATGATTGCCAACAAAGCTACTTTGACAAACTTAGAGTTATAAATCATGGTTAGAAGGAGGGATTTGGTGAGGGCTAAATCCTTGAGATGTTTGCGGAAATGCATAACAGAAAACTTATAGGGTACATCCAAGGGAGTGGTGTATTGGTATTTGAAGGGGTTTAGTTCGGCATAACCGTAATGGGTTTTATGGGTCTAAGTTGTTCCCCATCTTCTTTAAGTTGTCTTTTGGCTTTTTGTGAATCTCGTAATACTAAAATTAATTAGGGAGAGATCCATTGAAAAAAATTATTCCTTTGTTGGGCGGTGCAGCGGTGCTGCTTGGCAGTTGGCAATTCGCCATAGCAGAAGACTCAGACGATATGATAGAAGAAGTCGTTGTGACTGGCTCTTATCTGAAGCGGTCTTCTGAAGATTCTCCATCGCCACTTTCAGTAGTGACATCTGCAGACATTGAGGACTTAGGTGCTCAAGGTATGGCTGAGATCATTAATACAATGCCATGGCAGTCGGGTAGTGAAACCCGCTCAGCTACCTTTAACGGCGGTTCTGGTTTAGGCCAAATGACCGTTAACCTGCGTAACTTAGGCATGTCCTCTACGTTGGTGTTAGTCAACGGCAAGCGTAATGTTGCAACTTACTACGATGGTAACTCGAACGCGGCAGTAAATATCCAAGGTCTAGTGCCTACTATCGCATTAGAGCGTATGGAAGTGGTCAAAGACGGTGCTTCGGCGCTGTATGGCTCGGATGCTATCGCCGGTGTAGTTAACTTTATCACCAAGAAAAATTTTGAAGGATTTGATGTTCAATACGAGTATACGACCTTAGAGCAGGTGAATGAAGGTGACACGAATAATATTCAAATGTTGTTTGGTGCTCAGGGCGATAGAGGCGGCATAGTCTTTTCTGCTGGTTCTATGTCACGCGGCATGGTCACCGTTGGAGACTTATACTCTCGTCACGGTGGTTCTACTGTTTCAAGCACAGGACAGCCCGGTCGTATGTACTCCACCGAAGCGCCTGTCTGGGCAGCTAATGGTCTTAATCCTGGAGAAGCAGTAGAGGATGGAAAGTTTCCTCGTAATGCAGCAGGTACCAGTTTCGGTAATGCTGACCCAAGTTGTGAAGCTGCAGACGCTTTAGATGCTAAAGGCGGATCGGGCCTCTACGCTAACGGCGTTCTTTGTGCATATGACTTTGGGCCTTTCTTTCCTTTACAAGGAGATGAGTCCAGTCGTCAAATGTTCATGACAGGACATTATGATGTAACAGACAAAGTAGAACTGTATTTTGAAGCAGGCTCCAACGGATCTGAATTCTTTCGCTACAATTCGTTAAATCCCAACGCGGTTTCCTTAACGATTCCAACGCACCATCTGGGTTTGATTGAAGACGCATCTAATAGAGGTATTGTTCCTCAGCCGTTGAGAAACGGAACCCGAATGGCTGGCCGCACCGTCTATGATTCAGGCACCAGCGAGCGTCCTCTAAACACCTATTCGCAAATTGATCGCTCTATGGACCGCATGCAGGTAGGTGCTGACATCGCTCTAGATTTTGGTGGCGAAGAATGGGATCTTGATGTTTCTTACTCACGTTCTGTTTTCAATTCCCAGCGAACTGAACTACAGGACACTCAGTCTGTGGAAATGGAGCTGGCGATCAACGGTATGGGCGGTCCCAACTGTGATCCGTTTAACGGCACTGCGGGCAGTGGTAACGCAGCTTATGCGTCGTCTGGCGGCGATTTTGGCGCGGGCAACTGCTACTACTTTAACCCATTTGGTAACTCCTTTGTGAACCCAGATGGTACTCGCCAAACAGACCAAACATTGGTTAACCCTGCAGAACTCTATGAGTACCTGCTTGGTCGTGTAACCGCAGACACGCACTTTGAGCAAGATGTTATTGATGCAGTATTAGCAGGCACAATAGCGAACTTAGACTCTGGTCCCGTTGGATTGGCTTTGGGTTTTCAGAGACGTGTTGATTATGGCCGTACGCTTTACGACGCGACCATGAACTCAGGTAACTTAGACTTCGTCTACGGTGCAACAGACTGGTCAGGTGAATTGACCAACACTGCAGTGTTTGCGGAAATTGGTCTGCCTATTGGCGAGTCCATAGACGTTAACGCAGCAATCCGCTACGAAGACTTTGATGAGCTGGGTGTGGATACAACAGATCCTAAAATCACCGTTCTGTGGCGCGCCACCGATACGATCACAGCTAGAGCCTCTGCGGGTTCCTCTTATCGTGTAGGTTCCATTCAGCAGTTGTTTGGCCGTGTAACCACGGTTCACAACATGACCGATTATAATGGCGCATCTGCGTACAAGCCTTCGTTAACAGTAGGTAGTGATCAGTTGAAGCCTGAAAGCGCTGAAATGTGGAATGTTGGTTTCTCATGGGTGCCAGAAGGCACACTTGAAGGACTGCAGATTGATGCGGACTACTACTCTTACGAGTATGAAGACATCCTCTCACGTGAGAGTTATTTGTCTATTATTGCAGCTGACAATGCTGCTCTGAACGCTGCTATTGATGACGGACAAACCGTAACTCAAGCAATTGCTGCGGGTGTTGGTAATCGGACGCAAGTTCTGCGAACAGGCGCTGGCGCTATCCTTCGGGTACTACCAGATTTTGTTAACCAGAACTCTGCGGAGATCAGTGGTTTAGACATTCAGGCAAGTTACTCTTTTGATAACTCAATGGGTGCTTGGAAGGCTGGCTTAGCCGCTGCATGGGCGCAAGAGTACAAGGTTGCGGGTCAAAAAGACGCTGTTGGCATGTACAACGTGAAGAACCCTGTGACACCTCGTCGGGCGCTTCCTGAGTGGAAGATCAACGGTACGTTGAATTGGAGCAATAACAACCATCGCGCATATGCGGTTGTTCGTTATATAGACGGTTACGAGGCAACACTGTCTGATGAGCCAGCTTCAGGCTTCTGGAAAAACACCATCAAGATTTTCCTTGATGATGCAACTTCAGCTAAATACTACAACTCAAATATTGATAGTTACGTAACGGTAGATGCTCAGTACACCTACACGCTACCTGAAGTTTCTTTCTTGAGTTCTAGTTCAGTTACTGTTGGTGCCAAGAACTTGTTGGACGAAGAGGCCCCTTGGGTGCCTAACAACACAAGTTACGACCCAGTAACTCACGACTTTAGAGGTCGTGTCTGGTACTTCAGAGTGGGTGCTAGTATGTAAATTGGGCTAGCCCAAATATAAAGGAAGGCCTCGATTTTCGGGGCCTTTTTTTATCTGCGTAAAAATTTTAGTTAGAGCGTGATGTGCGGATTTTTTATGGCAGCAGGTACAAAAAATTGTTTTACACTTTTGTCTAGATAACGTAACAGAGAGAATATTTATGAGATCAATAACCACAACGGTACTGATTCTGTTGGGCTTTTTTTTCACTATCAATAATAGCTATGCCCATGATATGGGCAATTGTGCTCAAGTTGATTCAGCACTAGAGCGATTGGACTGTTACGACGGTCAGGCCAAATTTTTAAGTAGTCAGGGCATTGAAGATCGAGAGGTAGCCGCGCAAACCAGCCCAGCGCCCATTTCAAAGTCCAATGCAGTCCGCGATCAGTCAGAAGGGGCAGCGCCGGCGAGCAAAAAATCTTCGTTTCTCTCTCAATCGATTGAAAGTCCAATTGAATACTCGGCAACTATTGCAAAGGTTGTTAAGGGTAAGGGAAATGCCAAAGCGCTGGTTAAGCTAAGCAACGGTCAAGTATGGCAGATCCAAAAGAGTCGTTTGGTGACTTTTAAAGTTGGTAACGACGTGGTCGTAAAACAGGGGCTAATTGGCGGCTATATGCTGCGCGTGGCCGGTGGCGGCAGTTATCGGGTTAAGCAAATAAAGTAATAGTCTGCCAGCTATATTTTTAAGCTGTAGGTTAGTTAAGGCGCAAGTGACTTAGCACGCAAGCTTTTTAGCACGCAAGCTATGCGTCTTAAAGTGTATTTATAGGAGTGTTTGTTATGTCCATTGCTACGCCTTTAGCAGGTATTAAAGTATTGGATTTTGGCCAGGTTTATAACGGGCCGTATTGCGGGTTTTTGCTCGCTCAGGCCGGCGCCCGGGTGATTAAGGTAGAATCTCCCAAAGGTGAAACGCTGCGAGGGCGCAGTAAAAACGGGCCTTATAGCTTCCCCTTTACCCTGCTAAACAATGGTAAAGAAAGTATTACGCTGAATATCAAAAGCGTTGATGGACAGCGTTTGCTCAAAGAACTTGTTCCCCACGTTGACGTGTTGGTGGAAAATTTTTCGCCCGGCACCTTGGCAGGCTATGGTTTAAGTAGTGATGTGCTGCGGCAGATTAATCCTCGTCTAATCTATGCGGCAAGTACCGGTTATGGCGGTACGGGTCCTAACAGAGACTATCTCGGTATGGACATTACCTTGCAGGCAATGACCGGCATTATGAGTGTTACCGGCGAAGATGGCGGACCACCCATGAAGGCAGGTGCAGCATTCTGTGACTTTCTTGGTGGGGTACATTTGTACTCTGGCATTGTCTCGGCCCTGTATCAGCGCGAGCAAAGTGGTGAAGGCGCGGTGTTAGACATCTCCATGCAAGACTGCGTATTTCCCACACTAAACACCCAGTTGGGTAACTTTTTTCAGTCAGGCAAACAAGGCCCGCGTACTGGCAACCGTCACTCAGGTTTAGCTGTATCCCCGTACAATATTTACGCAGCTAAAGACGGTTACGTTGCGATGATTTGTTTGCGCGAAAGTCATTGGCATAAGCTTTGCGCCGCAATGGGTCGGCCTGAATTAGCTCAGGATGAGCGCTTTAGCAGTAGAAGAGCGCGTGCCAAGAATATGGATGAGCTCGACGAGTTGGTGGAATCTTGGACCCTCACTCTGAGCAAGGCAGAGGTTTTTGGCATAGCGCAGGGGCACGGCATGATATGCGCGCCGGTACAAGATCTTGAGGATGTGGTTAACGATGTACACCTGCATGAGCGCGGCACCTTGAGTTGGTCTGATGAGGGTGCAGAGCAGGCAGCATTGTCTTTTCATACGCCGTTAAGATTTCAGGGTCAAACCCCGCCCGAGCTCACCGGCGTGCCGCACTTGGGTGAAAATACCGCCGCGGTGTTAGGGCAGTTTTTACAGTTGACGTCTGAACAAGTTGAGCAACTGCGCCAAGACGACGCTCTCTAAATAGTCACACGCAGCTGCAATTGTTTAGCGGCTGCTGGCCCCGTATTTTAGTTCGCATCAGCACAATCTAGTCCGGGGCTTCTAGCTTGTCCTGGGTCGCTTTCGATGCATTTTCTTTGGCTAGAATATATGTAGAAATGTCTGAGACATCTTAGACGCTGTTTGGTCGCTAATTGTTGGCGGCTTTGCGCATGTGGTACGCTCGAATTCTAACCTTTGCAAAGTAACCCGCATTATGACTACTCAATTCAATACCATAGAAGACGCTTTAGCTGCCATTCGCCAAGGAGAAATGGTGGTGGTGGTGGACGACGATGATCGTGAAAATGAAGGTGATCTGATTATGGCGGCCAGCAAAGCTACCGCAAGCGCCGTAGCGTTTATGATTCGTCATACTAGTGGCATTTTGTGTACACCCATTTTGCAAGAACAGGCAACTCGGTTGCATCTCGACCCTATGGTGGGTCGCAACGACGCGCCAATGAGTACCGCCTTCACGGTTTCAATTGATTATAAGCAAGGTCTGACGACGGGTATTTCTGCGGAAGAGCGTGCGGCCACTACACAAGCACTCACCAACAGCAACGTTGGTCCTGAAGACTTTGTGCGGCCTGGACATATTTTCCCGTTGGTTGCGCGTCAGGGCGGTGTGCTGGTTCGCTCAGGACATACCGAAGCGGGTACCGATTTAGCCACACTGGCAGGTTTGCCGCCAGTGGGCTTGTTGGCCGAGTTGGTTAACGACGACGGCACTGTTCAGCGCATGCCGCAGTTGCTGGAGTTTTCAGCCAAACATAACCTCAAAATCATCACCATCGCAGATTTGATCGCTTATCGGCAACAACGCGAGCAATTGGTTGAGCGCAGTCATGAGTTTTCTATAAAGACCAATATCGGCGAAGCTCAGGCTTATGCCTATAAAACAAAGTTTGAAGACGCAGAACACTTAGCCATTGTGTTTGGCGATATTAACGTTATGGACTCCGTGCCTGTACGTATTCATAGAGAGAAAGTCGTGGAGGATATTTTCGGTACTCAGGGCGGCGGCCATTCGACCAATATTTTGAACTCAGCGTTGAGCCGAATTGAAGCTCTGGAAGGCGGCGTGCTTATTTACCTGCGCACGGGCTTTGTCGGTGTTCCGCACGAAAATTTTGCGTCTCAAAGCAAAGAAGAGGAGCGTCGTAGCGAATGGCTAGAGGTGGGCGTTGGAGCACAAATATTGCGTGACCTAAACGTCAGCAAAATTCGCTTAATAACCGGTCGAGATGTTGATTATGTAGGCGTTGAAGGCTTTGGTTTAACCCTTGAATCTACTGAAATGCTTTAGTGCAAAATATTCATTAGAAATGAGTCTTCGCGCGCCACAGTTTCACGGTGGCACCATTTTTTCTAGCGTCGATATTGAAAAATGGCGCGTTTGTTTTCAGCTCCCACATAAACTACTCGTATATCTTCGGTGTGCGCTTTGCATACTGAGCAGCGCAGTTTTGCGCGTATTTGTTTAACTTTCGTTTGCCCGCCAAGTTTTTTGATCAAGTCACTGATGTCTAGTTGGGTGTTACGTTGACAGTCTTCACATATAGCGTGCAGGTGAAAACTGTCAACTAGATCGCTGAGGGTCTGCATGTCTTTAGCCTTTTTGAGAGTTAGTGGAAAGGCTATTAACTGTACAAATATACAGTATCTATTGACAAGTGAATTCTGCGTTTTGTTAACTTTTAGTAATCATTTTCTTGTTTTGCCGATAACTGTCTTGTTTTACGAAGTTGCCGCAGTAAGCCGCGGATGAGGTTATTTCGCACTCGGAGAATGCTACTTATTGTTGCGCCCATCGCGTTATCATGAAGAAGTAGCCATTACCCCAAGTTAGCCCTATGCAGCCCCAAACCTCAGCTCACTTTGAAAATCAAAATGCTATTGCTATCACCCTGGGTGATCCTGCCGGTATTGGTTCTGAAGTGGTTGTTAAAACACTGCTACTGCACCCGAGGCCCGAACACCCTTGGTTGCTCATTGGTAACTTGTGGTCGCTAGAAATGGCCGCAAAAATGCTCAATGTGGCGCTGCCCTCCATCCACATGGTCAGTGATCTAGCAGATGTGCAGAGCGGTCTAAATATGCTGGATTTAGGTCAGGCGTGTCCGCAAGACTTTACCTTAGGCCAAGTTCAAGCGGCTTGTGGTTATGCCGCTGTGGCTGCCGTGGAATACGCGGCTAGGGCCTGCCTAGCAGGGCAGGTGGCCGCAATGGTTACTGCCCCAATTAATAAGGAAGCCATTCACGCGGCGGGTTATGTGAACGACATTGGGCATCAAGAAATATTGGCCCGGCTAGCAGGGGTTGAACGTACCGCAACCATGCTCATGACGCCTGGGCTCAAGGTGGTGCATCTTTCTACGCACAAATCTCTCATTCAGGCCGCGCAGTACGTTACCCAAGAAATCGTCTTCGCCAAGTTAGATTTAATTCATGAGACCTTAACGGCCTGGGGCATGCCACAGCCTCGCATAGCAGTGGCTGCATTGAACCCTCATGGTGGCGAAGGGGGGTTATTGGGCCGAGAAGAAATTGATGCCATAGCACCCGCCGTAGTTCAGGCTCAGGGCAAGGGCTTTAACGTCATCGGTCCATTACCTGCGGATTCAATATTTAACCGTGCCATTGATGGCGAATTTGATGTGGTGCTGGCGCTGTATCACGACCAAGGCCACATCGCGATTAAAGTGCATAACTTTCACGAGTCGACTACCGCAACATTAGGCATACCTTTTGTGCGCACGTCGGTAGACCACGGCACTGCATTTGACATTGCAGGGCAGGGCATAGCAGATGCCACAGGTCTGGTGGCGGCCATTACCGCAGCCCAGGCCATTGTGAGCAAAAACCTAGCGTCTTTGTAGTCTTTATAGGTTTTATACAAAGACACTTTTTCTGCATCTTTTCTGTATTTTGGGGATTGTTTATTTTGCTGGGTAGAGGCGCCTATGGCACACTCCACCTACTGATAAATGCATTACTAATGAGAGGGGAATGCCATGAAAGCAGCAGTTTTTCGTGAAGTGAACAAACCTATGGAAATCGAAGAGATTTCTGTATCCAAGCCCGGTCCGAGAGAAGTGCTAATTCGCACAAAAGCTGCGGGTATATGTCATAGCGATCTACACTTTTACAATGGCAGCTATCCTGGTCAAGTACCTATGGTTTTAGGTCACGAGAGTGCTGGCGTGGTTGAGCAAGTGGGTAGTGATGTTCACTACGTTAAGCCCGGCGATCATGTCATTACCTGCCTTTCTGTATTCTGTGGTCATTGCGAGCAGTGCTTAACTGGACATATGTCGTTATGCAAAGAGCCAGAAACCAATAGAACCAAAGAAGAAGAACCTCGCCTGAGTCACAATGACCAAGCGTTAACTCAGTTTGCTCAGTTAGGGTCTTTTGCTGAGATGATGCTGGTGCATGAACATGCCTTGGTTAAAGTTCGTGAAGATATGCCAATGGACCGAGCTGCTTTAATTGGCTGTGGTGTAACTACTGGTATTGGTGCGGTTATTCATACAGCTAAAGTAGAGCCAGGCAGCACTGTCGCTGTTATTGGTTGTGGCGGTATTGGTTTGTCTGCAATTAATGGCGCTGCATTGGCTGGAGCAGCAAGAATTATTGCCGTAGACATGGTGCCTTCTAAGCTAGAGCTGGCGCGTAAATTTGGTGCTACTGACGTTGTAGATGCCAGCGATGGCGAAGCTGTAGGTAAAATCATAGAGATGACTGGTGGTGGTGTTCATTACTCATTTGAGGCCATTGGTCTCAAGGCTACTGCAGAGCAAGCGTTCCAGATGCTTCGAGCCGGTGGCACAGCTACCGTTATTGGAATGATTCCTCCCGGTCAGATGGTTTCTCTACACGGTGTGGATTTCTTGTCTGAGAAAAAGATCCAAGGCTCGTTCATGGGGTCAAATCGTTTCCGTGTTGATATGCCAAGATTTATCGACTTTTACCTGCAAGGCAAATTGCATTTAGATGACCTAATTTCAAACCGCATCGCGTTGACCGATATCAATGAAGGTATGGAAGCACTCAAGTCAGGAGAGATCGCGCGCAGCGTGATTATGTTCGACTAGGTAGCAGGACTCCTAGATATTCAAGGAAATCAAAGAAAGAACCCGTTAAGGAGAAGGTATGCGCTGGCTTTCATTCGTTCGAAATGGTCGAAGTACTTATGGCTATGTGGTTGTCGACGAAGCAGGCGCTGAAGGCGTTGTGGATGTTGGTGCAAAAGTTGAGTACCCCACCCTCCGCCAAGCTATTGCGGCTCAGGCTCTTGAGACGCTGCCAGCATCTTGTGGCGACCAGGCCGACCTGCCGTTGCAAGGTTTGGAATACGCGCCGACCATAACCGATCCAGCAAAAATTCTCTGCGTAGGTCTGAATTACAAAGAGCACCAGGAAGAAACTGGCCGAGGTGGTGAAGGTTTCCCCACGGTCTTTGTCCGCTTTGCGGCGGCCCAAATGGGTCACCTGCAACCAATGGTAAGGCCCATCGAATCCGCCACCTTAGATTTTGAGGGTGAGATTGCCATGATTATTGGTAAGGGCGGTCGTCGCATCAATCGCTCAAACGCCCTGTCTCATGTAGTGGGGTTCGGTATTTATAATGACGGCAGCGTGCGCGAGTATCAGCGTCAAACAAGCCAGTTTACCCCGGGCAAAAACTTTTCTAATACGGGTGGTTTTGGTCCATGGATGATGACCATGGACGAGATAGGAGATTTATCTCAAATGGAAATTACCACTCGCCTAAATGGTGAAGTAATGCAGCACGCCCAAGCTAATATGTTAGTGCACGGGTTTGCTGAACTCATAGAATATTGTTCTACCTTTATTGACCTTGAGCCAGGCGATGTCATTGTTACCGGTACGCCGGGGGGCGTTGGCGCTGCGCGTAAGCCGCCAGTGTTTATGGATGATGGCGACCAAATTGAGGTTGAAGTAAAACCCATTGGAATTTTGCGTAATCCTGTAGTGGGTGAAAACTTGTAGCAATGTTTATTGGCGTGCATAACAGATGAAGTTTGGTATAGGTCAAAGTGTTCCTCGTTCGGAGGACCCGCGGTTGATTACAGGTCAGGGTGAATACACCGATGACATTAACCGACCCAACCAACTTTACTTGCGCGTTTTAAGATCACCCTATGCGCACGGCCATATTACAGAGCTAGATATTGCAGACGCTTTGACCAGTCCTGGCGTGAAAGCGGTTTACCTGGCTAAAGACATTTCGCACCTTGGTACGTTGCCGTGTAGAGCGGTACTCAAAGATGCTCAAGGTAATGCAGCTTTTATTCCCAATCGCCCCATCCTTGCTGAAGACAAGGTGTTATTTGTAGGCCACGCCATTGCGGCTGTTATTGCAGATTCGTCAGAGCATGCTGAAAATGCGGTGGAAGCTATTGTGCTCAGTGTGGCCGATTTGCCTGCCTGCGCAAACCCTAGTCGTGCCTTGGACCCAGATACCCAGCCCTTACATGATGCGCAGAACTCAAATCTTTGTGTGCATTTTGAAAAAGGCGAGGGTCAGCTAGTAGACGAAGCGCTAGCTGCCAGCGCCCATCGGGTTATAGTAGATTTGATTAATAACCGTGTTGCGCCAAGCCCATTAGAACCGCGGGCGTGTTTGGCAGAGCCCACAGAAGAGGGTTTTACTTTATATAACCCAAGCCAAGGAGCGGTTGCTCAGAAGATGATTCTGACCAAGATCTTTTCCTTTGCTAAGCAGCAGCTTAGACTGATTTCTCCAGATACCGGTGGCGGTTTTGGGATTCGCGGAGAAATTCATCCAGAAACTTGTTTAGTACTTTACGCTGCCCAGCAATTGTCCGCACCGGTGAAATATACTGGCGACAGATCAGAAATGTTTCTCAGTGACTCCCATGGCCGTGACAATTTGACCCAAGCTACCGCAGGGTTCGACGCCCAAGGTCATTTGACTGCACTGCGTGTAGAAACCACTGCAAACCTAGGCGCATTTTGTTCGGCGGCTGGTCCTTTTGTACCAACCGTGGCCGGTGGCCGTATTGTCGGCACGGTTTACCGTATTCCCCATGTACATCACTCTGTGCGCTGTGTTTATACCAATACAATGCCCGTGGCTGCTTATCGCGGCGCCGGTCGTCCGGAGGCGTGTTATGTCATGGAGCGGCTCTTGGAAGCTGCCGCAAAACAGCTAAATATGGATTCAATTGCGCTGCGTAAGCTGAACTTTATCAGCGCCGCAGAATTACCTTATGCCATGCCATCAGGGGTTACCTTGAGTAGTGGTGAGTTTGCTCAAACGCTCGATTTAGCCCTGCTTAATGCGGATTGGCATAGCTTTGAAGTACGCCAACAAGAAAGTCAGGCTCGTGGGCTAATGCGGGGGCGTGGCTTGGGGTTTTATGTGGAATCCAGTGGTGGCGGGCCCGAAGAAGAAGCCCGCATTACCATTCATGATGACGGCGCGGTTGATGTTGTTGTGGGCACTTTTTCCCACGGGCAGGGCCATCGGACAACTTACGCGCAAATCCTCAGTGAAACTTTAGATGTAGATTTTGCCAGTATTAATATCATCCAAGGTGATACAGATGCAGTTCATTTTGGCGGTGGTACCGGAGGTTCACGATCCTCTCAAATGGGTGGCATTGCCGTGCAGCGCGCAGCCTCAGGCGTGCTAGAGGACGCTAAGGTCATTGCTGCAGAAATGTTGCAAGCCCCTCTGCCAACCGTCTCTTATGCGCAGGGGGTGTTCAGCGCATCCACCACAGACTCTCAAGTAAGCTTGCCTCAAGTGGCCAAGGCCGCGAAAGAAGCCCAATTCGGCGGCGCGGGATTAACCAAATTACTCCGCTATAATCGTGGTGAAGGGTTTACCTTTCCCAACGGCTGTCATATTACCGAGGTAGAAGTAGACGCTGAAACTGGTGTTGTTAATGTTGTTGCCTATACTGCAGTTGATGACTGCGGGCGGGTTATTAATCCACTGCTAGCCACGGGTCAGGTACATGGCGGCGTGGTTCAGGGCATAGGCCAAGCGCTGTATGAGAACGTTGTATATAACGATGACGGACAGCTTTTGAGTGGCAGCTTGATGGACTATGCCATGCCTAGGGCCTCTCAAGTTGGTGATATCCAAGTCAGCTTTAATGAAGTGTTAGATCCGAATAACGAGCTGGGCGTTAAAGGTATTGGCGAGGGAGGTGCATGTGCTGCACCGTCGGCGGTTGTTAATGCAGTGTTAGATGCGCTGGCACCTCTAGGTGTTGAATCTTTAGATATGCCGCTGACACCCGAGCGTGTTTGGCGAAGCATGCGAGGGTAAACTTCATAGCTCATAGCCGAAAGTCCTTAACTTTACTGCCAATTCTTAATTCGCTCTCCTATCCTATTTAGCCACTACTCGGCTCAGAGCAGAACGCGCCTCTGTTCTCGAACCTGTGTGTTTTCTCTTTATTTCAGTCAACTACTAGCACTTCAAAAAATTAATTTTGTCAATTACTTTACTGGCTTTGGGCGATATGGATATAAGTTTTTCATCAGTTATATGTAAGGTTTCCGGTCTGTGTACATTTCATGTTCGTGCTGCTGTCGGCTCGGTGCCGCAGCTACAAACTGGCCTAATTGAAGATTTTTAAGGAATATGGTTTGCAAAACCAAATTAAATTAGCAGGTCAGTATGCTGCGCATTTTAAGTCAGCGCCCAGTTATTCGGTCTAGGGTAGATCACTTTAGTAATACTAACGATTAGGCTCTAAGTTCTTTAGAGGATTTTGCCGCGGCTTTAACGCGGCCTTTCCCCCTATTTTAACCGCGCTTCTAATGGCGCTTTTAGCAGTGTTCTCAACCTCCCCCACAAACTAGCTCTAAGCGGGGCCGCCAATGAGTCGGTTGATTCTGTCTCTCTCATTTCCCCTGCTTGACAGGCTGGGCTTGTCGCCTAATAGTTCTAGACCTTGGTCTGGGAGGGCTTGGAAGGCTTAGCACCTTGCTGGACTCCTTCAATTTTTAACGATTTAGGAGTGTCTATGTCCAGCAATACATCCGGCTTTACCGGTGCAGATTTAATCGCCGACGCCTTGGCCCAACTGGAGGTGGAGAATGTTTTTGCCATTGTTAGTATCCATAATATGCCAATACTGGATGCCATAAATCGTCTGGGTATAAGCAAAATTATTGATGTGCGTCATGAACAAGCCGGAACACACGCGGCCGATGGTTACGCTCGAACCAGCGGTAAGCTCGGCGTGATGATTGCCTCTACTGGCCCCGGCACAGCAAATACTGTTACAGGTCTTTACGAAGCCCAGTATGGATCCTCCAGAGTCCTGGTCATTACCGGCCAGGCGGAAACAGCCTTTTATGGGCGTGGTCTTAGCTACGTTCATGAGGCAGAAAATCAGATCCCCATGCTGGCCTCCGTTTGCCGCAGAGTAGAAAGCCCCCGTCACGTAAATCAATTAGGCAGCGCTTTTTGTGCGGTAATAAACGATATGTTCACCGGTAGAGGTGCGCCTGGGGCAATTGAAATACCTATCGATATTCAATATGCGGACACGCAGCCAGTGCAAGTATCTTTGCCAAGCAATCGCGCGTTTGCACCAGACGAAGGTCGCATAAGCAAAGTTGTTGATGCCCTTGGTCAATCTTCCAAACGCATTATTGTTGCTGGTGGCGGTGTGATTGCCGCTAATGCTCACAAAGAGTTTTTGGCCTTGGCTGAGCGTCTCGATGCGCCGGTTTTGACCACTGTGGATGGACGCGGCGTTATTCCCGAAGATCATCCGTTGTGCATGGGCAATTATTACAACTCTGCCGGCATCTATAATGCTATTCAGGGCGCGGATTTAACTTTGGCTATTGGCACTAAGTTCGCAGTCGGTGTAGAGGGTCAATTCGCTAGTCAAACCCCACCGGGTAAGCTGGTGCACATTGATATTGATGGCAACATGATCGGTCGCACACACACTGCTCATATTGGTGTTATCGCAGACGCGAAGTTGGCGCTGCAAGGAATCAATGCCGCTAGCTTAGAGACTCTGCCCAACGACGGTCAATTCAATGCCAAGCTTTGGGAGTCAAGAGACGGCGTGCGCAACGCTATGCGCGCTCGCTTGGGTGATGATTGGCCGCTAGTGATGGACTGCATTCGAGAGAAGCTGCCAAGAGACAGCGTGTTTGTTCGGGATCAAACAATTTCCGCCTACAATTGGGGCAATCAGCAGTTTCCGATCCTTGAGCCTCGCACTTCGATAAATCCTACCTCTGGCGCAATCGGCCCGGGTTTCCCCATGAGCGTGGGAGCTGCCATAGCCAGCAAGCGCAAAACTATGGTTATCCATGGCGACGGTGGCTTTATGTTTCATGCCACAGAACTGGCCACCTGTGCCCAGTATCAGGTGCCGCTGATTATTTGCGTATTTAACGATTCTGGATACGGAATTTTGCGCTGGTTGCAACAAAATCGTTTTGGTCGGGTCAATGAAACAGACCTAGGTAAAGTGGCTTTTGCTCAGATGGCCCAAAGTATGGGCGTGCCTGGACAACGTGTAACCAGTGTCGAAGCATTTGCCCAGGCTATGGATTTAGCCATGGAGACAAAGGGTCCATATCTTATTGATATAGATATGGAGCACTTTGCCCCTATGGAAATATCTCTCATGCCAAAGCAAAAGGCTGAGGTCGATATACGTGATTAGGGATCGAGCACGGTTGACTGCACGACTTTGCAGTAGCCGGGACACTATGCCGTTGCCTGTATTAGTTGGCGGCTAACGCTTGGTTATAGCGCACTAAGTAAACGGCGCCTGCTGTGTCGTCCGAGATTAGCAGGTGGCCTTCCTCAGTTTGCAGCACATCATTGGGTCTGCCCCATGCCTCTTCACCTTCTAACCAGCCGTAGATAAAGGGCTCGTAAACCGGCTTGCCCAAGTCATCCATGGTCATAACCGTTAACTGATAGCCCACCTTGGAACTTCTATTCCAAGAGCCACGTTCAGCGACAAAGAGCGCATTTTTGTATTGGGCAGGGAACTGCGCCCCCGTATAAAAAGTCATGCCAATAGGCGCTGAGTGCGCTTGGATGCGCACAGCAGCGGGCTTGAAATTGTACTTGGTCGCGTCCGCATGGTCGCCGAACTTAGGGTCCTTGATTATGCCAGAAGCTTCACTCGCGTTGTTTGAGTGGACGAAAGGGTAGCCAAAGTGCAGCGCTTTGGTATTTTTTGCTGGAATGACATTCAGCTCATCGGCTGGAATATCGTCGCCCAAAATATCTCGACCATTATTGCTCACCCATAAGTCTTTGCTTTCTGGATGCCATGCAAAGCCCACAACGTTGCGCAAACCCTCAGCGATGATTTCAGTGGTCCCGGTCGCTGGATCCATACGCAGCATGCTGGCAAAGCGCTTATCCTCAGAAAGGCAAATATTGCACGGCGCGCCAACGGGCACGTAAAGCATGCCGTCTTCGCCAAACTTTATGTACTTCCAGCCGTGATGAGCTTTTGTCGGCAGCGCATCCGTTACCACATCAAACTTTGGGTTGGCTTTTAACTGATCTTCAATGTCGTTTATCCGAAGCACTTTGGACACCGCGGCAATGTACAAGTCGCCATTTGCCAACGCCAGACCACTGGGTTCATTAAGGTCACTAAATAGGGTGATCACTTTTGGGTTAGCGGCGGTTAAAGCGTCTGGTATTGCGTACACGTTGCCAGACTTGCGTGACCCGACAATAAGCGTACCGTTTTCTGTAAGGGCTAGTTGTCGCGCTTTGGGCACTGAAAACGGTAATTTAGTGATACTGAAGCCAGGAGGTGTAGTCAGTCTGGGGTCGGCGTGAGCGCTGAGTATGAGGGCGCTCAAACCCAAGACAGATGCTAGGGTTTTGGCGATATTTAGGCTCTTTAATCGGCGCTTTGGCGCTGATTTAGCGTATCCCGGGGCGAGTTTTTTTGCTCTTTTAGTAATGGTGTTGGTAAGTGTTTTGATCATTTTTTTGTCATTTAGTCTCTATGGCTGCACAGTCGCACACTCCCCTGGACTATTCAATGTCATGCCTCACCGTCTGTGCAATTCGTTGTGAGCAGAAATATCTCACCTATCTGCTTGGTTTACGCAGCGCTTTCCCGCAAAGTTCGCACATGCCCTCAGCCCTTACCGACAAAGTAAAAGACAAAATTCAAACTGCTTATAGCACCTGGTTGGAATCGAGAGATTTCAAGCCACGTCGTGGTCAGCGGGAGATGATTGCACAGATAGCCCGCACCTTGGCCGGCGATGGCGATCGAGTGACCGTAGTAGAAGCAGGGACAGGTACCGGCAAGACAGCTGCTTATTGTTTAGCCGCTATTCCGTTAGCTCAAAGCTTGGGCAAAACCGTAGTGCTCAGTACCGCCACCGTGGCGCTACAAGAGCAAGTGGTGCTGCAAGATTTGCCGGATATTAAAGAAAGATCCGGGCTTTCTTTTAGCCTTAGTCTAGCGAAGGGCCGTGGCCGTTACGTTTGTCTGAAGCGTCTTGACGATCATTTGAAGTACCAAGAACAACAGGCCATTCCCATTTTTGACGTGTCTGATGAAGATCATACGGTGCTCTACCAAGAGATGCTCAGCCGTTATGGTCAAGGCGCTTGGGATGGCGAGTTTGATAGCTGGCCCGAATCTATGGCCGACGGCGCTTGGTCTACAGTGACCACGGACCATCGCGGTTGTAGTAATAACCGGTGCTCGTTTTTTAAACAATGCCCATTTTTCCGCGCGCGAGGCAATTTGGAAGGCTCGGATGTGATCGTAGCCAATCACGATTTGGTACTTGCAGATTTAGCTTTAGGCGGCGGCGCGGTGTTACCTGATCCAGAAGACTGCATTTATGTCCTTGATGAAGCCCACCATATTGCTGACAAAACGCAGAATCATTTTTCTACCAGTGCGCGTATCAACAGTACTCATCAGTGGCTAGACAACGTCAATAATATTCTCAGCTCGCTAACTCAGCGTTTTGCTCGCCCACACAATTTGCTCTCCCTAGCCACCAGCGTGGCTGGAGAAACTGTAGCACTGCAATCTATGTTCGAGGCGCTGTCGGCTGGTCTAAATATAATGCCCTTCGAGACGAAGGACGAAGACCGTGAAATTTATCGCTTTCCTCTGGGTGAAGTGCCCGAAACGTTAATGGATCTCTCGCTGGCCACTCTGCCGTCCATGAACAAGCTTTGTGATGATTTAGAGCGGGTCCATGACCTTTTACAAGAAGCCGTTGCCGGCAATTTGGATTGGGAAAAAGCCTTTGAGGCTGAAGATTGGTTGCTTCCTGTGGGCCAGCTGCAAAGTAGAGCCTTGGCGACCAAGGCCTTACTTGAAGATTACGCCAGTGGGTCTAAGCAACAACGGCGTTATGCGCGTTGGCTGAATAGAAATTCTTATGATGTAGAAATGGTCAGCGCGCCTATTGAGCCTGGACACATCCTGCAAGAAGTACTTTGGCAGCGTTGTTATGGTGCTGTTTGTACATCGGCAACCATTACAGCCCTGGGACGATTTGATCGCTTCATAGAACGGGTGGGGTTGCCGGTGGAAGTGCCAACATTGGTTATTGCCAGTCCCTTCAATTATCCAGAAATTGCCACTTTTCATGTGCCAAGTATGCAGTCTGACCCGCGAGATTTTGAAGCCCATAGTGCGGAAATTACCGAGCTTTTGCCCGATTTGTTAAAACGCGAAGAGTCCGCGCTGGTACTGTTTACTTCTTGGCGGCAGTTGAATGCGGTTGTGAAGGCATTGCCCGACAAGCTCTCAGATGGTTTGTTGGTGCAAGGCGATGGCAGCAAACAGGCGCTGATTGTCGAACATAAACGGCGGGTGGATGCGAAAGAAGGCTCCTATCTATTTGGGCTTTCTAGTTTCTCGGAGGGACTAGATTTACCCGGTGCTTATTGCCGCCATGTGATTATCGTAAAGCTACCTTTCTCGGTGCCAGATGACCCTATAGATCAAGCTATTGCAGAGTGGGCTGAAGCGCGTGGACGTAATGCTTTCTACGAAATTTCTGTCCCTGATGCGGCGTTGAAGTTGGTCCAAGCCTGTGGACGTCTAATTCGCCATGAAGAAGATTTTGGCACCATTACTATGCTCGACAAACGCATTGTCACCCAGCGTTACGGTCGTGCGCTTATAGAGTCGCTGCCACCTTTCAGGCTAGATCTGCCCATCAATATGCCTTAACGCGTATTTTGCCTGTGTCTTAAGGTTTGGCTTTTCGCTCTGCTGGTTTTACCCACATCTAAGCTCTGGTTTATTGTAAATAACCGCCTTTTCGCAAATGCGCGCGCCAAAGAAAAGGCATCAAAGTTGAGGCCAGCAGTATTTTTAAAATTGCGCCGGGTGTTTAGCCTATCAAACTCTTGATGACTAGTTCTCCACTCCAGCTATAGGTAAACGTTGGCCAGAGCATGCCCAGTATTAAGATAATACAAATGCCAGTGATCATTGCGCACAGTGCCCAACAGAAATCCCCCCCCCCAACCTAATTCTCCAAGCCAGCCAACTGTCCATGCAGCGACTATGAACCCAATTAGGAAATCGCTAGTTGGACTGGCTAATAACTCAAAGTCAGCGGATTGTTCACCGCAGCCGGCCAATATAGGTAAGCGTTGTACTGCGGCGACTAAGTAAACACCAGCTGTCAGTCCGTCAAGCCAGCGGCCAAAGGCCATGCCAACAACTAATACAGCGAAAGTCTGCATAGTCACCGGTATTGGGTAAAAGGGTATTTGCATTTGCGCAGAGAGGGCGATAATCAGCACGCCCAACAATACTAAAAGCGCAGATAAAAACAGTCTGCCTTGCGTCTGATTTGGCTAAGACAGCGCCTCAAGAGTGTTTCTTGAATCTAAAGATTTCACGATGACTCGCTAGTTCCAACGGATAAGAACTAAGTAAACGTGATTATACAAGGCGGTGTGCTGCTGCTCCGCCCAAGGGTCAAGAAAACTCTATCAAAGGCCGTTCTTTCTATAGGTGCTCTATTGCAGTTGTATAGCCGTCTTAGTGCGAATTACTTTTAAATGCTAGCGAGTCTTCCAATAAACGTCCTTCGCTGGGGGTTTGCTCAAACTTGCCAGGACTAAAAATGAGTATGCGTTGGGTCTTTAAACGCTTGAGGATATTTTGCATAAACTCGCCCATTTCGGCCTTGCTCAGTTTTGCCACTTCAGCTGCAATTTGCTCATTGGAGTCAAAGTTATAGTTTTCGTCGTTTAAATTCTGCCAGTACTTTTGACTACGCTGACCCAAGTTTTTGTCAGATTCCGTGAGTCGACTAATCAGGCCAGATTTTTGCTGGGCGAACTCGGCATCACTGAGGTCTTTCCAGCCGTCTATGTAATTTTGCAGAAATATCAGTGTTGCCAGTTCTAAGTCCTCCGCACCAGCTTTTGGTGACTGAACAAGAAAAAGGTTGCCGCTGCGCGTGTTCATGCGGCGTACCCCGGCGCTCACCACATATCCCAATTGTTGATCTGTGCGTAGGCTAGAGAAATAAGCCGAGCGCAGTATTTGCCCAGCTAAGCCGCTTTTTGCTCTACTAGCAAAACTATCGTCCGGATCTTGAACGTAAAGTAAAAGCGCCGCGTCGTTGTGGTCAACATTGAGATTTAACAACAGTTGTTCGGTGATGTCGGCAACGGATGACTGCTCTTTTACAATAGCCGCCATAGGTAATTTTTGTTGCAGCAAATCTTCTAACGCTTGAGCGGCTTTTGCCGATACGTTGCCATGGAGTCCGGCGATTACGCCAATTTTGGCGAGTTTACTCTTTCGCCATTTGTCTAATTCGGTTAGATCTAAGGATGTCAAAGTGCTAGCGAGGGCCTCAGGCGACCAACTGGATGAAATTAAAACAGTGCTCAGCGCGCCAAGTGTTTGGGTGTAGGGCTTGTCCTTGGCGGCATTCTGCCAATCTTTAATTAATCCAATCTTAAAAGTAGCAAAACGCTCCTCGGTTAGCTCCGCATTTAGCAGATGATCTATTACCGTATCAAGCAATTGCATTTGCTTGTCTTGGTAGCCATTAAGCGAAATGCTAAAGCCAGCTTCATTGCTGCCAAGACCATAACCTAAGCCCGCGAGGTAGGCGGGGTACACCGTGGTGCTTAAGGTGTCATTCACCAAACGACGATATAACTCGGCATAGGCCCTATCTTTGAGGCCGCTGAGACCGCCATCGGTCAGCAGCAATATGCTTGTGTTTGCCCGTGGCGTGCCGAAAGTGACGTCCGTGTCTAACCATACTTGTAGTTCAGGCTTGTCGGTTACGCGGTTAATGCTTTTATTGTCCACTGGCAGTAGATTTAGGTTGTTAGGTAAGTAAGGATTGGTTGGGGGTAAGTTTAAAGTTGCGCCGTTGAATCCTATTGTTTCAATCTCGCCCACATTTAATGCGTAGGGCACATTAAACCAAGGTTCTACCTGATCAGTTTTTAGATCGGGAGCGGAGATTTCCATAAATACATTGTCTTTACGTAAAAAGTCCAAAGATTTACTAATGAGTGCGGCGTCAAAGCCTTCCATCAAATACGGAGCCACAAGCAAATCTTGTGCGGGATATTCATCTAAGCGGGGTGCCATTTGGTAAACAAAGCCCACTGTGGAACCTTTTTCTTGGAAGCGGAAACCCAGTTCTGCAATCTTGGCCTGTTCGAGGTAAATTCGTTCTTCGGGCTTGTCAGCTTTAAGCAGGTCAATGTACTGAAAGAGTAGATCGGTTATTTCTGGTATGTGAGAACGACCTTCTTCTGTGAGTTCAATATTGACTGAAAGTAGGCTGTTCCGACGATCAAAACTTTGGGTGCCGGCACCTAAGCTCTCTATCCAGCCTGCCTTGTTCAAAACACTATGCAAACTGCCCTGACCTTCATGCCCCAATAGATTGCTAATATATTGCTCAGGTTTGGTTTTATAAACTTCCCGGGTGTTGGGCATAGGGAAGTTATAGGCAATTTGATATTTTTCTTTCAGCGAAATTGACGTCAACACAACAGGTAATTGAGTTTTGGTGAAAAGTGCTTCTTCAGGGTAGCTAGGTCCTATATCGGTATTCTTAACTTGATTGAATAAGGGTGTCACCAGTTTTTCTAGTTCGCCTAACGACTTATTAGATAACACCACAAGGCCCATTTGGTCGGCAGAATAGTTTTCTGCAAAAAAGCTCATCAGGTCGCTGCCGACGTCGCCTTTCAACGTTTCCAAAGAGCCTATGGTAAATCTATGTCCTGGGTGCGCAGGATTTAGGGCTTGCTTGCTGACCATGTAGCCGCGCCAGCCATCGTCTTTAATTTGCATTTGATATTCTGAATGCACGGCATTTTTTTCTCGCTCTACATATTCTGGGGAAAGAAGAGGATCGATAAAGAAATGCGCAAAACGGTCCAACCCTTCATTGAATCCACTGGTTTGAATATCGAAGAAGTAGTTGGTGTGGTCTTGGGCCGTATATGCGTTTGAAGAGCCGCCATTGCCTGTGATGAAGTTTTGAAAGCTATCGACTTCCGGGTATTTTTCCGTTCCGATAAATAGCATGTGTTCTAAGAAGTGCGCTAGGCCCGGACGTGATTCTGGCTCGTGAAAGCTGCCTCGATAAATAGACAGCGCCGCAGCGGCTTTGTCGGTATTGGGATCTGAGACCAGTAGGACACGCATTTTATTGGGCAGCACAAGGTAGCGATAGTCTCGATCATCGTTGGGACTTTTGCGCACCGTTATCGGCTCAGCAGCATTTTCAGTAATGGACGTTTGTTCAGACACCGCGCAGCCATTTAGCGAGCTGATGATGAGTGCCGTACAACAAAAACCAAACAGTTTAGTGTTCAATTTACCTACTCCGTAATAAGTGTACTGATAGTGGATTAACCGTTTGATTAATCTCGTTTAAAAATAAGGACTGCCTCAATGGTCTGGGGCGACGCTACATTTTCTACTATCCCAGATTCTGTCTCCAGGTCACGGCTAATAGCGGGTTGGCACTGGAGAGTTGATTTAGCCTAATATTTTCAGAAGATTAAACTAATCTTTGTATATGTTTCGTATAAGCGATGTTTTATAAGAGCTAATGTACGCCAGATAAAGGGCAGGATATAACCTAGCCCTGATCAAAGGTAGAAGTTCAAAGACAACGCCTACTTATATACGGGTGGCGCATTGGACCGAGCATGGCGAGTGGATCGGCGTTACTGTGGTCATTTCGGTGGCAAATAATCGTTCAAAATGGAGGCAGTGTTGGATTTAACGAAGTTACAGCAACAGCTGGCCTTGGCCGCAAATAGCGACGTTGCTACTGGTAGCAGCAAAAACGGTGGCAACAAAAACACCCCGGCGGGTTTTGCGGATTGGCAGTTGATCAGTAGCTCATTGGCGCCGATGATTGTTGAAAAAGGGCAGAGTGTCGTGGCTATTTGTGGCAGCCAAGGCTCAGGTAAGTCTACCCTTGCTGAGTATTTGGTCTCCGCAATATCCACTTTAGGTGTCAGCGCGGCAGCCGTTTCTCTGGATGATTTTTATTTAACCCGCGCTCAACGTAGCTTGCTCGCTGAAACAGTGCATCCGCTACTCCAGACCCGCGGTGTTCCCGGTACCCATGACGTGGGATTGCTGCATCAAGTCCTTAAGACCATTTCTAAAACTAATGCCCCTGCGTTAAACAATGAACCAAGGTCGCCAGTAAAAATGAGCCTGCCAAGGTTTAACAAGGGTATAGATGATCGCGAGGGACTGCGTGAAGTAGAGGCCTCCGTATTAGTACTGGAAGGTTGGTGTTTAGGTGTTCAGCCCCAGCCGGAACAGCTCTTGGGAAAGGCCATAAATTCACTTGAAGAAGCTGAAGATAAAAGTAGCAGATGGCGGCGCTGGGTGAACCAGCAAATTGAAAATAGCTACACTGATTTATGGACGCATGTGGATTATTGGGTGCAGCTAAATGCGCCGAGTTTTACCCAGGTACATCAATGGCGTGGCGAACAAGAAGCCCGCTTGCCCAATGCTCAGCGTATGTCTTCGGCGCAGTTAAAACGCTTTATAGAGCACTACGAGCGGCTAACACGCTGGCAGTGGCAATCAGCAAACCTACAACCGGGGCTCAAGGTCGCTCTGGCCGAGGATCACAGAGTATCTTCCGTGTCGTTAAGCTAACTGCTGTAGTTGGCGTTGATGGGCTAGAAACAACTAGTTCGAAGTTAAATGTTGGTGAGTTCTATAATTTTCAGTTAACACCCATGATGCCAGTGCAACCAACCATAAATTAATAGACGACCAGAATGGGTCAAAGCTACCTGCTACAAGCCAAAACGAAATTGCCATTACGCCTGCACAAAACATGAGTGACAGTGAGAATGTTGAAAGTATGTTTCGTCCTAATTCACTGGTTTTTCCGAAGCGACCATAAAGGCCAGCAACTGCAAAGAGCGCATCTATCGGTAAAAACGACCAGTTTCATGCCACCATTGATGGGTTGGTGTAATCCCAGTACATGTATTCTGGTGCAACCATGAGCACATCAAGGGCCACCAATGATGCAAAAACCCAATAAAGAATCATGCCCCCTTCGGAGAGGGTTAACAGCAGATTATGTCCGCTCATATTATCTCTACTCATATTGCCTCCGCCCATAAGTCTACGGCCTTCTCAAGTTGCGTGAAGCAATCTTAGTAGAAGGCCTATTCTATTTGCCACACTATAATTTGGCTTTTTATGTCATTCAGAGTGTGTTCAGTTAACACCCGCTATCGTACTAGCAACTTGAATGTTTAATGATAGGTGACAGCGATGACTGACAAAAATATTTCCTTAGGCAACAACGCAAATTCAGTTGGTGCGACAGGTAACAGACTCAAAGCCGCGGCATTGGTTGCTGGTCTTAGCCTTGTTTCAACTACCGCCTTTGCGAAGTCCAGTTACGATCAGGCCAGAGTGGTTTCGTCTATACCGGTTTATGAAACCGTTGTTTATGAGGAACCCCGCGAGGTCTGTCAACAAGAGCGTGTGGCTTATCAAGAACCGGTTCGAGAGTCTAAAACGGCAGGTGTTGTGGGTGCCTTAATAGGCGGCGCACTGGGCAACGCGGTAGGGCATAAAAAGTCTAATAAGCGAGTAGGCGCCGCCGTCGGCGGTATATTGGGATACACCATTGGTAGAGACATTGGTCGCCGCCAGCAGGCAAATCGAGGGAACGGAGCAGTTACGTACCGACACGAACAAGTGTGCAAAGTTGTTTATGAAGAGCGAACTGAAGATCATTTGCTCGGCTATGACGTAAGCTATGTTTATGCGGGACAAACCTATCAGACACGACTAGACCGTGATCCAGGCAAATCTCTGCGCGTTAAGGTAAGAGTCAATCCAGCATAGCCCAATGAAAGCTAAAGTTAAGGTTAGGCCCAGCTAGCGTTTGGTCCCGTGACCGCTTGGTGAAATATTAACTTGTCCCAGGCCTATCCTTAAGTTTTCGCCATTGTAGGAAAATTTGTAGAAAGCTTTTTAGAAGGCAATTTTAAAGACAGGGCAGCGATAATTGCTCGTGGTAATTGCCCGAGTGTTTGCCAGCGTTTTTTGTCACGTCTATTTTTTACCAATAGTTGTCGCAGAACGCGGCCATAACTATTTGTTTTGGGTAATTAGGTAAATGGCCTGTTATATTTCCATCATGAGTATGAAAAAGATTTTTTATGGGGTGCTGTTTGGCACTCTTATCACGCCCTGGCCTATGGTCACAATAACTGCCTACGCCGAAAATAATCCATCTCGCCAGGGGTTTTTAGCTAAGCCCGGAGCGCGCGGTGCCCCGCAAGTACCTCTGCAACAAGCCATTAACATAGCGCTCAGCGAAAAAGGAGGTCGTGTGCTTTCTGCTCAATCAAAAAATGGCCAAGGTCAACGCCCTCCGCGTCATCATATTCGCCTACTGCTTGATGGTGGTCGGGTGTTAAACGTGGTGGTAGATGGTAGTGGCCGTATACAAAAAAGTAGGTAGTTTATGCGTATTCTCGTTGTAGAAGATGACGCCAATCTACGCGAGCAGCTAGCCGCACATCTCCGCGGTGAAGGCTATGTTGTAGATGTGGCTGTCGATGGCGAAGAAGGCCTTTACTACGGAAGCGAATATCCTGTGGACGCTGCCGTTATCGATTTGGGTTTGCCAAAGTTAGACGGCGTTGATTTGATCAAATCATTGCGCACCGCAAAACGTGAATTCCCGATATTGGTACTTACGGCTAGAAGTCACTGGCAAGATAAGGTGGGTGGACTTGATGCAGGTGCCGATGACTATTTGACCAAACCTTTTCAAATGGAAGAATTAGTAGCACGACTCAACGCGCTGATTCGTCGCTCTGCCGGTCATGCAACGCCAGTAATTGTCTGCGCAGGGCTGAGCTTAGATACCAGTCGCAAGGTCGCAACCTTGCAGGGCAATGCCATTGAGTTGACTGCGTTTGAATACAAGGTGTTGGAATATTTGATGCTCAATCAAGATCGTATTGTTTCCAAGACCGAACTTACCGAACATTTATACGAGCAAGATTTTGATCGTGACAGTAACGTGCTGGAAGTATTTGTTGGTCGTTTGCGCAAAAAAATCGCGCCACTTAATTTAATCAAAACGATTCGCGGGCAGGGTTATAGATTTAGTGCAGCGAATAATGACTCCTAACTACCGCTGCTTCTTTCGGCACTGCCTGGGTTTTGCATTAAGTAAGACAACTTGTTTGGGTAATGAGCGGCGGGCTTTGGTGTCGGTTTGCTAGTGGCAGTTTCAATTCAGCGTCGACTCATTTCGATCACAAGCTTGATTTTGGTGGTTTTTTTGACCTCCACGGGCTGGGTATTGGATAGAACTTATTCGGCCAGTATTGTGCAAGGTGCTGAAGAACAATTAAAGTTAGTGATTTATGCGCTTATGGGTATTGCCGAGGAAGAGGGCACCAGTTTGGTGTTCAATCAATCACTCGCAGACCCGCGTCTAGCCCAAGCAGAATCTGGACTTTATGCCATTGTAACTGGCGATCTAAAGCAAATCCTTTGGCGCTCTCCTTCACTTCAATCTATTGATTCATCGAACTTTAGCAATAGTTTGGCGTTCGCAAACATCACCCCGGGCGTGTTCTCCTTCTCCAATATTGATAGTACGCAGGCAAAGTTTCAGCTGAGTTATGCGGTGATATGGGAGGGCATTGAACCAAGCCAGGTAGTTTTTACGGCCATAGTTGATCAAGCCCCTTACTTAGCGGCAATAGCCGATTTCCGCCAGAACCTCTGGCTGGGCCTAGGCGGCGCTACGTTATTTTTTATCCTTGCCCAGCTTCTGGCTCTAAGCTGGGGGTTGCAACCTTTGCTGGTAATGCAACGAGAAGTGCGCGAGCTAGAGCAAGGTACGCGCAGTGAACTGAGTAGCGAATATCCACTAGAGCTGTCTGGGCTGGCGGAAAACTTACAACGCTTTGCCAGTCACGAACAGCAGCAGCGCCTGCGTTACCGTCAAGCGCTGGACAACTTGGCCCACAGTTTAAAAACGCCAATGAGTGTTTTAAGTAATGCGTTGGTAGAAGTGAAAATAGATAAAGGTTTGATTAAAGATCAAATTGATTCAATGCAAGACACAGTGAGTCGGCAATTGGCGCGGGTGGTGGTTGCGCCAGTGATGCTGAACACCCAAGTAGATGTAGCTGAGGTTGCGCGCAAACTGGTGCGTACCTTGGAGGTAGCTTTTCCGAAGATGGATTTGTTGTTGGAATTACACACGCAACCCAAGCTGCGAATCGACGAGGGAGATTTGTTGGAGATACTGGGCAATGTTATTGAAAACGCTTGTAAGTACGGTAAATACTCCGTCCGGATATGTGTTGATCAAGTTCTAGCGGCGCAAGCCATTGACGTTGGCATTAGTATAACTATTGAAGATGATGGTCCAGGTATTCCGGTCGCCATGCGTGAAGAAGTTCTAGGCCGCGGTTTGCGTTTAGATACGCAAGTGTCAGGTCAAGGCATTGGCTTAGCTGTGGCGAAGGAATTGGTTGTTTTATATAAAGGTAGCTTATCTATTAGCGACAGTGAAATGGGGGGGGCGAAGATTGCCCTTAATTTTCCTCTGAAGGTGGTCTGATAAATCTTTGCAAGACTTGCTAAAAGTCTGCCCAAAACCTTAGCCTAACTCCTGCCTAAAACAGTTTAGGTTTTATCGAGCCAGTTGGCGTTCTTTAGTGCGCTGACTCTGAGTTCTAACTTAGAGCATCAACTTTAAGGGCTGACTTTGATCATCAGCCCATTGGCTAACGCTCTGCCAGTGGGATTAACTTAACCGGTGCTCCAAGGCCTTGAAGAAACGCTTTCTTAAAGCATTATGTTTTTTCAGCTTGGGTCCAGTAGCGCACCAGCGGTCGATGAACTCTTGGTTATTTATGAGCCGCATATTGCGTCGGCCAGCGTTCATAAGTTCGATCTGTAACGTCATTCTCAATGCCTGATCTTTAGCAGGGCTGGGCAGCTCTGCGGCAATTTCAGCTTCGAGGGTAAGTCGATCTAAATCTTCATTTGCAGAGATGCTATTAATGCGATTGACAAAAATAGTATGCGGCGAGGCAACAGGCTCTTTATTTTGCTCGCCATCACTTACAGCAATATCCCACTCGTTCCATTGTTGCAGGCGAGATTTTACTTTAGCCTGCCTAGCATTTTGTTGCAGGCCTTCCATTAAGGCACGCAGGCCTTTCAGGCGCCTTACGTGGTCGCCGGTTAAATCGGTTTGGTCTGCCAACTCTGCCAATGTTTCGAATTCCGCCCTGAATACGCTTGGATCGACTTGCTTGGTATTAAAATCGGCAATGGCGTCATCCATTACCTTTTGTTGTTCTTTGTTAGCTATTGCGGCTGCATTTCTGGAAGTATTTAGTCGCTTAAATATTTCGTCACAGACTGCGCGAAATTCTTTCCATAAACGTTGGTCGGTGCCTCTAGGCGTGCTGCCAATAGTTTTCCAGCGAGTTTGTAGTTCTTTCGCTGTGCTAGTTTGAGTTTCTATGTCTTCAAGTTCTAGCAGTGCTTTAGCGTCCGCAACAATGGACTCTTTCGCAGCAATGTTAGTGTCTCTACCATTTTTAATGTGTTGGTATAATTGTGCTTGGGCTGCTTCAAATGCTTTTTCTACCGATCTAAGCGCTTTGATGTCGCAGGGGTGGTAGGTGCGCCACTCTGTTCTAGCTGCGCGCATAATGCCTTCCACTGCTTGAATGTCGGCACCCGCCCAATCTGTGTTTTGCAGAAAATTTTGCACTTCTGTGCACAGTACTTTGCGTCGCTTTAGGTTTTCTTTTTTTATGGTATTTTGTTCGGCGTAGTGAGTTTTGCACACGGCAAAGGCTTGATCAGCCAAGGTGTCGAAACGAGCTTGAAGTTCAGCTTCTTCGCGACGTAGATTGCCCAGAGCATTCCATTGGCGGCGCAAATCCTTTAGGCGATCTGCTTGGTTTTCCGGATGTAGTGGGTTGTCGACTAAATGTTGTAAGTCGGTAGTGAGCTCATCGCGTTTTGGATGCGTAGCAAAGTCTTGCCAATCGCGCATTTCATCTACTTGAGCGCTCAGTGCGTTAATGTCTTTTTCAAATCCGGAAATGCCGCGTTTTTGAATGGCCCGGGCTTGGCTCAAAGTTTGGCTGGCTTGTTGCAGGCTACCCGCTTCAACAGCTACTCTTATACTGTTGATATGGCGTTCTAGTTCTAAGGTCAGCTTCCTCTGTTCAGCGGCTAGATCAGCAATTATAGGTGAGGCTGATTGTATTGACGCGGCAAAAGCTCTGAGTATTGCCGGTTCGGCAAGCTCTTTTGGCCAGGCTATTTGGGACAGTGTTTTCTTTGCTCGAGAAGCCCATTTTTTATTCGCTTCTAACAAGCGCTTGGTGTTTTTTTCACCGGATTGTTCAAACAGTGTGAGTGCTGCGGGAGCGACTCTGCCCAGTCTTTCTGCTGCATTGACTAGCTGTTGTACCTTTGAATCGACGCTTCGGTAAATATCTTCTTGGCCCTGGTTCGGTGGAAATTGCTCTGAGGCAACGGACCAAGCTTGCGATATTTCTTGTTTCTGCGACAGCAGCTGTTGCAAATTGTCCAGCGCGTTTTCCTCCTTAACGGCTGCTTCAAGCTGCTCTAGTCGTTTAATTAATTCTGGATAAGGGTTGCTTGAGGCGTCGGGCACAGAAATATCTATATTCGCGAGCGGATTTTCGGCGGGCGTATAAGTTGCTTCGCCTTCTATCAAAGCATGCAACTCGGTCTCAGATTGTGCAATTGCACTTATCGAATCGCTGCGTTTGCCATTCAATAAGTTGAGCTTTTTACGCTGCACGATGAGGGCGTCTAAATTGCTGGGCTTTACCTTCCGCGTCTTTTTGATGTTGTCATCTACAGCATCAAGGCTTTCAATATTCGCAGCTTTAGACGACTTCGCGCTTTTAATGGTTTCTAGTTGCGTTCGCGCTAAACGATTGGATGCTTTGTCGTGACCTCTTGAGCATTTTTCTAACAAGGTAAGCGCGGCGTCGCTACGCATCTCCGTTTTGCTCAATATCTTGCGCAGAGAGGCTTCATTGCCGTGTATGGCTAACTGGCAAAGTTGGTTCAGTGAAGTTGCATGTTCAATTAAGCCGTCAACGTCCTCTGCGGAAGCATTGGCTATACGCGCACTGATTATTCTCGGATCTGCCATGAGCGGGTTGGCTTGATCGCTGCCAACCAATGCAATGATCTTTGTGGCTGCTGCTGGCGCAAGATTTTCATTGCTCAAAAACGGTTCTAATAAGCTGTGGTCTTCAATGAGCTGCATCGCAGATCTTCTAACTTCGTCGCTAGAAGAAGTGTGCAATATGCTGATCACAGTTTTTTTAAGCGGCTCTGCTAATCCAGCAGAATCTCGGCCTTTCGCCAAAGATCTAAGGATATCTACTTTGCCAAGATCTTCGCTAGATTCCAGTTGGGTCACCAATTTTTGAGCTGATCTTTCATCAGAGTTAAACAGACGCTTAAACATGGGCGTACTAATCCTGCGGCAGTGCGTTATGAGCGCCATCACAAAGAGGCGCACCTTTTGTGTGCTTGCACCCACAGAAAAACATAGTCTTAGTTTTTTCTGCGGTATAAGTTATGGGTAGAAAGTCCGTGCCTTCATGAGAACCATCGCAAAGTGGTTGTCTCGCGCTTTTTCCACAAGAGCACCAAAAGTACTTTTTGCCTTCAACGACGTCGACCGGGTAGGGAGATTTTTGTGCTATGACTGGATTGCTCACATTCGTTCCTTATTTGTAACGAGGTAACTTAGTTTATGAAGCGGATATTAGGCTTTAGCTGACTGCAATAAAAGGCCTAGTACCAAGTGTGGTACTAGATCTATAACTTGGGTCAAGTGCTTAGGTGTCTTCAGTGGGTTAAGAGAATTCTCGGTCTTCCCACCAAGGGAAAAATTCCGGCATGTCGGTAGAGACTTTACCCGGAAAGTCTGCTGGTCTTTTTTCTAAGAATGAAACCACACCTTCTTTGGAATCTGGTGACTTACCGCGATGATAAATGCCACGAGAGTCAATTTTATGTGCTTCCATTGGGTGATCTGCACCCAGCATCTTCCACATCATGTGACGGACTAAGGTAATAGACACGGCGGAGGTATTGTCCCTGATCTCAGTGGCGATTTTTCTCGCTTCTACCAGCAAGTCCTCGGGTTCGTGCAAACTTCTTAGCAGTCCGCCCTCCATAGCTTCACTCGCAGGGAAAACTTTACCCGAGTAACACCACTCCAAAGCTTTGCTGATGCCCACAACTCGGGGTAGGAAGTAGCTTGAGCACGCCTCTGGAACAATACCTCTGCGTGCAAAAACGAAGCCAAATTTGGCGTTGGTTGAGGCTAAGCGAATGTCCATAGGCAAGGTCATGGTAACGCCCACACCTACTGCTGGGCCATTGATAGCCGCAATAATGGGCTTGTTCAGCTCGTACAGGCGCAGTGTTAAACGGCCACCGCCATCGCGGCTGAGGCCATTTGCTTTGTCTTCTCTAGAGTCGTAGTCGAAAGCATCACCGCCGCCAGATAAATCGGCGCCAGCGCAGAAACCTCTGCCCGCGCCGGTGACAATAATGGCTTTTACATCGTCGTCTGCGTCGGCTTTGTCGCATGCGTCTATTAATTCAAAAAGCATCTCATTATTAAATGCATTGAGCGCTTCTGGCCGATTTAATGTAATGGTCAGAATGCTGTCTTCAACTTGATAAAGAATGGTGCTGTAATTCATCTCGTCTCCCCTATAATTCGACTTTTTTCTTTGCTTGTATGGTGCCTACCTTGGATGATTTTATCTATGTGATTTGGCCATTTGTATCTTCGGAGAAAGCAAAATCCCCAGCTAGGCGTTATGCTTACCGGGGTGTTGTTGGATAATTCTGACAGATGGTAAAAAGAGGTTAAAGAAAGCAGCGTTGCAGATTCAATTTTCTCAACAGGAACAAGCGTTTTGCGCCCAAATAGATGAGTTTATTGCTCAGTATTGGCCGGCTGAAACCGCAGTGCATAGCGGTCGCCGCTCAGGTCAGACGCAGGTTTGGTACAAGGCCGTGGTGGACGCAGGCTGGAGTGTACCTAGCTGGCCTGCAGAATTTGGTGGCACCCAGTGGTCTGCTGTGCAGCATTATATTTGGCAAAGTTGCTGCATGGCGGCTAATGCACCTGCAACCCGAACTTTTGCCACCGAGCATGTGGGGCCACTGCTGGTTGAATACGTGCCACAAGCGTTACTAAGTGGATATATGCCCGGCATCCGAGATTTCACTCAAGGTTGGTGTTTTGGTTGGAAGGAAGCCCAGTGGCCTGACCTGAGCCAGCATATGTCGACCAAGCTAGTGCAGTCAGATACCGGTAAATACCTCTTGAACGGCGAGAAGCGCGCGGTTTTAGGTGTGGTGGCCGCTCGCTGGATGTTGGTAGGCTGCGCGCTAAATGCAGAGGCCGGGAAGATGCAAGCTCGTGATCAGAGTACGGATCTCAGTACGGATCAAAACACCGATCAAAGCACGGATCAGAGCAATGATCTGGATGAGGAAGAATACGGTGGTCTGTGTATTGTTGATCTAACCGCTCAGGGCGTTGATGTACGCCCCTCTAGCGCCAGCCAAAGCCAGTTTGGTGCAGTGGTTTTTTCCAACGTTGTGGTCTACCAAGCAGACATATTGCCTATTTCTGGTCAGGCTTTTATCCAGCGCGTCGCTCAACAGTCCGCCAGTTCAGCGCCCCAAGGCGAGGTGGCGGTTGAAGTAGTTGGTAATATGGGTGCGCAAATCGAAGTCACTGCGCCTGCTTTGCAGCGTCAATTGACCGATATACAGGGCTATATAGAGCAGCAGGGTTACATAGACGACGAGGAACTAAGCCGCGACGTGAATGAGCTAGGCGTAGACTTAGTGGTACTGCATGCTTTGGAGCTGCGCGTGCTGGCTCAAGCCCAAATCCCAACCCAAAGCCGTACTAAGACAAACACGCTCTCCCCGTTGATTTTGCAAATTAGCGCGGACAAAATTAGAGCGAAATTAGGTGCTCTACAAATAGCGAGCTTCGGGTATTATGCTCTCCCGGATTTTGATGCGCGCTTGTTTGATAACGAGGGTCCACTCTATCCTCAAGCGCACCTGTTTGAACAAAACGCCTCAAGTCTGGTTGGACAAGGGCTGGTTGGCATAGGTGGCGGGCGCGAGGAGTTCGAGCTAAAGGACGTTTTGGTGGGCACCGAATTAGGATTGAACGACACGTCTGAAGAAAATAGGTGATCTTAGACCCTCGGTTTAGGGCAGCCATAGTTCCAGATCGTGTCCATCGACTCTCGCATACTCAAGTCGGTGAGGGTGAAGAGCGAGTTAATAGAACTCATTGAGAATATTTAAGTCTCAAACAAATGGAGTGCCAGAAGTAAATAATTTCTGGGCTCGTAACGAAAATAGTTTTGCTAAAACAAAAGGGGTAGGTTGATGGATTTTTCCTTCACAGAAGAACAGACACTGTTACAAGAAAGTATTGAGCGATTTATTCAGAACGATTACAGCTTTGACGATCGTCAAAAAGCAGTTGGCTCTGAACAAGGTTACAGCGAGCAAAACTGGCAGACATTTGCAGAATTAGGTTGGTTGGGCGTTGGTTTCAGCGAAGCTGACGGCGGCTTTGGCGGCGGCGCAGTAGAATGTATGGTAATGATGGAGCAGTTCGGTTACGGCTTGGTAATTGAGCCAATGCTCGGCACAGTTATTCTAGCCGGCGGCGCAATCAAGCACGGTGGTAGCGAAGCACTTAAAGCTAAGTACCTTCCCAGTATTATAGATGGCAGTGCGCAGAGCGCGTTAGCCTATGCCGAACCACAAGCACGTTTTAACCTAGCTGACGTGACCACTACCGCAACAGCGGACGGTGACGGCTTCGCAATCAACGGTCACAAAGCAGTGGTATTGAACGGCCCAAGCGCAGATTTCGTTGTAGTTAGTGCTCGCACCTCTGGTGATCAGCGCGACCAAGACGGTATTACCTTATTTGTAGTAGATACTAAGACAGCGGGTCTTTCACGCAGAGACTATCCAACAGTGGATGCGTTCCGCGCCTCTGAAATTACCTTTGATAATGTCAAAGTAGGTGCAGACAGCGTTGTTGGTGAAGTGGGCCAAGGCTTTGCTGCACTGGAGCACGCAATTGACGACGGCATTCTTGCAGTAGGCGCAGAAGCAGTGGGCTGCATGGAAAAGCTCTACAAAGAAACTGTAGAGTACTGCAAGCAGCGTGAGCAGTTCGGTCAGGCCATTGGTAAATTCCAAGTGCTACAGCACCGTATGGTAGATATGTTTATGGAGCATGAGCAATCTAAGTCGTTGATGTTCATGGCAGGCATGCGTATCGACGAAGGCTATGGCCCTGAAGCGCAAAAAGCGATCAGTGCGTTTAAAGTGCAAATTGGTAAGTCTGGCAAGTTTGTTGGCCAAAACGCAGTGCAATTGCACGGCGGCATGGGCATGACAGAAGAGCTGAGTATTGGACATTACTTCAAGCGTTTGACCATTATTGAAACACTATTCGGCAATGTAGACTTTCATTTGAAGCGTTTCGGTAGCCTATAACTTCAACTCTTTTAGAGAGTAGTTAAAAGAAAGTAGAAATGGGTGAGCGGCGAGGGGCGAGGGGCTGCTCACCTGTTGTAACAGTTGCTTTAGCTAAGGGCTTTAGAATAAGCGTTGAGCTAAAGTTGAAGATGGTCAAAAAGGATCATGCAAAGATCAAAGAAAGATCCGGCAGAATCCAGAAAGACCAAAAGAGAGAAAAACACCGTGAGGAGGGCATATGGCAGGTTGGGATAAAAGTGAAGGGCCAACTATACCTGATTGGTTTTGGCAGGCAGTAGACACCGAAGCCGAGTCCCGCACTGTAGAAGTGGAAGAATGCGATGTTGCCTACCGTTTTTACCCATCTCCGGGTAAGCCAGGTCTCCTCCTTATACACGGCATGAATGCCCATTCCAGATGGTGGGATTTTATTGCCCCACAACTCTTAGACAGATATCAAGTTGCCGCCATGGATCTTACTGGTATGGGCGATTCTGACTATAGATATGAATATTCCAGTTCAACCTATGCCAAAGAAATAGTCGCTGTGATGGATGACGCTGGCTTTGATACCAGTGCCCTGATTGTCGCCCATAGTTTTGGCGGCTATATGTCGGTGAAGGCAGTGAATCTATACCCAGAACGCTTTGGCGGATTGGTATTGGTAGATTCAGGTATTCGTCATCCGGACGAACCCATTCCTGATCCGCCTAAAATGGGCGGAGCCACAGGCAAGGTCTACCCGGACCGCGAGTCCGCGTTAATGCGTTTTCGTCTGCAACCGCCTCAGCCTTGTGAGAACGAATACATATTGCAGTACATTGCGACGAATTCTTTGATGCGCGATGAAGACGGCTGGGCTTGGAAGTTTGATGAAGATTTGCTGACCACGCTGGCCGATGTGGAACGCAAGCCAGAAGATTTTCAGGCCATCAAGATTCCGCTGGCGCTGATCTATGGTGCGCAAAGTAATTTGTTCTCAAAGCAGACCTTGGCTTATATGCAGGAAATAATTCCCCAAGACTTCCCCGTGCGAGAAATTGCAGATGCGCAACATCACTTGTTTTTAGATCAGCCCTTAGCGTTCGTTGAAGCGTTGGGTGAAATCTGTGCGGAGCTAGCGGCTAAGTCCTAGCGCTTTACCCCGTTTCGATTAGTAAGACTTTTATCAGTAAAAGGCCTAGTAATCCGCAATATAGATTTCACTAGAAACCCCAGTCGTTATTGGTCTATTTATCAGTTTGGGCTCTGACTAGAGCAGCGGGCAATGCTGCTTTGGTCTATTTTTAGGCGCTACTTTTCAACCTCTACCTTTTGGTCTCTACTCCTCAGGCTCAAGCGTAATGGTAAACGCCTTGTGCGCTTCCACTCTGGCTCTTGAATAAACCATAGGCAGATGGCTGTCTGTGGCCCAGTTCTTCAATAGGTTGTCATAGTAGGGCGAGCCAGGGTTGCCAGACTGTCCTGGTGCATTGGTCATTTTCGCCTCGTCCCAATTACCCACATCAACCACCATCCTAAAAGAAGCGCCGCTTCTAACCAGAAAGTTATCTGGGTTATAGCCGGTATTGTTGGTGGTGTTCTCGCTGCCACCACGCGGGTACTCAGGAATGGTCATTTGCTCTTTCAGTTCCCCCGTAGCCATGGCCAGCAGTGGGTGTGAGAACTTGATTTTATGTAATTCGCCCCATTGCCAATCACTTGGCTCATCGCCCAAAAGATCTTTGGTTTCATTCCATGCAGCGCCCAGCGTATTTGACGCAATACTTTGGCCCTGCTCAGTTTTCAGCATTTTCAACACAGTCTGTGTATCTATCCTTGGGCTGGCAGCACCAGGTTCTTTCGATAGCGTTTCGCCTAAAGCGGGTCCAAGGTGACGGTAGTACCAAACATTCCATAGAGCGGCAGCAGCGCTGTCTGTGGTCAGTTTATGGTCCCAGCCAGCAAGCAACTGTGATTGTTCAACTTTGCGCGATAAAAGCACCGGCACTTGGGCAAGTACAGAACGGGCAAAAACCGACTCATAGTCTCTTTGCAGGGCTAGCGAGTCTTCCATGGAATGCACATCATCTGCCTCAAGTACCTCCCACAAGCGGCGGTAGCGCCAAGGGGCAGACCATTCAAAGCCCACCTTATAAGTTTTAATAGGGTAGCCGTCTGGCAGGCTCATAGCGTTAGCGGTGCCGCTGAAACCACGCTCAGGGTTATATTCTTCAGGCAGCACATCCATGTCAAAGTAACCATCCCACTCATAGCTGCCGTCACCGGGCACAGGCAAAAGCCCATCCCAATTGTCGCGCTTAGGGAATCTGCCAGCAGGCTTGTAGCCAATATTGCCGTCAGTGTCTGCGTAAACCTGATTCTCAGAAGGCGCACCCCAGCGGTTCAATGCACCGACAAATTCGCGGAAGTTCTGAGCACGCATATATTCAATGCTGCCAAAGTAGGGCGACATACCCGGCTCTAACCAAGCAGCGCGCACGGCAAAGGCATGCTTTTTCGTTTGGCTAACAATAGGGCCGTGACGAGAGAACAATAGCTTAACGCTCTGGCTAGGCGCGCCCCTGACTTTGATAACCTCAGTCACCTTAGTAAAAGGCTCAACACCGTTCTGGTAGCGATAGCCGTTCTTATCTTTGCGATAAACGTAAAGATCCTCTTGGTCGATAGGAAAAATAGTTAAACCAAATGCAATGCGCTCATTGTGACCAATAGAAATGCCAGGCAACGCAGGCTCGCCGGCACCAATGACATCAACGCCTGGACCATTAAGGTGCGCAATATAACGCAGGGAAGGCACCGCATGACCACGGTGTGGATCATCTGCCAATATAGGACGGCCAGTAGTGGTGCGGTCCCCAGCAACCACCCAGTTGTTACTGCCCACGTCTAATCTGTGCGCCTCAACCACAGCTTGGGCCAACGTCTGCTGCTTTGGGTTCGCCTGAAACTCCACCGGCGCTTTCGCCAGCAAGTAGTTGTCTAAAACATCATCAGGAATCACACAAGGATCCAAACCCTTAGGCACCTTAGCTTCCCAAGACGGCTCCAATACCTTCCATTGAGCCGCTTCCTCCAACTGATCTTCACACGCGAGCCTGGCGCGCCAAACCTCAGTAACCACATTACGCCAAAGACCATTGCTGCGAATACGTACAACATCCTCAGGCTGCCAAATGGACGGGGCGTAACCCAATAGAGCAAATTCAGGCGGCATTAGATCAGGATTTTGTTGGGCCACCTTAACAAAGGCGTTTATACCCGCAACAAACGACTCCGTAATGCGCTTGGCATCGTTGCCGTACGCCAGCCACTCGCTGTACATATCCTTACGGTAAAGAAACATACGCGCGGCTGTATCTTGGGCCACGTAGTCCGCACCGAAGACTTCCGACAACTGACCCAAACCGCGACGACGCCAAGTATCAATCTGCCAAAGGCGATCCCGCGCAGCATTAAAACCTTGAACAAAAAACACATCGTAATGATCGTTAGCGTAGATATGCGGCACACCCCACTCATCCACAATAATCTCGGCAGGTAGCGAAAGCCCAACAACCTTGTAGGTTGAATCTGCAGCCAAGGGGTTAGGTTCCTCGGCAACAGCGACAGCACTCATACAAAGCAGCGAAAGGGATAAAGCAAAGTTTAGAAAAAAACGACCCACGAGACTCTCCAGACCAAGTGACTATTTAGAGGACATATTGTAACAAAATGGGGCGGAGAGCGTTTGGTCTTACTTCCGCTTATTCTGGGATCACCTACTCGCTAGTTTACGGCGATCTTGGAGGGCTCCAAGCCGGTCTTTGGTATTGGTTTCCTAAAGGGAGTCAAGATGGACGATAAGTACGGATTGTTACACGGGGAAACTAAGCGCATGCGGGTATTGTCGTTGAAAAAGGTTTTGTCTGTAGAACTTGAGTATTACCTAAAAGAGGCGATTGCTAAAAACAGCTAGCTAGGTAAACCAATCTGTAGCGGTTGGTAAAGTTCGGTGGTTTTTTCGTTTTTTACTAGTGAGCATTTATGACGAGCGGAACTATTTGTATAAAGCGGCAATTGTCTGGATCGTAGATTATTACTTGTATGGTCTGCCTAAAATTTCTATGACTGCTATCGGGGAGTTGATAAATGAATGTAAGAGAACACGAGATGCTTAGGGCTAAGAAGAGTTATTTTATCGGTGTTGCAGGAGTTGGTTCTGTAGGTGTTTTACTTCTGTTTTGGGCGGCAATGCAGCCAATAGGTTTCGCGGTTAACCCTTTGTCTGTATCTAATGTCTATGGCGCGTTGTTTCTTGGATTGGTCGGCATTTGGATACCGACTATTCGTGGTTATCGCTCAGCCAGCCTGCTCGAACAACGAGGCGGGTAAGAGACCTGAAGTGATAGTTGTCAGCCCAAAAAAAAGCCCTCACAGGAATCTCCTAGAGGGCTTTTTAATTGCGTTAGATTGAGGCAGCCCCAATCTAACGCTTTAGACCGTGTTCGAGTACTAATCCCAAGTCAGTGCGCCACCTGTTTGGTAATCCGTTACTCTGGTTTCAAAGAAGTTTTTCTCTTTCTTTAAATCCATTATTTCAGACATCCATGGGAATGGGTTCTTCACGCCTGGGAATTGTTCTGCTAGTCCAATTTGTGCCAATCGTCGATTAGCAATGAACTGTAAGTACTCTTCCATCATGTTGGCGTTCATACCCAATACACCGCGTGGCATTGTGTCGCGTGCGTAGGCTACTTCGTGTGTTGTGCCTTCCAAGATCATGTTGCGTGCAGATTCTTGCATTTCTTGATCCCACAACTCTGGGTTTTCTAGCTTAATCTGATTGATCACGTCGATGCCGAAGTTCACGTGCATTGACTCGTCGCGCAAGATGTACTGAAACTGCTCTGAGGTGCCGGTCATCTTGTTGCGGCGACCCATAGAGAGTATCTGGGTGAAACCACAGTAGAAGAAGATACCTTCTAATACACAGTAGTAAGCGATCAGATTTTTCAGCAGTGCTTTGTCGGTTTCTAATGTGCCTGTGTTGAAGCCTGGCTCATTAATTTCCTTGGTGTACTTGATTGCCCAAGACGCCTTGGTCGCTACCGACGGTACTTCGTGATACATGTTGAAGATTTCGCCTTCGTCCATGCCCAACGATTCAATACAGTACTGATACGCGTGTGTATGAATGGCTTCTTCAAATGCTTGGCGCAGTAGGTACTGGCGGCATTCTGGATTGGTGATTAGGCGATAAATGGCCAATACCAAGTTGTTAGCGACCAATGAATCTGCTGTTGAGAAGAAACCTAGGCTGCGCTTGATGATTGTGCGCTCATCGTCGCTTAGGCCTTCGTCAGACTTCCACAGTGCGATGTCTGCAGTCATATTTACTTCTTGGGGCATCCAGTGGTTGGCGCAGCCGTCTAAGTACTTCTGCCATGCCCATTCATATTTGAAGGGCACCAGTTGGTTTAGGTCTGCGCGGCAGTTGATCATTGCTTTTTGGTCAACGGTAACGCGCTCTGACCGCTCTTCCGAAGTTTCGGCAACTGGTGCTGCAACTACTACTGGGGCGGCAACAGGCGCAGGTGCTACTGGCGCAGCGACTATTGGCTGTACAGGCGCGGGCTCCGCTACCAGAGCGGCTTCTTGTACTATAGGTTGTACGACTGGCGGTGCAGTGTACTGTGGTGCTGCAATCTCTACGGCGCTCTGCACTGAACCCTGAATAGCCACAGTTTCTTCTGCTGCTACTTTTTCTGTTGCTGCCTGGGCAATAACCGCTTGGTCATTGCTTGGTGCTTCTTCGTAATCATCCCAACTTAACATTGCGATACTCCCTTAATGTTTCTTTTTATTGTAAAGTTATTAACAAATTATTGGCAAGCTTCGCAATCTGGATCGTCCAGAGAGCAAGCTAATGGGACAGGCGCTGCATTGCTCAAGTCCAAATCTATGTCTAATGCTGCAGGTGCCACTGGCGCTGCTGCTTGTACTTCTGGCACTAAAGGTGCCGGTGCTGCTGCCGCTGGCTCTGCCGGCGTTGCTGCCGCTGATGAAACAGCGTTTAGCGTGCCGCGATCTAGTGTGGATTTCTCCGCACTGGTAGCGCTCAACGCGCGTAAGTAATAAGTGGTCTTAAGACCTCTGATCCACGCCATTCTATAAGTGATGTCCAGTTTCTTACCTGATGCATTACCTATGTACAGGTTCAGTGACTGGGCTTGGTCAATCCACTTTTGTCTGCGGCTTGCTGCGTCTACTAACCAACGTGGTTCTATTTCAAACGCGGTGGCATATTTTTGCTTCAGCTCTGCTGGAATGCGTTCAATAGACTGCAAGCTACCGTCATAGTACTTAATGTCATTGACCATTACCTTATCCCATAAGCCTAGGGCTTTTAAATCCCTGACCATGAAAGGGTTAACAACTGTGAACTCACCAGACAAATTAGATTTCACATAAAGGTTTTGGTAAGTCGGTTCAATAGACTGTGAAACCCCAGTAATGTTGGCAATGGTCGCCGTTGGCGCAATGGCCATTACGTTGGAGTTGCGCATGCCTTTCAACTGAACTTTTGCGCGTAGGGCACTCCAGTCCAACTTGGCGGACATATCTACTTCTAGGTATTGCTCGCCACGCTCTTGCTGCAGCAGCTTTAACGAGTCGATAGGCAATATCCCGCGGCTCCACAATGAACCTGCGAAGGTGGCGTATGCGCCGCGCTCTTCGGCCAAGTTGCTTGAGGCGTCAATAGCGAAATAGCTGATGGCTTCCATCGAGTTGTCGGCAAAATCTACTGCTTGCTGTGAGCTATAAGCGATGCCCAGTTTATACAGTGCATCTTGGAAACCCATGATGCCCAAACCTACTGGACGGTGACGCATGTTTGAGGTGCGCGCTTGTTCTACAGAGTAGTAGTTAATGTCGATGACGTTATCCAGCATGCGTACTGCGGTGCGGATGGTCTGCTCCAGCTTCTGCATGTCCAACACGCCGTTTTCTACGTGCTGTGGCAGGTTGATGGAGCCTAGGTTACATACTGCAATTTCTTCTGCTGAGGTGTTCAGCGTGATCTCTGTGCACAGGTTAGAAGAGTGCACTACGCCTACGTGTTGTTGTGGCGAGCGAACGTTGCAGGTGTCCTTGAAGGTTATCCAAGGGTGACCTGTTTCGAACAACATAGAGAGCATCTTGCGCCATAGGTCGGCTGCTTTAATGCGCTTGAACAGCTTCATTTCGCCGTTACGTGTTTGTTCTTCGTAGGCACAGTAGCGCGCTTCAAACGCACGGCCGTATAAGTCGTGTAGATCTGGTGCGTCTGCGGGTGAAAACAATGTCCAGTCACCGTCTTCTGCTACGCGCTTCATAAACAGATCAGGGATCCAGTTAGCGGTATTCATGTCGTGGGTACGACGACGATCGTCTCCTGTGTTTTTACGTAGCTCTAGAAATTCTTCAATGTCTAGGTGCCAGCTTTCTAGGTATGCACACACAGCACCCTTACGCTTGCCGCCTTGGTTAACAGCTACTGCTGTGTCGTTGACTACTTTAAGGAACGGTACAACGCCCTGAGATTTACCATTGGTGCCTTTAATGTAAGAACCCAGTGCACGTACTGAGGTCCAGTCGTTACCTAAGCCGCCAGCCCACTTAGACAACATGGCGTTGTCTTGAATGGCGCCGTAAATGCCGTGTAGATTGTCTGGCACGGTGGTCAAGAAACAAGATGATAACTGTGGACGCAGAGTGCCCGCATTAAACAGTGTAGGTGTCGAGCTCATGTAATCGAATGAGCTCAATAGGTTATAAAACTCGATAGCGCGGCCGTTAGCGTCTGCTTCTTCCGCAGCCAAGCCCATAGCAACTCGCATGAAAAATACCTGGGGTAGTTCTATACGTACTTCATTCCAGTGGATGAAGTATCGGTCATATAAGGTCTGTAGGCCTAAATAAGTAAACAGGTGGTCGCGATCTGGACGAATAGCCGCACCCAATAGAGCAAAGTCGTAGGTTTGCAGTCTTGGGCTGATCAGCTCTAACTCTACGCCGCGGTCTATAAAGCCTTTCAGCGCTAACGGGTAAAATTCTGTCATTTGGGCTTGGGTAGCAGTCTGCATTTCACCTGAACCGGTCACGTTCAAAAACGTTAACGATTCGGTACGCAGTTCGTCTAACAACAGGCGGGCGCTGGCGTAGCTATAGTTAGGTTCTTCTTCTACTAACGTGCGTGCGGTAATCAATATAGACGTGGCGACGTCGGTAACAGATATACCGTCGTACATGTTGGCCATGGCGTCATCGATAATGCGCTGTGGATTAACATCACTTAGGTTTTCACAGGCTTCATTAACGATAGTCTGGATGCGCGCTATGTCTAATGGGTGACGGCTGCCATCGGCGTGTATCACATTGATGGCCGCAGCTTGTGGTGGCACGTTGAGGTTGTTTTCTGCTTGTCGTTCTTGTGAACGCTGTTCTCTATACAGTACATAGGCTCGGGCAATCTTTTGCTCACCAGCACGCATCATGGCTAATTCAACTTGGTCTTGAATCTCTTCTATATGCAATGTGCCACCAGAAGGCAGGCGGCGCTTAAAGGTTTCAGTCATTTGCTTGGTGAGCGCGGTTACGGTTTCTCTAATACGTGGAGATGCAGCAGCGGTGCCACCCTCTACCGCCAAGAAAGCCTTGGTCATTGCTACGGCGATTTTATCTGCTGTGTAAGGCACTACGGTGCCATTGCGCTTGATAATCTTTAGTTGCCCAGGCGCTGTTGCGGTCAAAGACGGCGACAGCGGTTGGTTGGGTTGCATTGTTGGCTGCGCAGTTGCTGAACCTACTGGTGTATCTGTTTGCATGTGTTTAAAACCTTTTCCCTTTATTCTCTATTCAGCGTTTTCTTTTTCTAAGTCTGCTTTCTAAGACCTTTTCAGGTCTTTTATCAAAGCCTGCTCAAGATCCAACTCGCCGTACGGCTTTAGCAAGCTGTGACTTTAGTTTTAGAAAACGCGCCCTCTTCTCGGTGTTTTGTATTTACGAACTGTTTTCTTTTGGCGTGTACTGCTTTGCACATACCAACGTTCTAGTCTGCTTTTGATTGCTTTTGATTGCTTTTGATTGCTTTTGATTGCTTTTAGGGCTTCGCCTCGCTCTTTTTGTTTGGCTTTTTAGCTTTGCCCCTTTTTTCTCCTGCTTTTTTTGCGTCTTTCTTTGCCTTTGCGTCTTTCTTTGCCTTTGCGTCTTTTTTGATATTTTTTTTCTGTACTTTTTTGTTACTCTTTCGCCCCGAATTTTTCCCAGATTTCTCTTGGATTTTTTTCGGTTTTTACTGCGAATATTCACATCTCAAGCGAAAAAATAGGCGCAAAAAACTTCGTCTCCAGTCTGCACTGACTCAGCGTGTTTTGGGCGTGAAATTTTGTCTTTTCCAATGTCTGAAATGGGCGAAATCAACATGCTCTTCGATCGCTCTCGTAACATGTTGATATAACAGCTTTTAAAAGCCCAAATCTACTCTCTTAGGGTCAAAATTTAGGCCAAATTGCCTTTCTGTGCGTTCTTTTTTCTACAGATGCAGATTAAATTTTGACCGGGTCAAAGTTTATAAATCCCATATGTAGAGGTTTGCGACAACCAAGACACAAGATAATGGGTTCATAATATCTTTGCAAGGAAAAGTCTGTGGATAATCTGTGTGTATTAGGGGGTAACCTTGTGATGAACTCAAACTAGTGCGTTTTTTTTGAAAAAAGCCCATTACGCACTGTAATTGGGCGCAATATTTGAATTTTTGGTGCGTTTTTTGATGCTTTTATTGCCTTCGTAATTGCCGAAATAATCACCAAAATAAAAGTCGACTCAACTGACCTATTTTCAATTATTTAACTGTCGCTAAGAACGATTTTACCGCTTTTAATGTAGCGCCTATCGGGCTTCATCTATCGCATTGCGAAATGCCCAAAATGCCCGGATTTAGAGGGGTATAAAGGCACTTTAAAATTGACGAAAAGGTGATAGTCGCCAATGCCTTTAACCTTGCTGCTAAGATAAGCGGCTGTTATTAAGGAACGACCAATGACGTATGTGATGGCTCTAGATCAGGGCACTTCGAGCAGCCGAGCGATAATTTATAACGGCGCTGGCGAGGTGGTGGGTACTGCACAACAGACCTTCGATTCTGTCTACCCACAAGATGGCTGGGTAGAACAAGACCCCAATATTATTTGGCAGTCCATTTTACAGGTGGGTCGAGATGCGATAAAAGCTTCCTCTATAGAGGCGGGGCAAATAAAGGCCATTGGCATCACCAACCAGCGCGAGACCACCTTGTTATGGGACAGGCAGACCGACGAATGCTTATACAACGCCATTGTGTGGCAGGACCGTCGCGGCGCTGATCGGTGTATTGAGATGGCTGGCGAGCAACTCAAAGATGGTCGAGGTTTGGCCGTGGCTATTAACCAAATCACTGGGCTTATTATTGATCCCTATTTTTCTAGCACCAAATTGGCGTGGCTTCTGAGCAATGTCCCCAACGCTCAAGCGAGAGCTGAAGCTGGTGAGCTATGCTTTGGTACAGTAGATTCGTTTTTGATTTGGAAGCTGACCAAGGGCGCGAGCCACGTCACAGATGCAACCAATGCCAGCAGAACCCAGTTATTTGATATCACCACTAATCAGTGGAGTGTTGAGCTCACAGACTACTTCGAAATTCCCGAGGGTATATTGCCCAAGGTACACGACAGTGTTGGAGTATTTGGTATTGCAGATTCTGAGTGGTTCGGCGCGCCAATTCCTATACTGGGCGTTGCCGGTGACCAACAGGCGGCGTTAATAGGCCAAGCGTGCTTTAAGCCGGGCATGTCCAAAAGTACTTACGGCACCGGTTGCTTTGTTATGACTCACACTGGCGAGCAGGTGCGTTACTCGAAGAAAAATTTATTGGCCACTATTGCTTATCGTATTGATGGGCAAACCAGTTATGCGCTGGAAGGCAGCATTTTTGTCGCGGGGCAGGCGGTGAAGTGGCTACGCGATCAATTGGGTTTAATTGAGCACGCTTCAGACACCCATGCTGCTTATGAGCGCACCGGGGGAGATGCTCAGGGCGTTTACGTTGTGCCTGGATTTACCGGCTTAGGTGCGCCGCATTGGCGGCCAGACGTTCGAGGCCTAATCACAGGTCTGACATTGAACAGCGACAAAGACCATATTATTACAGCGTTCTTGCAAAGCGTGGCTTTCCAAACTGAAACTTTGCTCAGCTTAATGGCAGAGGAAGGCGCGCCGGTAGACACGTTGCGGGTGGACGGTGGCATGGTGGTGAACGAGGCTTTGTGCCAATTTCTCAGCGATATTTTGCAAGTAGATGTTGAGCGCCCAGCAGATATTGAAACCGCGGCGAAGGGCGCGGGTGTGCTTGCTGCCATTGGTTGTGGTGTGCTGAAAGACTTGGAAGATGCTGCAATCCACTGGCGCTTGGATAAACGTTTTGCACCCATTATGGCTGACTCAGTTAGAGCGCAATTGCTGAAGGGCTATAACCAGGCTTTGAGTCAGGCGCTTTCTTCATAAAAGCGTGTTCTTTATAGGGTGCCTTTATTGGAAGTTTTTATAGGAGGCACTTCAATGAAGTGCCTCGTTGAAGTGCTCATAAGCGGTGGGAAGTCGGCGGACATATATCGCCCGCCTATGTTTAGCTAGCGTCTTATTGACGGCCTAACAGCAAAAACTCTACTAATGCCTTTTGCGTGTGCAGGCGATTGCCTGCTTCGTGAAAGACCACTGATCTGGGATCATCTAGCAAAGTGTCGCTGACCTCTTCGCCACGGTGGGCGGGTAGGCAGTGCATAAAAAGTACCTCAGGGTCTGCAAGGTCTAGTAGCGCTTCACCTACTTGATACGCGCCAAAGGTTGCGCGGCGATGTGATTCTTGTCCCTCATGACCCATAGACGACCATACGTCTGTGACCACAAGGTGGGCGCCTTCAACAGCCTCGCGTGGGTCTACCACGCGTTCTGCTGTTGTACAGCTGGCAAGAATATCCGCGTTGGGCTGATGGCTATCCGGACAAGCAATTCTTAAATTAAAGCCCCATTGCTTGGCCGCGTTGATATAGGAATGGCACATATTGTAGCCGTCGCCAAGGAAGGTCACGGTTTTGCCTTCAATAGAGCCGCGGTGTTCTTCAAATGCCTGTATATCTGCCAGCAGTTGGCACGGGTGCAGTAGCGAGCTCATGGCGTTAATGACAGGAATGGTCGCGTATTCGGCTAGGCGCTCCATAGCTTCCTGATCAAGGGTCCTGATCATTACAATATCCACCATCTCAGACAGCACTCTGGCTAGGTCCTCAATGGGTTCGCCACGGCCAATCTGCGTATCTGCACTGCCGAGGAATATGGCGTGAGCGCCCATTTGCGCAAAACCTGCCTCGAATGCAACGCGGGTTCGCGTACTGCTCAGCTGTAATATCATCGCGCCAGTTTTGCCCACAAGTGGTTGGTGGACTTCGCCAGCCGCATGCATTTTGCGGAAATCTTTAGCTCGATTGACCACATACTTAAGTTCATCGCTGGTAAAATCCAGCAGCGACAAAAAATCCCGTTTTGCCATAGGAGTATTACTCATCAGTACTTGTTGAATTTCTAAGGGTTGATTAGGCCGGCAACTTTGGCCACTAACTCATCTGCTTCAGCATCTGTCATTGTCAAAGGTGGCAACAGTCGTATTATATTGCCCTGAGTGACGTTGATCAGCACACCATTTGCTAAAGCGCGATGGACTAAGTCTGGTGCGTCAGCATTCAGTTCCACGGCCAACATTAGGCCAGCGCCGCGAATCTCTTTGATATTGTTATTGCCATCCAGTGCACGTCTAAAGCCTCCTTGAATGCGTTCACCTAAGGCCAGGGCGCGCTCTTCTAAATTGTCTTGCTCAATGACATCAATCACAGCATGGGCTGCAGCACAGGCCAGTGGGTTACCACCAAACGTGGAACCATGATTGCCTGGTACAAAAAGGGATGCTGCTTCGCCGCGGGCTAGGCAAGCACCAATGGGCATGCCATTGCCCAGTCCCTTCGCGGTGGTGACAACGTCGGGCATGATGCCTTCATGTTGGAAGGCAAAATACTTGCCGGTTCTGGCGTTACCGGTTTGTACTTCGTCCACCATCATCAACCAGTCGTGCTGGTCACAAATTTTACGTAGGGCTGCAAGGTAGCCAGTTTTAGGAATATAGATGCCGCCTTCGCCGAGTATGGGTTCAACCAACAGTCCAACAACGTTGGGGTTGTTGCGGGCGATTTTTTCAATGGCGTCAATATCATCAAATGGTGCGCGCACAAAACCGCTGAGTAAGGGTTCAAAGCCAGCATGTACTTTGCGGTTACCGGTGGCGGAGAGCGTGGCCATGGTTCGACCGTGAAAACTGCCGTCTACGACAACAATGCACGGTGACTTTATGCCTTTGTTGTTGCCTTTCAGTCGCGCCAATTTAATGGCGGCTTCATTTGCCTCCGCGCCTGAATTAGAAAAGAATACGTTATCCATACCCGACTTGCGGCACAGACGTTCTGCAAGTGCAGTTTGTAAGGGTATTTTGTACAAATTTGAGGTGTGGACCAGCGTGCCTGCTTGTTTGGCTATGGCTTGGGCTACATGGGGGTGAGCGTGACCTAAACCGCATACAGCAATGCCGGTGAGACCGTCGAGGTAACGTTTGCCCTCGGTATCTTCCAAGTAGCTGCCGTGGCCGCTAATAAAGTTTACGGGCATTCGACCGTAGGTATTCATGACGTGGTTCATATCTACAACTTTTGAGTGACTGCTCTTAATTTATATAAATGTTTGGCGGCTAATAAATATCAGCCTACCCATTCTGCCTAGCTATATAGTCGAGCTACACAGACGAACGTTTTTATTCGTTGTCTAATTTTTATTCTATCTAAAAAAGCCCTTTAGAACTAAAAGAAAAACACTTAGCAAAAACGAAAAAGGCCGCAACAAATGCGGCCAATAAGAGTGAGATATTACTAAACCTCGCCCACTCGGGCAACTATGTGTTTTACCTCGGCGATGTTCGGCTGCGAAAGTGTTACAGGCGGCTATAAGTGCCGTATTTTTAATGGGTGCTTAAGCTCTCGCTCAGTCGAGCTAGGCCTTCATCCAATGTGGCTTCAGGGCAGGCAAAGTTAAATCTTATATGACCTTCAAGGCCAAACTGCTTGCCGTCGGAAATGCCCAGTCCGTAGTTTTCAAAGTGGGCGTCTATATCGTTTAAGCCCAAATCTCGCACATCTATCCAAGCTAGGTATGTGGCTTCCAATTTAGACATTCTCGGTCCAGCGATGGTTTTTAGTCGTTCATAGTTGCTGCGCAGTTGCGTCAACAGATTTGGCACCCAGTCTGAGCGGTCGTTAAAACACGCTTTTGATGCAATATGGTTTAGTGGCCCAACGCCTGAGACCAGCCCCTTTTCTGCTGCCTGAAAGCGCGCTCTTAAATCCGCATTTGGAATCACCGCTGCGGCGCAACTTAAGCCGGGAATGTTATAAGTTTTGGTTGCTGCAAAGAGGGTAATGGTGCGTTTAGCGATCTCCGGCACGGCGTGAGCGATGGGCAGGTGCTTTGCCGCAGGATCGATAATGAGGCTGCAATGAATGTCGTCGGACACCAGCAATAGATCGTTTTTTTCAATAAATTCAGCCAAGGCCTGAAGCTCTTTCAGACTGTAAGCCCGCCCGGTGGGGTTTTGCGGATTGGCAATAAAGACCATTTTGGTGTTTTTGCTCAGCTGCTGGATCATGTCGTCAATGTCCATTTCCCAGCGACCATTAACCAGTTGCAGCGGCGTTAATATTTGTTCCACTTTAGCGTTTTGACCAATTTCTAAAAACGGGTAGTAAACCGGCGTGGGAATCATAATGCTCTGATTATTAGTCAGCGTGTGCGCAGCCATATTAAGGCCGGGTACAACGCCAGGCAGCCAGACGATCCATTCTTCCGGCACCTGCCAGCCAAAGTGGTGATGCAACCAACCTTGGAACGCCTGAGTAAGAGAATCTGGCTGTTGGCTATAGCCCAAGATAGGGTGCTCTAAGCGCTGGTAGAGCGCCTGCAGAACAAAATCTGGCGAAGCGAAATCCATGTCCGCTATCCAAAAAGGCAGAATGTCCCGGTCGCCATATTTTTCCCATTTGGTACTCTGGGTGCCTTGGCGCTGGATTATTTGATTCAAGGGTGTAGCCATGGATCAGTCCTTAATTAGAACGAGTTGCTAAAGTTGATAAGCCGTAAAAGGCCGAGCTTTAAATGGGCCTTTCGGTGGGTTATATGTTGACCACTCTAGTGCCGGTACATAAGCAATAGTGCGCTTACTTGTAAAATCTGACTTTAGCCGCATCATTAGGCAGAGTGGTCTATTGCTCGGCGAAGCTGAGTAAATTCGTATAAAAAGACAAACGTTAAGGGCTACAATATGCCCTTCTTAAGAGAGGTGCTCAACATGTCAGAAGAAGTCTTGGATAACATCAAGCAGCAAATTAGCGATAACCCCATTATTTTATACATGAAAGGCTCTCCTCAAGCGCCTCAGTGTGGTTTTTCTGCACAAACTATTGAGTGCATGGTTGCCTGCGGGCAGCGCTTTGCCTATGTGGACATTCTGAGTAATCCAGAAATTAGATCTGCATTGCCTGGATACGCTAATTGGCCAACATTTCCCCAGCTTTGGGTAGACGGTGAGTTGGTTGGCGGCTGCGATATCATTACTGAAATGTTTGAAGCCGGCGAGCTAGAAACTTTACTGGTTGATACCAGTGCTAAATACCCTTCGTCAGAAGCTGAGTAGTAGCAACCGCTACTTCTTAATCCCTGGCTGAATCCAGCCAGGCGGTCTGATAGTCCCAAGCGTTGACGATGTGGCAAAACAGCAAAGCTGTGCGTTCTGCGTCGTACGCTGCGTTGTGGGCTTTGCTTTCACTGAAATCTATACCAGCGCGGCGACACGCTTCGCGCAGAACCGTGTGACCAAAGGCCAATGCGCCCAAGGTTGCTGTGTCTAGTGCTGTGAAGGGGTGAAACGGGTTGCGCTTTAAATTGGTTCGCGCACAGGCCATGTTTAAAAAGCCCTGATCGAAGGAAGCATTGTGGGCGACCATCACCGCGCGATGACAGCCAGATGCTTTCATCTCATCTCTGACCTCACGAAAGAACTCGGTTAATGCATCTTTTTCATCGATGCCATTTCTATCCGGGTCTTCTAGATCAATTTTTGTGACCTTTAAGCTAGCGGGGTCAATAATGCTATTTGGGAACGGGTTAACGTTCCATTTAGCGTGCCGCTTAATGGACAGCTCGTCTTCGTTCATTGTGAGAAAGGTACAGGCAAGTTCCAGTATCGGGTTAGATTCCTTGCTGAATCCCCCGGTTTCTAAATCTACAACAACCGGCAAGTAGCCGCGAAAGCGCTCAAATATTTCCATGGTGGAACGATAACAGAATTCAATAACGGCTAGGGTTAATTTCTCTATCTTCCCCGTATTCTCTTGATGAGGTGCAACTCATACTGGGTAGCCGTTGTTTTCTTTCTTATTAGATGTAATGCATATATATGGTCATCTAAAGGGGCTTCGCATAAGATGGCGCGGTCAATTTCAAGGGAAGTTCCGTGTCAGACAAAAACAAAATCGTCCTCGCTTATTCTGGTGGGCTAGACACCTCAGTCATTTGTCGCTGGTTGCAAGAAACCTACGACGCTGAAGTTGTAACCTTCACGGCGGATATCGGCCAAGGTGAAGAGGTTGAGCCGGCCCGTGAAAAAGCCAAAGCCATGGGTGTGAAAGAAATCTATATCGAAGATATCACCGAAGATTTCGTTGCCAACTACGTATTCCCCATGTTTCGCGCCAACACTGTTTATGAAGGCGAGTATTTGTTGGGTACCAGTATTGCCAGGCCTCTTATCGCTCGCCGCTTGGTAGAGATAGCAAACGAGACCGGCGCTTTTGCGGTTTCTCATGGTGCTACCGGTAAGGGCAACGACCAAGTACGTTTTGAACTGGGCGCTTATGCGTTAGACCCAGATATCAGAGTCATCGCCCCCTGGCGCGAGTGGGACCTGAGCTCGCGTGAATCACTTATGGATTTTTGTGAGAAGCATCAAATTCCCGTGGACTATAAGCGTGGCACTAAATCACCTTATTCTATGGACGCTAATTTACTGCACATTTCTTACGAAGGCGGCGGCTTGGAAGATCCTGCCAGCCCTGCTGATGAAGACATGTGGCGTTGGACCGTTTCGCCAGAGGCTGCTCCGGATAGAGCTGAGATTATTGAACTCACCTATAAAGCAGGCGATCCCGTAGCCTTAAATGGCACAGCCCTTTCAGCCGCACAGATGTTGCGTGAACTGAATCGCTTAGGTGGCATGCACGGCGTTGGGCGATCCGACATTGTAGAAAATCGTATGGTTGGCATGAAGTCTCGTGGCTGTTACGAAACACCGGGCGGCACCATCATGCTGCGCGGTCACAGAGCCATGGAATCTATTACCCTTGACCGTGAAGTAGGCCACCTCAAAGATGAGTTGATGCCGCGCTACGCGAAAATGATTTATAACGGCTATTGGTGGTCGCCAGAGCGTAAAGTTCTGCAAGCGCTTATTAATGAGTCGCAAATTCCAGTAAACGGTAATGTTACGCTGAAATTGTATAAAGGCTCCGTCACTGTTGTGGCTCGCGCTTCTGCGGACAGCTTGTATGACGAAGACGTGGTGACCTTTGAGGATGACCTGGGTGCATATGATCAAGTGGACGCGGGTGGCTTTATTAAGCTCAATGCACTGCGCTTACGCCTAGGCGCCAAGCGTGGTCGTGATTACTCATAGCGCGTTAGGCAGTAAATTTAGTCATGTCTGATCAACAGTTGGATAGGCAGCCTGATCGACAGTTGCCTATTGGCGTATTCGACTCAGGTATGGGTGGTTTAACTGTCTTGTCGGCCTTGGCTAAGGCCATGCCCAACGAGCAGTTCATATACTTAGGCGACAGTGCCCGACTTCCCTATGGCACCAAATCACCAGAGACAGTCGTGCGTTATGCGCGGCAGGCCTCGAAAGAATTGGTGCGGCGGGGCGTTAAAGCCTTGGTCGTTGCCTGCAATACAGCCTCAGCTTCAGCTCTTAAAATTCTTGCCGAAGACTTTTCTCCACTGCCGGTTTACGGCGTAGTAGACCCTGGTGCTCAGGCCGCAGCAATGCAGGCTGACGCCAGTGGTGTTTTGGTCTTAGCCACAGAAAGTACAATATTAGGCGGCGCTTACCAGCGCGCACTGCTCAAACAAAATCCATCGCTGACCATTTATGGTCGGGCTTGCCCACTGTGGGTGACGTTGGCCGAGCAAGGGTGGGTGGACGAGCAGGCGGCATCGTTAACTCAACATACGTTAGAGCATGGATTGCGTGGATTTGTGGATGACTTGGTTTCTACCTCTAACCACCCCAAGACTGTGCTATTAGGGTGCACCCACTTTCCGCTATTTCGCCGGCAAATTGAGGCATTAGTTGGCGCTGATGTGCAGGTGGTCGATTCGGCGCAAACAACAGCCGCTACTGTTTCTGACGACTTATTAAAGTTGGAGTTGTTGCGCGATACCCCGGCGTCAGATGACGAGAAAGTGTTTTTGGCCACAGATAGCATTGAGCGATTCCGCAAAGTGGGCGGCTATTTCTTTGGCGGTCCATTGAGCAATGTGAGCCTGGTCGACTTATAAATAGCTACGCCCCGCTAGCAAACTGGACTGAGAAAAAAGCCTGACAAAGGCCGTGAACAAAAACCTTAGTCGTCGGCCTTGTCTTTAAATTCGCATAAATCTTCAATACTACAGCTGCCGCAGCGGGGCTTTCTCGCCACACATACGTAGCGTCCATGCAGAATCAGCCAGTGGTGCACGTCCACCTTGAACTCTGCTGGCACAAACTTTATCAGCTTGTCTTCAACCTCCCGGACATTTTTCCCCGGTGCTATTTTGGTCCTGTTGGACACGCGGTAAATATGCGTATCTACGGCTATCGTTGGGTGACCATAGGCGGTATTGAGTACAACGTTCGCAGTCTTGCGGCCCACACCGGGTAGCGCCTCCAGTGCCTCTCTATCCTCGGGCACCTGGCTGTTGTGCTCGTCCTTCAAAATTTTGCAGGTTTTGTGTGCGTTGACGGCCTTTGTGTTGAATAAGCCAATGGTTTTAATGTATCCCTTCAGCCCGTCTACGCCCAAATTGTAGATGGCCTCTGGCGTATTGGCCGCAGCAAACAGTGGCCCTGTGGCTTTGTTGACGCCAACGTCAGTGGCTTGGGCGGAAAGCAACACCGCAATAAGCAATTCAAAGGGCGAGTCATAATTAAGCTCGGTGGTGGGGTTTGGATTTTCTGCGCGTAGGCGGGTGAAAATTTCATGGCGTTTGTCAGCGTTCATAGACCACCTCTAAATAGAATGGGTAGATATTAACTTACGGGTTCGCTTTGCGCATTGCATCATTGGCTGTGCCAGTTTCTTTCTCAACTTCTTTTTTTGCAGTGGGACCACTTTGTGTTGCTGTTAGCGCTTTAACCGCTGCGAAAAAAAGTCCGGCTAGGAGAAATGCGCCCGGAGGATAGACTGCCAAAGGCAGTGGCGCTGAGGTGAAAATTGTCAGTTGCCAGTCAGCGCCTATGCTACCTACTAATAGCTCCATATCATTAAATAGAGTTCCATTACCCAGCAGCTCTCTGACTGCGCCTAAGGCCAAGAGCGCAATGGCAAACCCCGTAGCCGTACCAAGCGCGTCTACTATTGCGCGGCCCACAGGTTGTCTGCTAGCAAAGGCCTCGGCCCTGCCCAGAATCATGCAGTTAGTCACAATGATTTGAATGAAGAGCGCAATGCGGGTGTACAAATCAAAAGCGTAAGCTTCTAAAACCATAACCGCTACCGTGGTAAAAGTGGCAATAATAAGCACGAAGCAGGGTAGGCGAGCCACGTCAGGAATAATTTTTCGCATCAGTGAGATGCTTGTGTTGGCGCCGAGCAAAACAAATCCACTGGCTAAGGCCAACCCCAACGCGTTGGCAATACTGTTACTTACAGCCAGCAGTGGGCAAAGACCCAGAAGTTGCGCCCAGGCCGGATTGTTCTCTATTGCGCCACGGCTGAAATCGTTATTCGACACAGGGATATTTCTCGGTGTGGTAGCGGATCCGAGTTTGGATATTTAGCGCCGCCTTTTTAATCGCTCGGTGGGTAATGGTTGCCCCAGTAATATTGTCCAAATTTTGCCATTGTGCAATTGATTGCTGGTCGAGGTCGGGCAGATAGCTGTCGCGCTTGTGATTAATGAAGTCGCCAATGCCTGGTGTTTCTTGGTGGCGCGTGACTCGCAAACTCAGCTGTTCTTGCCTGGTAGTTTCTCCGCGAGGCGCTTCATCAGCAGGTAAGTTTGGCTGGTACAGGGCAAAAAAATTGATCGGTCCTGAGTAGCCGTTTTCTGCATGCTTAATAAAATAGCCCAACTGACAGCTTCCACTAATATCCTCCACCCATAAAATCTTATCAGCCAGCGGTTGTTTAAGTAGCTCAGCCATTATTGCTCGGGCTTTTTGTGTTCTATTTTTTTCAATATCACCGCGGGTTATATCATTCATGGCAAATAACAAAAGCCCACAGGCAGCGCCGATCAACGTAAGCGCGGTCAGCGTTTTAAACATGCTGGCTCTCCCGCTGTCTGTGGATGCGGTTGAGTAGTGGCGTAGCGCAGTTGGCTAGCAAAACGGCGAAAGCGATACCGTCGGGTAGGTTGCCTTGGGTGCGTATGACAAATAGCAGGATGCCTATGCTGACCGCAAAAATCACCTGATGACTGTGGCGGCTTGGGTGCGTGACTGGGTCCGTTGCAACAAAAAAAGCCGCGGCTATAGTGCCGCCAGTAGTCCAATGAAACCACGCAGAGCCCATACTTTGTGTGGAGCCTTGGTCATATGTGACGCTGGCCAGCAGTCCAACGGTAATCAGTAGTGCCAGAGGAATTCGCCAGCTGATAATCCGTAGATAGATTAGGCCCAAACCGCCGAGTAAAAACAGTCCGGCGATAATTTGTTGATGCATAACTTGTGGGTTATCGAGTAAAAACTCATCAACCGTCATAGCATCGCGGTAGCGAAATTCTGAAAGGTAGGTGGCACCGCTGAGGGTGTCCGCTGCTAAATTTTCTACGCCCTCCAGTGCCGGCCATGCGGCTAATGCTTGGGGGAAAGAAAGTAATATTACCGCGTAGCCCACCATAGCTGGATTAAAGATATTGTTACCTAGTCCGCCGTAAGCGTGTTTTGCCAGGCCAATGGAGGCGAGCGCCGCGACTGCTAAAATTTGTATGGAAACATAGGGCGGAAGGCAAATGGCAATGAGCCAGGCAGCCAGCAAGGTTGTGCCGTCGCCGAGGTTGTTGTGTAGGGGCGCGCGCAAAATCGCCGGGGCAAGACTGCCGCTTTTAAGGGCGACAACGAGCACCTCGGTGGCCAAGCAAAAGGCGGATAACCAGAATAAATTCCACACTAAGCCCAAACCGAAATAGAAGGTCATGCCGGCTAAGCCCGGGAGCAGTGCAACGAGCACCCATGCCATGACATTGGGTGTCTTAATGATTTTGCGTGCTTTCACTGATCACCGCTCCGACTCTGCTGAAGTCTTTGCAGGCGCTCGTTCAGGCGCTGTTGGCGACGCTGATTGCCTTCTTCTTGTTTAGCTTGCAGCCGCGACTGATGATTTTCAAAGCGATCTTGAATACGCTGCTTTTCGACGTTTTCTGCAAGTCGCTGCTGTTCTATCACTTTGCCGTGAGCAAAGAATTGCGCCAAATTGATTTCGCTGGGACACACTCTGTCGCATAAGCTGCATTCAATACAGTCTTGCAGGTTCAGTTCATCTGCCTGTTTCCATAACCCGCCGTTACCGAGTTTTAGCAGTTGGTCGGGTAACAGATCTTTGGGGCAGGCTGGCGCGCATTGACCGCAGTTAATGCATCCTTTGCCTTTCAGTACGAATGGCTTGTCAGTCAAATCTGTGGTTGGATTGGCGACGGGTTCTAAGGTGATGCAGTCCACTGGGCAGGGTGCGATACACAGTTCGCAGCCGGTGCAGTCTTTGCTCAGCACAGTGTGCATAAACCCTTGGGCGCCAATAATGGCATCCACCGGACAGGGCGGCAGGCATAAGGTACAGCCAATACATTCAGCTTCGTCAATGACAGCAACCAAGGTTAGCGGCTCTGCTAATGTTTGAGCCGGTATTTCCACCCCCATCAAAGCACTTAACTGAATAACCAATTCTTGCCCGCCGGGCGGGCATAGATCTATTTCCGCACCGTCAGCAACAGCCTGTGCATAGGGGCGGCAACCGGGATAACTGCATTGGGCGCACTGGGTCTGCGGCAGCAGGGCCTCAATGATTGTAACAAGACTGTCTTCGTCTTTTGCCACATTGCCGCGAAGCCATAACACGCCAGCGGCAAATACCAGCAAAGCGCAAATGATGAGCAGTGGCCCAAACATCAGGTACCAATGCCCTGAAAGCCCATAAATGCCAGGCTCATGAGTCCTGCACTTATTAGAGCGATGGGCGTACCTGCAAAAGCTTCAGGCAGGCTGGCTTGTTGTAACTGCTCGCGCAGGGCACCAAACAACACCATTACCAGCGTAAACCCCGCTGCAGCACCAATGGCGAATGTCAGTGTTTGCAGCAGCGTTAAATTTTGATTGATGGCCAGTAAGGTCACCCCTAATACGGCGCAGTTACTGGTGATGAGGGGCAGATAAATACCCAGCAGTTGGTGCAATACCGGGGAGGTGGCGTGCAGATAAACTTGGATCAGTTGTACCAGCCCGGCAATGACCACAATGAACAAAATGATATTCAGGTAAGTCAGGCCCAAGGGCACCAGAATGCCGTGGTAAATGAGGTGGGAGATGACGGCTGCGAGAGCAAGTACAAAAGTGGTGGCCAGACCTGTTGCAAGGGCGGTGTCGTAGCTCTTGGTGATGCCCATAAAAGGACATAAGCCCAAAAACTGAGCCAAGACAAAATTGTTCACCAACAGGGCGCCGATTAAAATTAGGCCGAGATCAGTCACAGGTTAAGGCGTCTTGTGTTGAGCTGTTGCAGGGTGTTTGCGCACATTTTTGACGCAAACAATTTCCTTCTGCCTAGTTCATATAGCCGATATAGCCGATGGCATACCGCAGAGTAGCTGTTCACTGCGACTAGCAAAGCGTTACCGCTCTTGTTAACGCCTCAGCATTAAACATTACTTAACGTCCATGCCGGATTCTGCGCCGCTGTCAGGTGCAAGCAGGAAGATGTTAGCGCCGCCAGGACCGGCTGCTAAGACCATGCCTTCGGAAACGCCAAAGCGCATTTTTCTTGGTGCTAGGTTGGCAACCACGACGGTTAAACGACCGACTAAATCTTCTGGGTTATAAGCTTCTTTGATGCCTGAGAATACGGAGCGTTCATGGTCGCCCACATCTAAAGTGAGTTTAAGTAATTTATCCGCGCCTTCGACTGCTTCGGCGGAGATAATTCTCGCGACCTTCAAGCTCACTTTGGTGAAGTCGTCTATATCGATAAATTCACTGTCTGAAGTGTCGTTCTCTTGCTTGGCATGCTTAGAAGTTTTTTGCTGCTTGTTCTTTTTTGCTGTTTTGTTTTCAGAAGATTGCTCAGCGGGTTCCACAGATGAGTCTATCAAATGAGCAACCGTTTTGCCTTCAATACGCTGCAACATAGGGTTGAATTTGTTTATCTTATGGCCGCTGAGCAAATGCTCGCAGTCAGACCATGCGAGCGGCGCAACGCCGAGGAACTCTTCGGCTTTTTCTGCCGTCACCGGCAAAATCGGCTTGAGGAAAATAGCGAGGAAGCGGAACATGTTAATGGCTTGGCTACACACCAACTGTACTTTGTCGTGCAGCTCCGGATTTTTTACCATAGCCCAAGGTTCATGCTGAGCAATGTATTGATTGGCTAAATCGGCCAAGCCAGTGATTTCACGCACTGCCTTGCTGAACTCACCTTGTTCATAAAGTGCCGCAATGTTTTCTGCTTGTTCGGTGAATTTCGCCATTAACGCGCTGTCGTGAACCTCGTCGGACATTATACCGTCGAAGTTTTTCACCAAGAAGCCCGCTGTACGGCTGGCGATATTGATGACTTTACCGACCAAATCTGAGTTCACGCGTAGCACAAAATCTTCTAGGTTGATGTCTAAGTCATCTACCGAATTGCTCAGTTTGGCTGCGTAGTAGTAGCGCAGATATTCTGGGTTCAAATGTTCTAGGTATTTTTCAGCGAGAATAAATGTACCCCGAGACTTAGACATTTTGGTGCCGTCTACAGTGACAAATCCATGCGTATGTACTTTGGTCGGTGTGCGGAAACCTGCACCGTCTAAAACCGCCGGCCAAAATAGCGCATGGAAGTTAACAATATCCTTACCTATAAAGTGGTGTACCTCTGCGCTGGAACCTGCTTTCCAGAAATCATCGAATTGTAGGTTTGGGTCGTTCTGCGCACTGCAGTAGTTTTGGAAGCTGGCCATATAACCAATGGGCGCATCCATCCAAACGTAGAAATATTTGTCTGTAGTGCCGGGAATGGTAAAGCCAAAGTAGGGCGCATCTCTTGAGATATCCCAAGGGCGCAGACCATCGTCCAACCATTCGCTGAGCTTATTGGCGATTTCAGGCTGTACCGCGTCCGTTCGTGTCCAATCTTTAAGGAATTGAGTGTAGCTGGCTAAGTCAAAGAAGTAGTGGGTTGAGGCGCGCAGCTCTGGTGTTGCGCCTGAGTAAATGGACTTAGGTTGTATTAGGTCGGTGGCGTCATACGTGGCGCCGCAGGCTTCGCAGTTGTCACCGTATTGGCCTTCAACCTTACACTTAGGACAGCCGCCAACAACGAAGCGGTCGGCTAGAAACAAACCTTTTTCCGAATCGTATAACTGCTCAACTTCCTTGGTAAAAATAAGCCCTTTCTCTTGGAGACGGTTATAAATCAGCGATGAGAAATGTTGGTTTTCATCACTGTGGGTGGAGTAATAGTTGTCGTGGCTGATTAAAAAGCCCTGAAAATCTTTTACGTGTAACTGACGTATATTTTCTACCAATACTTCTGGAGTTACGGAATCCTCTTCGGCCTTAATCATAGTGGCCGTGCCGTGGGTGTCGTCTGCGCACACAAAGATGGTCTGATTGCCGCGCATGCGTTGGAAGCGCACCCAGATGTCCGTTTGTACATGCTCAAGCATGTGTCCTAGGTGGATGGGGCCGTTGGCGTTTGGTAGGGCGCTAGTAACTAAAATTCGACGTGACATGTGGGGCCTATGAGTACCGTGAAGCATTGAACGCGGCGGAAATGATCGACAGCGTTAAGTTCGGAGCAATATACATTGCCTAGAAGAAGAATAAAGCCAAAATACAGCAAATGGGCTTACACTATGCGCCTTGTTTTATTTGGATGTTAGACACTGATGAAGGTTGAAGATTTTGTAGACCCCTACTTAGGGCAAACTTGGCAGTCTCTGGGTGCTCGAGTGCTGTCATCAGGCAAACGCATTTCTGTCACTTTAGGCTACCCGGCTCTGGGTATGCAGGCAAAGTTGGCTGAACAACTCTCAGCTTTCTTGGGCGTTGACGACATTGAACTAGATATTGGCTTTTCAGCGACGCCGGGCCGAGGGTTTGGTCAGGTGAAAAACGTGGTGTTGATCAGCAGCGGCAAAGGCGGTGTAGGTAAATCTACCACTGCGGTTAACTTGGCTCTGGCGCTAGACGCAGAGGGTGCCAAAGTTGGCCTCTTGGACGCAGACATTTATGGCCCTAGTCAGGGCATGATGCTGGGTGTGGCAGAAGGTCGTCGACCAGATATTAAGGATGGTAAGTTTTTTGACCCCATCCGAGCCCACGGCATAAAAGCAATGTCTATGAGCTTTATGATTACCGATAAAACGCCAATGGTCTGGCGTGGCCCTATGGCCAGTGGCGCACTGCAACAGATTTTGGGTCAAACGTTATGGGGCGATTTAGATTATCTAATTGTTGATATGCCTCCGGGTACTGGGGATATTCAGTTGACCCTGTCGCAAAAGGCACCGGTCGCAGGCGCTGTGATTGTGACCACGCCTCAAGATATAGCGTTGTTAGACGCGCTTAAAGGTATAGAAATGTTCGCTAAGGTAGACATTCCTGTGCTGGGTATTTTAGAAAATATGAGCGTTCACCAATGCGATAACTGCGGTCATCTCAGCCATTTGTTTGGCGAAGATGGCGGCAAGCGCGTGGCGGAAGATTTAGGCGTACCTCTGTTAGGGCAATTGCCATTGGCTATGTCTATACGTCAGCAGGCTGACGGTGGACACCCAACGGTGAAAGCAGAACCTGACTCTGCCATTAGTGAGCTTTACCGAGACGCAGCGCGTAACATGGCCGCCCGGTTATGGGGCAACCAAGGCAGCACGCCGACTATTAGCATGGTCGACGATTAAGCGTTGTTTGGCGGCATCCATTCACGCCAAGAGTTAACAAATAGATTTTGAATATACAGATCAAGAGACACAAAGTATGAGCATCAAAGCCGACCGCTGGATTGTAGAACAAGCCAAAAAAGGCATGATTGAACCATTTGAGGCGGGTCAAGTTAGAACCCGTGACGGCAACAAAGTGATTTCTTATGGCACCTCTAGCTACGGTTATGACGTGCGCTGTGGTCCACAGTTTAAGGTATTTACCAACATTCACTCAGCCACAGTGGACCCTAAAGCGTTTGATGAACGTAGCTTTGTCGATGTGGAGGGGGACGTTTGTATTATTCCACCCAACTCTTTTGCGCTGGCCAGTACCGTTGAATACTTTCGTGTTCCAGAGGACGTGCTAACAATTTGTTTGGGTAAGTCGACTTATGCGCGGTGCGGCATTATTGTTAATGTAACGCCCCTAGAACCAGAGTGGGAAGGTCATGTGACCTTAGAGTTTTCTAATACAACCACATTACCAGCGAAGATTTATGCCAACGAGGGCGTGGCGCAAATGTTGTTCTTTCAGTCAGATGAGCGCTGTGAGACCACTTACAAAGATCGCGGTGGTAAGTATCAGGGTCAAACTGGAGTGACGCTTCCTAAGCCTTAAACTTTGGGTTAAAGCTTAGAGAAAGGTCTGCGAGACAGTCGGCCGGCTGGAGAAAAGATTTGTGCTCCAGCTTTTGATTGCTCTTTATTGACTAGCGAATTGTTTGCTGGCTACCTAATCAGTAATTGGCCTTTAGCTAAAGCAATGTCGCCTTCAACCACTTGTCCGACCAATACAGGCTCTTCGCCTTGGTCTTTTAAAGTCTGCAAGGTTTGCTCAACGTCATCTTTAGCCACCAGCAGTAACATGCCTAAGCCACAATTAAATGTGCTCATCATTTCATCATTACTGATGTTGCCCGCTTGTTGCAGCCACGAAAAAACTTCAGGTTGTCGCCAGCTGTCTAAGTCTAGAAGCGCCCCATGATCTGGGTTGCTGAATACTCTGGGGATGTTCTCAAAAAAACCGCCACCAGTGATGTGCACCATGCCGTGTACGTCTACATGTTCTAGCAGGTGTCGTACTGACTTCACGTAAATCCGTGTGGGTGCTAATAAGTCGTCTAAAAGGTCGTCATTTGGCACCATGCCTTGGCGCTCTATCACTTTTCTGATCAGCGAGTAGCCGTTGCTATGGGGACCGCTGCTGGGTAGTCCAATAATATGGTCGCCGGTACTGATTTTACTGCCGTCGATGATTTTGGCTTTTTCTACGACGCCCACGCAGAACCCAGCCAGGTCGTATTCACCCTCGCTATAGAAACCGGGCATCTCCGCAGTTTCACCGCCAGCCAATGCGCAACCGGCCAATTCACAGCCCGCAGCAATACCCTTAATAACGCGTTCAGCTACGTCTACGTCGAGACGCCCTGTGGCGTAGTAGTCGAGAAATAAGAATGCTTCCGCGCCGGTGACCAGAACGTCATTGACGCACATGGCGACTAGATCTTGTCCTACGCCATCGTGTCGCGCGTAATCTATTGCTAATTTGAGTTTGGTGCCCACACCGTCTGTGCCGGTCACAATCACTGGCCGTATGTAGCCCGCTGGCATTTCTGCCATGGCCGCAAAACCACCAAGGCCACCCAAAAGTTCAGGGCGTCTGGTTGCTTTAGCCGCAGGACCAATGCGCCGTATTAATTCAGCGCCAGCTTCAATGTCGACGCCAGCCTCTTTATAGGAGAGACCGTTGGAATGATTTTCTGTTGAATCGTTTGATGTCGGGGGTTGCGGCACCTAGGTTCCTTTAATCTTTTGCGCGAGGCTTGCAGTGTACAGGATTATCTTTGCTTTAATGAATTCTGCGGTGCATTGAAGGGGTAATTTTTCGCCTCTATTTCGATGGTTATTGGGGCGGCTATTTTGGCGGTTGGGCCAAGAGGAAGCCTAAGCTTAGATCTAACCAGGAGGACAAATCTTCATCAGCCTCGATGCCCTCCCAGGTGATATACAAAAAGCCTTTCATGGGGCGGCCGGTGAAATCCATTTCCTTAGCGTGAGGCTGTGTCAGTGCCTGCTCAGATCTATCTGCACCAACTCGCAACATTAGATCCTCGTCGCCAACGCCAACGCCAACGCCAACGCCAACGCCACAGGCCATATGCCCATTGACCATAAACACCAAGCTGCCAAACAGTTTGCATTCACTGATGTCGGCGAAATCGGCCAAGTTAAAAAGGCTTTCGCGTACCCGCTGTGCGAGATCTTCGTCGATAGCTGCCATTGTTAGACTCCTTTCAATCGTAAGTCAGATGTCATATCAGATGTTAGATCAGATAAGCCGTAGAAACATTCTACCAACCGCCGAATTTCGTTACACTGGGGCCTTCAATAGCTAGCTCAAATTGCAGCATGACATCGATAACTTCCCCAGACCGTCAATTGTCTTCTCTTTGCAAAACCATTGCCTTTGCAAGCCTTTGCCTGTTGCTTACATTTTTGAGCGCTAAGGGTCGCGCAGCGGAAAGTCATGAGGATCGACTTTACCGCGTAGATCAGCAAGTCTTGGATCAGAGTGGCGAAAACAGACGTTTAGCGGCGCAAGATGCATTGTTAACGGTGCTTTCGCGGCTGACTGGTCTGGCGTCCATACCCAGATCTGGCGTTGTGAATGCCGCGCTAAAATCCCCTGACCGTTATTACAGCAAGTTTGACTATGTGCGCAGCCAGGGCCGGGACCGCTCTGCTCAGATGCTGAATATTCGATTTACCTTTCAGACAGAATCAGTTTTGGCATTGGTTCGACAAGCCGGGTTACCTATTTGGTGGACTAAACGGCCGCAAACAGTGGTGTGGGCGGTAGTGGATGAACCCGGACAAAGACGTATCCTAGGCGCAGATGACAGCAGCTCGCTGGTACAAGGCCTACTTGCGCAAGCGGACCTAAGAGGTCTGCCGGTTGCATTACCCTTGATGGACTTAGACGACAGTATTTTGGTCTCAGTAAGCGATGTTTGGGGCAAATTTACAGATGCGCTTAACGTTGCATCCGCAAGGTATGGGGCTGCGCAATATTTAATTGGCAGATTCAGTGTTCAGGAGATTTTAGGTGAGCGTTTGTACAGCGGAGAGTGGCAGCTAATGAAGGTGCAAGCCGGTGAGAATCCATTGGATCTCCTGAAGGCAAATAAGCCAAACGCTTTTGTGGCTGCTGGCGTAAGAGGCTTCCAAGCGCAAAAAATTGCTGGCGTGGCACGTTCAGCAGTGGATCTGGCGACCACAAGTTTAGCTGAAGAATACGCCATATTCAGCCGAGATCGGCAAAACCACTTGATTAGTGTGAGCGGCCTAGACAATTTGCAAAGCTACTCGAAGCTGGTGGTCTATTTACAAGATTTCGAATTTATTGAGCGAGTAGATGTGTTGGCACTACAAGACGACGTGATTTCGCTGCAGATACTTTCCTCGGCAACTCTCGAACGATTGGTAACTCTACTTGCTATGGAAGGCCGGCTGACTAATTTGGCCACTGCTGAAGCGCAGCCGTTATTGAGTTGGCAGGGGTAATTTGATATGCGGCATTTGCCAAATATTGTTACAGTAATCCGTATAATATTGGTCTTTCCCACCACTTGGTTCTTGTGGCAGGGGCACACACTTCAAGCTTTTGCGTTGATGTTAATAGCCAGCTTTTCTGATGCGCTAGATGGCGCACTGGCGCGACGCTATAATTGGAAAACCGACTTGGGCAGACTGCTTGATCCCCTCGCGGATAAATTTTTGGTCGCAGCAGTTTTCATTGTGTTCACAGTGCAAAACCTAATTCCTTTTTGGTTGGTGGTGCTGACTCTGGGTAGAGATTTGATTTTGTTGGTCGGCGGTACACTTTATCGAGTCATTATTGGTTATGTTAAGGTCCAGCCCAGTTTGATCAGCAAAGCCAATACCGCTATGCAAATGCTTGTGTTGTCGTTGCTTATGGCCAGCCAGTTGCCCATAGGTGTAGTTGGATCTTACGCGCACGTGGCCGTTGATGATTTTGGTATTTACTTGCTTGCCGTGCTCAGTGCAGTTTCTGGTGTTCATTATATTGTGGTTTGGGCGAATAGATCGTCTAAGGCGCTGAAGTTAAAAAAGTTACGTGAGGAACGTGTTGTGGACGTTGAAGTGAAATCTGACGAAGGCAGTTACTGATTTGTTAGATCAAAATGTACTTTCTATTGATGCGCCGCATCAACCGCGGTTGGACAACTTTGTTGTCGGTGACAATGTTGAGCTGCTGAAAAATCTACTCAGTGACGCAGAGGGTTTTTGCGGCATGTGGATTTATGGTGAAGAGGCCAGTGGCCGCAGTCACCTACTGCAGGGTCGTTACAGCGAAGGTCTGGAGCAGGGTAAAAACTGTTTCTTTATCAGTTGTGCAGACCTAGCCAGTGCAAGTGAGCAAACTTTGCAGCAAGCATTTCGTCCTGCTCTCGAGTCCTCTGCGGGGCTCGAGCAGCGGCGCAAAGTCTTAGTTGTAGTCGATGATGCCCAAGGGTTGAAGGCCAATACATCAGCAGAGGAGCTGCTAATGGCGCTGTACAATCATATGGAGGCTATTGAAGGCACACTACTGATCACTCATAACCAATCTGCGTTGTTAGAAAACTTCAATTTAGCCGACCTCAATTCTCGCATGCGCTCGTTGAGTCATTACCAAATTGTGCCGTTAGATGACAAAGGTAAAGCACGAGTCTTACGCCTACGGGCAGAAGAGCGCGGTTACCATTTGTCAGAAAGTGTTTTGGAATATTGGCTGCGTCGTGGTCCAAGGCAGTTGCAGGTTTTGTTGAAAGATTTAGAGAAGTTGGACTACGCCACACTGCAACATAAACGCATGCTTACTGTGCCGTTACTCAAAGAAGTTTTGGGTTACTAGTTTTCGGCGCAATAGCTCGGTTTTGCTAGGGTGTTCACTTACAGTTCGATGGTGACGGCGCGACATTAAAGAAGGCTCATGAGTCGAGATACAAATATCACAACAAAGACCGTCGTCATCGTCGGTGGCGGTAGCGCAGGGCATGTGCTACCAGCGTTGCCCGTGGCAGATGAGCTGATGAAAAAGCAGTGGCAAGTCCATTTCGTAGGCACGCATAGCGGTTTAGAAGAGAAACTGTTGGGCGGCAGGGCCATTACTTTTCATAGTGTGTCTGCTGGTAAGCTGCGGCGTTATTTCTCTTGGCAAAATTTCTCTGACGTCATCCGCATTTTGCTGGGCATTGCTCAGGCGGTGTCTTTGCTTCGGAAGATTCGCCCCCATGTGATTTTTTCTAAAGGCGGTTTTGTTTCCTTTCCCGTAGTTTTTGCGGGTTGGTTGTTGAGAGTTCCGGTTGTCGCTCACGAGTCAGATCTAACGCCGGGCTTGGCCAATCGCTTGGTGATGCCTTTTGTGTCTACCCTTTGCTCAAGTTTTGCCGACACACGTTTTGCTGGTTTTAAGGGCCGGGTTGTAAACACGGGCACTCCGGTGCGTGAGGATCTGTTAAAGGGTGATGCCACAGCAGGTCGACTTTTCTTGGGTGCTGAAAATGGACTGCCAATCTTGTTGGTCACCGGTGGTAGTTTAGGCGCTGATGCGCTTAATGCCATTGTTAGAAAATCTTTACCTGAGCTTTGCGCGAGTTATTTTGTGGTGCACGTTTGCGGCCCCGGAAAGGCTGAAAACATTGTGCAATCTGGTTATCTCGAGTTGGAGTATGTGGATGCTGGCTGGGGCGATATGTTGGCGGCAGCAGATATTGTGGTCTCGCGGGCTGGGGCAAACGCGCTGTTTGAGTTATGGGCCCTGCAAAAACTCGCTTTATTGGTGCCTTTGTCTGGGGCAGCGTCTCGGGGCGATCAATTAGCCAATGCCGCTTACGCTAAGACTCAAGGGTTGAGTGAAGTGGTGGCGGAAGAAGATCTCAATACAGAGTCGTTGCTCCGAGCGCTAATAACTTTGCGCGACAATGCACAGCAATATCAGCAAGTACTTGCGGGTGTGACAGCTCTGAAAGCCAGCGAGTTGCTGCTGGCAGAGCTAGAAAATGCTGCCATCTAGATCGCGGTTATTTGTAGGTTAGCCTCGAAGTAGTACCCTATTTTGTACCAGGCTATGCAAATTCATCTCATCATGAAGCCTTCTCCTTGACTTGCACCCATGGGTTGCCTACCGTGCTCGCTTCATTTCTGGTGTAAATTCTATGTATAAAATTCGAACTTATAACGCTATTGCGCCAATCGGCCTAGAGCGATTTCCATCTGATGGCTATGCAGTTAATGCGGAGCATGACGCTCCTGAGGCGTTGCTCATACGCAGCCACAAACTCGCAGCCGAAGACTTAAACCCAGACCTTAAAGCTGTGGCTCGTGCCGGTGCGGGAACTAACAACGTTCCAGTACAGGCTTGCAGCGAAAAAGGCATTGTTGTTTTTAACACGCCTGGGGCTAATGCTAATTCAGTTAAAGAGCTAGTGATTACCGCATTATTGCTGGCATCTAGGGACGTATTTGGTGGCATTGCCTACGTACGTTCACTGGCTAATGTCACAGACGAAGCTGAGTTGAACAGGCTGGTGGAAGCTGAGAAGAAAAAATTTAAGGGTCGCGAGCTAGTAGGCAAAACCTTGGGTGTGGTCGGTTTAGGCGCTATCGGTTCTATGGTTGCTAGAGCAGGCATGGATCTGGGTATGAACGTGTTGGGTTACGATCCTGCATTGTCAGTGGACGCGGCATGGCGCATACCTTCTCAGGTAGAGCGTATGCAAAATCTTCCAAGTCTTTTTGCGAAAGCAGATTACGTGAGCATTCACGTGCCATTGCTGCCAGCGACAGAAGGCATGATTAATGAAGAAGCTCTAAAGGCATTTAAGCCAGGCAGCGTGTTGTTGAACTTTGCGCGTCAGCCTATTGTTGATTCAGACGCATTAAAAGCAGCCCTAGCCAGTGGGCATTTAGGCCGCTATGTCGCCGACTTCCCAGTGCCAGGCTTGTTGGACCACGACCGCGTAATGCTAACCCCTCACTTAGGTGCGAGTACTGACGAAGCGGAAGAGAACTGCGCGGTAATGGCTGCGGACCAGTTGGTACGGTTTTTAGAAACCGGCAGCATTGTGAATTCTGTGAATTTTCCAGCGGTAAATGCAGATGCGGTTTCTGGCTATCGCTTGGCAGTAAGTAACCACAATGTACCGGGCATGTTGGGCCAAATGACTGCGGTATTAGCAGAGCGCAACATCAACGTGATTGATCTGATCAATAAGAGCCGTGATGAATTGGCATACAACCTTATTGATCTGTCGGAATCGCCAGATGAAGGCCTGCTTGAAGCAATTCGAGCTATTGAAAGCGTGATTAACGTGCGCGTGATTCAAGAGCGTTAATTTTGCTTTGAGTCTTGATCCTGTTCAGGATCAGAAAATTAAAGCGCATCCATTTGAAGGTGCGCTTTTTTTTGCCTGCTGTTTAGGTAAGTGCTGACTGTGCGCATCGACGCAGACTCAACTAGTCAGGTTTTGGCCCAACATGCTTTACGCCGCGCCTAGCTTGGCGGGTGATAAAGCGCTTAGGGCTGAGATTTGTTTCTACACGCTCAGATACCGGCGCGATCCAGCCCAATAGTTGACTGCTAATCATTGCTGCGGCCAAGGGCGCGGAGCTGGTGCCCATTGATCCATGGGCGGTGGAAATCCAGCCCATATCACTGAGTTGTCCGACCACTGCTTCGCGGTCACTGGAGACACAGCGCGGTGCGCGCTTATGGCGCAGTGATGTCATTTTACCGTCGCCGATAAAGCGTCGGTTTTTGTTGATGTTACTCGTGCTCGCTTCCGCTGATGTCCACGGTTCATATTCGTAGCTGCTGCCCACAGTCCATTCTTTGTCGCCGGGGATGACATAGCCGTTGCCGACTATTGGCATGGGTATTCGTGCTTGAGCGACCGGTTTTATCCAATCTAATTGGCCATACATCTCGCCAATTTCTAAGCTTTGGGTATTGGCGAAATTTTTGCTGGCACCCGCACAGGCGACAATGAAGGGTTGCCGGTCAGTCTCAATGCCCGCCTGTTTAACGAACTCAATCTTCGGATGGTCCATAAGACCCTGACAAAGCTGAGGCAAGTCGATGATTGCGGCGCTGGGGAAAACCAATGCGCCAAGGCCGGCTAACTGAAAGTCTTCAGTTAAGGTTTGCTCGTCTAAATAGGTTAGCCAATCTTGTGTAGCAGCAGAGTCAGGCGCGTAGACCTTGGCTATTCTGCGAATTTTGCTCAATTCGCCGTCGTTCATTGCCAGTTGTATTGCGCCGGTGGCGGAGAATCCAGGGTAGTTTGGGTGGTAGCTACGGGCATAGTGAAAAGCGCGGGCGCGAAATTCTGCGCCAGGACTGCTGTCGCCTAACAATCTGCAATGCAGTGCGCTGACATCCATTTTTGAGCCGCCACTGGCCACGCCATTGGGATCGAACATTTGTACCTGCACGCCTTGGTCGGCCAAGTGTCGAGCAACGGTACATCCGGCGATACCTGCGCCAAAAACACTTACGCATTTAGGTGTGCTTTGTCTTTGTTTAGCACCGTTACCCACTAAAGTGCCGGCGAGACTTGAGCGTTTAATGGGCTGCTGATCAACTTTGCGCATAACAAACCCCAATGCTTCAAGGCCTCGTCTTACAGCTCCGGCAGAAGTGAAAGAACATACGGTGGTGCCTTCGGTGGAGTTGTCCGCAACAGAAGACAATATTTTTAAGTCCCACATGTTCGGATTCTTTGGCGGTGAAAAGCCATCTAAGAACCATGCGTCCACGGGCTGTTGTTGTCGCTGAGTTAAATCCTGAAGTCCCTCTAAGGCGTTGCCATGATAGACACTGAGTTGAACGCGTCCATTGGCGAAACTGCGCCGGTGCCAGCCCGTAAGCAGCGGTGGGGGATTGTCTGCAAGGGTCTTATATATTGGTAAGTTTGTGCGTGTTAGGGCTATTTTTTGCCATGCCTCGTAGTCCAGTGGATGTGCTTCAAAGCTGATGAAATGCAGGTGTTTGTCAGTTTGCTGTAAAAGCTCGGTGGCTGTTATGGCAAAATTCAAACCGCTACCAAAGCCCAGTTCACCCACATTAATGCAGGCACTTAGGTCTTTGCGCTCAAGCATCGCGCTGGGTTTTAGGTAGATTCTGTGGACTTCATCTGTGCCGTCAGCGGTATAGTAAATGTCCTCATACTGTTTAGAGAATGGCTGGTCGTTGATCCAGTCCAGAGCAGCGGGGGCTATATATTCTTGGTGATAGGTCGGGCTTTGCGACATAAAAAGTTATTTGTCTAACTCAGTAGCTACTGGTCGGTTGGCGTCCACGATCCATCCGCTCCAAGAATCTGCATACAACGCGGCTTCGCCAAACCCTGCAACGCGCATGGCCAAAATGTTGTGAATGGCAGTGACGCCAGAGCCGCAATAAATGGTTACAGCTAGATCTTTGTCTGCGGGGTCTAAGCCTAGGTTGATAAAGCGTTGAGCAAGATCTTGTGGCTCTTTGAAAAAACCGTGAGCGTCTAGGTTTTCGCTAAAAGGCAGACAGACTGCTCCGGGAATGTGTCCGGCGATTGGGTCGATGGGTTCTTCATGGCCGGCAAAACGTGCCTGGGCACGTGCATCAACAAGATATTCATTTGTTGTGTTAGTGGCATTCTTGAGCCTGGTACTTAGAGCCAAAACGTCTTCAGCGGAGGACAATTTTGTCAGCGGTGTAGCGGCTTGGAATTGACTGGGTGGATATGAGTGGACGCTTGCACCTGGCTCGGTTAACGCTCCTGACCAATTATTTAAACCGCCGTCGAGTACTGCAACACGCGAGTGCCCGAGCCAGCGCATCATCCACCAAGCCCGGCCAGCGAAACTGCCGCCAGCGTCGTCATAGATAACAACCTGATCCTGATTTTTAATGCCCCATTCTTGCACCTGTGTAAGCCAGGTTTTAGGTGAGGGCAGTGGGTGTCTGCCATGTTGGTTGGGTTGATTTGCGAGGTGGCGGTCCATATCAGCATGGACTGCGCTGGCGATATGGCCCTGATCAAAAGCTCTTTGACCCCAAATAGGGTCTCCAAGGAGGCCTCTGCAATCCAAAATCCGCAGGCCTTCAGATGCGTGATTGGCAAGTTCTGTAGTTGTAATAAGCGTCGTGAAGCTCATTGGCGAATACCTTTAATTGGATCGACTTCTAAACCGCAGGCTACATTCGGTCGACAACACCAATGCCCAGTAACTCTAGACCCTTCGCTAAAATTTGCCCGCTTTGTTCGGCCAACCTCAGGCGACGGATTTTGTCTTGGTCTGAACTGGTGAGGATTGGGCATTGCTCGTAGAACTGAGTGAACCTGCCCGCTAGGTCGTATAGATAACCGCACAGATAATGTGGGTAGCCTTCTTTTGCGACTAAGTCGAGCATGTCATCGAAGCCAGCAATGGCCACAGCTAAGCGGCGCTCTGCTTCATCTACGGTTGTTATTTGTTCGGGTAAAGATGCTCGTGCAATGTCACTTTTGCCGAATATGCTTTGGATACGGCTGTAGGCGTATTGCAGATACGGGGAGGTGTTGCCCTCAAAGCTAAGCATTTGATCCCAGTCGAAAACGTAGTCGCTGGTGCGATTCTTCGACAGGTCGGCGTACTTTACCGCGCCTATGCCAATGACTTGTGCAAGGTGCGCCATATCCTCGGGCTTGCCGTCGCGTTTTTCTGTGAGTACGGTTTGTGCTCGCTCAATGGCCTCATCCAGCAAATCTGCTAATTTGATCAAGGCACCTTGGCGTGTTTTGAAGGGCTTATTGTCTTTACCGAGCATGGTGCCAAATTGCATGTGCGACAGCTCAACTTGCTCTGAGGCTAGCCCCGCAGCTCTACCTGCAGCGAATATTTGCTTGAAGTGCAAAGATTGACGAGCGTCAACAAAATACAGTACACGATCTGCACCCAAAGTTTGAGTTCTATGTTGCAGAGCGACCATATCAGTGGTTGCGTAGAGGTAGCCACCATCGGATTTGCGCACGATCAACGGCAGAATCCCACCATCCTTGTTCTTAAACTCGTCTAAGAAAATACATTGGGCGCCATCCGATTCAGTCAGTAAGTTGGCTTTTGACAGCAGCTCAATCATGGGCGCAAGTTGGTCGTTGTAAGAACTCTCGCCCCTAATGTCTTCACGAGTTAGTTCAACACCCATACGCTGGTACAGCTGCTGGCAGTGAGTTATGGACATGTCTATGAAGCGGTGCCAATGGTTGGTGACGTCTGCATCGCCGGCTTGTAGTGCTACTACTGTCTGTCTGCTGCGGTTCTTGAAGTCGTCATCTTCATCGAAGCGTTGCTTTGCTGCTCGATAAAAATCTTCGATATCTGACAACGCATCAGAGTTTTCGCCGGTTTCATTGAGATAAGTTAACAGCATGCCAAACTGGGTACCCCAATCGCCGACATGATTTTGTCTGACAACTTTATGTCCCTGGGCCTCTAACACTCTAGCAATGCAGTCACCAATAATGGTGCTGCGGATATGCCCAATGTGCATTTCTTTGGCTAGGTTTGGCCCGGAGTAGTCTACGACCGCAGTCTGTGGACTATCTGTTTGAGAAGGCTGGGTATTACAGATGGTGGCTAAAAATTCTTCAGCCAAGGTAATGTTTATAAAGCCAGGGCCAGCGATGATGACATCTTTGGCTATGCCTTTTAAGTCTAGTTGGGCTATGACCTGAACAGCCACTTCTTTTGGATTCTGTCCGCTTCGCTTAGCCGCAGCCATTACGCCATTTGCTTGGTAGTCACCAAACTCTGGTCGGCTAGCGGATTGTAACATGGCCTGGCCTTGCAGGCCGAGTGCCTCGAAGGCACTCTCAATTCGCTGAGACAATAGCGCCTTAATTTTCATTTTTTAGCAGCCAAATCAATTAGTTGATGGGCGTAACCCGATCTGCTTGAACACCTTTGTCGTGATTTACCACAACAAAAGTGACTTCCTGTCCGTCACGCAGATTAGGCCGTTGGCCCTCTTCTGTTGTAACAATACAACGCTGGTGAACAAAAATTTCTTCGCCGGATTCTCTAACGATAAAGCCATAGCCTTTGGTTCTATTGAACCACTTAACTGTGCCGTTCTCTGTAGGCAAGTTGCTTGTGTCAGGCTTTGGCTGCAAGTCTTCGTTATTTTGATCGCTGTCTGAATTATCGGATTTGTTGCGATTTTCAGCTTTAGACTCTCTTTTGCCTTTGCGTTCTGCTTGACCGTTGTCGCGGTCATTGCTTCGCTCACTATTGCGTTCGCCATTTCTGGGGCTACGGTCTTTGCGTTCGCCAGCGTTTTTGCTACGCGAATCTTTGCTGCGACTATTTGCTTCGCGGCGAGGTTCGCGATCGCGCTGATTGCGACCGCCGTTTTCGCTGAGCTTTGCATTAAACAAGCCATTGATGAGCAGTGCCACAATCATGATTGCGGCAAGGGCAAGAGAGTTGTCAGGCCAAATGCGAGTAAACAATTCGGTGACGATGTAAGCCAGCAGAAGGGCGCTGGCGAGGGCGATGATAAAAGTTCGCATAGTTATCTTAGGTCTATAAATGTTGTGCGTGAGTGTACAGGAATTGCGCCGTTTAGTGAGGGAAATTAGAGCCTTCTGGTTTCTAAGATAACAATTGGTGTTTCCGGTACTGCAACCATGCCTGCGCTGATGCCAGTGTCTACTAATTCGATGGTTTCAATAACATCGCGACCACTGATTACCCTGCCAAACACGCTGTAGCCAGGCCCATCAGGCGTTGCGTCAAGGTGGGTATTGTTGCCAACGTTGATAAAAAATTGGGTATCCGCGGAATCTGGATGATCTAGGCGGGCCATGGCGACGGTGTATTTACGATTTTTCAATCCGTTTAGCGACTCATTGGCAACGCTGCGATTGGTCTGTCGGTAAGTGAGGGTGTCGGTATAACCACCCGCTTGAATCATGAAATTTGGGATCACTCGGTGGAAAACTAAACCCACATAAAAGTTCTCGTCGATTAACGCCAAGAAGTTATTGACGTGCTTGGGTGAGAACTTCGGTAAAAGCTCAATTTGTATCTCACCAAGAGAGGTCACTAAGGCGACTCGAGGATTGTCAGCGGCAGCATTTTTAACCTGTAAAAGGCTGGCCATGGTGACTATGACAAAACCCATTAAGGTGATTTTGGCGAAAATATTTTGCATGGTTAAGACTCTATTGCATGAATAATTACAGGGTACCTGATCGGCTGAGTATTTTGCGCACACGGTCTTAGCGGGTATTCGGCGCAGTAGTGAAGGCCTCCTCGCCACCGTTTAGTTAACGGTCGGCGTTTTGTGCTTAGCAGGTCGTTTAATTGATTGGTTAGTTGCCAGTCGTGCGCTAGCTCAATATTTCAACATAGGCGCGAATAGTGGGCGCAAAACCTGACTCTAGAGATTCGCAGATAATTGCATGACCTATCGATACTTCTTGAAGCCCTGGCAGGGTTGCGAATAGAGGAAGATTTGCTTGGTCCAAATCATGCCCAGCGTTTATGCCTAAGCCTATGTCTAATGCCAAATTTGCAGCATCTGCATAGGTTTGAAAGCTTGCTTGGGTAGCAGGGTGGGTGGGGCCATTAGCCCAATAGGTTTCTGCATAAGGGCCGGTATAAAACTCTATGCGGTCGGCGCTATGTTCTTGGGCCGCAATGATTTGCTCTCGAACTGGGTCCATAAACAAGCTGACCCGGGCACCCGTGGAATGGTAGCGAGCGATTTTTTCTTTTAACAGGTTTGTGTCTCCGCTCAGATCCCAGCCATGGTCTGACGTCAGTTGATCGTCATTGTCCGGCACTAGAGTGACTTGTTGCGGCTTGGTGGCTTCTATTAGCGCGTCGAATCCGGGATACCCATTGTCGCGCGGGCCAGCGAATGGATTACCTTCAATATTAAATTCAATATGTGGATATTCCTCTTTCAACAAAAGCGCTAGGTCGTATACATCTTGTGGACGAATGTGTCGCTGATCTGGTCGCGGATGTATGGTGATGCCAACAGCGCCTTCCTCAATGGCTTGCCGAGCTGCGTTCACTACGCTGGGGCGGTCACCCAAACGGGAGTTACGCAGCAGGGCAATTTTATTCAAGTTAACGCTGAGTACTGTCATTTTGGCGTCTCCTCGGATGGCGTGATTGGCGAGGTCTCATTTCCGCTTTCTTTCTCAGGCATGCTTGGATTTGGAGCCACGTCAGATTCTCCTTCTCCTTGCGCCGCCAGATTGGCTTCGCTGAGCGCGCCAGAGGCAACTAAGTAGGCAATCATGACAAAGATGTTGAATAAGTTAATGCCCAGCTGACCGAACAGTTTGAACGTGACCCAAGTGTCCATTGAGAAATTATTCGCGACCCATAAATTGAGCACGCCAGAGAAAGTGAACGCTAAGGCCCACCCGTAGGTCAGAACTTTCCATTTTTCGTCGGGCAGTTGCAGCGCATGGCCCAAGACTTTCTTCAGTAAAAATGTTTTTGCGAACCAATGGGCGCCAATGAGCGCAGACGCGATGGCCCAACTGACGATGCTCGGCTTCCATTGTATGAATGCTTCGTCCCTAAAGAGCAGGGTCAAACCACCCATAGCCATGCTCACCCAAAAAGTGATTTTGAGTTCGTTGCCAATAGGCTTGCTCATTACTTTGTAAGCAATCACTTGCAGTGTGACGCCGACCATGAGTACTCCGGTGGCTAAAAATATGTCCTTACTGGCAAAGTAGACGATGGCGAAGGCAATGATTGCCAAGTAGTCAAGTAACTGCTTCATGAACGTTCTTTTGTTGCTGATCGATGGAATAGCGATGATAAAGGAATACACTGGGGCTGTAAGTTTTTCATAGGATATTAAGTCGTGGCTCAACATTTGCGCGTACACCCAACAGACCCCCAAAACCGGTTGTTAAAAATTGCTGCCGAGGCCCTGCATAAGGGTGGGCTGGTTATTTATCCCTCAGACACCACCTATGCCATTGCATGCCACATGGGTGATAAGACCGCGCTAGAAAAAATCATTGCGCTGCGAAACTTGGATGAGAACCACCAGTTCAGTTTGGCTTGTAGAGATTTGAGCGACCTTGCAACCTACGCCAAGGTAGAGAATGCCGATTACCGGTTACTCAAGCGCAATACTCCGGGGCCATTTACCTTTATTTTGCAAGCCAGCCGTGAAGTGCCAAAGCGCTTGGTTCACCCAAAGAAAAAGCTGATTGGCCTGCGCGTACCTGACCATCCTATTGTTCAAGGTTTACTGGAGGTTTTTGGCGAACCTATGGTTACCGCCACTTTGCGCTTGGAAGATGCCGATGAAAATTTGGGTGATATTGACGAAATTATTGAAACGCTTGGTAATCATCGAGACATAGACGTGATTTTAGATGGCGGCCCTTGCGGCATAGAAACTTCAACAATTGTCGATATGTCCGACGGCGATCCGGTCATTGTGCGCCAGGGTCTGGGAGTGCTCGCCTAATATGCGTTCTCGGTAAAGGAGATGTGGACTCAAATCATCAGATCTATCGCGCGGCAGCGTAGGAAATACCTGCCATTGGAGGCCATGTGATCTATACTACCCAGTCAATTTTGATTTTAAGGTGCCCGCTTGAGCAGTAATGATTCGAATCAGAGGGTTGTCTCTGGAATGCGCCCCACCGGGCGTCTGCATTTGGGCCATTTACATGGCGTGTTAAACAATTGGGTGCGCTTGCAACACGAGTACGAGTGCTTCTTTTTTGTTGCCGACTACCACGCCCTTACTACCAATTACGAACATTCTGAAAGCATTGATCAGTTTACCTTTGATACGGTGGTGGATTGGCTGGCCGCCGGGGTTAACCCTGGCGCAGCAACAATTTTTGTCCAGAGCAAGGTGCCAGAGCACGCAGAATTGCACTTGATGCTTTCAATGATTACCCCATTGTCGTGGTTAGAGCGTGTACCTTCGTACAAAGACCAACAGCAAAAGCTCAAGGATCGCGACTTAGCGACCTATGGATTTTTGGGTTATCCATTGCTGCAAGCTGCAGACATTTTGATTTACCGCGCAGGTAGAGTGCCTGTTGGTGCCGATCAGGTTGCCCACGTAGAACTTACTCGGGAAGTGGCGCGGCGTTTTAATCATATTTATGGGCGTGAACCCGGATTTGAAGAGCAGGCTGAAGCCGCTGTGAAGAAGATGGGTAAGAAGGCTGCCAAACTATATGTGAATTTTCGTCGTGAATATTTAGAGCGTGGCGATGGTGAAGCATTAGAGCGCGCAAAGGCATTGCTCTCTGAGCAGCAAAACCTCTCCATTGGGGATACCGAGCGATTATTTGGTTATTTGGAAGGTGGCGGTCGAATTATTTTGCCTGAGCCGCATTCGCTGTTGTCCGAACAGGCCAAGATGCCTGGTTTAGATGGCGAAAAAATGTCCAAATCTTACAACAACATTATTGCCCTGCGCGAAGAGCCTGGCGTGGTGGAAAGTAAGGTTCGTACTATGCAAACAGACCCTGCTAGGGTGCGTTTGACCGACCCGGGTGAGCCAAGAAATTGCCCGGTATTTGCGCTGCACCAAGTGTATTCAAATCAAGAGGTATTGGACTGGTGCACGACAGGATGCCGCACAGCGGGCATTGGCTGCATTGATTGCAAACAGCCATTGATAGACAGCATTAATATTGAACAAGAATTGATACGTAATCGCGCCCAGCAGTTTGAAGAAGACGCGGATCTTGTCCATGCGGTGATTCAGGAAGGGTCGGAAAAAGCCCGTGTGATCGCCCGAGAAACTATGGACGACGTGAAGGAAGCTGTGGGAATTAGTTATCGCCAGTAATGCTAAAATATACGGTCTGACGGCGGTTAGTTTGTTGAAATCTGTTGCGTCAGTTATGTCGTGTGCTCGGAGTTTGTTGTGTCGATAGGTACAAATGCAGAAGACAGCATAGCCTCGGATAGTTCGGAAGAGGTTGTCGTTGAGCCCACGCAAAGGCTGAATGTCGCGCGTGAGGCGGATGAAAATACCCTAGCTATGGTGGCAGGCCAGCCGTTTGTTGATATGCCAACTGACCTCTACATTCCACCGGAAGCGTTAGAGGTATTTTTAGAGACTTTTGAAGGCCCACTCGATTTACTGTTGTACCTCATCAGACGGCAAAACCTAGACATTTTACAGGTTCAAGTGTCGGTTATAACGGCCCAGTACATGAGCTATATCGATCTCATGCAAGCCCTTCAGCTGGAGCTTGTAGGTGAGTATTTGTTAATGGCAGCTATGTTGGCTGAAATTAAGTCGCGGATGTTGTTACCCAGACCGGAAAGCTTGAAAGATGAGGAAGACCCTCGCGCTGAGTTGATTCGCCGGCTGCAAGAGTATGAACAAATAAAGTCTGCTGCAGAGAATCTTGATGAAATTCCTCGCTTAGAACGCGATGTGTTTCCTGCAGCTGCGAATAAGCCTGACATGGTTAAGATGCTTGCAGAGCCGGACGTAGATTTACGTGATGTGCTTTTTGCGCTATCTCACGTGTTACGCCGTGCGGAAATGTACACCAAGCATGAAGTCAAATTTGAGCCGCTGTCAGTGCGCGAGCGCATGGGGAATATTTTATCTGCGGTGAGTGAACGTGATGGCTTTATACCTTTTTACGAGCTTTTTGTGGCGGAAGAGGGGCGACTAGGCGTGGTGGTTACGTTTTTAGCCATTATGGAGCTAGTTCGCGAAGCGCTCATAGAATTTGTTCAAAACGAGGCCTTTGCGCCTATCCATGTACGCGTTGGAGCAGCTAGAACCGATGGTGGTGTACAATTTGACGAGTCTTATGATGATCAATATGGCGGGTCAAAAGCTGACGAAGATGCGGTGTTTACAAACGACGAGCGCGGTGAAAGCGTGTCAGCGGAAGTACTTCCCATAGCTGCCGAAGCTGAGGCCGAGCAAAATTCGGGCTCACAGCAAGGTGGCTACGCAAATCAGGATGATAACTCGTCCAACGCATCTGATGAGGAGGCTGACTAATGGCTGAGGGGCAGGTGCTTACCGAAGCGAAAATAGGCCAGATTATTGAAGCCGCGTTATTGGCTGCTGAAGGTCCTTTGATTGTAGAGAATTTATTTAAGCTATTTGCTGACGGCGAGTTAGAAGACGAAAATGGGCGTAAGCAAATACGCGACGTGCTAACGGCGTTAGAAGAGGCGTGTGGCGACCGTGGGGTTGAGCTCATTCGTGTTGCCAGTGGCTATCGTTATCAAGCCAAACAAGATTTGAGTGCGTGGGTGAGTCGCTTGTGGGAAGAAAAGCCCCCGCGTTATACCCGTGCATTGCTGGAGACTTTGGCGTTGGTTGCCTACAAGCAGCCAGTGACCCGTGGTGATATTGAACAAATTCGCGGTGTTGGTGTGAGTCAAAATATTATGCGCACACTGCTTGAACGAGATTGGATACGCGTAGTCGGTCAGCGCGAGGCGCCTGGGCGTCCCTCATTATATGGTACAACTAAGAGGTTTCTGGATTACTTCAACTTAAATAACCTCGATCAGCTACCACCGTTGGAAGAAATTAGGGCGCTTATTGAGCCGACTCTTGTTGCTGAAGAGGTTGCTGAAGGTGCTGCTGAAAGTATGGCAGAGACTGTTTCGGAAAGTGGTATCGAAGGCGCCGAAGTAGATACAGAAGTAGGTGCAGAGGTAGGCGTTGCAGGTGAAGCGGATGCAGGTGCCCAGAAGATTGAAGAAAATCCACATGGCACGGCGGATGAATCTACGCTAACTGCCCACGGAGCTGACGAGGCTGCTGAGATGGAAGAAAACCACGGCAGCCACGGTGATGATATTGCGGATGTGGCGGGTGACGATCTAAGCGTTATTAATGATGCAGAAAATCAGGGTCACGAGGTCAGCCGCGAAGAAGATGATGATGAACACGAACATGAAGAAGTCGCTGATGCCGATGGTCAGTTAGACCAGCGCGCAAACGAAGTGACTCCGCCCCAACCTGAGCAAAATTAATGACCTATACTCTCGGTATTTACACCGACCTTTATCTCGACCTACACACAGGTACCTCTTGTCATGACTATGTCTAGATCTTCAGTTATTGGCAATACTGGCCCCAAGTCTGTTCTCTCTAGAAAAGCGCCTTCAGGTACACGCGAGGAGCGCAAGGATAGAGATCGTTCGAGATCGTTTTTTAACGAGGGTCCGCGTCGAGCAGCTATCGCCGAAGAGCCTGAAGCGCAAAAGTTGCAGAAGGTGCTCGCTTCTCATGGTCGTGGTTCGCGTCGAGAAATAGAGTCGTGGATTAGCGCGGGTAGAGTTGCCGTAAATGGCGAACCAGCACATTTGGGACAGCGCGTTACCAGCGCTGACAGTATTGAAGTAGATGGGCAATCGGTCTCTTCAGATCAGGGTCTTACGCCACAAGTTATCGTTTTGAATAAAGCTGGCGGCTTAGTTTGTAGTCGGCGTGACCCTGAAGGACGGGGCACCATATTTGATCAGTTACCTAAAATCCCAGGCAGTCGCTGGGTCACAGTGGGTCGTTTAGACGTGCAAACTACGGGTTTGTTATTGGTCACTAACGACGGTGGTCTCGCGCACAGGATGATGCATCCATCTACTGGCTTAGATCGCGAGTACGCGGTGCGAGTGAATGTAAAGTTGGACGATAAAGTGATTCGCCAGCTAAAAGAGGGGGTGGAGCTAGAAGGGCAGATGATGCGCTTTTCTGACATTCGCTATTACAATGGCAGTGAAAATAATTTTTGGTATCACGTGGCTTTAACAGAAGGTCGTAACCGCGAGGTAAGACGCCTGTTTGAAAGTGCTGGTTGCATGGTGAGCCGCCTTAAGCGCGTTAGATATGGGCCCGTTATATTGCCCTCTTGGCTTACAGTCGGTCAGTGGGCGTCTTTGCAGCAGGAAGATTTGAAGCTTTTATACAAAATGCTTGGGTTACCACGACCAGGTCGAAGTGGGCAAAAACTTAAACGCTCGCGGGTGGCAAAAGGCAGCTGCCTTATACCTTATCCAAAATTGACTGCGCCCAAGGCTGCGCAGAAGCCTGAAGATCCTTCCATTATGGCCGCCGAAATGGCTGCGGGGCTAGATTTTGCTGAGGGTGGTTCGGACGAGCTAGGTGAGTGGAAGGAGCGGCCGGTGCGGCCCACTGCCAGAGTGCCTGCTAATAAGGCGCGTCCTGTGCTTGGCAAATATACGGGTAGAAATTCTCCCAAAGGGTCAGTTGCCAGCTCGGGTAAAAGTCCTGCTAAAAGCTCGGGTCAAAGTAGCAATAAAGATTCGAGAAAAACGGGTGGCAAAGTTGTGCGTAAAAACTCGGCCGATAATCGAGCGGGTTCTGCGCGCAAAATCGATGCATTGGCGAAGGCAAGAAGTCGCGGCAAGTCCAGTTCTGCTGCCAGTAGTCGCCCTGCCAGAAGCGGTCGACCCTCGACTAAGCGTTAGTTCGGCAGTTTGCTTCTATTTAGCTTGCCGAAAGTTAGCTTGTCGCAAGCAGGCTAATAGGCGCGCCAACATCAGTTGCTGCCATTAGTTGCTTATTTGCAGCCAGGTGCGAGCGTCTAACTGCTGCCCAGTGGCGAAGGTTACGACATTACCGCTGACCTGATCACTCCCGCACATCAGCGCTAAATACAATTCCATGTGATCTTCTGGGGTCGGTAATAGGGCCGGATCTTCGAGTGGATATGCTTCTTTACGCATGGCGGTTCTGGTGCCGCCCGGGTTAACGCTATAGACATGAATGTTCCCGGCGGTCTCCGTTTCGTCAGCGAACAGTTGACTTAACCCTTCTAACGCGAACTTTGATGCCGCATACGCGCCCCAATAAGCTCTAGCTTCGCGGCCCACGCTTGAGGAAGTATGAATTACACAGGCGTTGTCGCTCTTGTCGAGTAATTCGAACAGGCCCTTATTGAGCATAAACACAGCGTTAACGTTGGTGTGCATCACCTTTTGCCACTCGTCCGCAGGGTAGTGGGCAATGGGCACTTTGGGTCCAAGGCGCGAGGCGTTATGCACTAAGCCGTCCAGTTGCCCAAAGTTATCAGCAATTGAGTTGGCCAAGTTTTCTACTGTTTCGCTATCGAGGTTTTCCAAATCGCAGGGCACGATGACAGGCGCTGTTTTGGTATGAGCCTCTATCCAATCGAAGACAACTTCAAGCTTGCTCCGCGTGCGGCCTAAAAGAATGACATTTGCGCCAAAACTCGCATAAGTCTTAGCCGTGGCGCTGCCAATGCCGTCGCCTGCACCGGTGACTAATATTGTTTTGCGCTTTAAAACGTCACCTTGAAAGTGGTGTTGCCAGTTACTTTGTTTGGCCGCCAGTTCAGGGTAATGGCTTAGGTTATTGGCTGCACTATTTGTCTGTGTCATTGAGGTTTTCTTGCATGGACGATGTAATTTGCATCTGTATCGTTGCTGATCCGACAGTTGCGGGTCAGCGGGTTATAGTTCATGCCCCTGATCTCTACTACCTCGAGTCCCGCATCTCTCAACGCTTGGGCCAATTCGGAAGGTTTGATGAACTTGGCGTACTCATGCGTGCCTTTAGGCAAAATATTCAGCAAGTACTCGGCGCCCAAAACTAATAAAAGGTAGGCTTTGGGGTGGCGATTGATGGTGGAGAAAAATAAGTCAGCTCCAGGTTGGGCTAGTTTTGCGCATGCTTTCACAGTATCTGGGTAGTGAGTCACATGCTCCAGCATTTCTAAGCAGGTGACTGTGCGAAATTGCGCGGGTTTTAGCTCGGCATATTCTTCCGCCGTGGTTTCCTCGTAATTCACTTGAGTGCCGCTGTCCAAGGCGTGGAGTTTGGCAACGCCTAGTGCTTTAACGGCCATATCAATGCCAGTTGTTTGAGCGCCGGTTGCGGCAATAGATTCGGCAAGAATGCCGCCGCCGCAGCCAACGTCTATAATCGGGCCAGCGTGCAAATCTGTGCGTTCTTGAATGTAAGCGAGTCTGCTTGGGTTGATGTCGTGCAGAGCCTTAAAGTCGCCATTTAGATCCCACCAGCGGCTTGCCAGCGCATTGAATTTGCTGATTTCTTCAGGGTCCACATTTTGCGCGTTATCCATGATGTGTAATCACACTCCGTAATTGCTGGCAAAGAACGTAATAGTGCTCTTTAAAAGCATTTTTGGCCATTGTAGCCGCCACTACCCCTGTCACGAAAGGAGGAGCCGTAAATTGGTCGAAATTGTCGCAGAAGATTCTGCTAGGTTACTGGAAAGTTGACGTTAGAAATCTCAGTGCAGAGCGGTTTCTCTCTTCGAAGCAGTGATGTTGTTGCGCACTTGTGGCCGTTTGCTGCGCATTTGAGGAGGCTGCTTCAGCAGTCTTTGGCAGGGTTTTTCAGTCCTGGGCGAGGTCTCAGGCGGGGCCTCTAAAATGTCCTCAATTTGGCGCTCTCGCAAGCATCATTAGGCGTGCCAGGGTACTCGCCGAAGGAGCGCAATATCTGCTGTAAAAGACGCCTACAAATGACCCATTTGTTGATGATTGTGTTAACATTTGGAGCTAATTTCCCAAGCTGATAGCGCCGCATTTATGTCCGAAACTACGCCCCCAGATTCTAGAGATATTCGCCCAGTAAACATCGAAGATGAACTACGTCAGTCGTACTTGGATTACGCGATGAGCGTGATTGTGGGTCGAGCGCTGCCAGATATTCGCGATGGCCTAAAACCAGTGCACAAGCGCGTTTTGTTTGCCATGAGCGAACTCAACAACACCTACAATAGACCCTACGTTAAATCGGCTCGAGTGGTCGGCGACGTAATTGGTAAGTACCACCCGCATGGTGATACAGCAGCCTACGACACCATTGTGCGTATGGCCCAAGATTTCTCCATGCGCTACTTACTGGTAGATGGCCAAGGCAACTTTGGTTCTATTGATGCAGATCCACCGGCCGCCATGCGTTACACAGAAGTGCGTATGTCGAAGATGGCTTCAGATCTTTTGGCAGATTTAGATAAAGACACCGTTGAGTTTGTGCCTAACTACGATGACACGCTGTCAATGCCGGAAGTATTGCCTACTCGGGTACCAACACTGCTAGTAAACGGTAGCTCAGGTATCGCGGTAGGCATGGCGACCAATATTCCACCGCATAATTTGACGGAGGTTGTGAACGCCTGTCTCGCTATGTTGGAAAATCCAGAGATGGAAATTGACGGGCTGATGGATTACATCACCGCGCCAGATTTTCCTACAGGTGGCATCATTAACGGGCGCGCGGGTGTTGTTCAAGCATATCGTACGGGCCGTGGACGTATTTATGTGCGTGGACGCGCCAGTGTAGAAGTAGAAAAGAATGGTCGCGAGCGCATCATCATCACCGAGATCCCTTATCAGTTGAATAAGTCTCGACTGATTGAAAAAATCGCTGAACTGGTAAAAGAAAAGCGCATTGATGGCATTACTGAACTGCGAGATGAATCGGACAAAGACGGACTTCGCGTAGTAGTTGAAGTGCGTCGCGGCGAATCTGGTGAGGTTATTCTAAATAATCTGTACACCCAGACCCAATTACAATCTGTGTTTGGCATTAACTGCGTTGCTTTGGTCGAAGGTCAGCCAAAGTTGGTCAACCTCAAGCAAATGCTTGAAGCGTTTTTGCAGCACAGACAAGAAGTCGTGACACGCAGAACTCTGTATTTACTGCGTCGCGCACGTCAGCGTGGACACATTCTGGAAGGCCAAGCTGTAGCTTTGGCTAACATTGATGCAGTCATTGAATTGATTAAAAAGTCACCTTCAGCGTCAGAAGCGCGAGTGAAGTTAATGGAACAACGCTGGGCCGCCGAAGCATTGTTCGACTTATTAGAACGAGTTGGCAGCGATGCGTGCCGGCCAGAAGGGTTGTCAGAAGACTTCGGCTTTAGTGATGGTCGTTATCGCCTTACCGAAGAGCAAGCCCAGGCTATTCTAGAAATTCGCTTACATCGTTTGACTGCTATGGAGCAGGGCAAGCTGATGGAAGATTACCAGGGTGTGATTGATGAAATCGCTGACCTGTTAGATATTTTGGGGTCGCATACCCGATTGATTTCCGTGATTCGCGGAGAGCTAGAAGAAATACGGAGCACTTATGGAGACGAGCGTCGAACTGAAGTAGTGACCAGTCACCAAGATCTATCGGTTGAAGATCTGATCAACGAAGAAGAGCTTGTGGTCACTATTTCTCACCTAGGGTATGGCAAGACGCAACCATTAGACACTTATCAGGCGCAGCGGCGGGGTGGTCGAGGTAAAGCGGCTACAACAGTCAGGGACGAAGATTTTGTTGAGCATTTGATTGTTGCGAATTCTCACGACGTTTTACTCTGCTTTTCTGATAGAGGTAAGGTTTTTTGGCTCAAAGTGTTCCAGATTCCACAAGGCAGTCGGGGCGCCAAAGGTCGGCCAATGATTAATCTCCTGTCTTTGGGTGCCGACGAGCGCATCACAGCTGTCCTGCCTATTAAAGATTACGCGGCGGATCATTTTGTCTTTATGGCGACAGCCAATGGCACCGTTAAAAAGACGCCGCTAGAGCAATTTTCACGTCCGCGCCCAAGCGGTTTGATTGCTATTGATTTGGAAGAAGGCAACACATTAGTCGGCGCGGCCATCACAAATGGCAGCTGCGACATTATGCTGTGCTCTAACGCGGCAAAAGCTGCGCGTTTCAAGGAAACAGACGTAAGAACTATGGGTCGTACGGCGAAGGGTGTTCGCGGTATTAGGCTAGGCGAAGGACAGCGTGTTATTTCACTGATTATTCCTGATGAAGAGGGATATCTCTTAACAGCCAGTGAAAATGGTTATGGCAAGCGCTCACTAATTACCGACTTCCCTATTCGTGGTCGTGGCGCTCAAGGTGTTATTGCTATGCAAACTAGCGAGCGCAATGGCGCACTTGTAGGCGCAGTGCAGGTTTTCAAAGGCGATGAGCTGATGCTGATTTCAAATTTGGGCACATTGGTTAGAACCGGCGGCGATGAAGTGTCTGTTGTGGGCAGAAATACACAAGGCGTGCGGCTAATCAAGCTTAAAGATGGCGAGCTGATGAACAGTGTCGGGCGTATTGCTGAAGGCAGTTTGGTAATGGATACCGAGGGCGTTGAAGGTGAAAACGCTGCTGCAGTTGAAGGTGATGGTGCCGGTGACGTAGAAGGCGAAGTTGCAGACAGCCCAACGCCCGCCGAAGATTCAGATACCGAATCTGAGTAGTAGCCGAAAACCTACTTTGCGGTAGATAGGTAAGTTTCTACGACGGTTGCGATGACCGCTTTTGGTCATCCTACTTGGACGTCCTAGTTAGGCGTCTTTTTAGGGTGGCAATAGAAAGGACGCTACATAAACGTACAACCTAGGCTACAAAATCAGCCTAGATGAAAAATTCATTTGGCGGCCTAATAATTAGGGCTGCTCGCTTTAAGCTATTGATAAATATAATCTAATTGGAGGTTTTCTTGGGTCGCACATACAACTTTTCAGCTGGTCCCGCGTCGTTACCGATAGAAGTTCTTAAGCAAGCCGCAGAAGAAATGACAGACTACCAAGGTAGCGGTATGTCGGTTATGGAAATGAGCCACCGGAGCAAAATATTTGTCGATGTCGCAGCTCAAGCAGAAGCTGACTTGCGCGAGTTAATGGGCGTGTCAGACGAATACCATGTGCTGTTTTTGCAAGGCGGTGCTACTGGACAATTTGCGGGCATCCCACTGAATTTAACCCAAGCAGGCGACACCATAGATTTTATTGAAACCGGCGCTTGGTCAAAGAAAGCCGTTAAAGAGGCGAAGAAATATTGTAACGTTAATGTTGCAGCTTCCAGTGCCGACTCTAACTTCGACCATATTCCAGACCAAAGCGCTTGGAAACTCAGCGACAATGCAAGTTTGCTACACATTTGTTCCAATGAAACCATTGGCGGCGTGCAGTTTAAAAACTTCCCAATCAGTTCAGTGCCTATTGCCGTGGACATGTCATCGGACATATTGTCGCGCTCTGTAGATGTGGATAACTTTGGGTTGATTTACGCTGGTGCGCAGAAAAATATTGGCCCAGCGGGTTTGACCGTTGTAATCGTCCGCAAAGACCTTTGCGGTAAGGCGCGAGACATTACGCCAACGTTCTTAGATTATGCTCAGCAGGCAGACAATGACTCTATGATCAACACGCCACCGACTTATGGTTGGTATTTGGCTGGCTTGGTATTCAAATGGATTAAGGAAAAAGGTGGCCTTACAGCCATTGAAGCGCAAAATCACGCGAAGGCAGATTTACTCTACGGCGCCATTGAAAACAGTAATTTTTACAGCTCGCCAGTTGCCGCGGGTAATCGCTCCACTATGAACGTGCCTTTTACCTTGGCCGATTCAGCACTGGACGCGGAGTTTGTTAAGCAAGCCGAAGCGCGCAGTATGTTTAACCTCAAAGGACACAGAAGTGTTGGCGGCATGCGTGCCAGCATTTATAACGCGGTTTCGCTGGAAGCCGTTCAAGCATTAGTCAGTTTTATGAGCGAATTCGAAAATGAGCGTGGATGATGAGGTGTTAAAACCCTTACGGGAGCGTATTGACAGTATTGATCGTCAATTACTGACATTGATCAATGCCCGTGCGCAGTGCGCGTTAGAAGTGGGTGAAATTAAGCAGGGCCAACCCATGAGCGAGGTGCCTATTTTTTATCGCCCAGAGCGTGAGGCGCAAATCTTAATGCGGCTGATGGCAGAAAATACGGGACCGTTGACCGATGCTGACGTAGCCGGCTTGTTTCGCGAAGTTATTTCCTGCTGTTTGAATCTTGAGCAGCCGTTGACCGTTGCCTATTTTGGCCCTGAAGGCACCTATACCGAAGCCGCTGCGATTAAGCAGTTTGGCCACTTTGCCAATACAACGCCCATGGCATCCATTGATGAAGTGTTTCGCGAAGTAGAATCTCAGGCAGTTCACTATGGTGTCGTCCCAGTGGAAAATTCCACTGAGGGTATGGTTAATCACACGTTAGATTGTTTTCTGAGCACGCGCCTGCGTATTTGCGCCGAGGTGGAGTTGCCTATCCATCACGCGTTTATGCAAGCCATCAGTGAAGGCGCCGCGCCGCAAATTACTGAAATTGTTTCTCACGCCCAGAGTTTGGCCCAGTGTCGTGGTTGGTTAGACCAGCATTACCCTGGCATTCCTCGCTTAGCTGTAGCCAGTAATGCAGAGGCGGCAAAGCAAGCTTTGGTGCGCCCCGGTGTTGCTGCTGTAGCCGGTGAAATGGCTGCTGAACGTTACAACTTACATGTATTGTCTACGCGTATTGAAGATAACCCTGATAACAAAACACGCTTCCTAATCATTGGTAAGCAAGTGGTTGGCCCCAGCGGCAACGACAAAACTTCAATTTTGGTGTCGGTGAAGAATGAGCCTGGGGCTTTGCTGCGGGTATTGGAACCCTTCCAGCGCTTTGACATTAGCCTGTCGCGCATTGAAACGCGTCCAGCACGCTCCGGCGACTGGTCCTATGTGTTCTTTATAGATTTTGATGGTCATCAATCGCAAACCAACGCTCAATCAGTGATTGATGCAATATCAGACGTCGCATTAGAAGTGCGCACGTTGGGTTCTTACCCTAAGGCTGTGGTCCCCGCATGAATATAGAAGCACAAGTGAACGAGCGAATTGCCGGTCTAAAACCTTATCAGCCGGGTAAGCCAATAGACGAAGTTGCGCGTGAGTTGGGCATTAACGATATTGTTAAACTTGCCAGCAATGAGAACCCTCGTGGTCCGGGAGAGCATGTTCAGCAAGCTATCGCTCAGGTCAGTAAAGAGTTGTCTCGTTATCCTGACGGCGGCGGCTATGAGCTTAAGGCTGCATTGGCAGAGCACATCGGCGTGGACACAAATCAACTGACCTTAGGTAATGGGTCTAACGATGTCTTAGATCTAATTGCGCGAGTGGCCGTTGAGCCAGGTTATGAAGCAATTATTTCAGAGCACAGTTTTGTTGTGTATCGCTTGGCAGTTACCTGCTGTGGTGGTGATTTGATGACCGTTCCTGCCAAGGACTACGGCACAGACTTAGGCGCCATGCTCGCGGCAATAAATGAACGTACGCGCGTTATTTTTATAGCTAACCCGAATAACCCAACTGGCACATGGGTGCCGGGCGCGGATTTGGTAGATTTCTTACAGCAGGTGCCTACCACCGTCTGGGTAGTTTTAGATGAAGCGTATCTTGAGTATATGACGTCCAGTGACTATATAGACGGTGTATCGTTGTTGAAGGAATTCCCTAATTTAATTCTTACCCGTACATTTTCAAAGGTCTATGGCCTTGCCGCAGTGCGCTTGGGTTACGGTGTTTCTAGTCCCGAATTTGCGGATTTGCTCAACCGTGTTAGACAACCATTTAATGTGAATGCCCTTGCGATGGCAGCGGCCATTAGCGCTATTGCTGATGAAGAATATGTTCGCGAAAGTGTCGAAATGAATCGTCAAGGGATGCAGCAAATGGTCGCTGGGCTGGCGGACATGGGTTATTCGTATATCCCATCCGCGGGTAATTTTGTCAGCTTTGACTGCGGTGAGCCTGGTCCAGATGCATTTCAACGACTCTTGCAACAAGGGGTTATTGTTAGGCCTATTGCAGAATATGGCTTGCCCAATCATATTCGCGTAAGCATTGGTCTGCCTTCAGAGAATGAGCGATTCTTGACAACACTGGCGAAGATCCGGCGTTGATTGCCGTAGGAGTCTGCGCATTGAGGGTATATGTCTGAAATTTTTCATAAAATTGCCATAGTCGGTGTCGGCCTGATTGGTGGCTCGCTAGCACTCGCGCTGCGTCAGCAGGATGCTGCCAGCGTTTTAGTGGGTGTTGAAAACAACGCGACTTCTGCACAGTGGGCGTTAGATAACGGCTTGGTTGACGAAATTGCCGGTCAGGTGCCAGATGATGCGACGCTGGTAGCCCTGTGTGTGCCCAGTGATTTGGTCAGTGCTTGGGTTGTTAAGTTGGCAAAGCATCAAGCCGCGGTATTTGATGTGGGCAGCGTTAAGGGGCCAATTGTCAGCGCGGTGGCCTCTCAGATAAACCTGCCGGAAAATTTTGTACCTTGTCATCCTATTAGCGGATCTGAGAAAAGTGGGCCTGAATCTGCTCGCGCTGATTTATTTACCGGCTGCATGGTGGTACTCACACCCACTGAAAATACGTCGCCCCAAGCCTTAGAAAGCGTGTTCAAGTTATGGCGCTGTTTAGATGCGCGGACCAGCCAGCTCTCGCCCAAAGACCATGACCGGGCGCTGGCCATTACCAGCCATATACCTCATTTGTTAGCCTTTGCCTTTATGCAGCAAGTTGAAGAGCAGCATTTTTCGCTAACCGGTGGGGGCTTCAGAGATTTTACGCGTATCGCTGGGGCCAACCCCGAACTTTGGTGGCGCATATTTCAGCTGAACAAGGAGGAGGTGTTGACGGCATTGGACACCTTCAGCACAGCCCTGCAGTCATTGGCACAAAGTATTCGCGACGCTGACGGTGAATCTGGGATCGCTCAGATTAGTGCTGCGGCGAATAAGCGCAAAGCCTCTGAGGCGGAATGAGGCCGCAGGAAGCAAAAGTAAGCTAAATAAATTTGCGCCAGATTTAGAATGATTTCTTAACAACGCGTTTTGCGCCAATGTCTAATTGAGACCTTCAATTTAAACTGAGCATTAGTGTGATATTTCAATTTCAGTACCCCTTCGAGGAAAAATGATGCAGCACGACCCGCTTGCTCCTGTAGTTACCATTGATGGCCCAGGGGGTTCCGGTAAAGGAACTTTGTCTTCGCTAGTGGCCGCTAAATTGGGTTGGCACTTGCTTGACTCTGGCGCGCTGTACCGCATTGTTGCGGCCTCTGCGCAAGCCCAAAGCATTGATTTCGTTGATGAAAATTCGTTGATGTCAATGATCCCAGATTTGCACATCGCTTTTGCTGGCGACAAGGTAGGCGTTAACGGTAAAGACTTGAGCGACATTATTCGAACTGAGGAAACTGGCGTGGCAGCGTCTCAAGTGGCGGCATTGCCTGGCGTTCGTGAGGCCATATTAGCGTTACAAAAATCTTTCCAACGCGCGCCTGGTTTAGTGGCAGACGGTCGAGATATGGGCACCGTAGTATTTCCGCACTCCAAGGCCAAAATATTTTTGGACGCTTCGGCGGAAGCAAGAGCGAATCGCCGTTATAAGCAGTTGAAAAATAAAGGATTGAATGTTAATTTGCGCGACCTCCTCGAACAGATACAAGAACGTGATGCTCGGGATAGAGGACGTGCAGTTGCACCGCTGAAGCCCGCCGCTGATGCGCTCATAATTGATAGCACCCGGATGACCATAGAAGAGGTGTTAGAAACAATTATGGCGGAAGTCGCCAAAGGGTACGCATAAGGTTCCTGGAAGGTTTCAAGTAAGAAAGCTTTCGGGGGAAGGGTTCGCTTCGAGAAGAAAGTAAAGTTAGAAAGTACGTAGGGATACGCAAACGAGAGATATGCTCTTTGTCCTACCGGTCTGATTACAACTCGAAACAAGATTATTGATTTGCACTGTGTGCCTAGCGCGCTGTGATATGCAATGGTTGCTCTTTTAGCTTTAGCCAGTAACTGCCTAAACATTAACTAACCAACGGAGAGTTTCGCCGGCTTGGCAAGCATCTCAATGCGAGCTATGTGCTTCCCCCGGCAGACAATTATATGAGCGAATCATTTGCCGACCTATTTGAAGAAAGTTTACAAACCATCGAGATGGCACCCGGGTCCATCGTCACCGGCACGGTGGTAGACATAGACGATGACTGGGTAGTAGTACATGCCGGTTTAAAATCAGAAGGGGTTATCCCCAAAAATCAATTCCTCAATGAAGAGGGCGTTTGCACCTTAAGCATTGGCGACCAAGTAAAGGTTGCAATGGAAGTTGTAGACGATGGCTTTGGTGAAACCCGTTTGTCTCGCGAAAAAGCTAAGCGTGCCGAGTCATGGGAACAACTAGAAGAAGCCAGCGAAAAAGGCGAAGTTGTTATCGGTATTATCAATGGCAAGGTTAAAGGTGGATTCACCGTTGACGTCAATGACATCCGCGCGTTCTTGCCCGGTTCATTGGTTGATATCCGACCATTGCGCGAAACAGCTCACCTTGAAGGCAAGCCTTTAGAATTTAAAGTTATTAAGCTCGATCAGAAGCGCAACAACGTTGTTGTTTCTCGTCGTGCCGTTCTTGAAGATGAAAACTCTCATGAGCGTGAAGAGCTACTTGCTTCTATGCAAGAAGGTCAAGATGTTAAAGGTATCGTTAAAAACCTTACCGATTACGGTGCCTTCGTTGACCTTGGCGGCGTAGACGGTCTGTTGCACATCACCGATATGGCTTGGAAGCGTATTCGTCATCCGAGCGAAATGGTTAACGTTGGCGACGAAGTGAGCGTACGAATTTTGAAGTTCGATCGTGAAAAGAATCGCGTTAGCCTAGGTATGAAGCAATTAGGCGATGATCCCTGGGTCAATATCATTCGTCGTTATCCAGAGGGTGCGCGCGTGATGGCTACCATCACCAACCTGACGGATTACGGTTGTTTTGCTGAGATCGAAGAAGGCGTTGAAGGTTTGGTACACGTATCCGAAATGGATTGGACCAATAAGAATATTCATCCTTCTAAAGTTGTCTCAGTAGGCGACGAAACTGAAGTAATGGTTTTGGATATTGACGAAGAACGTCGTCGTATTTCATTGGGTATCAAGCAATGCCGTCCTAATCCTTGGGAAGAGTTCAGCATTCAGCATGACAAGAGCGATCGCATCAGCGGCAACATCAAGTCAATTACCGATTTTGGTATCTTCATCGGCTTGGACGGCGGCATCGACGGTCTTGTGCATCTTTCGGATATTTCTTGGAACGAGCCAGGCGAGACTGCGGTTCGCAGATACTCCAAGGGCGAGCAGATTGAGACTATTATTTTGTCCGTTGATCCAGAGCGTGAGCGTATCTCGCTAGGCATTAAGCAACTAGATAAAGATCCATTCTCAGATTACACAGCGATTCATGATCGTGGTGCGGTAATCATGGGCAAGGTTGTAGAAGTACAGCCTAAAGAAGTGATACTTGAACTGGCTGAAGAAGTACTAGGAGTACTTAAAGCAGCAGAAATCAGCGTTGATCGCGTGGAAGACGCACGCACAGTGTTGAAAGAAGGCGAAGAAATTGAAGTTAAGATCATTAACATTGATCGCAAGAACCGAACCATTGGCTTGTCTATCAAGTCGAAGGACATCGAAGAAGAGCGAGCGGTTGTTAAGGAGCACCAGAAGCAAGAGACTGATCGTTCAGGTCCTGCAACTTTGGGTGACTTGATCAAAGCGCAAATGAACCAGCAGGCAGACGAGGACTAGGCTTTGCCTAGTTTACGTTCCTAAGAGCTAGAGTCCAGTTATGACCGATGAAGTCAGCCTAACTAAATCTGAGCTAATCGAGCGTATGGTTAATGCTCAATCTCGGGTGGCTGGTTTGCAGCTCAACGCCAAAGACGTTGAGTTTGCGGTTAAGACAATGCTTGAGCAAATGTCCAATACTTTGGCCGCTGGGGACCGAATTGAGATACGTGGTTTCGGTAGTTTTTCTTTGCACTACCGTGCGCCACGTATAGGACGCAACCCGAAGACGGGCGAATCTGTAGGACTTGCAGGTAAGCATGTACCGCACTTTAAGCCGGGTAAAGAACTTCGAGACCGAGTCAATGAGGCTCTATTGAAGGACTTGGCAGGCGCGAAGGCAGATGGCTCAGGCTAGATGGTTAGCCTAGAGGCTTTTGGGTAAGCGAACGAATAGGGAAAGACTAGAAATAGTTTTTCCCTTTTTTTTGGTCTTTTTCTGACCTTTTCTGACCTTTTCTGACCTTTTCTGACCTTTTGGTTTTTGGCTTTTTGCCTTAATTCCCTCCTCTTACATCTTTCGGTAGGGGCGCAGAAATTACAAAGTTTGTCTCCCGGCAATTAGTCCAGGTGAATGCCTACATTTAGAAGAGCTATAACCCAACACAGCCGTAGTCTATTACCTCAGTTCTAAGGGCGAGTATCGGACTTAGTTTTCACCAAAATTCATTTAGATTTTTGTTCTCAACAACTATCAGGATGAAATATATGTTTGCCACTTTTTCTCACAGAGCTTTTAACAGAGCTGGCAATAACGCCGCTATCCGAGCCAGGAGCAAAGCCAAAGGGTATTTCTCAGTAGCTTTTCTTCTTTGTCTCTCTTCAATATTCCTAAGTAGGCCCGTGGTTGCCAAAACACCCAGTGCACTGTGCGCCGACAAGGTTGCTTTCGCAGCGTCAAGTCAGAATGCAGCGAAAAGCAAGGTGTCCGCAAAAAAGGCCGGCGCTCAGCAGCAAAAGATTGATCTAAATTCTGCCAGTGCTGATGAAATAGCTAAAACCTTGTCAGGGGTAGGACCGCGTAAAGCTCAGGCCATGGTCAAGTATCGAAACGAAGTTGGGCCATTTCGCAGTACGGATGAAGTGCTTGAGGTAAAAGGCTTTGGGCCAAGTATCTTGACGCGGAATAAGGGCCGGATACTGCCCGGTAAGGTCAGCCCAAAACGGTAAAAGGAAACGATAGTAGGCAACGACAGTAGGAAAGGACAAAAAGACGTTACTCAGAACTGCGCAAACAACTTGCAAACTGTTGGCGCAGCTTTTCCTTTGCCGCTGCTTTACCATTCGATGGTTGCTCTTCATTTTCTGTTTGGTGGCCGTTTATGCAACCCACCTAATACAGCTTGGGTAAGGAGGGTCCGGGTGATACTAGGCTAGGCATTACGCCTTCTCCACGTTAGGCTAAAGCCAATGTAAGGAAGCAAGCGTATGAGTAAATTTTGGACACCATTGTGCGATCGATTTGAAATCGATGTGCCTATTTTTGGCTTTGCTCATGATATGGCTACAGTGGCCGCCATTAGTAATGCTGGTGGGTATGGGGTGTATGGCGCGACACGGCGCTTTCCGCAGGAAATTACTGATGAGCTAGCCTACATTCGCAGTTTGACCGGTAGTCGACCCTTTGGGGTTGATTTGGTGTTACCACCGGGTATGCCTGAACATAATTCAAGAGAGGCTATACAGGCAGAAATTCCTCCCGAACATACAGCCTTTGTGCGCGACCTTATTGATCAATTTGCAGTTCCAGAGGCCACCGAGCCTGGTATGCGTACCCGCTTTATTCGCTCAAAAGAAATAGAACAAGAACAACTGCGCGCTGTGTTAGATAGCGATGTAAACATGCTCGCCTGTGGCATCGGCGCTCCAGCAGACGTTGTGGCAGAGGCCAAAGCACGCGGTAAAACAACAGTTGCCCTCATTGGTAGCCCTCATCACGTACCCAAAGCCCTACACGCTGGCGTCGAAATAATTGTCGCTCAAGGCTACGATGCCGGAGCGCATACGGGGCCGATAGGCACCTACTCATTAGTGCCGCAAATTGTCGACGCTGCGGGCGATGTGCCTGTGCTAGTGGCTGGCGGTGTGGCAACTGGTAGACATATTGCCGCTGCGCTTGCTATGGGCGCACAAGGCGTCTGGATGGGCACTGCTTGGCTGTTGTCCACAGAGCATCAAGGCCATATGCATCCGGTGAATCGCGATAAATTATTGCAGGCAGGTAGTGCAGATACGGTAATCACCCGCTCAGAAAGCGGTAAGCCGTTTCGACAGGTCCGCACAGCTTGGAGCCAGGCATGGGAAGCTGAGAATGCGCCGAAGCCCTTAAAAATGCCTTATCAGGATGTCTTGGTGGGTGATCTGCTTGGCGCCATTGAAGAACACGACATTGAACCGCTGATACATTCTGGAGCGGGACAGAGTATTGCCTACTTCAACGAAGTGCGCAGTGTAGAAACAATTATGCAGGATTTAGTCAGTGAGACGCGTCAGATTCTTGCTGTTCAAGCCCAGTATTTGGGTTAAAAGGTGCAATTTATGCGGCATTGCAAAGGGCAAAAAACTGAGGCGAAAACGCTGAAAATTCCCATCTGTGCCGTATTTTTCGCACTCTCAATGATGGGATGTCAGGGCCTAGACCTTGCCCAAACCCCCCTTAAATCCGTACAACTATCAGGTATCTGGGTGGTGGACGCTGGGGCGTCTGATGACCTCAGAGCATTTACGCGCCCGCCTTCTGAGCGTCGTAGGCCAAAGTTATCTGTGCGAGAAGAAATTCGCAGAATAGGTTTAGGCTCCGGTTTGGCTTTTGTCGTACAAGACTTTCAAATCATTGACGCCAACCAAATTGTTATAGAACAAGGCCGCAATTCTATGGGCGTGAAACATATTCCTGGGACCTACCGAGACGTAACTTGGGGTGACCGAGAGCGAGATATCTGGCGAATACAAGCCGGTTGGCAAGAAACGGATTTGGTGATTTTTTCCACCGCAAAAGGGCTGCGAGTTTTAGAGCGGTATCAATTGGTCAATCGAAACAGGTTGAGGCTAGACTTAGACGTGCAAGCGGATGGAGGCAATCGCAAATTGACGCGCTTTTTTGATAGAAAAAGCTGAGTCGGTTCGCAAATTTGGCATTAGCCGGCGAATAATCGCAAAACTTAGCCTTATTGCTCAAGCCAAAGACAAATTCTGCCTTATCGGTCTTGCATTTGGTCTCATTGCTATTAGAATATCGCGCTTCGCTGCAAGTAACTTTGGGAGCGTACCAACACTACTCCGCCTTAGCTCAGTTGGTAGAGCAGCTGACTGTTAATCAGCGGGTCGCTGGTTCGAGCCCAGCAGGCGGAGCCAATTTCCGATGCACAAATTCCTTTTAGAAACCTAGCTAGAAACCTTAGGTAGAAATCTTAGATGCCCCGGCTGATAATCAGCGGGCGAACACCTTAGTCGGTGTCCGCCTAGATCGATCCGCGCAGGCGGAGCCAATTTTCGATGCACATCGCCTTCAGAAACCTAGGTAGAAGTCTTAGACGCCCCGGCGGATAAACAGCGCGCTACCGAGTTTAATTGCAGCTTGGCATTCGAATGCGCCGTATCTATTGTGCAGATGACGTACACTGGTTCTGAAATCGGCGTCAGACGATTCTGAAATCCTCAGAAAATCACTTTTCAATATGGGTATCGCTTAGTCACGGCATCTGTCGAGTCACTGAACTTTCTCAATGAAGTTTCTCAATGAAGTTTCTCAATGAACTTTCACAATAGGTATACATTATGACCACTGCACCTCCCACCGTTGAGACGGGTTCACAAGCGTACGCGGGTTATCGCGTGGTTGAAATTTCGAGAGAACCCGTTGAATTGTACAAGATTTTGAAATTTGAAGGCTTTGCTGAGAGCGGTGGGCATGCCAAAGCCGCAGTTGCTGCTGGCGAGGTTTGTGTTAACGGTAAAGTAGAGTTGCAGAAGCGCAAAAAGATCGTTTCTGGTGATATCATTGAGGTCGGAGAGGAGAAAATTTCTATTCAATTTTTAGCACCCGCCGAAACTGGCGACACTGAGCTCTAAGATAAGTTGGCAGCCAGACTACCGAGCTAAAAGGCCCAGAAACTCTGAGCTCGAAATACGAAATTAAAAGACGAATGCGCGGTTAAGGCTTTGCCCCATCTCCCGCGCCAATGCTAAAAGGACTTACGCTACAGTGAAATCTAACGATTGCTTGCGAAGAATTCGTTACATACTCGATCTTAACGACAAAAAAATGATCGGTATGTTTGCCGAGGCAGACGTTGAAGTTACGAGGACTCAGACAAGCGCTTGGTTAAAAAAAGACGACGATCCAGACTACGAGGAATGTAGCGATGTCATGTTTGCGACATTTCTGAACGGACTGATTAACCAAAGGCGCGGTAAAAAAGATGGGCCGCAAATGGCGCCTGAAGAAAGCCTGAATAACAATGCCGTTTTTAGAAAACTCAAAATTGCTTTTAATTTGCAGGCTGAAGACATTTTGGCAACGCTTGCGTTAGCCGATTTTTACATCAGCAAGCACGAGCTTTCCGCATTCTTTCGGCGTTCTGATAGCCGCCATTACCGGGCATGCAAAGATCAGATTTTGCGTAACTTTTTGCATGGTATGCAGATAAAGATGCGTGGTGAAAGTCAGGCCAAAAGCGAAGAAGAAATTGCCGAAGACGCTAGCGTTGATTCTAAATCTCCTTGGAATCGCTCCAAGGAGTAAGAACGTAATTTTTGGGTCTTAATCGCCAATGCCCGCGAACAAGCTAAACCCGTGGGAAATTGCTCCAGGGTTATTTTAGGGCTCTTTTTTCGCACAATCCTAAAGGTGCTGTAGGGCATTAAGCCAAAAATTTAGTCTCTGACCGCCTGCTAATTTCTTCCGCCTTCACAGCGTCTGGCCGTTGAGCGCAAAAGGCGTCGTGTTTCTGTGCAAAAATCCCTGCTAGCGCTCACTTGCTGGGCTAGGTTCCCCAGGCTTTTTAAGTTAATGACGGACATTACTATCTGCTGCATAATCAGTTCCTGGACTTTAGAGGTGTTGTAATGCGTTCGAGAAAAATCCTTTGGGGCTTGCCGTTACTGGGCTATTTGCTTTTCAGCTTTTGGTACACCAATACGAACGGGTCATTGTCTAGTGCTGAGGTCGAACATTATCTTGAGAAAATGCAAGCGCTTGGACGTAATGAAGAATCGTTGAGTCGATTGCGTTTGTTTTTGCAGACGGATACCGGCAACCAATTTCTCATGGTCAACAATATTGATATGAACGAGACGCCAGGTGATGTTGCTGGTGCGCAGCCGGGTGAATCAAGTGATCAGATAATGAATAGGTACATGGAGCATATGTATCCAGCGTTATTTTCGCGCGCAAGCCACCCGATTTATATCGGGCAAGCAGTTCATACGTCTTTGGATATTGTTGGCATTCAGAACGCCGAAGTCTGGGACCGCGCAGCGGTTTTTAGGTATCGCAGTCGTAGAGACTTAATGGACATCATCTCAAATCCAGCTTTTGCAGGTAGACACCATTTTAAAGTTGCAGCTTTGACTAAAACCGTTGCCTATCCGGTTGAGAGCCAATTATATGTCTCTGATCCGCGTTTTCTGTTGGCTCTAATATTGCTGTGCCTAGTTGCTCTGAGCGACATAGCTCTCTTCAGCAGACGTAGATAACCCCTTGACGTTGAACGAACGGTGGCTTAGCTGGCACCGCACTATTGTTAGAACTCCAATAACCTAGCGCGCAATATCAGCGCGTTTTCTTTGGCCGTAAACTCTGCTTTAAGATCTGTTCTGAAGCCCTATTAATTCCTACACCGAAGCTCTCATTGTGGCGAAATATTTCGCGCAAAGGAGTTAGTCAACTTTGTTGGATCGTGCGCAATGCGTGATAGTATTTCAACACTAATCGCGGCAAATTAAGATTCGTTATCATCATCAATCTTACGATTTACGTATTTTGTGCTTTTTGCATTTCGCGCTTTCATCCTCTGAATGAAAGCGCGAAATGAAAACTGTGAGGTGAAAATACTGATAAAACGCGAGGCGTAGATTAGGGACATAAGCACATCTTATTCTGAATGTGTTTTAGGGGTATTCAACTTAGGTAGGAGGGGGTCGTAATAATGAGATACGAAACACCGGCATCGGCGAAAGAAGCTGCTGGCTTGCTAAAGAAAGAGAAAGGCGCAGCTTTTCTTCTAGCAGGCGGAACGGATTTACTCGTCAAATTGAAAATGGGTATAGTCGAACCAGATCTAGTGGTCGATATAAAGCGCATTCCAAAAATTTCAGACATTCAATCATCTGCTAAAGGCTTCACCATTGGTGCAGCGGTATCTGGCGCAGAACTAGGTGAGCATGCTGGGCTGAAAAAAGCTTGGCCTGGTGTTGTTGAAGCCGCCAACCTGATCGGTTCTGATCAAATTCAAGGCAGAGCTACGCTACCAGGCAACTTGTGTAATGCGTCTCCTGCTGCGGACAGTGTTCCTGCACTTATTGCTGCTGGCGCTAAAGCCGTAGTGGTTGGTCCACTTAAGAAGCGTACTGTGCCAGTAGAAAAAATCATGATTGGCCCGGGTAAAACTTCACTGGCGAAAGGTGAGCTGATTGAAGCCATCACGCTGCCAAAAGCAGAGCCTCGTTCCGGGGACGCGTATTTGCGTTTTACACCAAGAACAGAAATGGACATTGCTGTTGTAGGTATAGCCATCAGTTTGAAGTTAGAGCGCGGCGTCATTAAGAAGGCGCGTGTAGTACTTGGCGCTGTTGCGCCTACTGCGATTGTTGTTGCCGCTGCTGCTAGAGCAATTGTAGGCAGCAAGTTAGACGACAAAGCATTAGATAAGTTAGCTGCTGCTTGTAGCGCCGCTTGCAACCCCATTGATGATAAGCGCGGTACCATTGAGTACCGAGTGCGCGTTGCGGGCGTGTTGGCTAAGCGGGCTGCAAAAGTAGCGTTTGAACGAGCGGGAGGTTCACTGTGAGTAAATCCACTTTAGTTTCTACAACTGTTAATGGCGATGCAGTTGAATTTGCATGTCCAACAGATGAGAGTTTGATGACAGCGTTGCGTGACCGTGTCGGTCTAACCGGCGTTAAAGAAGGCTGTGGTACTGGCGACTGTGGTGCCTGTAGCATTTCATTAGATGGCCGACTGGTCTGTTCTTGCATCGTCCTGGGTGTAGAGGCAGAAGGTCGCTCAATAGAGACCGTTGAAGGTCTTTCTCAGAATGGGGTTTTACACCCTTTGCAACAGAACTTTATTGATCATGCAGCGTTGCAATGTGGCATTTGTACCCCTGGATTTTTGATCGCAGCGAAAGCGTTGTTAGATCGCAATCCTAATCCAGACGAAAGCGAAATTCGTTATGCCCTAGCTGGCAATCTGTGTCGTTGTACTGGCTACGATAAAATCGTACGCGCAGTGCAGGCAACGGCGAAAGATATGCGCAAAAAAGGTCGCAGCTAGAGAAAATATTTAAGCTCAAAGCAGGAAGAACAATGGCTCACAATAATAGTTATGTAGATAAAAAGTTTAATGTTGTTGGAACACGTTTTAACCGTCCCGACGGCATTGATAAAGTAACCGGCAAGGCGCGCTATGGCGCTGACGCAAGTGCACCGGGGCAGTTGGTAGGTAAGGTTTTACGCTCGCCTCATGCTCATGCTCAAATTCTTAAAATCAATACATCTAAAGCTGAAAAGCTGCAGGGTGTGAAGTCGATCATCACCTTTGAAGATCTGCCGGACCTCACTGGCGCAGATCAAGGCATGGCAGATATTCTGGAAAACTGTATGGCACGCGGTCGTGCGCTGTACGACGGGCATGCAGTAGCAGCCGTAGCAGCGATAGATGAACAAACTGCTGCCAAAGCGCTGAAATTGATTGAAGTGAAGTATAAAAAACTACCTCACGTTACTGATGTGGATGAAGCGATGTTGCCCACTGCACCAATCATCCACGACCGCATATTTACTCGTGGTGTAGAGCCAAAGCCGACTAAGCCATCGAATATCAGCAGTCGTACTGAGATGGGCAATGGTGACGTAGATGCAGGTTTTGCAGCAGCCGATGTGATCATCGAGCATAGTTTTAAGACAGAGCAGACTCACCAAGGTTATATCGAGCCTCATGCATGCTTGGCATCGGTTAATCCAGACGGTACAGCTGAATTATGGGTAACCACGCAAGGGCATTTCGTATTCCGTAATGTTTGCGCCGGTTTGCTCGGTTTAGATATTGCCAAACTCAAGGTTACATCGTCTGAGATCGGTGGTGGATTTGGTGGTAAGACACACGTTTGGGTTGAACCTGTAGCGCTTGCCCTGTCTCGTAAAGCGAATCGCCCTGTCAAAATGGTGATGTCCAGAGACGAAGTATTCCGTGCAACTGGACCAACTTCTTCGACCTCAATTGACGTCAAACTTGGCGCGAAGAAAAATGGTCAAATTACTGCTGCAGTTGCAGAATTGCGCTACCAAGGTGGTGCGTTCCCCGGCAATTGGGCAATGCTTGGTTGCATGACCGCGTTTGCTTGCTACGACATCAAGAACAATAAATCCATCGGTTGGGATGTGCTGGTAAACCGTCCTAAAGTGACCGCTTACCGCGCACCTTCGGCGCCGATGGCTGCATTTGCTGTAGAAAGCGCCATGGATATTTTGGCCAAAGAGCTGCGCATGAAAGCCATAGATCTGCGGCTGAAGAATGTTGCTCGTGAAGGCACCTTGGCACCATATGGTCCTACTTACGGGCCAATTGGTATTGAAGACACTCTCAAGGCAGTAAAAGCTCATCCGCATATGCGCGCTAAGTTGAAGCCAAATCAGGGTCGCGGAGTGGCTTGTGGATTCTGGTTCAATATTGGTGGGCAGACTTCTACCGATTTGAACATTGGCGTGGACGGCACAGTGAATTTGGCAGTGGGCACCGTGGACGTAGGCGGCTCTAGATCTTCGCTGGCAATGATTGCTGCAGAAGAATTGGGTATCGACTACGAAAACGTTAAAGCCAATATAGCCGACACTACTTCACTGGGTCATAACGACATGACCGAGGGTAGCCGAGGTACTTTCTCATCTGGTATGGCTACCATCTATGCTGCTCGTGAAGCGATAGAAGTGCTCAAGGAACGTGCAGCCAAAACTTGGGGTATTCCTCTAGAAGATGTGTCTTGGGAAGCGGGGCATGCAGTGGCAACAGGCAAGGGCCATGGCAATCTGCCAAAGCTGTCTTTGCGCGAAATTGCTGCCAAGTCTGGTCGTACGGGTGGACCTATTGCAGGCCACAACGAAGTAACTGCTGATGGCGCAGGGATGGGGTTTGCTAGCCACATTTGTGATGTGGAAGTTGATCCAGAAACAGGCCGCAGCACTATTGTTCGTTACACTGTTGTGCAGGACGCTGGTAAAGCCATTAACCCTGACTATGTAGAAGGTCAGTTCCAAGGTGGTGCAACTCAAGGCATTGGTTGGGCACTTAATGAGGAATACATTTATGGCGAAGATGGCCGCTTGCAGAATCCTGGATTTCTAGATTATAGAATTCCTGTGTGCTCTGATCTGCCATTCATCGACACTCAGATCCTGGAAATTCCTAACCCTAATCATCCTTACGGTGTGCGTGGTGTTGGCGAAACATCTATCGTGCCGCCTCTGGCTGCTGTAGGTAATGCTATTGCCAATGCAACAGGTGTGCGAATGGGCCACGCGCCCATGTCACCGCCTAGAGTTTTGGCAGCATTAGACGCATTGGATGCGGGTTAGTTTAAGTAGTTCTTTCCGCGTCGGTAACGACGCGGAGGCAACCTTAGAGGTTCAAGCCGAGACAATTGCGCAATTGATTGCATTTCTTGCTGATAAGTTTCCCAATCTTCGGGAGGTTTTGTCCAGTGACGTGGCCGTATCAATTGACGGGCAAATCTATAGGGATGATTGGACCCAAACCATTCCCGTTGGTGCCGAGGTGTATCTTATACCCAGAATAGAAGGGGGCTAGGCAAATTAGCTCTCTAGTTCTTTTTTCAACTCTTTTGCCCACTATTCTGTCCAACCCTTTCCCCAGTTTTTTTTGCCAAGTCTTTTCCGGAAACAGCTTTCTGTTTTTATTTTCCCCACGCCTAAACTTGCTTCCAGTATCTGAAAAAGGGCCTAATTTTGGCGGTCTAATTTTTGTCGCTTTCGGCCTCATATTTGCGCAGGTAACAACTATATTACCGGCGAGTAATATGGGTACAATTGCGCTTCCTTATTGCCAGAAGACGAACAGTGGCCGATAGCCTTAGAGATCAATTAGTAAAAGCCGGATTGGCTACCAGTGCTCAAGCAAAGAAAGCAGAACGCTCAGGGCGGGCTGTGGAAACGGCAAAACGTCACGATAAAGCCAAAGACAAAACTAAAGGCAAGAGCGAGCCCACCTCGCAAACACAACAAGTGAAGGCTAAGGCCGCTCAGCAACGCGCCGAAAAAGCCGCTCGAGATAAAGCCATTGCCCAAGTGCGCAACGCTAAAAGTGAAGCTAAGGCAAAGCAGGCCCAGGTGCGCCAGTTAATTGCCCAGAATGATCAACGCACAAAGGTCAGTGATGACGAAGCAGTGCCGTACAATTTTGTGCATGGGCAAAAGATCAAAAAAATTCATGTCACGAAAGTTCAATTGGAAGCGCTGAGCAGTGGCCGCCTTATTGTGGTTAACAACAACGGTATTTATCATTTTGTCGATGAGAAGGTTGCCGAGCAAATTGCCGCTCGTGACCCTAAGCGCATCATTGTCGCTCACGGCAATGAAAATAAAGATGCAACGCCCAGCGCCGATTATGAGCACTACGCCAAGTTCGCTATCCCCGACGATTTAGATTGGTAAAGACGCTCTCGCCGACCTAGTGCCAGAGATGTGGTGGTCTGCCGTTATTGAAATTTTGCGGGTGCGCATTTAGAGATTCCAAATGAAAAACACCTATACCCTTTACGGTTCGTACGCGTCTTACTACACCGCTAAAACCCGAGCCTATTTACGCAAGAAAAGCATTCCATTTGTGGAGCGTCTGCCTAGTGATCCGACCTTTCGCAAATCAGTTCGCCCATCTTCTGGTAGTCACCGTATTCCGCAATTAATGGCGCCTGATGGTTGTGTATTGCAGGACAGTGTCGAAATTCAGGATCATTTGGAAGCGAGATATCCTCATTTGCCAGCGATACCTAAGACACCGAGACAAAGAATATTCGTCCACTTAATGGAGCTGATGGGCAGTGAAGGGTTGCTGCGACTTGCCTGGTTGCATAGGTGGATGTTTGAGGAAAATTTTGCTTTTGTTAAAAAGGACTTTGGGCGTTCGTTTAAACCTCAGGGCAGCGATGCAGATTTGCAAAAATATGGTGATCTTATTGCTGATCGAATGATGAGCTATGGATTGCCAGAATCATCCCCGGCGGCTAGGGAAGCTTTGGATGAGAAGTATAAGCAGCTGCTCTCATTGTTTGAGTCCCACCTTATTCAATATCCTTACTTCTTAGGCGGACATCCATCTGCTGCGGACTATGCGGTTATGGGAGCATTACATGCCCATATGGGACGTGACCCGGCCGGCCTGCGGGTGATGCAGGCACACGCTCCAAGAGTGCTTAGGTGGGTAGAAAATATGCTTTTGCCTGAGGTTCAAGCACCTGAATTTTATAATGTGTCTGTTGAATATTTGGCCAATGACGAAGTACCTGACACGGCTCTGGCCGTTCTGCATTTTATAGCCGAAGAGTATGGAAAGAAGTTTGTTTTGGGCGCAATTGGATTTAACCAGGCCATGGAGAAATTGGCGCCGCAGGCGGGATATGCCCTCGCGCCTGAGCACGACCAACCGTTATTGCCTGCAGAACTAGTGAGCTATGGGGGTGTCGAGTTCGAGCATAGAACAGACGTTTATGCTGTTTGGCTGACTCAACGGTCTCAGAACTATTTCCAATCACTGTGCGCTGCTGATCAGACTCAGGTTTTACAGATTTTGGGTAAAGGCACGTTAGCGGATCTATTGAGTCTGCCGCTTACAACTAGAGTGATTCGTTTGGATAATCGGTTTTTAGTTGGGTGACAGTTGGGGTTGTAATCTATCGCTAGGCTGTCTCTTGTAGCCTATTCCAATGCTTCGCCAATTCTTTAGCCAGTCTCCTAGGGCGACCGCCATAAGAAAGTGATATTGAGAATGAAATTAGTGGGGCGAACGGGGCGAGTGCACTCGCCCCTCCTATGAGCACTTGAGTACTTGAACTACTTAAGTATGTAGGCCCGAACGGTTAACGTATCTTCGCGGGTATCAAATGTAATGATGTCCAGATTCTTGTCGCCATTATCTACATCAACGACGTTTCTTAGCGTCAACGTTGAGCCTTTTTGTGACCAACGCCCATTGAAGGTGCCTGAGAAAACTGTATCCGCGTCAATAACACCTCGGCCTTGACCACTTGCAGAACCCTCGGTTCCGCTAGGGCCGTAGTTGAGGTGGTAGGTTGCGTAGACTTTGCCATATTTACCCATTTTGCCCTCTGCAGTGATGGTTGAAACATCTGTACCCAGATTTACCGATGTGACGTTCATTACGGCGGCTGGTTGGCGCTCGGCCAAAGCCAAACCTGATTCATGGTGGCCTGCTATGGCGGTGTGAGAAAGAACAAGTAGAGCTGCGCTGAGTATTGTTATTATTGTTTGTCTTATCATGATTATTTTCCGGCTATAGTTCGTTTTGCGTAATGCTCAGTAATCCTATCGCCGAGAATCATCCGAGTAAACAGCGGGTACGCACACAGCCGTTCTGGATCCGCCCATTATCGATAAGGGTAGGTTAGAGAGCGCAAATGTCTGGCAACGCCGGGACAGTTTTTACGCTTAGTGGTAAACTGTCGATTGATTCCAAACAAGTAAAGGAGAGAAGCCAAGTGTCTAGTGGAGTTTCAGCGAGTATGTTGGACCGAGATCCAGCAACTATGCCTTTAGAAGATATAGATGTAAGTCATATTGATTTATGGCGTAGCGAGGCGAAGTGGGATTTCTTCAAACGTCTACGTGACGAAGCGCCTATTCATTATTGTGCAAAGAGTGAATTCGGCCCCTATTGGTCTATCACTCGTTTCAGCGATATTATGAAAGTTGAAAAAAATTGGCAGGTTTTCTCCTCCCATCCGCGGATTTCAATCGCAGATCCTGAAGAAAACAGTACCTTTAATACGCCAACGTTTATTGCTATGGATCCTCCTACCCATGACGATCAGCGTAAAGCGGTTCAAGACGTTGTGGCACCACCCAACCTAAAAGAACTCGAGTCAACCATTCGCACACGAGCGGGTGAAATCCTAGATGGCTTACCCATTGGTGAGACGTTTAACTGGGTCGACAAAGTATCCATTGAACTAACCACTCAAATGCTCGCCACTCTGTTTGATTTCCCCTTTGAAGATCGCTACAAGCTAACTCGTTGGTCAGATGTTGTTTTCGCCCGAGTAGGTGAAGGCGTGATAGATTCTATTGAGCAACGTCAGGAAGAGTTGATGGAGTGCTTGGCTTACTTCCTTAAGCTCTGGAAAGAGCGTGAAGATAATCCTGTGGGCAATGATTTCATCTCCATGATGATCAGGGGAGCTGCCACAAAAAATCTCTCGCCACAGGAATACTTGGGTAATATTCTGCTGTTGATTGTGGGCGGTAACGATACGACACGTAATTCAATTACTGGTGGTGTGTTAGCACTTAATCAAAATCCGGACGAATATGACAAGTTGCGTGCGCAACCTGAAGTAATTGCGAATATGGTTTCTGAGATTATTCGCTGGGTAACACCGCTTGCGCATATGCGTCGCACTGCTACTCAAGACTTCGATTTTGACGGGCAAAAGATCAAGGCCGGCGATAAGGTCATTATGTGGTATGCATCGGGCAACCGAGATGAGCGCAGTATCCCTGACCCTGAGGAATTTAAAGTGGACCGGCATCGTGCGCGTAACCATATTTCCTTTGGCTTTGGTCTGCACAGGTGTATGGGTAATCGTATGGCTGAATTGCAATTAAGAGTGCTTTGGGAAGAGATTCAAAAGCGTTTTGAGTTCATAGAAGTGGTGGGTGATGGTGTGCGTGTGCCGTCTTGCTTTGTGCACGGCTACACAGATTTACCAGTACGCTTGCACGCCAAAAAGTAAATTGAGTATTGGCTAGCTGTCCTTAATCCGTTTGCGCGGGCTAGGGCGCAGCTAGGCTGCGGCTACTTGTTTGGATGGTTGTTAGAATAGTAGTTAGATGGCAGCTCTGGGGTTGTTGTAACCAACTTTCTCAGACGGCATTTGCCATTTCTGATATTAAAGAACTGGAGAAGACGATGAAGAAATTGTTATTTAATGGCGCGCTGGGGTGACTGGTTATTGCCGCAAATGCAATGGCTGGTAAGGTGGAGGCTGTTGCCGATAGCGTGATCATTGAACAACGTGCAGCACTCACAAAAAATACTGCTGGCAAAGGCTTCGGTCTTCAAGCACCTCGAGATATTGGTTAGCGAGTAGGCACTAATAGCCGAGTTTTTGGCCCAGCGCCGAGCTATGCACAAATGAATCTCTGCAATACTCATTTCCATAAAAACGCCGAGCATAAGGGTGGTGAGTTCACTAAATATGCAGTCAATGGAGACGGCCAAGGCTATCATTCGGGCTACCAATACTCAGGCACTTTGAATGCGGCAGAATTGACCAAGTTAGATGCCATTGTGGGTGCCAGTGCTCATGGCAGCCTTTACCCCGGCGATACGATTGAAGTGCACTATGTACATTCAACTGCACAAGTTAAACCCGGTGCTACGCTTGGCGCATGTTTAAGTGACGCTATTGGCAACCCGCAGTTGCGTGTGGTGGCCCAGGTGTTTGTTCTAGTGAATGATGCAAATGCTTTAAACTTTAATCAACTCACCGAGTTGGCTGAAAGCAATGGTTATCATCAAGCACCGAATATCCCCAGGGATACAGGTAAGGCCGTTGAGTATTCGGGTTCCACAACGGGCCCTGGATACAACGAAGCGGGATCACCTTTTTAGGTGTCTTGGAGCGTGCGGCCTAAAGTGGCCATTGAAAGTGTAGGTAAGTGGCTAGAAGACAACGCATTTGATGAAGATCATGCTCATGGTGTGCGTAATCTTGTGATTAACTCCGCGCTGTTGTCGGAAATTCGCTAGTACCGAAAGCGTTTTACAAGCGCGTTCGGCCCCCCTAGAAAGCCCAGTTATTCCTTATCGATAGACTGGGCCTTGTCGTTTCCGTTCACGCCTTCGTGCCCGCTTTCCTTTTCATTTTGCCGATCTTGAAGCCCCTGCAGTATCTCTTGGTGTCTTTCTCTGGGCAGGTTATAACGGCTGTAGATCAGCAAAGAAAAGACCGCGGCGAGGCCCATTATAGGCCCGGCTGTAAGTCCCATACGAACGAGCACATCAGCCTCTAACTCCCCTGGAACCGCCTTAAAGGGCAGCCGCACAAAGTACTCCAGCATGATGCCTGCGAAGAGGTGGCCGAAGGAATAAGACGCTTTAGCAAAAAACGCTCTGGCTGAATAAAATAGCCCCTCCTCGCGAACGCCTTTGGCCAGTTCGTTTTCGTCAACTATATCGCCAATCATCGACAGTACCGCAACGCCTCCTAGCCCAAGAGAAAATGTGAATCCTGCGGCATTGATCAGTAGGTAGTACATGAGCTCTGGGTCATTATTCTCAGGCAGAAGCCCTAGTAGTCTTAAATTAACCACAAGCTGTGCAAATATAGCTGTGCCTATCAGTGCGCCGAGTAGAATAGGTTTTCGGTCGAAACGGCGCATAAGGAGCGGTGAAAGCAGTGCACCCAAGGCTGCGGAAGGGGCCCCGACAAGACCCAGCCAGCGAATCTTGTCTGGAGGCAGCTGCCAAAAATAGGTGTTTATGAATACGTTCAGAGTGTCGTATATGCCGCTGGCAATCATAAAGAAAAAGAAGCCCACAAGGATAGTCAGATAGTTGCGGTTTCTAAATGTACTGAAAATTTGTGCGAAAAAATGCGCAAGGGTGAGACGGTTTTCTGTTCTTTGGGCAGCAGTTAGGTTTGGAATGTGTTTCGAAGTGCCCGCTGCACAGGCCCAAATAGCTATTAGAATGACTGCGCATGCCGTCATAATTAGCGGTCCGTAAGCTTCTGCCGCTAAGTGCCCTGGCACCAGAGCGCCGTCGCTGAGGCGTATCCTTTCGTCAACGAAAAATACGCTCCAAGCGACAAAAGCAAATGAAGCTCCCGATACATAACCAAAGAGTGTGTTCGAGCTGAACAATTGTGAACGCTGGTATTGGTTTTTAGACAGTTCGCCACCCAAAGCCATGTGCGGAACACTATAAAGAGTCAGAAATCCTCTGCTTAATATGGTCCAAGCTGCCAGCCAAACAAAGAGGCCGAACTGCCCACTATCCACACCGTCGCCGCGCAAAAATTCCGGTGGATTGAAAACACACCAAAGGGCAATTACAAGTGGAATAGGGGCGACCCACAAAAAGGGGTGTCTACGTCCGCGGGGTGAGCGCCAGCGATCAGAGACTATACCGACCAAAGGATCGGTGATTGCATCGCCAATCATTGCCAGCATGATGGCAATGCCGATTAACGCGTTATTTAGCTCCATTACTTGGTTGTAGTAGATGGTGATAAACGTGTTGAACAGGCCAATATAGACAGCTTCGCCAGTAGCGCCAACGCCAAATGCCAGTTTTGTACCTATGGATAGCTTGCCATCAACTGGCGTGTGTGGTGAATTTTTAATTATCGCGCCTCTACTACTTTATCGTTCTGAGCATACCATTGTTAACACGGTGTCAAACCTATGGTTGTTTGAATGGCTTGGATGATGGCAGTACGCGACTAATTTCTTGTCTATCGCTAGCTGGCTGGTTGCTCGCATGGCTAACCTGTATGCTGCAAATGAATTTAATCGGGAGCAGTCGGTGCCTAAAGCAAGTGACTTAAAGCGTGGTGATGTAGTTGATATTGGTGGGGTGCCACATAGCGTGAAAAATGTAGATGCAAAGAGCCCTTCTTCTAGAGGTGCATCAACCCTTTATAAAATCCGCTTCACTAATTTGCGTACTGGCCAAAAGCTGGACGAAAGCTTCAAAGGCGATAGCATGCTCGGACAAATTGATTGCATACGTACAGACGTGCAATATTCCTATGTAGATGGTGACGAGCATGTCTTTATGAATACTGATGACTATAGTCAGTATATATTGAATACAAGTGCCATTGAGGATCAGCTCGTATTTATGGAGGTGGGTCAGCAGGATCTTATCGCGTTGATTGTTGAGGGCGAAATACTCAGCGTCAGCGTGCCCGTGACTGTGCTGTTGGATATTGTCGAAACCGCGCCTAGTATTAAGGGTGCAACTGCGTCTGGGCGTACTAAGTCAGCGACTTTAACTACTGGGTTAGTGATTCAGGTGCCCGAATATATTGAGACCGGCGAGCGAATTAAGGTAAATACCGAATCTAGTAAGTTTGTCTCGCGGGCTTAACAAGTGGGAATAGAAGAACGGCCTTTGAGCTCTTGTACTTTGACGAATACGCTTAAAAGCGCCGTGAGCGATAGTGCAGCGAGGTGTTAAAGAGACCATGTTGATGATCGTTTATTCCTAACTTTTCGTCTTAGCTGTTGATTTTTAGGCGGCAAACTAACTACCCAAACTTGGAGTTCTCTCATGGGAATTGAAACTGGTGCCGCTTGGCGTGAGTTACTCGCTCACTATGAGCAAGTTGCAGAATTGCAACTAACCCAGATATTTGCAGATGACCCGCAGCGAGCGAAAGAGTTCTCGTTAGAGTTTCAGGGGTTATTCTTAGACTATTCGAAAAATCGCATTACTCGTGAGAGCTTAGATTTTCTGATGAATCTCGCTGACGAGGTACAATTGCCTGCCGCTATAAATGACATGTTTGCCGGTAAAAAAATCAACGTCACCGAAGGACGCGCCGCTTTGCATACTGCATTGCGCGCGCCGAAGTCCTCTCGTATTGAATTAGATGGTGTTGATGTGGTTCCGCAAGTTCACGCGGTTTTAGACCAAATGGAGGCATTTTCACAAACAATCCGTTCTGGTCAATGGCAGGGCTTTACCGGTAAACCCATTCGCAATGTGATTAACATTGGTATTGGCGGATCTGACCTCGGTCCAATGATGGCTTGTGAGGCATTGCGTGCTTACAGCCAGCGCAACCTAAACATACAGTTTGTTTCTAATGTTGATGGTTCAGATTTTGCCGAAGCAGTGCAGGGGCTGCATGCGGATGAAACCCTTTTCATTGTGTGCTCAAAAACATTTAGCACGGATGAAACCTTGACCAATGCGCGCACTGCTCGGTCATGGTTGCTAAAGCAATTGGTCGATAAGGACGCTATAGCTAAACATTTTGTTGCTGTTTCTACCAATACAGAGGGGGTGCAGGCCTTCGGTATAGATGCACAAAATATGTTTGGTTTCTGGGACTGGGTAGGGGGCAGATATTCCCTTTGTAGCTCAGTAGGACTGGCGGTTATGGTGTCTATCGGTGCCACCAATTTCCGTGCCATGCTGGGTGGATTCCATGCAATGGACGAACACTTTAGAACCGCGCCACTTACGCAAAACATGCCTGTGCTGATGGCCTTGCTGGGTATCTGGTACAACAATTTCTTTGCTGCTGAGACCCACGCAATTCTTCCTTACGATAATTACCTCAAGCATTTTCCTGCCTATTTCCAGCAGGCAGATATGGAAAGCAATGGTAAATACATTGATAAAAGTGGCGCAGAGGTGGCTGTGCAGACGGGGCCTATTGTTTGGGGGCAAGCTGGAACCAATGGTCAACACGCGTTTTATCAGCTGTTGCATCAGGGCACTAAGTTAGTGCCTGCGGACTTCATTGGCTTTGCGCAATCGCACAATCCCACTTGCGATCATCACGACAAATTGATGGCGAATTTTTTCGCGCAAACTCAGGCGCTGGCATTTGGTAAATCTAGTCAGACTTTGGCAAATGAGGGTGTAGAAGCGGCGCTTATTCCGCATAGAACGTTTACCGGTAATCGACCAACAAACACGCTAATGGCAGAAAAATTGACACCGTTCGTTTTGGGCCAATTGATTGCACTCTATGAGCATAAGATTTTTGCCCAAGGGGTGATTTGGAATGTCTTTTCGTTTGATCAATGGGGCGTAGAGCTGGGTAAAAGCCTAGCCATTGAGATTCTCCAACAATTGCAGAGTGATGAGGCAAGCAACGCTAATGTTGACCCTTCAACCGCTCAGTTGATGGCAAGATACCGCAAAGGGCGAGGCGCAAGCTAAGATATTTTGGCGAAGAGCGCCTGCTGCCTGGGCATTTCTGAACGCGTTTGGGTCGATTTAGACAGGTTGCCTTAGTTAGTGTTTGGGCAACTGCTCGCTTGGGGTATAATCTCTCCTTAAAAGGTTTTGGCCGTTAACGGCATTCGCCAAGCGCAAAAATTTTAGATCGTTAGAGTTAAGTAATTAGAGAGTAAACATGCAGAATCAGTTTGAAGTGATCATAGTGGGCAGTGGATTTTCAGGGTTGATGTGTACCCAGTATTTGAAAGAAGCGGGTATTGAAGATGTACGCATTTTTGAAATGAATTCTTCTGTCGGCGGTGTATGGAGCCATGGTGGTGTAGGTTCCTATCCGGGCGCGGCGTGTGATGTACCTTCTTACACTTATTTGCCGTTTTTAGATCGCACCGGTTTTATCCCATCAAAGAAGTATGTAAGCCAGGGTGAGATAGCAGATTACGCGGAAATGCTCACAGATCATTTTGAACTCCGCGATCATATTCAGTTTTCCCGAAAAGTAGTCAGCGTTGACTATATTGGTAAAGGCAGCGCTGCTTGGCAGGTAACCACAATAGATGCTCAGAGCGGCGAAGATAAGCAAACGGCTACTTGTCAGCACGTGGTCAGCGCTAACGGGCCACTTTCAAGCCCGCGTATGCCTGAAGTGCCTGGAATGGAAACTTTCCAGGGCGAGAGTTTTCACACCGCTCTGTGGGACCGCAGTGCCTCGCTAAAAGGTAAGAAGGTGGGCGTTATTGGTACTGGTGCATCAGCGGCCCAGGTCATTACGTCCATTGTTGACGATGTTGAGTCTTTAACGGTCATTCAACGCACACCTACCTGGGTACTGCCACGAGATGATGAACCCACGCCTCCTGAAATGGTTGAAGCTTTTAAAGCCGGCGGATACAGCGAAAAATTGCGTCATGTCGACTGGAAGGGCGAGCTTCCTGTGCCTACGGACCTACCCTTTACCTTTGAAATGCTCCAAGACGAAGAGGCAAACGCGAAGATTTGCGCCGGTATTGCTAAGAGTATTGCCAAAGAAGTAGACGACGCTGAGTTAGCCAAGACGTTAACGCCGGATTATCCGTTCTTCTGCAAGCGCGTATTGTTTATTGATGATTACTACGCAACTTACAGCAGATCTAACGTCACTTTGGTCAACGAACCCGGCGGTGTTGTGGCAATTAATGCAACTGGCTTGGAAGTAGCCAGTGGCGCGACATACGACTTCGACGTCATTATTTACGCGACGGGATTCGACAGTAACTTTATTCCGTTCCCAATTAACGGCCGTAATGGCGCATCACTAGCTGAGCGCTTTGGCGCCGCGCCAGAAAATAATTTTCAGATGACCAAGCCGCAATCTCTTTGGGGTATTCATGTGAAGGATATGCCCAACATGTACATGATGATTGGGCCGCAGAGCCTTAACCCAGTGACCAATGTAACCCTGTTGTGTGAAGAACAGTCGCGCTACATTGCCAAGCTGGTTGCGCAAATGAAAGCTGATCAGAAGCTTGAAGTTGAGCCTACGATGAATGCCGTAGAGGCTTGGACCGACCGCTGTGAAGCCAGTTCTGAAGGCAAGGTATGGCTGCGTTGTAACAACTGGTACACAAAGAGCACCAAGAGCGACGAACAGGCAGGTAGAACACGTTCTTCAGGCATGTGGATGGAGAACTATGAGTCATACCTGCAACACCTTCTAGGTGAAGAAGGCGGCGCACCTGAAACATTGCTTAACTATAGCTAGCATTTCGCTAGCCCCCGTGAGTTTTAGCTCAAGGCCGTAGCCATTGGCAGGTGGACAGCGGGTCATAGACAGTTGTTAAACAGATTTTGATTAAAGTCTCTGTATACTGCGGCTTTTTTTGCCTCGGTTCAGCAAAGAGGGCCGATTAAGGAGGTTTTGTTGGAGGCTTCTTCTTTTGTTTTCGCTACCCCTCCTTCTTTTCTTCCCTGTCTCTATCCAGGCTGGCTAACTACCCGATCTACCGAGTAATTCAGTACTTTGCTCGCCTTAGCGCTGCTCAAACCTTGGTCTACGCGCAGGCTTATCCAGAATTCAATACTCAAAGTTGCATCAAGGGCTTCAAATAGAAGTGTGTTTGAGGTGAGATGTTTGGGCAGTATTTCCTGTAAGCGTTTGCGTCGTCGCCGGACACCCTTGCCAATTGCTGCCTGCCTTTGAGTTCTCCAATGGCGCTGAATGGTGGGCGAAATGTGTAGGGGTAAAATATACTCGTACATCCGGGTTCTGCGCTCCACCACAATTTGCAAAAGTTCTAACCAGTTCTTTGCGGGTGAAAGATTACTGGGGAAGGGTTCATCCATCACGCCCCGGGCCTGCTCCTGTGCCTGCTCCATTATTGTAATCAGTAATGTGCCCATGTCTGGGAAATGCCGAAACAAGGTTCTTGTGGTGATGCCAACTGCGTCGGCGATTTCCTTTGCGGTGGGTTCGCCGTTGCCCTCAATAATGAGTCGTCTACCCGTTGCCAATATTACGTTGCGGGTGGCACCTGTGCGCTCGCGCCTACCGTCGGTGGGTGTTTGGGCGCTCATGGGTTGAGGGTTAAACGGCATTGCGATCCAATACTTGGCAGCGACGCATATAGCGGCGGCTGTTTTGGTCAAAGCCATCGCGTCTGTGCATAACGCAGCGGTTGTCCCAAATAATAAGGTCCAGTGGTTGCCATTTTTGTGTCCAAGTATTTTCCTCAAGCGCTACGTATGCCCACAGTTCATCTAAAAGTGCGTCGCTCTCGGTCACTGACAGGCCTGGAATATAGGCCCATTCTCGGCGGCCTAGGTACAGGGCCGGTCTGCCGCTTTCGTTATGTGGTCTGATCATTGGATGGATGGCTCCCGGCGCTTCACGCGGGTCATCAAACGCCTCAAATCCTGGCCGTAGCTTGCCGACACTCGTGTGCGCGGCATTGTGTTTGATGGTTAGAGTTGCGATTTGTGTGCGCAGCTCGCCAGGCAATGCCTCAAGGGCAGCATACTGATTGGCGAAATGGGTATCGCCTCCTTGCTCGGGAATTTCGATACCTAAGAGCAAACTTGCTGGTGGCGGCGTCTCGATGTAAGTCATATCTGAGTGCCAAGTGGCCTCTGAGTTGCCCAAACCACCAATGGGTTTGCCGTCGGCAATAATATTAGACAGCGTCGTGACATAACGATGTTTAATTTTCGCTTTGTCCTCTTCCGACATGCGGCCAAAAGGCGCCTCTTCCAATGGGCCAAAGCGTTTGCTGAAGGTTTGCAGTTGCTCGTCATCTAAGTTTTGATTACGAATCCTTAACACACCGTACTCAAGCCAAGCGCTGTAAAGCTGCTCAAATTCAGTGTCGTTTATGGTGGCCAAATTGACGTCTTCGATATCGGCACCAAAATTAGCTGTTATTGGGGTTACTTTCATTGCTCATTTTTCCTTTTTGGTGATGTCGTTAATTTCTATTTCCTCGCCTGTAAAACCGCCTATGGCTTCACGAGACGCCACCATCCGCGCCATGATGGCGAGCTTTGGTGTTGCAGTAAATCGCTCATAAAAAATCCTTAACCCGGCGCCCAGATGTGTTTCATGCCACAAAATTTGCTCTATGGCCTGGGCAGAGTATTCGCCCGGCTGGGCGGTCAGCGCTTCTATATAAAATACCTTGGCATCCTCTATCGCGAGTTTAAACCATTTAAGTTCAGCGGTAGGTAAGGTGTCCGAATCTAATAATTCGCCTAATTTTTTGAGCATAGTTTGCATAGGTTCGCCGGTTACACCCACTAAAGAGCGTCCGTTGCGCCTGCGTTTACCAAAATCGTACCAAGGTTGCATTTGCGTCAGTTCGCTTATCAAGCGCGCCGCCCAGGTAGTCGCTTTGGCCTGCGTATTGCCGAACGAAACCGGGCAAGCAGACGACTCCTCGATGCTTACGGTTGGCGCATCCTCTGGATAATCCTCTAGGACGGGGCCTGTTGTGCGCTCAAGTAATGCAAGGGCTGCTGCAATAACTCGGTGCTGAAATGCTTTATCATTGGGTTTACCCAACGGTCTACCCAGTGGAAAGGGTACCCACAGCGAGCGCGGTGGCTGCATACTCTCAGCATTTTCACGGATCAAGCTGATGCCGGTGGTCATGATGCCTTCCCTTTCTAAATAGTAGCTCAGCGCGCACACGGCGCGAGTACAGTTGGGTCAGACTGGTGTTAAAAATACGGCGTCCACCAGATCTTGTTTGAGCAGGCCTGCTACTTGTATCGCACTCTTCTCATAGACTTTGGGCATGAGGCCTGCGCCCATAAAGCTGTAATGTACGTCTGCCAGCGAGTCGATGGTTTTGTCAGCAAGCAATTCTTTAAAGCGCTTAATAGGAAAAACTAAATTTACATCTTCTACAAAACCGCTGCGATCAAAGTTCGCTGAACTGTGACTCATGATCAAATCATTAGCGTCGTCGTCAATGGATATGGGTCGAAAGGTTGGATCGGCAAAATCAAATGCGTTGTCGCCACGAAAGTGCAGGCCTGCGGTAGTGATCAGAGCAATACGCTTTGCACTCAGAGGCTTGGCGTTATTACTCCAAGGCATTGGGCCCAGAGGCGGCATGTTTTTTTCGAGTAGGTGGTCCCGTTCGTACTCGGGCAGGTCAGTTAAGCGCACCATAATTAGACTCTTGACTTAAAGTAATGTCACTTATAATGACATTACTTTGGGTGTTGTCAAATTCGTTTTAGGCAACAGTTTTTGCTGCGGGTGATTTCGAGCAACAATGGCTACAATATTCGGTGTGAGGTCGCTAAATCCCCGTAGACCGATAATTGAGAAGACAAATGGCAATATCCTTTTCTAAATTGATTGCTGCAATACATTCGCTAAAACTAGACAGGGGCGGTTGCTTTGTTGTGCTGCTGCTCTTGAGTGGTTGTATCAGTGGTGACTTTGATAAATCAATCGCTGGACCTGAAGTAGCAGCTGAAATCAGGAAGACATCCCAGTGGGCAAATTACGCCGGTTCTGGCAGTCGTCGCGCAACTAAGCTTGAGCAAATTAATAAGGACAATGTTGCTGATCTGGAAGTGGCTTGGACATTTCGGACTGGTGATCTGAACAGCGTCTTTCAATCCACACCGATATTGGTGAACGGCCAACTGGTGTTGTGTACACCGCACAACCAAGTAATTGCCCTAGACCCGCTAACGGGTGCAGAGTTTTGGCGTTTCGATCCTGACGTGGCCAAAGTAGATTATCCCAACCAGGCCAACTGCCGTGCTGTAGCTCAATGGCGCTCAAGCAAAGAAATCAGTGAAAGTTCTGAACCAAACCAATCCTGTAAGTCGCGTATTTTTGTCGCCACCAATGATGCCAGGTTGATCGCAATTGATGGCACCACCGGTCAGCGCTGCAAAGACTTTGGCGAGAGCGGAGAGGTATTGTTGAAGGAAGGGGTGGGCGAATTGTGGTGGCCCCAGGAATATCAAGTGACATCGCCGCCTAGTGTTATTGGAGACGTGGTTGTTGTGGGTTCTGCCATTGCCGATAACCAGCGGGTCGATGCGCCAAGTGGTGTTGTCCGTGGTTTTGATACTCAATCAGGCGAGCTGGTTTGGGCATTTGATTTAGCACCACCAAATTTTGATTATACTAAGGGCTTGGTCAGTGATGCGGGCTATGCTCTGGCCACCCCTAATGTGTGGGCAGGGTTTGCCATAGACCCTGAGCGCGATTTGATATTTTTGCCTACGGGTAATCCTGCGCCTGACTATTATCGAGAGGGGGCTGAGGATATGGGTCACTATGGCTCCTCTATCGTTGCCCTGCGCGGCTCTACTGGTGAATACGTTTGGCACTTTCAAACTGTGAAGAAAGATTTTTGGGATTTTGACGTGCCATCAATTCCTTCGACTGCTGACATCACCCTGGACGGCGTTGAGGTGCCCGCGCTGATTCAAAGCACAAAGATGGGCTTCATCTTTGTACTTAACAGAGAAACCGGCGAGCCTCTTATCGACGTGAGCGAGCAGGCGGTACCAAGGTATGGACCGTTGGAAAAAATGTTGTCTCCAACTCAGGTCTTTCCACCCAAAGCGTTTCAACTCTCGCGTAGCTATACGCCGGGTGGGTCATTGCTCAATTTGTGTAATGGCGTTGAGAAAGAATCGCGCATCGGTGATGTATACGACCCCATCACCACCGATTGGACCATTGGGTTACCTAGCAATATGGGCGCCAGCAGTTGGGGCGGTGTGGCGGTCGATGAGCAGCGTGGCCTGATTGTGGCTCATGTGAACAACTTGGCTTACAGAACTAAACTTATAAGCACTGCGGGCACTGATGACCTACTTGCCGTGATGATCGACAGGGATACCTCAATGGATGAGCAGTTTGCAGCCTATGAGCAGATATTGCAGCGGCTAGATATAGAGTCGGGTGTTGAGTTGGGTGTGCAGTTGGGCACAGGTTTTTATATGGCCAGAGAGATGATGATGGATCCGTATCTTGGCGTGATGCCGTGTGCAGGACCGCCTTTTGGTGAGCTGCTGGTTTTAGATTTGAACACTCAGAAACAAGTTTGGCGCCAGCCACATGGTTCACTTGGTTTTGGCTTGGCGAAATTGGGCCTACCGCAAGTGGGCGGCCCTTTGCTGAGTGAGGCAGGCTTTGTGGTGATTGGCTCTCTATTTGATAGCGCAGTATCAGCATACGATACAGATACGGGTAAGGTGCTTTGGCGTCATGACCTGCCAAGCCCAGCAAATTCAATTCCTATGAGTTACAGCGTTGAAGACGAAAACGGGCGGCAAAAGCAATTTATTGTGATGGCGGCAGGGGGCGATTCGCGTAGCCCTATTGGTTCAACAGCGGACTATTTGGTGGCTTTTGCGTTACCCGAATGATGCTCGCCTAAGTCTGACTAGGCCTAACTAAGCGAGGACAGCATCTGGGTTGAGTGGGTATCAAAGGCAAAGCTCAGGCGCGCCAGCAATAGTGGTCCTATGCAGTTCCCGGTCATAGCCATCGTAGCCACCGTTGGCTTTGTGCAGCACGCAGCGGTTGTCCCAAATGACCAACATGTTTTCCTGCCACTTATGGGTATATTGAAATTCGGGGCGGGTTTGCCATTGGTACAAATCCAAAATTAACTGGTTTGCTTCCTCGTGCGTCATGCCTTCAATACCACAGATGTAACCCGCAGTACCAAAAATGGTTTCCTTTCCTGACTCTGGGTGCACGTTGATAATTGCGTGGGTTTCAACGTCGTGGGCATCTTCGGAGTAGAGGATTTTCATACTACGGTCCGAGTCTTCCTCACGGGTGCCATAGGCACCGCCAGGACCATACCCGGCCGCTGCTGAGTGCAGAGCAATCTTACCCTCCAGTCGCGCTCTAAGCTCTTCGGGCATCTCTGCTAAAGCCTTTTGTTGATTGGTGAAGCCTGTATCTCCGCCTACTGGGGGAATCGTTAGGCTGTAAAGGCATGTGCCTATAGGCGGCTCTTTTTTGAAGCTCCAGTCGGTGTGCCAAACTTCAGCGAATACGGGTGCTTTTTCGTCAGCTCTACGAGTCAGAGCGACAACGGGTGTGTTTTTGTTGATGGAGACAAAATAGGGGTCGTCGCCGACAGAACCTAAATCATTTGTAATACGCACTAAATCTTCGTCGCTAAGATTTTGTTCGGGAAATACAATCACTTTATGCTCTATCCATGCGGCTCTAATAGCTTCCACAGATTCTTTTTTTAACGGTGCAGATAAGTCAACGCCTGTAATTGTAGCTCCGCAAGCCGCTCCTGTTGGTTGTATAGTTAGCATAAAATCCTCCCGAAACATAAATTGGCTGCTTTTTCGCTCCGATAGTTAAGTGCATTTGCCACTTATCTACGAGCCAAAGCGATAGCGTATTTTCATAACGAACTGGTCACCCACTGGCTCTTGCCAAGCGTTGTCTAGCAGATCATCAAAATCATCTTGGCGTAACGCTTGGGATAAATCAGAGGTTCTGCTGTAAACAATGAATAAGTCTGATAGCGGTGCAATTTCCCAACGATAGCGCGCCTGAAAAACCATATCTGAGATGGAGAATGAGTCAGATGGCCCGGTAGGCTTAGCTGTAGCAATTAGGTTACCGGATGTGGCGGGGGAAAGATAAAAGCCATCCTCTTCGGCGCGTACGCCAACCCATTGCACGGAAATTTTGAATTGCTGCTTAGCACTGAGGAAATATTCAACGTTAAGGTTAGGCTGCCACTGTTCTGCGGAGAATGTAGTGAAGTTGCGATTTTCTTGGTGCAACAACCAACCGTCGCGATCCAGATATCTCACGCCTGCGCCAACACTTAGCCCGTCTAGTGGTCGCCAGTTAACATTAGCATGGTAATAGTAGCTGTCTCCGCTGAGGTCCTCCTCTTCATAGCCAATGCCAACGCCAAAGCTCATTACCTTTGCAGAGTTGGAGTCAAAACCAAGGCCCACTGCGGTTTTCTCTTCAATGCGATAAACGCCGTTACCGAAGCTATTGAGGTCGTCATAGCCGGGATAAAAGTGGCTGATGCGTCCAGTAACGCTGGTTAGGTTATTAAAGGTCGCGCGGTTGGAAATAAAAACACCGCCTCTAGTGAAAAATCCATCACCGTTTTCCTGTAACGCACCACGGATATCGAATTGATTGTTGCGTGCCCATGAAAGATTTGATGAGGTTCTTGTGTGGGCTGTTCTGATCTGTGTGTAGTTGTTACGTGCTTGGTAACCAAGGTCGTTAATATTGATGTTGTCATCGAAGTGTTCAATGCCGAGCCGCTGCTGTACTCCTTGACGGAAAGTATATTCAAAGTCGATAAAGCCACCGTAACCAACATCACTGTCGGTCAAATTTGATCTAAAAATTTGGCTATCAGTCTGTAACTTACCGTTAGCTGACAAATAATGGGCGTCTACGCCAGTTACGTAGGCACTGCGATCTTGGTGGTCAACGACCGTAGACAGTACGCCTACCGCCTTGTAGCTACCGCCTGAATTATTTTCATACATCAGTCGGCCAACTCCGTAATTTGAGCCGTCTTGGGTGAGTCTTACTGGCTGGTTGTTGACCATAGACTCGAATTCAACCTCGTCCTCAAAGGCACCTAATACGCCATAACGGAACTTGCCGATTTGTCCTGTTGCCTTTGACGCACCAAGTAAATCTGCAGGTAAATTTTGTTCTCTGCTAGAGACTGTTTGGCCTAGTGCCAGTGTGGGGGCTTGTGGTCGACCACCAATGCGTCTTGTGTTGATTAGCGTTGTAGGTGGCCCGCCTTGGCCCACGCCCGAGCTGCGCGTGTCTGCCCTGGGGGTTGCAACAAAAATCTCTTGTCCTTCGACAAAGAATAATCGCTTCTCGGGGAAGAATGTTTCGGTAGCACTTAGGTTGATGACCACGTCATCTGACTCAACGTTGCCGAAATCGGGGTTAACAGTTGCATTAAGTTGGAAGTTGCTAGAAGGCCGCCAGAACATATCAGCGCCGACGCGATAGCGGGTTTCATCATCTATTTGGTCCGCTGTTGCGGCGGCAAAGGGGTAAATATTATATTGCTGGCGCGGTGATACGCCATCCATTTCCAGTTGTTGCAGGGCGGACATGAATTTTGGCTTGGTAAAAGGTAAGGCAGGCCATCCCCATCGTTCATCGAGATGAGCGACTTTGCGAGAGAAATATATGCCCATATTACGTTTGTCGGGGGCAGCGGGCATGGAGATGGCGCTCCATGGAATGAAAAACTCAGCAGTCCAGCGCTCATCATATTGTTGGCTCGCGCCCAACCAGGGGCCATCCCATTCGTTAGAAAAACGTTTTTCTGGAAGCACGCTACCGTCCATAAGCGAGTCGCCGAGGTTGATGCCAAACCAAAATCCATAGAGCCCCTCGCCAGAGGTATCCAGGGTTAAGTTGATGCTGTCTCGATTAAGATTAAAGAAGACGTCTCGTCCTGAAAGTCTTCTAATTTGTGTGTCTCGAGGCTGTTCCATGTTCGCCGCGACATAAAGACCTTTATCGGTGTAGGCAATCTTAACCTGGGTTTCGTAGATTCCTTTTTTTAGGGTGTCTGGCTCAAGTGTGACAAATTCATCAATTACAGTAATTTCCTGCCAGATGGGTTCGTCTAAAATGCCGTCTATTTTGAAAGGTGTTTGAGCTTCATCGGTTCGACGTATGCGAAGCGCGCCGGCTTCAGTCACGCCGCCACTCTGACGGGTAAGCGACACAGGCATGCCTTTGCGGCCATTTAATACTTGTACGCCTGACTGTGTGGCATTGACATCATCTTTATTGGCGGCAGAATTTGTGGATGAAATTTTAGCTCCAGATTTTGGTCGAGCACGTGAGGTTGGCAGGCCTTGCGCTTCCCCGGCGGTTGATAACGACCGTCTAAGAGCTCCGGGGGCATTATTCGTTGAACCAACAGCCGGACCGTTGCGCGTCAGCACCCACGGGCCTGCTATATTTGCTCGGCGCGCTTTAGCACTGACTAAGTCTGCAGCGCTGCGAGAGAGCAGCGGCTCGGAAAGCACTCTATACAAGCTACCTTTGCCTGTTTGTGTGGCCTCTACCGAATAGCCATTGCCCAATTCTTTGGCCGCCCTCGCCGCTGCTTTTTCTGCATTGGCCTGGCTTTTATAGCTGCCAATTGAAACTTGATAAACGGTTTGCGCCGCAGTTGCGTGGCTCAACATAAGGCCTAAGCAAAGACCAATGATTTTTCTTGTAAGCATTTTCATTATTCCGATAGATCTAGCGGTAGCAGAGGATCCTTTTCAGCGGCGGTACTATTTAGTTGCTCTCTCGCGATATTCTTTCAACTCCGCAGCATCATAACCCAGATTTGCATCAACGATTTTGTCTTCCATAAAGTCGCCTGACATGGCGCCACCCTGATTCGCTTCAACCATAAAGGCCTGATTCGCCTTGGATGAAGCCGGGGCGGGTTGTATCAATAAGGACTGTTCCTCTGAGAGGGCGGTAATGCGGCAAGGTATGCCTTTCAAATGGGGGATACCTTGCTCCCGATCCAAGTAGTCCTCGTCGTCCGGACACAGCTGTGCATCCGCGTATTTGTGCGCGCCGGAAAGTTCGCCATTGCCCTGAGGCATTTCGGGCTTCCACCAGCCATGAGGAATGCGTACTAGACCTGTGGGCATTTCAGGCTTTATGGCCACCTTGATTTCAATGCTGCCAGTTGGGTTACTCACCTCGACCCATTGGCCTTCTTCAACACCGGTTTCCTTTGCGGTCGTATCGTTAATAAAAAGCAGCGGTTCGGGTTTGCGCACGCGCATTTCGGGAATGTGCCTGTGGCCTGTTTGGAAATATTCGTCCTCACGCACGCCTGTGAACATCATCAGTGGATACTCGGGGTCCATGGGCGGGTCTTCACGGAAGTAGGGTAGTGGGTCAAAACCAAGGCCAGCCAACACCGAAGAAGCCAGTTCAACCTTGCCACTAGGAGTGCCAAAGCCAGTGCGCAGATACTTTTTTTCTTCCGGAGGGACAAAGTAAATGTCGTGATTTTCGGAAAAATCCTTGAAGCTCATGCCGGTGCCTTGTAAGCGTTCATCATAGAAGGATTCAATAGAATCCCAAGGCACTAACTCTTGGCGTCCTAGTGCATTGGCTGTGCAGCGCCAAAACTCAAAAGTTGAACGACACTCTCCCGGCGGCTGCATAGATTGCTGAGAGGGTCGGTACACAGAACTCCAGCCATAACTATCGCTGAGCCAGGGTCTTTCAAGCCAGCTATCGCCAGGCAGCACATAGTCGGCCATTTGCGCGGTTGGCGACATGAATTGCTCGTGCACTACCACTAAATCTTGATTCATGATGGCTTTGATAATCAGTGGCATGTTGGCAAAGCTCATGGTCGTATTGTTACCCAGTGAAAAGAACGCTTTTACAGGGTATTCGCCTTCTCCTGCCATGGCTCTGAAGGTGGCTGAGGGGTTGGCCATAAAGCAGCCGGTCACCTGGTTCGGATATTCGTGCCCCCATACTCTCTTGCTTGGCTCACGCAAAGCGCGCTGACCAGTATAAGTAAACGCGGGGTGGGTCTTGGATCCCAATTGTTTGGCCTTTTGCGTTTCCGAAAGCACTTCGTGCATTTCAATGACGGATTCAGAGACCACGTTGGGGTTGAAGCCTTGCAGTGTTTCGCCACCTTTGATGTCTAAATACCCACAAACCGAGCGCAGAATACTATGCAGGCGAATGGCTGAAGTGCTGTTGCGCTGCATGTCCGTGATGGGTGTCCAGGGAATAATCGAAGGGCCAGCAGTGGCATAGATACGCGCCGCTTTGGCAATCAGTTCCGGGTCGCATTCGGTTAATTGAGCCACGCGCTTCAGTGGGTACTCGTCAACTCTGGCCTTTAACTCGTCAAGCCCAATGGTCCAATCTTTAACAAAATCTTTGTCGTATAGCTCTTCGTCCAAAATGACTTTGAGCCAACCTAGGCACATAGCGGCATCCGAGCCGGCTTTGAGAGGTAACCATATATCTGCCACTTCAGCGCTTTCACTTTTGCGAGGATCTAAAACTATTAACTTGGCCCCCCGCGCTTGGGCTTTGCGGATACTATTATAAATAGGCACCCAGCTGTGTCGTTTTGGGTTATGACCAAACAAGACGATGCAGTTGGTATTGCCATAATCAGGGCTAGGAAACCAACCGTAGGTAAATCGGTTGATGGCAGCAGTATTACCCGCGCAAAGGGCAACGCCGCTAATCCAGTTGGGCGTGCCGATGTTATTCATTATGCGGCGACCTAGGCCGTGGTCTGTGCCGGTATTCCATTGACTGGTGGCAACAGCCCAAGCCTCAGGGCCATGTTCGTCTATGATTTTTTGCAAGCGCGGGCCGATGTCAGCCCAAGCCTCATCCCAGGTAACTTGTTCCCATTTGCCAGAGCCTCTTTCGCCGACTCTTTTTAGCGGGTGAGTAATTCTATTTGGATTGGCAAAGCCTTTAGGCGCAACAATACCCTTCATGCAGATATTGCCCCGGAACATTGGGTTGTCAGATGAGCGGACTTTGATGACTTGACCGTCTTTGACCTCGCTCACGACACTGCATGCAATATCGCAGGTCGCGCACATAACGCGCTTGGTCTCTACATTGGCCTTTTCAGTTCTCTTGATAGGCTTAGCTTGCGCAACCATTTGCGCGTCAAAATCCATATGTCCCGGCATGTTACTTCTCCCCAGTAAGTATTCATTAGGAATATAATAGAGTGTTTCGAGTGGTCTAATCTATCGAAAAAAAAGGCGAACATAACAGATGGGTAAAGGGGCCCCTTTTGTTTTGGGCTTAACTAGGATGTGCGCTTAGGATATGCTCCTAAGTCGATTGGGCTAGTCGGTGTTAGCTACCTTGCCACAGGAGCTTAAGAATCTTTTACCAATTGCCTAATTCAACGATGCCCTTGGGTGTTTGCAGCGTGGCTTTGAAGCGATCGCCGTCACTGGTCATAGATATCTCTAAATCCAGCGCGATCATGAGTTGTTGATACTTAGCAATATCTTGGGTTGCAACGCAAAATTCTATTAATGAACAACCCTTTGGCGTGCTTAGGGCTGGATGTGGCGAAACCTTCCAGTCGATGAAAAAGGGCAATAGCGTGTTACCACTAAGAAATCGTAGCTGCCATGCTAAATGCACCCCTTCTGGTGTGGTCCGGCTCATATTCAGGATGTCTTGGCAGCCATAGCCAGCATTTGTTGCAAAGCCGGCTAGGGAATTTAGATCTGTGGTGGCCACAGCCCAGCCGCGTATGCCCGAACCGCCGTGTTGAAGGAGAAGTTCGCCAGTGGTGCCTGAAAGATTTTGCCGGTGGTCCGGCGCGATGATTTCTAGATATTGGTCATCACCCAGCGATAGCAGCGCATTGCGTGTACCAATACCCCGGTGAGAACCGCCTAATGCGGGCCTTACGCCGGTTAAATCAGCTATCTCTTCGATGCTTTGATCTAAGTCCGCGCTTGCAAACATGATGTGGTCAAGTTTAGCCATAAGCTGTTCTGTTAATTTTTTCAAAAAAGTATCATATATCTCTAAAGCGTTTGATGGCTCTCATTAGAAATTATGCGAGTTAAACAGCAGATACGAGAGCAATAAGAAGTTAAAAGAGTACAAAGCAGATAAGGGAATGGATTTATGACAGATTTTGTTAGAACACCAGACAGCAATTTTGCACACATTGCAGACTTTACTTATACGCCCAATTATCACGCTTGGCAGGATATGCGTGTGCATTATGTAGATGAGGGGCCGAAAGATGGGCCAGTTATGCTGCTTATGCACGGGATGCCAGCATGGTCTTATCTCTACAGAGATATAATCCCGCTGTTAGTGGACGCTGGATATCGCTGTATAGCCCCAGATCACTTGGGTTTCGGTCGCTCAGATAAGCCAACAGATTTCAGTTGGTACACCATTGCGCGGCACACTGAAGTGCTGACCAGTTTAATTGTTGCGCTAGATCTAAAAAATATCACGTTAGTCTGTCAAGATTGGGGCGGGCCTACGGGTTTGGCGCAGTCTGTATACATGCCTGAGCGCTTTGATCGTCTGTGCATTATGAATACATGGCTACATCATCCTGAATACGAATACAGTGAGGGCATCCGCAATTGGAATGCAGCTTGGCATGAAGGCGGGCGGTTCCATCGCACTCAGCCTGATTTGGCGCTTTTATTGGTGCTTAGCGCCGGTCTCGCTGGTCCTGAAGTAATTTTTCCTGCGTTAATGAATGGTACGCCGCCAGCGATTGAGGGCAAGGCGTTAGAAATGTATGAGGGATTTTCTGCCCCTTATAAGCGCTTGCCTGACGAAGCTTATAACGGCTATCGCAAATTTCCATTGTCTATTCCATTGGACAGCTACACTAATGGTAATGCCGCAGCGCAAACTCATCACTATAAGATACTGTTGCAATGGCGCAAGCCGGTCCACTTTATTTGGGGCTGTGCAGATGATGTGTTTACCGAGGCTTGGGGTAGAACTTGGGCTGAGCGAATGAATGCCTCTTTCGATGGTATCCCCGACGCAGGGCATTTTTTGCAAAACTCTCATGGCAAAGAAGTGGCGTCCATACTGTTAGGCCGAATCTCTGCAGAGTAAAAACTTTAAATAACTAGGCTTGGTGTTAATGCCGCCTGCCTTAAAGTCGGCGGCAAAGACGACTCACTTAGAGCGCTTTGGCCGATATCTTCCTAGCATAGGATTGGTAGGGGTGTTTATTGGTGCGATCACAGGCCTGCAGGATATTTACGAGTTGGCCTCTATGACGTCCTTACTGATGTTTGGCGTGCTGTCACTGCAATACGTACTTTATTTACGAATTATACTTTTCCTGGCTGCACCAGAAAAAGTCGTGATTGCAAACAATCAACAAAGTGACTTGCTTACCACAATCTCTGCTGTGGCATTGATCGGCGTCGTTTTCTATATGGTGTTTGTCAGTACTTCGTTGGCATAAATCTCTGGCCAAAATTTATAGTCGGCATTGGGCCTATCTAGGAATGCAAAGAGGGGCTGAGCACTAATCCAAGCGAGACTGTCTAGTGATTTAGATTGAGTCGCAGGGATTAAAGTTGCTGGATCTAGCGCTCACTCAACCATTGTTTCTCAAAGGCCTGGATTCTCTTAGTCGCCTGAAACGGTGTCATCTCAACCTTTGCTTCGCCGGTTCTACCCAGTAACTCAAGTTGTGCGTAGTACCAAAATTGCACGCCAAAGGTCGCTAGTGCCCAAAACGGCTTAAAGTTTGCGAGAAACGATAGCCATTTGGGGAACAGCGACAGCTCTTGCTCGTATCTAGGTAGTTCTGCTTGGCCAGCAAAAAGTCTATTCGGCGCATCGGTCAAAACACACATAGGTCGTCCGATACCAATCATGTCAGCTCCGCCGCTGCTCACCGCTTCCTCCATCACGGCAAGTTGTCTAAACCCACCGGTCACCATTAAGGGGATGGAAACATGTTCTTGCATGGTGATGGCGAAATCGACGAAGTAGGCCTCGCGCATGGCAGTTGATGTTTTCACATTTTGCTCTTCAACGGCTTCCACACCTTTAACCCCAATGAGTTTAGGTTGCTCGTAAGTGCCGCCAGAAATTTCCAATATGTCTACGCTGGCCTCTTCTAACCACTTAGCGACAACAATGCTGTCTGCGAATGCGAAGCCACCTTTTTGGAAGTCTGCGCTATTGAGTTTTACGCAAATGGGAAACTCAGGCCCCACTGCTTGGCGAATAGCGGTGATGACTTCAATGAGGGCGCGCGCGCGGTTTTCCAGACTGCCGCCATATTGATCCTCCCGTAGGTTGCTTCTGGGGCTGAGAAATTGTGAAAGCAAATAACCGTGAGCCGCATGCACCTGGATGCCAGTAAATCCTGCCTTTTTGCAGGCTCGAGCGCAGATTGCGAAGCGCTCTACGATTTCTTGGATTTCTTCAATAGTCAGCGCAATGGGTTGACCAAATTGGCCTCCGGGTATGCCTACCGCTACCGCTGAAGGGGCTTTCGGCGTCTTGTTTACGCCGGTTTGGGTTTGTCGCCCAGCGTGGCTGATTTGCGCCCAGAAATGGTTGCCGGCTCTGGTGCCCTGGGCGGCCCAACTGCTTAGGGCTACGTGCATTTCGTTGTCGGGCACTTTGTCTACCACAACATTGCCGGGCCGCTCTAAGTGATCTGCATCAACTTGGATGTTGCCTGAAAGTAAGATGCCCGCGCCACCATCACTCCACAAGCCGTAGAGCCGCTCTAATTCAGGTGTAGGGACACCAGAGGGGTTGGCAAGACCTTCGGTCATAGCCGCTTTGCAGATCCGATTTGAAATGCTCACGCCGCATGGCAGGGTCAGTGCTTGGTTTAGAATAGATGACATTGTATTTCCTTTATTACTGCTGCTTAAGATGCCGAAAGGTAGGACTAATTGCTAGGCATGATTGAGGCCAAAATCCTCTTCGTAAATTTCGTTTTGACTTGTAATTGCTGATCAGATTGCCGTAGCGTATCTTTATTACGTTTTGTCGCTGCCAATTTTGCTGAATGTGCAAATCTAGGGCACAACTTTTGTAAAGCACACCTTTTGCAAATAAAGAAAACGTACATAAATACTGGGACGACCCAATGCATTCATTTGACAAAATTTACCAGCGTGCCGCTCGGCGTAAGGGAGGTGAAAATGCCCTTGAAGCGCTGTTGGGCAACCCGCAGAAAAAGGTAAACCTCGCCAAGTTGAGCGACTCTGATGTGCTGGCTGAAATGACAGCCTGTGTGTTTCGCGCGGGTTTTGTGTGGAAAATTATTACAGCTAAATGGCCTGGATTTGAAAAGGCGTTTAATGAATTTGATGTCATTCACTGTGCGATGTTGGCGGACGAAGAATTAGAGGTTTTGCAGCAAAATACAGATATTGTACGTCATGGCACAAAGATCCGCAGTGTTCGGGAGAATGCGCAGTTTATGCTAGATATTCGTAGTGAACATGGTTCCTTTGGCAAGTTTCTAGCAGCTTGGCCCGAGGATGATTTTGCTCAGATGTGGCTGTTGTTGAAAAAACGCGGTGCGCGCCTGGGCGGTCAGAGTGGGCGGTATTTTTTACGCTTTATTGGTTTTGAGACACCTCTTTTGAGCAGAGATGTTGTGGCTGCGTTAGTCGGCGCAGGGGTGGTGGAAAAAGAGCCCACTAGTCAAAAGGCACTGTTCCTTACCCAAGATGCGTTTAACCAATGGCGCGCGCAAAGCGGTAAGGGCTTTACCGAAATTTCACGTGTTTTGGCAATGTCTGTGGGTTAACTACAAAGCTCGCTAGGCGTTGCCGTGAGTTGCTTGCCATTCGTCTTGGAAAATACTAAATACTGCCGTATCTCGAATATGCCCTGTCCAGGTGATCTTGTTTTCGCGGAGAATGCCGTCTTGTTTTGCCCCAAGTTTGAGCACTGCTTTTTGCGATCGCTTATTGCGCACATCCACGCGGAACTCAATACGGCGATAACCGCAGCTAAAACCATGCTCGATGAGCAAACGTTTCATATTTAGGTTGAAATCTGTTCCCCTAACCGCGGGACTGATATAAGTGCCCCCAATTTCCACCACGCCCTGTTGGTCTGGATTGATGTAACTGGTCATGCCAACGACTTTTTTCCCAGTATTAGGATCATTATTGATTACTGCAAATACCGCTCGGTTTTGTGCCTCACTCATGCCGGCGATGGCTTTGTCGAAGTGTTCGCCGAGCATGGAATTTGGGTAAATGTCCCATATCTCTTGGTCTTCGGCGCAGGCCAGGCGCAATTCCTCATAATGCTGAGGTGCCAAAGGTTCTAGCAGCACTTGTGCGTTGCCGAGGATTGTATGTAGGTTTTTGTGCATTTTGTCCTTCGATTGATCCTCTATTGCGCTTCTACCGTTCTTATTACAGCTCTGCTTTTCGCTGTTCGAGAATTTAGCTAAAGAGGATTGGCCAAGTACCGAGTACCCGGTAAGCAATACCGAATACTCGTTGTCAACTGCTTAGACAAGCGGTTACTTTTTGTTGAATGCCGCAATACGCGCCTGCATGTCTGGGCCTACGCCTTCGCTGGCAAAGACTTCCCACTGCAGCCCGCCATCCAGTGACTTACCGTCGGTGGTCTCGATCAGCTTTTTATTTGCCGCGTGAGTGAATGAAGAATTCTCAACAATGGCTTTGCACATACCAGCCACCTCGTGAATAAAGTTCTCGTTGTCGAAAACGACTTCTGCTAAGCCTACTCTTAATGCTTCTTCTGCCTTGATTGTGTTGCCTGTGAACATCATACGTTTGGCTGTACTGATACCCACGCGGCGAGGCAGTCGTTGGCTCATGCCCCATACTGGCGTGAGCGCCCATTTAGCGTGAGTGTCGGCAAATTTTGCGGTGGTAGATGCAACAATAAAATCTGCCGCCAAGGCAACTTCTAACGCCCCTGTGTAGCAGTGACCGTGTACCGCGGCGATAACTGGCTTGGGCAGCAACTCCATAAGGCGTAGGGTTTCTGAATGCCAGCCGCGTGAGGGCACCCGTTCGCCACCTGCGATATCGGCTAAATCGTGACCGGCTGAAAAACACTTGCCCGCGCCGCTTAACACCACACAGCTTATAGAGGCATCTTTGCCAATATCTGACACGTGTTTGCGCAGTTCTTCGAACATGGAAACTGTTAGTGCGTTGAGTTTATCTGGTCGGTTAAGGGTGAGGTACGCGACCTGGTCGACATCTTCTCTAAGGACTAAGGGGGTTTGTTCCGTCATTGGTATTCCTCAAATGCTGTTTGGTATTGGATAACAGGTAGTGAACGACAGGTAGTGGATGACAAAAGCTTGTTCAGCGGGTTCGCGCGCCTCGTCAAGGTTAGGTTTGCCAAGTGTCGGCCAGAGCAACTGACAACAGCGGACCCATGGTTGAGCCCGCTGTAGCATGAAGACTAGTGCGTTTTATTACGATTAGCGAAGCGAATGCTAGTCAAAATCGCTGGCACTATGCCGCTCTGTGACTCTCTCTTCCTCAGGCCCCCATGGTCTATTCACGCGACGCCCGCGCTGTACAGCCGTGCGCTCCTCGATTTGCGTAGCCCATCTGGCAACGTTGGTATAGCTCGCAACGTCTAAAAACTCTCGTGACTCGTAGATGTTGTTCAATACCAGGTTGCCATACCAAGAGTAATTGGCCATATCTGCAATATTGTAGTCATCGCCACAAAGGTAGGTGCGTTCTGCTAGGTTTCGGTCTAATACGTCCAATTGGCGTTTCACTTCCATAGCAAATCTATTGATTGGGTATTCGTATTTTTCTGGAGCATAAGCATAAAAGTGACCAAAGCCGCCACCTAGGTAGGGCGCACTGCCCATTTGCCAAAACAACCAAGACATACACTCAGCGCGCTGTGAAGGTTCTGTGGGTAAGAAGGCGCCAAATTTTTCAGCCAGATAAACCATGATCGCACCAGATTCAAACACTCTGGTGGTGGGCGAAGTACTGTGGTCTACCAATGCAGGGATTTTTGAATTTGGATTGACTGCTACAAAGCCGCTACTAAACTGGTCGCCGTTGCCAATGTTGATGATAAAGGCGTCGTACTCGGCGCCGCTAAAACCCAGGGCTAGAAGTTCTTCGAGGAGGATGGTGACTTTGACCCCATTAGGAGTGCCTAGAGAGTACAGCTGAAGTGGGTGCTCACCTACAGGAAGCTCTTTGTCGTGAGTAGCACCTGCGATAGGGCGGTTAATGTTGGCAAACTTGCCGCCGCTGCTTTGATCCCATGTCCATACTTTGGGGGGAACGTAGGTGTCTTGTGTGCTCATTTTGCTTTCCTTGGTTTTACAAAGCACTGAGTGTACGAGACTTTTTCAATATTCTTCTAGTTGAATTTGTAACTAGTTTGTTGAAATAAGTTGTGGAGGAATAGAACTCAGTAACCACATGGTCGGAGCACCTAAGGCATTTACTCGTAAAAGTTAGGCTCAATAGAATGCTTGTCTATGCTCGTTTAATCCGCACTACCTTCATGATTTCGAATTTCATTCCGGCAACTTCTTCTGTTTCCGGGTAGTAGGTGACATTGACTCTAGCGCCCTTGAGGCTTTTGTAGGCTTTCTTTCGAACATATTTGAAAGGTACATCGTAGCCCTCGAGCATAATCGTATTGTAGATCCACTCATCGGTCTCACGCTGAATGTGGCTGACCACGATAGCCATATCCAACTGATTGAGTTGCTCGTTATTCTTCAACATCTTGTCTAGGTCTGATTGCATAATCCACTCGCAATGTTCTAATTGATTGGAAAACGTTTTTTGGCAATGACTCTTTAGCAAGGATACACCAAAGAAAGGCATCTTTTTTACCGATATCCGCAGCAGCGAATTTACGCAATGTTGTGATAACCTTTGGTAACAACTGAAGCGTCTCAATTCAATTTGGGCGACTCATGAAATAGGTCTTAGTGACCGAGCACTCTGTAATAGCGGAGTACCTCCAAACTTTTAGATTGCAGATTTTTAGAAAAATATCGGGAGAAGACAGTATGGAAGCATGGATTATTGACGCGGCGCGGACACCTCGAGGTGTTGGTAAGCAAGGAAAAGGCGCACTCTGGGAAATGCACCCTCAGAAGCTTCTTTCCACGGTTCTGCGCTCTCTTGCTGAGAGAAATAACCTGAACACTGAAGAAATTGACGATGTGATTATCAGTTGCAGCAGCCAAGTAAAAAAGCAGAGTAATTGTATTGGCCGTATGTCAGCATTGGACGCAGGATACTCGATCAAGGCATCAGGCGTCACACTAGATCGCTTTTGTGGCGGTGGTATTTCAGCTGTGAACATGGCCGCTGCTAGTATTATGTCTGGTATGGAAGATTTGGTTGTTGCTGGTGGCGTTGAAATGATGTCCTACGTAGCGGCGGAAGGTATCCCCACCCCTTTAGATGCTCACAACGTTGATTTACGTAATAGTCACCCGCAAACTAATGTAGGTATTGCTGCCGATATTATTGCTACTCAAGAAGGTTTTAGCCGTTTAGAGCTCGACGCGTTTTCCGCAGAAAGTCAGCGCCGAGCAGGACTAGCTATGCAAGCGGGCGCTTTTGCCAAGAGTTTAATCCCGGTTTATCGTCCAGATGGCACTCTTGCTTTAGATAACGAAGAATTTCCTCGTCCGCAAACCACTGCTGAAAGCCTAGCTAAGCTGCAGCCGGTGTTCGGCAATTTTATGGATCTACCGTTTTATGATTCAGGCATGACTTTCCGGCAAATGGTTGCCAAGCATTGGCCTGGGCTTGATATAGAGCACGTGCATCATGCTGGCAGTTCTTCTGGCGTGGTCGATGGCGCTGGCGCTCTCGTGTTGGCTTCTCCAGAGTATGCCAAAGCACATGGTCTAAAGCCTCGGGCTAAGATCAAGGCAATGGCAAATATGGGCCATTCACCTGAGCATATTTTGAACGCGCCTGTAGATGCTGCAAAAAAAGTTTTGGGCAAAGCAAAAATGTCGCTAAGCGACATTGATCTGTTTGAAGTGAACGAAGCTTTTGCCGTAGTACCGGTCAAGTTTATGCGCGATCTGGGTGTTGATCACAGCAAAGTTAACGTCAACGGTGGCGCCATTGCATTGGGTCACCCAATTGGCGCTACAGGTGCCATGTTAATTGGTACGGCTTTAGATGAGTTGGAGCGCAGCGATAAGTCTACTGGCTTGGTGACTATGTGTGCAGCAGGCGGTATGGCGCCAGCAATTATTATAGAGCGGATTTAAATCGTCTATAAGTAAACCTCCTAACAGTATGGGTGCCAATCGCGGCGCCCATTCGGGTCCTAAGCCATTTGTCTCTAGCATCATTCGATGCACTTCAATTCCCAGCTCACATTAAAAATTTTTCTAGCAAGCCTAACATTTTAAGTGTTTCTCGTTGAACGGTGCTAATGATGTTGCCACTGACTTTTTTTACGGGTAGATGGCGGTGCGTGCTTTAAGTGCGCTTCTAGTATAGGTATCTACATTTTTTTCGTATGAAAAACCCATTCATTATTTTGTTTTGGAATAAAAACACCAATTCTGGGAAGTAAAGTAACAAAATGTAAGTTTCTCGCGCACGTGTCGTAAATGTAATGGTTACATAAGCTCAAGAGCAGGCGTATACAGTATGTTCGCGGTCGAAAGCCTCAATGGCTTGGTCAATTGCTTGAGGTTGTTTCTTTTCGAGGGGATGATGATGGGTGGCGAGTCAGAATGGAATGAAGGTTTTAAGCACTTAAGGAAATATGTTGCGATCAATAAAGATGGTAATGTTCCTGTTGCCTATATTTGTGAAGATAAATATAAGTTGGGAATATGGGTGCTAGCGCAAAAACGCAGTGGCCTTCGTTTAGGCGAAAAGAAAGTAAAGCTTTTGCGGCAGCAGGGCGTAACGCTAGAGTAGCCAAAGCCAAAGCCAAAGCCAAAGCCAAAGCCAAAGCCAAAGCCAAAGCTAAAGCTAGAGGTAACGAGAAGAAAAGTTTCTGCAGGCGCATGGCTAACTTTTCTTTTCAAGTCTGTTAATTGAGGTCAGCTATCCGTCGCGCTGTGGCGGACAATTTCCAGGCTTTTTTCCGTGTAAATTTTTATTGAGTTTGCGTACCGGACGGAAACAACCCCCGTTTTATTGCCTCAACTTTGGCCCCAGCTTTTCCCTCAACTCTTTCATCAAGAAGACTGTAGCCACTTCAAAGCCACACACTTTCCGTAAAATCCGAGTTTCTCGGCCGTCATGTGGCTGTATCCTTTTAATGCATCAGAGACCTATAATATCATTGCTTTTTCGCCGCTTGGATATCTTTTGCCAAGTTATGTATTAGGCCACAGCTGTTGCTCAAAGCTGCAAATACGCTAACTAGACTGTTTTTCCACAGCCAAGTAAGTTGTTTTTGGCTTTGAGCTCAAATTGGTATATGTGTTGAGAGAATTAGGAGTTTAGTAATTGTGTCTAGAGAGAATTCTGCTTTAAATGAATTGGGTTTTGATCCTGCTGCGTTGAGAGAAAAATATCAGGTTGAGAGAGACAAGCGCTTGCGTAGCGATGGCAGCGAGCAATATCAAGAGGTTGTAGGGGACTTCTCTCATTATGTAGATGACCCTTATGTAGAGACAGGTTTTACAAGAGCGCCAATAGAAGATCAGGTAGATGTCATTGTTGTTGGTGGCGGTTTTGGTGGTTTGCTGTCTGGTGCTCGCTTGACGGAAGCTGGTGTGGGCAGCGTGCGTATCATAGAAAAAGGCGGCGACTTTGGCGGCACTTGGTATTGGAATAGATATCCTGGCGCTGCATGCGATGTAGAATCTTACGTGTACTTGCCGCTGTGCGAAGAGCTGAATTTTGTACCTAAAGAAAAGTATACCCACGCGCCGGAAATTCTCGCTCACAGTAAGGCAATTGGCGAAAAATTTAATCTCTACGAGCACGCTTGCTTTCAAACCGAAGTGCAAGCTCTTGAGTGGGACGAAGCGACAAAACTATGGACGGTTAAAACTAACAGAGACGACCGCATGCGGGCGCGTTATGTGGTTATGGCCAATGGGCCTTTGAATCGTCCTAAGCTGCCTGGCATTGCAGGTATTAGCGACTATACGGGGCATACGTTTCATACCAGTCGATGGGATTACAAATATACGGGTGGTGGCCCTGAAGGAAACTTAACCGGTCTTAGAGGTAAAAAAGTCGGCGTGATTGGGACCGGCGCTACAGCTATTCAGTGCGTTCCCCATTTGGCTAAATGCGCCGATGAGCTTTATGTTTTTCAGCGTACACCGTCTTCGGTAGACGTTCGTGCTAACCGACCTACCGATCCGGAATGGGCCGCAAATTTAAAGCCGGGTTGGCAGCAAGAACGCATGGATAACTTCAATACGTTAGTGTCTGGCGGGTTCGCTGACGTCGATATGGTTAACGATGGTTGGACAGAGATTATTCGTAACCTGGGTTCCATGGTTAATTTCAAAGGCGGTGCACGCCTTTCGCCGCAAGAAGTGGCGGAGAAAATGGAGTTGGCGGATTTTCAGAAGATGGAGCAGGTGCGCGCCAGGGCTGAAGAATTAGTGAATGATCCGAATACTGCTGAATCGTTAAAACCCTATTATCGCCAGTTTTGTAAGCGTCCTTGTTTCAATGATGAATATTTAGAAGCATTTAACTCACCCAGTGTGCATTTGGTTGATACCCAAGGCCGAGGAATTGACAGAATCACCGAGAAAGGCATTGTCGCTAACGGTGTAGAAATCGAGCTGGACTGCATTGTCTTTGCCACCGGCTTTGAGGTGGGTACTGAATATACTCGGCGCTCTGGTTACGATTTGATTGGTCGCAATGGCGTTAGTCTGAAGGACAAGTGGCAAGATGGAATTTCCACTCTGCACGGCCTGCAAACTCGAGGTTTCCCCAATTGTTTCATCATAAGCAACGCGCAGTCTGGCTTCACAGTAAGCTTCCCTCATGCGATGAATGAACAGGCTAAACATGTTGCGTACATTATGAATCGCTGCGCAGAAGCAAATGCTGAAACGGTGGAAGTAGCCGCAGAAGCAGAATCTGCTTGGGTGCAGGAAATTGTTAAAATGTCGCGGCTTAGTGAGAGTTTTCAGGCAAGTTGTACGCCCGGTTACTACAACAACGAAGGTAAGCCCAACCCTAAGAGCGTGCAAAATGGATCTTACGGTGCTGGGCCTGTTAAGTTCTTTAAGGTGCTGGACGCCTGGCGCGAAGAAGGCACAATGCAGGGTTTAGAGCTGAAGTAGTACCGCGTATGAGCCGATCGGGGATCGAGAAAGTGTTGGCTCGAGACGTACTTTCTCCGCATATGCCAATGTATAAAATTTCTTTTTTTCCGTTGGCGTATAGTTTCCTGTTATGCGCAGAACATTCTCCGTTAACGGGCAATCGGCATTTTTAGGCCAATTTGCTGGATGTCTTATTTAGAAGGGCGCGCCCTTGGGAACTGCATAAAGACCATACGTTAGGGTAAATTAGCGAATCATGAACGGGTAGCTTGTCTATTCGCCATAGTCGATCTGGAGAGTGTTGCTTGATTTTTTTGTTTTCGAAGTATTTTTTCTCGTTGGTGAGCATATCTATCTTGACTGCTTTACTGGGAGGCTGTGATGCACCAAGCAAAACCCCAACACCGCCCGTTGTTTTTGCCGATATGGTTTTACACAATGGTGTTGTTGCAACGGTTGATGACGCCTTTGGCAATGTTCAGGCCATTGCGGTTAAGGGTCACGAAATAATCGCTGTGGGTAGTAACGAAGAAATCAGGGTTTATATTAATGCAGATACCCAAGTGATTGATTTAGCCGGGCGTATGGCCATGCCAGGCTTTATAGAGGGCCACGGCCATTTTATGAGCCTTGGGCGGTCTAAACAAATACTCGATCTGACGGATATTACTAGCTGGCAACAGGCGGTCAGTCGTGTGGCGGTTGCCGTTGACAGCGCGGAGCCTGGAGAATGGATTTTTGGTCGCGGCTGGCATCAAGATAAGTGGGAGCAGGTTCCCGAGGGCGCCATTGATGGTGTGCCGTTGAACAACACGCTCAATCTTATATCACCCAATAACCCCGTGTTATTGGGTCACGCCAGTGGTCATGCCGCTTTCGCTAACGATGCTGCGCTGCAAGCGGCAGGCATTACTGATGCCACAGCAGACCCAGAGGGCGGCACAATTCTCCGTGCGGAGAATGGTCGTGCGACAGGATTGTTGCGTGAAACCGCACAGCGATTGGTAGCCAGTGCAGGTGCTGAATATGAATCACAACGCAGTGATGAAGAAGTAGAGCGGTTGAAGCGTGAACAAGTTTTTCTGGCAAGCGCTGAAGCCCTTGCTAACGGCGTGACCTCATTCCAAGACGCTGGCGCTGACTTTTCGACCATAGATTTTTTTAAGCAATTAGAAAGTGAAGGCGCGTTGCCCATCAGGTTATATGTCATGGTTCGCGGCGAAACTAATGCGCAAATGGAACAACTTCTTCCGTCCTATTTAATGCCTGCAGAAGAAAACGATTTTCTTACGGTTCGCTCTATTAAACGCCAGCTCGATGGTGCCTTAGGCGCCCATGGTGCTTGGTTGCTTGAACCTTATGTAGATTTACCCAGCACATCCGGTTTGGTGCTGGAATCGGTTGAGGATATTGAAGAAACTGCGCGGTTGGCGGTGAAGTTCGGTTACCAAGTGAATACCCACGCCATTGGCGATAGAGCCAATCGAGAAACGTTAGATTTATACGAGCGAGCTTTTACTTCTGCGCAAAGTACGGCGGAAAATAGCGGTCAAAGTGTTGTCAAAGATTTTCGCTGGCGGGTAGAGCACGCCCAGCATATAGATCCCGCAGACGTGCCGAGATTCGGCGAACTGGGTATTATTGCAGCAATACAAGGCGTGCATGGCACATCAGATGGTCCGTGGGTGCCATCGCGTTTGGGCGAGAAGCGTACGAAGTTAACCTCCTACCCGTGGCGAGATCTTATCGATAGCGGCGCCGTGCTGGCAAATGGCACCGATGTACCAGTGGAGGCCATAGATCCTATTGCGTCTTATTATGCATCCGTATCAAGAATGACCAAAAACGGCGAGAAATTCCATCCTCAGCAATCTATGACTCGGGCGGAAGCGTTGGCCAGCTATACGATAAATAATGCTTACGCAGCTTTTGAGGAAGCGCACAAGGGCTCACTAACGCCAGGCAAGTTGGCCGATATTGCGGTGCTGTCGCAGAATATTCTTAGTGTTGATGAAGAGCAGATTCCCAATACTGAAGTGGAGATGACGATTGTGGCCGGGCAGGTGCGTTACGAGCGCTAGATAGGGCTTATCGTGATTCTTTCCTGCCGCAGCACTATGTGAAAGACTGCCAGATCAATTTTATAGATGGAAAGATAAATGTCGCAACCTACCGCATTAGACCTGCCGATGCTCGACCCGTTACCAGAAGGGACACAAAAATATTTCGACATATGCCAAGACAAATTGGGCATGGTGCCAAATGTATTGCAAGCCTATGCCTTTGATGTGGATAAGCTCAATGCATTTACCGGCTTTTATAATGATCTGATGCTGGCAGGCAGCGGCTTGAGTAAGTTGGAGCGCGAGATGATTGCGGTGGTGGTGTCTTCCATCAATCGTTGTTTTTATTGCTTAACTGCGCATGGCGCTGCGGTGAGGGAGATATCTGGCGATGCTAAGCTGGGCGAAATGATGGTGATGAACTACAGAGTGGCCAAGTTAGATGAGCGTCAGCGTGCGATGTTAGATTTTGCGGCGCAAATTACTGTTGAAAGTTACAAGATCGAAGAGGCTGATCGCCAAGCACTGCGTGATGTGGGCTTTAGTGATCGCGATATTTGGGACATTGCTAACGTCGCAGCTTTTTTCAATATGACTAATCGTGTTGCCAGTGCAACGGACATGCGACCTAATGATAAATATCACGGGCAGCATCGTTAGGTTCTTTAGGACACGTCGGCGAGCTAAATTTTAGTTCACTGCGTGACGACCTTTGAGTGCAAGGTCTGAGTAGTTGGGTTCTGAAATGTTGCGCTGCATCGAGTCTTGGGTGAGAGCTTGTTCTAGAAGGTCTAAATAGCGATGCCAATCCGCAAGTACGGCTTAGGCCACCTCTAATTCGCTCATACTTAGTCTGAACACCAACGTGTTGCGGAACGCCAGTCGGCAGCCTGTATCTGTTGCTTTTAGCTGAAAGATAATGCTGCTCAGTTGAAGTAGGTTGGGTGCTTGAAATGCTTCTATTTTGCCTTGGATGTTTAGCTGCCCAGAAGGGAGTTCTTCGAACCATAGTTCGTATTTGCCGCCTGGTTGCGCTTGGAATTTGAAATTTGGCGACCAACGATCTAATCTTCTGGGTCAGTAATAAGGTGCCACAAGGTTGCTATATTTTGCTGGTATGTGCGTTCAAAGTTAACCGCAATGGCGCCCTTCTGGCGCCACGGTCAATCAACCATGTTTCCCCATCATTTGTGCAACCAGAGTATTTACTCCAATAACTGCGATTTTCAAATCAGCTAAAACCGCAATTTAGAAAGTGGTTAATCTATTATTCTGCCACCTCAGGCGTCTTCCGTTAGTCGACGGCTGGCTGCCTTCAATCGCCATTCGGTAGTCAGTGCTAGGCTTTAATCGTTAGCCTATTGGGTCAACAAGCGTTTGCGCGGGCGATGCGGGTTTGGGTTATCCCTAAACCGCCTTTTCGGCACTGACTATCCAGACCGCCGCCTCTAGATTTAGACCTTCTCTGGTCACATGTGGGCGAAACATCTCCTTTACCGCATTTAGAGCTTGGTCTTTTGCTGCACTCTCAAGTGTTGCGACGGCGTTGGCTGCCGGTCCGATTTGTGTTTGAAAATATAATGCATCGTCTAAATTGTCTGCTATGTGCAGCGGGGTGTTAAACGATTCAATTTGCACGTTAGCGAAGCCTGCGTCGGTCAATATATTCAGCACATGAGCAGGGTCGGAAAATGCAAAGGGGCCGGGCGCATGTGGATTGGGGGGAATTACAGCCGGCGGCATGAAGGGCTGCACCGCTTTGCCTGCCAAAGACATCCATGGATTTTCACTGGGTGGCTGCCAACACACAAAGACCATCCGCCCACTGGGCTTGAGGGCTTTGTGTAAGTTTTTGAAAGCAGCTTTCGGGTCGAAAAAAAACATTACGCCAAAGCGCGAAAACAGTAAGTCGTATTGGCCATCAAACTCAGCAGTGGCCGCATCGGCTTGCTTAAAGTTCACATTGGGCATTGCGCCAGCTCTGACCTTGGCATGGGCTAGCATGGGCTCTGAGATATCCATGCCTGTAACAGCGCCGCTACTCTGGCTTGCCCCCAGGGCAATACTGGTGTCACCGCAGCCACAGCCAATATCTAGTGCAGATTCATGGGCAGCAAATTTTGCTGCAGCAAGTCCAGCCTCGGAGAGTGGTGTAAGTAGATGGTCTAAATGCTCTTGTTGAGCGACCCATACAGCGCCCGCTTTAGCGTTCCAATATTTGATTTGCTCTTCGTTGCTGTTGTGATTGCCATTGCTGTCAGTCATTGCACGCTCCTAGTAGCTTTCACTGCCTATTGAGGGATCGACTAATATTTTTGCATGCACCTCGGGGTTGGCCAAATCTTCGAAGGCCTGCGCTACCCCGTCTAAGCCTACGGTATCTGTAATCAGCGGAGCTACATCAACATGCCCTTCGGCAATGTGATGGAGTGTTTCAGCAAATTCTTCCGGCGTATAGGCCAGCACAAACTGCAAGTTGAGTTCCTTGTTTACGCCAATCAAAGGTCTGAATTGGTCAGACTCCATACACACGCCAACCACTACAATTCGGCAACCTTTTTTGGCTCCAGCCATTATTTGGTCGATGACTCCAGGTACGCCCACACATTCGAAAAATACGCCTTCTCTAAAAGATTGACCGGAGAATGGTTCTACCGGCATCGGGTTTCCATTTACGTCCTTCTGTGCCAGAGCGGCCCATGTCTCGTAGGGTGAGGTTTTGCTAGGGTCTATGATCTGATCTGCGCCCATCAACTCTGCCAGCTGTCTGCGCTTGGCGCTGTAATCTACTGCGATAATTGGTCCAACTCCCATCTGCTTCAGGGCACTGATAACAGCCAAACCCACCGGCCCGCAGCCGATGACCAAGGGTATTTCAGACTTGTTTAGCCTTGCCATGCGCACTGCGTGCAAACCAACCGCCATGGGCTCTGTCAAGGCCGCGTGTTGGGTTGCTAGACCGTTAGGCACAGCCAGCAGCAAAGATTCTGTGAGTACCATGTTTTGAGAATAACCGCCTGGGACGACATTGGAGTAACCAACAGTGGAAGGTTCGCCGTTATGCACGGTCACTGGAAAAGAACAAATTCTAGTACCTACTTTGAAATTATGTTCGGTGCCAGGGCCGTGGTCGAGAATTTCGGCGCAAAATTCGTGACCCATCACAATATCTTTGCTCAGGTCCATTGTGAATGAACCGCCCGTTTCTGCTGAGGTTTGCACCATTTTATGGCCGTGTTTGAGTGCGTGTAAGTCTGAGCCGCAAATGCCGCAAGCCAAAGTTTTAACCAAAACTTCACCTTTGCTGGGTACTGGCATAGCCATATCATCTACAATGATTTTGGCGTCCCGCATAATTGCTGCTTTCATCTAATTCCCTTCATCTGTTTGCACATTAGTAAGTCAGAATAGTAACCCAGTGTTTGCTACCAGTGCTTGGCCTTGCAACTGGTTCGCATAAGTTTGACCGCTAACCAGCGTTCGGCACTAACCAAATGGCAGACGACCATGCTCTTTCTTGAATGGTCGCTTGCAGATCTGAGCGTGGGGTTGCGCCCGCTTTGATGGCATCCCAAGTTGACCAGCGACAGGTGGGGTTCTCGAGTGCGCGGACATAATAAAAGGCCCTGTGTTCTGGATTGAATTCTGGATCCCGCCATTCAGCTTTAAGCTCTGCTGCACCCAAATTGCTGCTTATGGCGCAGTTGTTTAGATCTACTTGTGCCCCGTTGTCAGGGCAACGATGAGTAGCCGTGTTCACCAAGCCGCTGTCGGAACAAGCCACATCATAAACTTGTTCGTTGTGTTCGCCGTCAACCGTCCAACCTTTAACGATCTGCAAACGCTGCAGTGGCGCTGAATTTGGGTCTTGGATGGCGTGGGCTAACAGCGTGGGCGCTTGGTCACCATTGGTTAATAGTTCTGAACCCATGCTGACACCGCTTGCGTAGGCTGCTGCGACCTCATTGGTGTCATTGAGGGGGTTGCCGTCGAAATCATAACCAGCAAACAATCGAACCTTCATTCTAGGTCCAGATGTCGCAAAAGTTTCTTTGCGCCTAAATGCGCGATAAATTGCATCCCGTGTGTTTTCCTCAGCCCAGACCCCAGTAAGACCAGATGCCCCCCAAGTTTCATACGCGCCGGTAGCATATTGTTTGCCGCCAATTTGTTTGATTTCTACTCGGCCTGCGGCTTTGATTATTTCAGCATCGCCTGCGGTCAGCGGCTGTGATCCGCGGCGACTGCCGTCTGCGTCTAATAAACCCACTTTGGAAAAGTAGCTTTCTTCGTCGAGAGATGCCGCCCCTGTATGGGTGTCGGATGCGCCAACAAAGCCAAATTGGTAGGCATTGGTTAAACCTTGGTCGGCCAAGGTCATGCCGTTCAGCAGCGCTTGCCGTGCGTAAGAGCCCTCTGGTTTGCTGGCTATAGTGGTGGCAATTCGATACGGCATTATTTCGAAGTTTGCCCACTCGTCATTTTGCGAGAGCAGTGGGTGTGTTTCTGATGTGCCTTTCACCTGAGTTATTTCGACTAGCGGTTCGTTGCGAATCCTTCGTTGGGCGTAGGTCTCATCAATGGGGTTACGGGCCCAGTCAACCATTTGAAACATTGCCCCGTTAGATCCGTTGGAGTTGTGAGGGATGGCGAGTGTTTCTATGCCTTGTGCTCTGAGGCCGTCCATCCAATCCCATAGGCCCTCAGGGTTTTGACTGTGAAAGCGCGAGAAGGGCAGTGCTGGCAGTTTATCTGAGTCTCTGAATATGACATTACGGTGCAGGTTGCCGCGTCCGTCAGTGGAGGAGGTGTATTCATAGGCAACGAAGGTGGTGAATTCACCTGGTCGATTGTTTGCTTGGGCGGCTTGGACAATGTCCGCCCAGGCGTCTTTGGCAATTTTATTCACAATGGCCACGTCCGTGTCACCACTGGTAATTCTATTTAAAGTATCGGGGAGAAAAGTGCTAAAGGCTTTCACTCGCTGAGGCAGACTGGCAATGTTCAGATTGTCTGGCGCATTGATGTTATGCAGATCTTGTACGTGAGGTTCTTTAGAAAATTCGGTGTTGGTATTGGCTGCTGCTTTGACTGCGCCTAAAAACATTGCGTGATCTGTCACGGCATAGAAATCTAACGGCTGGCCCAGTTGTACTTGAAAACCTGCTGGGTGAGCTATGGCTTCGCCTTGCGCGTATCTGTAGGCGTCATAGGGCGTGGCCACAGTGCCAAAGGCATAAGCATCAAACGAGTAGTCTGTGTGCACGTGCAGGTCGCCAAAATAGGCTTCGCGGTAAGCGTTGGTTTGAGGTTCTGCGGTAATCGTGTCTTTAGGCATGATAAGGCTGGGCGCGTTAAATCTGGCCGCTAATGCCTGAGAGTCGTCGTTAGTGTTCGCTGTCGCTGTCGCTGTCGCTGTTGTACTTTCCTGTGGGCTAGAGCAGGCCGCAAAAATTGTTGTGAAAACAATTAGGCCGGCAGTTGTTAGCAGGCGGTTTAAATCCTTCATTTGTGTTTACTCCTCAATTTTCGAATCCCCGACCACAAATTACACTATTGGTAGTAGCAGTGCATGAGTTGATTGGGGCAATGACGAAGTGGCAAGTTAAAGAAATAGAGATTAGAAGTTTGGGTTTTTTGTTAGAAAAATAGGCAAAAAACGCTCACCAAGCGGTGGGCTTAATTCAAACCCAATTTTAAGCTAGTTCGGACCTAAGTCAAAAGAACAGTACTTATCGTGCGCAGAATCTGTAGGTCACATTCACGCCTCAGTAGCGTGGCGTAGTGGGATTCAGCGAGCAAGCGAAAGTCTCTTGCTTTCGTTGGCATCTCAGAAAACACCGGTATAAACCTGTCCTGTACCATTGTCCACAAAGTCCTTCACCGTCCAGTTTTCGGCGAAATCTCGCCAGATATGGGATAAATCTATGCGACGTCGCTCAGGCATTTCGTCTAGTGTTTGCTGCTTACCGGAGGTGTAGTAAGAATCGGTGCATGCGTATGCCGCACCATCAGTTAATGAGCTGTCACTGAACTGGCACCCGTAAGAGGTCTAAACGGGCGCTTTTTACTCTGGGATGCGCTTCTGTACATTGCCATTGGAGTTGCGTAGCAAAAAGTTATCCGCGTCAGGATTTTTTGGGATCTAAATCGAAGTCGCTGAATATGCTGGTTGGAATTATGCTTCGAGCTTTAGGTTCCTCAAGTCGCCGAGCTTCAGAATTTGTTGGCACCAGTCTATTGTCGCTGACTATGCATTTATTCCTACGCTGGGTTTAGGCTGAGTAGGGCTTTGCAGATGGCTTTTTGGGGTTGTGTGGCGGGCCGTTCGCTCATTTAAAACCTTTGGCTTAATGAGCCTGCGCGTTTTAGAAACCCTAGAAATGTTTTTGCCTGCTCCGTCACGTTTGTTTGACGCTTGCTGAGGTACTTTTCTTTCAATGTGGAGATCAATATGATGTCGGCCTTATTAAGCTTTATTTTTTATGCCTTCCCGGCTTTTTTTATTTGGATATTTTGATGAGTGATTATACGAAGATCTTGCTTGAAGAAGATGAGATGCCCACACAGTGGTATAACATTGTGGCAGACCTGCCAGAACCACCGCCGCCGGCACTGCATCCAGGCACGCATCAACCTGCCACTGCGGAAGATTTTGCGCCTTTATTCCCCAAAGCGCTGATCGCCCAAGAGATGTCTACTGAGCGTTATATCGATATCCCCGGTGAGGTTTTGGATGTATACCGCTTATGGCGTCCCAGCCCGTTGTTCAGAGCGCACAGATTAGAGAAGTTACTCGATACTCCGGCAAAGATTTTCTATAAGTACGAAGGCGTAAGCCCTGCGGGTTCACATAAGCCCAATACTGCTGTGCCTCAAGTTTGGTACAACGCTCAAGAGGGTGTGCGCAAACTCACAACTGAAACTGGTGCGGGTCAATGGGGCAGTTCTTTGGCTTTTGCCTGCGCGCAGTTTGGTTTGGAATGTGAAATTTGGCAGGTAGCGGCCTCTTATTTGGCCAAACCTTATCGTCGCACCATGATGGAAATTTGGGGCGGCAAAGTGCACCCAAGCCCCTCAACGGTGACTGAATTTGGTAGATCTTTATTAGCCAAAGACCCAGATCATCCAGGGTCGCTTGGTATCGCTATCTCTGAAGCTGTCAGTGAGGCCGTGCAAGATCCCACTGTTCGTTACGCCCTGGGAAGTGTGTTGAATCACGTGCTTTTACATCAAACCATTATCGGCGAAGAAGCGCTTTTACAGTTGGCCAAAGTTGGCGAAACGCCAGATATATTGGTGGGTTGTACAGGTGGCGGTTCCAATTTCGGTGGTTTGGCCTTTCCTTTTCTGCGTGAAAAGATGGCGGGGAAAATGAATCCAACAATTCGCTGTGTAGAACCTACCGCTTGCCCAACGTTAACCAAGGGTGAGTACCGATACGATTTTGGGGACACTGCGGGGTTGACGCCTCTAATGAAGATGCACACTTTGGGACATTCATTTATTCCAGAGGCCATTCATGCGGGCGGCCTGCGGTACCATGGCATGGCACCGCTAGTGTCACACATTTATGAACTGGGTTTAGTTGAAGCTATTTCTATTCCCCAGACAGAGTGTTTTTCAAGCGCCCTTCAGTTTGCTCGCTCTGAAGGCATTGTGCCTGCTCCTGAACCTACTCACGCCTTGGCTGCGGCTATTCGCGAAGCCTTAGCTTGTAAAGAGTCTGGTGAAGAGAAGGTTATTCTTACTGCGCTGTGTGGCCATGGTCACCTTGACCTAGCGTCTTACGACAAATACATGAGTGGTGGGATGGAGGATTTAGATTTGTCTGATGCGCAAATAGCTGAGGCAATGAGCAGCGTGCCGGTGATTGCCTAGATAGGCACAGATAGGCGCAGAGACGAATAGATGAGCACAGATTGGCTACGCAAGTCTTCAGAAGTGAGAGCCAGCTGCTGTTAGGGCCGTTGTAAAAAAGAACTTGTATGGAAGCTGTGAGCGGGGTCACCATGATCCAAAAAAAATTAATTGAACAATGGAATGATAAAAGGGGATTTCCTGTGAAAATGAATAAAAGCGGCTTGGCTATTTCGGTAGTATTGGCGTCGTCGGTTTGGGCAAGCTCAACTTTGGCGGAGGAAACTGTAGAGCGCAGTTCAGGATTCAATGCGATAGTCGAAGAGGTGGTGGTCACTGCTCGTCGCCGCGAGGAAGGTTTGCAAGATGCGCCCATTGCCATTTCTGCTTACACAGGCGATTCGTTAGACTATCGTGGTATTACGACCTTAGACGAAATATCACGCTTTGCGCCCAGCCTGACGCTAGAAAACAACCCCAGTTTTGGTGGTGCATCTAACTCTGCTGCAATTTATCTGCGCGGCGTAGGTCAAAAAGAGTTTTTACCAACAACAGAACCCGGAGTGGGTTTATATGTCGACGGGGTTTACATCGCCCGTTCTGTGGGCGCAATTTTAGACTTGGTCGATATCGAGCGATTGGAAGTATTGCGCGGGCCTCAGGGCACATTATTTGGGCGCAATACAATTGGTGGCGCTATATCAATCACTACTATCAAACCTGAAATCGGGGGCGAGCGTTCTGGGAGCTTGTCTTTTACTGCGGGCACCGAAAAATTGCAAAATTTTAAAGGTTCCATCGAATCACCCTTCGGCGAAACGTTAGCGGCGCGTTTGTCTGTTGCCAGTTTCAAGCAAGATGGCTACGTAAAGCGTGCTGACGGTATTGATCTAGGTAATGATGACACCCTTGCGGGTCGTCTTGCTGTGAATTGGGAGCCAACAGATGCATTTTCAGCACAGTTGAATTTAGATGTTTCGCGTGACCGCGAAAATGGTCCTGCAATGGAGTTGATTGGCATTGATTTTACCGACTTAAGCCAGTTGGCCGGGGTTGTGCTTGCGCCACCGCCGCCAATGGCCTTTATTCATAACGTTACTACCGCCGCATTAGGGCCGGGGCAACCTTGCGCCGTGACTAATTCTGCTGGTGTCGGTGTGAGCTCTAATCCAGCCAGCGCCAATTGCTATGACAGTCGTTACGTTGGCAAAGACGGGACTGACGAAGGTACAGCGCCTGCGTACTCAGAAAATGACACGTTTGGTGCCTCCGTTACATTGAATTATGACATCAACCAAGCGCTTTCGTTGAAGTCAATTACAGCTGTGCGTCAGCTTGACGCCGAATTTGCCCGTGATGGAGACCACTCTCCACACCGCATATCTCAGTTCTCCGATGTCTTGGATCAAGATCAATTTACCCAAGAATTTCAACTATTAGGCACTCACGATAACGTTCAGTGGGTTGCTGGCCTCTATTACTTTACTGAAGAAGGCACCAATACCAATATCCTAGACTTCACGGTCTCTAATTTTCGCTCAGGTGGCGATTTTGATAACGAAGCGTGGGCGGCATTTGCCCAAGTGACTTACGATGTGACAGAAGACTTTCACGTCACTCTAGGCGGTCGTTACACAGACGAACAGAAGTCTTTTACCCCAGACCAAATTATTTTCCAAAACTACTACCTTGGCATCAGTCAGCGGGTACCAGTTGGGAATCCTCTGGCGGCCTTGGACGCACCATTTCTCCGACCGGATGAGCGAATTCTACCGTTGTTAGAAAAACAAATTGATGTGTCTGAGTTTACGCCCGCGGTGAATTTAGCTTATGACCTTTCAGATGAACTGATGATTTACTTCAATTATTCCGAAGGCTTTAAGTCTGGCGGATTCACTCAGAGAGTTTTTCCACCAGTGGTTGCGCCATTTACCGCGCCTGCAGGCACAGCAAATATAGATTTGATTCCAACTTACGATCCGGAATTTGTGGACGTCTTTGAAGTAGGGTTTAAAGGCACATTCATTGACGGCAAGTTGCGCGTTAACGGCGCGCTATTCAGTACCGATTATGAAGAGTTACAGGTGCAGGTGTTTAACAGTGTTGCGCCGGTAACGCGCAACTTAGGTGAGGCATCTATAGAGGGCATAGAGCTTGAGGCTTTGGCCTCGCCCGGAGCGGGTTGGTTGATTGAAGGTAGCATTGCCTATCTGAATGCCGGCTATGACAACATCGATACGAGCATCACGCTAATCAGCAAGTCTTTCGAGTTTGAGCGTGTGCCAGAATTCGCAGCAAGCTTAGGTGTTTCTAAGGAAATTCAGATGGACACCAGAGGCACTTTGGTGGTGCGCGCAGATTGGAGTTACCGCGCTGAAACCTTTAATGACGCCTACAACACACCAATACTTGCCACAGACTCAGTGCAGTTGGTGGATGCTAGCGTGCGTTGGATAAGCGCTGATGAAGATTGGTTATTGACCTTGTCTGGACGTAATCTAACAGATGATGACTATCTGATAAGCGGCGTGTACGGCACAGCGTTTCAATCCTATGAAGGGTTGTTCGACCGCGGCAGAGAGTGGCGCTTAGAGCTTAGGCGCGAGTTTAATTAAGGGCTAGCACCTCATAATAGGTATTAAGGTTGCGCTGTAAAGCGTAACCGAGTTTTTGCTAAAGGGAGAAAAATGGCGAGAGTTAAAATTGCAAGACCAGATCAAGTAGATGATCCAGCGGTACAGGGAATTTTTGATTGGGTGACGCAAATGGAAGGCAGTGTCCCTAACCATTTTTTTGTTGAGCTGAATTTCCCAGAGTTTTTTACCGCCAAACTCGGTGCTACAAAAGTGTTGTGGGAAGCCGGTGAGTTGGAAATGACTGAAATTCAGCACATAGGCATTTTAGTTTCCCAACGCAACGGTTGCGCTTATTGCACAGCTGCGTTTTGTACCATTCTCAATCACGGATTGGGAGCGTCTGAAGATCTGGTGAGTCAGCTTTTACAAAAAGGTACCGACAGTGTCAGTAACACCCGGCTTAAGCATATATTGGAATATGCGCTGAAGGTGAATGATGAACCCGCCGAGGTAACCGATACTGATATTGAGGGTTTGCGTAGTGTGGGCCTAACGGACAAAGGCATTGTTCAAGTCACTCATATGGTTAGCGATTTTGGATCTTATAATCGTCTGAACCTGGCCCTGCAAACTGACTATGATTATCAGGACCTTTGGCGGAATTTGGCTTTTCCTAAAAGCTAGCCATTCTTAGAAATATCTTTTCTGGAAAATTCCCTTCGGAAAAGACCCTCCGCAAAATTCCAACGCTAATTTGTGAACTCTAACGTGCACTCAGATTGCATGACCAAGGGCTACTTATGAACGCGGATCAAGCCCTCTTGAGTGGTAGACGCCACCAACTCTCCGGCTTGATTATAGATGAGCCCTCTATTGAAGCCTCTGGCGCCACTTGCTGTTGGACTGTCTTGGTCGTACAGCAGCCACTCATCCGCTCGGAAAGGGCGGTGGAACCACATGGCGTGGTCGAGGCTGGCTACTTGTACATTGTCCTGCATGAAACTCACCCCGTGTGGGCGAGCAGCGGTGTCTAGCAAAGACCAATCAGACAAATAGGCAAGCACGCACTGATGTAAGCGCGGATCGTCAGGCAGCGCCTCGCCACTTTTCATCCAGCAACGCTGAACAGGTTCAGTGGGCTGGGGGTTGAGCAGATCAGTGGGTTCCACATGTTTCACTTGAATGGCGGAGGAGCCAGTAAACGATTCCTGAAATTCTGCCGGCCATGCTTGGGCTTGTTCTCTGCGTAATTCGTCTTCGTCCTTCAAGTCCTCTGGTTTAGGTGTGGTTGGCATTGGGAATTGATGTGACAAACCTTCTTCAGCAACTTGAAAAGAGATAGACATAGTGAATATAGCTTTGCCTTTTTGTACCGCGACAACGCGTCTCGTGGTGAAGCTTCGACCATCACGAATGCGGTCGACCTTATACAAAATGGGAATGCCTTTATCCCCCGCTCTGAGAAAGTAGCCGTGCAAGCTGTGTGCTTGGCGGTCTTCGTCTACGGTGCGGGAGGCGGCGACTAAGGCTTGGCCGATGACTTGGCCACCGTAAACGCGCTGCCAACCTTCGTTGGGGCTAGTGGCCAGATAATGATTCAACTCAATTTCTTCGAGATCGAGAGTTTCTATAATTTTATTCAGTGGTTGCATAGGTAATCTAAATTGGGTGCACTAAAACTGCGAGGCGCGGACAATACGTGGTCTGGTTCACCCAGTAAAGTGGCTGTTGAACAGTGCCGTGATTATCGAGGAAGCCGACTAGGGGAAGAAAGGGGAGGGCTAGATTGGTTTTTTATTGATGCAGCCAGATTGCTGGCTAACAACGCACCTATCGGTTGACGAGTGTCAGCCGATAGGAGAGTGGCCCTTTTACGGGCCACGGCGGAATGCTAGTACTTGTAGCTGTCAATCTTAAACGGACCTTCTTCGCCAACACCGATGTAGTCGGCTTGGTATTTGGTCAGGCGTGTCATAACACCGCCGAAGCCGGCAACCATAAGCTCTGCTACTTCTTCGTCTAGTTTCTTTGGCAATACTTCAACACTAATAGGCTGACGCTGGTTCACTGGCTGATCTGACCATGCTTGCTCAAACAGATACATTTGCGCCAGTACTTGGTTGGCAAATGAACCGTCCATGATGCGTGATGGATGACCCATAGCGTTGCCCAAGTTGACCAAACGACCTTCTGATAACAGGATCAGATAGTCGCCACGAGTCTCAGAGCGGTGGATCATGTGAACCTGATCTTTGACCTTGTCCCAAGTCCAGTTTTCACGCATGAAGTTAGTATCAATCTCGTTGTCAAAGTGGCCGATGTTGCAGATAACTGCACCAGATTTAACCGTACGCAGAATTGCTTCGTCACACACATTTGCGTTACCTGTGCAGGTCACAACAATGTCTGTGTCTTGCAGTAAACGTAGGTCGATGTCTTCAGCTTTGCCGGTGTTCTTGCCGCCAACATAAGGCGATACGACTTCATATCCGTCCATGCAGGCCTGCATTGCGCAAATTGGATCTACTTCGGTAACGCGAACAATCATGCCTTCTTGACGCAAGCTTTGGGCAGAACCTTTGCCTACATCGCCATAACCGATGACTAAGGCGCGCTTGCCTGCCATCAACATGTCTGTACCACGCTTGATAGCGTCATTGAGGCTGTGACGGCAACCATACTTGTTGTCGTTCTTAGACTTGGTGACTGAGTCATTGACGTTGATCGCAGGTATTTTAAGTTCGCCATCGCGCATCATTTCGTACAGACGGTGAACGCCTGTAGTGGTCTCTTCGCTGATGCCGTGAATCTTGTCTAGCATCGCTGGATATTCTTTGTGAATGATCACCGTGAGGTCACCCCCGTCGTCCAATAACATGTTGGCATCCCACGGGGTGCCATCTTTAAGGATGGTTTGCTCGATGCACCATTCGTACTCTTCTTCGGTTTCACCTTTCCAAGCAAATACAGGAATGCCGGCTGCTGCCATGGCTGCCGCAGCGTGGTCTTGGGTTGAGAAGATATTGCACGAGGACCAACGTACTTCTGCACCTAAATCGATGAGTGTTTCGATCAGTACAGCGGTTTGAATGGTCATATGGATGCAGCCAATAATCTTAGCGCCCGCTAAGGGTTGGCTTTCTGAATAGCGGTCACGCAAAGCCATAAGTGCTGGCATTTCTGCTTCTGCTAAAGTGATTTCTTTACGACCGAATTCGGCCAAAGCCATATCGGCTACTTTATAATCTGACATTGCTATCTCCTTAAGATAGGGAAGGTTGGGGTGTTGCTAGTTCGAAACTGGGTATTTGCACACGGAAGCCATTGCGCTGGGCAAGGTATTGCTGGGCTTTTACTTTCAAGCCGTTCTTGGCTGCGTGTTCTTGCAAAATTTCTGGTGCGAAGCCAAGCCAAAAATCGCCGCAGAGCGTTTTTGCTTTTTCCTGGGTGTGTGGGCACAGCTCTGCCAATACGAGCAAGCCATTAGGCTTTAAGAGTTTTTTGATTTGGTTAAAAAACGCATCAGGGGAAGGCATGTGATGTAGCACCATTGCGGCGACAATAACGTCATAGGTGTCGCTATTGGGCAGTTGATAGAAGTCTTTCTGCTGCAGACTGATATTTTGCGTGTTTGCAGTGGCGCTTAGTTGGAGCTGTGCTAGTCCAACGTTGAGCATGGATTGGCTGTTGTCTATGCCAATAGCCTGATCGAATTGCGATGCTAAAGCTGCAAGTAAGGTGCAGTTCCCAGGACCAACTTCAAGCAAAGTATTGGTTGTGTGGGTGTTCGATGCCAGTCTAGAAGATGCATTGTGCGCTGCTATTGTTTCCACAATGTAGGGAATGAACACCTCGGGTGGGCAGATCAGTTCACTTTGATGATCTAAGACGTCGGCATTGTTGTGGAAAAAAGAGGCGCTCTGATGCGCTCTTTCCGCATAAATTTCGCCGACCTTCAAGAGCGCCACAGCGGGCAGTGGGGTTTGATCGAGTGCTCGGAATAAAGAGGCTGGAAGTGATTGAGCCGAGAAGGCGGCGCGTTGGTAAAAGATGCTGGTGCCTTCGCGTCTAGAAGTCGCTAATCCAGCCAGTTTAAGAATTTTCAAGTGATGACTTAATGCTGGCTGCGCCACTGCAAAGATTTTGCTCAACTCCATGACGCCAAAGGAGTCCCGCGCCAAAGCTCGCAAAATGTTTGCTCGCAGGTCGTCGCCTATGGCTTTTGCTATTGCCACAATATCTAGGTCAGTAGGCTCTGATAGCGTGTGGTTGTCTAGGTTAAGTGGCGCGATATTAGATTGCAAAAATTCATTTCTCTGCTGAGAGTTGTATAGATTATTTTCAGACAGCGTGTGCTGGGCTTTGGGAGCGCATGCTACCAAGTTTTTCTTAAATATCAAAATATTTTGATATTTGTTTATGTTGTTCTTGTGCGAAACTAGGGGTGTGGCGGAATGGTGAGCGCTACTGGACAGGCATCGAATTTGGGCAAATGAGCAATTTAGTTGCGGGTTGTTACTTTTTTCTCATTGATTGGTGACGTTTGTTGGGCGCATTTGTTTTTTACGAGAGAAAGGATGATGTTGAAAATTTTGCAAGGTAGACACAGATGAGTTCTCCATCGGCTAATACCGTCGCCGCCCCCACTGATGTGGGCATTACTTCGCGTGGGCCGGTACCTTTGAGCAAGTTGCCGGATGTAGGCACAACGATTTTTACCACTATGAGCGCGTTGGCTCAGACTCACGGGGCTATCAATTTGTCACAGGGGTTTCCAGACTTCGATGGGCCTCCTGAGTTACTAGAGCGGGTAAATTATTATTTGACCCATGGCTTTAACCAATATCCTCCCATGATGGGAGTAGCACCACTTAGGCATGCCATCGCGGCAAAGGTGAAAGACCTTTACGCCTTGAAGTGCGACCCAGACAAAGAAATTACCGTTACCGCAGGGGCCACTGAAGCGCTTTTTTGTGCTATCGCGAGCGTTGTGCATAGCAGTGATGAGGTCATTGTCTTTGATCCAGCTTATGACAGCTACGATCCAGTGATTCGATTGCAAGGCGGGGTGCCGGTGCATATTCCGCTGACGGGTAGCTCTTTTGCGGTTGACTGGCAGCGTGTGAAAGAAGCGATTACTGAGCGCACGCGCTTGATCATTATTAACACGCCGCATAATCCTACTGGGTCTGTTTTGTCCGAAGACGACATTCACCAATTGCGTGAACTGGTCAGCGATACAAATATTTACCTCATCGGTGATGAGGTTTATGAGCACATGGTGTTCGATCAACGTGAGCACACGGGTTTGTGTCGCTATGATGATTTGTACGCGCGCAGCTTTGTTATTTCTTCATTTGGTAAAACTTATCATGTCACTGGTTGGAAGGTTGGATATTGCGTGGCGCCTGAACTGTTGACCACTGAATTTCGACGGATTCACCAGTACGTGACGTTTACCGTGAACACCCCTATTCAACATGGGCTGGCTGATTTTCTCCAAGCGCAGCCTGAACACCATTTGCAGTTGCCAGATTTTTATCAGGCCAAACGAGATCTCTTTTGCGACCTGCTGGCAACCTCTAAGTTCAAAATTAAGCCTTCGGCGGGTACTTACTTTCAGTTATTAGACTACTCCGAGGTGTCTGATGAACCTGATTATAAATTGGCTGAGCGTTGGACGGAGGAGCTTGGCATTGCTTCTATACCTATCTCAGTTTTTTATCAGGACGCTGAGAATTGTGAGCACAAGACATTACGCTTTTGTTTTGCTAAGGACGATGCAACGCTAAGACAAGCGGCGGAAATTTTATGCAAACTTTAACTCTGACATTACTGCAAACCGCAACGCACTGGCACGACCCCGCGCGCAATAGGGCGCATTTTGCAGCGCTGTTAGACCAAGTGCCGGCATCCTCCCAGCTGGTGGTGCTCCCAGAAATGTTCAGCACGGGTTTTACCATGGACTCTGCAGCGGTTGCGGAGTCCATGGATGGCGCAACCGTGAACTGGATGCTCGCGCAGGCTCAGCAGCGGCAGAAAGTAATGTGCGGTAGTTTAGTTATTAAAGAGCAAGGCCAATTTTTTAACCGAATGTTGTGGGTGCAGCCCAATGGCGAGATGCAAATTTATGACAAGGGTCATCTGTTCCGCATGGCTGGAGAAGACGAGCACTACAGCGAGGGCACTAGGCGCGTTGTGGTGGATTTTCAAGGTTGGCGGATTTGCCTTTCTGTTTGTTATGACCTGCGTTTTCCAGTCTGGCTGCGTAACGACTGCAAATACGATTTACTGTTATGTGTGGCAAATTGGCCTGAAGCCCGGCGAGATATTTGGCAAACACTTCTGCGCGCAAGGGCCGTGGAAAATCAGGCTTTTTGTGCGGGGGTAAATATTATTGGCACCGACGGCGCTGGTGTAGTTTATGGCGGCGGCAGCGCGGTATATCATGGCGATGGGAAAGTGCTTGTTGATCCAGAAGAGCATTTGTCTAAGCAAAAGGTCATTACTCAGACTTTAGATTTGGCAGAGCTTGATACAATGCGCGCTAGTTTCCCTGTGGCCCTAGATGCAGACGAATTCACCCTCAGGTGACAACAGGTACCGCCGCGACGATTGATATTTGATCCGGTCAATTCATCGTAGCCCTGAGGGTAATAATAAGTTACCCATTTCCAGTTTTACAATTTTTTTGGTTGGAGCAAAAATATAATGAATAAGCCTATTTTTCGACGTTCGTTAGCAGCAGTTTTGCTGCTGTCTGGCAGCGTGCTTTTTACCGGTTGTACTGACGGTGGCGGCGCTAGTATTGGGCAAAGTGGGCCAAGCCATCCGGGTAAAGCTGTTTATAACGATTATTGTTATTCGTGCCACAACCCTGGTATTAGTGGCGCGCCAAGGATTGGTGATGTGGATGAATGGCGGCCGCGTATTGCTAAAGGCAAAGCGCTGTTACTTGCGTCTACTGTTAACGGCTTGGCGCCTGGTATGCCGGCCAAAGGGTTATGTTATAGCTGTACTGACGAGGATCTTTCGCTGGCGGTAGATTATATGATTGCCGCAGCTCAACCGCTTCCGGCGGAATAGAAAACGCTTAATATGTTCTCTATTAGGAAAAGCTTGATATGAATCTTCGAGACTTACGCTACTTGGTGGCAGTGGCTGAGCACAGGCATTTTGGTCGTGCAGCGGAGGCGTGCTTTGTCAGCCAGCCAACGCTGTCTACCCAACTAAAGAAGTTGGAAGAAACCTTGGGGGTTATGCTTATTGAGCGTACCAACCGCCGAGTGATGTTGTCGCCGGAAGGTGAGCAAATTGTTGCCCAAGCACAACGTATATTGTCTGAGGTAAATACGTTGTTGGCGCTTTCCGAGCAGTTACAAGATCCTTTAGGCGGAGAACTCAGGGTGGGTATTATCCCAACTATTGCACCTTATTTATTACCCAAAATTTTGAGGCCGATAAAAGAAGCTTTTCCTAATTTGCAGCTACAATTGACGGAAGGCCAGACTTCTCACATTACTCGATTGCTCAAGCGAGGCGACTTGGACGTCATTTTGTTGGCTATTCCGATTCCGGATTTGCAGGATGAAAATGTCGAGGAATTTGAGCTCTATGCAGAGCCGTTTTATTTGGCCGTTGGTGAAAGTCATGGGAAAGCTGAATGGCAGACAGTGACGCCTGAAGATCTGGACGGTGAATCGGTACTGCTCTTAGAAGATGGGCACTGTTTGCGTGACCAGGCTTTGGCTGTTTGCCACGCGCATCGTGGCGTTGAAAGTAAAAGTTACAGTGCCACTAGCTTAGAGACATTGAGACAACTAGTGGGTGCAGGTATGGGTGTAACCCTAATGCCGGAGTTTGCGGTGCCACTAGTTGATAGAGCCAATAGGGGTGCGCGTTCTGCCGGTGCGGGGGGTAATGTACGATACATTCCCTTTAGTGAAGACGACGTGCCTTATCGAACTTTAGGGCTTTGCTGGCGCAAAACATCAACTCGGGCCGAGTTACTGGCAGATTTGGCAAAAGTCTTGCGCACTAGTCTGCATTGAGGTTTTGCCTTCTTTGGCATAAGGCCCGTGTCTAGCAGTTTTTTGCTTGTATTGGGTGGATGGGCTGCGGGACCAATAGATGATTTTAATCCCGCTACCCGGCAATGAGATTGGCCGGATGTTAAGTAAGGTCTGCTAACAGAGTTTCTCTGGTCACGCCTTCGATAGTCACCGCGCAAGGAATGCTCTGGTGGTCGATACCCATGGTTAACGGCTTGCCGCTTTTTAAGTCGGCCACGTTTTCAGCACTGAGCTCAAAGCGCGTGAAGTGCACTGCTGCGGCCTTTTCATCCCTAGTGCGATCCATATCTTCGTTGGCGATTGCGTAGATTTTTTCGCTGCCATCAACTTGAACCCACACGGTGAGTTCAATGCCGCCCATGGAGGCTAGTGCTACTTTGCGTTCTTCAGCGTCGCCGTACTCGATCATGAAGGTCGCTTTCCAATTGTTGCCATCTGGAATTAGCGGGTTATAAGACGCCAGTTCTTCTTCAATTTCCGCTGTTTCAAAAATGCGCTCTACGCGGAGCATTTCTTGAATCTGATAGCGCATGGTCAGCTCGTCTTCAAAATAAAGGGTAGCATTGGGCCCAAGCGCTACATTGCGGCTCTTTTTGTGGGCGATTACATCTTGACGAAACGTTTCGCGCTTTTGTGCGTATTCTTCTAGGGACCAAAGGTCTTCACGGGTCAATTTCATTTTCTATCCTTTGAGCGCTGGAGAGGTTGTCCAGTGCTGATATTTATAAGTCTTCAGTTCGAGGGTAAAGCAGCTAGATACCGTAGGCTTGGCGCACCATGCTTGCTGGGTGCTTGGCTTCGCCATTTTCAACGCCTTCGGCAATGAGTCGGCCAGCCATTGGGCAGTCTGAGCCAAATTCGTCTGGTTTGCTGTCAATTACGCGCTTAACCACAGGCTTGGCTATCTTCTTCGCTTTGTCATAGGTTTCTGCTTTCACTGCATAAGTACCGTCGTGACCGGAGCATCGCTCAATGGCCGTAACTTCTGTTTCTGGTATGAGTTGCAAAAAATCTCGTGTCTTCATGCCAAAGTTTTGCACCCGCTGATGGCAAGCCACATGGTAGGCAACTCTGCCTAACGGCTTGGCGAACTCGGTCTTTATTAGCCCCGCTTTGTGTCTCAGCATTAGATATTCGAATGGGTCGAAAAAGTGCGCTTTAACGTTTGCCACATCAGCTTGTTCTGGGAACATCAAAGGTAGTTCTTGCTTGTACATTAAGACGCACGAGGGAATAGGCGCAATGATGTCGTAACCTTCTTCTATGGCTTGTTGGAAAACTGGGATATTCGCATCCTTCATTTTTTCCACTTTTTTCAGATCGCCCAGCTCTAATTTGGGCATGCCGCAGCACTTGGCATCTTGTAGTACTTTCACGGGCACGCCATTGTGGTTGAGTACAGCGATGAGGTCCTCGACCATTTGTGGTTCGTTGTGATCGCCGTAGCAGGTCACGAAGATGGCAACTTTGCCTGTTGTTTTTTCGCTTGAAGTCACTTTGCCGTGATCGCCAATATAGCCCTCTAACGATTCAGTTAAAGGTTTGGGTATAAACTTGGGCAGTGGCGCATCTTGGTGAATGCCAAATAGTGCTTGGCCCGCTTTGCGCAGTGGTTTTGAATTTGCTGCTGCATTGGCCATTTGCGCAATACCTGGAGTTGATATGGCGTCAAAAATTGGATCGGTAGAAGTAATGATCCGATCTCTCCATTTAGTATCTTTGTTTTCAAAGTTTTGTGCTTTAGCTCGCAGCATTAAATGAGGAAAGTCCAATGCCCATTCGTGAGGTGGTAGGTAGGGGCATTTAGTCTCAGCGCAGAGATCGCAAAGAAAACACTGATCTACAACCTTGTTGTAATCGGCCTTGTCTACACCATCTACTTCAAAAGTCTCTGACTCGTCGACCAAATCAAAAAGCGTCGGGAATGAATCGCATAGACTGACGCAACGTCTGCAGGTATGACAGATGTCAAAAACGCGTTCCATTTCTTTATGCAAAGAATCTTTGTCATAGAATTCAGGGTTCTGCCAGTCTAGTGGTTGGCGATCTGGGGCTTCTAAACTACCTTCACGTGTACTCATTGAATTTCTCTATTCTCATCATTTACGGGGTCTATGCTGTTTTGCTGGCATAAAAAAGGGGCTCAAATAAGCCCCTTTTAGAACTTCCGGCGATTATTGCCGAGTTCTGAGCTAGCTTGTGGCTAGTCCATCGCATCCAAAGCTTTTTGGAATCTGTTGGCATGTGAGCGCTCAGCTTTTGCTAAGGTTTCAAACCAATCTGCGATTTCGTCAAAACCTTCGTCGCGAGCTGTCTTAGCCATACCAGGGTACATATCTGTGTACTCGTGGGTTTCGCCAGCTACCGCGGCTTTCAGGTTGTCAGAAGTAGTACCAATGGGTAAGCCAGTAGCTGGATCGCCAACTGCTTCCATGTACTCAAGGTGTCCGTGGGCGTGCCCAGTTTCGCCTTCCGCAGTTGAGCGGAATACTGTTGCGACATCATTCTCGCCTTCAATATCAGCTTTTGCTGCGAAGTATAGGTAACGACGATTTGCTTGAGATTCTCCAGCAAAGGCGTCCTTAAGGTTTTGCAATGTATTGCTGTCCTTCAGTTCCATGATTACATGAACTCCGTCTTGGTTGTGTAAGTTTCAAGCCTAAGGCCTGATGACCCAGCTCAGTATAGATATTTAGGTCTTCATTTCTATTTGAAACTTTAGATCATTGTAATAGACGCAGCCTATCAATGATTGATTCTTAGTTACTTTCCTCAATGATAATGATTCCTATTTCGCTTGCCTATTCGCCGACCTATTTGCCCGCCCCATAAATAAAGAGGCGCTTTCTTGTGCAGAGTCCGCCTGTACAATGCGGGGCAACATTGGTGTCTATTCAGGTACCCGCAAACTGAGTAAGTGTTATGGATCGGCCAGTGGTGACCACAGAGTTGAAAAAGCTGACCGGGCTAGCCCTACCGCTGGTGGTCACTCAGCTCGCTCAAATGGGTCTGGGTGTTCTCGACACAATTATGGCCGGTCGCGTTAGCGCTGTTGAGTTAGCCGGCGTGGCTCTCGGTGGCGTAATTTTTTGGCCGGTACTGATGCTCATTGCAGGCATTGTTATGGCCGTTATCCCCACTGTTTCTCAGTTACACGGAGGTGGCCGAGTGAGAGAGGCTGGTGCGGTCGTGCGTCAGGCGCTTTGGATTGCCTTGTTCTGTGGCCTAACCATGATCATCCTTTTGTATAACCTTGAACCCATGTATCACTTTGTTGGCGTTGACCCTTTAGCTATTCCGGTGACCATGGCCTATGTAAAAGCGATGAGTTGGGGTGTTTTGCCGGTGTTGGGTTACTTTGTGCTGCGCTACCTATGTGAGGGCACCTCTTGGACGACCCCCGCAATGCTCATCGCCGGTTCCGCATTCTTGCTTAAGATCCCGCTCAATTATTGGTTTATATACGGTGGTATGGGTTTACCCGCCATGGGGGGCGAGGGTTGTGGTTGGGCGACGTCAGTTGTGATGGCCTATGAATTTATTGCCATTATTTGCGTTGTGCAGTTTTCTAGAGTGAAAGTAACCAACGTATTTGCCGAATTTTCCTGGCCTGATGCAATTGAGATTAAGCGTTTGGTTTGGCTGGGTCTGCCAATTGGTCTCTCAACCTTTGCTGAGTTCAGTATATTTTCTGCCGTCACCCTATTAATTGGTCGCCTGGGCGTAGAGACCGTGGCGGCTAATCAGATTGTCAATAACGTCTCTGGCTTAGTTTTTATGATTCCGTTGGGTCTGGGTATGGCGACCTCAATTCGCGTGGGCTATAACGTTGGCGCTGGGGATTACGTTGCCGCTCGCCTTAGCGGCTTAGTGGCAGTGGGCACAGGTTTTGTATTCGCACTTTTTGCTGTCTCTTCATTATTACTAGGTGGGGAATTTATTGTCAGCTTATATTCTACGGAGGCATCTGTAGTGGAGCTCGCAACAGGGTTAATAGTCATCGTTGCGCTTTTTCAATTATCCGATGATCTGCAGGTCATTGGTATGGGCGCACTGAGAGGCTACAAGGACACAAGAGCACCTTTCTTAATTGCCCTAATATGTTATTGGGTAGTGGGTTTCCCTGTTGCTTGGATGTTAGGATTCGGCTATTTCGAAGCCTTAGATTTAGGTGTGTACGGTTACTGGATTGGTATGGCCACGGGTTTAACCTGCGCCGCAATACTTCTGCTCTATCGATTTAATAGGGTGTCTCGGCGTGAGATAGTGGCGCATAAGTCGCTGCCTTCACAGCAGGCTCGCTGATGGAACTCTGGATAGGCTTAACTATTGCCGGTGCTTTTTTACAAAATTTACGCTCCTTGCTGCAAAAGCGCCTAACGGGTGAACTCTCTGTTAACGGCGCCGCCTATGTGCGTTTTGTTTATGCCATTCCTTTTGCTTGGATATATGTTGCCTATATCTGGGAAGGCCGTTTCCCCGATTTAAATTTTGCATTTTTGGCCTATGTAACGGTTGGCGCAATTATGCAGATCATTGCCACTTCAGCGCTGGTGGCAGCAGTAAGCGGCTCGCATTTCGCCGTGGGTACTGCCCTGAGTAAAACCGAGGCGGTGCAAGCTGCGCTTTTGGGCCTAATCATTTTGGGCGACGCGGTTTCTGGTTTGGCATTAACAGGTATTGCCGTGAGTTTGGTTGGCGTCTTCTTTTTGTCTGGCAGTATTCGCACCAGGGACTTTTTAAAGGGCGATGCCAGCGTTTGGTACGGAGTGTTAGCAGGCACCGCATTCGCGCTCTGTTCTGTGTGTTTTCGTGGCGCCAGTTTGGCTTTAAGTATTGATGCTGATACTGGCACGCAGATGAGTGGCGTACCAGCATTGGGTCTAGCTGAACGTGCTGGCTTTACTCTGGCAGTGACCCTGACCCTGCAAACGCTGCTGATGGGGGTGTATCTTGTTTTACGAGAACCCGCGCAAATAAGGAAGGTCATTAACAGCTGGCCCATTGCAGTGTGGGTAGGGTTAATTGGTAGCGTCAGTTCTATATGTTGGTTTACCGCTATGACCCTGCAAAATGCGGCCATTGTCAGAGCCTTAGGTCAGGTGGAATTGATGTTTACCCTGGTTACATCTGTTTTCCTTTTGCGTGAGCGTATTAGAATTCGCGAGATGTTAGGTATGTTATTACTGGTTTTAGGCATTCTTTTACTTATTTAAGCAGCTGGATGAGAGCGCCTAGTTTGAGAGGCTGAAAAGCTAGACAAAGAAGTTAACGCAATAGAGGGGCTGTCATGGAAGAGGTTTTAGTCAACAAGTTTACTACCCAGGCGGGCGGCGTGTGGGCCGAGGTGGTATTGAATCGGCCGCAGCGCAAAAATGCGATTACCGGGCCATTAGGCATTCGCCTAGCAGAAAGTATTAACATTTTAAACGCGGATGACCAAGTGCAGGCAATTATGCTTCGCGGTGAGGGCGGGGCTTTTTGTTCTGGCCTAGATCTGGGTGCATTTAACGCGACACCAGAGCCCGAGTGGCTGGCAGACTTCCAAACAATTTGGCGCAGTGCGCATAAAGCGTTGTTTCAATGCAACAAGCCTATTGTTGGCGCCATGCAAAGGTATGCCATAAATGGCGGAGCTGCGTTAGCCGTTGCCTGTGACTATTTGGTTGTGGGTGAGCAGTCTTATGTTCAAGTGGGCGAGGTGCAGATTGGTATGGCCGCGCCTTACAATCTTGCATGGTTAAATCTGCGCTACAGTGAGGCAGTGATCGCCGAGGTTGTACTGCTGGGAGATCGGCTTAACGGGTCCGATATGTTGCGTTTAGGCTTGGCTAATCAGAGCGTTAATGATGATCAAGTTCTCCAAACTGCCACTGCGATATGCGAGCGCTTTGCTGACTTCCCTAGGGGTGCGCCTGCAAAAATTAAGCAGGGTATGCGCGCGCGTTTAGGCCAGACAGCTGACGAATGGTTTGACCTGCACACCGCGGCAACAGCGGGCAAGCGTGTTAAACCGCAGTCAATGAAGTAGCGCAGCAGATTTTATCTAAACGCATAGGGCGATCTGAATATTCTGGGCGTGTATTGACTTCAAATGACTGACTGTAAACGATTGACTTTAAGAGGATGCGCAAAAGCGATTCTATCGGTTATGTACTGCCTCAACAGAACCTAGTGTGCCAGAGCCGTCAGGCATGGCGGCTGCGTCATATTGTTTGTTAAGATGATTGCATAACCAGATTTGCAAATCCTGCCACATAGATGAGATCTCCAGTTTTGCGGGGATCTTATCTACGGAGGGTAGTTTTAAAGTGACTGTTGGTATTTTTAAATCAACCCCAGAGTAGTTCCCCAAGGCGACGTTGCAAAAATTGGCGCCAGTGTAGATTTGGCCAAGGATCGCACCTTGTTGTGAATTCGCGGCCAGAATTTAGTCTTAAGAGGCTCTGAGCACGTTGCTGTGATCGCGGCGCAGCGTATCCCATTCCATTTTTAGCCAAGGCGTATAGTGGCCGGCATTGTCGACTAATGCTTTGGCCAGTTTGGCGGGGGAGACCCAGCGGCAAGCGCTGATTTCTTCGGTATTAAATACTGGTTCATCACTGGTTTGCGCCACATAAACAGAACATAGCTCGCGCTCGCTACCGGCCTCGCCAAATTTTGCTGAGTATTCAAACTTGTACACAAACTTCGCATCGACTGCGAGCCCCAGTTCTTGTTCGCTGCGACGTAGTACGGCATCAGCTATAGACTCTCCAGCCCTTGGGTGTGAGCAGCAGGAATTGGACCAATAGCCGCCCCATAAACGCTTATTCTTTGCGCGTTTTTGCAACAAAATTTGCCCTTTGCTGTTGAGGACGAAGAGAGAAAATGCTCTATGCAGTGTGCCCTCATCATTGTGGCAGGCGGCTTTATCAAGCTCGCCAATTGGCTGGTCTTCGCTGTCAACGAGGATGAGTAATTCTGCTTCGTCTGAAACGACTTCAGTTCTAGTTTCGATTTGTTCTGTCATGATTTTAATCAGTGAAGGTTTATTCGGCACACTATTGTTCAAATTTCTAGTGTAACGCTTACTTGCGCTTTCGCCTAAGATATCCGCCTCATTGGGAAGAGCTTTTAGCATGTGTCCCATTTTTGTAATTCATTCGAGTTTGAAATATGCCAGCTTCGCCAAAGCAAATGACCCTTAACCTGCCCGATGTTGATTTATGTGTATTTGAGTGGGGGGTGCCCGGCGGCCAGCAGGTGTTGCTGGTTCACGCTACCGGATTTCATGCGCGCTGCTGGGATCAAATTGTGGCTGGCCTGCCGGAAGATTGGCACATTTTTGCAGTGGATATGCGCGGACATGGGCGGTCAGGAAATGTGCCCCCTTACAAATGGCCCCAGTTCGGTAATGACCTACTCCATGTATGTGAAATGCTGGGTCTGAAGGACGCCATCGGTGTAGGGCACTCTATGGGGGGTCACTGTGTTGTGCATGCGTGCGGTCACCAGGCGAAACATTTCAAACACCTAGTGTTGGTTGATCCGGTTATTCTGTCTCCAGAGGCATTCAAGAACAGCACTCGGCATCAGTTTGACTCGGTGGATGATCATCCTGTAGCCCGTCGTCGCGGGCATTTTGCGACGGTTGCAGACATGCATGATCGCTACGCTGAGCGCGCACCCTACCTGACTTGGAAGCCTCAGGTGTTTGCTGATTATTGCGAACACGGCCTTATACCCGCTTCTTCAGGCGAAGGTTTAGAGCTGGCGTGTCCGCCTAAAGTAGAGGCGTCAGTTTATATGGCTGATTTTGACGAAAATTTATATTCTTTGATCCCAACAATTAAAATCCCAGTGGTTGTGCTGCGAGCGAAACCCAGAGATACCTCAAGCCAAGAGATGGATTTTTCAGCATCGCCTACTTGGCCAGAACTGGCGGACCAGTTTCAGCAGGGACAAGATGTTTTGTTGCCCGAGTTAACACACTTTATTGCGATGCAAGATCCTGGCTTGGTGGTGGATTTCATCAAAGCGGGTGCCGCTTTAAGTTAATTTGAGTGCGCCCCTACAGGCCATCTGCACGAGCTCAACGCTTTGGGCGCTTATGCCACGCATATAAATAAAAATAGTGCGATCGCCTCTGTATGCACGACAACTCAGGCTATGCTATATTTTTTTTCCTTTGGGAGAGGGAACGATGAAAATTAGTGTCGCAATGGCGTTTAATGAACACACGCCTGTTGGGTTCATTAAAGACGCCGTACAAATGGTGGAAGCCAAAGGCGTGCATGGCATTTGGGTGCCTGAGCATGTGTTGTTTTACCCAGACTATGCGTCTACCTACCCCTATGCAGAAGACGGTCGTATTCCCGGTAATCCGGAGGGGCTATTAGATCCCTTCACTGCACTGACCTTTATTGCCGCGCACACCGAGCGAGTGCGACTAGGCACCGGTATTTGTTTAGTACCTCAGCGGCAACCTGTGTATACGGCCAAAATGGTTGCTGACTTAGATTATCTGTCTGGTGGCCGGGTGGATTTTGGCGTGGGTATTGGTTGGCTAAAGGAAGAGTTCGACAGCTTGGGCATGGACTTTGCTACCAGAGCCTCTAGAACGGAAGAATATATTATGGTCATGCGCGCGCTGTGGTCTGAAGGCATTTCAGAGTTTTCGGGTAAAACCGTTGAGCTAGCGCCGTGTCACTTTAATCCTAAGCCCGTGCAAAAACCCTATCCACCGATTATTTTTGGTGGTGAGTCTGATCCTGCGTTAAGACGCGTCGCGCGTATTGGTGATGGTTGGTATGGGTATGATTTAACCCCTGAGGCGCTGGTAGAGCGCCTGCCAGGGTTGGATGCAGCTTTGGCTGCTAGCGGTCGCTCGCGGCGGGACATTCAGCTTATCGTCGGGCCAAATCGTCACCCGGTAAACCCAGAGACTATAGCGGCTTACGCCACAGCGGGTACTGATCAACTGGTAGTCCCGGTTTTTGCAGGATCTATAGAAAAACTCGCCGGTCGCTTAGATGTATTGATGTCTAATCAGACGTAGGGCGAGCATATTCGCCCTGTCTTGCTTCTAATGGTTTGATTTTCCCCAGAGCATTGCGTGGCAATACCCAGAGGTAATAGTCTAGGCTTCGTTTCATTTCTCAATTCATGGGACCGGACTATCATTATGACTGCGACACGCTTTTATTTGCCTCATCGAAAGATTTTTTTCACTTCAATTTTGGCTACGGTCGCCAAATCTCTGACGATCGCAGGAGTGCTCATCATGAGTTCTGTCACCGGCAACGCCCAAGTTAACCGCATAGATACCATCCGCCCAGATGCACCTAGCCTCGCTGCCTATGGCGACTACGACATTGGCGTGCGCACATTAACGTTTGTGGACGCTTCTCGCGTAGACGTGCTTAACACTCAGCGCGGTGCCGAGGCTGCGATCTATGAGCGTAGCTTAACAGTGGAAGTTTGGTATCCGTCGCTGCTCGCAACCGGTCAGTCCCGCGGTGGAGAATATAGAGCCATTACCCGCAACCCAGAGATCACAGCGACGCTTTCTGGTCAGGCTGTGCGCGATGGCGCCCCTGACAAAAGAGAAGGCGCGTTCCCGCTGGTTGTTATTTCTCACGGCTACCCGGGTAACCGTTATCTGCTGAGTCACCTGGGTGAGAATCTGGCGAGCAAGGGTTTTGTTGTGGTCTCTATTGATCATGCAGACAGTACCTATGACGACCTCCAGGCGTTCTCTAGCACGCTGTACAACCGTCCACTCGATCAGCGCTTCGTAATCGAGCGCATGGCTCAGTTGTCTATTGACGCAAGTAGCTTTCTTGCCGGCATGCTCGATGCGAACAATACGGGCGTTGTAGGTTATTCAATGGGCGGTTACGGACTGGTGAATAATCTCGGAGGTGGCTATAGCGACGCAATCGTTCCGTCCCTCATGGCGCCACCCAATGAGTTGCTAGCGCTGCATGCAGCGGCTAATCCGGAGTACAGAGATAACCTCGATTCGCGCATTAAAGCGGGCTTCGCCATTGCGCCATGGGGCATGGAACAAGGAGTCTGGCGCGAACAAGACTTAGCCGACATCGAGGTGCCAACGTTTTACCTCGCCGGCGACGCCGACACCGTTTCTGGCTATGAGAACGGGGTACGTGCAATCTATAAAGGGGCAGTTAACAGCGATCGCTATCTGCTCACTTATAAAAACGCGGGGCACAACGCAGGCGCCCCGAATCCGGTTCCGCGTGAAATACTCGATAGCGCAACGGGCGAAGGCGCAGATCACTACACAGATCCCGTATGGGATAACGTTCGCATGAACAACGTAATGGATCATTTCGCCACGGCTTATTTCACTTATCATCTAAAGGGTGATGCGTCGATGCTAGAGTTCTTAAACGTTTACCCCGACGGGGCAGAAGCGACTTATTCTGTGAAGGATGACGTGCCGGGTGAGGCGCATAACTATTGGCCCGGATTCGCAGAGGGTTCCGCTGTGGGTTTTAAGCTCGAGAAACTAGAGAGCGGCCAGCGCTAGGCGCGCCTGCTCTTAGACGAATTGGTTTACATCGGGAGGCGAATGAGAGGTTCAGACGAGCCTCCTTTAATACATTCGTGCTCCCATGGCGCCGTTTAAAGCTATTCCCGTAGCGCGCGTTGATACTCTTCAATGCGTTTTAGGTGACCATCTACGTTAGTTTCCCCAGCATTGTGGGTAGCCACGGCTAAGTGGGTACAGCCCATATTCTGCCATGCTTTGGCGTGTTTTACCCAACGGTCCGCATCGCCTCCCGCATACTGGGCCTGTGACTGTATGCCAAAACCATCAAAGCTCAGACCTGCCTCTTCACGTTGTGCCTTCATGTGGTCTAGACATGCTTGAGCTTTTTCATTTGCGCCCATTAACGGTATCCAGCCATCGCCTAGTCTAGCCGTACGATCAAGTAGTGCAGGCGCAGATCCACCAAACCAAACTGGAATTGGCTTGCTCGGACGTGGGTTGATGCTGGCCTTATCAATACGGTGATATTCGCCGGTGTAGTCTATTGAGTCCTCGCTCCACAGCTTGCGCATGACTTCCACTTGCTCTGCTTGACGACGCCCGCGATTGTTAAATGTCTCGTTAAGGCCGGTGTATTCCACTTGGTTCCAGCCCACGCCTACGCCTAGGCGGAACCGGTTGTTTGACAGCAATGCGACTTGCGCCGCTTGCTTGGCTACTAATACGGTTTGTCTTTGGGGCAGAATCATAACCGTGGTGATCATTTCCAGCTTTTCTGTCACAGCGGCGATAAAGGCGAAGGTGGTGAGAGGTTCGTGAAAGGCCACATCTTTGTCGTAGGGCCCACGAAAACCGCCTTCTCTGTCTGGATCTGCGCCTAACACATGGTCGTAAATCAGCAGGTGACTGATGCCCAATGCTTCTACACCTTGGGCGTATGCTTTGATCGCGCTGGGGTCCGTACCTATCTCATTGTGGGGAAATACAGCCCCGACTTGCATGTTTTTCAGATCCATCTGTCGCTTCCTCTCCTTTAAGGCCTAAAAGGCTATCCTTTTCCTAATCAAGTTGACAGCATCCTGCGGCCAAAATAGGTACTATAAGCGCCGAATTTAAGCCATAGAATATCTATACATGTCTGAGTCATCTGATAGCGCCCAATTTTCCTTTGTTGAGATGGAACACGACATTCTCAAGTTTTGGGAAGATACCGGGGCATTTCAAAAATCCTTAAACAACACCAAGGGTAAGCAGCCGTATATTTTTTACGACGGGCCTCCGTTTGCTACCGGTTTGCCGCACCACGGTCACCTTGTCGCCAGTACGATAAAAGATATTGTGCCGCGTTACTGGACCATGAAAGGCCGCTACGTTATGCGACGTTTTGGTTGGGACTGTCATGGCTTGCCAATTGAACATGAGATTGATAAACAGCTGGGTTTGTCTGCGCAAGAGGCGGTAGAAAAGCTCGGTGTGGCAGGTTACAACGACGAGTGCCGTGGCATTGTGCAAAGATATGTAGGCGAGTGGCGTAACACCATTACGCGCATTGGCCGCTGGATTGATTTTGATAACGACTACAAGACCATGGACGTTTGGTACATGGAATCGCTGTGGTGGGTGTTCAAGCAACTTTGGGATAAAGGGCTTATCTACCAAGGCGTGAAGGTCATGCCTATTTCTACTGCGCTCGGTACGCCGCTGGCTAACTTCGAGGCTACGTCTAATTACCAGGATGTTCAGGATCCTGCGGTGACAGTATTGCTGAAGTTACTGGACGAAGACGCACACCTAGCTATTTGGACAACAACGCCATGGACGTTGCCGTCTAATCTGGCGGTTTGCGTAGGTGCAGATATTGAATATTCGCTGGTTGTTGACCCTGAGTCTGGAGAAAAGATTTATTTGGCCACAGAGCGCTTGTCTCACTACCAGGGCGACAGTGAATTTGAGGTTGTAAAAACCGTTACTGGCTCTGAGCTAGTGGGTATGAAATACGCGCCTATTTTCGATTACTTTAAAGATATGCAGGACCAAGGTGGTTTTGTTGTGGTCAGTGATGGCTATGTCAGTACAGAAAGTGGCACAGGACTTGTGCATCAGGCGCCGGCATTTGGTGAGGATGATAACCGTGTGCTCCGTGCCCATGGCATTGAGGCCTTTGTTTGTCCGGTGACCATTCACGGTGAGTTTACGGATGAAGTGCCGGAGTTTGCTGGGCAGCACGTTAAGGCTGCTGATAAAGAAATAATCAACAAGCTGAAGGCTCAGGGTGTGCTTTATCGCCAGGAAGTTATTCAGCACAGCTATCCTTATTGCTATCGTTCAGATACCCCTTTGATCTATAGAGCCATTCCATCTTGGTATGTGAAAGTTACCGCTATTAAAGACAAGTTGCTCAAGGCTAACGAGCAAATTAACTGGGTGCCGGGCCATATTAAGGACGGTCGTTTTGGTAACTGGTTGGAAGGTTCTATTGATTGGTCTATTTCGCGGAATCGCGTTTGGGGTACGCCGCTACCCGTGTGGATTAATGATGTTACGGAAAATGCCTTATGCATTGGTTCTATTGAAGAGCTAGAGCAATATTCTGGTGTCAAGGTAGATGACCTACACCGTGAGCATGTAGATGGCCTGACCTTCAGCATTGAAGGTGAGCAAGGCACTTACCGACGTATTGAAGAAGTTTTAGATTGTTGGTTTGAGTCGGGCTCAATGCCCTACGCACAATTACACTATCCGTTTGAAAATAAAGAAGTCTTTGAAGCTGGTTTCCCTGCGGAGTTTATTGCGGAAGGTCTAGATCAAACGCGCGGATGGTTCTATACCTTAACGGTATTAGCGGCTGCGCTGTATGATAAACCAGCGTTTAGAAACGTTATTGTTAACGGCATGGTAATGGCTGAAGACGGCAAAAAGATGTCTAAGAGCTTGCGTAACTACACACCGCCAGATGATTTGATGGAAGCGTACGGCGCAGATGCGTTGCGCTTGTATTGTATCAACTCTGGCCTGGTGCGGGGTGAAGAACAACGTTTTGCTGATGTCGGTGTAAGAGACATGGTGCGCCGTGCTTTGTTGCCCTGGTATAACGCATTTTCTTTCTTGCGTACTTACGCTGCCATTGATGGGTGGTCGCCAGATAAAGGCCTACATTTTGGCGATAACGTTTTAGATCAATGGGTGCAGTCGCGACTACAAACTTTGAAAAGCAATGTCGCCAAAGAAATGGAGGGCTATAAGCTCTACAACGTTGTGCCTCAGTTGTTTGCGTTCATTGAAGATTTGACCAACTGGTATATTCGTTTAAACCGTGGTCGTTTCTGGGGTGAGGAAATCACCGGCGACAAAATTGCCGCCTACAGCACGCTTTATGAAGTGTTGCTGGAGCTTGCTCAAGTGATGGCACCATTCACACCTTTTATTTCAGAACACTTATTCCAATCTCTCGAGCGTTTGGCTGGCCGTGCACCGAGCCCTGAGTCGGTACATTTGTGTGACTACCCGATGGCCGATGAGCAAAAAGTTAAGCCGGCGCTTGAGGTTGCAGTGGACCGCATGCAGCAGGTGATTTTACTGGGTCGACAAAAACGTGAAGAAGTTAAGATTGGGCTGCGCACGCCGTTGGCAAGTCTAACTATTATTAACCGTGATAAAGCATTGTTAGATGATATGCGCTTACTTGAGAGTTATGTTCGCGAAGAACTTAACGTTCAGGAAGTTCACTACTCTGCTAACGAGTCTGAATATATTGAGTTGCAGGCCAAAGCGAACTTTCCGTTGCTGGGAAAGCGCCTGGGTAAGCGTATGAAGACTTTCGCTGCGCAAATTAGTGCGCTCTCGCCTGACGATATATCAAGGCTGCAAAGTCAAGGTAGTATAAGCTTGGAGGCCAATGGCGATGCTGAAGTTTTTAGCGATGAAGAAATCCAAGTTCAACAACAAGCTAAGCCAGGTACTAACACCGTATCAAATAGTCAAATCAGTGTAGATTTAGATTGCTCTTTGACCCCACAGTTGGTCCGTGGCGGCTATGCGCGTGAAGTGGTTAACCGCATTCAGCGTGGCAGAAAAGACAGCGGCTTTGCAGTGACGGATCGCATTACGGTGATCTATTTTGCTGAAGGCGATTTGGCTCAGGCCATTGAAGAGCATCAAGATTATATTATGCGCGAAACATTGTGCCTAGATTTTCAAAAGGCTTGGGTGGCACAGCCTAACGTTGTCGAGATTGATGGCGCCGCAATGAGTTATGAGATGAAGCAAGTGAGCACCATTTGAATGGGTAATCTTGGATTGGGTGAGTGTCGGGTGAATATGACTGATAAAAGAACTGCGGAAGTAGTGTGAAATATACTTTTCAGCCAGCGCGGGCGGACAACTGTATCAATCATGTGGGCAGTTACCGCCGTCGACTTCCTGTCAGTATTGAACGTATGTACGAAAACACATTGGACTGGGCGCACTTACCCCACCTTCATGAAAGTAGTTTTGCTGAGATTCACTGTTTGCATTCTGGCGCATCGGGCTGGCGCGCCGAAGTAGGTAATGTCGGTTCTAATACTTCCTCTAATAGTGTTATCGAACTGAAGTTAGATCGACAGGCGCGCCGGTGGATTACTCGGAACTTAGAAGGATCCAACAAGGGTGCAGAAATTTGGACTCATGTGTTTGTGGAAGGCGAAAATATTCTGGATATTGTCGTCGACTTTTATGTTCCAGATGTTGCGCCTGAAGCGAAAGAGAAAGTAGGTCTAGCCTATGCCAAGGCCTATGAGCAGCTTTACGACGAAGACGTGTCGATGATGGTTGAGCGGCAGCAGCAAATAGATCGTCGTGTTGAATGGTTTGACCGGTCGGAGACTTTAACTTTAAGCTCCGCTAAAGAACTGCGATTGCCGGCGGTGGTGACTTTGTCTCAGCGTAACTTCGTTGTGAATCAGATTGAGGGTGAATGGATCGCCTATTCGGCTCAATGTCCTCACCAAATGGGACCGTTAATTGATTCGCCCATTGTGCAGGATGAAGTACGTTGCCCATGGCACGGCTTTACTTTTAATGTGCGTACCGGTGAGTGCACTAGTGGTGGAGTGTGCCGGCTCACAGAAGCCCCGTTGGTGGTTCATGAGGCAAACGACACCCTTGTCTTGAAATGGGCGGGTACTTAGCTAGCAAAGGCAGTTTACAGCGTGAATTACGCAGTTATGTAGAGGTCGAGTTAGCAAAAAGTTCTAAAGCTAGCCGCCCGCTATTAATCTCTCCATTCTTATCCTGCGCCTTCAGCAGCCTCAGTTGCCTTGATAGTCCCCTGGCTGCTTACTGAAGTAAGCGGCGATCGCAGTTTGTCTGTCTTCAGTTGCTGCGCTGAGTAAATTCTGGTCAGTGTCCATATGCATGATCGCGTGGTTCAGTGCGTTAGCAAGCTGATTGGTCGACTGCTTAATCATTTGTGCCGGAACTGGTGGCTTGTCCGCATAAAAGTCCGCCATTTTCTTTGCAGCACGCACAAGTTCATTGGTTTCAACTAATTCGTCCAATATGCCCCAGTCTAATAACTGCTCTGCATATAAGCGTTCGGCACCTACGACAAGTCTTTTTGCTCTAGCCGGCCCTACTAAGTTGAGAAGCAACGGCAAACTCTTCCACATCAAATTAATACCCAGATCAATTTCCGGGTACTGCATAAAGCAGTCGCTAGCACCCACTCTAAAATCGCATGCTGTCGTAACGCAGGCGCCACCGCCCATTGCGGCGCCATGCCAAGCTGCAATAGTTATTTGGTCTATCGCTAAAATGGCTTCTATGGCTCGTTCACCCATGCGTGCGCGCCTGCGCGCTTGTACTAGTGGTAATGGCGGATCTTGTTTAGGTTCAGTCAGGTCTGCGCCGGAGGAGAAATGATTGCCGTTACCATTGAAGATCACGACTCTGGTCTCGGCGTCATCGCGAAACCCAAGCGCCGCAGTTTCTATTTCTGCCAAGTGGTCGTGACTAAGCGCATTAGCTTTGTCCGGTCTGTTTAGGGTCACCCAGGTTACGAGGCCTTCTCGTAAAATTGTGATGTGCTGAAATACAGGGTTGCTGTGTTGAATATTTTCCATTTGGAGATACTAGCGGAAGTCAAAAGAAAGGCATAAAAAAAGCGGAGGACTTTGCGGTCCTCCGCTTTGCAAAGGGAGGCATCCGAAGAGGGGAGGGGAGAGGAGTATCGGATGCCTCACTAGCTTGGTAGATACTACTACCAACTGGTTAGTATGTTACCTAGGGTTACATAAAAGTGCAACCATAAGTAACGAATATATTTTGGGTTTGAAATGGAGCGATTTGTATAGCGGTATACATCGTTAAGTGTGTTGAAGAGCATTCGCTGGTAAACGGTAGAGCTTGGCTGGAAGCAGTTTGTGTGTAGTTAGTAACTTCGTCAAAAAATTTTTTGCCGAAAAAAAGCGGAGGACTTCGCAGTCCTCCGTTTTCGAAGGGGAGAGACACCCGAAGAAGGGAGGGGAGAGGAGTTTCGGGTGTCTCTACTAGTAGTTGGCAGTTACTGCTGACAACTGTTATAAAGGTTACTTAAGGTAACGTTTTTGCGCAATAACAAGTTTTGCAACACTTCGTTGTGTTTATGCAGTGGCATTTTTGCGATTATTCGACGAGATAGTTTTCTTGGAAGCTAATGAAATAGGCGTTTACTCATCATTGATTTGCCATCTCAACATCTTTGGGTTGTCATTCGAGCGAGGCACACGCTCCTCCGCAATGTAGCCGCGAAAAGGGCGTTATTGTCTATTTGGACTGCTTGTTTGGCTAGCTGTCGCTGGATTAAGGGTGTTTTGCGCGCTGGTTGGTCGTGGCTGGTGGGCGAACATACGCCAGTAGTAAGAGCGAAACTTTTTTCTAGCCAATAAAGAAGCGGAGGACTTTGCAGTCCTCCGCTCTGAATAGGGAGAGTCATCCGAAGAGGGGAGGGGGGAGGAATTCCGGATGTCTCTCTAAAATTCGGTTCGTATTGCCACCGAATGTGATGAAGGTTACGCGAGGTAACAAATAATGCAACTCAAAGTAACGCAACACGGCGTTGCGTAAATGCAGCACTCTAGCATTATGCGCGCTGCTCCAGCACACTAGGGGTCTAAGTGTGGGTTGGGGTCTAAGTTTTTGCCCCTAGTTCGGATTTTCTCTTGGGCCTAAAATAGAGCTTGCAGGCGAAAAGAACGCGCCCGCGGTAGCTAGGGTAATTATTTTTCAATGAGGTGTTCTTTTGGATTGGGATGACTACAAATATTTTACGGCCCTCTCTTCCACGCTCTCTGTCCGGGCAGCCGCAGATTCTTTGGGTGTAAATGCGTCCACTGTAAGCCGCAGGCTAGATTTATTTGAACGCCGGCTTGGCGTTAGTCTATTTACGCGCTCGTCAAGGGGGTTAGTGATTACCCCGGAAGGCGCTGAGGTGGTTGCGCGTGTTGAGTCAGTCGCCAAAGATCTTGGTGATATAGAAGGCCACTTGATTGGCCGCGATAAAAAATTATCTGGCGTCGTGCGAGTCATCATTCCTGAAGTGCTGGCATTAAGTTTATTGATACAAGAACTACCCCGGTTTCAAAAGAGTTACCCAGATATCGAATTGCATATATTGCCTAGCCACCAGGGCTTAGATGTTGGGCGCCGCGAAGCGGACATAACTATGCAGGTAACCAATAGCCCCGCCGAAACTTTAGTCGGTAGGGTTTTGGCGCCCACAGCTGTGGCGCCTTACGGCACAAAGTCGTTAATTGCCCGGCTGGAAAAAAGTAATGGTGCTCTAGATCATAGCAAGTTGCCTTGGGTAGACTGGCTGGGGGACAGTGAAATATCTCAAACCTGCAGAGATCTGCTAAAAACTCATGTGCCCGATATGCCAGTGAGTATCAGTACCCACAGTTTGTTGTTACACCTTGAGGCAGCGCGAAAGGGCCTAGGTCTGGCATTTCTTCCCTGCATTTTGGCCGAGTCAGACAAAACCTTGCAGCGCATAGAAACAATACAACCAGTGTTAGGGCCACCTATGTGGATGTTGGTGCACCCAGATTTACGTCACACTCTGCGCGTTACTGTTTTTATTGAGTTTGTGCGAGACGTGTTCTCGCGACGCAGCCATGAATTGCTAGGCTCCGGCATGGCAGATTTAACCAACGACTAAACTTCTTCAACACGCTTTGCCGCCATCTTAGTAATTTACCAGTTTAAGTGGTCGGCTAATTTATGCCTTTGAGTTGATAACTTTAAGCACACTTTTACTCCCCTGTGAGAACCTCCCAAGTTAATTGCTATTGAAGGCTCTCCATAATGATCAAAAACCATCTCGCTGACACATATATCAATTTGTTGAAATCTAGCTTAATAAATCTGACTTATGTTGAAACTGAAGCTAAGTTGCTCTTTACTTCCTTTGCGATGCTGAAAAAAAGTGAACTTAAATTTGATCAATTTTTGGCCCCAGCCAAGACATGAGCAATATTTTAGATGCATTACAGCGGGTAAAACAAAGTAGCGACACCATGAGTATGCAGGTGCGAACCCCGCAAGGAGACCTTAAACCTGTGAGTGGATTACGAAATATCACTGAGCTATCGCACACCATGATTGGCGAAAAACGGCTAAATAATATTCGCTTTGCCATGGAGACTTTACTTGATGAGGGCATCGGCGGAGATTTTGTAGAAACCGAAATTTGGCGAGGCGGCGCATGCATATTCATGCGGGGTATCTTGAAGGCTTACGATGTGCAGGATCGGACCGCTTGGGCTGCAGACTCTTTTGAGGGTGTTCCAGCGCCATCTATGGCTCAAGATGCGAACTTTGATATAAGCAAATCAGTTCTCCCTGTTTTGGCCGTGCCTATCGAGGAAGTCAAAGAACTGTTTCAACGCTATGGCTTATTGGATGACCAGATTGAGTTTTTGCAAGGTTGGTTTAAAGACACGCTTGGACAAGCCCCAATTGAGAAGATTGCGATGTTACGTTTGGACGGCGATTTGTACGAGTCGACGATGGACGAGCTTGCCCCACTTTACGATAAGGTCTAGACCGGTGGATTTGTGATAGTCGATGACTACGAGTCCTGCCCCCCCTGTAAAGCTGCGATAAGCGATTTTCGCAAGCAACATAATATTCAAGGCGCGTTAGTAGAAATTGATAGGCATAGTGTTTATTGGAGAAAAACTTAAGCCGAAAAATGTTATGAAATAGAGGCTCGTCTATGTCTAGATTGAAATGGAGGGCCTGCCTCATTAGCCAAAAAAAGCTATTCTTAGCCCTGCGTGTAGTCACTGACGAAGTTCTGTCCCTAAGTTTGTTTACATAAAAATAGTCGAGATTACAACAGCTTTAACTGACATCAAGCCAGATATTTTGCCCCGTTACTGACTGTCGCGGTGGGGTAACATATGCGTGTGGTCGTGACGCGGAAGTGGTGCGTGTGCGGCTGATTTTCTGCCTCTAACCTTCTAAACAAAAACCAAACTTAGGACCCTAAATGCCTTCTGATTCTGCCTCACTCTCTGCTACCTCCCAGAATTTTTTTTCCCAACGCCTCAGATTGCATTATGTTGAATGGGGTTCTAGAGATAACCCAACCATAGTGTTGGTTCACGGCATTCATGACCACTGTCGAACTTGGGACGATATGGTGGAACGCTTCAGAGATTATGCGGAGGATTATCATATTGTGGCACCAGATCTTCGCGGCCATGGTGACTCTGAATGGGTAAAGGGTTCTGGCTATCAGTATCTTGATTACGTTTACGATCTATATCAGCTAATAGACCAGAACGATTTTGGCCCAGTGGTATTGGTGGGGCACAGCCTTGGCGGTGCAATAGTGGCGCTGTTTGCCGGTGTTTATCCGGAGATGGTGTCTAAGCTAATTGTCATTGAAGGTATTGGCCTTTGGTCCCTTAGCAAGCCGCCGCAAACTGCAGTGGAAAAGATACGAGAATGGTCTGAGGCGACGCGCGCCCTCGCTGGCCGTACGCCTAAGCGTTATGAGAACCTCGAGCAGGCGTATCAGCGTATGCAGCACGCTAATCCACAGCTGTCTAAAGAGAAGGCCTTCCACTTAACCCTGCACGGTGCGATTCAGCAGGAAGATGGCAGATTTAGTTGGAAGTACGACAACTATACTTACAATTTCAGCGCTATGGGCCTGTCTACTGATGAGACCATTTCGCTTTGGCAAAACATTAGTTGTCCGGTACTGCTAATAAATGCATCCGAAGGTCTGGAATGGCGAACAGGGCAAAATGGTACGTTAGAACACTTTACGAATGTTCAACTTCTTGATGTCGGCGATGCCGGGCATTGGACCTATCATGATCAACCCGTGGTTGTATCGACCATGATGCAAGAGTTTATTGAAGGCACAGTGTTAGCTAACGGGTGAGCCTGCACTGATTTTGCGCTGAGTAGATTTATGCTGGCGCTAGGCCCCTTATTTGCCGCTCAGCTTGACCAGCGAGTTATTGGTTGAGTGAGAAGGGAGTTTTAGCTCTCACTCACTTGTTTAGTTTGGAGATATTCTAAAACCTCTTTTCTACCCCCTCGAAAAGCTACGCGTTCTGCTTTTTGACTCAGCTGAAAATCATACATTGGGTCGTAGTATTCAGTGAGAAGGTAGCTTATCCAACTTTCATGGCTACCTTGTCCTGTAAATGCCTGATTTAGACGGGTCTCCATTTCACTCAGCCTTAGTCCTCCCAGACGGCGTTTAATGCGCTGCAAAGCCGCTAGATAGTTCTGCTGAATCTGCTCAGGGGGTACGTCCATTGCCTCGGCCTCCAACAATGCATCGGTAACGTACTCTTTCTTAATGTGGGCCACTCGTTCATCAAGGCTGATCTCTACCAATGCGATAGAGGCAGTCTGCATGTGTTCGCTCCACACTTGGGGCAAACCAACACTGCCGATGGCTCTGCTCTCATCTTCCACCACAAGGTCAGTATATTTGTGGTTAAGATAGTCAATGGCTAAGCTATTTTCGAAGGTCACAGGCGTGGGTTGAGGCGTCAGCCGGCGACCGAATGCAGAACCTCTGTGGTTTGCACGCCCTTCAAGGTCAATACTATTAGCCAGCTGATTAATGATGACCGTTTTAGCGGAGCCGGTCCGTCCGCTTAGTAACCACCAGTTTTTTTTCGGGTGGTTCAAGACGTCAATACATACTTGTCGCAGTGCTTGGAATCCGCCGACAACCTTTTTCTGGGTTGCTCCGGCTTCTTCAAGCCAAGCTTGCGCAAGCGTAGACCTCTGACCGCCGCGCCAGCACATGATTTGGGCATGGGGATTATCGCCGCACGCTGCTAGCCATTTGGTTATGCGTTCGCTCTTGGTCGCACCGCTAACCAGTTTATGTCCTACACGGACCGCGGCTTCGTTACCCTGTTGCTTGTAGACTATTCCTATTCTGTGGCGTTCTTCGTCGGTCAGAATGGGTAGATTGATACTGTTGGGTATCTGGCCCAGTTTAAATTCTATGGGTGCGCGAACATCAATTAGCGGTGTCTGGTTTCGTACCAGATCTAAGTTTTCTGCTCTAGACATTTAAGGCGTTTGTTCGATTATTGCTTGGCCTGCCATAAATTTAGCAAGATGATCGTTGAGTATTTTGAGAATGTCTTCGCGATTCTGGGCAGATGCTGAGGCTATAGCCAGCTTTTGTAGTGAAACCGCTTTAGAAAAATCTCCATTAGCAGCGTAGGTGTTAGCCCAGGTATCTAGGTACTCAGGGTGGGTGCTGGCTTGGGGGTTTTTCTGCATAAGCGCATCCATAATTTTTTGTGCGTAGCGGCTGCGTTGCAGCGGTTTGTCTTGTGTGGATGCTAATGTCCAAGCCACCTCGTTAATCACGTCCGCGGCTTCGTGATGGCTGGCTTGAGCAACTCGAACAGCTTTTTTGTACCAAGAAACAGCCTGCCTAACGGACTTTTTGGAGCCAATTCCAAGGGCGTTGAGGTTACCCAAAGCAACCATTGCTTTGGCGTTGTCCTGCTCTGCCAGCTCAGTGAGTAAAGGCACCAACTGCTCATGGGGTTCTAGTTGATTGAAAGAGGTTAAAAACCGAGCGTAGTTTATGACCGCTGTGGGGTTTTTTAACTGGGCTGCCGCTGCAAAGTATTCGTTAGCTTTTGCCTCATCGCGCTCTAATAACTTTCCAGAAGCATTTTGGTAGGCAAGAAATAGGTAAGCTTTAGCGCTACCTAGGGCGCCTGCACGCTCCATAAGCTCTCTCCCCTCTGGAATATTGCGCTGCAGAGGCGGCTGGTTTGAGGTGCTCTCAATATAAAGCCGGCCTAACGTATACATGGACTCAACAGAACCTAAAGCAATTGCCTGTTGATGATTTTTTAAAGAGAGAAGGGTGAATTCTTCTGTAGTTGCTTTTGGCAGGTCCAATGGTGCATCTAAATTCCGACCTCTTTGTTCATTGTCTGTAACGTCAGCCAAATATCCATAGATTCTAGCCAACAGGGTATGAGCGAGCATGTTGCCATTGCGCGCTGACAGCTCCAGCCAGCCAATTGCGGAATCATAGCGTTGTTGCTTAGCGAGATACGTGCCAATAGATGCCTGAGCAGCTGAGTCTTCCTCCTCGGCAAAAAGGCGCAGTACAGGCCACGGACTGCCCGCATCTTCATCTGCGTTTAGTTGGCTTAATGGCTCAAGCAGATCGGATAAGTCAAACACACTGGTTGCTAGTGGGCTGTTCGAGTGTGCTCTGGTTAGGGTTAGCAAGCCTAACGGGTGGGCTTGAGTGGTTTGGTAAATTTCGCCAACTATTTTTTGCTTTTGCAGCATTGCGAAGATGGCTGCATCGTTCTTAGTCGTTATCCTGTAGGGCCGTTCTTGGCTACCTTTACCAGATTGCAGTAGGGCCGCGTATAGGTGATTGAGCTTATTGCCGTGAGTGATTATTCCCTCAGTGGTTTCAACGTGTTGGTAGAATTTTTTTAGCACGTAGTGGCCGGTCAAACTGCCTGGGCGTAGTTCAATAATTGCCGCGCCAATGGCTCCTAACCTTAGTGGCTGATCATTGAGTAGTTGTAGTGCTTGGCGCTCAAAAGCTAACACGGAAGGTAGTTTTTCGGCTAAATCAGCGTTCGCAAGAAAGTCACTGCGTTCAGTTATAGCCTCTTTGATCTCTGCTTTGGTGCTTGCTTTGATGTTAGCCGTGCCGGATGTCGGGCTAGATGAAGGCGCAGTGTTTTGGCAGCCCATAATCACTAGGGCGAGGGCGAGTATAAAATATTTCAACATGACGCCGTTATAACATTGTCTTGGCACTGAAGGAACACAGAAGGGACAATGAAGGAACAAAGATGGGCCTAGACTAAATAGGGCTAAACAAACCTGAATAAGACGCAATAAAGAAGAAGCAAAGAAGAAGTAAAATGCTGACAAAATCGCTGATGACCACTTTGCGCAGAATGAGAGCTCCTCAGTATAGTCAGGCGAAACTCATTGTGAGTTTAAGAGTGTGAGTTGAAGAGTATGAGTGGAAGAATATGAGCAAGACTTTATAAGTAGGATAATAGATGATTGTTAGTGATGCGAGTTGAGAGTTTTGGATCTCTCAGGCTACACTCGGGCTTCTATAGTTTAAAAGCGAGAAATCAGTTATGGCACTTGGCGCAAAATTAGAACTCCCCAGCCCTGATTTGGCTCTTTCAGGTCGAGATTTAAGCATCCCTGTACCTGACGGGCATTTTGTTCATGGTCAGCCCTTAGTGGGACCATTTCCCGCCCATTTAAAACAAGTTCAATTCGCTATGGGTTGTTTCTGGGGAGCGGAACGACGCATGTGGCAGATGCCAGGCGTGTTTACTACCGCGGTTGGCTATTCAGGTGGATATACGCCCAATCCGTCATATGAGGAAGTATGTAGTGGCGGTACAGGCCACACTGAAGCGGTTCTTGTTGTATATGACGAACATCAAGTGGCGTTTGAACAATTGTTGAAATTGTTCTGGGAGAGTCATAACCCAACCGAAGGCATGCGCCAGGGTAACGATACAGGGACGCAATATCGCTCCGCTATCTATACCTATGACGACGAGCAATTGGAGATAGCGCTGAATAGCAAAGCGCTTTTTCAGCAGGCTCTTATATCTGTGGGTTATGGAGAAATCACAACAGAGGTTAGCGCTGCTGAAGCATTTTACTACGCAGAGCACTACCACCAGCAGTACCTAGCCAAGGTGCCTAATGGATATTGTGGTTTAGCAGGAACCGGTGTTAGTTGTGACATCGCGCCGATAGCGACGATGGGTGCATAAGCCGAATTACTTATATCGTTAGATTTTGCGGTGGCTGTTAGCCCACCGTAGTCTTGGCCTTGCCACATCGGGTGCATATTTTCGTACTCACCAACCGACCTTGTTTTACATCAAACTGCTTTTTCTCATCGTTCTGCCATTTATGAAAACCACTGGAGCAGAGTGTTTTGCCCTTGGCCTTGTCCTGCGCTTTGGCTTTACGAAATTGACTGATGTCGGTTGGTTGGGTCATTGACCTAGTTTACTGTAAGAGACCCCCGTTTTTACGTCTATTTTCCCTTATGTTGGCGCTCTTGGGTTGGTTATGGGCGCTACACTGAACATCTTGGTGACCGTTGTCAGGATAAATTTGGAGGCGTCATGTCAGCTACGTCGGAAAGAACTCGGGTGCGCAGAAATGCGCTTCGAGCGGAATACGATCAACAGGCCATTTTAGAAGCTCTGCAGTCGTATAGTCTATGCACTGTGGCTTATGTGGTTGCTGGTCAGGTCGCGCCCAGAATTATTCCTCAGCTGTATTTTGTTAAAGATAATTTTCTTTATCTTCATGGAAACTGCCAAAGCGCACTGTTAAACCACCTGCTCGATGGGGGTGAAGTGGCCGTGTCCGTCTTACTCGTTGACGGCATTGTGGTGGCACGCAGTGGTTTCCACTGCTCAATGAATTACCGCTCAGTGAGTCTTTTCGGTGCTGGGCAGTCGGTTGAAGGCGGGGCGAAGGCTTAAGCCTTGGATCTATTTGTGGAGGCTTTAATACCCGGTCATAACGAATATGCCTGACCGCCCACCAGTGCCGAAAACGCCGCCACGTCGGTAGTGCGTATTCCTCTGGGTGAAATGTCGGAAAAAATGCGCGTTGGCGACCCCGGTGATACTACAGAAGATTTGGCGCGAGACACTTTGGCAGGTACCATCTCCGCCGGTTATTTAACGGGCGAACCTGTGCCCAGCAAAGACCGTAAAGAAAGCATCTTGGTTCCCGATTATATTAAGAATGTGGAATTCGGCGGTTAGGCGCTTCTGCTCCGTCAATTTATTACATAAGGTCAGTAGCAGTGTTTGGAAAAATTTTATTTGTTGTTTTGTCACGAGGTGAGTTTTGAGTCGGGTTGGTGTTGGCGTAGATTTTGGTACCAGCAATTCTGCTGCGGCTATTTTTGATGGTGAGACCGTGCGCCTTGTGCAACTGGAGACCCATGACTCAATTGTGCCTTCTGCAACCTATATCGACCGTGCGCTCACCGCAAAAACCGGTCAGCTGGCCGTGGAGCAGTATATCGCCGATAACACGGGCAGAACGGTAGAGCTGATTCCTGAGGTAGTGGGCGAAACCAGCCAGTTTGTCGACGAAGGCGGCGGGGAGGAAATTTCCGAAGTACAAACCTCTACGCAAAAAATCTACGGCGCGCCGGTGACTGACAGCAGTCTGCAAGGTCGTTTGTTTCGCGGCACGAAGCGCTTATTGGGCGATGAGGAAGTCCGCCGGCTAATGGTATTTGACCATCCGTTTAGGTTGGTAGCGCTCATCACACCGCTGCTGCTGCGTATTCGCAAGTCTATTGAGGCCGATATTGGCGGTTTTGCTAACGCGCACCTCGGCCATCCGGTGAATTTTGAAGGCAGGGATAAATTTTCTAATCAGCTGGCCATGAGTCGTCTTGGCGAAGCTTTCGGGTATGCTGGCGTTACCCAACGTAGTTTTTATCCCGAGCCAATCGCCGCAAGCGTGAGCTTTTTGCATGCCAACCCTGATGCTCAGGGCGAAACAGTACTGTCTTTAGACTTTGGTGGTGGCACATTAGATTTTTGTTTGCTGCGTCGCCGGGGCCAAGATTTTGACGTTATCGCTACCCACGGTATTGGTTTGGGTGGCGACCATTTGGATCAGATTTTGTTCCGCCAATTACTTTTTCCGCACCTTGGTAAAGGCGAGATGTGGAAGCGCAGGGGTTACGACCGTGATATCGAGACGCGGTTTCCCTTTGAAGAGTTTGAAGACCTCCTCGTTAATTGGGCAGTCACCTATACGCTCAATCAAAACAAATTCACTACGCCAGTGATGGAGCGTATCGCCGCTGGTGGACCCAACACCATTAAATTTGAACGCCTACGCGACATCATTAAGCACAACTTAAGCTATCTGCTGTTTACCCGTATTCGTACACTCAAGGCAGATTTGTCGCGTTTCGAAATAGCACGGTTAGATGTGCCAGAGATTGATTTGGAGATCGAACTGTCTCGCCGCGAATTTGAAGACATGATCAGTGAACCGCTGCTGCGGGTGGCCGAGGCATTGGACGTTACCGTTGCCAAAGCCGGTCTGCGCAACGATCAGGTAGACATCGTGCTGCGTACGGGGGGGTCCAGCTTAATTCCTGCGGTGCGCAATTTGCTAGAAGATCGCTTTCCGGGGCGTGTGGTTGATCACGATCCATTTACCAGTGTGGCAGCTGGCCTTGCCATTGCTAATTATCGGGGCCTGAGTTTTACGCCATAAGCCATACTTTAAGTCATAGTAGACAAGCCGCAGATTTAACATCTGCGGTATTTCGTATCCAACTTAGCGGTGCGAGGGACGTGACAGTTTTCTGTTAACAGGATTTAATTATGCGCTTACGCCAAGAAGGTCACCCATTTATTGAGGTTATTCAGACTTATTATCAAGGCTGCAATAGCCAAGATTTTGCCTTGATGATGTCTACTTTCGCGCCAGATATTGTTCATTACTTTGTCGATCATAGCGCTGTTGTTGGGGCTGAAGCCTTGGCGAATTACTGGTGTAAGGTTGCACCCAAAACACAAGCCAATTGGGAGCTGGACCATGCCGTGGTGCAAGAATCTGAAGCTGTGATTGAATGAGTATGCGTTGGGTGCCCCCGCAAACGGGTGCAGCGGAAATTCTGCGTGGCTCTGAGTGGTATGTGTTTGAGGGCGAGCGCATCAGCGAAATTCGCTCTTATCACTGCAACTATTATCTCAACGCGGTGGAGAACCGCGAGCTATATGACTTTGATCACACCGGCCGAGGTTATCGGCAGTCGTGAGAATGTAAATCTTAGACCGTTAGTCCGGCGCTGCGTCTTCTACTTCAATAGGCGGTTGCCACGTAGGGTCTAACGTGGAGAAAAATGACTTCAGCATTCGGTACGTCAAACCCCAAACAAAATGTCCCCGCTCCAGCCTATAGCCGTTACAGATAGTGGGTCTGTTAGCGATGGGATAAGTGTGGGTGTCGTGTAATGAGTTGGCTAATAGCTGGTCCATTGGCGCCCAAACTACTTCAGCCACTTCGTAGTTGGGGTTAAACACCGGGTCGCCTTTGATCAAAAAAACGTGAGGTGCAATGAGCATGTTGAGTACGCGGCCTCTTGGCTGTGCACGTTCATGATCCATTGCGCCTAGATATTCAGCGCCACTTAAGTTTAAGCCGATTTCTTCTTCGGTTTCGCGAACAGCTGCGCCTTTTAGACCGTCGTCGTTATCTTCTAAATGTCCGCCGGGAAATGCCATTTGCCCAGACCAAGGGTCACCCTCTTTGTCTGCGCGCTTTATGAACAATACATCGCACAAGGTGTCGGTGGGACGCAGGATAATTGCTACTGCGGCCTGTCGAGTGGTTGTCTGGGGTTCTACAAAACTTGGCTCGAATGCCGCCAAGTTTTTTCTGATTTTCTGAAGATTAAACACGCCTGATAGCCAAACCGAAAGATGCCATCATACATAACTGTGGGGGCAGGGTGCGACCTGCGTTGAGGACGTTACATTTATTACCCCATAGTAGGGTAGTAGTGGGGTTAATAGTGGGACTGATAGTGGTCTCGGTTTAGATGGGTATAAACAAATGAATGATCTGGTAAATGATGAACCTAAAGGCAGTAATTCGGAGCAGAGCAGGCGTGAGGCGATATTAGCCAGCGGTTCCAATCAATGTTTTGTCTGCGGTCCGGCCAACCCTATTGGCTTGGGTGTGCAGTTTCGTATGGACGGCGATGTATGCCGTGCTGAGTTCACCCCAGGCCCCGAGCATATGGGTTACGATAATATCACTCATGGGGGCATCGTCTTTAGCCTCTTGGATGATGTCATGGCCAACTGGGTATGGCTTCAGGGTGACAGATGCTTCACAGCCAAAGCCGATATTCGGTATAGAGCGGAGTTGCCCGTCGGCACAGCCATTCGCCTTGAGGGAACATGCATTAAACGCAAAGGCAGGTTAGCGCAAATGGAAGGTAAGTTGATTCGTGTAGCTGATGACTTTGTTGTTGCTGAAACCACCGCAAGTTTTATGATGGCCGCCAGCTAGAGAGCCAAGGCATTGAGTCGGTGGCGAGTAATCGGCGGCTGAAATAAAGAAGTTGGTTTAAGTGGTTGCCCAAGTCTTCAATTAGGGCTAGCTTCGCCGAGGTTTTTAATAATAAGGGAATTTAGATATGGCGTATGTAACCGCTATTGTGATGTTGGCCTTAGTCCAATATTTTTATTTCAGCATTGAGGTTGGACGTGCGCGGGGTCGATTTGGCGTTGCAGCGCCAGCTACCTCTGGCAATGAAGAATTTGAACGCTACTTTCGTGTTCAGCAGAATACGTTGGAACAATTAATCATGTTTATTCCGGCCATATATGCCACAGCGTATTATGGTAATCCGTTATATGCAGCGGCAGCAGGTGTGGTGTTTTTGGTTGGTAGAATGTTGTTTTTCAGATCTTATGTTAAAGACCCAGCCAGCCGTACGGTTGGCTTTCTGCTGAGTATGGTGCCAAGCCTAGGTATGGTTTTAGCAGCGCTTATACTGTCTTGCATGACTTTTTTGGGCTAGTTGCCGCGAGTTGTATTACTGTTTTTGGTGTAGACCGGCCAGACAGTTCGCACGGATAGAAGGCAAAAACAGTAAGGCAGATCACCTGCCTTACTGTTTGCATTTTCTTATTGCTGCTTGCCAACAGTCCCTCTCTGACGACGGTTGAGCCTCGCTACAAAATAACCAACGCTTTACGCCGAATATTGGCGTCCCAGCCATTCTAGAATCGCCCGATTAGTGTCCTCAGGTTGTTCTTGTTGTATCCAATGCCCGCAGGGAAAGCTGGCTACCTCTAAATTACTAACATGTTGTTCTAGGTTTAGAGATTTCGGCACCATGTCATAGTCGCCGTAAATCATCAGGGTAGGTTGATGGATGTGCTGCTCAAAGGCACCTATAATTTCCCAGTTGCGGGTGAAGTTTCGATACCAGTTTATGCCGCCAGTGAATCCCGAGTGCGCGAAGGCATCTAAGAACACCTGCATTTCCTCGTCGCTCATAATCGGATCCCCTGGCGCGCCATCAGCCAGCTTGGGGTCAGTCGCCAAATTAATCATGTTCATACCTGGGCCCAGTTCCACCCTCGGATAAAGCCATTGGCTGGTGCGGTAAACGTTGTTTAAAAATTGCGTTGCGTTGTTGGCAAATACCTCATCTGCCACACCGTACTGGCGGTTGAAGTGGACCATGTAAAAATCTGGGCCTAATTTTTCTTCCCAAAAACTGACCCATTCGGTTGGCCCGCGTTCCATAAACGGCACACTAAGGTTAATCACATGTGACACTCTTTCGCGGTGAATCATGGCCATGTTCCAGACAATTATTGCGCCCCAGTCATGACCAATAAAACAGGCGTCTTTGTAGCCAAAATGATCCAACAGGGCAGCAAGGTCGCCGGTCATTTTATTAATGTCGTAGTCAACTATCTCGCTGGGCTTGGTAGATTTGCCGTAACCACGCTGGTTGGGAACGATGACATGATATCCCGCGTCTACCAACGGCTGTATTTGGTGCCGCCAAGAGTAGGCGTGCTCTGGCCAGCCATGACAAAGCACTAAAGGCTTACCTGCGCCTGCGGTGAATACTTCCAGCTCTACGCCGTTTACTGCAATCATTTGGGCTTGTGGAAAATCCATGCCTGCTCTCCAAAAAAAATAAAAGTAAAAAGAAAAATTTAGGCTAGTGGTATTTAGCAGTTGAGTCATTAGGGCAAACTGCATGAATTAACTGTGTGCCATTTTACCTAGATTGGAGAACTTGCCAATCTCTAGGTTTTTGTGTTTTTGTCTTTTGGTCTTGGAAAGATCCCTCGCCGTAAGGATCCGATTTTTTTGTCAATACAACCTGCTAGAGAGGGGCGAACAATGAGCGACATTAATCAAAAGAAGCTAGAGGGCTTTGTTAAGCAGACCGGCGGCATGGTGGCCGCCGGCTTTAATTGCGCCATTTCAATTCTGGGAGATCGGTTAGGTTTGTTTAAAGGGTTGTGGGAGCACGGCCCGTGTACCAGTGAGCAGTTGGCTCAGGCACTGAGTTTGCATGAGCGCTGGGTGCGGGAGTGGCTTTACCATCAAACCTGTATTGGCCAGGTTGAGTTCAGTGATGAGGCCGGTGTGTTCTCTCTCTCGCCTGAAGCCCACGCGGTGTTGGTAGATCAAAGTCACCCGGCGTTTTTAATGGGGGGTTACGATTCTGCCCTTGCTGTGTTCCCGGCTGTAGAGAAGCTAGAGCAATCTTTTCGTACTGGCATTGGTATGAGCTATGACGACCACGGACCCAATTGCGCCTGCGGCATTGAGCGCATGGGGGCTTTCACTAATCAGTATCAGTTGGTGCCTGAACTATTGCCTCTTGTGCCGGGTATGACTGAGCGCTTAACTGCCGGCGGTATGGTGGCAGACGTTGGTTGTGGCGGCGCAATATCAACTATTGCCATGGCCCAAGCTTTTCCAAATTCGCAGTTTATAGGCTACGACACTTCCGAAAATGCCTTGGACCGTGCGCGCGCGAATGTCGCTGAAGCCAGGCTGACTAATATTCGTTTCGTGAATCCCCTTGAGGAAGCTATGCCATCAGCGGATACGTTTGATTTGGTCACGACCTTTGATGTTATTCACGACACCCCTTATCCAGATGCTTTAATAGCAGATATTCATAAGTGTCTGAAGCAAGACGGTTACTGGCTGTGTGAAGATATTCGAGGCTTTGAATCTTTTCAGGAAAACCTACGTAATCATCCCATCGCAGGGCTGCTTTATGGGTTCTCAGTCATGGTCTGCATGAATTCCGGCATGTCCACTGCAGATGGCGCAGGGCTAGGTACTCTTGGGTTCACGCATGATTTGGCTAAGGAGATGACCGCCGCCGCCGGGTTTACTGGTTTTTCACAATTGCCTTTTGAGAATACGATGAACAACTATTACTTGCTTTCCAAGTAGTACGGCGCTCGCTCGGCAGAGCTTAGTGTTGCGTTGCTTTGATTTGTATTCGGCAGTTTAGTGTTTGTTGTGGTGTGAAATACTTGAATATAACTTTAAAAACGTAGAGTCTGCCCACTCCCAATTAATTAGAGCAAACTATGAGCGACGGCGAACATCGCGGACCCAAGGGCTTGGGTTTTGACACATTGTCACTCCATGCCGGCCAAGTGCCAGATCCAACGACCGGTGCTCGAGCGACACCCATTTACCAATCGGCGGCCTTTGTTTTTCCAGATTCTGATGTGGCAGTGGGCTTGTTCAATCTTGAACGCGCGGGCCATGTATACTCCCGCTTATCTAACCCAACCAACGCGGTTTTAGAGGAGCGCATGGCCGCCCTAGACCATGGCGTGGGGTCAATTGTTACCGCCAGTGGCCAGGCAGCCATACACTTAGCCATTACCACGTTACTAAGCGCCGGTGATCACATTGTTGCCTCCAGGTCTTTGTACGGCGGCACCCATAACCTATTTCAGTACACGCTTTCGCGGTTTGGTATTTCTACAACCTTTGTTGATCCGCGTGACTTCGATGCATTCGCACAAGCGATTCAACCTAACACTAAGGTGATCTTTGGTGAGGTGTTGGGTAATCCAGGTTTGGAAGTTTTGGATATTCCTCAGCTCTCGAAATTGGCCCATGATCATGGTTTGCCCCTGATGATTGATGCCACCTTTGTAACGCCTTATCTATGTCGACCTATTGATCTGGGTGCAGATATTGTTGTGCATTCTGCAACTAAGTTTCTCAGCGGCCACGGTGTTGTTGTTGGCGGCGTAGTGGTGGACGGCGGCACCTTTGATTGGCGCGGTAAAGATCAATTCCCGACACTGAGTCAGCCTTATGAAGGGTTTCACGATTTAGTCTTTGCTGAGGAGTTTGGACCACTGGCCTTTATCACTCGTGCGCGTAGAGAAGGCATTCGAGATTTTGGCGCATGTATGGCGCCTATGACCGCGTTCCAAATCTTGCAGGGATTAGAGACTTTGCCGCTGCGTATGCAGCGGCATGTGGCCAATGCATTAGAGGTGGCCAAGTACCTCGAAGGTCATGACATGGTGGAGTCAGTGAGTTATCCCGGTTTGGAAAGTCATCCAGACTACGCATTAGCGCAAACTATGTTGCCCAAAGGCGCGGGTGCGGTGTTTAGTTTTGAGTTAAAAGGCGGTCGCGCAGCGGGTCGTACGTTCATTGAAAGTTTAGATATATTTTCTCACTTAGCCAATGTGGGCGATGCCAAGTCCTTAGTTATTCACCCAGCGAGTACTACTCATCACAGAATGGACGAAGCAAGTTTGCTGGCTTCAGGTATTGGGCCGGGTTTGGTGCGTCTCAGTATTGGCTTAGAAGACCCCGTAGATTTAATTGCTGACTTGAAAAAAGGTTTGCGCGGTGTGGAAAAATCTTTGAGGAAACCATCATGATTTTGCAGTTGAATGGTCAACAGGTTTATTACGGCACCGGCAGTGGGCATTGGGAAAAAGACGCTAAAAGCATAGTTTTTGTCCATGGCGCAGGTTTCGACCACAGCATTTGGGTGATGCCAGCCCGATATTTCGCGCGGCATGGATACAATGTGATTGCCTTAGACCTACCCGGTCATGGCCAAAGTAGCGGCGTGCTTTTAACCTCAATAGATGCGATGGCTGACTGGGTGGCTCAAGTCATTGGCGCGGTCGCTGATGATGCAAATGCTCAAGCATCAGTTGTCGGGCACAGCATGGGTTCGCTGATTGCTATGAATATGGCTGCGCGGCATCGGGCAGTTGTAGAGCAGGTGGCGTTGCTAGGCACCTCTGCACCTATGCCGGTTACAAGTTTGTTGTTAGATGCTGCGAAAAATAACCATCATGCTGCCATTGATATGACCAACACTTGGAGTCATAGCCAGAGAAGTATAATGGGGTCTAGCGACAATCCGGGTGTTTCTAATATTCACGCCGGTGAGCGGTGGTTAGAGCGAGCAGGAAAGAGCGTTTTATATACTGACTTGGCCGCTTGTAATGCATTTGACGCCGCAGAATTGCCGCCAGTTGGATGCCCGGCATTGGTCATCACAGGTGGTGACGACAAAATGACTCCGGCAAAAGCGGGTATCGCAGTCGCACAGATGTTGCCCAATGCCCATGTTGAAAACCTTCGCGGCTGCGGGCACTCAATGCTTACTGAGCAACCGAACCAGGTCCTGGACGCGCTCTCAGAGTTTATTTTGTCCTAACTCAGTCGCTAATTTGTTCATTAAGCGTGGTAGTTACTGCCGTGTGTAGGGCTTGACTCTGACTACTGAAAAAGTGGTCAGCGCCAGCAATAACCTGAGTTTTCATCGTGTAGTGCTCAGTCAGGGCCGCGGTGTCTACATAGTTATCTTCTGCGCCTGCGATGACAGAAATTCTTTCTTCAATTAGACCTTCTTGTAGGCCTCGTTGTTTGTTGAATGCCATCGCAGCGTTGGGTGGTGCAATGAGTATGGTCTTTGGTAGTGTGTTTTGTCCGGCGTTTGTTAGATGGCCCAGTTCAGGTAACGCTTGCCACAGCATATTTGCGCCAAACGAATAGCCAATAACCCATATCTCATTGAATTGCTCTGTATGCGTCAGCCATTCATAGGCGGCAATAACATCACCTACCTCTGGGCTTAGTTTGGTTTCATTACTTATTGTTGAGCTGAATTCGCCCCGACCACTGATGCCTTGGCTTGCGCCGACACCCCGAAAGTTAAATTTGAGGGTGGCAATATTCTGTGCCAAGCAGGCGTTCCCGGCGGTTTGCAATACGCCATCGTGCATGGTGCCGCCATATAACGGGTGCGGGTGGCACAACAGAGCGGATACTTTGCTGGCATGTGCAGGGTAAGTCAGCTCTGCCTCTAATTGCCCCTCTGGGCCTGTAATAAAGATTCTTTCAGTGGTCATATCTTTTCATGTTGAGGCGCGCTTTTTAATGTGTTTCTAAGTTATCAGTTTGAGTATCTAATAATAAGTAGGCGAAATAAAAGAGAGTGCTTTTGCTATCTAATGGCTCGGGTATTTTGCCCGAATGCAGCAGACCGTAGGATCACTTCACTTCGTTCATTCCGTTCATTCCGTTCATTCGGCTCTGGGAATTTGTGCTTAAATTGTAGATTAGATGACAGGAGTAAAAGCGTGATTGATTTATATACATGGCCCACACCTAATGGCCGCAAGGTCTCCATAGCCTTAGAAGAGTTCGGTTTAGAATATGCTGCCCATGCAGTGAATTTGCAAAAAGACGAGCAGTTTGCGCCAGAGTTTTTAGCCATTTCGCCGAACAATAAAATTCCGGCCATTGTTGATCGTAGTAACGGTCAAGCAGTTATGGAGTCTGGGGCTATCCTGATTTATTTAGCTGAAAAATGTGACCAATTTTGGGGCGATAACCGTTACCAAACCTTGCAGTGGTTAATGTTGCAGATGGGCGGCATTGGACCCATGTTGGGGCAGGTGCATTATTTTAAGAAATATAATACAGGTAAGTCGGTATATGCCGAGGAGCGCTTTTATAAGGAGGCGCAGCGCTTATACAGCGTGTTAGACCAACAGCTGAGCGAGGTTGAATATTTGGCTGGTCAATATTCTATCGCTGATATGGCCACATGGCCTTGGATTTCGCGGTTTGAGTGGCAGCAAATTGCTTTAAACGAGTATCCAAATGTACAGCGCTGGTATGCGCAGATAGCTGACAGAGCCGCCGTGCAAAAAGGCTACGATGTGCCGATGTTTGTGAATGCTATCCCCAAAGCTGACTAGCCGGAGTTAGCTCAGTTTGCTGGCAATCTGTTGGACCAGGGTTTTGGCGGCGTCTTGGCTATAGGGCTGAGCTTCACCTACACCCCACACGGGGGCAGGCCAGGCAGCGTCATTGGCCTGCCGCGCAACGATATGAATATGCAGCTGAGGCACCATGTTACCCAAAGCGCCAACATTCATCTTGTGTGCTTGAGTCACGCTTTCTAATACCTTTGAAACTTGGGCTATCTCCTGGGTTACCGCGTGGTATTGCTTTGCGGACAAGTTGTGCAAGTCTCGCATGTCACTGACCTGGGGCACCAAAATCAGCCATGGATAACGCGCATCGTTCATCAGCAAGAGTTGGCTCACCTTGAGGCTAAGCACCTCAAAAGTGTCCGCCGCAAGTTTGCTGTGGAGTATGAAATCACTCATAAATTGGCTTCTTCAATTGTTTAAAACGGCTGGGTGCCGGCTATTGTGGTTCTGTGCATGACACGGCGATAACCATTGTAGCCACCTTGAGCGCAATGCATAACCGATCTGTTATCCCACATAGTCAGCATGTTTTCAGCCCAGGTGTGTTCATAGATGAACTCCGGCTTAAGAATATGAGCGAAGAGTTTTTCTAGTAGTTCGTCGCTGTCTTTTTCTGCCAATTCATTGATCTTTAGGGTGTATACCGGGTTGATCCAAAGGCCTTTACGCCCTGAGTCAGGGTGAGTTCTGACTAGCGGATGTATTTGTGTATCCCATGCTTTTTCACTGGGTAGGATTTTCATGCCGGTGCGCTCGCCACCTTTTTTGTATGCCTCGTGGCTATAAGATCTTCTGGCGCTGTGGGTTGTGGTCATGGCGTCCAGCTCTTCGCGCAGAGCAGCATCGAGCGCTTCATAGGCGCGAATACTATCGGCGTAGTGGGTGTCGCCACCAACGGGAGGCACTATTTTGGCATGTAAAATTGTCGCGCTGGGTGGTGTCAGTTGAAAGGACCAGTCTGAGTGCCAGCTACCACCAAAGGGTGCTATGCCTTCGTCTGGCTCTCGCCGCACTTCCAGAATGTTGTTGTGGCCTTCGATGGATTCCACATAAGGGTCATCGCCGAAGTTGCCAATTGATAGGCTAAATTGTTCTAGCTGCGGGTGATCTAGGGGTTGGTTGGGGAAGTAGACTACTTGGTATTGATGCCATATATCCCTGATTTCATTAACTAAATCTTCGGAGAGTGGCGACTGTAGCTGTATGCCTTGAATGCGTGCGCCAAAGTTATTGGCATGTGGGGTAACGGCTAATTTGCTCAATGAACTTTCCTTCTAATGTTCCACTCTCGATATCCGTATGAGTGCTGGTTATAATTTGGTTGTTTTTAACTATTTTTTAAATAAGTAGCCAACAACGTGGCAATTAATATCCCCGCCGCAAAAAGTCTGAAGACGATTTGCCGAGGGCTGACCTGAGTTTGCTCGATAGTCGGCGTTGACTTGCCATAACGTATACGCCGCAGAGTATAAGAAATGCCCCATACGACTAAAAGAATGAGAAATAGCGGCAAGATGTAGCGAATAAAGATGAGCATTGTTTACTTCTCTGTCTTTTCGTATAGGAGCAAGAACCGAGCATAACCATCATGATGGGTTTAAGTCTATCTTGAGTCTAAGTGATACAATATTTGAGTCGTTAAAGGTCATTTTTTTGTCCAAAAGGGGGTAGTGCATCCGTCGATGACTTCAAGCACAATACTCGCTGACGACAGGGGTGCTGGGATTTCAGTTTCATAATGCAATCTTATGTATCACAGTCTTATATTGTGCAGTGCGAATGGTTGGTGTGAAGTGAAAATGTGTTTCAGTTCAGGCCCTAAAAATGGCAATACTCCAAGGCATATTCGAAATAGAACGGGTGGTATCTAGAATTATGAATGAAAGAACAGCTGCAGAACGCGACGCTCCGATTTACGGTTCATTCCGTGAGCTATTTTCGAAGGGGTTCGAATTTGATACCCCGACTTGCGTATTCATGATTGGCACCCACATCGCTGCCCTAGTGCTAGGGACTTTGCTTTTTGCCTATGCGCCAAGTGAATGGGTATGGGCTGCAACCATTTGGATTGTAATTCAATTCTTCCTTGGTTCAGGTTCAACTACTTTATACACCCATCGCCTAATCACCCATAAAGCCGCAAAGCACGTATCAGACCCGGTGCATTGGTTTTTCTGTTTTTTCGGTCAAATTTTTAGCGTTCAAGGCAGCGTGCGCCGCTGGTCGGCAAACCACTCATTGCATCACGGTGTCGACAGGCACGGTAAGAAGGAACTCGACCCTTATAGCGCTACTTGGTTCGATGGCCCCATTAGAAATTTTGTTTGGTCACATACGCTCAGTCATATGTGCAACCACCCTGAGTCGGAAGAATACACTCGCTCACACAATGCAAAGCGCCACTGGATCATTATGTTGCAAGACAAATGGTATGGTCTATTAACGACGTTTTGGTTGTTTTTGTTCCCTATGGCTCTAGGTTATGCCTTGGGCGGTTGGTATGGCTTTTTTGGCCTCATGGCAGGTTCTATGGTCGGCTCCATAGTTGTTCAGCACAACACATGGACAGTGAATAGCATCACCCACATGTGGGGTAAGACTGATGGGCTAAACAGCTCAGCGTCTAATAATTACGTTTGGTTAGGTCCTCTAGGTGAGGGCAACCACCACGGCGATCATCACGACTACCCAAAAGACTATCGCAACGGTTTTGGTGTTTCTGGGTGGTTGTTAGACCCAACGCGTTATGGAATTTTGGCCCTGCGTGCATGTAATTTGGTGCGTGGCCTCAATAGAGCCACTGAGAAAGAAGAAGCGGAAATTATTGCCGGTCGTGAAATTGCGCAAGTGAGCAGTATGACCGCATTCAATCGCGAAGCGGCAGCGTTGAAGAAGCAACTCGACACACGTGTACTGGAGTTGAAGAACGACTGGATAGACGCTTTGGCCCATTGGGAAAAGCTTAAGCAGGAGTCTAAATTACTCAAGCAAGCTGCTGAGCGCAGAGACGAGCTGGCGAAAGAAATAGCTCAAGCTCGTGCTCACGTAAATATGCGTAAAGAAGCGTTTTTTGCAGAGCTAGAAAATTTACGATCCCAAGCTATGACTTTTTCTACTTAAAATTGATGAGTTAGCTCGGCGCGGGAGTGCCGGCGTGGAGTTCGTCGAGGCGTGAGAGCGCGCTCGATAAACGAAGTCCGCGAAACCATTCCATCAGCTCTATTAGTGGAGCTCTTTTTACGGCGACCTTGCGGCATCAACTCCCCTTCGCTCTATTAGATCTGCTAACTCTATCTAGCTGCCCCCGATCTTCAGCTTTGCCTTGCCACCAACCTCTCGTGTTTTCCTTCTAGGCCTTCAGTGGTCTATCATCTGGGTCGTTTAGAAGAATTATTGGAAACTAGCCTTGACTCAATGGATGACCGAACACTGGCTAGCAATGGTCCTATTGCTGACTTACTCACTGTTGTTGGTACACAACGCATACATAGGCAGCAAAGCCAGTGTAGAGCTAGACGACTTCTACGTTGGCGGTCGCAAAATGGGTGGGCTTGCTATTGGCATCTCCTTCTTTGCCACCTTTGCATCCACCAACAGCTACATTGGACATGCGGGTAAGGGCTATACCTATGGGCTGGCATGGATGGCTATGCCGCTTATGCTCATTCTCTTCACCTACATTACTTGGCGCTGGATTGGCCCAAAGACGAGGCGCTTGGCGGCTAGATTTGACGCGCTGACGTTGCCTGACTTTCTTGCTAGTCGCTTTCTTAGACCCCTTGAAGGCAAAGGAGTAGCGCAAAAACACCCTCTGCTTATTGTTTCGGGTCTCATCATTGTGTTCTGTAGCTTGCTCTACTTGGTCGCCATCTTTAAAGGCGTAGGGCATCTATTTGAGCATTTTTTTGATGTGCCCTATGAAGTGGCCATTGGTATCGCGCTTGTCATTGTGATGCTATATACCAGCGTCGGCGGTTTTGTTTCAGTGGTGCGCACGGATGTCATTCAAGGTGTGTTAATGATGGTGGGCGCGGTCACCATCTTCTACTTCGTTACCTCTGCTGCGGGCGGTGTGGGCGCTTTAGTGGATTTGAGCGAGATGCCCTCTAAAGATTTTCTCTTTGACCTAAATGGCGGCATTCCTTTTGTTGTGCTGCTGGGTATTGCCCTCTCAGGTTCGTTAAAACTGATCGTTGATCCGCGGCAAACTTCCAGATTTTATGCGCTTAAAGACGAGGCATCGTTGCGCCAAGGTATGTGGGCGGCGGTGATAGGTCTAACCATTGTGCAGCTTTGTTTATATCCGGTTGGTATATACGCGCACCTGCTGATGTCTGGGGTCACTGATACCGATTTGATTATTCCAACACTGGTTAATGATCCTTCAGTTTTCCCAATCTGGGCAGGGGATTTTTTGTTTATTGCCATTATTGCAGCGGCAATGTCTTCCATGGACAGCGTGCTGTTAGTGGCGGCGTCGACGTTTTATAAGAACCTTATTCAGCCCTTCAAGCTGGCTAGCGCACAAATATTCCCCCTAGCTTGGACTAGGGCCGCGGTTTTATTGCTTGCGGTCATATCTGCTGGGTTTGCACTGAATCCGCCAGGAGACATTCTCGCCATTACCATTTTTTCCGGCAGTTTATACGCAGCCTGTTTTTTCCCCGCCGTGGTTTGTGGCTTGTACTGGCAAAAAGGCAGTTCGCTAGGGGTGTTGGCTTCTATGGTGGTAGGCGTAATGACATTGCTCGCGTGGATAGGTTCTGGCATGAGCAACATACTGCACGAAGTTTTCCCGGCGCTAGCAGCGTCGCTGCTGGTTTACGCGGTTGTCGCACTAACGAGCGACGATACTGTAGACCTAGAGCAGATGGTTGGGCTAGATTCGCCGTTGGACCAATTAATTAGTTAGGTCTAGCTATTTCTATTACCTGAGAGTTAACGGGTATTCGTTTCTAAGGTTTTCTTGTCGAATCCATGACATCTCACTGACTCCGCAGGCTTTGCAATTTAATCCTTCGAAGGTTTGGTGCCCACCGAGAGCGACCACCAAACTGCCATTAACCTAAACTGAACTAGGAGTATGCCAAGGGTTATCAGCATTATAGACAGCGTGGCCGCGTTAAATGGGGCAAAAACCCACTCGTAGACGCCATAGGCCAACAACATAGTGATGCTGCCGATAGCCAGTTGAAAGTCGCGCCAGCTTGCCGTTGTAGTGCCGGCAGAAAAATCGCCGTTATCGCCGTCCAGACGGGCCTTGCGCATGGTGCTATGAGCAATCCAATTTATCGTCAATATCAGCACTGCCACCAAGACCATCCAAGGGCCAACGAGCTGCACTGTTAACATTTGAATGATTGAAAACTGTACTAAGCCAACCGCAAAAGGCATAACAAATTCTTGCATTTAAGGCACCCAGAAAAATCTCGTTGCGTTGGTCGCGTAGGATGCCCAGACTAAAATAGTGCCGATTAGGGTGATCAAAACTTGTAGCCAAGACAGCAATGCCTGCCAAGTTAATGCAAATAGACAGGGTGTGTCGACAATAAAAGACCAAAGTAATCCCAGCGCAAATGCCTGCATCATGCCCAGAAGTGTCAGCACTAATGCGGGAACGTTATGTTTTACTCGGCTGGTGATGTCCTGCATGGAGAACACCTTTCTTGAGGGTACTGGTGAGGGTGACTGGAGTTTAACAGGTGCTGGTCAGAACCAATGTTTGGGCGTTTGTGTTTTCAAGGCCCGCAGCGCGCTTTGTCGTTGCTGAGCTAGCAATTGTACCTAAACTAATTGTGCTTAGACGATTCGGCGTCCTTATTGTGTCAAGGATGCCGAATTTTTCACGAACTATGTCTAGACAGCTATGCGCTCGCTTCTTCAGTTACCCGCTTAATGCTTGGGCGCTCGGCCAGGTGCTCTATCAGTCCCGCGATCTGCGGGTAGTCGGCTAGGATGTCTTTATTAAACATCTTCTTGCCAATGGTTGAGGCCAAACCAAACGAGTAGTAGGTGTACAGATCAGCAATACTGAATGTGTCACCGGCGGCGTATGGGTTACAAACGATCAATTGCCCAACAGCCTGCATGCCTCTATCCAAGTCCTTTTCCGTGCTGGCTTTGGTTTCATCGCTCACAGGCGTATTAAACAATGCTTCTGGTAAACAGCGTCTTGCGACTAGCTCTACATTCAATTTGATGTGGCAGGCAAGTTCTACAGCTTTGGCGGCCGCAAATGGATCAGTGGGCACCATGGACGGTGATGGCTGTAGGCGTTCTAGATAGTCAACAATGGCGAGAGACTCTGAGATGTACTGACCATTAACGCCAATTGAAGGCATTTTGCCCATAGGGGTTCTAGCTAGGTTGTCGTCTTTTTGGGTGGGTGGTGCTTTAACCTCTTCAAAGTCTAAGCCTTTTTCGATGAGTACAGCTTTTACCAGACTGTAGTAGTTGCTCATTCGTAGTCCGTATAACTGGATCATAAGTCTCCCTCAAATTTTGTTTTATTTTGTGGGTCGAGTTTAACCGACTCAGTCTTGAATTTGCACGGTACTGTTTCGGCGGCTAGCGATTAAGTTTTTAAACGGTGCTGCCCCGAACGTTTATCAACACATTTTCTTAAACATTGGCGACCGGTTTTTAGACTTCTGAACAATTATTGCCCTCGCGAGATCCAAGTTGCCTATGATGGAGGTAAAGCGCGCGGAGCGTCGAGAATCGAGGAAAAAAGCCATTGCAGTCCGATATAGAAAATCTTAAAGATGTGATGCGAAAGCACGAGCGGATATTGGTCATTTCTGGCGCGGGTATTAGCACCAATTCTGGAATTGGCGACTACCGGGACCAGAACGGTGACTGGAAAAGAGTTCGACCAGTTAAGCACCAAGCATTTATGGCCAGTCATGAGTGGCGGCAACGGTATTGGGGGCGCAGCCAGCTGGGTTACCCGTCGTTTCTGCAAGCACAGCCCAATGGGGGTCACCAAGCGTTGGCGCAGTTAGAGGCCCAAGGCAATGTGTTTGCGCTGATCACACAGAATGTGGACCGCCTTCATCAAAAAGCCGGGCAGCAAACTGTCATTGATTTGCACGGTCGTCTCGATCAGGTGATATGCACTGCGTGTGGTCAATTGGAAGCGCGTGACGATATTCAACTTTGGCTGGAAGCACACAACCCGAGTTTACAGGCCGCAGAATTTGTTCCTGCGCCAGATGGCGATGCAGATTTGGAGGTGGAGTTTTCCCAAATACAGGTTCCGGGCTGTTCGCTCTGCGACGGCATTCTCAAGCCTCATGTTGTCTTTTTTGGCGATTCGGTACCTAAGCCCGTTGTTGAGCAAGCGTACTCTTGGGTGGATCAGGCCGGCGCGGTTTTGGTTGTCGGTAGTTCACTCATGGTCTACTCAAGTTATCGCTTTGTGCGTAAGGCCCATGAGCACTTCATACCCATTGTTGCCATCAACAACGGTGTTACTCGAGCGGATGCTTTGTTTGCTATGAAGGTGAGTGGCGATTGCTCTGAACTTTTGAGCCAGTTGGTTTAGTGCATCTTTTCAGGTCTATCCAAATCTGTGCAAAATGGAAAAAAAGAGTAGAGTTGCGGCGTCTAGGTGGCTTTTGGGTAAACGCTCCAGTCATTCAGAAGCTCAATAACTGTGCAAATTTTTGAGGGTGACTAGTGATGAGATCCGTTAACTTTTCTCGTTTTTTACAATTTAGTAGTCAACCACTGGGGACCCGCAATGCTCAATGGGAAATTGGCAAATCTACGGGTACCTTCGTGATGCGAGTTGTGCCGATATTAATGACAGTGCTGATCAGCAGTCTTTGCGTCAACCCATTAGCAATGGCAGAGGCCAATACTCAACCGCAAAGTGAAAATCGTACTTCTACCGATGATGCTTCTGTAAGCAATAGTGAGGCAGACCCTGAGCTGACACTTGAAGAGATTCTTAACCAAGACCCGCAAAAAGAAGACTACGTGAAAGAGCGTAATTGCATATCGGCCCATCGAATTCGTAACGTTAAAGTTTTAGACGAGCACCACGTGGTTTTCAATATGCGCCGTGACAAGCGTTACTTGGTGCAGTTTAAGCATCGCTGTTTTGGTCTCAAACCCAATCAACCTATTAGTTATGAAGTGAATGGTTCACAGGTATGTAAATTTGATTCCATTCAAGGTTTAGAGAATTTTGCTGGACGCCTACAGGCTGGTCAGCGCTGTAGAATATCGGGATTTCAAAGCATTTCTGAGGAGCAGGTGGTGGTGCTTAAAGAGACGCTGAAGAATGATAAACAGCGCGTTCGTGAGGAGCGCAAAGCTAGGCGTGAGGCCGAACACAAGGCGCGTAAGGCCAAACGCAAGGTCTAGGTCTGCCGTTATAGGGGCAGGTCTACGCTAGAGGATAGTCTAGCGATCTAAAACTATATCCGCTAATTGCTGAAGCTCCACAACACTACGCGCGGAAACGTTTAGCGAAGTGACTGGGGTTTCATCCCATGCTTGTAGACGATCCTTAATTTTTTCTACTGACCCCACAAGGGATATTTCATCAGCCAGCGCAGTAGGTACTGCCATGGCGGCTTCGTCCTTTTTACCAGCTAAATAAAGATCTTGGATCTTTTCAGCTTCAGCCTCAAAACCCATCCGCCCAATTAATTCTTTGTGGAAATTGCGATCTTTAGCACCCATGCCGCCAATGTACAGTGCCAGCATGTGTTTAATGGGAATTAGCCCCTTTTCTTCATCGTCAGTAATGTTTACAACAAGCCCTTGAGTGACCTCAAAGTCTGCTTTGGCATTAGAAAGGGAGGCCGAATAAACGTCTTGTCTGAAAGGTGAGTAGTACAAGGGTAACCAACCGTCTGCAATCTCGGCTGCCAGCGCAACGTTCTTCGGTCCCTCAGCACCCATCATAATGGGTAGGTCCGCTCGAAGTGGGTGAACAATAGGCTTCAATGGTTTGCCTAAGCCCCAAGATCCTTCGCCAGTGAATGGTAGTGGGTAGTGCTCGCCGTCATTTGAAACGGGGTTTTCTCGCGCTAAAACCTGACGAATAATGTCAATGTATTCGCGGGTTCTAGCCAAAGGTTTGGAGAAAGGCGCCCCGTACCAGCCCTCAACCACTTGGGGGCCAGACACACCTAGACCAAGAATCATACGACCATTAGAAAGGTGATCCATTGTCAGCGCCGCCATGGCCATGGCAGTTGGGGTGCGCGCAGAAATTTGGCAAATACCTGTGCCCAAACGAATTTTGCTGGTTTGCGCGCCAATCCATGCGAGAGGAGTAATGGCATCGCTGCCATATGCTTCAGCGGTCCAAACTGAGTCGTAACCCAACGCCTCGGCTTGTTGCGCCATTTGAATATGGTGGGTGGGCGGAGTTGATCCCCAATAACCCAGCATAAGTCCTAATTTCATATCACTCATTGTCCTCTCCTATTTTTGCTTGGCAGGTTGCCGCCCACTCCTCTGAGCGGTTTCCTGAGAGTCTTTCAACTCGGCTTTCTAAATGTAAATAAAAGCTAAACAATAGCCTTTGGGCTGCCTGCGGCTTTTTGTCGTTCGGCCAAGGTATCCAGATTCGCCTGATGGCTTTCACGGTCTATTTTATAATGGGAGACAACCCAAATCGCAAATAGACAAAGCGAGCAATAAAGTGGCAGGAAGAATGTTGCTAGGTCGTAACGAATCTCCCAAGTAACTTGGCTCACTGAGGTAATACCGTCTAGGCCAACCAGAGAAACGATGGTTCCCGCGGAGATAATCCCCCCTGCTGAAACAGCTTTGTAAGCAAAGCCACGGGCCGCATAGAACAAACCTTCAGAACGTCTTTGGGTATGCACTTCACTGTCCTCCACAACATCGGCCATCATTGAATCTAGCAGCACATTACCAATAACTAAACCAACAACTTCAGCGACAATAAATACCGAGTAGCAGGCTAAGCTAGCCCAACTGCCCATTTCTGGCCAATAGCCGCTGAGTAAAAGGATGTAAGGAACCGGATAAAGAGCGAGTCTAAACAGCAGAGCGCAAATTGCGGTGCGTGGTTTACCGTAACGGGCTGCAAAATAAGGGGTTGCCCAATAAGCGATGATGGGCGAGATTAAAACGCAGACGCCGGTAGTGGCGATTTGGTTGCCGGAAAAACCGAAGAAGTAGACGGTGTTGTATAGATAAAGGGCCGTGCCCAAGCCGCCAGCAATACCGACTACTAAGCCGTAGCCGAAGAGTGAACCAAAGTTGCGGTTTTTAACACTTTGGAAAATTTGTCTAATTTCCTTGGCGATTTCGTTGAGTTTAAATGTATCGCTAGGTCTCTCTAAGCTGGCTGCAATTTTTTGCGTGCCTAAGGCAGACATGATAATTGTCCCGGCGATAATGATCGCGCCAACCGTTCCGTAAATTGCGTAGCCCGTGGCTGATGCAACACCGTATGCGCCTACCCAAAAGAAAAAGTTTACCGTGTGTATGCCGTTGCCACCGTACCAACCAAAACCATGGCGTAAAGCGAGCCAACGGTTGCGTTGGTCGTAATCTTGTTCTAGGTCAGGTAGTAGCGCGGTCGAAGGTACTTCAAACAAGGTAGTACCGGTGCGTATCAGCAAAGCCATGGCAAGGATGTACCAGAACCCAGTCATAGGCGTGTCGATATCAATCACCGGGTTAAACAGGGCGTAAAAAGCGAAGGGAAATATGATCAGGCTAGAGTACATAAACGGGTGTCTGCGACCATACTTAGAATTGGTCTTGTCAGACCAGTGCCCAAGCAGCAAGTCTGATACAGAATCCCACAGCATGGCTAGGGCCAAGGCAATGGCTGCTAGATATCCGGGAATACCCAGCACTTGATTGGCGAAAATAAGTAGGAGATAACTGAAGGCATTGTCTTTAATGCCATAGGCCATAGAGGCAGAGCCGTAGAACCAAAATATAGGTCTTTTTTCTAGTGGTGTTGGGTCGTAGTTGTCTGGCTTACTCAAAGGCAGCTCTCCTATATTATTTTTATTTTGTTACGAACCTTCTCTTCGTAACTTAGCACTAGTTAGGTCCGTTAAGTTATATTTCTCGTCTTTGCCGGCCGGCTGTCTAGTGACCCACCTTGCTACTTATCTCCATCCGCCTATCTACCCTTTTTGTCCTATGTAATGGGCCTCAAGCTCACGACTCATGGCTAAATATGATTATCAATGAATAGGGATGTCGTTACCGGATTGATGACCGGTTGTTGAGCGCATTTGGGGCCTAGGCTATAGTCATGCCACCAGCCTAGCCGTAAAAGTAGGGGCGTCAACGCCTAGTTATGAGCAAATTAACTTTGCCAGCTTCACATCGATCTCCAGGTACTAGTGGTTACAGTACTCAGGAGGTAGCCTATCTTCTCAGTATTGGCCCAGATCATATCCGCCACTATGTGCGTAGGGGGCTTCTTAAGCCCATGCGCAATGCGCGCGGGCATTTCCGTTTCTCTTTTCAAGATGTGGTTTTTCTGCGCACGGCGAAGGCCCTGCGTAATGCCTCAGTGGGCGTGCGTCGCAGTTATAAAGCATTAACCAAACTAAAAGCTGAATTGGCACAGTTTAAACCCCTTAGCTCTGTGCGCATTTATGCGGACGGCCACGTGGTGGTTGTGCGTGACGATGACAAGGCTTGGGAAGTAGAGAGCGGTCAACTGACCATGGATTTTTCTGTGCAAGCGTTAGCTAAAAATGTCGCTCACTTGGCCCGTGCTAGTGCTGGTGGTGGCAAGCCGTTAGAAGATCTCGACTCAGACGAGTGGTACAACTTAGGCTTAGATCTTGAAGAAGTAGATCCGACGCAAGCGCCTAATGCCTACCGCGAAGCGGTGCGGTTGGACGCACAAAATGCCGATGCTCATGTGAACTTAGGTCGCCTAAATCAGTTAGACGGTGACATACGCGGGGCCAAGCGCCATTACGAACTGGCTCTAGCTATCACCCCGTCACATGAGTTGGCTAACTACAATTTGGGCACAGTGTTCGACGAGTTAGACGATCTTGTTAGGGCCGTGAGTTTTTACAAGAAAGCGCCGGACATACCTGATGCTCATTTCAACTTGTCTCGATTGCATGAGTTGGAAGGGGATGAATTTAATGCGCGTAGGCATTTGCGCATGTACGAAAATCTGCTGCAGGGCCAAGATTAACTCCGGGCGTGTTTCTTGCCGGACCTTCAGCCAAGGCTTTTGACCGGTCTATTTGCCAAGACTTGGACAAAAGTACTAGTATAAAAGGCCTAATTTGAAGGCCCTATATCTAAGCCCTTAGATCTATGCTCTTAAATCTAAGCTTTTGACCTAACGCACTTCAACCTAATACACGCATTACAGGGTGCTGCTATTCAGATTTTTCTTTTTTACGCACATATAGTACTAATTCGTGATGTACCAGTTCGTAGCCGTGCTCTTCGGCGATTTCGTGTTGCAGTGCTTCAATACGTTCATTGACGAATTCTGTGACGTGGCCATTGTCCACGTCGACCATGTGATCGTGGTGTCTTTCTGCCGCTAGCTCGTAGACCGAGTGGCCGTCGTCAAAGTTATGTTTGTCGATAATGCCCGCAGACTCAAATTGGGTGAGAACGCGGTAAACGGTCGCAAGGCCAACAGTTTCATCAGTACTCAGCAATTGTTTATAGACGTCCTCTGCGCTCATATGATGAGGCGTTGAACCTTCCAATACTTCTAAAACCTTGAGTCTAGGTAAGGTAATTTTAAGGCCTGCTTTTTTGAGGTTTAATCCGGGCACTGAGATGTCCTGTAAAAATTTAAATCGAGCGTTACAAAGCGAACGATACTTGTCCTTGGGCGTGTTTACCACCACAGACTGAGCTTAGCTTGGGCCTATCAGGCCTTTTTCCGCAAGGAACTTATCGTTATATAGGCGAGACTGATACTTGCCGCCATCATCGCAAAGAATTGTCACAATAGTATGACCAGGCCCCAGAGTTTTTGCCGCTTTAACTGCCGCCCCAAGGTTAATGCCCGAGCTAGAGCCGAAGAACCAACCGTCTTCGCGCAGCAGTCGATAAACCATATCCACCATTTCTTGGTCAGTTACTTGTACTGCGCTGTCTATTACCGCCTGCTTCAGGTTTTCTGTGATTCTGGAGTTGCCTATTCCTTCAGTAATTGAAGGCCCAGGAGTCATAGTGGCTTCGCCAGTACTGACCCAGTTGTATAGGGCGCTCCCCATGGGGTCGGCCAAAATAATCTGCATATTTGGGTTTTGTTCTTTCAGGTAAACAGATGTGCCCGCTAAAGTGCCGCCGGTACCTACCGCGCAAGTGAAAACATCCACTTTGCCGTCGGTCTGAGCCCAAATTTCGGGTCCAGTGGATTCGTAGTGAGATAATGCGTTGGCAGTGTTGTCGAACTGATTCGCCCAAATGGCGTTATCTAAGCTGGCAGCAAATCTGCCAGCCTGCTTTTGAAAATTGTCCTCGTTGGCATAGGGCACAGTGGGCACAACGCGCACTTCTGCGCCCAGCGTTCTAAGTAGGTTGACCTTCTCTGTGGACTGATTATCAGGCATATAAATAATCGTCTTGTAGCCACGGCTGTTACAAACGTGGGCAAGGCCTATGCCTGTGTTGCCTGCCGTGCCCTCAACCACTGTGCCGCCCTTCTTTAGTGCGCCACTGGCCTCTGCCGCGTCTATCATCCACAGCGCGGCTCTATCTTTTACCGAACCGCCCGGATTCATAAATTCTGCTTTGCCCAATATCTCGCAACCAGTTTCTTCGGACAGGCTGTCTATTCTTATGAGCGGGGTGTTTCCAATAGAACCGGTAAGTCCGTTCAGGATGGGCATAAATTTTCCGAAAATTCAAAATACAGCGGGCCATTCTAAAGTGCCCCCCGCCCTTGAGCAAATGCCCTTGCGTCAATGATCTTTACTTCCGCGCCTACTTTTATTCATGACGCCTGCTTAGATTTGCTTTGAAAATCATTTTGGTTTGCGGAATGTCAAATTGAATGTTGGTGTAATTCACTCTTTAATGGGGGCGCCGGTGTAGGGCAAGACCAAAGGGCGTTCGCAAAACCCCATTAACGAACCCTAAAAATTAGATCAAAGTGTGATGTGTGCGGCCAAGCTCGGACGCGCGCACGTTCGCCAACGGGAGAAGCAAATGAACGAAGCTCAGATAGACACCCTAAAAGTTAATGGCCTGGCCGTAGATAAAGTCCAAGATCTGCTGAGAAGGGCAGCTAAAGAAGTAAATGACGGCTTGTTGCCGGCCGCGCAGATAGCGTTGGCCAAAGATAATAAAATTTTGTTATCTGCTTCTTTTGGTGATGCCAAAGATAACTCTCTAACCTGCATATTTTCAGCGACCAAGGCCATTACCTCTGCCGCTGCCTGGCTGCTTATGCAAGAGGGTAAGCTCAGTGAGGACGAGTTAGTGGCAGATATCATTGCTGAGTTTGCCACAAATGAAAAAGATCAAGTGACCGTGGGCCAACTGTTCACGCACACGGCTGGGTTTCCATCTGCGCCGTTTGCGCCTTTAGAATGGGATGATATGGACGCGCGTATGTCGCGCTTTGCACGGTGGCGTCTAAATTGGCCTCCGGGTTCACGTTTTGAGTATCACGCGTCTTCTTCCATGTGGGTCATTGCAGAACTCATTGAGCGCCGTAGTGGTCTGGGCTATCGGGAGTTTGTTCGCACTCGGATTATTCAAGCATTAGGGTTAGCAGACATCTATGTAGGATTGCCTGAAGCCGAAAACCATCGTGCGTTACCCTGCGCTTATGTTGGTGACCCACTCAGCGCTGCGGATTACGCCAAGATGGGCATGCCTGTGCCGCCTGAAACTGAGGTAACTGAAGCCGCTATTTTGGCCTTCAATCGCCCAGATATTCGCGCCGTTGGCGTACCTGGTGGTGGCGGCTTCGCCACGGCTTCTGCTCTTGCGCTATTTTATCAGGCGCTCCTGCACGGCGGCAATGACAAAGCAATGTTGTGGCCGCAATCCACTTTGACAGATGCTCGTCGTATTCGTTCGGGAGACTTCACTGACGCGTTGTTTAAGAAGCCAGCTAATAGGGCATTGGGACTTATCATAAGTGGCGATGACAGTCGTCGCTTTAGAGGCTTTGGTCGCTCAAATTCACCCTCCGCCTTTGGCCACAATGGCGCTGGTGGGCAGTTGGCGTGGGCAGATCCAGAAACCGGCCTATCTCTAGCTTATGTAACGCCAGGCCATGACCGCAATGGTATTCGTCAAGGCAGTCGTGGGGTGGCGATAGGCACCTTGGCCGCAGAGTGCATGGCATAAGACTCAGACGGTGCTAACGCGCCGGACTTGTGCCTCAATCCAGTTAGACACTTAGTGGTGTCTTTGGGATCTAGACGCCAATTGGCGTCCTCTTGGAGAAAAGAAATGACTAATTTTCGGCGTGGATGGTCAGTTTTAGTGTTATCCCTTATCAGTAGCTGGGCTATTGGACAGTCAGTCCCGGGTGGTGACTCTCCTGCACAAACAAAGAGGGTATTTGAGTTAGTTGAGGCACAGCGCGAGCGTTCTGTTGTCATTGCAGATGAGCTTTGGCAACTAGCCGAGATGGGTTATTTGGAGACCCGCAGCAGTCAGTCGTTGCAGGACTACCTAGGCGAGCACGCATTTGATGTGGTGCAGAACGTTGCAGATATTCCCACCGCCTTTTTCGCGACCTACGGCAGTGGCGGGCCAACCATTGCAATTTTGGCCG